>Ga0326727_10000313_pt1 | contig 205068 bp, 165 predicted proteins | sample MB2enrmetagenome_FD_207643 | JGI IMG/M metagenome (GOLD analysis project Ga0326727, IMG submission 207643) | Lab enriched peat soil microbial communities from McLean, Ithaca, NY, United States - MB29MY | ecosystem: Environmental > Terrestrial > Soil > Wetlands > Peat | place: USA: New York... | reverse complement strand
TGGTGACTCCGTTGAGCGTGGCATTGACGAAGATGCCACCGGTCAGAGCGGAGGTTCCCGCGGTGAAGGTGGGCGTGGAACCGGTCGCGGAGCTGAGCGTGCCCAGTGCGGTGCTCGTGAGGGTCCAGGCGTATGTTATGCCAGAGGGGCAGGTTGAGGTGCACGTCGGGGTGGCGGTGAAGGCCACAGTGCCTCCAGAGGCCACTGTGGGGGTGGCTGGACTGACTGCCACTGAAGTGAGGGCACTAGTTGTTGTGCTGCAACCCGCGGTCGCTGAGACGTTGAGCAAGGTTCCAGCTGTGATCGTGCACATGCCGAGGTCGTAGCTAGAGGTGGCGTTGTCCCATACGTGATAGGTGCCGGGAACGAGGGTAAGCGTAGCATCACCTCTCGTGTAGCTTCCCGTGCACGTCAGGGGGACCGAGTCAACGCAGGCCGCAGCTGCGACGACGATCTTGCCCGTCGGGATAGTGGGAGCCCATACGTTGAGCGTGCCCACCTGGGATGTCGTGTAGGCTTGCCCTGGTTTCGCGTCTCGTGTGGTTCCATTGAGTTGGACCGTCAAGGGGGTTCCCGCCCCATCATTGCTGAAGATCGACTGGTCCGAGCTTGTTGATTCGGCCGTGTCGCTCCCAAGGTTCCAGGCTGCGCGGACAGCTTGGAAGTTGTGTCCGTTCCAGAAATACAGCTCCTCGGTTGCGACGGTGGTGGGCTCGGTGACAGTGTATGCCCCACCGCCCGGGCCTCCGATCGTGAGCTCAGCATCCTCGAAGAGCCCAAGGGGGTTCATGTCGAACCCGTCCACGAAGAACCCTCGATCCAAGCTAACATGCTTGAAAGCGGTGAACGTGACCGGATCGTAAGTAACGAAAGCGCTCATGGTGGGATCCTTGTACTCGAAATCCACTACCGGCTCGCCTTGCGCATTCTGTGACGAGGCTACCAGCAGTTCGAATGAGTTCGGGGCATCGAGGGTATCAGATGAACCAGTGCCTGTTGCCCCGTCGTAATAGTAGCAGTTGGAGCCTGTCCCTGACGTCTGGCCATTGCCCTGCAGTCCGGTCATGGTTCCCGGCGACGAGGAACTGAAGTTCCAGATGTTGTCCTCGTAGCTCATCGCCACCTTGTTCTGGGAACTGTCCGTGGGCACCGCCACGTCCTGGATCCAGTATGAGTAGTTCTTGCCACCATTGATGAAATTCAGGACGACGTTCAGCTGTACGGTGAAGTCGCGACTGCTGCCGTTGTAGATGTCCAAGCTCTTGTAGGAGAACACGCCAAGGAACGCCGTGGTGTTGTAGGCGTAGTAGTTGGTTCCCGAGACACCAAAGTCTCCGATGCCCATGGGCGCGGCCTCGACAGGGTAGGCGCAGTTAGGAACTACAGGGCCAGCCCCGGCATTGGCGCAGGTCCCGATGCTCAGCGGTCGAGGCGGTAGATAGTGAACAGAGCCCGATAGACTGCTGGATGTAGTCGGTGCGCTGATCCCGCTGGTCTGAGATTGGGCCGTCGCAGTGTGGAAAGACGTGCTCACAATTGCAAACGAGCCTACAGACATGATGACCACTATAGTCAACAGGGTGGTCGTTCGGCATATTTGGCGCCAGGAAAGCTTGCTAGAAACGAACATATGGCCTCTCCGGGACCTACGTGCTACTGCGTAACTATATCATAAAGCTTGCCACTAGTCCGTGACATAGCATAGCTGGATGCAGAACCAGGGGTCCGGTGGAAGGGAGGGACGATCGCAGCTGTAGCTCGGGGACCATTCAGGTCGTGCGCCCTCTCTGGAGGGTGGCGGTTCGAGCGCCGACTATTGCCCAGTAGAAGAGCAGGTAAGCTTAGTGACCCTTCTTGACCCACTTCGTCAGAACATCGCTGAGATCGGGGTGACCGACCTCGCGCATCTCGTACCTGACCCTGACGGCCGGCTTGTTAATCTTGAGGAAGTTCCTCAGGTCCACTGGAGTCCCGATGACCACCACGTCGGCTGGCACCGCATTGATGGTCTCTTCGAGTTCAGCCATCTGCACTTCCGAATAGCCGAGCGCTGGTAGGGCAGCGCCTATGTGCGGGTACTGCTCGTAGGCCTTCTTGATCATGCCCACAGCATACTGGCGTGGGTTCACGATAGTGCTCCCGATGGCCTCCGCGGCCACGGTCCCGGCACCGGTCGGCATTCCGCCGTGGGTCAATGTCGGGCCGTCGTCAACGATTAGAGCCCGCTTTCCCTTGACCTTGGCTGGTTCGTCCACGGTGACCGTCAACTCGGCGCGTATCTGAACAGCCTTGGGGTTGACCAGAGTTGCATTCTTGGAGACGGTCTCTATGTCCTCCGGCTTGGCCGTATTGACCTTGCTGATAACGATCGCGTCAGCGGCACGGAAATTGACCTCGCCAGGGTAGTAGGCGAGTTCGTGGCCAGGTCTCTTGGCGTCCGCGATGGTGATCCATAGGTCGGGCCGGTAGAACGGTATGTCGTTGTTTCCGCCATCCCAGATCACTATGTCTGCCTCCTTCTCTGCAGCGCGCAGGATCTTCTCGTAGTCGACTCCCGCATAGACAACGTCTCCAGAGGCTATGATGGGGGCGTATTCCTCCATCTCCTCGATGGTGGCGTGGTGGAGTTTGAGGTCTTCCATCACTGCGAACCGCTGGACCGGGTCCCACTCGAAATAGGGCATCGGGTGCCTGACCATAACGACGCTCTTGCCCAGCTTGTGCAGTATCTCCGCAACCCTCCTGGTGGCTGGGGATTTGCCGACCCCAGTGCGCGTTCCCGTGACCGCTACCACAGGCTTCTTGGACTTGAGCATGGTCGAATTGGGGCCCAGGAGCGTGAAATCAGCTCCATTGGCAAGGGCGATGGATGCCTTGTGCATGACCTCCGAGTAGGGTAGGTCCGAGTAGGACAGCACGACCTCGTCGACCTTGTACTTCCGGATGAGCTCCGGCAACTGCTCTTCAGGGAGGATGGGTATTCCCTTTGGGTATCTCTTCCCGGCCACTTCCGTGGGATACTGGCGGTTGGCTATTCCTGGGATCTGTGTCGCGGTGAAGGCGACCACGTTGTACGCAGGGTTTTCCCTGTAGTACACATTGTGGTTATGGAAGTCCCTTCCCGCCGCTCCCAAGATGATAACATTTCTTGCTGACATTGCACACCCTGGGGCTTCTTATGGGCTACGCGATATAAGCTTGTCTCAGGCGGGTCCTTCAGCATCTGGAAGGGAGAGCGGACCCGAAGGGTCCGTGAACCCAAACCAGACCATCGCCGACCCGATAAGAGCGGCCAAAACCCCAATTATGGCGGTAACAGTTGCGTACCAGCTCCATCCAGGATAGACCTTGAACCAGAGCAGATCGTAGCCGCCAGATGGCGCTGTAGCATGAAGGATCACGTTCAGGATGATGGCACAGCCCAGTCCTAAGACCACGAGAATGACCCCTCCCATGAAGAAACCAAAGCGACTGTTGCCTTCTCCTTGCATGTGCGGACGCTGGGCACACTAACTTCTAAGGTTATTTCCTTTGTGGAAGGTGGTGGGGGGACGTGGTTACCTCGTGGACCTGGAGTCAACCTGGGTGCACAGGCCTCACTGCACCCGCGTGTGGTCACTCACAAGGCGTCGGCCAGTCCGGGGGTGGTTGGGCCAGGTCGTTTGCCCCCTTCTTGCGACTGACCGCTACTGCAATGATCACCACTACCACCACCACTCCAATGGCAATGAGGAGCCACAAGAACCAGCCGGAGAAGAGCCCACCCGTACCCGCGTTCTTGGTCGAAGAGATGACGATCGGTGCGAACGAGTGCACGGTCTTCCCGTTCAAGGATGCGCTGACCGTAACAGTGACTTGACCCGCTGTAGGCCCCGCAGTGAACGTTGTCGAAGCGGAGTCTGATGATGATAGGCTGCCCAAGCTGTTGTTCAAGGACCAGACATAGGTGATTGTCGAAGGGCAGGTCCCGCCAGTGCAGGTAGTGACCGCTTCGAAAAGCTGCGACCCTCCAGTTGAAAGGTTCACTTGCAAAGGAGTCAGGCTGACTGCTGTGAGGACAGGAGAGGATGATGTCGTGACAGTGATGACCGCTGAGGTCACCTGAGTGGTCCCATTGAGGGTGGCGTTAACATAGAGACCAACGTTCCCTGCAGTGTATCCTGCGGTGAAGGTAGTAGTGGTGCCACTGTCGGGGTTTATCGAGCCCAGCTTGGCGCTCGTGAGAACCCAAGCGTAAGTGATATCTGGTGCGGGGCAGGTGGAGCTGCACTCTGGAGTGGCCATGAAGGCTTGAGTGCCACCTGAAGCCACTGAGGGTGATGCCGGGGTCACTGATACTGAGGTCAGGGAATTGGTAGTTGACGTCGTGACAGTGATCACAGTGTAGGTCCCCTGGGTAATACTGTTGAGCGTGGCGTTGACAAAGATGCCTCCCGTCATGGCGGCTGTTCCCGCGGTAAAGTTCACCGAGGCGCCGGAACCGCTGAGAGAGCCCAGTCCGGAGCTCGTAACGGTCCACGCGTAGGAGATCCCGGAGGTGGGGCAGGTGGTGCTGCAGGTTGGAGTGGCCGTGAATTCAACTGCGCTGCTGGCAGGTATTGAGGGCGTTGCTGGGGTCACTGACACTGACTTCAGGGTAACTACTGTAACGGTGACAGTGATTATGGTGGAAGTCGATACAGTGGTCGTACCGAGCGTGGCGTTGACGTAGAGGCCGACCGTCCCTGCGGTGGTTCCCGCAGTGAAGGTCGTGGTAATACTACTGGCGGGGCTTATCGAGCCCAGCTTGGTGCTCGTGAGGACCCAAGCGTATGTGACATTCCCAGGGCAGGTGGAACTGCATGATGGAGTGGCCGTGAAAGTATCCTTGCTGCCAGAAGGCACTGAGGGCGATTTTGGAGCCACCGACACCGAGTTCAGAGTAACGGGGGCAGTCGTGATGGTGATGATGGTAGAAGCCCCCTTGGTGGTCCCGCCAAGTGAGGCGTTCACGTAGAGACCGACAGTTCCTGCGGTGGATCCCGCGATGAAGGTAGTGGTGGCGCCGCTGGCAGGGCTGATCGTGCCCAGTGAAATGCTTGTCAGGGCCCACGCGTAGGTGATGGTGCCAGGGCAGGTGGAACTGCACGATGGAGTGACGGTGAAGGGTGTTGAGCTACTTGCATACACGGAGGGCGACGTTGGGGACATTGTCACTGAGTTCAGGGTAACGGAGGTAGCCGAGACCGTGATGATAGTCGATGCCTTCTTGGTGATACCGCTGAGCGTGGCATTAACGTAGAGACCGACGGTCCCTGCCGTAGATCCCGCGGTGAAGGTCGTGGTGGTGCCGCTAGCAGGGCTGATCGTGCCCAGCGTCGTGCTGGTCAGGGCCCACGCATATGTGATTCCCGATGGGCAGGTGGCGCTACAGGTCGGAGTGGCGGTGAAGAGTGTTCCGCTGCTGGCATTCACTGTAGGCGAAGCCGGGGTCACGGCCACTGAAGAAAGGGTTGCGGACCCTTGGAAGGTGTAACCGCCCTGTAGTTGAGAAAGGTTGCCGTTGAAATAGTCCATGTCCACCCCTCCGCTGATTCCAGGCACGGACCCGGTGTCGCTGTACTGCCAGTAGGACCAGGTCGAGAATTGCCCAGTATTGGGCGAGGAGACTCCCCAGTCGGCTACCCACAAGTGATACGCGGTTACGGAAGAGTCCAGGCAACTGGTCGCAGCGTAGCTGGAGTCTATGTAGAGCATCGGCACAATGGAATATCCATCATGGGTGGAGATGTAGGACTCCACGGTGGTCATCCAGGTATCGACCCAATCGGAAAGAGCTGTGACGCTTATCGTTCCGCAACCGACCTCCAGGTCGAGAGCGGGATACATGTATCCGGACTTGAAGTAGGCCGCGGACTCGTTGTCGAAGTAATCTGCCTCAGCCCCGGCCTTGTCTGCAGTGCAAACATCTGCACTGTTAGTCACAGGGCAGGCAAAGTCGTACCCGGCCATGTACATGCCCGCTGCATTGCCATTGGCCATGTTGGTAGTGAAGTCCGGGTCAATGTAGGTGATCCCCTGAGTGGCCTTGGCGAAGGCAAAATCGTACCCAGCGCTGTGAACGCTCGACCAGGTGACGGTTCCCTGACCATGATAGACATCAACGCCATTCAACGTGGTCGCTTGGGGTTCTGGCCCGAGCCTCGCCGGCGAATGCCTTGGGATCACGGATTGTCCTGCGCTCTCCGCGGCGATATGCCTCGCAGAGGCATACGAAGCTGACGTGGAGGGGGTGCATGCCCCCAGGGCCGATACCGACAGCATTGTCAGGGCCAGGAGGACGGTTGAGCCAATTTCGATCGACCTGAAGTACGATGGACCGGCTGTTGCACGTCGTCTCATAGCACTAGTTAAGCCCTCCCCCCCAATATAAAACTGACCTTGCAAGCTGCATGTGTCGATATCAAGCTGAAGAATCCATTTCGACTGTTGTCAAGTCCTTGCCTAGACGGCTGCAGTGTTCACTGCCCTATGGCGCGGGAGGTGGAAATACTGGTTGTTCAGGTGGATAGAGGGAGGGTGCGCTGGTCCCATCCACTGGATATTCTGGTGGCTGCAACACCTGAGGCTGAGGCCAATCAGGGGGTGGAGCAACCTCATTCGTTCCCTTCTTGCGGCTGAGCACTACTGCAATGACCACCACTACGGCCACCGCTCCAACGGCCATGAGAAGCCATAAGAACCCGCCAGGGAAGAGCCCTCCCGTACCCACATTCTGAGTTGAAGAGATGATGATCGGCGCGGACGAGTACACCGTCTTCCCGTTCAACGTTGCGCTGACCGCAATAGTGACGTGACCCGCCGTCGATCCTGCAGTAAAGGTCGTGGAAGCATATGTCGACGATGAGAGGTTACCCAGGCTGTTGTTCAACGACCAGGCATAGGTCACTGTCGAAGGGCAGGTTCCCCCAGTGCACGTAGCGACCGCCTCGAAAAGCTGCGACCCGCCGGTTGAAAGGTTCACCTTAATAGGAGTCAAGCTGACACCAGTGAGGACAGGAGGAGATGTACCTGTGGCAGTGATGATGGCAGAAACCTCCTTGGTGGTCGCGCTGAGCGTGGCATTAACGTAGAGACCAACGGTCCCAGCGTTGGCTCCGGCCGTGAAGATCGTGGTGACGCCAGTGTCAGCGCTGATCGAACCCAACGTGCTCGTGAGGGACCATATGTATGTGATTCCGGATGCGGGGCAGGTGGCACTGCAAGTTGGAGTAGCGGTGAAGACCTGTATGCCATCAGCAGCCACCGTGGAGGCCACTGGGCTCACTGACACTGAGGCAAGGGAAACGGGAGGAGTCACAGCTACGGTGATAAGTGCACTGGAACCCTTGGTGACGCCAGCAAGCGTAGCATTGACGAAGATGCGGCCCGATACAGCAGAGGTTCCCGCGGTGTAGATAGTCGCGGAACCGGTTGTGGAACTGATCGTGCCCAGTGCAGTGCTAGTGAGCGTCCAAGCGTAGGAGATCCCTGTCGATGGGCAGGTGGAGGTACAATATGGAGTGGCTGTGAAGATCTGGGTTCCCCCTGAATCTATATCGATCGATACCGGGGTCGCCGTCACTGAGGTCAGGAAGTTGATTTGAGCCGAGACGGTAATCACAGTGTAGGTCATCAGGGTGGTCCCATTGAGCGTGGCGTTGACAAAGATGCCGACGGTTCCTGCGTTGGTTCCCGCAGTGAAGACAGTGGAGACGGTGCTGGCAATGCTGATAGAGCCCAGTGCAGTGCTAGTGAGGGCCCAAGCGTATGTGACCAACGGGGTCGGACAGGCAGACATGCTGCACGATACGGAAACGGTGAGAACCTGGGTATAGGTAGCCGAGACTATTGGTGATGTTGGAGACACTGACACCGAGGTTAGAATGTTGACGGGAGTGGTCGTCACGGTGATTATGGTAAGAGTCATTACTGTGACCCCAGCAAGCGTGGCATTGACGTAGAGGCCAACTGTCCCACCGTTGGTTCCTGCTGTGAAAGTAGTCGAGGCGCCCGTGGCTGGGTTGATCGAGCCGAGTACAGTGCTCGTGAGGGACCATGCGCATGTGATTCCCGACGTGGGACAGGTGGAACTGCATGCTGGGGTAGCTGTGAAGGCCTGAATGCCGCCAGCAGCCACAGTGGGCGAGGGCGGATATATCGCCACAGACTCTATTGTGACGATCATGACAGTGATCACGGTATAGGTTCCCACCGCGTGCTTGCCAAGAGTGGCGTTGACGTATAGGCCAACTGTGCCTGCCATGGTTCCTGCGGTGAAGGTGGTCGTGTAGCTGGTGGCCGGGCTGATCGTGCCCAGCGTAGTGCCAGTGAGGGCCCAAGCGTAGGTGATGTTGTTCGGACAGGTGGCACTGCACGTTGGAGTTGCAGTGAAGGGTGTTGCGCTGCTAGTGACAACTGACGGTGAAGTTGGGGCGACTGCCACTGAGTTCAGAGAGACGGGGAGAGTCGAGACCGTGATTATGGTGGACGTCCCCATAGTGACGCCATTGAGAGTGGCGTTGACGTAGAGTCCAACAGTTCCTGCGGTTGTTCCCGCGGTGAAGGTTGTGGTGGCACCACTCGTTGGGCTGATCGTGCCCAGCGCAGTGCTGGTCAGAGCCCATGCGTATGTTGTGCCCGAGGGGCACGTGGCAGTGCACTTCGGAGTAGCCGTGAAGGGTGTTGAGCTGGCAGTGGTCACCGTGGGCGAAGTCGGAGACAATGTGACCGAGGAAAGGGTCGAGACCCCTCCGTTTATCTGCACATCAAAGTACGCGTAGGTGCCTGCCCCTCCGTTGACATGCCCGCCAATAGCACCTCCTGGAGCAGTAGCCAGCTCGAAGAAAAGGCTCGTGACCGCGGAAGCGCCGCCAGGGGGCCCGAGATGCAAGGTCGTGTTGACATCTGGAAGCTGCCATGACGACTGGATGGTACCCGTTGCGGTCAGGTTCGCCTCGTATATCCTGTAGTGGGCGGAGTTCAGACTCACGTCTTGAGTTATGTTCACTGAATTGATGGTAGTGGTTCCTGAGATCTCGGCATGCATGTACCCCTTTTCGTTGGTGCCGAGCGTAAACAGGTACAGGTTCCCTCCATAGGAAGCTGGATACTCATTTGCATTCAGACCCCATGCCCCGGAAGAATAGGATTGGGACGTAGATCCGTTGTATGCCCCCTGGTAGATGAAGTCGTGAACAGCTGTCCAGAGAATGGGGTTGAGCGCAGCGGGAATGGACGACCCGGTTTCGTTCAGTGCCCACCACTCCGAATTGGTGACACTGGCATTATTGAGTTGACTGAAAAGCTGCACCATCTGTGCGGCGGTGCAACCTGATTCCGGGTCCAGTCCTTCCCCCAATTGGGTCAGAGGTATGTCCTTGGTGTCAGTGGAAAGATAGCTAGTGAACGTGGTTCCAGGGCATTCGTAGTTCATGTCCATGAGGATGCTCGTGGTCGTGTGTCCGAGAGCGGGAAGGTTCCAGATGTTGGAATCCCAGTGGGCGAAATCCAGAGTGACCACGAGGCCTTTCGCTGCGCTGGCATTAGTGAAGGCATCGAGAAAGTGGGCGAGGTTGTAGCCGTCCTGAGGAGTGTCGGTTGCATCGCATCCGTTCCCACCCGATGCATCTGTGGGTTCCCAATCCAGATTGTAGCCTGCGTATCCCTGCTGACCGGCAAGCTTGATCGCCTCATCGATGAAGGCCGTCTGGGCAGAAGAAGAGCCGAGAAGGGCCTCCATGTTGGCGGTGTTGCAGGACGTCAACATGGGAATCGCTGCGATATGGTTTTGGTGAGCGAACGGCGTGAGATCGTTGGTTGTGTTGACGTATCCCGACGAACATATCCATCCCAGAGCGCAACTTGTCCCGCTTGACCCAAGGTAGAACATCTCGTATGAGAGCTGGGTCATGTTGCCAGCGTACTGCTCGTAGAACTTCGCGAACTTGCTTTCCGAACCGGACCAGTTACAGAACTGGCAGACCCACGGCATGAAGTTTCCCTTCACGGTCAGGCCAGACGCTGTGTAGTGGGGTCCGAGCGCGAACGGGTTCGATGGCCGGTTCGACACCAATGACTGGGAAACATGGTGAGAGGGTACCAGGGGGTTCGAAGTTCGCGCTCCCCCAACCCCAAGGGAAGAAAGCATCATCACAATGGTCATGGCGACGACGACGGCCGGGGTCCAGTATCGCATCAGTATGGGAATGCGTGACAGCGTATATCAGTGTTTGGGAAAAGTGTGTTGCGAGCTCGAGGTGGCGCGAGCCACTGGGCGCGTGACTATGGCTTCTTTGAGAGGGCCTGGGTCATCGCCGGCAGGATGGTCAGCGCATCCCCAACAACACCATAGTCCGCGACCTTGAAGATCGGAGCCGCCGGGTCCTTGTTCACTGCCACGATGCAGCGCGAGTTGTTGATGCCCACAAGGTGCTGGATGGCTCCCGAGATGCCGAAGGCAATGTACAGTTGTGGAGCAATGGTCTTACCGGTCTGGCCCACCTGCATCGACTCCGGCCGCCATCCCGAATCTATGACCGCCCTGGATGCTCCGACCGCCGCGCCCATCACCTTCGCCAGGTTCTCCACCAGGACGAAGTTCTCAGCACTCTTCATTCCCCTTCCCCCCGAGACGACTATGTTCGCCTCGGTGAGGTCGGCTGTGTCCCCCTTGGTGCTCACAACGCTCTCCACTATGAGCCCCTGGGCCGCTGGTGGCAGGTCCCCGAGCGGGAGCTTCTCTACCGGCGCATCCCCTTGAGCGGCAGGATCCACAGCGAATGCATTGGGTCTCAGCGTGATGATTGCGATTCCCTTGAGACCGAGCGTCTCTGTTGCTCGACCCCCGAACACCTTCCTCTTGGCTACGACTTCTCCCTGGGCCCCTACTGATATCTCGGTCGCTGCGGTCGCCACTGAGCCTCCAACCTGGGCGCAGATGCGCGATGCCAGCTCGCGCCCCAGGGTTGTGTCGGGCACGAGGATGGCGAGTGGGGCAGGAACCTTCTCGATCAGGCGGTGCGCCGCCGTGGCATAGGCCGCGACACAGAACCACTTGAGCCTCTCGTCGTCAACCACCAGGACCTTGCTCGGACCTGCACGCTTGACCTCGTCAGCGATCTTGTCGAGACCTTGGCCAATGAGCCCGGCCACTACCTGTCCGCCGCCGGCCTTGCCCACCAGCCGTCTTGCTTCGGAGAGGGCTTCCAGGGAAGAGCGCTTCAGTTGCCCTCCCCTCTGGTCGGTAAGAACTAGAACGTTGAGCGTCACAGTACCTTCGCCTCCTCTTTCAGTGCCTTGATGAGTTTCTCGGCGATCTCATCTGGCGTCTGCCCTTCTATGATCTTTGCACCGGCGCGCGGGGGTGGAAGCGCAAAGGAAGCGATGTCGGAGGTCGGTGTCGTCCCGCCCGCCATGTTGCCCATCTTCGAGAGAACCTCCTGGAGAGGTATCTTCTTGAGCGGCTTCTTCCGGGCTTTGAGAATGTTCGGGAGCGTGGGGGTCCTGGGATCCTTGACGCCCTTCTGCAGAGAAATGACGGCTGGGAATGGTCCCGAGAAGACCTCCTCCCCTCCCTCAAGGTAACGGCGCATCTTCAGGCGGTGGCTGGCGGCATCGGGGGTCAGTCCTGTAACAAAGGAATAGCTTGGAAGCTGGAGATACTCTCCCAACGCGCTCCCTACCTCCCCAGCCTCGTCGTCCTGGGCTTGCTTCCCTACCATCACGAGGTCGTGCGGCATGTCCTTGATCACAACAGCAAGGATTCGTGAGACGAGCATTGGGTCAAGCACGGTGCCCGGTGGGGTCTCCACCAGTGTGGCCTCATCAACGCCCATCGCGAGGGTTGCCCTCAGTCCCTCCTCTGAGCGCGATGGTCCGACGCTCACCGAGCGGACGGCACCGAAATGGAACTCCTCCTTCATCCTGAGAGCCTCCTCTACGGTGGCCTCGTCGTAGGTGTTGGCAATGGTGAACTTCACCCCATCAGGATCGTAGGTCTTTCCTGAGGCAGCCACCTTTAGCTTGGTCTCCGGGTCCGGGACATGCTTCACACAGACGACGACGTCCATAGAATCCTCTAAGCGTAACGCTTCAGCAACTCGCGAGCGATCACAAGCCTCTGAATCTCGTTTGCGCCCTCGTATATTTGCGTCAGTTTCGCATCGCGGAGCAACTTCTCCACCGGGTATTCGGTCATGTACCCATAGCCGCCGAAGATCTGGATGGCCTCATTGCATACCTCCATCGCGATATCCGAGGAAAAGCACTTCGTGATGGAACTCTCCAGTGTCGAGATCTTTCCCTGGTCTCTCATCCAGGCAGCGCGATATGTGAGGAGCCTGGCCGCATCCACCATCTGGACCATGTTGGCGAGCTTCATCGCGATAGCCTGGTGCTCGCCTATGGGCTTGCCGAACGAGGTCCGCTGAAGAGAGTACTTGGCCGCGTGGTCCAGCGCCGCTTGAGCGATTCCCGTCGCTAGCGCGCCTACGGGCGTCCGGGTCGAATCGAGTGTGGCCATCGCGATCTTGAATCCTTCTCCCTCCTGGCCAAGCCTGTTCGCCGCAGGAACCTTGACCCCCTCGAGTATTATGGAACCGGTAGAGGAAGCCCTCTGCCCCATCTTGTCCTCATCCTTTCCGACAGTGACACCAGGGGTGTTCCGGGGCACAACAAAGGCGGTTATTCCCTTGTGTGCCTTCGACTTGTCAACAGTGGCAAAGATGGTGAAGAGCGAGGCGTGTGGAGCGCTGGTGATGAAGCACTTTTCTCCGTCGAGGACATAATTGTCCCCATCTCGCCTGGCTGTGGTCTTCAAGGCGGCGACATCGCTGCCTCCTCCCGGCTCCGTGAGGCCAAATGCGCCGATATTGAAGGTTGAACAGAAGGGCTTCAGGATGCGTTCCTTCTGCTCGGGAGATCCAGCAATGATTATCGGCTGGGTGGCAAGACAGTTCACACCAAATGTGATCGCCATGCCTCCGTCGGCGTAAGCAAGCTCCTCGATGATGATGCACTGTTCCAGTTCCCCGAGGCCTGTGCCACCATAGTCCGCCGGGATGTTCATGTTCAGCAGTCCCAGTTCCCATCCCTTGCGGTAGATGTCCTCAGGCCATATGTGCTTCTTGTCGCACTCGGCTGACTTGGGAGCCATCTCCTCCTTGGCGAATCTTCTGGCCATCTCCTGGAGTTCACGCTGCTCTGGGGAGAGCTCAAAATCTATTGCCATGGTCGGTCATTTCCGAAAGTGAGAAGCTATTTCAAACCTTGGCTATTCCGTCTCACCAAGAACTGATGAGCGGCACAAGAGAGTTGCTTGATTCCGTCCGAAAAGGAACGGTGAGCGTGGAGCGCGCAGCCAAGGCCCTGCAGGAGGGTCACTTGCCGGGAGGAAAAGGGGCGAGGTTGGATTTCCGGAGGCAGGAGCGGACTGGCCTTCCAGAGGTGATACTTGCAGAGGGCAAATCGGTCGCAGAACTCGAGAGCATCATCGAGGGGCTGGACGAGGCCTCCCAGGGGGCAGTGATATCCAGGTTGACCCCAGCCCACCTGAGGTGGATAGAACACTCTGATTTCCGCGCCAAGCTCAAGGTCGACGCTGAAGCCTCATTGGCGGTCTTGAACGGAAAGAAGCTCCAAGGGATACTCAAGGGGAGAAAGGCAGCGGTGATCACCGCGGGGACCACCGATGGGAAGGTCGCAGAAGAGGTAAGGGGAGTACTCACGAGCTTCGGAGCCGACGTTTACCACGCGTACGACGTCGGAGTCGCAGGCCTGCATCGTCTCCTGGTTGCGCTCAACGAGGCGGAGAAGGCCAAGGCAGAGGTCTACGTGGTCTGCGCTGGAAGAGAAGGTGCCCTCCCCACCGTCGTCGCCGGGCTGGTTGACCGACCCATAGTGGCCGTGCCTATATCTTCCGGATACGGGCGAGGAGGAAATGGGGAAGCGGCACTGACAGCGATGCTTCAGTCCTGCGCCCCCATTGCAGTAGTGAATATCGACGCCGGAGTCCCGGCCGCCATGCTAGCCGCCCAGATACTGCGCAATCTCACAAGGAGGAAGTGAGTGCGTACGGAAGTGACCGACGAGCGCACTCCGGTCGAGGAGTTGCCGCTGGATCCCTCCATTGTGAGCATCCTGAAGGCTCAGGGAATAAGCACCCTGTACCCTCCACAGGCCGAGGCGTTGGGACCGGTCCTGAAGGGAAAGAGCGTCGTGCTCGCGTGCCCGACAGCCTCCGGTAAGTCCCTGGTCGCGTACCTTGCACTGGTTAGCGCGGCACTCAAAGGAAAGAAGGGCCTTTACATCGTTCCCCTGCGGGCCCTCGCCAGTGAGAAGTACCAGGACCTCAAGCCCTTCGAGGAACTTGGCTTCAAGATTGGCATCACCATGGGTGAGCACGATATCTCCGCGAGGGAACTGGAGAAGGTCGATATCCTCGTGGCCACGAGCGAGAAGACCGACAGTCTCCTGAGGCACAGGACGCCGTGGATCGACCATGTGGGGGTCGTGGTGGCGGACGAGATCCATCTGCTGCGCGAACCGAGCAGGGGGCCCACGCTCGAAGTGACCCTAACGCGCCTGATGCGGCACCATCCAACGCTGCAGGTGGTCGCGCTCTCTGCCACTGTGGCCAATTCCAAGGAGATCGCCGCGTGGCTCAACGCCGTGCACGTGGCCAGCGATTTCCGTCCCGTCGCGCTCAAGTATGGGGTCTACTTCGATGGCTCCCTCTCGTTCACCGATGGCACGGGCAAGTCAATCCCTCCGCCAGGGGAGAGCGTGGAACGGCTGGTGCGCAGCGTGCTGATTGAGGGCGGCCAGGCGTTAGTCTTCGTTAGCACCCGCAAGTCCTCTGAGTCCCTGGCCGAACGGATGGGGCGATTCGTGGAGGAGCACCTGAGCCAGCAGGAGAAGCTCAAGCTGGAGGAACTTTCCCGCTCGCTCCTGGGCTCTGCTGAGGAAGCGACTGGTACGGCCAGACGCCTTTCCCATCTTGTATTGAAAGGGACGGCCTACCACAACGCCTCTCTCACGAACCAGGAACGATCCGCCATCGAGAGAGCCTTCCGGCAGGGATACCTCAAGTGTCTGTCGGCAACTCCGACCCTCGCTGCGGGAGTGAACCTTCCAGCACGCCGTGTCATCGTCCGCGACCTCACGCGGTACGAGGAGACCATCGGCATGCCGGCCCCTCTCGCCGTGTTCGAAGTCCACCAGATGTGTGGCAGGGCGGGGAGGCCCCAGTACGATCCCTATGGCGAGGCCGTTCTTCTGGCGAGAAGCGAAGAGGAAAGGGAGGAGCTGACCGAGAGGTATCTCCGGGCACCTCCAGAGAACGTGGACAGCAAGCTTGCCTCGGAGAGTGTCCTTCGAACGCACCTTCTTGCATTGGTTGCCTCTGGGGAGGTGAAAAGGGAGGAGGAACTCGAGGAGTTCCTGAAGGGGACATTCTATGGCCAGGAATATCCGATGGCTGAGATCAGGAGCCATCTTACACTGGCCCATGAGTTCCTCGTGAGGCATGGGCTGCTCCTCAAGGACGAGCTGAAGGCGACGCCCTTCGGCAAACTGACCTCGGACCTTTACCTCGACCCCGTGACCGCAGTGCTCATGCGGACCGCCCTCAGGAACGCCAGTTCCAAGAGCACGACGTTCTCCTACCTGGCATCGGTCACAGCAACACCAGACATACCTCCGCTGTACCTCAGGCGCGACGAAACCGGGGACATGGTGGCCAGGTATTCAGAGGAGGCCCAGGGACTGCTGCTCACCCCCGACACAGATGAGGCGATAGGAATGGAGTTCGAGGTCTTCCTGTCAACCCTGAAGACCGCAGTAGTTCTCGAGGCCTGGATCGATGACGGCGAAAGACTCCTCGACATAACTGAGAGATTCGGCCTGGGGGCAGGGGACCTGCACGCAAGAGTGGAGAGAGCCGAATGGCTGCTGTCCTCGATGGCACAATTGGCGAGATGGGAAAGGCGGGAGCTCAGCAACGTCCTTGACGAGCTCTCGGTCAGGGTCCGCTATGGCGTGAGTGCCGAGCTTCTGGACCTTGTCTCGCTGCGTGGCATCGGCCGTGTGCGCAGCAGGGCGCTTTACCAGAACGGGTTCAAGAACCGGGAGGAACTCAGCCGCGCCTCCGAGAAGGAAGTGGAAACGATCTTGGGCTCCCCTCAGCTTGCCCACGACATAATGAACCAGCTGAAGGTCTACCGGGGTACGAAACGGCAGAGCCGTACCGAGGTCCAATCGACGCTGGAATAATCGGGCGCTCGGGAGAAGTATCCGCGCTGATCCTCGTCTCTAGGGCCGGAGACGTACTGATCAGGCTCCGTGTACCACCAGGCCCGCCCACTCGCACCCTTCGCTCCAATAGGCCAGCCGCCTCCAATCTGATGAGGTGTCTCCTGATCTGCGACGTAGATGGGAAGCCGTGCCCCTCGGCCGCTAGCCGCCTTCTGAGGTGGAGGGAGAGGGCCCGGAACTCCAACCCTCTTCCATCAGGTGAGGAACGCGCGCCTTCCAGGATCATCGAGTCTACAACGGCCGGGTCCTTCACCCTTGGTCCGGTGCGAGTGGAAGGCAGGTCCCTCTCCTCCACTATTTCCACCCCCCGCGCCTGGGCGCGTTCTCCGGAGCGCTTGAGGATGCAGGCTGCCATGGACAAGCCCCATCCCCTGGAGAGCAGCCGGTCTCTCACAGAGATCAACACCGATCCCGCTGGGGGAGTGACGAATGCTTCCGCGGCCATCCCCTCCAGAGCATGGAGAAGTTTCTCCGGTCCAAGCTGTTGCAGCACGAGCCGGTTGACCCTTCTATCAGTGTTCAACGGGAGGCGTCTGGTCGGGTCCATCTCGCCGGACAGTATCATTGCTGTGCACCCAGACAATCCATCCTCATGGAGGAAGGTTCTCCAGAGGATCTCGAACTCGGGGTGAGCGGGGATGTTGTCGATCCAGATGACAGAGGGTGTGATATCAGCGGCCAAGCGTCGTTTGAAAAGGCATGCAAGGAATTCCGCTGAGAAACCCTGTCCTCCGAAGTCCTTGTCGAAGTTGCGGAACAGCTGCACGAAGGCATGGTGCTCTCCCCGGCATGCTCGCAGGTCCAGCCTGAGCAGTCTGGGCCGGGGCTGCCCGTTGCGGAGTGGGGGGTGGCAAATCATTTCCCTGGCCAGGCGAGAGGCCAGAGCAGAGGTTCCTGAGCCCCTCGGGCCGGTCACCGCAATGATCTTCGCGTTCCTGTCGCCTGCCATCTGTTGCATGTCCCGGAGCAAGTTGGGCCAGCCTATCGTGGGCGTCTCGGCAACGGTCTTGCCAGGTATCCAGCCCGGTTCGAGTACCTTAGGGTTCTTCCATAGGGCCATACCCCCTGGGACATATGTCTGAATATAAGATATCTCACATATTGGTTAAAATTGATAGGTGAGCTCCTCCATACCCTGGCGTGGAGGTCTGTCGCCCTGCATCCTCGAATTGAAAGCGGTTGCGCTCTCAGTTCGCCTTGAGCTCAGATGTGCAGTACTTGCAGCGTGTTGCCTTGATCGGGATCTCGGACAAGCAGTACGGGCAATCCTTGGTCGTCGGGGCTGCCTTTGGCTTCTTTGCGGCGGCCCTTTCATTGAGCTTGTTCATCGGTTTGACGATCAGGAAGAATACAACCAGAGCGATCAGCAGGAACGATATCACGGCGTTGATGAAGAGCCCCTGCTGGAATGTGGAGTTATTGAATGTCCAACTCCATCCCGCGAAGTTCAGATGCCCTGGGATTCCTATCAGCGGAGTTATCAGGTCCGCTACCAGCGCAGTCACGACTGCGCTGAATGCCAGTCCGATCACAATGCCCACGGCCATGTCGACTACGTTCCCCTTCATGATGAAGGTCTTGAATTCATCTACCACTCCCATAGGTCTATCCCCAAATCCCCATTCTCTATCACCATAAAGACTTTCGCATTCTCAGGTGGGAAGCTGTCAGGCTCGAGCGCTTTCTTCTCGTGTTACCACTCCAAAGAGTTCAAGAGATGTCCACACTTCCCTGGCTGGCATGACGCCAGCTCAAGGGAACGGGAATATTCGCGTGATCGTGGCAGATCCTATAGATGCAGCTGCGGTCAAGCTGCTCTCTGGGGAGTTCGAGGTCGTTGACGTCTCCAAGACCCCAGAGAAGCTATCCGAGGTCATGCCAGAGGCTTCCGCGATCCTGGTTCGAAGCCGCACGAAAGTGAACAAGGCTCTGATCGATCAAGGCCAGAAACTGAAGGTCATCGGACGGGCTGGTGTCGGCGTGGACAACGTCGACCTGGTGGCAGCCGGCCAGCGCGGGATAGTCGTGGTCAATGCTCCTGCGGCGGCCTCGACCAGCGTCGCCGAGCTCACTGTGGGCTTGCTTGTGGCGGTCGCTCGCAACTTCTCGAACCATGTGCCCTCAATGAAACAGGGAAAGTGGACCAAGGGAGGGCAAGGCCTCGAGCTCCTCGGGCGCACGGTCGGGTTCGTGGGCTACGGAAGGATCGCCCGCGAGGTGGCTATCCGGCTCAAGGGGTTTGGAATGAAGGTGCAGGCATACGACCCGTTCCTCACATCCACCCCAGATGGGACTCCGCTCATTTCACTGGACGAGCTATTGAAGACGAGCGACGTTGTGAGCCTTCATGCCAACGCTACTGAGGCAAACCGGCACATGATCAACCGCGATGCTCTGAGCAAGATGAAGAAGGGAGCTATCATAGTGAACGTGGCGAGGGGCGCTCTTATCGACGAGCAAGCCTTGTTGGATGCCTTGGACGCTGGCCAGTTGGCCGGTGTTGCACTGGACGTATTCGAAGAGGAGCCGCCCAAGAACCCGAAGCTCCTTGCTCATCCACTCATCGTGGCCACGCCACATATCGGTGCCCTGACGCGCGAGGCCCAGGAGCGTGCCGGCATGGTAGTTGCCAGGGACGTCATCAAGGTTCTCAAAGGCGAGAAACCCGAGTTTCCCGTCCGCGCGCAATGACCTTTCACAGTCCTTAAGAGGGCAAGGTGTTTTCGCCCACCAGTGATAACATGACAGAGACCAATTATTTCGACACGATGACGAGCACGTTCCTGCTTGCAGGCCCAGTGAAGATACACCCTCGAGTACTGCAGGCGATGGCCGCTCCCTCGATGAATCACAGAGGAAGCGCATTCCACGAAATAGTCGGTGATATCAAGGGGATGCTTCCCCTGGTCTTCGGTCGTCCGGGTCATCAAGCAGTTGTGACCGGTAGCGGCACTGCCGGACTGGAGGCCATGGTTGCTAGCATTGTCGGACCCCAGGACAAGGTCCTCGTGCTCTCCAATGGGCACTTCGGAGCGCGTCTCGAGAAGATCGCAACCCGCTTTGCGAAGCCATCGGTGGTCAAGGCTGCATGGGGCCATCCATTCGATGTCGAGGCGGTGAAGAAGGCTCTCGCGGAGACAAAGCCGAAGGCGGTACTGGCCGTTTACAACGAGACATCAGTTGGTTTCACAAACGATATCGCAACTATCGGGCCCGTGATAAAAGACAGTGGCGCTCTATTCCTCATGGACGCCATCAGCGGCCTGCCCGGCATCCCCGCCCCAGCCGACAGCTGGGGTGTGGACGGAATAGTGGTGGGCAGTCAGAAGGCCATCGCCGCCCCAGCGGGTCTCGCCATGGTTCACCTCTCTGACAGGGCATACTCCGCCCTCTCCCCACACACATTCGCAGGAGACCTGGTCGAGCACTTCAAGAGCATCGAGAAGGACGACACTCCGTGGACACCAGGGGTCCCGCTCTTCCTCGCTCTCAGGGAAGCGCTCCTCATGCTCAAGGAGGAGGGAGTGCAGAACAGGATCGATCGGACCAAGAGCATAGCCACCGCAACTAGGGCGGCGGTCAAGGCCATGGGCCTGTCCCTTTTCCCAGAGGAGAAGTATGCCTCCAACACTGTGACAGCAATACGTTACCCGGACGGGGTCGAGGACGGGGCGTTCCGCAAGGCTCTCCGCGAACACCACAACGTGGAAGTGTCAGGTGGCCAGGGAGAGGTGAAAGGTAAGATCTTCCGCTTCGGGCACATGGGCATAGCGAGCTACACCGACCTCCTCGTGGGAGTGGCGGCAGTGGAGCGCGAACTCTACCGCATGGGAAAGCGCCAGACCATGGGCGAGGGTGTGAGCACGTTCCTCAGCAAGATCCCCTGATCCGAGAAACCCTTCCTTGGAAGGGGAACAGGGCATCGAACGGGCCCCTATATGTCGACGATGACCTTGGCCTTGCCCTTCTTGAGATCGACCTCTAGTCTGTGGAGCGTGATCGCCTTGACCATCATGTGGCGCTCATGGCGACGCTCGTCCCAGGGCTCTCCCCGCGCCTTGACCATCAGGGTGGTGGGAGGGCTTCCCTCTAATCTGACCGAGAACTCTCGGAAGACCCAGCCCTCGGTCTCGTGAAGGTACAGTAGCTCGTTCAGGAAGCGGACCACCAGCCCCTGCGGGGTATCTGCATTCACGACGATGGACTTCTCCTCCCTCGTCCGCACGTCCCTGAGATCCGTCATCAGGCTGAAGAGCCCCACTCCCAGCTGTGAGAATAGCTCCTGAGGCGTGTGGGCTACCGCTCCTATACCCACATCCGCGGTGGTCCCGAACTTCCAATGCCTAGGTCTTACGGGTGAAACCATTTATGTCCAAGTGATGCTGTGAGGTATATCTTATCATGCGAGCCACGCTTCTCATCCCTGCACTGAACGAGAAGGGGGGTATAGGGTTTACCCTGGACGCTTTCAGGGAGGCCGAGAAGGAGGCAAACACTACCCTCTTCTCCAAGGATCCCATCGAATGGGAGGTGATAGTCGTCGATGGCAAGTCCACTGATGGCACTCCTGACATCGCCAGAGAGAAGGGAGCAAAGGTCATTGTCGAGCCCCGCCGTGGATACGGCCGAGCCTACAGGACAGGGTTCGAGTCCGCCACGGGTGATTTCGTCGCAACGATGGATGCAGATGGGACCTACCCGGCGCGCGAGATACCCTGGTTGCTCCTGAGACTTCTCCACACCGGGCGCGATTTCGTGACGGGGAACAGATTGTCATACATAGAGTCGAAGGCGATGACAAAAGAGCACCGGATAGGCAATTACATGCTCAACACCGTGCTGCAGGTCCTCTTCCACGAGTGCCTCAAGGAGGTGCCAGAACAGGTCCTGGGCGATTCTCAGAGCGGGATGTGGGTCTTCCGCCGTTCGATCCTGCCCTCGCTTCACCTGACGCAGGACGGCATGGCCTTCTCCGAGGAGCTGAAGCTGGAGGTCTTGTTGCGCGGCTTCAAGCTCGAGGAGGTCCCTATCCATTATTCCGAAAGGTGGGGCCCCCCGAAGCTCTCGAGCTGGAGGGACGGGCTCAGGAACATGTCCTGGCTGGTCCACAAGCGATTCGAGGTCTCCCGTGAGACGCATCTGGCCGCGAGGCTAGCCGTGGCGAACCGGACGACTCACTCTCAGTAGCTCACCGGCGCAGGGTACGTAGCGGCCCAAGCTACAATGCTCATCATAGCAATGTTTAAGTAGGAACCCTGAGATTTCCCGCTTTAGTCGCGAGGTGTGAGAATCTGCCAGAAGTAGTGATAACTTCAGATTGGACCATGATGAGCGATCATCATGCGAAGTCCTTCCTGGGATTCGGCACCACTACGCCTGCATTCCTCCTTCCAGAGGCGGCCTATCGCTTCATGTTCTACCCCACGATGAAATGTGACGATGAAGGGCATCCCTTGCAGGCCCCCTATGGTCTCCGCAAGATCGAAGCCTCCCTTGCGGATGCGGGGTTTGACGCGGCGATCATCCACCCAAGTTACCTTCATCAATATATGCCTGGGAAGGCGAAGCTCTTGCTGGTATCCGGGCACGACTATCTCGGCCTCAACCCTCCCTCAACGACTTTTGCGGGGATCATGAAGAAGGACCCGCTCAACCGGGTCAATTTCATGCGCATGATGCGCCAGCCTCACGTGCTGGAGGCACACCGTAACGGGATGAAGATCATCGCGGGTGGGCCCAGCGTATGGCAACTGTCAAAGTCAACCCGGGAGAAGATCAAGTGGATAGACGACTTCGTCCGGGAGATTGGCGGGATCGATTGCATAGTCGAGGGAGAGGCGGACTATTACGTGAGGGAGATAGTAAAGAAGGGCCTCAAGGGCGAACCCCTCCCTGAACACATAGTCCTGACCCCGAAGGAAGCCCCGACTGTGGAGCAGATATGTATCATGCGCGGCGCGTCCGTCAACGGCCTCACCGAGATAGGACGGGGCTGTCCCCGCGGTTGCTCCTTCTGTTCGGTAACGCAGAGGCCGATGCGGTGGTATCCGCTCGAGAAGATAGAGGAAGAGATCAAGGTGAACGTCAAGAATGGGATCACGTCAGGCGTGCTTCACTCGGATGATATCTACTTCTACGGCACTACTAACATCACTCCAAGGGAGGAAAAGCTCCTTCCGCTTATGAAACTGGGGAAGAAGTACTACAAGCATCTCGGGTGGAGCCACGTCGCCGTTGCATCGCTAATGACAAAGCCTGAGATCCTCCCCAAGATCAGAGATATACTGATTGATGAGAACCAGAGCTGGTGGGGGGTCGAGATAGGCATGGAGACTGGCAGCCCCAGGCTCATCACAGAAGCGATGCCGGGCAAGGTCGCTCCCTTCAAGGCGAGCCAGTGGCCTGAGCTCGTGGTCCAGTGTGCAGGAATGCTCAACGATAACTCGGTCTACCCGGCCTGCACTTTCATCGTTGGGTTGCCGCAGGAGACCGAAGAGGACATCATCAAGACGCTGGACATGTTTGACGACCTCTGGGATTTCAAGGCCATCCTCGTGCCCATGTTCTTCGTGCCTCTCGGTAGGCTCACGGAGAAGGAATGGTATGGCAGGAAGATGGTCACGGAGCGGCAGAAGGAGCTCATGTGCCTCGCGCTCGCTCATGGAGTTCGCCAGTCCCACGCCCTACTGGACGCGTTCTTCGAGGAGAAGAAGGGGTTCTCCAACCTGGCCTACAAGGCGGCATTTGCGAGGTTCATAGACTTTGTTGCATTCATCGGGAAATCGAAGGGGCTGATCCCTGATCACAAGAGAGGAGAGAAGACCTCCGACGGGAGCCCCCCGGAAAACCGCAAGAAAGTCCCGATTCCAACGACCTCAGGTAGGTGATTCACCCTTGGGAAAAGAAGTGGCCCCTATCCCACTCAAGGAGTATCTGACGAGCCTCCCCCGGCTCAAGGTCGTGAAGGAGCCGGTCAACCCCAAACTGGAGGTTACCGCAGCCCTCCTATCGGATCCCTATCACACGATCTGGTTCCAGGGAACTCCCGGACACTCGCTGGTCGGCAATCTGTGGCCCAACAGGAAATCTATCGCGGAATACTTCGGGGTCACCGAACGCGAGCTGCCTGACATGCTCCTCAAGGCGCTGGAGCATCCGACCCCACCCAAGCTCGTGAAGGACAAGATCACATGGAGCGCCAAGGAGGAGGCACCGGACCTTTCCAAGTGGCCGGTTCCCCAGTTCTATCCAAAGGACGCCGGGAACTACCTTACGGCAACAGTATTCTCCTCCGTTTGGAAGGGGAAGAGGAACCTGTCCTACCACAGGTTCTGGGTCAAGGGCCCGACCGGCGGACCCGCGAGGATAGTTCCTCGCCATCTCGACCGCATGTTCCGCGAGGCGCGGAAGGAGGGAAAGGAGCTGCCGGTAGCAATCATCATTGGGGCGCCCCCAGAAGTTCTCCTCGCCGCAGCGTGCTCCATTGACTACACTACGGACGAGATGGATGTGGCATCCGCGCTCCACCAGCATCGCACCGGGAAGCCGCTTCGGGCGGTCGAGCTGGAGAACGGCATTCACGTGCCTGCCGAAGCGGAGATAGTGATGGAAGGGGCGATCACCATCAAGGATGAGCGTGAAGGCCCCTTCCTGGATATCCTCGGAGTCTATGACGCCGAGAGAGTCCAGCCGGTGGTGCGCGTGGACAAGGTCCACACCGTAGAGGACCCGGTCCTGTACAACATCCTGCCAGGGTCGGAGGAACATTTCCTGTTCATGGGCCTTCCCAAGGAACCCTTCATCATGCATTCGGTCCGCTCGGTGGTGCCTGGTGTAAGGGCTGTCAGATTGACAGAGGGGAGTTGCGGCTGGCTGAACTGCGCCGTCTCCATCCAGAAACGCCGGGACGGAGATGGAAGGAACGCGATAATGGCCGCATTCTCTGGCCATGCCTCCCTCAAGCACGTGACAGTTGTGGATTCTGACGTGGACATCTTCAACGACAGGGAGATAGAGTGGGCAGTCGCGACCAGGTTCCAAGCCGACAAGGGCCTGGTGTTGATCCCCGGGGCGACGGGTTCGAGCCTGGACCCGAGCGCGACAAAGGACGGGATCACGACCAAGTGGGGGATAGACGCTACGCTTCCGATAGATGCTCCAAGAGAACCGTTCCTGAGGGAGACCTTTCCCAGGGAAAGACGCGAGCCCTAGTCCACGACCTCTAGCTTGACCTCGTCCCCCGAATTGTTGTATGCCTTCCAACACCAGCCCTTGAAGGGAAATCCAAGTATGATGTGGATCCTGCCCCAGTGACGGAACAGGGTCAGGTCTTCCTCTGAAGGGTGCACGGCACCGGAAGGATGGGAATGGGCAGTTCCTACTACCGTGAGATCGACCGGGAGCATGTATAGCTGGAAGTTGGCATGGCGGTGGCCAGCTGTCGTGCCCGGAATCAGCAGCATGTCGGTCACGACACCGGGATCCTCAGAGCGCAGGATGCCTCCAAATTCATTCGGATAGGTGGAGGCGCCGGACGTGAGGAGACTATTGAGCACGTTTCGCTTGATCTTCCTGAGGGTGTGCGTGGAGAACCTGGACTTCTCCTCTTCGTCCGTTCGCTTTCTGCTGGGACGAAAGAGAGGCACGGCTCTCCCTACGCGCTCTCCCAGGGTATTATCGCCTTGGCTCTCAGGTGCTGGAAGAACTGGGACGAGAAGCGGATCAGGGTCGTCCTCTGCGGCGACCGATAACAGTGTAGTTCTGCTGCCGGGGGAAGCATCTTCTCGTAGAGGCCATCCACGATGAGCTTCGTTTCCTTCTCGGGCCCCACCAACCTCACCGATACCTCCTTCTGAGGGTTGACCACCAGTGGTCGCCCGGAGGAGGCGAAGGGCGCTATTCCGGTCACTATTATCGCATCCATCGAGGGGTCGAGACATGGGCCCCCGGTGCTGAGGGAGTACGAAGTGGAACCTGTGGGTGTGGATATGACTATGCCGTCGGCTCTCAGGCGCCCGACAGACTTGCGGTCCACGAGCAATTCGAAGGCCCGCATCTTGGCCACGTCGTTGACGTGGACGACGACGTCGTTGAGAGCATCAGGGGGATAGTGCCCCCCATACTCAGAGGTGAGCATCATGCGCGACTCCACGTAGTATGCCCCTGATAGGAGTCTCTCCAGGGCCCCATCGAGTGTTCCCTCTCCAGGGTCCACCTCGGCCAGGAATCCCACTCCTCCTACCTTCACTCCGAGAATGGGCACGTTCACCTCGTGGGCGGCGTAGAGAAGAGTACCGTCCCCGCCGACCGCAATGACCACGTTGCCCTCGAATTCCTTGAGAGGCCTCCCTTCGAGGCCCAGGGGTTTTGCCATGTCCTCTGAGACGAAGATCTTGCATCTTTCCTGGAGATTTTCATAGATATAGATCCCAGTCTCGATGGCCTTCTCGTTTGTCGGATTCGCCGTGAGACCTACCGTTATCATGTTCAATCTCACCAGTAGCCCTTGCTATGGCCTTCCTCAAGGAGACTCTTGCTTCCCCATGCGAGCACTGAGGTGCGTTCATGTATCGAGAGCTTGAGGTCCAGCGGCTTTCCATCTCCATTTGCGACTCCTCCGCCAGCCTCCAAGAGTATGAGCCTCGCCGCTGCAATGTCTGTGACCCTCAAGTTGTTTCCCTCCTTGCCGCTCTCCGAATAGTAGAGGTCTCCGCAACCGCTTGCTACCATCGCCATCTCCAGTGACGCACACCCCAGTGAACGAACGCGCATAGCCCTTGTGGCCAGGGCCCGGGTGCGGTCAGTTGAATGGGAATTGAGGTTCAGGAAGAAGAGATCGCGTCCCGGCCGCCAGGGCCTCGGCGCGATGCGGTGGCCATTCAGATACGCTCCTCCACCCTTGACGGCCCAGAATGTCTTCCCGCCGTAGAGGTCGTGGACGACGCCCAGCTCGATACCAGAGAGATTCCTGCGGCCCAGTGCAAGCGACACGGTTGCTATCGGTATGTCGTTCAGGAAGTTGGAGCTTCCGTCAATGGGATCCAGGACGAGGACCTTCTTTCCTCCCCTGCGAACGTAGCCCAGTTCCTCGGAGAGAACGTCCCAGTCAAGTCCTTCCTGCTCGAGGAATGAGAGCACCTGGGCCTCGGCCACTCTGTCCGCCTCTTCTGTCGGCGTGCCGCCGGCACTCACGGCAACGACCCTGAAGGGGTGTGGTGACGTCCTCTCCTGGGCGACTCGGCTCTCTACGACGTGGGCAATCCTTACCAGCAGGTCCAATTCTGGTATACGCTCTCTCGGCACAATCAATAGCAGTTTTCGAAATGTTTAAATACTTTTCGAAAGCTTTCTAAATGTGTTGACGCATGTCACACCCCCTCCACGAGGCCGCGCCCGGAGTGGAAGCGAGGCAGGGGTCGTGGTGGCCGTCACGGCGGAAGGCGGCTTGACGTTGCGCGGCAAGGAACTCCCGGTCGGAACGATCATCCGGGACCCGAAGGGACGTTTTACCGGGCGAGTTGTCAAGGTATTCGGTCCAGTTTCCAATCCATATCTCTCCGTTCGCCCAAGGCGGTCTCCATCTCCGGAGAACCTCCTTACGATGGTTGGAGAGACGATGCTGATCAAGGAGGACTGAAGTGGGAGAAGGAGCAGGCAGGTCGGAAAGTGGCGGTGGCAGTTTCTTGCCTGGACCGGTGGTTCGCTGCAGGAACTGCGGCTCCATGCATCTGACCAAGCATTACGAACAGGCGGAACTGGTCTGCGATGATTGTGGACTCGTCATCGAGGAATCGATCATAGACCAGGGCCCGGAATGGCGCACGTTCGACGGCGAGGGTGGCTCGAAGCGCGCCAGGGCCGGAGCACCCAGCTCCGCAATGCTCCACGACAAGGGACTTTCCACCGAGATAGGGTGGAAGAACAAGGACACCTACGGAAAGGCCATCCCAACACGAAACCGCGCCCAACTCTATCGCCTGAGGAAATGGCAGCGCAGGATCCGTGTCTCCAATGCCACGGAGCGCAATCTGTCCCTGGCTCTGAGCGCCATGGACCACCTGTCAGGGGCGATGGAGCTCCCCAAGAGCGTCCGTGACACTGCCGCCATGCTCTACAGGAGGGCGGTCAACCGCAACCTGGTCAGGGGCCGATCGATCGAGGGTGTCGTGGCAGCAAGTATCTACAGCGCTTGCAGGCAATGCAACATCCCCAGGACGCTTGACGAGATATCGGAGAAGAGCGGTGTGGGAAGGAAGGATATCGGGCGGATATACCGGTTCATCTCGCGGGAACTGTCGGTCAGGCTTCTGCCTGCCCACCCACAGGACTACATTCAGCGCTTCGCCCAGGAGTTGAAGCTCAAGAGCAATACGCTGGCGCGGGCCAACGAGATACTGAAAGAGGCGGTGAAGCTGGAACTGACGAGTGGACGTGGTCCCACAGGAGTTGCAGCTGCGGCGATATACGTGGCAAGCCTTCTCAGCGGCGAGAAACGGACCCAGCGCGAGGTCGCCCAGGTTGCGGGAGTGACAGAGGTCACGATAAGGAACAGGTACAAGGAATTCACGAAGAAGATGAACCTGGTCATACCTTTGTAGGTTTCGAGATCCACGAGCTTCCCCTTTCCACAAACCTCAATGGGTAATCCCTGCCAAGACGTATTCCAATCCTCCTGGTCACATCGATCTGGGGTGGGTCCAAGAGAGACGGGAGCAGGCGGACATGACCATCCGTGATGAGATCGAGCCCATCCTCCTTCTTGGTCAGGGAGAAGGCTCGGCAGAGGAGTCCCGGCCCTCGAAGGTTCCCAAGCCCGGGCGTCAGCGGCTCTGCAGCCCTGAGGAGGACGGCCTCCCCTAGAGATGTGGTCGCATTCGCGCAGTGAACCTGATGGATCCGATACACGTAGAGGTGCCCGGGTCCTGTGAACATGGTCCAGTTCCTGAGGGTAGGTCCCTTGAATGCGTGATTGGCCGGGTCGCCAGCCACATAGGCCTCGGTCTCGACTATCCTCGCCGCCATGAGACCCCCCGCGGGTCCTCGGCGAGCCAGGATCGCGCCAATGAGATCCCTCGCCACGTCCGCGGTAGGGCGGTCAAAGAAGTCTCTTGGATGAGGCTTCGAGAAGGCTGCTATGGGGGGGACCACGAATCATTCATTTATTCAGATGTATTGAAGTGTGCGATGGACGTAGTCACGATCGAGGAGATGGCCGAGGCAATCAGACGAACCATGGTTGTCCACGGCAAGCTCCCGGCCGCTGATGCGGACAAGGTCGCCCTGCAGGTCCTGAGCTACTTCGGCGCCGAGGAGTCCATACTCGACAATGTAGTCTCAGCCGAGGACAGGGACTACTTCTACCGGCTCGAAGAGGAGGGTCTTCTTTCCAGCGAGGAGGAGGACACTACGGTAGAGAAGGGGAAGAGCTGGCGGATCCACTACTGGGTGCTCAACAAGGCAGCGATCGAAACAGCCAGTGGCAAGGTCGAAGGAAAGGGTCAGACCGTTCCGATATACGACCAATTGCCCGCCGAGGACTGGGTCCGCGGGAAAAAGGAAGAGGCTCCCGCCAAGCCCAAGCACTAAGTCACTCGTTCAACGCGCGCCAAGGTCGGCAGCGTCATGGAAGTTGATCAGCAAACTTGAGATATCTACGGGGCAAAGAGCTCCACGTTGACCACACCACATTCCTTCAGGATCCTGTTCGCTTCATCCAGCGCCTTCGTTGCATCCTCGGGCGATCCGTACCGCTTCTCCCATACCGAAAGAGCGAGGTGAGCTCGGCCCTCCCAGCATCGCAGGCCCCTCTGCTTCGACTCCTCCAGGGTCCGTTCCATCTCCGCTCTCGCCTCCTCCTTCGCACCGGTCGCCATCGCGTAACGTGCCTTGAGCAGATGGAACTGGGCTACCTGGTCCTGCATGAGATCTCCATTCGTAAGCCGCGTGAGGATCGCCAGCGCACCAGGGGCATCGCCCATCACTATCATCGCCTCAGCCGTGTCCAGGTCCAGTTGCAGGTTCATTTCAGTGTCCCCGGTCTTCTCGTAGAGCATTCTCGCCTTGCCAAAGAGTTCCATCGCATCATTCAGGGCCTTTCTCTGCACCATCACCTGCCCCAGAACGTGAGCGGCGATGCCCTGAGCAAACTGCAGGTCGAAGGCGTCCGCTACCTGCAAGGCTTCCTTGGCGGCCTCTTCAGCCCCGTCAAGATTGCCCATCTCCCCCCTGGTGAGCGAGAGATTGGAAAGGCCAGCCGATAGTTGAGGAGCCTGGCCGAGGTTCCTGCAGGTCGCCACCGCCTCGTTGAAGTACTCCTCCGCGGCCTTGAGATCGCCCTTGGTGATGGCTATCGCTCCTCTCAGGTCGAGAAGGGGTGGGACCAGCCCCCATATCTTTCCCCCTCTGGCGATCTCGAGCCCCTTCTCGAGGTTGGTGGCAGCTTCTCCCCAGTTGTTCTCGTCCATGTAGGACCACCCGAGATCATAATATACGAGCCCCCGGAAGTATCTCTCTTCCTCAGGAAGAAGATCAAGAGATTCCTTTGCAAAGATCTCAGAGGCATCCTTCTTCCCCTCCTCGTAAAGTATCTTGGAGTTGGTGACGGCCATCCTGCCTTGCAGGGCCCGAGAGGCGAGCCCGGGCCTCTGACGAGTTTCCTCATACACCTTGTCGAGCAATTGCCTTGCCTCCCTTACGCCCGTTACGTCAGTCGTGTTAGCTAGGCGAACCTGCAACTCCCAGGAGAGCGGTTTCGGTGGATCGGCCTGGAGAAGTCGCCGGCAAAGCGACTCGACCAGACGGATGAATGCCCCGTCCCCCCTCAACCGGTCCACGACGGAGAGGCCCCACTCTGCCACGTTCACAACCGGAGTCTTCTCCCGCTCCATGAGGGCTAGCCCCTTCTCGAAGTACCTCACCACGCGCTCATGCGCGTGCATCTGCAATGACAGGTCTATGGCCTTGTCGATGCATTCGAGTGCCATCTTGTCTTGCCCTCCCAGTTCGTAGAGTGTTGCGATCTGGTCAATGTCGGCAGGAAGATTCTCCGCCCACCACGCTGCCAGCTTTCCCGCCCACAGCTTCGACTTCTCCGCCGGGGTTGATTGCCGGACAGTCTCCCACAGAAGCGTGTGAGTGAATGCATAGCGAATACCCTCCGCTCCCTTGGGCGCAACAAGCCCTCTCTTTCCAGAGAGCTTCTCGAGCGAGCTCCTGACGGTCTCGCTGTGAGCTTGGAAGAGGTCCTCGAGTGGGGCCACACGGAACTCCTGTCCGAGCATAGCTGCCCCCTCGAGCAGTTCGGTATCTTCCCAATTCAGGAACCCCAGTCTCCGGGTGAGCAGGTTCGAGACCGAATCAGGAACCGTTAGGCTGGCCTTCTCAGAGCTCCCCGCACGAGGTATGGTTATGACCGCCACGCCTCCCTCGATGTGGATCAGACCGATCTCCTGCCACAAGCGAACGACCTCCAGGAAGAAGTATGGGTTTCCTCCCGTTGTCTCCCGGAGGAAGCGCGCCGCAGCAGCGGCCCTGCGGTCGTCCAGTGGAGCCTTGATGGTGTTCTGGAGCAGGTTGAGGATTTCCCCCTCCTCCAGTCCGGCCAATGGAATATCCTTGGCAAGCCCGTCCCTTCTGAGGTCTCTCAGGACCTCGTGGAGCGGCATGCTCCGGACCTCATCCTCCCTCAAGGCCACGACTATCAGGACAGGCATGCGCCTGATGTTCCGGCTGAGAAATCTCAAGGCCTCCACCGAATCGGGGTCGGCCCATTGGAAATCATCAATGAGAAGGACGCACGGGTGAACGAGAGCCTCTCTCTCTATCCTGGCCAGATAGTCAAGGAGGACGTTGGCAGGCGCGCCCTTCGCGGAAGAGTGTGTCCCCGCCGGTTCTTTCTCGAATGGGATGAATGCCATTGGCAATCCGCTCGAGCTCGCGGAACCTACCGGTCTGGGCTTGAGGGCGAGCGGCAGCTCCTTCATGTCCGGGCTGCTCTTCGAATCCGCATCGTGCCGGGCCGCCCCTTTCACAGGGCGGAGAACCTGCTCCATGGCGAAGAATGGGTCCTGGATACCAGGTAGACAGTATCCCCACCTGACCCAAAGATTGCGACTGCGCGCCGACTCCTCCAGCCACCGGAGAATGGAGGTCTTCCCAATCCCTCCTGGACCAGTGACGAGCACGGTGGCCCCGGAGCCCGCCTCGGCGTGCGAGAGCAGTGTCGCGATCAGATCCATCTCCGCGCGGCGACCAACCAGGGTCGAAGTGACGGGCCGAGATGAGTGCTGCTCCCCTTCCACTACTGTCAACACCCCTGCAAGGGCAAAGACAGTCCCAATATAGCAACCTTGCGTTTCAGTTCAATTGAACTGCAGGAGGGCCGGAAAACACCGCGCCAGCCACAGCAGCATCGTGAAGGGGACGCTATTTCTTTCGCGTGTCGGTGAGGGCCTTCGCTAGCGCTGGCGTAGGTGCGGCGATGGGCTGGAATTGCAGCTCGGTTATTCGTTCTCGGATGTGGTGGAAGGCCGCGATCGCGAAGGTCGCCGCAAGTATGAAGGAGAAGACGGTGAGCAGTTCGGTGCCTACCGCATTGACCCAGACCGTAGGCAGCAGATACGGTAGGAAGAGCAGCAGGTTGAAAGAAGCATGCATCAGGACTGCAAGGAAGTAGTAGCCTACGAGGATGTGCCCACGGCCCGCGTGAAGCTTGTTCTCCGCGACACCATAGCCTGTCATCGCAGTCGCGCTCCCATGGAGGAGGATGCTTGAGATCGACCTCACGAACAGAGTGGCGATTGCCGAGCCCAATCCTGCCAGCTCCCAAGCGGAAAGTCCATAGAGAGTGTTCTCCACGAACCCAAAGCCAAATCCCACTGCAGCGCCGAAGACTAGTCCGTCTGCCACGTACCTGAAGTCTTCTCTCATCCACCACACGCCTAATCCTTTCATCCCCTCCTCGACGACAGGGGCGATGACTACAGCAAGGATCAGGAGCGCGAAAGTGGTGGTCTTCGGCAGAACGCCTATGTCTGGTTGAAGGACGCCCTGGAAGAGGTCGGATAGGACCTCCTCAAGTATCGCGGAAACAACCGTGCTGATGATTGCCCCAATGGCGAAGGCCTTCAGCAGGGGCAGCCATGCCTCCTCGTTGTATCGCTCGGTCCTGCGAACCCAGGTCAGGTAGGCTATTGCCGGCAGGAATGAGAGCAGTATGAGGATGATTACGATGTCGAGATCGTTCATTTATTGTACTTGTAGAAGCCCTCACCGGTCTTCCTTCCCAGCAGTCCTGCCTCAACCATCTGGACAAGGAGCGGACACGGGCGATACTTAGTGTCATGAAACCCAGTACCGAGCCGTTCCATGATGGCGAGTACGGTGTCGAGACCTATGAGATCGCCCAGTTCCAAGGGCCCCATCGGGTGGTTGAAACCGAGCTTGTGTGCCAGGTCTATATCCTCTCGGCTTGCAACTCTCTCGAACAGCATGAACGCGGCCTCGTTGACGAGGATACCCACCGTTCGTGTTGTCACGAACCCTGGTGAGTCGCGGCTCGAAGAGACCTTCTTGCCCAGGAACTCGGCAAACAGGCGCGCCTTTGCCAGCACCTCAGGGCGGGTGTGGTAACCAGAGATGAGCTCGACCAGCTCCATCGCGGGCACGGGGTTGAAGAAGTGCGTTCCGACCACGCGTCCGGGATCCCTGACAGCTGACGCAATGGCGGTCACTGAGAGCGAAGAGGTGTTCGTGCCGAGTATGGCAGTGTCGGGAACAATGCCGTCGAGCTCTCGGAATATGTCCTTCTTGGTGGCAAGGTTCTCCGGAGCAGCCTCTATGACCATGTCCACATCGCTTGCCGGGTCGTATCTCAAGGTTGGGTGCATGAGGTTGGCGGCCTTGTCTCTCGCGTCCTGCGTAAGAATGCCCTTATCCACCATCCTCTTGAGGTTCTTCTCTACGGTTGCAACTCCCTTGTCCAGGAAGGTGTCCTTTATGTCATACAGGTGGACGGTCACCCCGCGAACTATGGCCACAGTTGCGATTCCTGCGCCCATAATACCTGAGCCAACTACGAACAGTCGCTGCACTGGAGAGGGGGCTTGCGCGCTCATGTCGATGCCATATCAGGTCCTGCATAAGAAGGTATTCGGGATAATGCGCCAGCGACTATGGTTGGCCTGGAGCACGGGCCGTCTGGACGCTCTCCAGGAAGGAACATGAGCGACAGAAGGTTCCGGCGGCCGGTTCTCCACAAAGCGCGCATCTTCCCGCGTGAGTCTGGGGCAAGGACGCGCTCAGTACCTGGAGGAGCTTTTCCCGGGTCTGCATTATCGAGTGACGAGTGCCAGGAAGGGCCTCTTCCAGGCGCCACAACGTCTCCCTGAAGACATTGCGTCCTGCGCGAGTGGCATAAGGACACTCCGAATGGTCGAAGGGGAGGTCCTGCAACGTTGCATAGAGATAGACCTCCCTCTCCGGAATGGATGCGAGCGGGGCGATCCTCGGGACGAAATCGCTCTCCTTCCTCACGTGGGGAGCCATCTGGATCAGTCGATGTGGTTCCCCACGGAGAAGGTTCATGAGCACGGTTTGGGCGAGATCGTCGAGGTTGAATCCCACTGCAAGTCGAACGGCTCCAAGGTCTCTCGCAGCCCGGTTGAGCACACCCCTGCGCCAGACCCCGCACGAGGAGCACGGCGCCAGGTTCGGGATCGCCTTGGCAGCGATATCCATGGTGGTCCTGAGCTCGTCATTGAACGTGCGGATCACGTGCTCGATGCCCAGGCGCTGAGTCAGTTCGGTCGCCTTGGCGATCGTCTGGCTCCTGTATCCCTGGATCCCCTCATCCACGGTGATGGCCAGTATCTTGACGTTCCTCCTCATTCCAAGGAACTTGACGAGGAGAGCGAGCATCACCGAGGAATCCTTCCCGCCCGAGAGGGCCACCGCCAGCGTTCCCCCGTTGAGGCCAGGAGCCTGCCGATGGAGTTCGCGACGTACCCTCTTCTCTACGAAAGCGCGAAAATGGTTCTTGCACAGGTGAGACCCCGCGTATGGCAGGTCGATTATGGCGGGGTGAGGGCACCCCTGATGGGAACACTCCACGGGAGGTCCAAGGCTACCGTGTAGTATAAACTCCTCCCTCCTGATCAATCCTCTTTCTTCTTGGACTTCCGGCTCTTCGATGAGGTCTCCGACCCCTCCTTCTCCTCTGTCGTCTCCTCGGTCTTCTTCTCAGTCGGCTCGGTCTTCTCCTTCTTTGCCTCGGATCCGTCAGCGGACTTGGACTTGCGTTGAGCCAGCACCGGTACCGCCAGTATCAGTGCAATAGCCACTATCAGAATGACCACGACCACGTACCACGCGGAGACTGGAAGCCCCAGGTAGTTCTGAGTGGAAGAGGCGGCTGCGTTCACCGTCAGAAGGAGCGTGGCGGTCGCCGACGTTCCAGCCGAATCATTCACAAATACGCGGATCGTGAAGATACCGCTGACAGCGGGAGTGCAGCTCAGTGCGTCCGTGCCCGAGGTCGTGCACCCCTCTGGCAGCCCAGTGTAAGAGTAAGCGTACGGGGACGTGCCGCCGGACGTGAAGACCGAGAGCGATATGGAACTATCAATGTCGATGGTATTTGAGATCGCACTGAACGAGGTGACGGTCAACACCGGGTTGATGACCAGGGAAATAGTGCTCGAGGTCGACTTGCCCACCGAGTCATTGACAAAGACGCGTACCGTGAACGTTCCCGACGTCGCCGGAGTGCACACCAGGAAATCGGCAGAAACCGACTTGCATCCTCCCGGAAGTCCAGTGTAGGCGTAGGTGTAGGCTGAAGTCCCCCCGAAGGGAGAGACGGTCAGGGTGATAGCAACCCCAACGTCTGTGGGATTGAGGGATGCGGCGAAGGACCTGATCGAGAGGGTCCCGTGCACGGTCAGGGAGAGAGTGCTCGTGGCCGACAGCCCAACCGAGTCATTGACGAAGACACGTACGGTGAAGACACCTGTTCCAAGAGAAACACATGTTAGGGTGGCGTTGTTGGACGATTCGCATCCTGAAGGCAGCCCTGTGTAGGTATAGGTGTAGGGCGTGGTCCCGCCGAAGGCAGAGGCCGTGAACGTGACTGGGAGGCCTACATCTGTGGCGACGTGAGAGGTGGTGAACGCGAAGATACCGATCAGTGGATCGACAATGACCGCCACAGCATTCGAGGCATAGGCATATCCCGAAACACCTGAGTCAGTGATCACCGCACAGTAGTACGTCGTCCCTGTGGAAAGTGTCGATGGGGTGTAGTTGGTACCGGAGATGCCCGAGTCGTTTGATCTTGGACCGCAACTGGTGAACGGCGAGCTGTACCACTCAACAGTCACTGTGTTCGGACCACTGTAGGTGACCGTCGCGTTCAATGAGATTGCCGCCTGGCCCAAGTCATACTCCAGAGGCCCCAACGGAGCTACTCTGACCGTGGGGACGACACTGACATTGACTTCCACCACATTCGAGGCAAACACATATCCACGTAGCGCCGGATCAGAGAGGACGGCACAGTAGTAGGTCGTTCCTGCAGAGGAGGTCGATGGGGCGAAGGATGTTCCAGGAACGCCAGTGCCAGTCGATCCCGAACCGCAACTGTGGTTCGCTGAACTGTACCACTCAACAGTCACATTGTTCAGTCCAATGTACACTATGGTTGCCGTCAGCGCGCCTGCGGTCTGACCCACATCGAAGGACAAGGGTCCTACCGGGGCAACGTCAACTGTGGGGTCCGCAACCACAATGATCTCCACAGCATTCGAGGCAAAGGAGTATCCCGCTGCGCCGGCGTCTGAGACTACCGCACAGTAGTACGTCGTTCCTGCAGAAAGTGTTGATGGAGTGAATGCAGTACCTGAGGTCCTGCTGTCAGTCGATCCCGAGCTGCAACTGGTGCTGGTCGAATTGTACCACTCAACGGTCGCAGTGTTCCGTCCACTGTAGACTATCGTGGCCGTTAGCGCGGCAGCTGACTGACTCTCGTCATAAGTTATGGGCCCGATCGGAGTTACGGTCACCGTAGGGTCAGCCGCCACTGTCAACGTGAATGTTGCGGTGGCAGTCTTGCCGTTCCCATCAGTCACAATGAGCGTCACAGTGTATGGCGAACCGGAATTGCTGGTTGGTGTGCAGGAGAACGCAGATGACGTGCTGCTGCATCCAGCAGGAAGTCCAGACCACGTGAAAAGGTATGTACCGGTTCCTGAACCACCTGAAGTACCGCTTACCATGATCGTTGTCGTCTGCCCCACATCCACTGGGTTCACTGAGGCCGAGACCGTTCCTGGGGACAGAGCCTGGTCGACGACCAGCGAGAATGTCGCCGCGACAGAGTTTCCATTTCCATCGCTCACCGTGAGCTCCACGGTATATGGCGACCCGGAATTGCCAGTTGGAGAGCAATGGAACGATGTTCCCGAGCCGGTGCAACCTGCGGGCAGACCCGACCAGACATAACCGTACGTCCCAGCCCCTGATCCACCGGTCGCTCCGGTGGTAGAGATTGTTGTTGCCTGTCCCACATCCACCGGGTTCACTGCTGCTGAGACCGTCCCGGCGGACAAAGCTGGATCGACGGTCAACGAGAAGGTCGCAGTCGCAGTGTTTGCGTTCCCATCGGTCACTGTGAGCGCCACAGTGTATGGCGATCCAGAATTGTCAGTCGGCGTGCAGGTGAATGATGATGTTGTGCTGCTGCATCCGGCCGGCAGCCCAGACCAGGCGAAGGTGTAGGTTCCCAGTCCAGACCCACCGCTCGCCCCGGATGTCGAGATAACCGTTCCTTGCCCCACATCCACCGGGTTCACTGTTGCCGAGACCGTTCCTGGAGACAGAGCCGGGTCGACAGTCAACGGGAATGTCGCGATCACTGAGTTTCCATTTCCGTCGGTTACCGTGAGCGTCACAGTGTATGGTGATCCAGAATTGTCATTTGGTGTGCAGGAGAATGATGACGTTGAGCCACTGCATCCGCCCGGCAATCCCGACCAGGCATACGTGTAGGTCCCAGATCCTGACCCGCCAGTCGTGCCGCTCACAGAGATCGTGGTCGCTTGATCCACATCCACCGGGTTCTGGGTCGCTGAAGCTATTCCCGCGGACAAGGCAGGATCCACAGTGATGGTCACGAAGCCGGAAAGTTGCGAATTCCCATTGCTGTCCGTAACAATGTCGCAGTAGTAGTATGTCCCAGGGACGGTCACTTCAGCGCCCGTTGTCCACGACGGTGCGGAGGCCAGGAAATTGCTCGTGCCCGAACCGCACGTGTCCGTGTTCACAGAGTCCACATACCATGCGTGGGTGTTGCCACCTGAGCCACCAATCGACCGGGGGCTGATCAATGCCGTCTGCTGGCCGAAGTCGATGGCCGACAAATTCGCAGTCGGAGTTCCTACCAGCAATGCCGGGCTCACCGTCACTTTTACCGAACTGGAATTCGACGAATACCCCGTGACTGCCGAGTCGAAGACCGCAGCACAGTAATACGTCGTTCCGGCCGAGGATGTGGGCGGGGTGTAGGTAGTCCCAGAGATGCCCGTGCTGGTTGACCCAGACCCACAAGGGGAGGTTGACGAGCTGAACCACTTGATGGAATAGGGATTCGATCCACTGTAGGTGACCTTTGCCGTTAGGAGGCTCGCAGTCTGGCCTACATCATACGTCAGCGGTCCGGAAGGCGTGACGCTGACAGTGGGATCCCAGTAGACGATATAGGTCGCATCTGCCGAATTGGAGGATAAGTCCGTCGATGTCATCGTTTGGGCACCATCGGGCACGTATGGGATCGTAACCGTGCACGAGAAGCTGCCCGTGCCACCTGAGCTGCAGGTCGAGGTCGCAGGAGTCCCGTCGAGGGTGAAAGTGATCGTAGAGGTTCCGGCAAATCCAGTCCCAGTCGCCGCTGTCGTGGTGCCCACATCCCCAGATGTAGGGCCGAGCGTCAGACTCTGAGTTACCGCGTATGTTCCGGTCGCTGCTACCACCCCATCATCAATAGTGGACGCCGAGATCCCGTAGGAGTCAGCCGGTGAGGGTGGCACCGTAACTGTGCAGGTGAAGGAACCGTCTGCGGCCACGTAAACTGTCCCTTCGATGCACGGATAGCTCCCACCTCCGAAGGACGCCGTGGCAGCGTCTCCAGTGGTGAATCCTGAGCCGGTCAACACCACATCGCTGCCTACGATTCCGCTGGAGGGGTTAAATGTCAGGGCTGGATCAACGGTGAATGAAGCAACCGCTGCGACCGTCCCATCATCTGCAGTGGATGCTGCGATTGCGTAATTGTTAGCGGGAGTAGCTGGCACTGTTACAGTGCAGTTGAACGAACCGTCGGTGGCCACGTCAACAGTCCCTTCGTTGCACGAATGGCTTATGCCGCCGAAGTACGGTGTGACGCCGTCGCTTGCTGTGAATCCCGAGCCATTAAGCACCACATTGCTGCCCACGATTCCGCTGGAGGGGCTGAATGTCAGGGCCGGATCGACGGTGAATGTCGCAGCCGCTGTGACGAGTCCATCATCTGCCGTCATTGCCGCAATTACGTAGGTGCCTGCCGGCAAGGCAGGTACGGTGACCGTGCAATTGAAGAAACCGCCGAGCGTCACGTCAACGACGCCTTCGTTGCACGAATAGCTTATGCCGCCGAAGTACGGCGTAACGCTGTCGCCTGGCATGAATCCCGATCCGTTCAGTATCACATCATTGCCAACGATCCCGTCCGGAGGAATGAATGTCACAACCGGACTTCCTTTTAGAGGAGCAATCAGTGGTCCGACTCCCCTGGAGTCGGAACTGAAAGCGTGGATGGTTGCCGGCACGAGGATCGCGTTGGATACTGGGGAAGCTGCAGGCTGCTGAATCGTAGCCGTAACAGTGGAAACTCTTGGCATTGATGCGGTGTGAGCGAAAGAAACCACCAAGACTGCCGGATTCGAGCTTTGAACCGGGGCCTTAGTCGCAGCGCTGCTATGAGGAGGAGTGCCGATCAGGCCGTGACTGGATGAACTCGCCGAAATCAGGGAACCCCGGGATACGGCAGAAGGTGACTCAGAATGGGAGGGGCCAAGAGGGCTAGCAGCCGGGGTCGTTGATTGCCAGACAATGTTCAGAGCTACCGCTGACAATGGGCTCACGATCATCAATAGGGTAGTCCAAATAATCAGAACGTTTCGTCCAATATTTCCCCTACCAAGTCCAAACCGGGGATGTTCTAGTCGAAGTGGGCGCTCGCTGCTCCTCATGTGGGTCGCATTCGTATGAAAATATTAAAGACAATCGGAGGAGCAGTCGATTCGCCAAGGTGTTGCAAGAACTGGAGCTCGGGATGACGTGCGCGCGTAGGAGGCAGCAATCAGGTCAGTCTTCCTTGGGTCGGGGCCTCTCGAATCGCCACACGGTGCCGCGCGACTTCTGCGAGATAGCTCTCCGTCTGCGAACACCTTCCGGGACCTCCCACTTGCTCGTGTCTTCAATGGCCGAGTACCCTCCCTCTTCCATCCTGTGACGGATCTCCTCGAATGCTTGAGCGCTCAATTGTAGTTCCTGGGGACGAAAGGCGACGGAGCCAGGGTCACGCCCAGCTACCGGGACCCACATAGTGACCTCCAATCCCGCCGGGCGACGCTTGCCGGGAGGGGCAGTGCGAGTGTCGAGAGCCATGTCCACGGGCCCATCGGTCCACTTGAACTCATCGACCTTGCCCCCAAGGAAGGACAGGATGAGCTTCTCTTGCGTGACCTCCACGGACCTCGGATGCAAGCGGCGTCCGAAGGCATATACAAGAGGTATCAGAGTAAGTGCGAACAGGAGGAATGCGATTGTCAGGGGAAAGCCGCCATTGGTGGTAATGGCGTAAGCCCCTTCCCTGAGATAGGCCATGAAACTGAGGGCTCCGCAGGCCAGTGTCACGACACAACCAGCGGCGCCGACCCTCCTGCGCGTCCTGGATGACTCCCATTGGGCCGATGTGTTGTATATGGTCATTGCGGGTGGGGCTGTCCGAATTTGAATCGGAGTCTCTAGCACCCCAAGCTAGAAGGATGGACCAAGCTACCCCACAGCCCCATTCCGCGATCTGACCTTTGGGGGGAGCAGAGCGAATCGCATTCCCCCATCAAGCTCCTTTTCCGTGAAAGTTAGGATCGGCTTTTCCGCAGGGGAGGAGACAACCCGCCCATCACGACCGTTGAACGCACTGCCACACCTCTCGCAGGCCCATCTGTCGAGCGAGGGATCGAACCGCAATGGCGACCTGTCGAAGGCGCACTCGTTGACCGCCGCTCTTAGTTCACCCTTAGAGTTGAGAAGCGCCTGGCCGAAAGAAAGGGACGCACCAGAACCGGGATGCCCCTTCCCACCTTCATGTCCCATCCATGCAAATGCGACCGGTCCACTTCGGAGCCGGTCCCTCCATTTCGCCATCGAGAGATAGATTCCCCGGCTCATGACGCACCAGTCCGGATCCAGGAGCAACATGGGGATTCTGGAAGGGAAACGTCCATCTGCGGTCGAGCCAGAAGGTTGGCCCGGAAGCACAGGAATGGCGGGGGCAATTCCTCCCCCTCTAGCTGCGGCTACCAATCGTTTGAGTTCGGCCCTGCGTATCTCGTCCATCTTTGCTCCTCTTGCGATGAATGGTTCTACCAAACACGCTCAGCAGTCCGAAGTAGCCGAACCGGTTAAAGACTTTGCTCACCTTCTAAACGCCTGATCAGCTGGGTAGTGACCTCGATGAGCGGATGGTGGCTCGAATGGTCTACCTCGATGTCCGAGAGGCTGTTGAGATTGTGTTCCTTTGCAACCCTCTCCAACCCTGTTTCCACATTATCGAAATCCCCTCTCCCCTCAGTTGTGAGGATGAATGCCGACAGTTGCGCCAGACCCATCTCCTTGGCAGCAAGCGCCCGGTGGTGGCCGTCGACCAGTATGTAGCTCTCTCCCTTCTGCAGCACCAGTATCGGTTCTGCAAAACCGCGCTCGAGCTCGTACCGCCGCCCTTCGAGCTCATCCTCGTAGACCTTCCATTGCGTGGGCTTCAGCAGTTCCAGCGAGACACTACCGCGGCGAAGGGCGAAACTGACCCCATAGCGCTCTGCGAGGAGCTTCTTGAGCGTCTCCGCCTTGGCTGGAGTAGCCCTCTCGAAGTGGCTGCGGACGATGTCCAGGTTCGAGAGCATGCCAACGAGAACCCCGTTCTCGTCAATGATCGGCAGGTCCCTCAGACCGTAACGGAACATTATCCGGGCAACATCATCCAGCGACATCTCCGGTGTCGCCGTGTATGTTCCCTTCTTGATTATGGCCTTGAGCTCGACGCTCTTGAAGTCCGCATTCCTGAGCAGCTCCTTCGCGCTCACGAATCCAACCAGCCTCATACCGTCGTCGACGACAGGCATGCCATGTCTCCTGCTCAGAATCAATCGGTTGATGGCCTCTCCAACGGTCGAGGTCTCAGGAAGCTGTTCCACGTCAAGAACCATGTATTCCCGGACCTTTTCGGCCATATCTGTCTCCCAAACAGCCCCTGGCTGTTTCAGTCCACGTCTCTCAAGCACGCGGTCAGGACATGCCCTATGAGGAGGTGCAGGTCCTCTATGTGCTGCATGTTCTGAGAGGGAACTATGACCTTCACATCACAGAGGTCCTTCATCTTGCCACCCCCCATTCCGATGAGACCAACGGTCGTCATCTTGAGGCGCCTTGCCTCTTCGAGTCCCTTGAGAACGTTGGGGGAATTGCCGCTGCCTGAGATGCCTATGGCAACATCTCCCGCTTTGCCAAGATTCTTCAGCTGTTCGCAGAAAATGTCGGCATAGCTCGCATCGTTGGCCCAAGCCAAGATGGTCGGCAATGGATCTGAGAGTGATATGCATCTGTACCTCTTCGCCCCCTCCTTGATGGTAAGCTTGGCGAGGTCGTTGGCGAGATGGCTCGCCGTTGATGCGCTACCACCGTTGCCGAAGAAGAACACCGTGCCTCCAGACTCCCTCGCTTTCTTGAGTATGGGCGCCAGCTTCTGCAGTCCTTCGGTTATGTAGCTCCCGGACAGGCTCTCGACGGTCTCTTTGAGGTATCGCTCGGAGTATGCTTTCACATCGCCGCTCATAGTATGATTTCACCTATCTCTCAATGAATATAATACGGGAACCCTCGTGAGACACATTCAGCTTGATTCGGCGGAGGCCCGCAAGCGCCTTGGCAACATCCTCACTTTTCTCGGTTGGAGCCGCGACCAGGAAGAACCCTCCTCCCCCCGCACCGGTGACCTTGCCTCCCAGCGCGCCCGCAGCGCGGGCCTTATCGTAGATCTGGTCGAGGACAGGATTGCTGATGCCCTCGGAAAGCGTCTTCTTGAGATGCCACCCTTCCTCCAGGAGATGGCCGACGCGGGCATAATCGCCCCGGAGGATTGCCTCCTTGGTCTCACCCGCCAACTCCTTCATTCTGTTGAGAGGGTCGGTTACCGTGTTCTCCTCGGTACGTTTGTTCTGTATGGCAAGTATGTTGCTGGCCGAGCGTGTGACCCCTGAGTAGTATAGCGAGAAGTGCGAGGCAAAGTTGCGCATGCTCTCCCTCGAGAGCGGGAGAGGGTTGATGGAGACGTTCCCGTCCGGGTGGAACTCATAATAGCGCAGCCCCCCAAAGGCAGCGGCATACTGGTCCTGCTTCCCTATGGGCTCACCGAGCACATCTATCTCTATCCGGCAGGCCTCCTCGGCAAGATCCCTAGGGCTCCTGAGCTCTCCCTTGTACGCATGGAGGGCGTTCAGAATGCCTACCGCAAACGAACTTGACGAGCCCAGGCCGGTCCCCTCCGCAGGGATATCGGACACCGTCACAATCTCTATCCCCTTGGTGACACCGACAGCCTTCATCGCCTCCCTGGCCATGGGATGCTTCACGTCGTCCACATTCTGGACGTATTCGGCCGTTCGAGAGTAGCTCAGTCGGATGTCATCATCGAACTTCTGGTTGATCAAGACGTAGACGTAGCGGTCTATTGCAGCGGAAAGCACCGCACCTCCCCCGTGAGCACGGTAATAGGAGGGCAGGTCTGTGCCACCACCTGCGAACGAAACCCTGAGCGGAGTGCGACTAATGATCATGACCGTGGAGGAATGCAGAGAGCGGTCCCCCATCAAGAAGTTTTTGGTTTAGGGTATCTCCCCCCCATCCGCATCCGGATCGGTGGTAACTGTCCCGTAGAAGCTCTTTGCACACGTTTCCAGCGCATCGGACATTTCCATCCCTGGCAGAGAGTCTGCAAACCTCGTCGCCCTGTGGTCAAGGATCACTCCGATACCGCGATCGGTCTCGGAACGGATCATCCTTCCCAGGGCCTGAAGCAGGGCCCTTCGCGCCGGGGCCGCGTAGCAGTGCTCCCATCCGTTGCCCAGCGCCACATCCATGTACCTCCTGAGAGCCTCCCGCCTTGCCGTAGGCCTGGGGTAAGGGATGCCCACTATCACTACCGCACCCAGCTGCTCCTGCGGGAAGTCTATGCCTTCGGCGATCCGTCCACCACAGACCCCCATGATGACACCTGCATGGGGAGACAGTTTGAAGCCATCCACAAGGTGCCAGAGATCAGTGGTCGACAAGCCCTGGCTTTCGACCACGACCTCCCTCCCGATTTCGTCCTTCAGTCCTTCCTTGAGCATCCGGTCAAGGAGGGCAAAGCTCGGGAAGAATATCGCGGTCTTCACAGGCAGGGCCCGCACAACCCGGACGACCTCGTCTTTCAGTCCTTCCATGACCCCTTCCTTCGAGATGTCCACGAACCGTGTCGTCGCATTTTCAGAGTAGAATAGCTTGCGGTTCTCCTGGGGGAATGACGGCGGGACCGTAAGCATCACGGACGTGTCGGGCAGCCCCAGTGCCTCTCGGTACTCGCTGAGCGGAGAAAGTGTCCCGGACATATGGACCGCGAGATGGGCATCCCTGACAGGAGCTGCCGCAGTGACCGCATCCAGCGCATAGACGATCAGGGACTTTCCTGGCTCACGGACCACCACCTTCACGTGAGCGGGCGGCTGCATCGTCCGCCAGGCCAGCAGGAAGGTAGCCACATTGTAAGCATAGGACCGGGGAAGCAGTCGTTTCATCCTCTTTGATTCCCGGAGCTCATCGCCCCACATGGCCAGGACCATCAGCGCCTCCTCGAGCCTGTGCGAGGTTGCGACCTCGCCTCCAAGCAATCTCTCCTCCAGCATTCCCTCAGGCAGGAGTCCCTCCTCCTCTTCGGCTGGCATGTCTTCCGCCAGGCCAGAGATGGTCTCCTGGACCCTCTCCAGCAGCTGTCTTGCCCTGAGGTCACCTATGACTGGGAGGTTCCCCGCGGACTCCACCTCTCGTATGGCCCTCATCACTGTCTCCTCGGCGAGGTGGAACGACGACAGTTCCCTCAGGTACTCCGGTACATTGTGCGCCTCATCGAGGACGAGGTCCAGGTTGCCGATGGGCACTCCAAGCCAGTTGAGTAGCGACTCCCTGATCTTCGGATGGAAGAACATGACGTATGGGGCGACCACCAGGTTCGCTTCACGGCAGAGGGCCTTCGCGAGCTCGTAGGGACAAATGCCCTCCTTCTTGGCCCAATCCGTGAACTCAGAACCGGTCAGCACCCTCTTGGAGATGTGATTCGCCGGGTCGGTGGTGCCCCGGGAAAGGAGCGCCGCATAGTAGGGACACCCGTCCAGGTCATCCACATTTATCGTGGCACCATCTTCAAGACGCGCCCGGCGGGAGGGTCTTGAAGAGAGGGAATTCTCAGTGGCTCGCTTGCGATCCGAGCAGAGCTTCCCGTACTCCTCAGCGTTGGCGGTCCTCAGCTCCTCCCAGTCGTCCATGAGAGGGCAACGCCCATCCCTCCCCTCGAGGGTGACCGCAAGGATGGACTTCCCCGAATGCTTGGATATCGCTCGGGTCTCAGAGATGACCTGCGTTGCCTGAGAATGGGTTCGGGTCAGGTAGAGTACTTTGTGGGACGATGAGAGTGCGTGTTCCAGGACAGGGGCCAGCACCGCCACCGTCTTGCCAGACCCGGTGGGCGCATCCATGAGCAGGGTTCCCCCTGAGCCCGCGAGCTTGCGAACGGAGTCGATGACCAGGCCCTGTGTCGGGCGGACAGGGTAGGGGAAGAGACCGTTCGTTCTCGCTGGTTCTGCCATCGGTTGGATGAACCAATCCCACTGGAGCTTAAGCGGATTGCTGCAGCATATCCACTCCCGTCGCTGGAAAGCCCAGTCGCCTCAAGCGAGGGGCGCCGGGATGGCGTCCCTCCGGCTTGAGTTTGCCCGGAATGTCCTGCTCAGAGCTTCTTGAGGGCAGTCACCAGCCTGGATATGCTGTCCTGCGCGTCTCCGTAGTACATCCTTGTGTTGTCCCTGTAGAACAGGTCGTTCTCGATGCCGGCGAATCCCTTTCCCTGTCCGCGCTTCAGAACAATGACGTTCTTGGCCTTCTCCACGTTGAGGATAGGCATCCCGTAGATCGGGCTACCCTCCCTGTGCGCTGCAGGGTTGACCACGTCGTTCGCACCGATGACCATTGCCACATCGCAGCTCTCGAACTCATTGTTGATCTCGTCAAGGTCGAAGAGGTGGTCGTAGGGGACGCCCGCCTCAGCGAGGAGCACGTTCATGTGCCCTGGCATCCGGCCGGCGACCGGGTGGATGGCGAACTTCACCACGACGCCCTTGCTCTCAAGCACCTCCATCATCTCCTTGACCTTCTGCTGGGCCTGGGCGACGGCCATTCCGTATCCAGGTGCGACGATGACCTTCCCTGCGTATGCCATCAGGGCGGCCACATCGTCGGCCTCGATGGGCTTCAGGCTCCCCTTCATGGTCACGCCAGTCTCTTCCTTGGCGCCGAAGCCGCTGAAGAGGACGTTGCCGATCGACCTGTTCATGGCCTTGGCCATGAGCATGGTGAGCAGCGAACCGGCGGAACCAACGAGTGTGCCTGCCACTATCATTCCGAAGTTGCCTGTGGCAAACCCATCAAGCGCCACTGCGATTCCGGTGAACGCGTTGAACAGGGATATGACCACCGGCATGTCGGCCCCTCCGATGGGGATCGCCATCATGAACCCGTAAGCGAGGCCCAGTCCGAAGAAGAGCGATATCGGCAGCCAGAAGATGCCGAAGATCCCGTTGTCGAACAGGGTCATGCCTCCGAATATTGCGGAGATGACCAACACGCAAACGTTGAGGTAGTTCTGGCCAGTGAAGACGATGGCCTTGGAGTTCATCCATCCCTGCAGCTTCAGGAACGCGATGACGCTGCCAGCGAAGGATATGGACCCGATCAGCCCGCCCGCCACCGCCAGTATCGCGTCGAGTTGGAAGATGTTGGATGAAAGGTTGTCCAGGTTCCCGCCGCTGTTGGGGATGATGTAGAGGAGCAGCGTGACCGCAGAGATACCTGCGGCTGCCCCGCCACCCATTCCGTTGTAGACAGCGATCATCTGCGGCATGGCGGTCATCTTGACCTTCTGGGCGGCGTAATATGCAATGCCTCCACCGATGGCAATTGCGATGGCCATCAGGATCAAGTTCGTGGTAAGGAGGCTGGGCCAATTGGCGCCAGTAATCAGAACGCCTAGGATGTGCGGGTCGATCATGGTAACGACGACGGCGATGAGCACACCTACCCCTGCCCATACTATGCCTGAGCGGGCTGTGGCCGGGTTGCTCATGGCCTTCAGGGCCAGGACGAACAGTATGATCGGGAGGATGTAGACTGCGGCCAGTGCCATTTGGAGCGTGGTCGCGTCAATCGTCATTTCTTGACCTCCTTACCGGGGACCCTCTTTGTGGACCTCTCGAACATCTCCAGGATACGGACCGTGACCGCGTACCCTCCGGTTACGTTCGCAGCGCCGAGTGCGACCGCGATCGTGCCTATGATCTGGAGTGCCGGACTGTTTGCCAGCCCGAGGATGATCATGGCCCCGACCAGCACAATGCCATGGATGAAGTTCGAGCCGCTCATGAGCGGTGTGTGCAGCAGGGACGGTATGCGGCTGATCACCTCGTAGCCGGTGAAGGCCGCGAGGATGGCGATCAGGACCGCGGCTGCCGGGTCGGCGAAGAGAGTGTAGCTCATTTCGCACCTCCTGCCAGCAGGTCGCGGGTCGGAGCGTACTTGACCTCGCCATTGGAAACCAGCATGCTGGCGGCCAGGATCTCGTCCGTGAAGGTCGTGGTGAGCTTGCCGTCTTTGCTCAACAGGAGCTCAAGGAACGCCTGGATGTTCTTCGAGTAGAGCTGGCTGGCGTGGAAGGGCAGGCGGCTAGGGAGGTTGAGCGGCCCGTCAATCGTCACGGAGTTGACGACAACGCGCTCGCCGGGCTTGGTGAGCTCGCAGTTCCCTCCGGACTCGGCCGCAAGGTCGACCACGACGGAACCGGGCTTCATCATGGCCACGGTTTCCTTGGCGATGAGCCTGGGCGCCTTCTTGCCCGGGACGTTCGCTGTGGTGATGACGACATCTGACTCCGCAACTGCCTTGGACACCATCTTCTGCTCCTCTGCTTTCTCCTCTGGAGTGAGCTCCCTGGCGTACCCGCCGGAACCCTCCGCGTTGATCTGGAGCTCGAGGAACTTGGCACCAAGGCTGCGCACCTGATCGCCCACGACTCTTCGTACATCGTAGGCCGTGACCATTGCGCCAAGGCGCTTGGCTGTCGCGATGGCCTGCAGCCCAGCGACCCCTGCGCCCAGGATCAGGACCTTCGCGGGCCTGACCGTCCCTGCGGCCGTAGTCAGCATCGGGAAGTACTTCGGGCTGATCTCAGCACCGATGAGGACTGCCTCGTAGCCCGCGATGTTGGCCTGGGAGGACAGTGCGTCCATGACCTGGGCCCTGGTGATACGGGGAACGAGTTCCATGGCGAAGGCAGTGACCTTCTGGTCCCGCATCTTCGCGGCAGAGTCCAATGCCTTGGTCGGGCTCATGTGGCCTATAACGATCGTGCCGGCCTTCATCATCCCGACCTCCTCCGGTGTTGGCGGTTGGACCTTCAGGACTATGTCCGCGTTAGAAAGGGCGCTCTTGTGATCTGGGATCATCTTCGCACCCTTAGCGGCATAATCCCTGTCTGTGTAGTAGGAGGATTCACCTGCTCCTGACTCCACGCGGACCTCGATTCCCGCCTTAACGTAGATTCCAACAGTGTCCGGCACTAGGGCGACGCGCTTTTCCCCTGGAGCTATCTCCTTGGGAATAACTAACGATACCGTCATGGTCTCCCGACGAAGGCCCCGAATCATTGGAGGATATATCTTTAACCAATCAACCGAAAATTCCGAAACCAAACGGAGGGTCTAGCCAAAGGCGTAGCGGATACCGTAGGGCCCCCGTGGATGGTTCCAAGTGACCGACCCCTGATCACAGGCTATGGCACAGGCCCCGCATTCAACACAGTCCTCGTACTTGAACACGAGCTTACCCTCGATCCTTTGATAGCACTTGGCCGGACAGGCAATCGTGCAGAACGAATGGGGGCACTTGGCGCAGATCTCGGGCTTGACCGTGATGTGCGCGTTGTCAGGCGTATCAGTCCTGTAGCGGAGCGTGCCGAGACGCTGCTTTATCTCTATCGCTTCCAGGACCGTTGCCGCCATGTCACTCCAAGCGCAATAGAATCTGTACACTATTTAAGGCGCGAGGGGGGAGAATAGCTTGTCGGCAAACTGGACAATTAGAGCGGTCACTCAACTCTTTGCATCCTTCTTCAGGTTTGCATAGAATATGCCCTGTGTCTCGGTCCCTACGCCCCGCACACCGTACCCCAGCGACTCTAGGAAACTCTTTACCTCAGTTGGAGGAGAGCCGCACTTGGGCGGGTGGTATTCCATCGCGATCCTCGGGTGGAACCGTCTCAGCGTCTCGGTCCCTCCCCTCAGTGCACCTAGCTCCGCACCTTCGCAATCCATCTTTACCATGTCCAATCGTTGGATGCCTTGCGCCTTCACTATCTCATCCATCGTTGTTAACTCAACGGTGATCGAACTGCCTTCGACCCTTGTGCTGTCAAGATCGTTCTGCAGGTGGTTCGCCCCGCTGTACTGGGGGTCCCGCCTGAATGTTGCAGTCCCAGAATGGTCAGACAGTCCCACTTGAAGGATCGTCACATTCTTGTGCTTGTTCCTTGACACATTCCTTCTGAGCATCTGTGCGTTTGCCGGGTCGGGCTCTACTGTGATCACCCTTCCTGAGCCGCCGACCTTGGGCGCCGCCCATAGGCTGAAACTTCCTACATGCCCCCCGACATCCATTATTATCTCGCCATCTCTTGGCTTGCCAACAGGAGCATACACCTCCTGTTCCCATACCTCGCTCATTGCGCCAGTCTCTCCGAGCCAGGGCCTTAGCAGCATAGACTGCCCGTCCGGAAGATGCTTGACGACCGTGTGTGCCCTCAGGAACTTTTCCACTACCACCCGCCCATTGTACCCGATGTGGGCCATGAACAGGCCGAACAGCCACCTCCCCCTAGATGATGATGTTTCAGCCATAGCCCTGCTACCTGCCCTTGTGCTTACCTTGAGAGTTCCCGCGAGGACAGCCTTACCTGTCCACGAGGCGCTTCAAGTCGAAGGGCTATTTGAGCGTGAAGTGGCCGTGTGGGAACTCCTTGGCGTGTGCAAGGAGCAAGGGATTTCCTAGGGGTCCTGGCCAAGGCTGGCGGGAATGATGGCAAGGTTTATCCTCCGGGCCCTATTATATTAAGATGCTACCCTATAGCATGGGTCTTGGCATGCGGTCTCCATCATTTGGATGCATGGTGTCAGTGCTGGTCCTGTCAGCAGTTATGACACTGACTTCGATCGGTCCAGTTTCTCAAGTTGCTCGATCCAGTGAGACAGCGGTGGCTCCTGCACTCGCTTCTCCACGTGTGCAGCTGCTTTCTTCCAATTCGGCATCGAGCTGGATAAACGTCACATCGAAATATTCGACGTCGCCGTCGTCACGTTATTTCGGCACCATGACCTATGACTTTTACGACAACTACGCTCTTCTCCAAGGAGGGTATGATGGGAATTACTTGGGCGATGCCTGGGAATATAACTATTCGTCCGGAGGTTGGACACTCCAATCGTCCGGCACGGTCACTCCGCGCTGGGGATCCGAAATGTCCTACGACACAGCCGGCAAAGAGGTGGTCATGTACGGTGGCTGCACGCTCACGGGTGGCCCCCCTGCTTGCCCACGGGATTGCTATTGGACCTACTCGCAAGGCAACTGGAACGGTTGTAATGGCGCCACCCAATTAGACATGATGGGCGGTCTTGCCGACTACCCACCATCGACCGAGGCGGTCATGTTCGGAGGATGCATGACCTACACTACAAGCGGATGCACAAGCCTCTCGGCCACCACATGGACATTTTCTGGCAGCACCTGGACCGTGATTGCCCCCCTGAGCAGTCCAAGCGCCAGAGAGAACTTTGGGATGGTGTGGGACCCCGCCCTCAATGAAGTGGTTCTATACGGGGGATACGACGGAACCAAGTACCTCCAGGACACATGGACGTTTTCGGGCGGAAGCTGGACGAATGTTACTAGCACATCTACGAAGACCCCGGGGCCACGGAGCGACTTCGCAATGACCTATGATAGTCTCACCAGGCAGGTTCTCCTCTTCGGGGGTGCCACGAATGGTGGCGTCCTGGAAAGTGACACATGGGCATATGGAAGCGGGGGTTGGACACCGCTGCTTCCGTTACAGTCCCCGTCGTCCCGCGCGGATTCAATGATGGCTGGCCCAAAGGGGTCTGATCCAGTGTTGTTCGGAGGCTACGGGACCAACTATCTGGGCGACACTTGGCTTTTCGATGGCCCGCTTACAGCCGATCTCAGTACGCCGCCTTGGGTGGACGTTGGACAGGGGGCAGTTTTCACTTCGAGTGCATCGGGCGGTCTTCCCCCCTACACCTACGCGTGGACCGGCTTGCCGTCAGGTTGCTCTGGAACCACGGCCGTCATCACTTGCAATCCGACCAGTGCTGGCACGAGCAACGTGAAGGTCACCATAACCGATGCCCTCGGGCTGGCAGTCTCTTCCTATCTCTCATACACCGTGTACAACGACCCCGGAGTGGGCCTCTCAATCAGTCCTGGGACAATCTGGAAGGGCCAATCAACTGTGCTAACCGCCACGGTCTCTGGCGGCAACGGGAGCCGGACATACTCGTGGACAGGTATTCCATCAGGATGCGGCTCGGTGGGCCCGTCCACTTCCAGTTTCTCCTGCACTCCCTCTCAGCCTGGAACGTACAACGTGACGGTTAACGCTACCGACTCCAACGGTTTCACTTCGACGTCCGGTGCGGTCATGCTCATCGTCAAGGCCCCTGTGCCGCCATCCATCGATTCGTTCATTGCATCGCCAGGGGCCATGACCTTAGGCGATACCACCATCTTGAACGTGACGGCAACAGGGGGCACCGGGACGCTATACTTTGATTACGTGGGCTTGCCATCCGGGTGTTCCACTCTGAACGTGACTCATCTGCCGTGCAACCCATCTATCACCGGGACATTTGTCATTCGGGTTTACGTCAACGATTCGTTCAATGATTCTGCCACCGCCACGACCCCACTTACGGTAAACCCCGCACCGGCGATCACGTCCTTCGTTGCCACCCCCAGTACGGTATTGACCGGCAACATTGCCTACTTGAACGTCACGGCCTCGGGTGGGACGGGCTGGCTCTCCTACGCATTCGCGGGACTCCCCAATGGCTGCCTCACCTCGAACGTATCGTCCCTCGCGTGCATTCCGACCGTCATAGGGAATTACACTTTGCGCGCCTATGCGAACGACTCGACCGGCGCTTCTGCAAATCTTTCCACAACGCTTGACGTCCGTGGCATGATTGCGATCACGGCCCTTTCAGCCTCACCCAACCCCGTCACTATTGATCATACGACCCTCATCAACGTCACGGCAGTGGGTGGCACCGGCACCCTCGGTTACGATTATGTGGGCCTGCCCGCAGGTTGCTCTTCAACCAACACTGTTTCCCTTGCTTGCGCACCATCTGCCAGTGGAACGTTCCATGTCCGGGTCTTCGTCAACGATACCGCAGGTCATTCTTCCAGCTCCGCGATCACGCTGACCGTCAACCCTGCATCCGTACCCACGATCACCGCCTTTGTCGCCACTCCAAACCCAGTGGGGGTGAACCATCAGACCCACCTCAACGTCACCGTCTCGGGTGGCACAGGGGCACTCAAGTACGTCTACACTGGCCTGCCTCAAGGATGTTCAACGGACAGCACGGCATCCCTTGCGTGCACTCCTTGGGCCGCAGGTACCTTCATTGTCCGCGTTTTCGTGAATGACACCGCCAGCCATTCCGCGAGTGGCACAACTACGCTCACGGTCAATCCTTCCTCAGTCCCGACCATCTCAGCGTTCACGGCAACTCCCAATCCCGTTGTCGTTCGTACGGCAACTTATCTCAGCGTCACAGCGTCTGGAGGAAGTGGAGCCCTGCACTACACCTTCACCGGGCTACCTTCAGGTTGCTCCACCGCTAACGTGGCATCGCTCAGCTGCACACCGACTACTGCCGGCAAGTTCACGGTCCGGGTCTTCGCAAACGACACCGCTGGTCATTCGGCAACAAGCGCACTCTCCCTCACGGTCAACAGTAACATTTTCCCACTGACAGTCGTTGTGAGCGCTAACCTAACACAGCTGTGCATAGTAGGGACAGTGACTCTCACCGCGTTGGCCTCTGGAGGTCAGCCAGCCTACACCTATCTCTGGTCGTTGAACTCCACCAATACCTCTATCACGTCCAGGGTCTGGAACGAAACCATCACCCACGCAGGGAACTACACATTCAGGGTATGGGTCAAGGATGGAGGTGGAGCGGTCGCAGTCTCTTCGACAGTGTTGGTCACGGCCTTTTCTAACCGAACGACCCCTCCCAGCAGTGTCGGTAGCTCATCCTTCGGTGGTTCGTTCGGGATCCTTCTGCTGGTGATCGTTGCACTGATAGTCGCGGTCGTGGTCGCAGTAGTGTGGATGCGTCGCCGTCGGGGCGCGCGTCAAGTGCCGGCAGCCGGGGGCACAACACCTGCCATGGCCGAAGTTGAGGGGACGAACTCTCCCACGAAGGGGGAAGTCCCAGAGCCAGGGGCTCCACCATTGCCATCGCAACCGGAGTGGGACGAGTCCAAGGAAACCTGAAGTTCAGGAACGGCTTGCTGCCTTGAGAGCAGCCTTATCAAGGAATGGATGTTCTTGCGGAAGCGAGATGGCGAAAACGTTCTCAGAGCGGTTGGATGGCATCCTGAAGGAGAAGAAGACATTCCTCACAGTTGGACTGGATCCGCGTCCCTCGAAGTTCCCTTCACCGCTGAGGCAAGCTCCTCCTGAAAAGGCGCTCAAGGAATTCCTCTGGGGCATCGTGGATGCAACGCGGGACCACTGCGCTGCCTACAAGATGCAGTTTGCAAGCTACATGGCATTCGGTGAAGAGGGAATAGTGCTCCTCCCGAAGCTGGTAAAACACATCGGCACCAGTCACATCACCATCTTAGACATCAAGGCTGGTGACATTCCGGCTACAGTAGAACTATACCGGACCGGTATCTTTGGCAGGTTCGGATTCGATGCGATGACCTTCCATCCCTTCCTCGGGTGGGATTCCGTTGAGGCCGCTCTCACGGATACTGGGAAGGGCATCTTCGTTCTCCTCCATACATCGAACACCGGCTCGGCAGACATCCAGGGGATGAAGACAGAGTCCGGGATGGAGCTATGGAAGACGCTCATGCCCAGATTGCGCCAGCTCTCCGAGAGGGGAAACGTTGGGGCTGTGGTCGGCGCGACGTACCCGGAAGCACTAGTCGAGGCCAGAGAGGGTCTCGGCCCTTCGGTCCCTCTGCTGGTTCCCGGGGTCGGGGCCCAGGGCGCAACCCTCGATCAGGTCATGTCCGGAGCTATCGGAAGCTCTGGTGGTGCCCTCCTCGTGAACTCCTCCAGGGGAATAATCTATGCCTCCGAAAGAGACGATTGGAAAGAGGCCGCTGGCCGAGAGGCCAGAACGCTCACGCAGCAGATGCGTGAGAGCCGGAAATAAGCTCTTGGTACAGCTTCTCGAGCCGGTCCACCACTACACTGATACTGTACTTGTTGAGGGCGTTCTCCCGCGCCTTCTGTCCCATGGCCTTCACGCGTGCCGGATCATTGAGGAGCGAGAGACATTTCTCCGCCAGGTCCTCGGGCAGTAGGGGCTGTGCGAGGAGTCCATCCTCGCCTTCCACCAAGACCTCGCGCACTCCCGGCATGTCGGCAACGACGACCGGCCGCCCGGAAGCCAAAGCCTCCAGTGGCGCAAGGCCGAAACCCTCCAACCGGTTCTGAGAAGGAAAGACGAACAGTGTTGCGTCGGCATAGTATCGTGGCAGGTCCTCTGTCGATACCGAACCTACGAACCGCACTCGGCGCTCCACTCCCCTTGCCATGGCGAAACTCTTGAGAGTGTCCAGGTCCGGTCCATCACCCACGACGACCAGGACCACATCCTCGGGCAGCAGCGGAAGCGCCCGGATGATGTCGTCAACGCCCTTGTGTGGGACGAGACGACCGACAAAAAGGAGGATGCGCTTTCCCTCGGCATCCAGCTCCTTGCGAAGATCCACGTCATCCTCCCTGGGATGGAAACGGGCTGTGTCGACGAGCGATGGGATGATGACGAGAGGGATGTCCCGAAGGAACCGCGAGGTCTTGCCGTACCCTATGGTGTGCACGATCACGCTGTCGGCCACGTCCAGGGTCGGGGGAAGGAAGAGCTTCTGGTACAGTGCCGAGACCAACCGGCCGAATGCTCCACCCAGGGCGAGGTCGCAATGGTACGTCAGGCAGGTTGGGGTGTCGCGATGTCTGAGCGTCCTTGCTGCAAAATACGATGTCAAAGGTGGAGGATAGTGAATGTGGAAGAGATCGGCATCCATCGTCCGAAGCGTCCTGCCGACACGTAAGGTGATCGGGGTCGCGAACAGAGTTCCCAGCGAAGGGGTCCTCACGATATCGAAGCCTCGCGGATCGTGTTCCTCTATGGGCAGCGAACGCTCGTGCCTGGATGTGAGAACGGTAACATGGTGACCGCGCCGGCTCAACTCGGTCGCCACAATCCCCACGTGACTCTCGACACCGCCAACGTGTGGAGTAAAGAAAGGGCAGACGTGGACGATTCTCATCGAGAGGAGGCCCTACTCGCGGACCTGCATGAATTCCTGAGGTGAGAGGGTGGCAATGTCCAAACCCTTCATCGGCTCTCCCAGGCCAGAACTCACCTCTACCAGGCGAGCGGCATCCGTGTAGTGGAGGCAAGCTTCGACAATGGCTCGAGCCACCTTCGGGGGGTTTGATGACTTGAATATACCGCTCCCCACGAAGACACCGTCCGCTCCGAGCATTCGGCACAGGGCTGCGTCCGCGGGTGTTGCTATGCCTCCGGCAGCGAAGTTAACGACCGGAAGGCGCTTCAAACTGCGGGTTTCCTTCAGCACGGCAACGGTCACCCTCTCCTTTCCAGCAAGCTCCTCGAGCTGCCTGTCGTCCATCCCTGCCAGGGCTTCGATCTCCTGGAAAATCGCTCGCAGATGCCTCACGGCCTCCACGACGTTCCCGGTTCCCGGCTCACCCTTTGTCCGTATCATGGCCGCGCCCTCATCGATACGACGGAGAGCCTCGCCCAGGTTCCTGGCCCCGCAAACGAATGGGACCTTGAAGCTGCGCTTGTCAACGTGGAAGAATGGATCGGCCAGGGTTAGAACCTCGGACTCGTCAATCATGTCCACCCCGATCGCCTCCAGTATCCGGGCCTCTGCGGTATGACCGATGCGGCATTTTGCCATCACAGGTACGCTGACCGCCTCTATGATCTCCTGAACACGCTTGGGATCGGCCATCCGTGCGACACCGCCAGTGGCCCTGATGTCAGAGGGGACCCGCTCCAAGGCCATCACCGCAACTGCCCCTGCATCCTCGGCTATGGTGGCTTGTTCAACGGTCGTGACGTCCATGATGACGCCACCCTGCTGCATCCGTGCAAAACCTCGTTTCAGGCGTTCAGTGCCAATCTGTAGAGTACGAAGTCCGCTCATACCTTTCAAACAACCATTCGCGCTATCCTATTTACGGGTTTCCAGCGTGGTGCGAGGAGCGCAGTTTCCTGAGCGCGCTCATCTCCTGGGCCATCTTCCGTAATGTTTCGCGCTTCTCCGGGTCCTTGTCAACATGGGAGAGGACCCCGAAGGCCCACCCGAGGACGAGTAGGGTCAACGCTGTTCCTCACCAAATGCCTTCAAGATGGCTACCGCCTTCTCGAGGTTCTTCCTGGATGCCGCGTAGGACAGGCGCAGGTGCCTCTGACCGAGAGTGCCGAAGGAACTTCCGGGAGTGCAAAGCAACCCTCTCTTGAGAAGCTCCTGGGCGGCCTCCACATCAGACAGATCCCAGCTGAAGGCAGGGAACGCGTAGAATGCGCCCTTCGGCATCACGCAGGTCATCCCTGGAACCGTTCTCAATGCCTTGATGAGATAGTCCCGGCGCTTCTGGAACTCCTGGACCATCGCCTTGGTATGTGGGGCCGCACTCTGGAACCCTCTCAGCGCAGCAACCTGCGCTGGCGTTGAGGGACAGGCGACCATGTAGTAGTGGATCTTGTTCGCCTCAACGACGAAGTTGCGTGGGCCCAGCAGGTAGCCGAGCCTCCAACCCGTCATGGCAAAGACCTTGCTGAACGAATTCACGACGACTACATTCTCTCTCTTTCCCCAGAAGCTCGAGTATGGTTCGTCGGTATAGATGATCTCATCGTATACCTCGTCCGAGACTATTGTCAGGTCGTGATCATTGGCAAAGTCGCAGATCTGATCTACCAGCCTCGCAGAGAAAATTGCCCCTGTCGGATTGTTGGGGGAGTTGACCACTATCGCCTTGGTGCGCGCGGTGACCAGGCTCTCCAGCTCGGTCAGGTTGGGAAGGAAGTCCCTCTCCTCCCTCAGCGAATAGAACACAGGCTTGGCTCCGGCCAGGCGGGCGTGCGGGGCATAGAGCACGAAACCAGGGTTCGGGACCAGGACCTCATCACCAGGATTGTAGATCGACAGTGCGGTGACCATGAGTGCCTCGGAGCCACCGATAGTCACCAGGACGTTGTCCCTCAATGTGTCATCGCTGTATTGCTCGTATCTCTGGGCGATGGCATCGCGTAGTGGTATTATCCCCGCGGAAGGTCCGTATTTGTTGTAGCCGTTCCTTACCGCCGCCAGAAGCGCCTCCTTGATGGAGTCGGGCGGATCGAAATCGGGCTCTCCAAGTCCCAGATTGACTACATCCGATGGAGCAGCGTCGAACATCTTCCTGATGCCCGACATCTCCAGTTCCCGGACCCTCGAGGAAAGCACAATGAAAGACAGGAAATCAGATGCCAATAAAGACTACACTATGAGAAATCATGACAAGGGTGTGAAAAGAGCTTATAAAGACTATCGTCTCTGTCGCCAATATGTCAACGAAGACGTGTTTGGGTGCCGTAGCGATAGTCGTTATTTTGCTGGCAACATCGCTCACGATGTTTTCTGGAGCAGCCAGCGCAAAGGCTCCAGCTGGATCCCACATCACAGACTGCAATCCCGCCACGATCACTGTCATCTCGCTCACGTCCAAGGCGTACACCGCCACCCTTCAGGCAAATGTCACAGCGGGGGGCGGAGCCCCGGCTTGCACGATACTCGGTCTCACAGTGACTTGGGGAGACGGATACTTCAACTACGTTACCAGTTTCCCATTCACATTGACACATTCCTACTTCTACAAGGGCACGTACACGATAAAGATGAACGCTACCCAGAGCGATCTGACCTACGCCGTGTCCTCGAACCAGATCGTGATACATGGGCCGCCGTATGAAGTGAACGTGAACTTCGACAGGACCTTCCATTTGCCAGGAGATGCTGCCAAGCTCTTCGTGCAGGTTGACAACACGACCACTGGCGCGCCTCAAATTGGCGTGCAGACCTTCTTCATCAATAGTTGCTATCTCAGCACGAACACACCCGACAAGTGCAGTCCCGTGAGCACGATCCCTTCCCACCCAACACTTGTCGCGAACATCTCATCGTACCCGTTCACTGTTCCACCTGACGCAGTGCCTGGTTCCACGCTCTCGGTAACTGTGGAGGCGAATGAGACGTTCTCGACCCAACAGATCAGTGAAAATGGGTCGGCCTCGCTTTCAATGGCCTCGCCTGCGCGCCCTGACCTTTGCGCTGGGAGCACTGCCAGTTTGTCGATGAGCGTTTGTGCCCCTTATGTGGCCTCATTCCTGCCAGGCCAGAACTTCATCGCTACGGTGGTTGCCTTGGTCAACACGACCCTGGGTACGGGAGTGGATTGGGCTAATGCCACAGTGACAATGGCCTTCTACCTGAACGGGAACCCCGTCCATCCCACCAATCTCCCTTCTACAGTCAGTCTCCTCACTAACAGTTCAGGGGTGGCTAGCACTGTCGTGGTCACGACCGGTCTCGGCACTGGGGATCTCAACATCTCAGTTGCGGTCTCAGACGCCAATAACCCCAGCCTCGCGTCATACGCGAAGTCGAGGTGGATGTTCGTTAAGCTCGAGCCTGCCCCGGCGGTCCAGGTCCAGGTCACGCTTGGTGCTGACGAGTATTACGGTGGGGACATGCTCTCCGGGTCATTCGCCATCAGTACCATCTCTGGTGGGCACGCCGCCGGATGGAGCGCCAACAGCTACGCGATCGTTGCGATCGCCCCCGGAAACCTCTGCGATGTCGAATTTGTGGGCTACTCCAATGCCTACCAGGTGCTCGTGTCATCGACTGGAGTTACAGGGGCGCAAGGCACGATTCCCTCGTTCGTTCTCCCCACAAGTTTCCAGGGAATCGTGGACGTCGCCGTCTTTGCGAACAATGCGACCGAGACCTGGTACGGTCAGGCCTGCGCCATAGTGACACCGGCGGCCCTGCTCGTCCAGACCAGCGAAACTGCGTATAACCCGGGAGACACAATATCGGTTACGCTGACACCTGAAGGGAACGTCTTCATCGGGGCAACATACTATGCCGAGGTCACGTGCAGTTCATCAAGCGGCGCCGCCGTGATATTCAACCAGTCCCTTGGCTCCTCGACCTCCTTCAGCTTCACCATACCAAATGCCGCCACCACCCTCTCCTCGTGCGTATTGACCGCAGTAGCGCAGACAACTCAGGGAATAGTGGCAGGTCAGGACGTCACTTTGTATGAGCATTCTGGTTATGCTCTCGAGGTCTCGGTAAAGACCGCCTCGATGTATGCGGACGGTAGCTACCAGCCAGGCCAATCCGTGACCTTCTCGTATACAATCACATCGCTGGGCACATCGCAGCCCCCGACGATATTCGAGCTCGAGGCCTACTTCCAGAACAGCGCGCAAGGTTTCGCCACGGTCGAAGAGCAATCCCCCCAGGGCAGCATCTCGATGTCGCTTCCGTCCAGCCTCGGTGCTGGCGTTGCACTGGTCAGTTTCGGGGCCGTGATCCCGACACCGTCAGGCACAAACCACACTACCACTACGGTCGGTATCCTGATCAACCCGAGCCCATCGTTCCTGGACTACAAACCCCTCGGCTCCTCTTTTGGAATGACCATCGGGCAGCTCATCCTGATCGTGGTGCTCGTGGTGATCGCCATTATCGCAATACTGATGTGGAGACGCGAAGGTGGCGGCATGTACACGGCCAAGCCCCGCAAGAAGCTGCTCAGAAAGGATGAGAGCGTCGAGCAATGGAATCAATCGCAGGACCAGCAACCCTCTCAGCAGCCGTCCTCGCCTTCTTACTACCCGCCGGCGGGAAGCCAGACTCCACCGCCATCAACTCCTGAGGGAGGATGGTCACCACCGCCCATGCCACCTTCCGACAACCCTGCAAACTATCCCCCTCCAGCGGAGACCTAGATACGAGGCAAAGAGGGGATCGATACGCCAGTAACAGTGATAATCGGCGCACAATTCGGAGACGAAGGCAAGGGAAAAATCACCGACTACCTGTCCGCAGCAGCGAATTGGGTGGTGCGCTACCAGGGGGGTCCTAACGCTGGCCATACGCTCGTTGTGGAGGGCCGCAAGATCGTGCTCCACCAGGTCCCGAGCAGCATTCTCAGGGAGAGGTGCGCTGCGGTCAGCGGTCCCGGGATGGTCATCTCGCCCACAGGCCTGGTCGAGGAGATCCGTCAATTGGGCGATGCCGGCATTCTTAGGGGTTCGCTGCACGTCAGCGAGCGAGCACACCTCATACTTCCCTGGCACAGGATGGAAGATGCCTGGGAGGAAGAGATGAGGGGCGGACAGCCAACTGGGACCACGTTGAGAGGTATTGGCCCCGCTTACAGGGACAGGGTCGGGCGGTGGGGACTAAGAATGGGCGACCTCGCCCATCCAAGGGCCCTGAAGGAGAAGCTCGAGCGTCTCTACGCGACCAAGACACACATAGAGAAGAAGGGAAGGACGCTCGCACCGGTCAACGAAGTGGCAGACGAGCTGGCAGCGGCCGCGGAGGTATTGGCCCCCTACATATGCCCGACTGAGCCTCTTCTATGGAAGGCGATGGACAGGGGAGAGAACATTCTCATGGAAGGGGCACAGGGAACGTTCCTGGACGTCGACTATGGTTCCTATCCATTCGTGACCTCCTCCCACACTATCCTTGCCGGAGCGTTCTCAGGATCCGGGATCCCTCCACACACCCCCGAGGAGGTCGTCGGAATCACGAAGGCCTACACCACCAGGGTGGGGAACGGACCTTTTCCGACAGAGCTGACCGACGAGGTCGGGGAAAGGATCAGAGAGAAGGGTGGCGAGAAGGGATCGACCACGGGCCGTGCCCGCAGGTGCGGATGGCTCGACCTGGTCATGCTGCGCTACTCTGCACGTATCAACAACCTCTCGTCGTTGGCTCTCACGAAAGCGGACGTCCTGGGCGGAGAGGAGAGCATCAAGGTCTGTGTTGGGTACAAGGGAAAGGATGGAGAGGTGATCGAAGACTATCCCCCTATCATGGCCGAGGACTTCGCACAGGTCGAACCGATCTACGAGACACGTCCCGGTTGGCCCGAGTTCACCCCACAGCTCAAGGACAAGGTCAGGGAGGAGGGATGGCAAGCCCTTCCACCAGAGCTGGGGAACTACCTTGCCTACATCAGCCAGAATGTCGGAACACCGGTAAGGATCGTGAGCTTCGGTCCGGACCGCGAAGAGACCGTGCTCTTGCCCCCCGCTCTCCCACACGGAGGCAGACCTCTGTCGGAATGGAAGGGCGGCTCAGTGTGAACTTCACGGAACAACCTTCAAGAGGTTAGATGGGTGACGTTGAGGGGATGGGGAAATCCCAAGCCTCCCCTCGCAAAGGGCTCGTGGTCTAGTGGTTATGACGGGTGTCTCACACACACCAGGCCGCCGGTTCGAATCCGGCCGAGCCCATGCCCCCAATCCACTGGCCGTTCGTTAGGTTGACCTTTTATGGAGGACTTGCTCGGGAGAACCCATGGCGCTTCGCGATGAGCACCAGCTGAACCGACTAGTCACACGGCACGAACAGTGGCGCGCAAGGACCACCCTCAACATGCTGGCCTCGGAGAACATCACTTCAGACAAGGTGCAGCGATACCTTTCGAGCGACCTTGGCCGTCGATACACGCTCCCTCTCCAACAGGAGATGCATGGGGAACTGGTCGACAATGGGTACGCAGGGACGCGTTACACGGACGAGGTGGAGAAACTGGCCTCCAACGCCGCTGCCCACCTGCTCCGTGCGAAGTATGCGAACGTCCGGCCGCTCTCGGGCCACATAGCGGCCATGACGGTCATGGCATCGTTGCTCCCAAAGGGATCCCGCTACATGGCGGTCTTTCCCGACGATGGAGGATACGATGGATATGCCCCGGGCTACCTCCCATCAGTCCTGGGGCACGAGGTGCTGCCGATTCCCCTCCATGGCCCGACCCACAGAATGGATGTGAAGGAAACGACATCATTGATTCGAAACAAGAAACCCGAAGCGGTCATTCTCGGCCAGAGCTTCGTGCTGTTCCCATACCCCCTGAAGCCGGTCGCTGAGGCTGTTCACGATGTTGGCGGTCTCCTCCTCTACGACGCATCGCACGTGATGGGTCTCGTGATGGGGGGGAAGTTCCAGGACCCCCTGGGGGATGGGGTCGATGTTGTCTACGGTTCTACTCACAAGAGCCTCTTCGGTCCCCAGGGTGGCATCTTTGCCACGAACCGCGAAGACCTTTTCCTCAAGATCGACAGGGACATGACATGGAGAACGGTCGACAATGCCCACTGGAACAGGATCGCCGCCCTCGGGCAGGCGTTGCTCGAGATGGAACGGGTGGGACCTCAGTACGCCAAGCACGTGATAGACAACTCCCAGGTCCTCGCCAGGGCGCTGGACGACGAGGGAGTCCCGGTCTTTGGGAAGGATGAAGGATACACCCTCTCCCATCAGGTATTCCTGGACGGGCTGACCCTCAAATCGCAGCAGGGGATCGGCATCCCATCCTTCGCTAGGAGGCTTGAGGCGCAAGACATCATAGTAGACCTGGTAGGAAGGATTGGCACAGCAGAGGTAACCAGGATAGGGTTGGGAAGGAAGGAGATGCGCACCTGCGCCTCCCTCATCAGGAGAGCCGCATTCGACAAGGAGGATGTGGTAAGGGAGGTCCACGCCCTCCGCAGAAGGTTCAAGGGCCTTCGTTACCGGTAGCGCACAAGATGCTGGACATACTTCTCACAGTGGTCATCGCTTGCTTTCTTGCGCTCCTGACACTGGCATCTGTGATGCTCAGGGTGCTCACCCTGTACGCATCAGCGCTGGCCGCCATCATCGGCTTCGTCCTATTCATTCTCGGGGGAGTCGCGTATCTGGCGCTGATGGTCATATTCGTGGTCATGGGCGCCCTGGTCACCAGCTACCATCTGAAGGAGAAGAAGGAGAAGAGGGTCAGCGAGGCAAGGGGGGGACAAAGAGGCGTCAAGAACGTGCTCGCTCACGCGATCGTTCCGCTCGTCCTCCTATCATTGTTCGTTCTTGATCCTGCCCTCCTCGGTCCCGAGGGTGCCGCGCCGTTCATCTTCATGAGCGCCCTCGCCTTTGCCGCAGCGGACAATTTCGCCTCTGAGATCGGGGTATTGGCAGATCATGCCCGTAGCATCGTCGGATGGGAGAAGGTCCCCTCCGGCACGGACGGAGGAATCAGCCTCATCGGGGAAATGGCCGCCCTGTGCGGCAGCGCCCTGATATCCTCGATCGGTGCTGCGGCATTCATCCTCACCGGAACACAATTGGCACTTCCGGTAGTTGAGTGGGTCCTGACATGTACCGCCCTTGGCTGGGTGGGCTGCCAGTTGGACAGCGTGGCTGGAGCAACCATAGAGAGAAGGCAACTGGTGGGGAAAAGCTCCGTGAATCTCATCGCAATGCTCGCGACAGCCATCATAGCCTTTGTGACTCTGGGCGTTCTCAACATGTTCGGAGTGTTAGCATGAAGGGCGGATCCGGAGCCGGTCCGGCGATCGTTCTCCTCTCCGGGGGCATGGACTCCGCGACAGCTCTCGCGATAGCGAAGAACCGGGGTCACCACCCCCTTTATGCACTGACCATCTGTTACGGCCAAAGGCACGAGCGAGAGGTTGCATCGGCTCGAGCGCTCGCGCGCCACTACGGCGCCAAGTCCATCCTGCTGAACGTGCCGCTGGGGAGGATCGCCCCTTCAGCTCTCACCCGGAGGACAATACCCGTACCGCACGGACGGAGCCCCCGAAAGATGCGGGCAGCAATACCCTCGACATACGTTCCAGCAAGGAACACGGTCTTTCTCTCCCTGTCCCTGGCTTTGGCTGAGTCCGTGGGGGCCGAGGCGATATATCTGGGAGTCAACGCCATCGACTACTCTGGATACCCTGACTGCCGCCCGGAGTATCTGCGGGCCTTCAGGAGAATGGCACGCTTGGCCACGGCAAGTGGTGTCGAAGGGAGGATGACACCGAGAATAGTGGCTCCGCTCCTCCACAAGACCAAGGCCGACATAGTGCGCTGGGGAACGCGTCTCAAGGTGCCGTGGGAGCTCACTTGGAGCTGCTATGAGGGTGGGAACCGTCCTTGCGGGCGATGCGACTCCTGCCTGCTGCGAGCCAAGGGGTTCATCGAGGCTGGCAAAGAGGTAAAATAATGGTGGGCGGTGGGCTAGGAGTTCTTAATGTCGGATGAGGAGCACAAGGAAGAGAAGCTGCCCTTCGGGGCCAGAGCGCGAAGGTTTCTCCGCACGATCCGGTTCCATATCGCTGTGGTCGTGCTCGTCATCGGGGCGTTCCTCTGCCTGACCTCCTTCGCAGCCTACACGCCACTCCTGACCGAGCCGCCTTTCTCAAGCTACGTACCGACACTATTGGGCCCAGATTGCTCCAACACATCGGTTTGCCCCGCGAGTCCTACCGGGGTCGACTGGGTGCTGCTCTTCATCGTATTGGGAGCGATACTAGTGATCGCGGGTCTTTACCTGACTATATCCTACGTCTTGGCGCGGAACAGGTTCGAGCACCTGATGAAGACAAAGAGCAAGGCAGAGTTCGTTCGTAACCTCCCAGAGGCCGAGGACCTACTCTGGGACCTGAATCCCAAGGATGAGATCAGGCTCGCCCAGAAGAAACAGGAACTCCGGGTCCGCGAATAGCCTTCATGGGTGGGATGAGACATGTCCCCCACTGATCCATTACACAAGGACCACGTGGCTCACGGCGAGGGCGAGGCCGAGGGATCAGTGTTGAAAGGCCTCCGATGGGCCATAGTTCTGGCGGGCGTAGCCTTGGTCATCGAGGGGATCGGTGCATACCTCTCCCGCAGCCTTTCCCTGACAGTAGATGCGGTCCATAACGTTCCAGACATGATTGCCTATGGCGCATCGCTAGGGGCCCTAATGTTGGCCTCCCGAGGCGCGGATTCCTCCCACACGTACGGGTTGCACCGCACCGAGGTCATGGCTGCTCTGCTGAACGCGGCGCTGGTAATCGGGACTGCGCTCGTCTTTGGAGCTGGGGCGCTCATGGCACTGCTGAATCACGGGGGATCACCATTCGGAACGGTGGATCCAATATGGCTGGTATTCGCGGCTGTTCCTACGCTCGCATTGCGCGGGTTCGCAGCGCTCCAGATAGGGCGCATCCCATCCAGGATCCGAGACATCAATCTCAAGAGCGTCCTATTCCACCTGGCCAGCGACATCTTGATCGTAGTGTTCATCCTGGCAGTGGGGATCGTACTGGTCCTGCGCCCGTCTCTCGTCTGGATGGACCCGGTGGCCACGATGGCAATTGCAGTGATACTCCTGGTAGAATCCGTGCCAATAATCCACGACTCCTGGGATTCGTTCACGGAACGAATTCCCAAGCACATCTCAATGGAAGACGTGGTCCAGGCAGCAACTGAGGTTCCCCATGTCGAGGAAATTCACGACGTTCACATCTGGTCTGTCTGTTCGAGCCTGATATGCATGACCGCCCACGTGCGGATATCCAACGTGACGGTGCGGGAAAGCATGGACATCCTTGCGGCCTTGCGTGAACGCATGACAAATAATTTCGGCATAGTGCATGCCGTATTCGAGGTTGAAACCTCAGTTTAGGCTTAATGTGAGGGTCGCACTCCCCACTCATGATGACCTGAAGCTAGGGGATTCCTCCTCTTCGCCAGAATGCCCTCGCTGTGGCAAGGACATCGCGAGGCCAAAGAAGGAAAGTGAAGCTGCGCGAAATTGACAGCGTACGATAGCCTAGGCTGAACGGAACCTTGATTATGAGTGGGGGAGTGTGGTTGATTGCCCTCCCACAAGGGGGGCATGGGTCCCGACGAAGGGGTCCCTCCCGACCGATTGAATCCGGGCGTGTCGCCCGGGGGGGATGAAGAGAGGACAACCCCGGAGCCCTACAGCCCCGGCCTGGTCAAGACGCGGAGATGGCCGTTTCGTGCCGACAATGATGCGCTCCGTTAAGGCCGGGGAACACTCGAGGCTTAACGCAAGTTGTGATTCTGCGCAGTAATCAGTTCAGTGTGACTCGAATGGAGTGTAACTGGTCAACAAACCCCTCTCTGGCTTATGGTACAGTGCTGGAAGAGCTGGCGGAAGAAATTATCATGGGAGAAAATGAGAACGAGAGCGAATGCGGTTGTGGAGGACAGTGCAATTGCGGGTGCGGTGACGAGACGGGGGCAAACCTTGGGCCTTGGCTGTGGAACGCTTACCGGGCGCACAACGAGCTACTGCGCGACAAGATCAAGGCGAAGTTCGAAGCTGAGGAAGGACCATGGCTTGACGAGGTCGCAGGACTGCTGGTCGAGCTAGTGAACTTGCAGTGGAAGGGTGAACGCGAGTTCGCGCAAAAGGAGAAGGCCATACGCGAGAAGCTAGAGAAGCTTCTTAACGAATGAGGGTTACGTGAGCAAGATGCAACTCAAGGAGAATCCTTCAGCATATGGCCCCCGCCCGGCGCCGCATCCCCCCGTCCCCGATAATGGCCCGGTCTGGCCAGAACCCTGACCATAGGTCGTCTATTTCGGCTCAAAGGATATACGCTCAGGATGGGTAGTATTGGCTATGGGCCGGGCAAAAGGCAGAGCGGAAGTCGCGGGGAAGGGCCTTCCCAAGCTCGACGACAGGGTGAGGGATCTGCTCTCGGAATTCCCTGGGGCAGTGGCGTTCGCCGGCATCCGTCGGACCCTGGGAGTACACCCGGAGTCTCTCTCAAGGGCGCTACGTCGACTGGAACGCGAGGGCTCGGTCGAACGGACGGAGAAGGGATACAGGCTTACCGCCGCGCTCCCCAAGCGTTCACGTGCACCTCCGGCCAACCCCGAGTTTCCGCGATGGCATAGCCCCCCCTTGGTTGAGCTGCGCCTTTCCCCTGGGGAGGACGCTACGAAGATACTGGGGCTGGTTGCCGGTCGGTGGTTCGGAGAGTTCCGCTGGGTAGGTTCATATGAAGAAGGACGCCGGGTGACCATGCTCTGGGTCTCGCGCCTGAGGAAGAACCTGCTTGGGCTGGTGCTCGAAGGGGACATCCTTCGCATCCATTTCCGCGGTCGTGCAGTCAGGAAGGTTCAGAACCAACCGCTGGTGGCGTACCAGCTTCTGCAGCACATCCTGAAGGCCATGGGCAAGTCGATGCGCGCCGAGCAATCTGCCGCGCAGTCGCTCGACATGGGGCCAGGAGATTTCACACCCACCGGATTCGCGGGATAGGGGAACGGTTCCCTATTCGATGGCAAAGGAAGCGTAGCCCACGACCTTGTCCATGGGCTCGGTATCGCCGCTGGACCCCTTGGCGAGGAGCTCGATCTTATGTTTCTCTCCCTCTAGGGCGGCGAGCAGGACTGTCACCGGAGCGATCCCGCACATGGAGATGTCGTTCCGGACCACGGTCGAGAACAGCTTCTCAGGTGAGAGCGTGAGCAGCGATTCGATGGCCATGTCGTCGAGCATCCTCTGCTCATCCGGTGGTAGATAGTGCGAGAAGTCCGTGGATGCGAGGAGCAGCACGTCCTTGCCCTTGATAACATCAGAAACAACCTTGCCCACCTCTTTCAGGAGGTCCAGGTCAGTGAAGGTCACCTGCAGGGCAACGATCGAGATGCCCTGAGGCCAGATGTACTGGAGGAAAGGAAGCTCAACCTCGATAGAATGTTCCAGGCGATGGGCATCTCCATCGATCGCTATGGGTGGAAGGGCCAAGGCACGCATGAGCTCCCGGTCAGATGGGATCACGCCCAAAGGCGTCCTCCAATTCTCATCGGACAAGGAGAAGGGTCTGCCCACTCCATGGTGGTTCACCCCGAGGATAACGATTGTTTTGGGGGGACGAGTCATCGATACCTTGTTGAAGAAGTGTGCAGCGATCGGGCCAGAGTAGATGTAACCTGCATGGGGAACGATTCCTGCCACTACGGTCCTCTCCGCGATGGCTGGGTTGGCCGGATCTGAGATCGGAAGGTTCCGTGGCCCCCGTTCATCCTTGAATGATCTTTCCACAGCCTCCTTGAGGGCGGAATACTCTCCAGGGTAGAATCCCCCCGCCACGGCTGGGGGTCTGACGAGCAGTGGCCGATTTGTTCGATCCATTTCTTCGTTTCCCTCTACGACTTGGGCGAGTTCAGTATCTCCAGGAGCACTTTCGCATCCTTGTCTTCCAGCTTCTTCCTCTTTGTGGGGAAGCCGTCATCCGTCGGATACCTGGGAATTATGTGGAAATGAAGATGGAAGACCACCTGGCCTGCGAGCGCCCCCTGGTTCGCCCCCACGTGGAAGTTGTCGCTCAGCCGCTCGATTCGCCGGCACGAATCGAGAACCGCGCCGAGCATGCGACCATAATCTTCTCTGGGGAGCTCGGTGAGGCGACTGTAGTGAGCCTTGGGAATCACGAGCGTGTGACCGCGGCTATGCGGGAATGCGTCCAGGAATGCCATGAACCAATCGTCCTCCCAGATTATGTGGGATGGTGAGTCGTGCTTAGCTATGGAACAGAATATGCACGTCTCGCTCATGCTAACGGGTCAATAAGAGGAAAGTCTTGAAGTTACTGCCCCCTGTCCAACAGGCTGGTCAGGAGGTTCCGGGGTCGATTAGTGGCAGGGAATCGGGAGATCCGCCTCGCATGATGGCGAGACGAAGGGCCTGATTCCGTGGACAACGCTTTGAAGAGGCCCGTTCATTATCCTGACTGGTCGCATGAGCGCAATCTCATCTGGCAGCGAGTCACTTCAGGTGCCCCTTAGGTCGCGCTCAGCTCGAAGAATCTCCTGTTCCGGGATTCTGACTGTAAGCGCAGCTGCCGCAGTGGTGTTCTTCGTGATCACCCCTTCGTGGTCCCCCTTCGCGATGGAGCAGTCTGTGTCTCGATATGCCGACGCCGACCTTCATCTTGGTCCCGCCTCACCTTTTGACACCAATGGGCCGGTCAGGGGGGACACGTACCTCGGGCCACTCACTCCCGAGCAACCAATAGTTCTGGTGGTCAGTCTAAAGTACCGGAATGAGGCTCAGATGATGAATCTCCTGGGGTCGTTCGAAAACCCTCGGTCCGCAGATTTTCGTCACTACCTTACGTCCGCAGAGTTCGACAACGAGTTCGGGCCATCAGCGGCTGCCGTCAACGAGGTGCAGAGTTACTTCGTCAACAAGGGCGCATCCTCCATCACGCCGTCCTCTGACGGTCTTCTGCTTACAGTGGTCATGAATGTCTCATCCATCAGAGAAACCTTCGGGGTGGGATTAGGGTGGTTCAGGGGATCCGGGATGCCATATTACAATGCTGTCGCCTCACCCACCCTGTCTCCTCAGATAGAGTCGTTGATCTCTGGTGTCTCTGGTCTTACAGACGAGGACAACGAGGCACTTTCCCTCTCACCGGGAAGCATCTCCCAAGGCAGTTCCTTGGCCTCCATGGAGAGTCCTGCGGAGTTCGACAAGGTCAGCAATAGCAGCCAGCTCATCTACTGGGGTACCGATTATCGGGCGGTATACGGAGAAATGCCTTTGTTGGAGAATGGCACGAATGGGACGGGGTATGCGGTTGACACGATTCTGACCTCGGGCTGGAACAAGACGGCCAACGGAGGAAAAGGACAGGACATTCCACCTTTCGATCCCGAAGCGCTCAGTGCGTATTACGAGGCGAGCTTCCCTCACGGTGTTCCTTTGCCAGATCCAGTGGGCGTACCCGTGACAGTCCAGGTCGGAGGCACGAACGTAACCCCTCCGCTTCCGGGCCCCCCACCCGTGTTGAGCGGTGAGTTCATGACGGACAATTCTGGTTCGGTCCTTGAGAACTGCCTGGACCTGGAGATGGTAGGCAGCATGGCACCAGGGGCGGCGATATACAATTTCTACTTCAGCGGGAGCCTGGTTGCGCAATCGCTGGATTCTGCGGCCTCCAATTTCGACTTGGCGCTAGACAAGGCCCTTGCCTATGATTACGGGAGCAACAAGCTCGCGGTGATCACCAACTCATGGGGGCTGGCAGACGAGGTAGATACCGTCTGGAACGGTCTGGAGCAGAAGGCGGCTGCAATGGGTGTGACGATACTCGCCTCTTCGGGTGATCAGGGGGACGCCCCCACCAGCTTGCAGAACCATCCGCAGGGCCAGTGGCCAGGTTTCCCGGCGACGGCGACATTTGACAGCTATGGTGCCATCGCTGTCGGGGGGACTGAGGTGAATGTCTCCGGTACGCCTACCGGCACGTGGAACCCCACTTCAGGGGCCGCACCTCCGGCCGGTTACGACGCCCCCAACATAAGCGGGATCGCCTCCGGGACTGCCTGGTTCACACCATCATCTGATCCCAGCCAGTACTCCGGCACCGAGGGAGGAATAAGCGAATACGAGGACGAGCCGATATGGCAGGCTCGATCAGTCGCCCAATCAGGAATAGAGTACGCGGCGACCCAGGAGGAGGTCAATTACGCGAGAGGGGTTCCGGACGTAGCTGCCAGCGCCTACGACACAATAGTGTACCAGTCCGAAGCAGCGGGTGCGAAGAACGATGTCGCGGCGGGAATTGTTGGAGGTACCTCCGTGTCATCGCCACTTTTCGCCGGGATGGTCGCCCTGTTGGCGCAGTCAGGTGGAACTCAGCTGGGTTTTCTGGACCCAGAGATCTACAACATTTCCAGCTACTTCTCGGTCCACCCCGGGCCGCTCAACCCCTTCACCGACGTGCCTACTGGCCATAACTACGCATTCAATGCATCCAAGGGATGGGACGCACTGACGGGGTGGGGCAGCCCGAACGCTACCCTGCTTGCCGAGGACCTCGCCAACAAGAACTGCACGACCTTCGTCTACAACCCTTCGGGAGTGCCAGGAGAAGCGTCCGGTCCGCCATCCACGGGTCAGACCGTGAACACTCTCCAAAACACCTACTACCTGCTTGCCATCGCCACGGTGTTCATAGTCGCGTCAATCACTATATTCGCCGCCCAGAAGATATCCAGCAACCGATCGGTGCCAAGGCTAAAGCCCCCGTCAGGCTCCTCATCGACAAGCGACGCGACACCTCCTGAAGGCCAGGTTGAAATCCTGGCATGCAAGGCGTGCGGCAGGGAATACGACAAGGCCTGGGGATTCTGTCCGCACTGCGGAGCGTATCCCGACAGCAGATAGACCAGGAATAGAACGACCTGCCCGCACAGCTAGGTCTAACCAGGGGGAGAAATCCCCCTCGGCCCCCTCTCTGATCGCCCGGCAGGCGCCTACCTCGCCTTCAGCGTCTTCTTGACGTTAGGGTGTTCCTTTCGGAAGACCTTGGAGTGGCAATAGTCACACCTGACGCCATAGTTGTTGTAGTCGGCGGGGAGGGGCTCCCCACATCTTACGCACCTGAACATATTCCCTGTACCTGACTAGGAGTCCCCTCTTAGCTTTTTCCTTCCGCCTTCTCTTCCGTCTTCTCTACCCGGAAGATGGAGGGAGGTGGCCGGAAAGCGTAGGCGTCAGAGGCAAATGTGCGCTCGCACCTGCGGCACTTGTAGAGACCGCTGCCCAGTCGGCGAACGGTGAGAGTAGAGCATTTGGGACAGAGGTAGTCGGCCTTCATCACCTTGTCGATGTCCTGCACCCTGCGGCGCAGGCGAATACCGTATCTTGGTCCCATCCAGCCAGTTGACCCGACCTTCTTTGTCCGTCTTGACATTTCTAGCTCCCCGGGTGGGCATGTCCGTGATGGTGAAGCAGTTCCCTGAGCTTGTTTCCGTGCGCTTCGGCTCTCTCGGCCAGAGAGAGTACGTCTTGAGGCGAGAATGCGCCAACCCGTCCCTTCTGCATGGCGCAGATGTGGCCTCGCTCGTCCGTTGCGATCGTCAAGCGGCCCTGGCAGGTAGCCTCCTCCTCGCTCGACGGGTCCACGATCAATGTGTCACCAAGGCGGACGAAGGTGACCTCAATCGGAGTGTGTGCTACATGGAGGGGCGCGGTCTCGCCCAGACCGAACCGTTCTGAGGGCAGCTTCGCGTTCTTGAGTGCTGCAACCGCGGCTAGCAGAGCGGCATCGATCAGATTGCCACAGTCGTCCAGCACGTGTATGTCGACGAAGCATGTCCAGCATTTCTCCGATGGAGTCACGCACAGCTTCTCCAGGTCTATGACCTCAGCTGCCCGTATGGCCCGGTCGACGACCCTTGAGAGCTCTATGGCCTGTGGGCTTGGAGGACCCGGCTCGTAGTCAGGCGAGGAGAGAGGGACGATCTCGGCGTTCGTGGTCAGGACTCCAGCATTTGGAGTGTCCGGGAAGGGCGTGCCGGGTTCCAACTTCACTCCGCACACCACCTTCGTGAGCCCATACTGGACGTAGGCGCTCCCATCAGCGCTATTGACGTAGCCTGGGATCACCTTGACCTCCCTCAGTTCGTCTATGCCCCTGCCATCCAGGCGCTTGCCGGCCTTGGCAAGCTCCATGACATGGGCCACGAGTATCTCAGTGGTAACCTCGTTCGTCATGCTGCACCCTCCGCGCGAGCGATCGCATAACGATTCCTGAGCGCCTCCTTCTGGAGCTCGTATATCTTCTTGCAGCCCTCAACTCCCATCTCGAGTGCCGTACCGAGCTCGTGCCTCGTCATGTGCCCTTCCATCTGAAGGAGCACCAGACGACCGCTCTTGGGCACCATTGCCATCGGCATGTCCGCCTCGCCAAAGTTGTCCTCCTCCTTTCTCAGGTCAAGGACCAGATGGCCTGCCACCTTTCCCACCGCCACTGCGGGGATCAGATCAGACATCGGTATGCCGGCGTCAGCGAGGGCGACACTTGCCGCAACTATGCCAGCACAACGAGTCCCGGCATTTGCCTGCAACACCTCGATGAAGATCCCGATCGATGTTCGCGGATACTCTTCCACGAAGAGGACCGACTCGAAGGCGTCTGCGATGACCCTGCTGATCTCCTGAGAGCGGCGGTCGAGACCCGGGCGCTTGCGCTCGTCAACGGAGAAGGAAGCCATGTTGTACCGGCATTGCACTATGGCACGCGTGTTCTCCTGCATGTGCCTTGGGTGGACCTCGCGAGGTCCGTATACTGCCGCCATGACCTTGTTCTCTCCCCACTCCACAAATGCGCTCCCGTCAGCTCGCTTGAGGATTCCCGCCTCTATCTTGAGCGGGCGGAGGTCGTTGAGACCCCTTCCATCAATTCTTTTCCCGTCCTTGTCCAGTAGTTCTGGAATTTCCTTGGCTCCTACGTTACCCATGTTCTTACCTCTCTAGAAAGAGCTTGATGCGATCAGTCAACCCCTGCCTCTGACCCTCACGGTCTATTATCTCAAGTGCTTTTCGGGCCTTGAGTATTCCATCAGGGGGTCCGTCAATCCATATACGGCCGTTCTGGCCGACAACGACCTTCACGTCCGTTGCCTCCTGTATCATCTTGATCATGCTCCCGCCCTTGCCGATTATGCGGGGAACCTTGGTCGGCGAGACCTCCTCGATGAAGCCTCCTGTGAGCTTTCCAAGTCCTTCACCGTTCATCGTGACCATTATGCGATTGGTCGGATCGATGCCTTCGATCTCCACCACGATAGAATCCCCTGGGCGGAGATAATCCCCGCACTCTCCGTACTCTATCTTCCAGGGAGTACCGGTGTGATGGAGCGGTGCGTAGTGGTAGGCCCTCAGATCGACGAGCCAGTAGGTCGAGCCTACATCCCTCACCACTGCTATCACGGTGTCTCCCGCCTGAGGAACGTATCGGCCTGCAAAGGGAATCACTCTCACGAACGGGGGGCGCATACTCAGAAGGCCAGTGACGGAGGCGTAGATCTTGCCGTTCTCGCGGTACGTCCCGTAACCTGGCTTCAATCCTCGTGCATCTATCTCCTGGCCAGGCAACACGAGTATCCGTTCCCCTGACATCTCTGGAGCGCGTTGCGGCCGGCTAGATTGATGCGGTCTTGAGCGATGTTGTTGTTCCCTCATGCGTTGGTGTGGGCCACCCCCACCTTCCGAAAACTTATAAAGAAAGTGGCATCTCCGACCCCAGGGTTACTCGCATGGCAACAGGATTCGTGCTCGTCAGCACTGCACCAGCAAAGGAACACGATGTGTACTCAGAGCTTCTCAAGGTAAAGGAAATAGTGGAACTACACCCCCTATTCGGAGAGTACGATCTGATCGCGAAAGTAGAGGCCGAGGACTTTAACGCCCTGGGCCAAGTGGTTGTCGACAAGATACGGGCCGTCAAAGGGGTCATCGACACGAAGACCTTGACCGGTATCAAGTTCTGAAGAGGGAAAAATGAGTGATTGTGTAGCCTACATGTGGAGCAATTGGACATGCCAGGGAATAGGACTACTGGAATTCCTCGTGATCATGGCCCTGATATTCGGCCTGTTCATGGTTCTGGCAGGAGTCTTCACCGCCTACTTTGGAAGCGGGAAGAGCCGGACCATCGGAGTTGTTCTTCTGGTCGTGGGCATTGTCGTCGGTCTCTTTGCGGGATATGAATACTATGCCACTTCCGGACACCACTTGCTCGCCATGCTCGAGGAGGCAGCCCTCATACTCGTGGCATCGCTCATCGGCGCGCTGATCGCAGTAGGTCTCTTCCTCATAGCTATAATGAAATCCTGAAGTTGACCGAAGGGAAGAAGAGAAGCCGCAGCACCAACAACATCCCCGCTCGTCGGCTACCACCTATCCCTCCCCCGAACCCACCACCTGTCATAGAAGAGGTTCCTGTACAGATCCAGCCCCCTATCTTGACCCTGACGACCGACATCGGCTGGAGCTATGCCAGCCAGATGAAGGGCGTACTGCTGAGGGAGGTCCCCTCGCTAAGGATAGTCGACATGACGCACGATGTCTCAAGCCACCAGGTGCTCGAAGGAGCCTTCCTCCTCAGATACTGTTGCGCAGCGTTCCCTCCCGGTACCATCCACGTCGGAATAGTGGACCCTGGCGTTGGAGGAGACCGCCAGCCCATCGTCATATCGTGCAGTGGCGGAACGGTACTGGTAGGACCGGACAACGGTCTTCTCGTTCCGCTGGCAGAGTACATGGGAGAACCCAAGGCCTACCGGCTCTCCAGGGAGAAGGTGGTTCCCCACACATGGGTCAGCGCCACCTTTGAAGGTCGTGATCTTTTCGCGCCTGCTGCCGCGCGCCTGGCCAAGGGAGCTCACCCAGAGGAACTGGGAGAAGCTACCAACTACATGCCGTTCCGGTTCCCTCAACCTTCGTTCGACGGGAATGTGGTCAATGCAGCCGTCTTGCACATAGACCACTTCGGGAACGTCATCACGAACTTGTCCACATCGGACTTCATCGGCAAGCATGCGGACTTCGGCGAATGGGTGGCCATAAGCACCCACGCCCACCAGTTCCGTGCACCGATAGTGAAGACCTACGGGGAGCTCCCACAGGGGGGATTGGGGATCGTAGGCTCCAGCTTTGGGTTGATCGAGATCTCAGTTAACAGGGGCAGGGCACGAGATTTCCTCGGCCTCTGGCCAGGCTCCAGGTTCGTGATACATAAGGTCTGAAACAGAAGCCCTTGATCTTCCAAGTGCCCCGTGTTCACTTGGCGGAGGGGCTCGGAGGGACTGGCGTGTTCCCAGGCGGGGACCAGCGATAGAAATAGATCCTCAGGCCCCGATCCACCCGGTCTGGGGTCCACCCGGGGACCGGGTGCCAATAGCTCACCAGACGGCATCCGGGGCGCAGCTCGCGTTCCAGCTTGGGCTTCAGTCGCTCCATGGCCGAAGGCCAGAGAAATGCGAGTATGACCGTGGTCGACCCTAGGTCCTCCTTGAAGAAGTCGGACCGTTTGATTGATATCCGCTTCCTGGCCGGGCTCATCAATCTTCTCAAGCGAAGGACAACGATCCTCAACGGTTCCACTTCTATCCCTGTCACAGTGGCTCCCTTCATCTCGGCTGCCATGAGAAGAAGACCGCCAGTCCCGGCGCCAAGGTCCATCACGAGATCCGCAGGGACTATTTCCCCCATCTCGATCATCTTCAATGCGACCTTCCGCGGCGTGGGTTGGTAGCCCGCCCCGTAGAGAAAGGAGCCGAAGAAGAAGTAGGTCGCTCCAGCGATGAGGATCAACCCGATGATGTAGAGAAGCAGTACGAGGCTCATTGTCCATATCCTCTAGACCATGCTCACTTAAGACTTATCGTGAAACACGGCAAGCAGGTAGGACCAGTCGCTCAGCGCACCCTCCTCTTTTCAACGATAGGAAGATTGCATTCAGGAAAACAGATAAGAACGGCAATAGCTCTCCCCGGGCATGGCGAAGCGAAAGGGTTTCAAGAATGCAGTCAAGAAGGTCAAGAAGATCAATAAGACGAAGCAGACGCGGCTGAAGCCCGAGGTTGTAGGAAGCACGGGGCTCCACATCAGGTGCACGGACGAGTGCGGGGCCACTACGGAGATGTTCTTCTCGGGCGAGGTCCCATACAGCCAGGCGAAGCTCACCGGGCAAGGATGGGCCGTCCTTAACTCCCCGGAAGACAACACCATCGCTTTCCTGTGTCCCGAATGCTTCAGGAAATTGGAGCCCGAGGACGTTGTCGAGCATGATGCCGACGGATTGATTGACGTTCATGACCCAGACGACGATGACGATGGTGAGGTGTGAGGTCTGCCGTGAAGCCCGTCTCATCCCAGATGGACCCGGAGTCCCTCCGCTTGCTGGAGGAGCTCGTCAAGCTCGACACGACTAACATCGAAGATCCAGCCGCCCATCGCATGGTCAAGCTGCACCACGAGGAGGCCTCCAAGCTTCTCTCCGAGAGGGCACGTTCATGGGGTCTGGAAGCAAGGATATGGGATGCCAGGAAGGAACTCGATAAGGGGAAAGAGCAGTTTCACGAGGCCAGACCCAATATCATTGTGGACCTCAACAAGGGGATGGAGCGCCGTCTCCTCATCATCTGCCACTACGATGTTGTCCCGGTCCCAGAGGAGCAACTGGCGAGGTGGAAGTCACCTCCCCACAAGGTAACCCTCCGAAGCGACGGCCGTCTTTATGGCAGGGGCACAAACGACGACCTGGGCAGCGGTGTCGTGAGCGGGCTGGAAGCCCTTCGTAAACTGTCGAAGAAGGAACGCCTCCCCGTCAACGTTCGGATGGTGATATGCTGTGACGAGGAGACCGGCGGTGCTGGAGGCATCGATGCCATCAAAGACCACGACATAGCTCTCCCCAAGGGGAGCAAGGATCGCATTCTCTCCGGCGAGATGGCCGTGATCCCTGATGGTTCGCCATATGTTGCGGCCGGGTCTAGCGGTGTGTCCTTCGTTGAGATAGCCCTCCCATCGAAATCCTCCCTCGAGGAGTATCTGAGGGTTTGCAAGGGAGTCGCTGATTTCCACAAGGTCGCAGAGACCTGGGTCTCAGCACTCGTCGCGCCTCCGGAGCCTGACGGGACCACTCCACACCCGAACATCACCGGCAGGGCTACGGTGACCAAGGTCGACGCGCTCTGCCAGGCCGGGAGCCCCAGCAAGGCATCCTTCGTCAGCGTTCATGCCAATTCCGAGGCAGCGAACCAGATTCCCGCCACGGTCACCCTAACCTTCCAGGGCGAACCTGGGCAGCTGAAAGCCGTGGAAGACCTGCTGCGCACCACGGTGACAAAACCCTTCGAGATAAAGTCCAAGAAGAAGGGAAAGGACCTTTCTGTCGATGTCGTGGGCCGATCCGGCCACGGAGGATATCCACACCGCGCGGCGAACCCTGTCCCGGAGACCGTTCGCCTGATCACAGAGGCAATTCACAAGGACCTCCTTGCCGAGTCTCAAGTTGCCAAGGCAGAACTTACCCTCGACCTCAGGTCACCTCCGGAGATGGAATCGGTCCAGGCCATGGATATCTTCAACAACAGCTTCCGTGCGCTGGAGCTGGAGGTCCCAGGTGCCAAGGCTGTGGTCCCTCCCGGGCGTGCACGGTCGGGCTACTTCCTGTCCCCGGCCGATGCTCGGGCCAAGAAGATCCAGCAGATCTACCGTGAGGTCAGTGGACGCCAGATAGGCATATTCGGAGAATACGGCGGAACCGATGCGAGCGCACTCAGGGAGCTGACGACACCGTCAGGTGAACCGATGCCAGCGGTGGTCCTGGGTTCAATGGATAAGGAGGCCAACATACACGATGCAGAGGAGAGCCTTGACCCACGCTACTACAACGAGGTAGTCGAACTGCTCATTCGATGGGTGGAGTCCGCCTGACCAGACAGTGAGTCAGCATCGCTTCGAAGGCGTGATCAGTCGTCGTCCTCAACTGGTTGTGGTGGAGATATGCCAAGCCCCTCCGTATGTGCCCAAAGGGGATACGGACCAGACTTGACCTCGAAGCCAAGAGCACGGTAGAGCCGGAAAGCGTGGGAGTTCTCGCGGGTCACGTTCAGGTACAGTGGAATGCCTGGCTCGCGAAGCAGTACCTCCAGTGAGGCGCGGATGAGGCGCCGGGCATGACCCTTGCTCCGGTACCCAGGGTGAACGGCGACATCGGCCAGCAGGGTATAGTCGGCATTCCGGGTTATTATCGAGGTGCCGACGACCTCACCATCCACCTCCAGCCCAAATGATGCCTCCTCCATGAACCGGCCGTACTTTCCATTGATGAGGTCCCGCATGAGCTCGCGCGCGTTCTCCAGTTGATCGTTCGTCGTAGCCAACAGATAGGAATCAATGCTGCCTGAGAAACAGATGGCGTTCAGGCGGGAAAGGGCCTCGAGATCGCCAGGACCCACGTTCCGTATCCTGCCCGGTGTCTTGGCATCGAGGGGAGATGGAGGAAGGGCTCTCCCAGCGGAGAAGATCATCTCATAGCGATTGAAGCGATGGAACCCCCGCTCTCCCAAGAAGGAGAATAATGGTTGTGTATCGAGCATACGGAAATTGTCCCAGAGTATGAGGACTGGAGAGGTCTTCTGGTAGTTCGAGAACAAGCACTCGAGGAACTCCTTCAAGCCTGACGGGGTGAGATGGGATTCCCTGACAGCGAAGAACTCGACCATGCGCCCAAGCCCGGAGATGGATTGCATCATCGCCATGCCTATGGCCCGTCCCTCGCCGTCCCTCAGTAGCGCTCCTTCCGGGACGTGCTTTAGGACATGATCCAGGAATTCTTCCGGCGATTCGAGATGCTCGACCTCAGCCCTCCTTCCCTCTCTCACGAGTCTCTCGCGGAATTCGTCTATCAGGGAGACCGCGCTTGCAGGGTCCTTGGCGATCGGTTCCCACACGTTGGGGGCCACGACCTGCAATAGGTCAGCCTGTTGATGAAGCTGTCTTTGGGTGTCCCGCATCAAGGTCCCCCCCCCAACTTTATTGGCATCAATGCTTTCAAACGATACGGACGGAGCGAACAACACTTGGTAGCTGGCCGGTCGCTTGGCGAAGGCTTCAGGTGAGCTGTTCTCTCCCTGAAGGGATAGCTGATGGTAAAGGTTCCAATCGAACGAAAGGGTCCCAGGTCTTTCCCACTCGCCATATCGGGCACTGTGAAGATCGAGGAGTTTGAGAGTCAGGTTCTGAAGGGGAATCCGCTCGGGGACCCGGTCAATAGACGAATTGCGTACTACACGCCTCCGTCGGGGAACACGCAGGGCAAACCGCTGCTGGTCTTGCTTCCCGGCTTCACCGGAGCCGGATGGATGCAGTTCCAACCCGCAGGTTTCCTCGGAGAAGCAGGTTATCAACGCCTTGACCGACTCGTCCGCGACAAGGTGTGCGAGGAGGCCGTGCTGGTCGCCCCCGACTGTATGACCACGCTGGGTGGCAGCCAGTATGTCAACTCGTCGGCGACAGGGAGATACGATGACTACATCGTACGGGAGATAATTCCTTGGGCTAGGAAGAAGTTCCTGACCGGGTCAATTGGAGTCCTGGGCCAGTCTAGCGGAGGATTCGGAGCCCTTCACCTGGCAATGGAACATCCGGACATCTTCCAAGCGGTTGGATCGAGTTCCGGGGACATGGCCTTTGAATATTGCTACCTACCGGACATGCCCGGGGCCGTCAGGGAGTTCCTCAAGGCCGGTGGCCCTGAGAACTTCCTCGCCAATCTTTTCCAGGATCCGCTGACCTTCAAAGGTCCCCAGGATCCGTCTGGCTCCGCGATCAACATGCTTGCCATGGCCGCATGCTATTCGCCGCGCGAAGGCGAGCCAGGAGCGTTCGATCTGCCGTTCGATCCGCAAAGCGGGGAATTGCTCCCCCATATCTGGGAGCGGTGGCTCTCCTTCGACCCGGTCCGTCGTCTCTCGACCAAGAAGGGAGCCGAGGCTCTTCGTCGCATGAAGCTCGTTCATGTTACCGCTTCGAGTCCTGACGAGTTCGCCCTGGATGTGGGCGCTCGGATCTTCGCCTCTACCGCTTCGAGACTGGGTATCGCGTTAGTGCACGAGGAATTCGAGGGAGGCCATTTCACATCGGGGCCAAGGTACGAATCTCTCTTCACTAGGATGGTGGCGGCCCTGGCCGACAAGCGATAGCGATGAGGCCGGAGACGCGTCCCTAGCTGCGGCTATCCGGCACCCGGTAGGAAGGCCACTTCGCGGGATTTCCCTACGCCGCCTTCCGTTTTCGAGGTTGTTTCAGCACCTGGAAGACCTCGATCCAATTGCCGTCAGGGTCCTTCACGTAGGCAAGGATCTGCCCCGTGGGATCGAACCAAGGCTTCATCGCCGAGCGAGCCCCAAGGCTGACCCACCGCCTAAATGTGCGACGGGCGTCACTGGTCCTGAATCCCAGATGGTCCAGGCCTTCTCCAGGAACGTACTTGGTGGCGAATGGCGACTTCGGCGGATACCAGTTCAGTTCCAGCCGTTGATGCGTCTTACTATCGACAAGATGCGCGTACTTCCCGCCATGGCCCATCTCTCCCTCCATGACAAGCTTGAGGCCCAGGACATCGCGGTAGAACCGGATTGACCGTTCGAGATTTCGAACACGGATTCCAAAGTAGAGGAGTGGCATGCTCGGCGCCTCAAGTGGATCGGCGCTGCAGAAACTTGAAAACGCCGTATTCCGATGAGATCTCGACCGAATTCCGTCCCGTGACGCTCTCGCATCTTCCAATGACCTTCGCGTCTACACCATACTTCTTGGCGATGGCTACCACCAGGTTCGAGAACATTGGATCAACAAACAGCTCCATGCGATGACCCATGTTGAACGTTCGGTACATCTCAGGCCACTCTATCTTCCCAGTTTCCTGGATCAGGCTGAAGATCCGAGGGATTGGGAACAGATTGTCCTTGACGTATTTCACTCCCTTTCCGAAGTGCAGACACTTCGCTTGCCCTCCACCCGTGCAGTGAACGATCGCATGGACTCCCGCGCGGTGGTGGGTCAAGGCCTCTCGCACAACAGGTGCGTAGGTCCTCGATGGGGAGAGCAATGCATCTCCAATGGTCATGCGCAGTCCAGGTGCTCTGTCAGACAGCAGGAAGGGACCCCGATGTCTCACACCCGGCACTATAGCTCCATCATAGCACTCTCCATACTGATCGTAGTTTGAAGACAGCAAGACGTGTCTTGCCAGGGTGAGCCCATTTCCTCCTATTCCGCTGTTCTGCTTTCCTTCGTAGGTCGCCTTTCCAGCCCCAGAGAGTCCGATGATATCGTCGCCTCCCTTCACGTTCTCGGCGGTGATGACCTCCTTGCGCCTCAAACGCGTCGTGAGATTGGAATCCACAACCACGTTCCGGACCGAATCTCCGATGTCCGCCGTTTCGCCCCCGCAATTCAGGATGTTGATACCGTATCTGGCCATCTGTTGGATGAAGTCCTCATAACCTCGCACGATCTCGGAAAGAACGACGGCCGGGATCTTGTTCAGATTCCGGTTGATGGTGTTCGATAGGACAAACCGGTCGACGGCGCCAATGCAGAGGAGGTCGTCCAGGTTCATCACGATGGAGTCCTGCGAGATGCTCCTGAAGGATCTCGCGCTACCGGTCTCCTTGAAACGCAGGTATGCGACTATGCTCTTGGTACCGGCACCGTCCGCGTGTGATGCCACGCACCACTCCCTGTCATTGGTGAGGATATCCGGGACGACCTTGCAGAACGCCCCCTTGAACAGGCCTGGGTCGATGTTCTTGATTGCCTTCCGGACATCCCCTTTTGACGAGGAAACCCCTAGGTCAATGTATGCACCGCGTTCAGTCATACGGGTCATGCACCTTCGATACGATATATCAATTCATTGCAGGCGATCTTGCTATACGCCTAACAGCTTCTTGAGATTCTCGTAGGCGGCTCTGCTCATTGAGAAGACATGGTCTTCCCCGACCTCCTTGATGCGGGAGATCGCCCTGATCGCCTGGTTCTTTCGCCCCCATTCGGAATACATCATGGCCATGTGCAAGAGGACCTCAGTCTTGTTTGGGGGATAGCCAAGGTTTTCTGCCAGCCTCAGAGCCTCCATGTATGCTCTTTCGGATTCTTCGTAGGACTTCCGGTATTGCGCAAGGATGCCATCGTTCAGTGTGATCTGCTGCAAACCCATCGGGTCATTCAAGTTCGAGAGGATCCTGCGGGCCTCAACATTGTTCTGGGCTGCTTCCAAGTACTCTCCAAGGGCCAGATGCAATTCCACACTGTTGAAGAGCGCCCACCCCATCCAGTGCTTGTCCTTTCCCTTTTCAGCATAGTTCCGCGCTTCCTTGAGTTCCTTCAGCGCTTCGCGAGGTTGGGCGGAAACTCCCATGGATATGGCTATGTTGTGATGGGCCCTCGCAAGCTCATGATAGTCTTGCAGCGGCTCCAGGCTCTGGATCGCCTTCCTGTAGTATTCGATAGCCTTGGCCTGCTCCGCGGGCGAAGGCATCATTGAATGTACATTGCCGTATTCGATGTAACATCGAGCAACATCCTTCGCGTCCTTTTCAGGGTCGAGGAATCCCAGCGTGATCTCTATTTCCCTTCTTTCAACTTCAAACTGCCCTTCGTTGTAGGCAACCCGGCCAAGGATTCGGTGGGCCAAGGCGAGTCCTTTCTTGTGGCCCATCTTCTCTAGGAGCCATATCGCTTCGTCACAATACTGGCGCGCAAGCCTCGGCCTGTCCAGCAGCCGTGCCGCATCCGCCCGCGAGAGAAGGAGCAGGGCACGCAACGTCACCTCCCATTCAGGCAATTTCTTCAGGCTCTCCCCGTAGAGTACGTCTGCCCGGATGTATTCTCCCATCGCACTATGCTGTTCGCCAATCTCCTTCAGAACCTCGGCATCCTCCACTCTGTGATCTCCCGGTAGTGCCAGGAGATTCGCGAGCGCTCGCTCCAGGTAGCGTATCGCCAGATCTGGGGACAAGGCATTCATCGCCAGTTTGGCCGCGTAGCGGTTGTAGAGGAGAGCCTTCTCATGGACTCCGCCCAGATGGAAGTGCCGTCCCATCTCAGGGACGAGGTCTGGCGGCGGCTCGGGATACAACTTCTCATAGGCCTTGGCGATCTTCTTGTGTATCTCCGTCAGCCTGCTCGAGGCGATGTCGCGGTAGACCTGTACGAAAGTCTCCATGCGAACAAAGGCGAAGGAATCTCCCTCCTTCAGTTCCTTGAGGATGCCACGATGGACCAGATTCTCCAATATCTCGGCAAGTGGCTCTTCCGTGATCTCAGTGGCGGTAGACAACACCAAGAAATCGAACTCCTTGCCCATCAAGGCCGCGTAGGAGAGAACAAGAGCCTCCGCCTCCCCAATCCCTGAGAGGGGATTGGCAATTATCGTGGAAGCAACTGCTTCAGTGTCGTGGACCATGAGAACCGTTCAGTATCCCAACCCCACAAACAGACCCTGCCCTTAAACCCACGCATCAGGCAACCCGGATGGTTCCTAACCCGGGCGCGTTCGTCATCCTATATCCCCAGCCGTTTCTTGAGGTCCTCATAAGAGGATTTGTCTGAGGGGTCGACCTTGTCTTCCCCGATCTCCCTTATGTGAGAGACCCTCCTGATCGCATCATCATTTCTTCCCCACTCAACATACATCATGGCCAGGTGCAAGAGGACCTCGACCATCATGCCGGGAAAGTGGAGGGCCTCGGCCCGTTTCAAAGAATCCAGGTACTCCCTCTCAGAATCCTCGTACGCCTTCCGGTGTTGCGCGACGAGGCCGTCATTCAATGCAACCTGCTGCAAGCCCAATGAATCGTTGAACCTAGAGAATATTCGACGGGCCTCCGCGTTATCATGGGCAGCTTCCGTCTCCTGCCCAAGAATTAGACGTAGTTCCACACTATTGGAAAACACCCACCCCAAGAACCTCTTGTCACTGGCCTTCTCACAGCAATCCCTCGCCTCCATGAGTTCCTTCAATGCCTCACTGGGGTGCGACCTTCTTATGGTGATGGCCACGTTGGTGTGAATTCTCGCAAGCCCTTTGTAATCCTGTAAGGGTTCCAGGCCCTGAACGGCCTTCCTGTAGTAATCAATGGCTCTCGCCTGTTCCACGGCGTCGTCCACTCTGGAATAGAGGTTGCCTAGGAGGAGGTAGCTACGTGCCACGTCCTTTGCATCCTTTTCCGGATCGAAAAGCCCTAACGCGGTCTCTAACTCCACCTTTGCCACTTCTAGCTGATCCTCTTCAATGGCTGCTTGGCCAAGGTTATAGTGGGCGATGGCAAGCCCCTTCTTGTGTCCCACCTTCTCCAATAGTCGTATTGCCTCCTCACAATACTCGCGCGCCAACCCGAGTTTTTCATCCTCAGCGACACTATGTGCCCGCGACAAAAGGAGCAAGGCGCGCAGCGTCACGTCCTCTTTGGGCAACTTCTCCAAGCTTTCACCATAGAGCTCGTCTGCCCGTGCTTCATCACCAATTTCACCGTACTGCTCACCAATGCTCTTCAGAACGTCAACCTCCTCCAACCTGTGGTCGCCAGGGAGAGCCACGAGGTCCACACGCACTCGCTCAAGGTAGTGAATCGCGGTGTTTGGGGAGAAAGCACCGATCGCCTGCGTTGCTGCATAACGGTTGTAGAGGATCGACTTGTCGTGAACTCCCCCAAGGTGGAAATGGCGTCCCAGCACCGGGATGATGTCTGGAGTCGGGTCTGGATGCAGCTTCTCGTACGCTTCGGCGATCCTCCTGTGTATCACTCTCAATAGGCTCGAGGCCATGCCGCTGTAGATCTGCGCGAGCGTCACTATGCGGAGAAAGGCGTAGGAATCGCCCCAGTTGAGCTCCTTGAGAATGCCACGCTGGACCAATCGTTCCAATGACTCAGCTAACGATTCCTCCTCCATCTCAGTAGCGGTGATCAGCACCGACCAGTCGAACTCCAGCCCCATCGCGGCAGCATAGGAGAGCACTCGCCTCTCCTCCTCTCCAAGCCCTGCAAGGGGATTGGCAGTGGTCGTGGAAGCAGCTGTGCTAGTGCTGTGAACCATGAGAGTCGCTCGGAACCCCAACCCCTGATAAAGGTCCAACCTTTAAATCCGCGTACCAGGCAACCCGTAATCGCGACCCATAATGTGTGATTGGAGGCAGCAACTGCGGAACTGAATGCACCAGATGGCCCTCCTCATGGCACATGAGATCGCTTGAATGATCCTAATGTAACCTCTTATCCTCTATCGGCCAGGTAAGGGTGCTGTCAACGTTCGATTCCATGAAGCTCCGCTTCCCGCATGCAGGGCACTTCCTCAGTACAAGGGGACCCATATGCGGAAGGAATGGACTCCATTCGGCCTCAAAGACCGCTTCGCACTTAGGACACCTAGCATTGTGCACCTCCTCATTGGAATTGGAGGGCGCTTCGGAGCCTGGAGAGCCGGGAATGGAAGCGGAGCCATATGAGATCGGAATGGAAGGTATTGCCCCTTCGACTGCAGAAGGAGAGCCCACCTGACTGCCCCAGAAAAGGGGCCATTCATCCTTGGTCATGATGTAAGTGACTACCAGGCAAAGGGCCGCGAAGGCGAACACCATGAGTTCGAAGGCAAGGAGGTTCATCGAGGAGGCGAACGGAACCAGGAAGTCGATCAGTCCCATCGGCAATGCCACCGCAAGGTACTTGTTCTTCTTCGTGAACACTGCCACGACCGTGAGAATTCCCCAGGAGAAGTGCGCGAGAATGGATGAAACGCGCTCGAGCGTGCCCAGGGCTACCGATTGAAGGACGTACGCCAACGAGCCGGAGGATAGCCCCGTCCCTCCACCCACGATGACCACGGCCAATCCTGGCAGCGCGAGAATACCCAGTAGGACACCGTTCTCCCAAAAGGCAAGCGACGCACCGTATGCTGGAGCCTGCTCTACGCGAATGAGGCGCTTCTGGAAGGCGTTTCGGGCAAAGAGATAGGCCAGACCGACCTCCAAGAAGACGGTCTGAAGACCATAGTACGCGCCAAGGACGAATGGATTCGATGGGGTCATCCCATACGCGTAGACTGCGAGCTGGATCGCCTCCTTCGAGATTATGGCCGTGAAATATGCTATCAGAGAGAACCAGAGAATCATGGATGTCAGGAGCTTCTTCCGGTAGTACCAAACAAGAAGCAGGGATGTGGCCAGAATGATGACGACCGGCTGGATGAAGTAGAGAAGGTCAGTATCTACCATGTCGACTCGTCCACTCCCTCTACACAGAGCCTACGTTAATCTTTCAGGTAGGCTGGTGACCTACCTTTTCCTTCAGCTCCTTGTAGAGTTCCTTCAGTGCGAGGTAGACCCGTTCCTCTCCTAGCCCCTGGACGCGAGAAATCTCCTTCGCGGCTTCAGCCTGCTTCCCCCATTCAAGGTACATGGATGCAAGGTGCACTCGAGTTTCGACCTCCACACTCACATAGCCAAGCTTCTCAGCCCGCTTCAGGGATTCCAAGTAAGCCTTCTCTGACTCCGCATAGGACTTCCGATACTGGGCTATAATGCCCTTGTTCAGTGTGACCTGCTGGAGACCGAACGGGTCGTTGACCAGGGAGAGGATCTTGTCTGCCTCCTCATTGTCCCGAATTGCCTCCTCGATCTGTCCCAGGGCCAGCCGGATCTCTACGCCGTTGAAGCACCACCATCCCATGCTGCGCCGGTCCTTCGTCATCTCAGAGTACATCCGAGCCTTCTTGTTCTCTTCCATGGCTTCCGTAGGCCGGGCAGGCATCAGTGCGAGTGCGAGGTTGTTGTGGGCCCTCGCAAGTTCCGGATAATCATGAAGGGTCTCAAGAGCTTGGATAGCCTTCCTGTAGAAACCAATCGACTTCGTGTTTGCATCTGGTTCCTGAATCTCGGAATGTATGTTCCCCAGGTCGATGTAGCAGCGGGCCAGTTCCTTCGCGTTCTCGGTAGGGTCGAGGAGCTGAATTGTCATCTCCAGCTCTCGCCTGCCCACCTCCAATTGTCCATCCCTGAAGGCCGCACGACCAAGGCTGCGGTGGGCCATGGCCAGTCCTTTCTTGTGCCCCACTTTCTCCAGGAGTGGTATTGCCTCCTCGCAGTACTGGCGCGCCAACGTTAGCTTGTCCGTCTCGCGGGCAGTCTCTGCCCTTGAAAGGAGGACCAAGGCGCGCATGGTCGCATCCTCTTCGGGCAGTTTCTTCAAGCTCTCCCCGTAGAATTCCTCCGCCCGGGCGTCATCTCCTAACGCATCGTACTGTTCGCCAATCTCCTTCAGGACGTCAGCCTCCTCGAGCCTGTGATCGTCCGGGAGAGCCGCAAGATCCTCCCGCGCTCTTTCAAGGTACCGTATCGCCACATCTGGTGAGAAGGCGTTCATCGCCTGCGCTGCAGCGTACCGGTTGTAGAGCAGCGACTTGTCGTGGACCCGTCCGAGATAGAACTGACGTGCCATCTCTGGGATGATGTCTGGGGTCGGGTCAGGGTGCAGCTTCTCGTAGGCCTCGGCGATTTTCGCGTGTATCAGCCTCAATCGGCTCGAGGAGATCTCATGGTAGGCTTGCGTGAGGGTTTCCGCTCGTGCGAACGCGTAAGAATCACCCGCCTTGAGTTCCTTGAGGATTCCATGGTTGACCAGTCCCTCCAGTATCTCGGCTAGCGGTTCCTCCCCCATCTCCATGGCCCTAGCCAGGACAGAAAAATCGAACTCCTTGCCTATGGAAGCCGCGTAAGAGAGCACCCGAGTCTCCATCTCACTAAGCCCTGCGAGAGGATTGGCGGTGGGCGAGGAGCCGCGAGTGTCATCACTTGGTGTCATGAGAACTGGTTACCTTTCTAGCCGAATGCACAAGCCACCATTAAACCCACGCATCGAGCCGGGGCGTCATGTTTGCAGACATGCCGTGCGGCTATCGCCAGAAACTCGCTGAGGGAATGGTTATAACAAATCCGCCACATCGCTCGATTTGTGCCAGATACCCCCGCGATACGGGTCCAGGGTCTAACGAAGACCTACGGCTCTGTGCACGCTCTGGATGGCGTATCATTCGAAGTCAGCCAAGGGGAGGTTTTCGCACTTCTGGGTCCGAATGGAGCTGGGAAATCAACAGCCTTACGAATCCTTGTGACCCTCACTCTGCCCACAGCGGGCCAAGCCGAAGTGTTCGGCCTAGATGTGCAAAAGGCTCCCTACCAGGTTCGCCGCGAATTGGGCTACGTCCCGCAGCAGCTCTCTGTGGATGGCGCCCTGACCGGGCGCGAGAATGTCTGGCTCTTCGCTGGACTGTATGACATTTCTTGGGGGAAACGGGACGATGTGGTCAAGGAGACGCTGGATTCGCTCGGACTTGGGGAGGCCGCAGACCGCTTGACCTCCACATATTCCGGAGGGATGGTCAGACGCCTGGAGCTGGCTCAAGCGCTGGTCCACCACCCGCGACTCCTAGTCCTGGACGAACCCACGGTCGGCCTAGACCCGATCGCTCGCGGAGACTTCTGGAAACGGATCGGGCAGTTGCAAGAGAAGACCAAGACCACGATCATGCTCTCCACGCACTACATGGAGGAGGCGGAGGAGTACGCCCACCGTGTGGCATTGTTGCATCATGGTCAATTGAAGGCCCTCAACAGCCCCGAGGCTCTGGAGTCTGAGCTCGGAGAGGGAAAGGACCTAGAGGACGTATTCAGAGCGTTCGCCAGCGATGACGCCGCCACGACAGGAGGAGGTTTGAGGGATGTCCGAGCCGCACGCAGGACACTTCAACGCATCGGATAGTTCCCCAGGCACGGCCCGGGAAGCGCTCCAACTCCCTGTGAGGATCGCAACGTTCTGTAACATCGAGCTTCGGCGTGTGGTTCACGACCCTTGGGAGATCGTCACGCGTATCATCCAGCCAGTCCTATGGCTGCTTCTTTACGGGGAGACGCTCAACAAGTTCCGAATCATCCCCACTGGCGGGTTATCATACCTTACATACCTCGCACCGGGGATAATCGCCCAATCAGCCATCTTCGTGGCGATCTTCTACGGGATCATGCTCGTGTGGGAGCGGGATGCCGGCCTCCTCGCAAAGATGCTGGCCTCTCCCACGCCCAGGTCCGCAATAGTGTCCGGCAAGGCCTTCGCAGCGGCACTCCGCGGCCTGGTCCAAGCCACGGTGATATTGGCTCTGTCGGCAATCTTGGGCGTGGGGATAATATGGAATCCACTGACGATCCTGGCAGCAGCAGGATTCGTGGTCCTAGGGGCCTCGTTCTTTGCTTGCCTCTCGATGGTCCTGGCCGGTCTCGTCCGGCAACGCGAGAGGATGATGGGAATAGGTCAGGCTATCAGCATGCCTCTCTTCTTCGCGTCCAATGCTCTCTACCCGATATCGGCGATGCCGACACCTCTCCAGTACGTGAGCCAGTGGAACCCGATGTCCTATCTCGTGGATGCCCTGAGAGGACTCCTCGTCGGCACCCCGTGCAATCTTCTCCTTGACTTTGGGGTTCTCGTTTTGGCCCTGGCCATAATGGTAACGCTAGCCTCCAGGCTCCTGATGCGACTCGTCCGTTGAGAATATCCGGGCTCGGTTGATAGCCTCTCAAGCTATCAATTCTTCATTCTCCTTCAGTAACTTCACTTTCCTGGCGATCTTTTCGGCCCTGTTCTTATCGCCCAGTATTCCCTTCAGTTCATCAACGCTAGCCTTGGACAGGGAATCAATATCGAGATAACCGGCCTCGACCAGCTTGTCCACGATCTTGTCAGATGCCGAAAGCGCGATCCTGAGCACCTTTCTCTTGTCCTCCGTTTCGGCCAGCTTCTTTGTTTCCTGCTCGCTCGTGATCTTTCCGTCCTTGATGGTGAACGTGAGATCACACATCTTCGAAATATCGTCGGAGTGAGTGACGATTATGATCGTGGTGCCCTTTTCCTTGTTGAGCTTATCCATCAGTGCGATTATTGTTTCGCCAGTCTTCGAGTCCAGATTCCCTGTGGGCTCATCCGCGAGGATGATGGATGGCTCGTTTGCCAGTGCCCTTGCGATGGCAACCCTTTGTGCCTCCCCTCCACTGAGTTTCAAGGGCTTGTAGTTGATCCTCTCTTCCATGCCTACCTCGGCAAGAAGTGCAAGTGCTCGTTCCTTCCTCTCCTTCGCTGGGACATCACGAGCCTCCATCGGAAGTTCCACATTCTCCAGTGCGGTCAGATTTGGAATCAGATTGTAGGACTGGAACACAAAGCCGATGGTCTTGGCTCGATACTCGGTCAGGTCCTTTTCCTTCATCTCTGAAATGTCTTCGCCGTTCACATTGACCGCGCCCGAAGTGGGAATATCCAGCGCACCGATGACCTGGAGTAGCGTGGTCTTTCCACTCCCGCTGGGCCCTTTGATTGCTACCATGGAGCCCCGCTTTATGGTCATGTTCACTCCTCTCAGGGCGGCAACAGTTCCCTTTCCCTCCTTGCTAACATAATCCTTCTTGACGTCCTTCAGGTCTACTACGTTCTCGCTCTCAGTCATAGCGCAACGCCTCCGCAGGTTTCAGCTGCATGGCTCTTATGATCGGATAGAGCGAGCCGATTATCCCGAGGGCCACTGCCAGGACCAAGGTGTACACCAGCAGTTCAGGCTGCAAGTTGAAACTCAATCCACCGAAAGTGCCTCCCATATGGCCAGCTCCGGGAGGTCCGCCAAACCCACTCGATGTGCTCGACGAGAGAAACATTGTGGCGAGCGTTGGCCCAGCTACTTCGGCCAATACTACTCCGACCACGAACCCCAGAACAGCAAGTACGACTGATTCTGTGAAGAACTGAGCCACTATTGTCTTGTTCTTGAACCCTATCGCCTTGAGGACACCAATCTCCTTGGTCCTCTCCCTAGTGATGAGTATCATGACGAATATCATGACTGCCACGGCGGTTATCAGGGAGATATAGAGCCCAGTCGCACTGTTTTGATATATGTCGTTCAGTGAGTCCTGGATCTGGCTTTCCAAGGACGACACCGAAACCACATCGTAATTGGGCCCAAGTACGCCTTGCAGAGTCGTCACCACGGATTGGACGTTGCCAGCGTAGTTGACTGTCACAAAGATCGAGTTCGGTCCAGAGACATCATACACGGTCTTCGCGGTGTCATAGGGTATTGTTATGCCGTCGTTCCCAAACGTATTGCCGGTTGAGTAGATTCCGACAATGGTGAGCGTGTAGCTGGAGTTCAGCGTGATCGTGGAACCCACAGAAACCGAATGTCCAGTTGCATAGTCCGTTCCGACGATTGCAACCATCGCATCCTCATCACCTGAATTCAAACTCCTTCCGGATGTTGTCGAAATTGATCCGCCACCCATCAGTACGAGGGGCTGGCTGGGATCTTCCCCTTGCACGATCACGGGTCGAGTTCCTGATTGGAACGATCCTTCAAACTGTGTGATCACTGGCTGGACTGAGAGGATATCCGCTTGCGCCTTGATTGTTGTTATGACGCTCTCGCTCATGGCGGAGGATGGCCCTCCAAAGCCACCAAATCCTCCATAACCGCCCTGGCCAGCGGGCCGCACCGTAATTTCTGTCGCAGCCGCAGAATTCGCGGAGATGTCGGATTCCCTGTCAGCAATGTTAGAGTTCACGACAGACATCGTGACGAAGATGGCAATGCAGAACCCGATTATCAGAATGACGAAGAGGCTCCTCACCTTCTTTCTGAAAACATTGCCTACTGCCCTGCTGACCGCGCTCATAGAGTCTCCGGAGAAAGACCATGGGGACTCCGGATATACACTTTTACCTTAATCCTTCCCAAATTTCCGCCGGCCCTGCTACCCAGGATTGATGGGTGGCGGAAGGCCAGTTTCCGAAACCGGTGAAGTCTCGCCCGCATCAATCGAGGGAGGCTGTGAATCCGGCGGCCCAGTTGCCCCATTCCGGGTCTCACCTTGGGTGGTGACCGGGGAGACCTTCTTCCCTCTCATCCCCACCGCCACGACGACCGCAATGACCACGACCGCGGCTATCACTCCAAACAGGATGCAGGCATACAGGAGTGGAATACCGAGAATATTCGATTGCCCTGGGCCTGTTCCACCGGTTACGGTAAGTTGAGTTGCACTCGTCGTGCTGTGCCCCATGCTGTCGTTAACCCAGACCCGGACAATGTACGTCCCTACGGAATCGGGTGTGCACACCAGGGATGCAGCATTTTGGGTAGTGCACCCGGGTGGCAGACCAGTGTAGGTATAGGTCAGGGTGCCCACACCTCCAATCGCAACCACGGCAAGAGTCGTGTTCGAGCCTGCCGTCACGCTTGCTGGGCTCGCGGTGAATGAAGTGATTGTGGGACCCCCGGATGGTCCAGAAACCATGAGCGGAGTAGCCTTGGACACACTATTGTGAGCCTGGTCGGTTACCGTCGCTGTCACGTTGAAGTAGCCCTCAGAGATGGGGCGACACGCAAGTTTCGAGGTGTTTGCGGTAGTGCATCCTGATGGCAGGCCCGCATAGGAATAGGCGAGCGCGCCTACGCCGCCACTGGCGTTCACTGTGAGATTGGTCCACGAGCCGAACTCTGTGTCAGCAGGGTTGGCCGTGAACGAGTTGATCATGAGTCCTCCTGGAACCCCAGTGACCGTGACCAGTGTCGTTCTCGTGGCATTATTCTGGGCCTGATCAGATACCTTGACGGACACATTGAATGAGCCAGCAGAGGTGGGGCGACACGCGAGTTTCGCTGTGTTTGCGGAGGTGCACCCAGGCGGGAGGTGAGCATAAGCGTAGGACAGGTTGCCTATGCCACCACTGGCGTTGACCGTGAGATTGGTCCACGAACCAACCGCAACGCTGGAGGGGGCGGCTGCAAAGGCGTTGATAGAGACGGTACTCGACTCGGGGGTGAATGTGATCCTTATGGGAGTGGACACAGGCCCGTTCAGCGTGATCTGGCCAGAGCTTGGACTCGCTGTGTATCCCAGGACCTTGCCAATGGTGTAGTTGTACTTTCCCGTCTCTAGGGATGCCCACGTGATCGACGAGGCAGTAGTGCTGATGTTCTGCCCGTTCAGGCTCGCCGTCCAGTTCGTTCCGCTCACTAGGCCGACTTCCTGCAGGTTGAGCGCTAGCAGTAGCGGCGCATAATCTCCACCCAGATGCATTCCATTCTGGTAGGACGCCACCTTCGCGGGCTGGCTCCCGCAAGGAGCACCCTGTGCCTGGATGCTCCCGCAACCGAGAGGGTAGATCAACGACCAGTCCGTGTAAAGGAAGCGGCTCACGTACGGATTGGTCGTGTAGTTGTTCGGGCTCTTGCCATAGTTCCAGTAGTAGTTGCCGCCCTGCGTTGGATAGAACGAGCCCAGAACGTTACCGCTCAGTGGGAACCCATTGACGGTCTCAACCACCTTCGAAGCTGATTGGGGGGTGATGTTCCAGGTGTTGCTGAAAAGGTTGTAGTACCAGCCATTCCCAGTTTCATTGTTCGCGCATCCGCCGAGCGATTGGGGCAGGCAATCTGCGACGTTAGGGTAGTTATACGGAAGGTAGACCACCGGGTTGTCGATGCTGAAGTTGTTGTTGTAGATCAGGTCCCCGCCCTCGTCTTCCCCGATTCCCGCATAGGAGGCTCCCAATTTGACGTTCGGGGGGTCGCGGAAGGTGTTGCCCCAAACGACGTTATTGCTGCCGCCGTACAGGACAAGCTGGTCGGGAGAGACATATCCCGACTCCGGCGCGGTCGCGACGAAGTTGTTGGACATGATGAGGTCGTCCGTAGAGTTCCAGACGTACACGTCGGCCGGTGGGTCGGGATTCTGCGAGGCGGGCACGTTAACGTAGAATGATATCTCGGCCAGCTCCGGCCATCCTCTGATCTGCTGGGCGTGGGAGAGTGTGACGTGTGACGTTTCGAAGAACTGGATGTTGAGGTAGAAGAAGGTGTTTCCACTCGCGCTCGCGCAGAACGTAGGCGTATTGTTCACGTCGATGTAGTCGTTCGTCCAGCTGAGGAAGAGCCCAGGGAACGACTGGAAGTTGAAATCGTTGGGGCTGAAGAAGATGGTGCTCAGGTTGTCGTCTGGAGCCGAGCCGCAGGCCGTGCATGACGAGGTTGGGTTGTTGAAGAGCACATACTGGTCCGAGATTGTCCCGGTCCCACTCAAGGAGATTCCCGCTACCTCGGCGTTGTTGAACGCCCACAGTGGCGTGTAGACCCCGCTGCTCGGAGAGTAGGGCAAGGTGGCCGTCAGAGTAACGGTCGAGCTACCGACAGTGATCGAGCCGGACTGCTCGGCGTAGTCGGCGAGCATGATCTCATAATCGTAGGTACCGGGGGTCAGGTACCACGCCGGAACATCTGGGGCCCATCCAAAGCCTTCGCTCGGGATAGCTGCGTTCTCGAAGAAGACGAAGACGTACGGTTGGGCTGTGAGCGCAAGGGGCGATCCGGACACGGATATCGCGTTGATGACCTTGGTGATGCCGGCCGAAACTCCTGCCTGCGCCGAGTAGCCCCACAAGCCATTAGCGATCAGTGGGCCTCCCGACAGATAGGCCGTAGTCCCGATGTAACTGATAGCAACTCCAACGGTTTGCTCGCCCGTCTGACTGCCATAGTTCACAGCTGCGGGAACGTCCGAATAGGCAAAGTCCGTAGGAGTGCAATCATCACTCGGTGATAGCGAGCAATACTTCACTTGTATCGTCGCATTGGCGCTTAGGATCAGATTGTTCGAACCGTCGTCAGCGCCGATGAACGCATCGAGCTCATAGCCTTCATTGACCTGTGCCGACTTGGTCGCGCTCGCCTCGAACAAAGCCGGAACTATTGTCTTAGGGTGACCGGGCACTTGGGACTTGAACTCGAGGTAATCGTAAGAGCCATCGGCGTAAAAGTGACCTCGCGTAAGAACAGTATAGTTGTACCAAAGGACCTGGTCTCCCACCGAATTCACTGAAGAGTTCACGTACGCAGTGACCGTGAACGGCGGCGGACAGTAGATGTACGGAGAATACGCAACCCACGTGCCGCTGTAGTTTCCGCCGTTGGGGGACCAGCTGGCGAGAGAGGAGGAGAACATCTCCGAGCTACCGGTAGTGAAGTTCCAGGTATCGTCCACGAATGACATCGTGTCGTTGAAGGAGTCGTAGGAGAAGGTATTCTGAACCCAGAAGAAGTAGTGGCGATGGCCCAGAATAGTGACGTTGGAGAGCACCGCATTCAATTGTCCTCCCCACTGGGTCGGGGTAGCGCTGTTGGGATAGAAGCTGCTGGAGGAACTGACGTTGAGGATTCCCACGACACTGTCGGAGTCCAAAGTGAGGTCGGATACCGTCCCGCTAGTGTTGCTCTGTCCATCGTAAGCAACGCCAGATGGCTCTGGTGACGATGAGGTCGTATTGCCCTGATGGCATTCAGAGGCCAGCAGGTCCCCTGGCATGAAAACGCCGTGAACCACCTGGTCTGGAATCGCACCAAGGTACGGCAAGTGCAGGTTCGCCGCGGGCAGGCCGTCAGAGAGAGCCCCAGTTGCCACGGCCCTTTCGTGCTGGATGGTGGCAGCCCATTCCGGGTCGTTGGCAGCAGTCTTGAGGGAAGAACAAACACCCATTGATGGATTCGACAAGGACGTGGATGTCATTGATGCCGCGGGACGTGAAGTCGGTGTTCCTGTGGGGATAGGTGCCGAGGAGGAGGTGTCCGCACTCATGGGCGATGACGCTGCACCAAGCACCGCGCTGACAGGGGCAACCGAGGCGGCGACCAACACGATGAACGATCCGGAGAAGATGAGCCAGTCGATATTCTTGAGTCGCGTCACGAAGGGGGGTACACGGGGGGCCGTCCTTTAACCTATCGAGTCCCCGTTACCGGTCCTTCAGTGGCTCCCAGGACTGCAGATTGCAAGGGGCGACCGGTGCAACCATGAACTCTAGAAACCTCGTACCAGTCAAGCTATCTATGTGTCCCCACCTATAGTAACCATATAGTCAAAGACGCAGATGATAAGATGACATTAGTGAAGACCCTGGCCACACACGACATAGTTCAGCTGGTCTATCCTCGCCCTATCACGGAGAGCGACAAGCTAGGTATTGCGGTCGGCAAGGCGATAGATGGCGCCTTGTCTCGATACGGGTACGAGTCCGGCCAGGATCGCAGGCCCACGGTTTCAAGGATGAACAAGATGGCTGTCGAGATGCTTGACAACGAGTTGATGGAAGCGGACATAGAACTTCCACCAGAGGAGTGGGAAAAGCTCCAGAACCAGTTGTCCGGCGTGCTCCAGGCTTATCGGCACAGCGATATCTTCGGTCTGCCCCGTCCCAAGACGCGGATGATACTCATCAACAAGCAGGTGGGGATCTATGCGCAACCGGACTACTGGGACGAGAGTGCCCAGATCTACGAGATGAAGAGCTACAAAGCGATCCCCCACCCTCCTGACGTGGATCTGCAGCTCAAGATATTCCAACTAGCATATCCTGGATTCCAAACATTCCTTCTTTGCATCAACCGGCATGCGACACCGGTTGACACATTCTGCGAGAAGATCGCGCCGCTGACGGACGAAGAAGTCAAGACTACGTTGCAAATGGTCTACCAGAAGGGCCTTGAACATGGCAAGGACAAGGTCCTGGAGTACGTGGACAACCCAATCGTCACTTATTCTGTTTCAGTGTAGTTGCGCAAGTTTGAAAGAGTAGAAGGTTCACTAACCAGTTCAAACAAGCATGGTATTTCACGGCGGCACATGCCCTCCCCTAATCGTGCATTTGTGTGCATGAGGCTAGCCATTTCCCCTTACGACACGTAACGAAAGAGTACCCCGGCAAAGACTATAATAGCAAGCCCCTGAGGAATGCAGCGCATGGAGGTGGTGTGGCCTTATGGATCCAGTGTTGCAGGCATTCCTGGGCAGTTTGGGCCAGGCATCTGTCGACATGAGCCTCTCCATGGTGAGGATGTGCGTCGCCTATGCACTCTCCCTCGCCTTCGCCATAATCTACGGATACTTCGCTGCAACGAATAGGATAGCTGAGAAGATTCTTCTCCCAATTCTGGACATACTTCAGTCCGTACCGATTCTCGGATTCTTTCCAATCGTCATAATTGTCTTCATCGATGCATTTGGCAACGCGAGCCTCATCGGGCCAAATCTCGCCTCCATCATTCTCATCTTTACATCGATGTCCTGGAACATGGCCTTCGGCGTCTACGAATCCATCAAGACGCTTCCCGGAGAGTTGCGTGAGGTCTCCGACTCCTTTGACGTCCATGGGGTGCGGCGCCTTCGCCGCCTTCTCCTTCCGTCAACGGTCAATCGTCTAGTCTACAATTCGATCCTGTCGTGGAGCGTGGGATGGTATTTCCTGGTCTCCGCCGAGATGATCGCAACAGGAGCTACCAACACCGTTCTGCCAGGAATCGGCAGCTATCTCCTTACCTACGCGGCGACAACACCGCTGAACACTGGAGCCATGCTCGCAGGGATTTTCGTACTGGTACTTGTGATAGTTCTCCAGAACTTCTTCCTCTGGCGTCCCCTCAGCTCATGGGCAGAGAAGTACAGGTACGACACCGCTCCGAGCGGTGAGGGTGGCGAGCAAGGCAAGACACCATTCCGCAGGATGTCAGGAGTGGTCAATCGGGCATACTCAGCAGGCCTGTCAATGGTGAAGGTGGTGAGGCACCCCTTGGCACGCCTCGGCATCCGTCGGGGCGGAGGGTCCATTCACACGTCAATGCCAGGTGAGAGAGCGCCTCGACGCCATCGCCTGTTCATGTTCATGACGCGCTACCTCGCTTTGGGAGGGATTCTCGTTGTTGCGTGGCTCATGGTCATAGCCCTTGGAGTCGGAATATTCACGCTCTACACTCAACCAGTCACTCCTCCAGTGATGCACTACATGGATCTCATCCCTGAGGCGTTGGGCCTTTCAGCGTTCCACCTCGTGCTCGCATATCTCCTCTCCCTGGCGATTGCCATCCCTCTCGCCGTGTACATCTACAGGCATGCCACCGCGGCCCGTTATGGCCTCCCGGTGATTCAGATAATCGCAGCGGTCCCGGCCACGGCCCTGTTCCCGCTCTTTCTGTTCAGCCTGAAGGACTACATAGGATCGGATGCCACGGTTGTCTTCGTGCTGCTCACAGGAATGTTGTGGTACCTTTTCTTCAACATCCTGTCGGGGTTGCGCAGCATACCTCCGGACCTTGAGGAAGCTTCCCGTTCCATGGGCCTCAAGGGATACAAGTACTACCGGAGGCTGGTCTTCCCCGCCATCTTCTCCTCCTTCGTCACCGGGTCTATCACTGCGATGGGTGGAGGGTGGAACACGCTCATCATAGCTGAATACATCAATTACAGGAGCCACGTGTTCAGCACGCTAGGCATCGGGCAACTGATCGACATAGGGACCTATCCCATTTCGATGGGAGGACTCGGCGGAGTAGGTGAGGCTGGCGAAGCGCTCATGGTGGCTGCAGTTCTCGTGCTGGTGGTTACGGTCGTAATCGTCAACCGGGTTATATGGAAACCCCTTTATCGTCTTTCAACAGATAGGTATCGCTACGACTGATGAGGTCACAATATGGCACTCATTGATGTTCAGGAGATAGGGAAGAGCGTCGCCACCCAGCATGGCGAGGTGGAGATACTCCGCGATGTCAGTTTCTCGGTGGACGACAGCGACTTCATTGCCATAGTCGGTCCATCTGGCTGTGGGAAGTCCACTCTCCTCCGCCTCATCCAGGGACTCGACAGGGCATCGACGGGGGAGGTCCTCTTCAAGGGGACGCCTGTCACCAGCGCATCTCATAACATGGCCATGGTCTTTCAGAGCTTCGCCCTCTTTCCATGGCTCACGGTGAAGGAGAATGTCACGCTCGGTCTCGAAGCGATGAACATTTCGAAGGAAGATATCGACAAGAAAGCGGAGAAGTACATCGGCATCATGGGCCTGGTCGGTTTCGAGGGTGCCTACCCACGCGAGCTCTCTGGGGGTATGCGCCAGCGCGTAGGTCTTGCGCGGGCGTTGATAGTCGACCCCACCGTCCTCCTGATGGATGAACCGTTCTCAGCCCTCGATCCTCTCACTGCAGAGGCCCTCAGAGATGAAGTTCTGCAGCTCTGGCAGGAACCAGGGTTGCCCCCAGATGCCGTGCTGCTGGTAACGCACAACATCGAGGAAGCGTTGCTGATGGCGAACCGTCTCATCATCCTTTCCAACAGGCCAGGGACGATACTCGCCGGAGTACCGGTCAAGCTTCCCCGTCCGCGAGACCGCAAGTCTCAGGCTTTCTACGAGATGGTGGACTACGTATACGCCCTGGTCACAGAGAAGAGAGATCTCCCCCTTCCCCCCAAATGATGGCGAGGACTTCCAGTCCTTCAGGAGTAGCTCTTTGCCTGTGTGGTACCCTTGGGGTACTTCTCCCTGAGGTGTGATAGGAACTTGTCCCTGTCACGGTTGACGTGGGCTGCGTGCCAGGCAATGACGACGTCCTTGAGCACTCCACGCAGGTGAGTCAGGTTCGCCTCGTTTGCCGGCGTGTCGCTCAGGACAACTTGCGTGATTATGCGCATCCATCCGGAGTACCGCTGGTAGGTCTCACCCTCGCACCACTCGAATATGACTCTCAGGTGGGTCTTTCCCTCCTGGGTGGTGTAGTACCAGAGGCGCAGTGAGTCGCCAACCCAGCCGGGCGTCCTGTCCTTGAGTTCCATCGAGGTGAGCGAGGCGAAGTCGAAACCATCCTTGAAGTTCCATTTGGTCGGGAACTCCGAGAAAGTGGCGAAGCTGGTGTACGCCGGCTCCATCGTCATGTGGATGCCGACCTCATCGAACATGTTGTGGATCACCCAGAAGTCCTTCAGGAGTCCCCGGATCAGATCCACTCTCTGCGCTTGGTTCTCCTCGACCTTGCTCCTGGCTGCTTCCCCGGTGCGTCGGATCTCGGACCTGAGTGCAGACAAGAATTCATCGTCACCTATCGGCTCTGCAATCCCCGAAGCCGGGTCGATTTGCGCGATAGAATCATCCTTCTCTGATTTTTCGCTGTGCCTGGGCATATGTAAACCCCAAGGCCCCAGTGAATCGGGAGGATAAATTCTTTGCCCCGAGTCGATTTGAGTCCGTTTTAACCAATTGTGTCATGCCTTGGGAACGGAATCCATGCCTCAAGGGAAGACACTGGCAGAAGAACTGGCCTCCAAGCAGCGGGAGATATCAGTAGCCGAATTCTTCGAGAGGAACCGCCAGGTCCTCGGTTTCGACAACCCCCTGCGAGCGGTTCTCACCACCGTCAAGGAGGCGGTGGACAACTCGATAGATGCTTGCGAGGAAGCCAGGGTGATGCCAGAGGTGGTCGTTGAGGTCTCCCGCGTCGGGGAAGAACGGATCAAGGTCGCGGTAGAGGACAATGGGCCGGGCATCCTGCGCAGAGAGATCCCCAACGTCTTCGGTCGCCTGCTCTACGGCAGTCGCTTCCACGCCAATCGTCAGGCGAGAGGCCAGCAGGGGATGGGGATATCGGCGGCCGTCCTGTACGCGGGCCTCACCACTGCCACGCCCGCTCACATAATCTCCAAGGTCAAGGAAGCGACCACCGCGGTGGAGATGGACCTCATAATCGACACGTCCAAGAACATGCCCAAGGTCCTGAAAGAGGACGCATGCGTTTGGCAGAGACCTCAGGGCACGCGGATTGAGCTCCTCTTGAAGGGCCGCTATCAGCGTGGCCGTGCTTCACCGTACGAGTACTTGAAGGGAACTGCGATAGTGAATCCTCACGTTCGAATAGTGCTTGCCGAACCTGATGGAACGCGCACCACCTGGGAAGCAGCCACCAGCGAGATGCCTCCACTCTCCAAGGAGATCCCCCCTCACCCACATGGCATGGAGCTCGGCGAGCTCTTGCAGCGGCTGAAGAACTCGAAGAGGGGAACGGTCAAGGAGTTCCTCGTGGGAGAGCTCTCAGGCATCTTTCCACGCACCGCCGACGAGGTCCTGAGCGCATCAGGGAGGTCGGGCAAGGAACGCCCGGGAAGCCTTTCACCCGAAGATGTCGAACGTCTTCACACGGCATTGCGCTCGGCCCATGTGGCACCACCGCCAACCGATTGTCTTTCTCCCATTGGCCCGGTCCTGATAAAGCGCGGCTTGAAGAATGTGCTGGGCGATGTGAGGCCAGAGTTCTATGCCTCACCGATCAGCCGACCTCCCAAGGTCTTTGCCGGCTGTCCATTCGTAGTGGAAGTGGGCCTCGTGTATGGAGGCGGTCTTCCTGCCGAAGAGCCCATTCAGCTCCTGCGCTTTGCGAACAGGGTTCCGTTACTCTTTCAGCAGGGAGCATGCGCGATCACCTCGGCAGTGTGCCGAGTGGACTGGCGCCGCTACGGGCTGGAGCAGAAGGGGGGCGCCCTGCCTGTTGGGCCGGTCCTGCTCCTGGTGCACGTTGCGTCCACCAAGATCCCATTCACATCTGAAGCAAAGGAGGCGATTGCCGAGGTGGAAGAGATAGACAAGGAGATTATCCTCGCGGTCCAGGCGGTCGCAAGGAGCCTGTCCCTGCACATTTCGCGTCACACGCGCAGGGCGATGGCATCCGAGAAGTTCACAGTTGTTCGCAAGATACTGCCTCGGCTTGCTGAGAAGACGAGCGCTCTGGTGAACCAGCCAATTCCGGACCTTACCCCGGTCATCACCAAGATCATGAACGTTGTCGCCGTGGAATCCGTCGGGGATGAGGAGAAAGGGACATCCTCCCTCGTGCTCACCAACTACACGGAACGCCCGCGCGACCTCAAGCTCTTCATGGAGTTGCCACAGGAGGCCCTGGGAGATGGTTTCGGTGCGGAACCATCCGCAGAACAGATCGACAATAACCTGGGGAGAGTATCGTGGAAGACGATTCACCTCTCTCCGAGCGAGCGTTACGACTTGAAGTTCCGTTGGCCCAAGGGCATTGATGTCGACCTCACGGACTCCGACATCTACGTCGCCGGGGTGGACGAGGCCCATCTTCTCGGGGCCGACCCCCTGCCCGGGGACTGGGATGTGAGATTGCCCAAGGAGCTCGTGGAGGAGGCAAAGACCGTGGACAAAGAAGTCGAGGGCGAGGAGGTGGACTACGATGCCGCAGAAAGGAAAGAAGGGGTCAAAGACGAAGATTGAGCCGATTGGCGGCAAGGAAGAGGAGGCCCTGAGGGAGGCGCTCAGCCTGGCGAAGCAGGTCTACGACGAATTCAAGAGAGGTGACGTCCCAAGCCTGCGTCTCCCCCTTAGGACCAAGCAGAACATCGCATTCAACCTGAGGGATGGGGTCTGGAAGCTCGGGAACATGACCGGGGTCCGTTCCGCGAGAAAGATGGACGGCGCGATGATGCTGCTGAGGACCTTCTGGATAGTGGACTTCATACGCGAGATGGCAAAGGACTCCAAGACGTCCACTCTGAGGGAGCTCTACTACATCTCGGAGCAATGGAACGAGGCAAAGTTCGGCAGCGAGGACGAATCGAACCTCCTCATCGAGGATCTGGAGGTGCTCTGCGGAAAGCTCCGCGAGGACTTCCGGCTGCACCCTGAAGAGAACGGCGCCTCGGTCATAGGGGACCTCACGCTGGAAGAGCTCAACCGCAAGGGTGCCATCAAGAAGATCAACTGCCGTGACGACGTGGGGGACGGCGGTTACCAGTTGCCCAACAACGTCGAGAAGGAGAAGATCACACTGAAATCAACGGGGGCGAAGTTCGTGGTCGCGATAGAGTGCGGTGGCATGATGGACCGTCTGGCCGAGAACGGCTTCGACGAGAAGCATGACGCACTCCTCGTGCACCTGAAGGGGCAGCCCGCGCGCTCTACCAGGCGGTTCATCAAGCGCCTCAACGAGGAACTGAAGCTCCCAGTAGTCGTTTTCACCGATGGTGACCCATGGTCCTTCCGCATCTATGCATCCGTGGCCTATGGGGCCATCAAGACGGCACACCTCTCCTCCTATCTTGCAACACCCTCAGCACAATTCCTGGGCGTCTCGGCCTCGGACATAGTGAACTACGAGCTTCCGAGCGATAAGTTGAACGACAAGGATATCCGGGCGCTCAATGCGGAACTGACAGATCCGAGATTCAATGACGAGTTCTGGAAGTATGAGATACAATTGATGTTGGAAAAGGGCAAGAAGGCTGAACAGCAGTCCCTAGCCAAGTACGGCCTCAACTACGTCACAGACAAGTACCTCCCAGAGAAGCTCTCTGAGATGGGAGTAATTTGAGCGATGATGCAGTCTCTTCCGAAGGGAAGAAGGTAAGGCCCCAGACCCCGCAGATACATTCATTGCCGCTCAGTTGCCCCACGTGCGGGAAGACCACTCTCCATCGCGTCCTCCACATTCGCTCTTTCCGGCCAAGGGCGCTCCTGGCCGGAGTCGTCAGGTGCAGCATCTGCAAGACCTCCCACCAGTTCGAGATCGCAGCCAAGGAAAGGGACGTGAAGGTGATCCTGAGCGAGGGCCCGGTCTCGCATTCCCTGACCTTGGCGCTCGATGCCAACCACAGAGTAGGAAGGAATGAGGTCATAGAGGTCCACGGAAAGAAGTTCAGGGTAGTCCGGGTAGAGACAGCGAAGGATCCATCGGCCGACTACGCGGAGGTGAATGACATCAAGGCCCTCTGGGCGGTGTCGGCGGAGCTGGTCGCGGTCAAGATCTCCCTGGTCCAGGGGCCCAAGACGGTACCATTGCAGGTAAATCTTCCCCCGTCGCTACAGCTGTCGGTAGGGGACAAGATCAAGGTCGAGGGAAAGAAACTGATGATCACTGGCATCCGTCTGCGCGGAAAGAACATGACTGCTAGGAGTGGCGGAGGAGAGGCCAGGGAGCTCCAGAGGATATACGCTCGACTGGAATGGGAGACTGGCAGATAGTGAGGCCGCCTACGTTCTTCGCGAAGCGCTAAGAGTGAGGCCCCCGCCCGGCAGCAGCGATTGGACGGTCTCCAAGGAAACGTTCAGCTCGTGAGCCATCTCCTTTTCCCTGGCCTTCCTCTCTCTCTCCTCACCGGGATAGAGATACCACACTACCTTGCATCCCTCGCGATTGAATGCGTCCGGAGGGGCCGCCACCAGCAATCGCTCTCCCTCATGGAGGACCTCGCCGATGGCAAGCTCCAGGGGCAGGTCCTTCAGCACGTTCTTGTTGCCATGGATGACCCAGGAGCCGGCAGGCACGAACTCGCCGCTTGCCCCAGCCTTTGTGACCTGGTCGGCATGGACCCAGAAGGCATCGGCTGAAGCAAGGCCTGCCCGCCAGGCCTTGGAGTAGCAGACTGCCCACTTCCCCGCCTCCCTCAGAGAAGCCTCGCCGGCCTCGCTATTGGCCGGGGTCTTCACTATTACGCTGGGCGCCCCGTGGACGTCAGCGTGGATGTAGATATCTGATGCCTTGAGGTAATGCTTGACGACCCAATCGTTGGTCCTTGCGTCACGCCCGCCTACGATGACCGTGCCTTCAGAGGTCACGAACCACCTTGGGGCTTTCTCGAACCAGAAATGGTGCTTGCGCGGTGGTCTTGCGAACTCAGAACGGGACTCAGCCTTGCGCAGGATCGCAGCCGTAGCGGCATCGAGCTTCGATAGGGTCGCATCCGTCTCTGCGATGGCCCGGTGCGCACCGTCCAGCCTGGAAAGAAGTCCCTTTGCCACCTCATAGAACGCCTGTGCGTTCTCCCTTACCGAGCGGTGAGGGTCGATGGTCACCTCATGGTCCCCCACTTCCATCTCGAACTGGTCCAGGTCGGGATCCTCCTTCAGGGCTCTTGCGAGCCCTTCCTCCACCTCCACGAAGTAGGTGAGGATGACATCCGCCTTCTCCCTCTTCTCCTTCATCTCAAGGTCCAGTTGCTCGATCACCTTGGACTGCTGTGCACGCAGCCTCATGAGCCTCGCCCTCTCCTCATCCTTGGGTGAAGGTGGGACCACAATGACGGCGGGGAAGAAGCGATATGCCGCCTCTGAGAACGTGGGAAACTCCGTCAAGCTGACGCTTGGGTCCGAAGCCCACTTCGTGGAGGGGAACGGCTCGACATCGACCAGCTCACCTCCTTGGGCCTTGGAATAGAGATAGCCACGTGGGGGGTCGCCTATCTCATTGATCAGCTTGGTCAGGGCTGTGAAGACGTCTTGACCCGTTGCCGTAGCATCCTCTGGGGCAGGAGCCTCGGCATCCCTCACTGCCCGGGCAAGGAGTTCCTCGGCGATAGGTCCTCCCAAGGAGAGGCGCGCCGCGAGCGTTGTCACACGGCTGGTCCTGGAGCGGGATAGGGCCTCGGTTATCTCATGAGCTGTCAGCCTGAGTGGGTTCAAGCGGGCCGGGGGCCTGACATAGGTTTCTCCCACCCTCAACGTCCTGTGAGCCCACGTCCGGGGCGATGCGACAGCGGCAATGTGCCCCTCCTTGACCGAAATCACATTTCCGGGGCTGAAAAGCTCCAGGACCAGCAGGCGGGGGGTCTCATCGCCTGCTCGTGTGAATTCCATCTCTACGTATCGTTCTCCCCCCGGTTGGGTGAGCGTGGCGAGCGGGGCGCCACTGAGGAGCCTTCTAAGGTCGGAGGCAAATGGCCCGGGGGTCTGGGGATGTTCCCCCATATCTCCAGTGAAGGCTGCGAACTTGCCGGGCTCCACGACAAGGTTCTTCCGCCCCTCCCCCTGGACCCTGAAAACGAACAGGAACCTGCCACCAGGCAGATCGTGAACCTTATCGAACCTGGGATGCCCCGTGGCCTTTATCTCGCGGACGAGGGCCAGGGTGTCAACTGAAGAGAAGCGGTCCTTCTGTGCCATCCCCTCATTCTTTGCCGCAAAATAGATAGCCTTTTCCTTGCTCCGATAGGGTTCCTGCCGGCTTTCCCCTCAAAAACCTTTTATGGCATCAAAGGTAAGCACGCTTTGAGGCCAAAATATGTCCGATAAGGAAGCTGCAACCAAGAAAGAGCCGCACGAAGGAGAAACCCGTGGGGCTGAGATTGACATTCACTGGAAGGAAGCGGACTATCACATTCCTTCCCCAGCGTTCATCGGTCAGGCAAACCTGAACGACCCAGCGGTCAAGGAGCGCTTCAGTGAGAAGAACTTCCCCGAGTGCTACAGGGAATTTGCCGAGTTGCTCACATGGGAGAAATACTGGCACACCACTCTGGACACCAGCAACCCTCCATTCTGGAAGTGGTTCGTCGGTGGCCGGCTGAACGCCAGCTACAACTGTGTGGACAGGCATCTTGAGAAGTACAAGAACAAGGCTGCAATCATATTCGTCTCAGAGAACGAGTCCGAGGCTCCAGTGGCCTTGACGTACCAGGAACTCTACGTGAGAGTTAATGAGTTCGCCGCACTGCTGAGGGACTTTGCCGGTGTCAAGAAGGGTGACAGGGTCACCTTCCACTTGCCGATGGTCGCAGAGCTCCCGATCGCGATGCTCGCCGCCGCTCGTCTTGGCGTCATCCACTCGGAGGTCTTTGGCGGATTCAGTGGGGAAGCCTGCGGTGTGCGGATCGCCGACTCCGGGAGCCGCGTGCTCGTGACGATGGACGCCTACTACCGCAGTGGCAAGCTCATCGACCACAAGGCCAATGCGGACATCGCCGTCGCGACCGCCGAGAAGCTGGGCCAGAAGGTCGACAAGGTCCTGGTCTTCAAGCGCTACCCCGAGAAGTACTCCTCCGCGACCCCGATGGTCGAGGGACGGGACTTCTTCATCAACGACAAGCTGAAGGAATTTGCCGGGAAGAGGGTCAAGCCCGAATCGATGGCTGCCGAGGACCCCCTCTTCATGATGTACACGAGCGGTACAACTGGGAAGCCCAAGGGCTGCGTGCACAGCACGGGCGGGTACCTGGCATACGTGACAGGGACCGCGAGGTGGATCCAGGACATACACCCGACCGATGTGTACTGGTGCCTGGCAGACATAGGCTGGATCACCGGCCACTCGTACATCGTCTATGGCCCTCTGGCTCTCGCAGGGACCACTGTCATCTACGAGGGTACCCCGACGTATCCAGATGCAGGCAGGCTCTGGAGGATCGCCGAGAGGCTGGACGTGAACATCTTCCACACTTCCCCGACCATGATACGCATGTTGAGGAAGTCCGGACCGGATGAGCCGGCGAAGTACAACTATCACTTCAAGCACATGACGACCGTGGGTGAGCCGATCGAACCCGAGGTCTGGAAGTGGTACTACGATGTCATCGGCAAGGGACAGGCGGTCATCGTGGACACCTGGTGGCAGACCGAGACGGGCGGAGTGCTCTGCACGACCATGCCCGGGCTCGACAAGATGAAACCAGGCAGCGCAGGACCGACCGTGCCAGGCCTGTACGGCGTGATATACGATGAAGAGGGAAAGGAGATTCCACCTGGCTCAGGCAAGGGCGGGAACATCTGCATACGGAACCCGTGGCCCGGGTTCATGCTGACGATATGGAACGATCCGGACCGGATGGTCCGCCAGTACTTCAGGAAGTACAACAAGAACCCCAACAGCAAGGACTGGCATGACTGGCCCTACATGACCGGTGACGGGGCAGTTCAGTCCGAGGATGGGTACATTCGGATAGTTGGAAGGATCGACGATGTCATCAAGGTGGCAGGGCACAGGCTCGGGACCAAGGAGATCGAAGCCGCATGCTTCATGGTTCCCGAGGTAGCAGAGGCCGCAGTCATCCCCCTGGAGGATGAGCTCAGGGGTCACCTACCCGAGGTGTACATCTCGCTCAAGCCCGGCATCAAGCCCACGAAGGAGATCAAGGACAACGTTATACTCGCCATCGAGAGGGAAATAGGCAAGATAGCAAGGCCGAAGAACGTCTATCTCGTCCCAGACATGCCCAAGACCCGCTCGGGGAAGATCATGAGGCGTGTCCTCGCTGCGATCTCCAACAAGGCGGACACTGGAGACGTGAGCACGCTCTCCAACCCGGACATTGTCGAGCAGATTAAACAGGTGGTCCAGAACACGGAAGTCAAGCGCTGAGCGTCTCCTGCAGATACTCCTCCCTCGCGTTGGGGGTCGCCCAAGGTGAGCCCAGGTGATCACTGATGCCGAAGGATAGGAAAGAGGACACTGTCGAGGAAAGCCCGTCACAGGCCCAGAGGCTGCTCGACATGGCCTTTCACAGGGCCACGACCGTCAGTCGAAAGGGGAAGACGCCTTTGGACAGGGGTCGCTCGCTGACCGCAGGGAAGATCGGCCGTGCCTGTGGCATGCTCCTGAGGCACCTCTCACTGGCGAGGGCCCCGTTTCGGCGAATGGAAGAGATACCGCCATTCACGATCGCCCTCTTGGAGGAGAGGCTGGGCAAGGGGAAGCTGGAGCGGAGCCTGAATCGCGTGAGGGTTGCAGAGGAGAGGATAATCGGGTTCCGGAGGGAGGAGGAGAAGAAGATCCCTCGCCTCGTGGACCCGGCCCTGCTCAAGGAGTCGTTGAGAAGGTTCTATGGCCGGGCTTCGAGCGCGGTGAGGGAGGTGGAGGCGGATCTTGCCCGGTTGGAGGAGGCAGCGACGCTGCTGAAACAGAGCCCTCACATCGACCCCGCCGTTCCCACAGTGGTTGTTGTTGGTTACCCGAACGTTGGGAAGTCGTCCCTGCTCCGCCGGTTGACGTCCGCTTCTCCCAAGGTCGCGTCATATCCCTTCACGACTTTGACGGTCAGCATCGGACACGCAGAGATCGGGCCGATCCTGCGCACCCAGGTGGTGGACACTCCCGGGATGCTCGTGAGGACCCCCAAGAAGGCGAAGGTCGCAGGAGGTCCGGAGAGGGAAGCGATGGTTGCTCTCGAGACATCCACGGGGATAGTGATCTTCCTGGTCGACCCGACGGGCAGTTGTGGCTGGCCTCTGGAGGACCAGATGAAGCTCCTAACGAGGATACGGGAGGCCTACCCCGAGCGCAGGACGATAGTGGTCGAGAACAAGGTCGACCTCATGCATGCCGAGACCGGGAACCTGAAGATATCCTGCCTGACCGGGGAAGGGATAGAGGAGTTGACAGAGGTGCTGAAGAGCGAGCTCAAGAAGGAGCACGCCGCGTGGAGGGAAATGGTCCTTCGGACCGGCGAGATGCCCCAGACTACTCCTGAAGGAAACGGATGAACTCCTCCTTCGTCCGATGCTGGAGAACGTAGTTGTTCATCTTCTCGTAGCCTATGGTCGATGTCTGGGTCCTGCCGTAGTCGTGGCCCGGTAGAACTACCAGTGCATCGTCAAGTTTGATCACCTTGCTGAACAGACTATCGTACATCTGGCCAGGGCTCCCCCCTGGCAGGTCGGTCCTGCCGCACTCGCCGACGAAGAGCGTGTCCCCGGTGGCCACGTTTCCTTCGAAGATGTAGAGAACGCTGTCGGGCGTGTGCCCCGGCGTGTGCAGGACACGTATCTCGATGCCTCCCACGGTCAGCACGTCTCCCTCGTCCAGCGAAAGGTCCTGGCCCAGACTTGCAAGCTTATGGGCCCCGATCTTCGCCCCCGTTCTCGCCTTCACATCCTGGTTCCCCGCAATGTGGTCGGGGTGGCTGTGTGTGTTCAGCACGTAGCGGACCTTGAGCCGCAGCTTGTCTATCTCATCGAGGACAGGGTCTATACCGAAGGAGGGATCAATGACAACGGATTCACCACCTTCGCTGGGGGCCAGCACATAGGTGAAGTTCTGGTATGGGCCAATGAGGAACTGTTTCAGAAGCATGCTGGAGTAATGGCATCAACAGTAGAAATATCTGCTGATAGAGGCAAGGGTCCCCAGCAATCCATTCTCCCCCGAACTTCATGGCCGAAAAGGAGTCCGAGGTCACTCTGCCATCGGGAAGAGGCGGTCGTACCGGTGGTTGACCACGACCGAGAGGGCCTCGACAGGTTCCCTCACTATCTGTATGCCGTTCAGGAAGCGTCGCAGGTTCCCGAGGATGGCCGGCGGGCGACCCGACAACGGCTCAGGGTCGGCGGGCGCTGGCGAGAGCGTGGCGAGCAGGACTCGTGAGCCATCGCTGGCGAAGAGGAAGGGTGTGACACGTATGGCCATGAGCATCCGGAAGAGGGTATTCTCCGTGCCCGGGGAGGTCAGTTCGCCCTGAACGAAGGCAACACGTTCGATTGACCGCCCTTGGAACGGAGGTACCTTCTGTGGATCCAGTATGGTCCGTCTCTCCACCAAACCGGTTTCGAGCAGATGCTGGTAGGAGCGCGGGAAGAAGAACGGGCTCACATGGAGCGGAGCGTTTTCCGCGCCCGGTCGGACAGGTCGTGCCAGCAGTCCTGCGATCTTCTCTCTGGATATACTCAGTTTGCCTGAGGGCGCCTCATCCTCCCTGGCCACTGCCGGGAGCGCGTGAGGATAGGCAAGGGTCCCGCGCTGCAGAGTTAAGCGCGCCCAGGCAGCCTCGAAGTCGAAATACACTGGTATGGCATGTCGCTTGGCGGGCGAAGAGACCACGAAGGTTTCGCTCCGCCCCGCCGGCAGGTACAGGCCCGCCAGGAACTTCTCCTGGGATTCGTTCGAGAAGAAGACCCCGAACACGGTCTCAGGCCACCGCCAGAGCAGCACGTTGGAAGGCAGTTCCTTCCACCGGGCCTGGATTCCTTCGAGGTGCTCGGCAAAGGGTTGGGCCATGACGAGGAAGATGGTCTCGAACCCCGTCCGGGAAGGGTCGGGTATGATGCGGTCGAAGACCCATCCCGAACCGTATGCGCGCTTCCGGATCCGCTCGAACGTGCGTGAGCCTAGCCCCGTCTCGCGTATCCGCCTCCGCTCGCTGGTGGGCAGCGAAGCGAGAAGGGCTCGTATGGCGACTGCTTCCCCCTCAGTAATAGAACGCATGAATAGGACTGCTAAAGCTTAGCATGTCCCGACACGAAATCCGAGAAACTGTCGGACCTATTTAAGTAACACTGCAACACATTACAACAACCATGAGGCAAATCACCACCCTGAAAAAAATCGTGCCATCCGTTGCCATCCTTGCTCTCGTGGTGATGATGATCATCTGGGGGTTCGCACTGCCTTCAGGCGCCAGGGACACTTCTCACCTCGCAATTTCCCCAGCTTCACGTGGCGCGATCGCATCTGTCCGGGGGAGCGCTTCCCCCGCGACAAGACCGCTGTCCTCCACGGGTACACCGTACGTGGCAGACACGCTTGTCCTGACCAACAACACACTGATTCCAGGAAATTTCTTTGCCGCGAGTGGGCAAGGTCCTTCGGGCATCGCGTATGACAGCGGGAAAGGCGAGCTGTTCGTTGCAAGCAACGAGTACACCAACAATGTCAGCGTGATCTCTGACACTACGAACTATGTGGTCGCCACGATCCCTGTGGGCTTGGTTCCCGAAGGGGTTGTATATGACAGTGGAAAAGGCGAGGTCTTCGTTGCGGACAATGGTCAGGGTAGCGTGAGCATAATTTCCGACACGACAAACACCGCGGTGGCAACAGTGTCCGTGGGCACAGGCCCTACAGCATTGGCGTATGACAGCGCAAGAGATGAAGTGTTCGTTACGAACAGCAAATCGTCCAGCGTGAGCGTGATCTCAGACACAACAAATACTGTGGCAGCCACGATTCAAGTAGGTTCGGGCCCGATCGCGGCAGCATACGACAGCGGGAAAGGCGAGGTGTTTGTAGCGAACAACGTTTCGAACAGTGTGAGCGTGATATCTGACGCTACCAACGGTGTTGTGGCCACTGCCACCGTTGGCAATGCCCCATATGGGGTAACATATGACAGCGGAAAGGGCGAAGTGTTCGTTGCAAATCAAGAATCGAACAGTGTCAGTGTGCTATCCGATACGACAGACGCAATGGTAGCCTCGGTCCAGGTGGGTTCGGAGCCTCAAGGGATCGTGTATGACAGTGCGAAGAGTGACGTCTTCGTTGCGAGCTACAACTCGAGCGTCGTGAGCGTGATATCTGACACAACAGACCTCGTGACAGCCACGGTCGCGGTGGGCGAGTGGCCTGTGGGAGCGGTCTATGACAGCGGGAAAGGTGAGGTGTTCGTCACAAACTATGTTACTGCCAACGTCAGCGTGATCTCCGACACAACGAACGCAGTTGTAGCCTCAATATACTTGAGCGAGAGCCCTTGGGAGGTCGCCTACGACAGCGGGAAGAACGAGATGTTCGTTGGGAGCATGGGAACTATTAATGGAAACCCAGTGAACGTGATCTCGAACAAGACCAACACTGTTGCGGCTACGGTACCTGTGGGTGCGGACCCGGGGGCGGTGGCGTATGACAGTGGGAAAGGCGAAGTGTTCGCTGTGAACACCATGTCAAACTCAGTGAGTGTGATTTCAGATACGACAAATGCGGTGGTAGCCACCATAGCTGTCAATCAATTTCCTATGGGTATCGCATATGATAGTGGGAAGGGTGAACTGTTCGTCGCCAGCGAATGGACGAACAACGTTAGCGTAATTTCGGATACGACAAACACTGTCGTAGCCACAGTCAATGTGGGCGATGAGCAGGACGGGATTGTCTATGACAGTGCGAAGGGTGAGGTGTTCGTTTCAAGCTTCATTTCGATGAACGTTAGCGTGATCAATGACACGACGGACAAAGTTGTGGCCAGCGTCCCTATCAACGAAATCTGTTGTGGTTACGACGGACCCGGGCAGATGACATATGACAGTGGGAATGGCGATATCTATCTCGTGCAGCAGAATTCCAACTTCGTGCGTGTCATCTCGGACGCGACCAATGAGGTGGTAGCGAATGTCTCGGTAGGCCAGAATCCTAGGGAGGCAGCATACGATAGTGCGCTGGGTGAAGTGTTTGTTGCGAATGCGTATTCGGACAACGTGAGCGTGATCTCGGGCGCAACGAATTCCGTTGTGGCTACCGTACCCGTTGGGGAGGACCCTGAGGGCGTAGGTGTTGACGATGCGAGCGGAGCCATCTACGTGGCCAACCAGGTCTCAGGCACGATATCCATCTTGTTGGTTTCCTCGAGCACATCGATAATCTACTCGGTCGCAGTAAGCCCCTCCTCTGCTACTGTTTCCGCGGGCGGCTCACAGATCTTCACGGCAAGTCCAACTTGCAGCGCCGTTTGTCCATCGATAATCATCTATTCCTGGAGTCTGGCCGGAAGCAGCACGGGTACGATCAGGGGCACCGGCTCCTCTGTGACCTACACCGCCGGGAACAAGACTGGCACCGTGACCTTGTCCGTAAGTGCCACATTGTTCGGGAAAGTGGTCAGTGGCGCGGCAACTATCGGCGTAACCCCCATACAATCAAAAGCACCAGTACCGTTCCTGCTGATCGTAGTGGTCGCAGCGCTAGCGGTCGGTGGGATCCTGATCGCGTTGATAGCAAGGCGGAGGGCACAGAAGCGTCTGCGTGAGAATGCCTCCCAGGAAACACACGCTGGCAGGCCAGGTGAGCCGAAGACTGGAAATCATAACGCGGTTCACAAGGCAAAGGATGAACCGGACAACGTCGAGGTCCAGCTCCTGGCCGAGGGAGAAACCGACCCCGCTTCAGACCTCTACTAGTGAGGCTTGGCCGGGAATGGGGCGCGAGCCCATCCCTGGCATGGGCGATTACACCCGAGTCGAAGCGACTGTCGCCAAGATCCATCACCGGAGAAGATTACTGTGTGAGGACACGCGGCCCCACCATGCTTTTATGGAAAAGACCATTCGCGACTTTCATGAGTGCAGATGAGCGCTTTGTCTCGGACGTTGTCCTCAAGGATGGTTCACTGATCCAGGTCCGGCCAGCCTCCGTTGATGACCGTCCGGCGGTTGTCAGCTTCGTGAAGGGGCTTTCGAGGGAGACTCTCGCGCTTCGTTTCGCCCGTCAGGTCTCGGACCCAGAGCCGTTGGTCGAGTGGCTCCTGCCGGTGGCGAACAGGTTCACGCTCCTTGCGTGGCACGAGGAGAAGGTTGTGGGACACGCAGCCTACCACATTTCTGCCCCAGATGAGGCCGAGGCCAGTGTCGTGATCGCGGACGAATTCGAGGGGAAGGGGGTCGGGACCATACTCCTTGGCCAGTTGACCGGAGTAGCCAACGACGCGGGCATACTGACCCTGGACTACGAGGTTCTGCCGGAGAACTACAGCATGTTACAGACACTTCACGACCTCGGTTTTCCATTGAAACAGGAGACCGAGCCCGGAATAGTGCACATAAAACATCCCACATCACTCTCGCCGGAGGCGCTGGAGCGTTTCGACATGCGCGATGCGGTCTCTGCTATCGCGGCGGTGAAGGCCGTATTGAGGCCAAAATCGGTTGCCGTCATCGGGGCTGCGAGAGAGCGGGGTACGATAGGGGGAGAGCTCTTTCACAACTGTTTGGGGAGCGGGTTCACAGGCCCGATCTATCCAGTGAATGCCAGTTCGGGAGTAGTGCAGTCGGTGGTGGCGTATCGCTCGGTGCTCGACTGTCCTGGTCCGATCGATCTGGCGATCGTATGTGTCAACGCTGGCGTTGTGATTCCAGTCGCGGAAGAGTGTGCGAAGAAGGGCGTCCGCGCCATGGTCGTGATATCTGCAGGTTTCGCCGAGGCCGGTGGGAAGGGCACAGACATGCAGGACAAGCTGATGGACATCTGCCGTGAGTCGGGCATGAGGCTCGTCGGTCCCAACTGTGTCGGGATCGCCAACACCGCCGCCGACATTTCTCTCAATGCCCAATTTGCACCATATGCACCAAGGCCTGGCAAGATAGGGATTCTTTCGCAATCTGGTGCGGTGGGAATATCACTGATCGACTACGCGAACAGGATGGGCCACGGGATATCGAGCTTCGTTTCGGTCGGGAACAAGGCCGACTTGTCCGCGAACGATCTCCTCCAGTACTGGGAGAGCGACACGGACACTGACATCATCCTCATGTATCTCGAGTCGTTCGGGAACCCGAGGAAATTCTCAAGGATAGCTAGGAGAGTTGCAAGGAAGAAGCCCATAGTCGTTGTCAGGGGCGGGCGCTCTGCTGCTGGTTTCCGCGCAACTCAGTCTCACACCGGGGCCCTTATCGCCGCCTCTGATGTCACCGTTGGCGCACTCTTCAGGCAAGCCGGTGTCATTCGAACCGACACCCTGGAAGAGATGTTCGAAGTCGCCGCGTTCCTCTCGAACCAGCCAGCTCCGAAGGGCAACAAAGTCGCGATAATCACCAACGCCGGGGGTGCGGGAATACTCGCCACCGACGCCTGCGAAGATCAGGGGCTTGACGTGTTCGAGCTCTCTCCTGCGACCCAGGCCAATCTCCGAAGCTACCTTCGCCCGGACGCATCGGTAAGGAACCCGGTGGACATGGTGGCCTCGGCCACGGTGGCAAACTATGAACGTACCATCAAAGCGGTCGGCGAGGAGCCTGACGTAGGTGCGATGATCGTGATCTTCATCCCGCCGCTCAATATCCGTGCGACCGAGGTTGCTCAGGGGATACTACGGGCGGCCCACGATCTCAATGGGCGCATCCCGCTCCTGGCAGTGATGATGGCATCCGAAGAGATCCCCCCGATCATCACCGATGGCCAGGTGCGTATCCCATCGTACCCATTCCCAGAGGCCGCCGTGCTAGCGCTGGCAAGGTCAGCGAGACATGGTCAGTGGCTAAGCACCACTGAGGGTGTCGTACCGACCTTCCCCGATCTACGCAAGGTGGATGCCGCCGCCATAATGGCGAGAGCTCTGCAGCGCGGCGAGGGATGGTTGCCTCCGGAGGAGGTCGAAAGCATACTCCGGTGTTACGGGATATCCACGGTCAAGACCGTATTGGTACCTTCTCCAGAGGCGGCCGGGCGCGCTGCGAGGGATCTCGGAGGAGAGATAGTTTTGAAGGCAGTCTCTCCAAGCATCATCCACAAGAAGGACTCAGGCGCAGTCGTTCTGGGTCTGCAGGGAGAGGAGGCGGTGAGGAAGGCGGCTTCCGACATGGCGTCCCAGCTCAGCGGGAAGGGCGCAAAGGTGACGGCTTTCATGGTCCAGCCACAGTTGACCGGAGCAGTCGAGATGATAGTGGGTGTGACCCACGACCTCACGTTCGGTCCCGTGATTGTTTGCGGCGCCGGTGGTACCCTTGTGGAGCTCATCAAGGACGTCTCGGTGCGCCTGACTCCGCTCACGGACAAGGACGCGGACGAGATGGTGCACTCTCTGAAGACATTCCCTCTGCTGGACGGGTACCGTGGTGACGTGCGCCGCGACATCGATGCGCTGAAGGAAGTACTCCTGAGGGTTGGGCTGATGACATCTGACCTCCGTGCAATCATCGAACTGGACCTGAACCCCGTCATGGTCATGCCCGAAGGCAAGGGTGCGTTCGTTGTGGACGCCAGGATACGCGTAGGTCCAGCCCCTCCAGAGGTCCCACTTGGGGCGAAGGGGTGAATCTCTCCCCAACTTCCCTCCAAAAATCTGGATAAGCTTATTGAGGCCCACAACATTCAGGTCATGAAGCCATGCCCTCATCCCTGACCCTTCGTGTCGCTGAGGCCGCACAAAGGGACATTGGTTTCAGCGTCGCCAGGTTCGAAACGGACTTGTGGAACCGGCTAGGTGTGGAACAAGGTGATGTCGTTGAGATCCACGGCCCGAAGAAGTCCACTGCCGCTCTTGTGGGACCGCCCCACGAGGAGGAGGAGTCGAAGAACACGATACGCCTCGAATCGCTCCTGAGGAGGAATGCCGGCGTCTCGATAGGGGACAAGGTCACGGTGAGGAAGATCGGCTGTGTCGATGCAGAGCGGGTCACCGTGGCCCCTATCTCTCCGGAGGCCACGCAGATCAACATGGGCCCCGGGCTCGAAGAATACCTGGCTCACGCTCTGGTCGTAACGCACAAGCCGCTGGGCCGAGGTGACATCTTCATGATCCCCGGGGTATCTTACCGAGGCGGTTCCCTTCCGTTCGTAGTTCTCTCTACGGTTCCCAAGGGTTTTGTCCAGGTGCATAGAGAGACGGCTCTGAGCATCCGGAACGAGACGGTACCGGAGCGGGAAATTGCCGCCCCCCAGATATCTTACGAGGACATCGGGGGATTACGGGAGAAGCTCGACAAGGTCCGCGAGATCATCGAGATACCCCTGAAGCACCCCGAGCTATTCGAGAGGCTCTCGATCACCCCGCCAAAGGGGGTTCTGCTATACGGGCCGCCTGGCACTGGCAAGACTCTCATAGCTAGGGCCGTGGCCAGCGAGGCCGGGGCTTATTTCATTTCCATCGCCGGGCCCGAGATGATCTCGAAGTACTACGGCGATAGCGAGAAGGTGCTTCGCGAGAAGTTCGAGGAGGCTGAGAAGAACTCCCCCTCGGTTGTCTTCCTGGACGAGCTCGACTCCATCGCTCCGAGGAGGGATGAGGTCACTGGCGAGGTGGAACGGCGCGTGGTCGCCACGCTCCTGACTCTCATGGATGGGCTCTCCGGGCGGGGAAACGTCGTTGTCATTGGTGCGACGAACCGGGAGGAGGCAATAGACCCGGCGCTGAGGCGCCCCGGGCGCTTCGACCGCGAGATAGAGATAGGGGTTCCCACCACCCAGGGACGCAGGGACATCCTCGAGATACACACCAGGGGAATGCCGATAGAGGGCACGGACAAGGAGAGGGAGGACCTCATGACCGAGCTCGCTCAGCTCACCCACGGGTTTGTCGGCGCAGATCTTGCATCCCTGAGCCGCGAAGCGGCGATGCACGCGTTGCGGCGATATCTTCCGGACATAGATTTCGACAAGCCCATCTCGGTCGCCTTCCTCGACAGGATCAAGGTCACGCGAGATGATTTCAGGGAGGCCTTGAAGAGCATCGAACCGTCGAGCCTGAGGGACGTGTCGGTCGAAGTGCCAAGCGTTCGCTGGACCGATGTGGGAGGGCTCGAGAGCGTGAAGGTCGCATTGAGGGAGTCGGTAGAGCTCCCCTTCACCCATCCGGAATCGTTCAGGGAGCTGGGGATCTCTCCGCCTCGCGGGATCCTTCTCTACGGTCCTCCAGGTACCGGGAAGACGCTGCTCGCAAAGGCTGTCGCCACTGAGAGCCAGGCCAACTTCATAGTGATCAAGGGACCGGAACTGATGAGCAAGTGGGTTGGCGAGACCGAGAAGGCGATCAGAATGATATTCAAGAAGGCTCGGGCTGCCGCGCCCGCCATCGTCCTGATCGATGAGATCGACTCGATTGCGCCCCGGAGAGGAATGGCCGGGATAGACAGCGGGGCGACAGAGAGGGCCGTGAACCAGCTACTGACTTCGATAGATGGCCTTGAATCGCTGGAGGGGGTAATCATAATCGGGGCGACGAACCGTCCGGACATCCTCGATGATGGCCTGCTGAGAACGGGCAGGTTCGACAGGCTTATCTACGTGGCTCCCCCGGACCTAGCGGCCAGGCTGGAGATTCTCAAGGTTCACACGAGGAAGATGCCCATAGAGGGGGTCGATCTCAGCAAGGTCGCCGAGGCAACAGAAGGGTTCGTGGGCAGCGATCTGGCCTCCCTGTGCAAGGAGGCAGGGCTGCATGCCCTTCGCGAGGGTGCGCAGGCCAAGAAGGTCACGATGGTCCATTTCGAGGCGGCCATGAACAGCGCCCACGCATCGGTGAGCCCCGAGCTCATGCGGTTCTACGAGGAGTTCGGTAGGTCCACCTCAGCAAGGACCCAGTTGAAGAAGGGAGAAAGGGAACCCCACGAGGGGATATATCGGTAGGAGGGGCCGCAGGACAGCGTCCGAATTTGGGCCCAGGGGACCGCTTCCAGGGGATCGCGCTGCCCTCCAAACATTTATTTCCGTAAGCCTATCCCTATTCGCAGGCCCCGGGCAGTTGTTATGGCATCAGAGGACCAGAATAGCACCTTCAATCTCTATCAGGAGCTGTTGGTTTTCACTGACAAGGCATCCAGGAGCGGCAGGATTGCCGTGCCCAGGGAGGACTATGTCAGGAACCTTCGCCGGGGTTTCAGAGGTGTTCCTTTCCGCATGGTTACCGAGGCTCTGCAGCAGTTGGAATCGAGGGGACTCGTCAAGATAGAATGGTTGGGTCCTGAGAACTTCAATGTGACGTTGACCGTTACAGCGATCGGCCTGCTGCACGAAGCACCTAGGGCCGCGTCTTCCGCCCAGCGATCTCAGTCTGGTTCTGGGGGAGGCCGGTCCCAAGGCCCAGGGTCCGGGGGGAAGGGTGCGCCCTCGAGGCGTCCTCCCCAAGAGGAATGGGCTGAGAACCCGGTGGGCGATGTCAAGGAAGCCCCCAGCCGACCACAGAAGTCAAGCCAACCAAAGGCTATTCCAAGGGTGAGCCCGCCGGGCGAGACACCCAGTCGAGCTCAGGAAGAAACACCCCCTCCAAGGATTCCACCAACTCCCAAGCCCTCCCCAGAAGAAGTGAAGATAAGCACGTTTGGGGACCTGGAAGCCAAGCCGGAACCTCGTCCGCTCGACCCGGAGAGATTGGCCACAAAGCGGAACGAGATGAACGACTGGCTCAGCTCCCAGCTTACGGTCCTGGGAGAGCGTGAAGAGGCAGTGAACCGGAGGGATGACGAGCTGAGAAGCCGCGAGGAGATGCTTTCCCGATGGGAGAGGGAAGCCTTGGAGCGCGTGGAGGAGATGGAGAAGAAGTTCCAGACCGCGTTGACCAATGTGATGGACGAGCTGGCGCGGCAGGAGAAGGTGCTCCCAGATTTCTACAAGTCCATTGGCGCGGACAGAAGCAGTGTCGCGGAGTGGCTCAAACCCATCAAGGAATGCGAGGCGAGGATTGACGAGCTGGAAAGGGAGAGGGCAGGGATTCGCCGTGCGATCAAGGAGGCCCGTGATGCCCTCGGTCAACACGGTTCATCAGGGTAGGTCAAGTTGAGGAGTTCAGACCCTTTGGACAATGCTCATAAACCAACGTGCGTTGAAAGACATGTGGCTATGGGGGGATCTCCGCTCTTTTGTCCCTTTTGTGGGCAGGGGGAAACGGAGCAATGCATCATAGAGGGTCGCCGTCTCATCGTCTTCCCGTGCATGTTCTCTCCTACGGTAGACGTCAATGTCCCGGAGGATCGCTTGCAGGAATACCTGGACCAGAAGTACCGGGGCAAGGAGACGTATTTGAGAAAGCAATGCGTCGGCCTTCACAAGGCCATGTTGGTGCGTGAAAATGGTAGCTGAAGATCTTACGAGACCCCGTCATGTGCTTGTCTTGGACCTTTCGAAGAGCATGCTTGCCCCGATGGCCGATGGCGCCCACAAGAAGATAGAGGTGGCGCGCTCGGCCCTGTTCAAGATCATCGGTGAGGTCAGGGCCCAGGGAGCATCCTTCGGCATGGTTGTCTTCAACTCCACGGCAAGCATCCTGGTCCCCCTTTCCCCGCAATTTCCTACGCCCGAGGAGATATCTGAGAGGTTGATTCCGGCTGGCAAGTCGGCCATATGGGACGCACTTGCAATGGGTGCAGAGATGCTTCGGACAAATGATGGTTCAGTCGTGGGCAATATGGTCCTGGTGACCGATGGATGGGACAACATGTCTCAGCGCTTCCATGTCGAGACATCCGACGGTCAGTCCTCTGCCCAATCCAATACGATCGATCTGCTCGGTTACCTCCTACCTCATCACAGCCGTCTCAAGTTGCAGATAATAGGGATAGGAAGCGGGGTCGAGAAGGACAAGGGTGTGGACACCGTAAGGATGCGGACCCTTGTGGATGGTTTCTCGCGGTTGGCGATCGATATCGGTTCTCAATCATCGGCAACATACAAGGAGGTCATGACCGGGGAGGAGCTCTTCTCTGGCATGGTCAATGCGTTCCTGGACGTTCCATTCGAGGATTCTCAGGACTTCGACTCCCTCAACAACGAGGACATCGCAAGTCATGCGGCCGCCATGGCCCACGCCCTCCGGGAAAGTCACAAGCACAGTCTCGTCGGACACCTGAGCCAGGCGAGGGCCTCAGCTGCCACAGATGAGGATGCGAAGGAGAGCGATCTCGAGGTAGACGTCGCCACCGCGAGTCCGGATGGCCAACCCCTTCACTGGAGGGAGCGTTACGGCCCGCTGGGTGAAGTGGCGGAGGCATACGTCAACAAGGACTGGGTGCATGCCGAGGAGATACTCTCGCGAAAGGGAACACCGATCCACCCACTGACCAAGGCCTACTGGCTGGCGCGCATATCGTATGCCAAGGGGGACAGCGAGGAGGCATCCAGATACCTGACAGAGGCCTGGATCGAGGCGGACAGCCTGTCGGCCAGGGAGAAGGTGCAGATCTACCGTCGTCTCGCACTGCTACACGCAAAGATATCCGGTGACAAGGAGGTTCAGAACTTCGTGGAGATCTTCGAGAGGGCCTCCATCAAGGCACGGACCGAGTCGGCCTCGCTCGCAGAGCACTTGGAGCAGATGTTCGAGAAGATTCTCGACCTGAGGCGCACGTATGCGCTCATACGCACAGGAGGTGCCGTGGAGCACGAAAGCTTGGTGGAAGAGATATTCGGATTGTTGCAGGATGCGCGGTTGGAGGACAAGAATCGCGACCAGAGCATAGAGCAATTCCTGAGTGTTGTAGAGGTAACCCTCTCAGAAATGCGTTAAATGGGGGGTCGAGCCTCTCCTTTCAAGATAAATAACCCCTTCGCATGGCCACAAGAAGATGAGTCCAGTGGGTAGCGCCGCCAAACCAAAGGATGACGCCGCAGATTCTGCGGCCGGTTCTGGAGGAGCGAAGGTAATGGTCGGCAAGCCCAAGGCGAAGAGAGTGGCCACGCGCCGTCCAGCACGTGCGCCTGCTACCCCCAAGCCTTCACCCGAGGCCAAGCGGGGTGAGCCCTCCCAGCAGGCCGAGAAGATCGCCGTGGTGGGGATACCAGCCTCGGGCAAGACCACATACTTCCGTTATCTTTCCGGACACTTCGGCCTCAACCTGCCGATAGTCTATCTGCCACAGCGGTCGACAAGGAGCATTCCCATATGCGGGGATATTTCCCGGGACGTGGTGATGGAGGAGACGACCTTCGAGGCAGTCGACCCCAGCCGCCCCACGTCAGAGATGGAGACCACGACCCGGATGTACGTGAGCCGTCCTATGGAGGACCCCACCAAGCTCTTTGTCGAGCTGAGCGCAGGGAAGGAGGAACAGGGCGTGCTCACCAAGTATCCCCTGCCGACCAAGTACAACCAGTTCGTGGACATGAAGATATACTTCCGATACGGCATGGAGGGGAAGCTGACCCAATCCACTCCAATGGTCCTTCACACGGTGGACGAGGCGGGAGGTATCATATCCGACTACTTCACCTACGATCGCCTCTGGATCCGTGAACAGAACGCGGAGGTCTCCGCAGAGCAGTGCCGCGTGATACCCCAGTTCGAGACGTGGCCTATCGACCGCCAGGAGCTATGGCGACACGGCCTTACGCTCATGGGCCGGTTCGTGGTCGAAGCTGACGGGCTGATACTACTGTTGAGCCCTCAGCTGAGCTCGCTCCGCGAGAGCTCTCAGCAGGTCAACCTCGCAAGGGGCGTGCTGAGATACGTTCGCGAGAGGAACATCCCGCTCGTCATCGCGATATCCAAGGCGGACCTCCTGAAGGACTTCTACGCCGAGATAGAGCAGGCGTTGACGAATCGCGACTTCGTGAGCACTTTCGACACGAACAGCTTCCTCACGGACCACGACGGCAGCGGGCTGGGGAGCATCCTAGTGGCAGCCCAGTCCAGCGGGCTTTTCAGGACCGAGGAGGACGCCTTCCTGGTAGCCTCCGCCATTTCGACCGGCGAGGGCCGTCCATTGCTTTACGGCGACACACCGACAGGCAGCCAGAGCGAGGAGTCGCACATGGGAGTGCCGGTCATGGTGAACACGACCCTCCCTGTGGCAAGAATATGCGAACGTGTTCTCGCCAAGCGGTCAGGGAAGTGAGAGGTAGACGATAATGGAGGAAGAGATACCTCCAGACAGCCCCCTCAAGGGGATCATCTGGTGCCGCCAGGTCGACAACGAGGCCGAGAGCCCCAAATACACTCCTGCTCCAGAGGGTTTCGAGGGGCTGGCCGAGGTCCTTCCCAGGACGAAGTTCGTTGGCGATCTCGCAATAAACGCGAGCGACACCGCCGACTACTGGGATCCCGATCCATCGAAGCGACTTGCCTTCTACGGCAACCTCTTCCTGTACCCCGGAAAGGAGGGGAATTACCTGTGCATGGGCCGGATGTTCCTCTCCACAGAGGACCGCCCCAGGCTCGGGATGAAGACGCTCGTGCTGGACAGCAACGCTCTCTTCTCCAACGGGAACGCTGCGCTGACGTTGAGACAATGGTACGACGCCATGGCCGGGGTCTTTCCAGGACTCGCTCCCTCCCAGCCCAACACGGCCCTGATGGCCGAACTATCACAGGCCTACACGTACGAGAAGGGGGACCTCAAGCGCCCGATCATCGCGATACTATCCGACAAGTGGGGATCTGTTGTCGACAGTGTTTTCTCGCTGATGGAGAGGATACCCGAGTCGCTGATCGCCCTCTCCGGAGTTCTTCTCTTCCCCTACTTCATACCTGCGGCAAAGGTCGACATTGCCGAGTTCTCCAAGAACTTCCCCCTTACGTTGGCCACGTTCAGGACCCCGGGCCGGCTCACGACAGAGCAGAGGCTGAGGAGAGCCGAGGATTGGACAAAGAGCGGAGTCTACCTGATCGACCTCACCACCACTCCACCCAAGATCCCTCCACGCCCTTCTCTCGCGATACAATCATGGATCGCGGGCGATGAGAGGCGGCAGAAATTGCTGAAGAATTCTGTCGACCAGGCCGAGCTCAAGAAGCTCCTCTCGGGAAAGTTCCCCGACGATGAGGGGGTCTACCGCCGCCAGGAGATCGCCAGGATCCGGGGCCTGATGGAATCCATTGCCCAGAAGGACAAGGAGCCGTCGAAGGGTTCCAAGAAGGGTCAGCAGATAGAGGCGGCAACACCAGGGCCAGCACCCAGCCCAGCTCTGGTCCCACCGGAGGCGGTGAGATTGGCCCCTCCTTGGACCGAGGGCGCCAAGATAGCGCGCATCGAAAGGGTAGGGGTCACGCCTCAGATACCGATCAAGCCGCTTCCCACACCGCCATCGCGCGGGCCGCAGTTGACCCGCGAGGAGGTGGAGCGGATGGTGGACAGGAAGGTGGTCGACGAGATCACGAAGTTCCTCTCGGGAGCGAAGGGGCCCCTCATCGAACGGCTCGGGGAGGTGGAGGTCCTCAGAATGGAAGTTCGCGACCTGAACGAGAGGATGAAGTCATTCTCGGACAACACCATCCCGCTGCTCAAGAAGACCTGGACCAAGGTCGAGGAGATGAGTGCAACCCCGGCCACGACCTCCACGCGCGAGAAGAAGCTGTCGAAGCTGAAGGCGGAGCTCTGGACGGAGCTGAAGGCCGAAATACTGACCGAGATGAAGAGGATGGAGGAGGAATTCATCCAGCACAACCGTGCTATCCTGGAGCGCATGGAGGGGAACCTGCAGACTCAGGGACGGATCTGGCTGACCCTGGTTCAGGAGATGTCTCGTTTGACCGAGGAGCGCCACCCAGAAGCCGAACGAAAGGCCCGCCAGAGGTGACGGGATGGATTTGATACCAGTCCACAAGCACTGCAAGGTCTGCGGCAAGGCAATCCCTGCCGAGGACAACACTTGCAGCGAGGCGTGCGCAAAGAAGCGAATAGAGGCCATGCGCAATCGCCAGCTCTTGAACTACCTCTTCTGGGGCGTAGCCCTCTTCCTGATCTTCATCCTCTTCTTTGTGAAGCTGTGAGGTCAAGCACTGTGGAGCGCCTTCCTCTCGCCGTCGTGGGGGGTACGTTCGACAATCTGCACGCCGGGCATAGGCGTCTCCTGGGGGAGGCATTTCACCACGCGGACAGGGTGGACATAGGACTCCTAGTCGACAGGCTGGTCAGGAAATCCCCGGGCAAGGGGGAAGGGGTAGCCCCTTTCGATAAGCGCAAGGGACATCTCGAGAGCTGGCTAGATAAGTGGTTCCCGGACAGGCGATGGAGCATCACTCCGCTCGAGGACCGGGTCGGCGCAACGCTCGATCCCGAGACGCCAGGGATCGCAGTGAGCGAGGAGACGTTCCCGGTTGCGGTCAAGCTCAACGCGTTGCGCGTGCGCCTAGGTCGCAAACCGTTGACGGTCGTAGTGGTCGGCCGCCTCTATGGCGAGGACCTTCTCCCTGTGGCATCACGACGCATACGTCGTGGCGAGATAGATGCCGAGGGCAACCGCCTGATATCCCTGAAGGTGGAGGTAGAGCCGAAGATACCCTCCAGCACCAAGGAGGCGATACTGGACGGTTTCCGGGAGATCATACCAGGATTCGCCGTTGGCAAGGTTCGATCCGGTCCCGCGGACTATAGGGTCAAGTGGATACCCGGTACGAGAACCACGAGCATGACGGTCACCGACAGTTCAGGTGACCGCCTGGAGGCGACATTCACGTCAAGAGAGTCATCTCCGGTCGTAGGGGGCCTGCACAAGTACGGCGTGGTGGACCCGGTGGCCGCCTATCTCGTATGGGGGGCATTCACGCCCCGATGGCTCTCCAAGAAGGGCTTCCTCCCCCCTTCAGTGGTCGTCAACAACCCCCCGAGCCGATGGCCGCGGGCCGAAAGATGGACACGCAAAGTATATTCGCCCTCGGGAACCTTCCCTTTCCAGTGAATACCCATGGAAACGTACCTACAAGTGACGTTCTCTAGTGAGGGCTCCCCCCCTTCAGAAGTGGCGGAAAGGCTGAGGGCATTGGGCTTCAAGCCGATACATGGTAACTACGACTTCGTCTACGACTGGAAGCGAGAGGTTGCCATGGACGACACGATGGACCTTGCCGACCAGTTGACCCAGCTGCTCAAGGGTTACAAGGTACTCTTCGAAACGGAGACGGTCTAGGGCGGGAGGGGGATCAGCTTGTCGAGCGTCCCTCTAGGAGGCGGCCCCTTCTCAGAGGTCGACCGGCTCAAGTCATTGGTCGGTCGGCAGTTCACCATTTACGAGACCAGAGCAACCCCTCAGTCTCTGATCTTCCTCGTCAATGTGGACGGGAACACTCTCGAGGAGAAGTTCAATTCTCTGTGCAACGAGATGTGGCCGCTCTACTACGTTCCCCAGATCCGGATGGAGGCTGGGGAGTACATGATAGAGGTTGTCCGGCGCCCCCAGAGAACACCCTGGAGCGGCACGGTGAACTGGATCATGTTGATACTCACCATCGTCAGCACGGTCTTTGCAGGATCGTTTCTCTGGCTCGCATACATAGGTGGATCCACCCTGAGGCTGTCCGACCTCCTGTGGGGAGGGGTCTTTTTCGCCGTCCCGCTCCTGACGATCCTTGGCCTTCACGAGCTAGCCCATTTCTTCATGGCGCGATACCACAAGGTCGAGGCCTCGCTTCCCTTCTTCCTGCCGATGCCACCTCCCTACGTGCCTCTCGGCACGTTCGGGGCCTTCATCTCGCTGAGGCAACCCATCCCAACCAAGAAGGCCTTGATGGACATCGGCGTCTCCGGGCCCCTCGCAGGATTCGCGGTCGCCATACCGGTGATACTTCTCGGGCTGTCACTATCGACACACAGCACTCCTCTTCCGCTCAGCAACTGTGGTCCCGTGATACTGGGTATCCCCTACGGCGGGATGATGTTCGGCTCATCGCTGATATGGGCCGCATTGAGCTTGTTCTTCCCTGCGGGCATCATCAGTCTGCACCCTCTCGCAATCGCTGGGTGGGTCGGCGTGCTTGTCACAGCGATAAACCTCCTTCCGGCGGGGCAGCTGGATGGCGGGCACGTTTTTCGCGCGCTCCTTGGCAAGAACAGCGTCTGGCTGAGCCTGACGGTGGTCGTCCTGCTCATCGGCCTCGGCGTGTTCTTCGGTTATCTCGGCTGGTTCCTCTTCGCATTCCTGGTGCTCATTCTGGGCGTGCGCCATCCACCGCCGCTCAATGACCTGAGCCCCCTGGACTTGAAGCGCAAGGGCCTGGGTATAGCTGCCGCAGTCGTGCTCGTCTGCGGGTTCTCGATCATCCCCATCTCCACTCCCTCAGGGGACTTCTCTGGGAACCTTGGTCACAATGGCGTGGCAGTAACTCCGTTCAACAAGACAAGCACTCAAGCGAACATGACCTTCACCGTGGTGAACAACGACATTGTGGACCATGACTTCAGCTTCTGGGTCAATATGACCGCGCAGAATCTCAGCGGGACGCAGCTTGCAAGCTTCTTCACGAACATGTCGTGCAACCTCGCCATAAAGGGGAGCAATTGGTCATGCAACGCTACTGCAAGCTGGCCCTACCTGTACCTATACTCTCCTCTTTTCCCGCTGCACCAGGGAGGTGATTCGACCAAGGTCACCATCGAGATCGTGGACCCGATGCCGGTACACATGGTTGGAACGCTCTACGTTGATGAGACGTGCGGAGCGGTCCAGGACCTTCCTAACGGCGGGGAACAGAACTATCCGATAAACTACTAGTAACTACGAACACACTGCGGGCTTCGCCAGCGGTCCCCGAGCTCCCAATCTCGATGGGATAAGTATTTTTAAATGGGGCGCGCGATAACTGAGGTATGCGTCTCTTCATAGCAGTTGAGGTTCCTCACGTCACCATTCGCGAGTTGGAGAAGCATGGAGAGGCCGCTCCCTCCCACATCACCCTCAAGTTTCTGGGAGACGTTGCAGACGAGAGGCTCAAGGAGATCAGCGAAGCTCTGGAGAGGGAGCTCGCTGGTGCGCACGGTGGCAAGCTTGTCCTCCAGGGACTCGGTGGCTTCCCGAGCAATGAAAGGCCCAGGGCGCTCTGGGTCGGTGTCGCTGAGGGGAGTGACATTCTCTCGGACCTCAACCAGCGGGTCGAGCGTGCAATGGCGGGGTTGGGCTTTCCTCGCGAAGACAGGCCGTTCCATCCGCACGTCACGCTAGCCAGGCTGAAGGACCCCAGACGACAGGAGGATGCCCGTGCTGCCATCGAGGCACATGCACGGCAGGTTTTCGGAGTAGGGGAGGTTAAGAACGTCCTGCTAAAGGAGAGCCGGCTTTCCCGGTCCGGCGCTGAGCACTTAACCCTTCTTGCTATTCCCCTGCGAGAGCCACCTTCATAGGTGATGAGGAGGTAGGGTAATGGAGATGCAGGAAGACTCGGTTCCGCCGGATGACGAGAACAAGGAATACCTTGCTCTGGCATCCTTTGCTCCTGCGGGTGTCCACGATGCGTATTCCCAGAAGAGCCTACGCCAGATACTCATGGCTGCTTCCCAGAGGAGCCTTCCACACCTGGCAAAGGTGCACTGGGAGCTCGATGGGGAGCGTTTGCCCAACATCACCAGTATTCTCTCCAAGGAAGGGCTGAAGGGTAAGATCGGGCTGGTCTTCCAGCAGCCTGTGATGGACAGGGTCGCATGGGAGTTCACCACTCCTGCTGCTGCGATCGCCTTTGACCCGCGCGGAGCTGGACGAATAGTGACCTTCCATTTTGATCCTCACTCCCTCACACCGTGGGACCTCAGCGACCCAGGTACGGTCCAGCCTGGGGTCGTGCGCATGTCGGTGAGAGAGGCGTACATTCCCCGCTCCATGAAACAGGAACAGGAGGCACGCCGGGGTAATCCTCCCCCCCCGCCACCATTCGATCTCTTCTCCATGGAAGAGCTTTCCCTATTCGTGCGAGCGCATGGGGTCGTTCCACTTCGGCTGGGGGTGTTGATGTACACCGCACGGGCACGCTACGCATACGACATTGACGTGGTCCGCGGTGAGCTCGTTCAGGATGCCAGGTCCGGACGTTTCCCGGTGACCAGCGCTGTTGTGCGCTCCTCGCGCCTTTCGCACGGACTTGACAGGTTCGTGGCCCGGCACGAACTGTCCAACGTCATGAACCGTGTGCTGGAGCTGGTCTTCGAGTCCAACGGCCTCAGCCCCAACGAGGTGTCCATGGTATTGCAGATATCCGAGGATATCGCGTTGTCCTCGCTGGAGACGCTGGCCTCGCGGCAGCTGGTAGTACTCGACAAGAGGACGCAGACATACGTTCCACTCCCTCAGGCATTCCTCACCGAGAGCGAGGCGAAGATGGAGCTCAAGGAAGAGGAGAAGAGGCAGGCCGAAGCCAAGAAGAAGCTGCTCGCTCCGCCTGAGCCCCCTGCCCCCAAGGAAAGCGTTCGGGCGCCAACCCCCGCCGCTCCCGCCGCGCCTCCCGCTGACCTCAAGGACTCGATCGAGAAGTTACTCGACATGGTGGAGTCCCATCCCACCTGCCCACTCTGCGGTCGAAGGATGTCCGGGCAAAGCAGAGACCTAGTTTGCCGTGAGTGCCTGAAGGAGATGCATCGCTAGGTCTCGCGCCACTGCGCCTTCTTCCAAGCTATCAAGAAGAGGATTATCGCTGCGGCGAGCAGAATGCCTCCATCAAGTAGTGCTTCTGGGAGCGTCAGCGGCGTTATTCCCATCGCACCCTGGACCAATCTTGCGGCCCAGGTGGTGGGGGCGATATAGGCTATCGGTTGCAAGTACGCTGGAAGCCTGGTGATGGGATAGTAGACAGGAGGCACTACCGAGAGGAAGATCGACACGATCGGCGCCACCATGAAGGATTCCCTGACATCGGCGAAGTACGTTGCTAGGGTGAAACCAAGAGCGCTGGCGAAGATCCACAGGAGGATCAGACTTGCCAGGATGACAACTCCCCCGAACAGAATGTAGTGGGCGTAGAAGAAGGAGAGGATCACGAAGACTGCCATCCCTGGGATCGAGTAGACAAGCTCGCTCAACGCCATAGCGGCAACGAAGGTGCCTTCCTTTACGGGAGTGGCAACGACCATCTCCTGGAATTTCAGGTCTGCGCGGTAGTGCGTCAGGTCCCCCTGGAGCGAGGTTCCGATCGAGAGCGTGGTCAGGACCATTCCGCCAGATACACCGTATATCAGGTAACCGGATCCGCCAACTACCAGGAGAAAGAAGAGGAAGGAGAAGGGGCTGGTGAGGGTGTTGATGAGAAAGAGCGGTGACCGCTTCATGGGAAGGAAGCCATTGAGCGAGATGATCGCCCAGACGCTCCTCAGCTTGTTCTCACGCATAATCCTCCTCCGTGGCGTCGACAGATATTTCCTGCCCCACCATCTGCAGGAAGATGTCCTCGAGGCTCACCGGACCGAGCGACAGACGCACTCCCTTCTCGAGAGCCTGCTTTGAAAGCTCGCGCGCCTCGTTCTCTCCGGTAAAGAGCATCAAGCGGTCACCAACACGACCGACTTCCCCATAGCTCTTCAGCTCCTCTTCTGAGAACCCTCCTTCCACTACGACCCGGTAGGGCCTTCGTACCCTGCCGGCAAGATCGGCCCTGCTTCCAGAAGCAAGGAGATGTCCACCCTCCAGCAGTGCGAGCCGATCGGAAAGGGATTCGGCCTCGTCCAGATAGTGCGTGGTCAGGAATATCGTCCGGTTGGCCTTGGTCGCCTTTCGAATGGCCTCCCAGACAGACCGGCGTGCAACTGGATCGAGGCCAGTGGTAGGCTCGTCCAGGAACAGCACGTCCGCATCAGATGCCATGACCATGGCGACCATGGCCTTTCGACGAAGGCCACCGGAAAGTCGGTTCACAACAGTGTTCTCCCAGGAATTGAGTCCCAGTTCGGCAATAGCGTCCTTAGTCTTTGCAGCGGCATCAGCCCGGCTCTCACCTCTCATGGTGAGATAGTAATAGACGAGTTCCTTCGGCGTCATCCAGTAGAACGGTCTCGCCTCCTGGGGGATCACAGCAATCCGCTCGCGAACCGCTGTTGCCTCGGTGACGACATCGTGGTCCAGAACGCGCACCTCTCCGGAAGTCGGAAGCAACGTGGTCGAGGCGATCCTCAGGAAGGTTGTCTTGCCGGCACCGTTCCGTCCTATCAGACCGAGTATGGTCCCCCTGGGAACTTCCAGGCTGACATCAGTAAGAGCGTCGTGATGCCCTCCGCGCCACTTGTATCGGCGGCACACTTTTTTGGCAACCAGGGCTTGAGGCATGAACTACCAACCGGGAGATCCTCGTTCTCGAACTAGCTCAGGATCTCCTTGAGCCTTCCATCTCTTATCCCCTGTTTGATCTCCATCGCAATCCTCCTTCCGGTTGATAGTCCTGGTGACACCAGGTCTGAATATGGAGAGCCGTTGATGAAGAGGTTCGTCCCAGCAACGATGCGAGTGGAGATCTCAAAGACCTTGAACTCAAGGTTCTCGGTCATGATGCCTTCTATGCAGAAGGGCCCTACCATGCCTCCAAAGAGCTCTATGGAGGTCTTGATGATCCTCTCCGCCACCTCGAAGACGTTGGGTAGAAGTGACTCTCTCAAGACCACGGGCACGTTGCCGGTCACGACAAAGGTGGGGCGGATTCCGCTCCGGTTCAACTCCTCCTGGCTTCCCAGCTTGTAGAGCTCGTCGATGTTCGCCTCATCGCGCCGGTCGATGCCAAGCAGTTCCAGGGAACCGCTCCCTACACGATACCCTTCCTTCGATATGGGGGAGTAGAAGAAGTGGATGTAGTACCGAGTACCTACGATGTACTCCTGGAGGACGTGCGGTTGCCTGATAGGTAACGACAGGAGCTCGTCCCTGTTCTTGGCCAGGTAGAAACCCTTGCCTCCTTTCGCCCCGTAATACTTGACGATCACTGGCCCGTCTATCTCGTGCGGGTCCCTGAACTTCCTGGGCATAGGGACGTTCGCAAGTTCCAGCCACTCCCTTTCTTTCTCCCTGTCGGATTCCCAGGCCATCACTTTCCGGTTCCCAAAGACAGGGATGGGGAGTGCGTTGAACTTCTCGGGGCCAACGTATTCAACGAAGGATCCGGTCGGTATGATGACAGCATTCGACTTCTGAAGTTCCGGAACGACCTGGTCAACTTCGGAGAACTTCTTCACTGTCAGGAACTTGTCCGGCCTGCCCAGGGGAAAAGCCTCGTAGAATCTCGGTGACTGGTTCTGAGCAAGGCCGATCGTGGGAAAGCCTTCCAGCTTCGCTCCGTGGAATATCTGAAGGCTCGAATGAGAGCATAATGTCGTTATGGCGGGAAGGCTTTTCGTCAATCCTTGGAGTAAATCTCCCTTGCTTAGTTCAACTACCATACGCATGCGACGTCACGTTCGGTTATGAAATTTGCGAGCGGGAGGGACTTGGGACAGAAAGGTGGATGCCCAGCAATTGTGGCGCATTCGAGCACTCAAAGGCCGGAGGGCCGTCTCTCCTGCTACCTCTGACACGTGGCAAAGCATGTCTGAATGGACCGAGCCTCGAGGAGAAAAGGCATTGCCATTCGGGCCAAAACGCGCCCAAACCGCCAGAGCAAGACCTCTTAAGCTGACCACGCTATCAATTCTCAGCGCCCCCAGTCAGTTAAAACGCAGATCGGGGTAATCGCAAGAAAGACATGAGCAGCCCCGATGAGCCAGCAGGAGCCATTACAGAGCCGACCGAAACTTTTGACAATCTCCCACTCCACCCCACATTGCAGCGGGGAGTCAAGGCGATGGGTTACACGAAACCAACGCCTATCCAGATCGGGGCGATTCCCGACGCAGTACTCGGGAGGGATATCATAGGAACATCCCAAACGGGAAGCGGGAAGACCGCAGCATTCCTGTTACCAATACTGGAACGCCTTATCCGACTTCCGAATGGATGGATCTACGCCCTAGTGCTCACCCCTACCCGTGAACTCGCGGTGCAGGCAGAGAGCTTCCTGAGGAAACTAGGCCAGCACACTCGCCTTCGCGGTGCCGCGGTGTATGGCGGGGTTGGGATGGGAGGACAGGTCCGTGCGCTCAGAGGGGGAGCCGAGGTCATAGTGGCGACGCCAGGACGCCTGCTCGACCACATGCGAAGAGGGAATGTGGATTTCAGATCGCTACAAATACTAGTGCTCGACGAGGCTGACCGGATGCTGGACATGGGGTTCATGCCGGACATCATGGAGATCATGCGACATCTTCCGAAGAAGCGGCAAACAATGCTCTTCACCGCCACCATGCCGCCGGAAGTGATCCAGCTTTCCAGAGAGTTCCTCGTCAACCCCCACATCATTCGAATGAAGGAGGCGACAGTCGCCGCAACAGGGGTTTCCCACAGAGCGCTTCAGGTCCCAGCCCATCAGAAGACCGACCTCCTGTGCCTTCTACTGGATGACAAGTCGATGACCGGCGTCCTTGTATTCGCTCGCACGAAGCACAGGGCCGACAGGCTGGCCCACCAGCTATCAGAAAGGGGGATCAGGACCGGAGTCATTCACGGGGACAGGAGCCAAGGACAGCGCGAGAGAGCGCTCGAGGGGTTCCGTTCTGGCAGGGAGAGGGTTCTGGTCGCGACCGACGTAGTTGCCAGAGGAATAGATGTTGAAGACATCAGCCACGTGGTCAACTACGATGTACCAAACGAGCCGGGAATCTATGTGCACAGGGTTGGCCGGACCGCGCGTGCCGGCAAGTTGGGCGATGCGATCACACTGGTAGCGCAGGAGGAGATGAGTGCATTCCGCGACGTGGAACGGCTCTTGGGCACACCGATCCAGATGGAAGAGATTCCAGGGTTCGTTCCCACGCAACCACCTCGTTCAACGACCTCTCATCGCAACTCTGGCAGAGGCCCACGGCGTTTCCAGGGCCATCAGCACAATGGTCAGTCTGCGAAGGGAGGAAGTTTCTCTCCGCGCAGAAGGCCCTCGAACAGTTGGCGGTAGTCCAAGGGAAGGTCTAGCGGACTCTCGCAAAGGCGGGACAGGATTTTCTGAACTCGCACCTTGCGCAACGGGCGCCGACCTTCGGTTCGAACCGCCCCGACGACATGCCTTCAGCCACAACAGCCACTCTCCCCGATAGGTTTGCTATCTCAGCGGAACCGCGGGGCGGAGAAGAAAGGGGGGTCAGGGAACGGAGATGATAGAGGATGAGAGACTCCACAGATTCATCGTAGTTCTGCTCGACCAGCAGCTGGTAGAACGTGAGCTGGTCTGAGGTGACGGCATCGCGCACTGACAACTCCCGCGAGGTCTTGTAGTCCACGATCACCAGGCGGCCCTGTTTCGAGAGGTCGATCCGGTCCACGATACCGTGGATAGGAACGCCGTCCATTTTCCCGCGGAGGTCCTGTTCGACCGCCAGGGGGCGGGGGGGAGCGGAAGTGAAGATCTCGTGGTATCGGGTGAGCAGGTCACGGCCCACGAGGAAGTACTTCCTTTCCTCTCCCTCGCTACCGTATCCTTCCTTGACCCACACCCTCTCGTAGTGTTGAAGCAGGTCGTTCACTGGCATGGGCGAGGGCGCAGGCAGGTCCGTGAAGTCGGTGAGCGTTCGTTGCTGCGCGGGCTTCGCCCGCGGCACAACAAGAGGCGCGACAAAGGCCTCCAGTGCGAGGTGCATCGAGCGCCCAAACGAGAAGTAAGGCTTGGCCGCCTCCGGGAGCTGGTCAACGTAGAGGAGCTTCCAGCGCTGAGGGCAATCCTCGTAGGTGTGGAAACTGGAGTAGGAAAGAGCGGAACCCCTGGAAAGGCCTGCCATGGTCAAGGACTAGGCGTGGCGAATATATCATCATGAGGAGGGTCGATGGGGAGCCCCCGCGCAGTCAACGACCCTCGCCCTTCGCACTACTTGGACTTGTTCTTGGTGACGGGGTTGGTCAGGTCCTTGGGTAGACCGAGAGCGTCGAGCAGTTCCTTGTAGTGGTTACGGATGGTTACCGGCGTTACGTTCGCGACTGCCGCGATACGGTCCTGGCTGCGCGGCTCGCCCATCAGGTTGGATGCGATGTAGATGATCGTGGCAAGGATGCCGTTCGGTAGCACCCCACTGGTAGAGTATACCTTCTCCACCTCTTCCAGGAGCTCAAGCACCTTCTGGCGGACTGGGCGCGCAAGGTTCAGTTCCTGTGTGAACCGCACCAGATAGTCACGCGGTTCGAGCGGCCGAAGACCGATCTTGAGTTCGCGGGCCAGTAGAGTGTAGGCCCTGCCCACCTCGATCTTGGTGGCCTTGGAATGGAGCGTTATTTCCTTCATGGTCCTTGGGACGTGGCACTGACGGCATGCCGCATAGACGCTGGCCGCAGCGAAGGCCACGATCTTCTTTCCGCGGGTGGCCTTGTATTCCAGGGCCCTCCTGTAGATGTAGGTGGCCGACTCTTTTATCTCCCGGGAGAGACCAAGAACGCTGACCAGGCGGTTGATTTCACCTAGGGCAACTACCATATTCCTCTGGTGTGTCCTGCCTAACCGCAACCTGTGGTTCAGTTTCCGAAGATGATAGAACTTGAGAGAGGCATCGCGAGAGAGGGAATTCCCCTGGAAGTCCCTTGTCGGAAGGCCAATCTCACTGGAGAAGCCCTTCTCTGGCATCAACGGGTTGACCGCCGGGCCATAACCCCTGCCCTCCATGGAGCTCTCCTCCTTGCTGGAGCGCCTGCTGAAATCACTTACGAGAGTGCTCTCATCGATCACGAGTCCGCAGTCCCCACAGACTACCTCTCCCCTGACCTCGTCTCGCATGAGGTGGAGAGATTTGCATTCTGGACAGCGACTCTTGGGTGCAGTTCCCCCTTCCTTCTGGCCGCGAGAACCTCCAACTCCGCTCTCAGCACCCCTGCCTTCCGGCAGGGCGACATCCCCATCACCCTTCATAAGCAAACTAGCTATTGTGAATATGGTTTAAATACTTTATGGTAGAAACGTTATATTCCAATACATTAATATGACGTCCGAAACGTTTACAAACAAGCTGGAACACGACATCGCAGGGGAATTGACCCCTTCCACGGAGATAAAAGTCAGGTTGCAAGAGGCCCAACTTAGGCTGGTCGAAGTGGTCTCTGAAAAGGCCAGGTCGATGGGTTTTTCCCTAGAACGGGCCCTGGTGGCTGGAAGCGCGGCCAGGGACACCTACCTTCCCGGCAATTTCGATATTGACCTGTTCCTGCTGTTTAATCCCTCCGTCCCAAGGGAGAAGATGGTGGAGGAGGGGCTCGCCATTGCAAGGGCGGTGCTGGAACGTCCGGAACAGAAGTACGCCGAGCATCCCTACCTGCGGGGCATCTTCCAGGGATTCACGACCGAGATCGTGCCCGGCTACGCCGTAAAGCGCGCTGACCAGCACCTTACCGCAGTAGACCGCACACCTTTCCACCAGGAGTACCTCTCATCGAAGCACACGGAGCGCACAAGGTCTGAGGTACGGCTGCTGAAACAGTTCCTGCGCTCTCTCAAGATATACGGCGCCGAAGTGAGGACCGAAGGGTTCTCCGGCTACCTCATGGAGCTGCTGATCCTCCGCTCAGGCTCCTTCAGGGGATTGCTGGAAGAGGCGGCGGGGTGGCGCGTCCCCCAGCGGCTGGCTCCTCCGGGACCTGACCCAACCGTGGAGTCTACCGCCGCCCTGGTGCTGTCCGACCCGGTGGACCTGCACAGGAACGTTGCCGCAGCGCTCTCAAAGCGCAACCTTTCCCTCTTCATCCTGGCGAGTCAGGCCTACCTGGCCAACCCAAGGCGGGAGTTCTTCTTCCCTCCAGCACGTGAGGAACTGACGAAGAAGGAGCTTGCCGAGCTGCACGCGAAGAGGGGAACCACGGTCACGGCCTTCGTTTTCCCAGTCCCCGGGATGGTTCCTGACATAATCTATCCTCAGTTGAGGAAGTCCGAGAAGTCCATGTCAGAGAACCTGGAGAGCTTGGGCTTCCGGGTGATCGGCTCAGCCTCAGCTGTCGAGGAAGGTCATGGGGCCATCCTCGTGGAGACCGAGGAAGGCAAGCTTGGGCCCGTGAGATTGCACCCCGGTCCTCCAGCAGGCTTCCCGGATGTGCCCAGGTTCGTGGAGAAGTGGGCAAAGAAGGACGTCATACAGGGTCCCTACCTGTCCCAGGATGGGCGCCTTGTCGTGGAAACCATCGAGAAGGTAAGGGACATAGCAAGCTGTGTCAGTGAGGCGATCCCCGACCTGTCCCTAGGAAGAGACCTGAGGTCCCAGATGGAGAAGTCCGGCAAGGTGCTTCCGTTTGGAGAGGCGCTCGAGGTCAAGTCCGTGCGCTCGGCACTGGAGATACTCTGGGAGAAGCGACTTCCCTGGCTTGATTGGGCTTGAAGAGCCCAGGCTCGGGAGAACGGCCAAACTCCATCCCTATATGTTGAGAAACAGGGACCAGAGGCCCAGCCACATGAAGAAGTAGACCGCGATGAGCGCCGCCCAATCCCCTTTCCTGTATTCCGATGCTTTCTCCCTCACGGCCTTCACAAGGAATGGCAACCCGACTGCACACCCGAAGCCAACCAGGAGCGCCAGAAGTGAGAGATCCACGGCCATGGAACCGGTTACCCCACCGTACACGGTCATCCGCCAGGACAAGACTGCCACCAGTACTGCCAGTGTCACGGCGATGAAGGTTGCGAACGTCTGCTCCAGTTCGTATCGTATGAAGCTGACTACGTCGAACTCGGGGAAATGGAAGGTCTTGTAGTCCTCCCCATCGTCCTCTTTCTTCTTTACCTTCTTCGCCAAACCCATCACTCCTTTGCACTAGACGCATGGCACAGCTCTTCAGCCATATATGAAGACCTTACCATGGGCCCGGACGCGACTCCCTTGAAACCCATCGAGCGGGCGAGGTTCCCAAGCTCCGCAAACTCCTTGGGCGTGACGTATCGATCAACCTCGTGGAATCCGTCGCCCCCCGGCCTCAGGTACTGGCCCAGGGTGACGAGGTCCACGTCAGCCTTTCTGAGGTCCTCCAGGGTCTCGAGCACCTCATCCTTCGACTCTCCAAGACCCAGCATCAGCGAGGACTTTGTTGCGCGAGCCGGTGTCTCGATCGACTTTGCCAGCTTCAGCACGCGGAGAGAGAGATCATAGGACGCCTTCTCGTCCCGCACCTCTGACGTCAAACGGCGCACGGTCTCCACGTTGTGGCCAAAGACGGCCGGGTGTGCGTCGAGCACCTTCTTCAAGGAATCGGTCGAACCGCCAAGATCGCTCGTGAGGACCTCCACCTGGGTCTCGGGGCACTCGTGGTTCAGGGCTCTGATAGTCCTCGCGATGATCCCTGAGCCGTGATCTGGCAGGTCGTCCCTCGCCACCATCGTCAGGACCACGTACTTGAGGCCCCAGGATTTCACGGTCTTTGCTACCCTTTCCGGTTCGTCCTCATCAGTCTTTCCGTCCCCTGGATAGTGGACCACAGAACAGAAGGAGCACTGCCGAGTGCAGCGGTCGCCAAGCAGCATGATGGTGGCCGTGCCGCGAGACCAGCATTGGGTCAGGTTTGGACAGTGCGCCTCCCTGCATACGGTGTTGAGGTCGCTCGAGTCTAGTAGCTCCCGCACCTTGCCATACTGGCTGGATGGCATCGGTGCCCTGATCCAAGGTGGCAGTTGGTGGCTGGCCAAAGTAGCGCTCTCTAACGGAAACCCTGAGTGAACGCCTCGACAGCACTGGAGTAATGACCCTGCCGCTCCAGTTCCATACCTTTCTGGTACCAGGCCTCCCGGTGTCTTGGATCGAGCTTCAGCGCCGCGTCGAACGCATCGATCCCTTCGGTGCCGCGCCCGAGCTTGCAGAGCGCAATCCCCTTCAGGGTCAGTGCAATGGAATCCTGCGGTGTAATGGACAGAAGGCTGTCGAAGGATTGAATGGCCTCCGCCGACATTCCCTGGCTGAGCAAGGCCTCGCCCTTCAGGGCCATGGCGCCGGTGTGCTGTGGATTCTGCTTGAGCGCAATGTCCGCCTGGGCGACCGCATGTGAATAGCGGCCGATCGAGAAGAGGATCCTCCCTACCAGGATGCGTCCGTCGGGGTCGTGTGGCCTCAAGGAAAACAGGACGGCGAGTGCATCCATTGCATCTGAGAGCAGCCGGAGTTCAACGAGCATACGCGCGGTCCTGAGCCATGCCCCCGCGTCGTCAGGGCGTATCTGGTACACAGCTGCGAGTGTCTGGGCTCGGCGTGTTCTCGCGACGGTGTGTTTTGGATCGAGCTCGCAGGCCCTGCGGAAACACTCGTGAGCTTCGACATAGGAACGCTTGGAGAACAATTCCTCGCCCTTCGCCATCCATGCGTTTACGTCCTTCTCATCGATCCCAAGGCTCTTTGCCAGGGCGGATCCCCTGAGCTTCCAACCCTCAACGTCAAAGGGGTCGTGGTGGAGCATGCGCTTGAATCCGAGGTATGCCTTCTGGTACTCATCTTGCATGTAGTATACGCTTGCGAGGTTGAAGAGGAGTGGCACGTTGTGCGGGTCATACTCCATGGCCTTTTCCAGTTGCACCCTGGCATCCGGCATCCTGCCCATCCGCGCGAGCAGCACACCCCTGTTGATGGAGGAGGCCAGGTGCGGCACCGGTGGCGTACCCTCCGGAGAATCAGCAGGCGGGGGTTCGGATCCGTAGAGGAGTGCCTTGTCATAGGCATCGAGTGCTTCTATCCCCTTGCCAAGTCGCTCGAGCGCGATCCCCATGTTGTACCACGCCTCGGCCGATTTCTGGTTGAGCACAACTGCCTTGCGAAAGACATCCAATGCATCGGCATACTTTTCTCCCTTTGCAAGGGCCGTCCCCAGCGCCAGGCATGTGCTGAAGGAAGCGCCATCCAGGTCCAGCGCCTTGCGGAAGCTCTGCACTGCGTCGTCGATTCGGCCTTTGCGTGCCTGGAGAAGTCCCAGATCGTGCCATCCGTCGCGGTCGCTGGGATGTGAGTCGAGATGCGCCTTCAGCTCGTGGATTGCCTGGTCGGTGAATCCCAGCCTCGAGAGGCTGAGAGCCTGGTAACGTGCGGTCACACTGTCGTCAGGTGCCATTAGGAGGACCTTCCCCGCTGCCTCCACCGCTTCCGCGTAATGTCCCACGCCCATCGCGGTCTCGCAAAGGGCGCGCCATGAGTCTACGTCATTGGGAGTCACCTCGATGAGGCGGTGCGCCACCTTGAGGGCTGCCAGCGGCCTGTCGGCCGAGATGTGGGCTGCAATGACCGCCCTCATCATGGGCGGGTTGGCATCCGGGGCAGCAAGGACGGCATCGAGTACGGCCACTGAATCATCTTCCCGACCCATTTCGTGCAGGAGCTTGGAGCTCAGCAGGAGAACCTGAAGGCTCTCCTGAGGATCCGTGTTCGCCTTTCCGAGGGCGTCGAGCGCAGCGGCCTTGTCCCCCTTGGAGGCCAGGGCATAGCCCAGGTAGGCGTTCGCCAGCGGATCATCGGGTTTCTCTCCCAGCCGAGTGCGTGCCATCTGAAGGAGATCATCCATCTTTCCGCCCTCCTTCAGTGCTTTCGCTTGCGTTCGCCAAGAAGCTGCCTCATCTGTCCCTGCGGCAACTGAGGGACTAGCCGTGGACTTGGGCATGATTATGAGGGGGATTACAGAACGCACACATAAAGGCAACACATGGAGTCCATTGTTGCCTTGAGGGCGCCAAGGTCGAAGCTCAAGAAACGCGAGGCAGCCTTCGGCCCCAAAGTTTCTCGATGTAGCTCATGGCTATTCTGGTGAGCTCATCTGGCGGGTCGGAGAAGCTGAGCCTCACGAACCTCTTCCCTTCCACCCTGGCGAGTCTCTGGTATTCCTCAGCAACTTTCTTGAGCGTATTCCTGCGCTCGATGGCATCGGGGCCACCCTTACGGTACTTGAGCCGTCGGAGCGCGACCTCGAGTGGTCCGTCCAGCCAGAACACGAGGTCCGGTACGATTGCCACCTCTTTCTCTACGGCAATGAGGTGCTTCTTCAGCTCGGGGGAAAGCATGCTCCCCTGGTAGGCCATGGTTGAATAGAAGGAACGATCAGTGATCACCACCGTTCTGGTGGCGAGGAGCGTGTCCAGTCTCTTGCGCGCCGAAAGTCGGTCCAATGTGAAGAGCAGGGCCGCTGCCACCGGGTTCTCCGTGGCGGCCTCCCTGGCCAGCCTGCCGAACGAGTTCTTGGTGGGTTCGAAGACCAGGGCGGTGCCGATGCCTTTCCTATTGAGCGCGGCCGCAATTGACTTCGCGAGCGTGCTCTTGCCCGAGCCGTCTATCCCCTCGACTGCAAGGAGCCAACCGCGTGGCCGTCGGTTCATCTTTCACTTCCTCATGAGATCGAGGCCATAGATCTTCTTTGGGGCCTTCACGAACGGTGTGGAAAGCTTCTCAACCATCGTCGAGGTATCCATCATTGCCCCTATCCAGTGCACTCGCCTCGGGATGGTCTCGAGGGAGAGGACCTTCCCTGGCCGACTGGGATCATCGAGATAATCGGTCTCCAGGAACCACATCCCCTTGTCCTCCAGCGCCTTGAGGACAAGCTCACGCTTGGCCAGGAACGAGGGCACGAGATCGTGCCGGGAGGCTGGGGGGAGATACGCGCGAGCATAGTGCTTTATCACCCTCTCGGGGGCGATACCAACCTGTTTCGCCAGCTGGGACATGGTGCGATAGGTCGTTTCGTTGAATTCTTCAGTGTGCAGCACTATGGGGCAGTCGGCGTCACGGGCGACCTCCATCGCCTTCAGCAGAACCCTTTCCATGGCCGTCTTCATCGCGGCATCTATGGGGAAGTGGGCCCTTCCCGCTTCGCCGAGCGCGACCGCCTTCTTCTCGGCCACGTACTTGCCGGCCAATTGCAGGGCGTCACACTGCAACTTCTCGGCAACCTCCAGGCCATGTTTCTTGGCCACTTCTACCATGTCTACCGGATATGGTGCGATGACAGGGAAGACCGTCACTTTCGTGGTCTCCTCCACCTTCTTGGCGATGCTGATGGTGGTGTCGAACTGGCTCTTGTAGCTTTCCAGATTCGTGGGGGTGTGCGTCTCGTAGTTCTGGGTTGCAAGGAACAAGTGGCTGCCACCCAGGCGCTCGAACTTGGCAGCCGCCTCCAGGCCGCGGGCCCCCGGACGGAGGTGGGCGTGGTGGTCGACTATTGGGAGAGGGAACGGGATGGAAGGATTCGTTACCATTTTCGGTGTAGTGTTGATGATGCTTCCCTACCGAAGCAGGCCAGTGGCCCTGAGTTCTTGAGTGATCTTCTTGACTGCCCTTTCCACATCAGCGGGCTTCCTGGCACCAGTGCATACGAGCTTCCCGCTCCCGAAGAGCAGTATGACGACCCTGGGGTCCTCGATGCGGCACACGAGACCCGGGAATTGTTCAGGTTCGTACTCCACCCTCTCCAGGCCCAGTGTCACCGCGATGGCGTTAAGGTTTATCTCGCTCCCAAGGTCGGAGGAAGCGACGATGTTCTGCACGTCTATCTTCGGTTTTGCAAGGATCCGCTGGCCGGTCTTGCGGATTTCCTTGGCAACCTTCTGAATGGATTCTTCCACTTCAGCCATGCTCTTTGCGCCAGTGCAGACGACCTTTCCGCTCCTGAAAAGAAGTATCGCGGTCTTCGGCACCTTCAGTCTATAAATCAACCCCGGAAACTGTTCCGGCTCGTATTCGGCACCCTCCAGGGCAAGGGCGATGGATGGCAGGTCGAGCTCGTCCCCTAGAGATGTCGAAGCCACTACGTTCTCTATACGAATCTTCGCCATGGGTTTATAAGGCATTTAAATACTGTTTATAAACATTACGGGGAAGGGTTGTGGTAACTTATCGGGAGTCCGGAGGGGTTCGGAATGACTGGTAACTTTCGGGACATGGCCTCCCCAACAGAGGGCTTTGGTGAGGTGGGGCGAACTATAGGATGTGCCACATCATTATCGTTTTGGTGCATACCTCGAACTCAGGCTGGAGTCGCCTCCATGCCTACCTTTAAGAGTGAGCAGACCGTGAGGGTCGGACAGTGTCAATACCAAGTTGGAGCAAGAAGCCAATCGACCTCTTGGACCAAGCTGACTTGGAAAAATTGCATAATTGCCGGAAGCACCTCTCATCAGGGTTTCACTGGAGAAGATGCAACGCTGAGGGAACTAGGTGGATTGGTGCTACTAGGGTCGAAATTGATGAGGAACTCGACATTCCGGTTGAAGTCCATCTCGAACTCGAAATCACATGGACAATCGGCGAGAAGTTCGGTTTTCGTTTGTTTGTTGTCGAGACGAATCAGGCAGTCCGAATGTATCACAACAGTCCGGGACACTCTGAGGCTAGAGGCAAGAAACTTGATGGTCCTCATAAGCATACTAACATCGACCGACTCATGGATGCCTACGAAGTGCCACCGTCCATTGTTGACCCAGAGGATTTCAACCGGTCAATCCGAGGTTTTTTTGCCGAAGAATCTATCGAAGGAGGGGAGGCATTTCCGTTGCTTACTACGAGGGTTACAACGCAACCTCCCTTGGACTTGTATCTTTGAGGCGGGATATGATTGAATGCAGAAAGATTGCAGAACTCGCAAGAAAGGCCTTTGCCGAGAGATTGCGCGTCAGGTCCGTAGGTCAAGGATGCGAGATCACTCTTCCGTTGCTTGACTCAGTCGATGATTGGGTCAACTGCTACGTTATCGAGTTTAGAGGTCAATGGAAGTTGACGGACCTCGGGGAGACTATTTCACATGTTGATAGCTACTTTGGCTTCAATCCAAAATCCAGTGGCAAACGTTCGGGCATCCTCGGGGTGTTAATGGAACATGGTGGCATTAGTCTCAAGGACGACGAACTCTACACAATGATTCCGGCTGGAGATGAAGAACAATTCCAAGATTCGCTACTCATGTTTGCCAACGCTGTGGAACGTATAGAAGCCATGAACTACATGTCCGAGCCCAAACCAAAGGCGGACTTCAAGGGGGCAGTCATGGAATACTTGGGGAAGAAGGAGATTCACTGTGAAGTGGACCCAACCATTGACGACCCCATACTTGGTGAGATAAAGATGGACCTCGGTGTAGGGCCACGGGGTGTGTTTACCGCGACAATGTATGCGCCGATTTCAAGCTCAGCGCGACCCATTTGTGAACATCGGCTTACTCAGTTTAGGCAAATCTCCAAGATGCCTGGACACCCAGAGACTACTGTAATCTATGACGATGCATCAGCAATTCCCGACCGGGGTGAGTTTAAGCTAATCGAAGAAATATTGGACATAGAAGCCATTCCTTGGAGCAAAATGGACAAGAGAGTTGGCGAATTGGCTTAGATAGAGGTAAAGTATAGCAAACAACCCTTGTGAAATACTCGTATCAGCTCTGAGAAATCTGACAAATAGTGACGAACCTTTATTTGTCTAAGACGTTGTACACGTCGTGAGTATGGAGTCTTGGGGTTTCGATTCGAAAGAATTCATTCGCACTCGCATAATCAGTCAGCCCGCTGGGGTGGTAAGTGGGACCATGAGCCCCCGTGAGAGAGTTTTTCACACGCCATTTGGGGTGGGGGTATGCACAGAAGAAGCAGAGGCCCTGAGGACGAGGCTTATTGACACTTTCAGTATACACAAGAAAGAGTACGGGATTGAGTCAGGTAGGCCATTCGCGCCGTCTAACATACTCCGGCATTGGCATCAGGACAACATCGGCGCATCAGTCCGTGCGGCAGAAGAGATTATTGGCAATATTCTTCCACTAATCAAACGACTTCACTTTTCATTCGCCGCGCTTTCGTCAAGACAAATGGCAACCGTACCGGTGGGGGGTTATGCATCCCCCGTCCGACAGATCCCTACACCTAAGTTCTTAGAGATGCTGAATCCGATGTACTCTTACTTGACTGCCTGGACAGCCGGAAAGGCAGGCATCAAGTTGAGCGAGGATGTGCGGATTGATGCCTTTGAATCAAAACAGACTGCGGCATGGTCTCAACTCATTAATGACACAGCCCCATCAGTGTGGCTTCATGGTGATGAGGTTGACCCCTTGGTGTGCACGGCGGACCTCATCGCATTTGCGACTGACAGACTCCTATATCGTGAGAAAGTCAAACTCAATCCAGGGAACATCCAAACTATGTGGAAGACGAATGGTCGAGAGGTAACTTCGTGGCTTGTTGGACATGGGAATGTGGACTGGGTCACCTGGAAGACTGATGAGGGCATTGACCCGATGCCACACATACGACATCCGATAGTATTCCTTCTACGCGACCTTCCTGAGGCCTACGCTAGTCCACCAAAGGGTAAAGGATTCAGCAGTTTGATGCAAAGTGGACCACCATTCGAGTCGGCATTGTGCCTAGCCGTCAAAAAGCACGGTTGCCTAAAATTCTTCAATGAGTTTGACGATCCAAAATACATCAAAGATGGTGATGTGTTCATATATGCAGGAGACAAGTCTAAGGAGCTTGCACAAGTGTACAAGGACATGTATGACATCGAAGCAATGACTTTCGCCGAAGCAAGGGTCCTAATTCAGAAAACTAACCAGAAGGGGACGCAGGAGGGGGAGAGAGACTGATAGAGAGGTTTGTTATAGGCGACATTTGCTACAACCCCCGGTGAGGAGCTGCCACAACAGTGACAAAGGGTGTCCAATATATATTGCTATCTGCCTTTCCCTGACCCGCAACTTGCGCACCACCAATTACGGGAGTCCATGTTTAGGTCACCCGTTTATCGCATCTGGTAATATACTGGCAAATCGTGCCTCCCTTAACTGGGAAGTAGCTCTCGGCAACTGGTGGCCTTACTTGCGTTTTGAATCACTGTGACCCACTTGTTCTTTCCCTCGATCTTGATTCCCGCCCTCTCTGCGGGTGTGTCCCCTTCCAGCGCCATGTGCGGCCGGAAGTAGTTGTGGAAGAGTTGCATCCCCTTGAATACGGGGGAGTCAGTCTTCTTGATGCCCCTCATGACCTTCTCCCTGTCCCGCAACTCCCCATTCATGCGCTCCATCTTGTTGTTGTGAACCGTTCCATCGAACCGGACGTCTGCGAAATGAACCGGGCTGTTCTTGTACTTGGTGTGGTAGGTCTTCATGTGCGCCCTGTGAAAGTTGGCTGCACCGTCTGAGATGAGCAGGCGGGGGGCCTTCCCTGCGATTTCCTTTGCCTCCTTGAACATGGGCCGGACATCGCTCGTTCCCTTGTTCTGTGAGACCTGCTGCGCAATCCAGAAGCGAGTTTCATCATCCATCATAGCAAAGAGGTACTGCATGTTCCCCGAGACCTTGACGTACAGTTCGTCAGTCCTCCAGGCATCCCCAACATTGGGCCGTATCTTGTCAAGGTAGCCCTCCATGAGATGAACGTACTTCTTGACCCACTTGATGATGGCAACGTGGGAGACCTTCACGCCTTGGAACTGTAGGAACTTCTGGACGTTCCTGTAGCTCTCCCCTGAGAAGTAGAGTTGCATGGCGGAGGTAATGGTCTGAGGGGTGGCGTGCATCCGCTCAAAGCCAAGGTTCACCACGAACCTCTTGTGGCATTCGCGGCACAGGAACCGTTGGGTCGAACCAACCTTGTTGTGCCTCTTTCCGCTCCTTACGACATTCTCTGAATGGCATGATGGGCAGGCATGAACGCTGATTGGCCGGATCACAATGGAATCACCCTGAACAGCCTTCCTGAGACTGAAGGAGAACTTGACGGCCCAAATATGCTTACAGGTAATGTGGCGCGACTCGAAATCAGGGCAGTTGCATTGCCATCCAAGCTCGCTTGTCGTAATCTCATAGATGGCATGGGTTGACTGGGAATGAACCTTGTATGTCCGGTCTGTGACTCTCACTACTTGTCCAAAACTATCGGCGATGGCCTTTCCCCTTTCTTGGCGTTGGTCGATGGTCTGTGTCCTCGGCTCTTCGGTGGCACTCATTACGATAGTCACGTTCCCTTCTCCCTCAGTCTCTACCTATAGTATACCCTCATAGGTATATATGCCTGACGGGGGTATGCTGAGGGTAACAACATTTATATAGCACCAACGCCCTATAAGGATTGATTAAAATGACTGAACATAAGGGGGAGTCAAAGGGAATCTTTTTGGCAGTTCCAGAGACAGAATCCGAAGGGAGAAGGGCAGTGGTATTATGCCCTCATTGCCACAAGGAGTTCTCCATCAGTCTGAAGTGTCTGCGTTGTGGGCATGAATGGTTCCCTAGGAGTGGCGTGCCTCCCAAGGTCTGCCCAAACCCCAACTGCAAGTCTCCGTACTGGGACAGACCAAGACGAAAGTGAGGGTTGATCATGGTTGAATCCCCTCGGAGATTGCCTCAGCTCGAAAGGATATACCCGAGATCCTGCGACCTCCGAATGGACGTACCTGTAGAGAAATTCAGGTCACCTCGTTCAGGGAGATTTCTGGATATGTTTGCTTGGTACCTGAATGGGGCGATCATCCAATGGAACCGTTTGGCGCTTGACATGAACAGGGCGCTCAAGTTTTGGGATGCAAATAGCCGAGTTCCGCGTCATATGGCGGATGCTTTCAACAGGCGCAACAGTGCATTGGCCTACTTGGACCTACATTTCTACCTCATATGCTGGGACAAGATGGACAAGCTTATCCAACGTTTTCTTGATGGAGAGAGTGACGAGGAAATTGTGCGGATTCATGGCCGTATCGATGTTCATCTACGCAACGCGGTTGATGCTAGGAACCATCAAGAACACTTAGACAGAGTCCTCACAGAACCGGGTTCGTACGGTATCCTCTTTGGCTATACTAACGGAGACCTCGTAATTACCCACGAAGCTAAGCGAGTTGGAGGTTCCAAGTATCAGAAGGGCATTCTCCTCGGGCATAGAGAGATTATTCAGGTGGCCAGAGCCTATGAAGAGATTGTCAGATACTTGAAATCCAATCCATCCTTGCATATGGGTGAGTGCTGAGCCATGTCCCGAAAGTTACCATATGGCAAAATACAGTCCTGTCGCCCTATAAGTTACCAGAACCCGGGGAAGGGGTTAAGTGCAAATTTGTGCTTGGAAAGCGCTCGACTCTCGAGGATAATCGAAGAAATCATCTAGAGGATTAGGAAAGCGATTGGCTGCCTCCAGAAGTGTCAGGTCGCTTCCCCCCGCCAACCTCATAAAACATCCCTGCTGATGGGGCGACATGAGCGCAATGAAGAAGCGTCCAGTCTTCGATGGCACGCCTACCCCATCATCTCCGAATCGATCGGGAAGACGCGTGTACATGGTCGCAGGAGGAGTTACCAAGTTCGCCAAGGCGCATCCGGCGATGGATTTCCGGCTGATGTGCAAGAAGGCCTTCGATCAGGCGATGGACGAAGTTCCGAACCTGACAACGAACATGATCGATGGCAGCAGGGTGTCATACTTCTCAGACCACTTCACGAGGCAGCTCAAGGCAGGGAGCATGGTCATAGATTACATCGGACTCAATCCCCGCGGCTCGGTTCGAATCGAATGGGGTGGTGCGACGGGAGGGGAATGCATCCAGGCCGCCTACGAGGCGATCGCCTGTGGACGCATGGACACGTGCGTCGCTCTGGGCTTTGAGACTATGAGCAGGGTCGCAACGTGGAAGGGCAACGAGTTCATCGCCCTTGCAAGCGACACGAACTTCGACTATCCGCTTGGAGGCTTCTACACCGGCTACTACGCCCTCATGGTTCAACGCCACATCTACGAGTACGTCCGCAGGAAGAAGTTCGCGAACATCAAGGACGAGCACGAGGCCCAGAGGAAGGCCATCGAGTACGCACAGCGAGTGATGGCGATGGTCTCGGTCAAGAACCACCGCAACGCCCTCTACAATCCCTATGCACAATATCCCAAGAACCTGGATGTCAAGGCAGTGCTCGAATCCGAGATGGTGAGCCACCCCCTGATGAGGGAGCTCGTCTGCACGATGTCAGATGGAGCTGCCGCAGTCATCCTCGCGAGCGAGGAGCGGGCCAAGGAGCTCACTGATCGCCCGGTCCTGATAAAGGGGGTCGGGTGCGGGACAGACAGCATGAGGCTTGCGGACAGGCCCTTTGGAAAGGTCCTGCTCATGCCCCACGAGAAGGCGAGCGATTACGCGGACCTGACCTACCCTGGAGTACACTCCTTCCGCGCCGGGAGGGCGGCAGGCCTAGAGGCGTTCAGGCACGCAGGAATTGAGAACCCCAACAAGGAACTCAACTTCATAGAACTGCACGACGCGTATGCCTCATCCGAGATCCAGACGTACGAGGACCTAGGGCTCTGCAAGTACGGTGAGGGATACAACTTCGTCGAGAGAGGAGATGCCTTCCTGAAGGGCATCGACTACGGCCTTGACGTGCCCAACGCGGGCGCGATCCCGGTCAATCCATCCGGAGGGCTCATCGCATGCGGCCACCCTGTGGGCGCAACGGGACTGATGCAGGGTGTCTTCGCGCTCTGGCAGCTCAAGGGGACCATCAAGGAGCACTTTGGCAGCGACAAGCTCCAAATCCCTGGAGCCAAGAGGGGTGCCATCCACAGCCACGCGGGAACCGGGTCGGCAGTGACGGTGACAGTTATGGAGGCGAAATAGGACCATGGCGAAGAAAACGACGCCCAAGAGCGAATCCAAGAAGCCATTGTTGAAGAGCAAGAAGTTCCAGGAAGTGAGGGAAGCGCTCCTCAAGGACGGCGCAGCGCTGATGGTCGACAAGGACGGTGTCGAGAACCTCCTGGTTCACTCCCCGTACCATGTGGACTACATCCAGAGCTATGCTCAGGACTCTCCGTTCTTCCTTGGCCTTGCAGAAGGCAGGCTGAGGGGAACGAAGTGCGAGCAATGTAACTATGTCTATGGGACCCCACGCGGGCATTGCCAGTTCTGCGGTGGCCCCAACGTTTGGGTGGACCTCCCCCTGAAAGGCAGGGTACACACATGGACAACTTGCTACTTTAGCGGCGAGGCCTTCCTCAAGGAAACCCCGTACAACCTGGCAATGATCGAGTTTGACGGGGTCAATGGCGTGCTATTGGCCCGGCTCAAGGATTGCAAGCCGGAAGAGATCTATGTCGGCATGCCGGTCGAAGCGAGGTTCACGAAGAAACCCACCTACTACATAACCGACATCTGGTTCGTCCCGGCGTAGGGCCGCCCTCACGCCTTCGTCGAAGGCGAGTGGGTTGGAGGGTCGCTTTGAGCCAGCGAGTCCACCTTGTCGGCCATCTCCAGCCACCTGAGGTAGGAGTTCAGGGCCGCACGGAGCGATGACGTGGAGTCAGCCATCACGTGCAGGACAATATGTCCACGTTCCTTTGCGAAAGTGACAGAGGTCTTTCCGAGCATGTCTCCGGATTCGGGCTGGAGTGCTCGGACCAGCCGGTCCACCTTCTCCTCCGGCCAATCGGTCAGCGTGATGTTGGCTTTCCAACACTCGATCGGCTCCTCCCCCATGTGTGCCTCCATCTTCTCGGTCTTGAAGATAGGAGCAAGGCATTAAAGCTCGAGCCCCTTCAAATGCCACACGACGCGAGCGGGAGAAAGGGGCGGGATGCCGAAGGTCAATAGCGTGGCTATCAAGTTCAGGCCGCCCGAGGTGCGGTCCGCGAGGCGGTTATCCAAATCGGTCGATGTTGACGCAAGCGTCGAGGAGATATGGAAGGCGTGGACCACGGAGCCGGGGGCCAGGACCTTCTTTGCTCCAGCAGCTAGGATCGAACTATCGATCGGGGGCCGATACGAGCCGTTGTTTGACGAGGATGCGCCGGAGGGATTGCAGGGAGGCGAGGGGCTCCAGGTGTTGAGCTACCTTCCGCACAGGATGCTGTCGTTCACCTGGAACGCGCCTCCGCAGTACCCAACTATCCGAGCGAAATACCACGCGTGGGTTGTGTTGCAGTTCGACCCTTTGCCAGGAAAGCGGACCCGAGTTCATCTGGACCATTTGGGGTGGGGAAAGGGAGGAGGATGGAATGAGGTCTTTACCTACTTCGACAAGGCCTGGGACCTGGTTCTCTGGAGACTGGCAAAGAGATTCGATGAGGGCCCCATTGATTGGAAGGATCCCTACCGTCCTCCAAAGGGATGGAGCGCATCGGTTCGCAGGCGATAGCGATCAACCGTGAGCTGACCGCGGATCATGCAACAGGGTAGCGCCCTGGATCGTTTCAGCCAGAATCGTCCTTCTCCACTTCTTCAGGCTTCTTCTCCTGCATGAACCCATACTTGCTCTTTGGTTTCTTCTGGGGCTCGCGTGGCTTCTCTGGCATGCGCTCCTCCAATCCTCCCTCTTCCGTTTGCAAGGAGGACTCCTTTTCATCGGTCGAGTAGCCCTTTGTCACGCGCATTTCCATCGGCTGGAGGATCTGTGGGTCGAAGTGTTTCACGTTGGGATTTATGTCCTCCGGCTTGACCTTGCCCTCGTACGGATTCGTCTCGGAACGCTCTGTGCCTAACGTCCGCTCGAAAACCACTCCAGCGTCCTGAGGTGAGGTGGTTGGGGATTTCTCCGACGCCACCACGGTGCCAGAGGCGGGTAACTCCTCACCATCCTCAGACCAGACCTGTGAAGCCGAAGCACCGCCGGCGCCAGAAAGAGGGATTGGGCCCAGTTCATGGCCGGCTGCAACTCCACTTTCAGGAGAAATCTCCACAACCCCTGCAGGTTGTGTTTCCAGTCCCCTTGCGTGTCGGCGCTCGATGGCATAGAACACCAAGGCCAGCACCAGAGCTAGGACGATGATCCCGATCCACCATGGGAAGGTGGTCATGGGAGTTGTGTGGTTCGGCGAGGCCGGGACGATGGTGATTGTAGTGTTGGCATTGACCACCGTCCCACTCAGCTTGGCAGTTATCTGAAGGTTCACTAAGCCACTGTGGACAGAACTTGTTGTAGCAAATGTGACCGATGAGCCAGTCGAGCTCGAAAGGCTGCCGAGAGTCGAATTCATAGTCCAGACATAGGTGATCCCGGTAGGGCAGCTCGCAGTGCTTCCGCCTATCGTGCATTTCGGTGAGGCTGTGAAGATCTGTGAACCCCCGGCGGAAAGGGTTGGTGAGGCCGGGCTTATGGATACCGAGGCCAGGACTGCCGTGGGGCTCTCCGTGATGGTTATTGCCGCCCCAGAACTCTCAACCGTCACACCATCCAGAGTGGCATTGACGAAAAGATATGTGATACCTGTTGTGCTGCCCGCAGTGACCGTCACGGTCGAACCGGTAGCAGCGTTGAGGGTCGCCAGATCGGAGGTGAGAGACCACGAGAATGTTGCACCTGATGGACAGGTCCCTGCTGAGCACGCCAAACTGGGCGTGAACGCTTGCGTACCGCCGTAGGCAAGAGTAACGGATGCGGGCTTCAAGACGACCGATCCGAGAACGTTTGCTGCGTTCACCGTCAAGGTGGCGCTCTTGCTTGCAGAGTGACCTGCAGAATCGTTGGCGTAGGCAGTCACATTGAAAGTGCCCGTAGATGTCGGAACGCAGGATAAGGAAGAAGTGTTGGCGGATGTGCACCCTCCCGGCAGGCCAGCGTAGGCGTAGGTCAGCGGTGCGGTGCCCCCCAAAGCTGTGACGTTCAGGTAGGTCGTATGGCCTACGGTTATTGGATCAGGGGAAGCAGTGAAAGCAGAGATAATCGGAATGGAAACTGAGAGATTGACTGCCAGGGTGGTGGTCTTGTTAGCTGAGTGTCCAGCGCTATCGTTGACGAAGGCCCTGATAGTGAAGTTGCCTCCCGAAGCGGGAACACAAGTGAGAGAACTCCGATTGGCGGTGGCGCAACCGGGAGGCAGTCCCGCGTACGCATAGGCGAGGGGCGCAGTGCCTCCTTGGACAGTAACATTGAGATACGTGGTGTGGCCCGATTTTACTGGGTTGGGGGAAGCAGTGAACGAGGTAATGGTCGGTAGCGACACTGGATTGACGATGAGCAATGTCGAGTCATCTGTTGAGCGGCCAACAGTATCATTGGCGAACACCCGGATCTCAAAATTCCCAGTCGAACCGGGGGTACACGAAAGCGAATTGGTATTGCTGGAAGCACAGGAAGGAGGAAGTCCGGTATAGGTGTACTTCAGGGCTCCCGTGCCTCCGGTTGCTACCACAATGAGGAGGGTGGACTGGTTCACGGTGACTGGATTGGGTGTGGCGGCGAACGAGCTGATGCTAGGAGGAGAGCTGACGAACGAGACTATCGATATGGTCCCCTGGCCGTAGTTGGTCACGTAGATGGAGTCATCGGCCGCATCGTATGCAACACCCGTGGGGTAGCTGCCAACGGGGACCGTTGCTGTTACCTGGTTTGGCGTGTCATTGATCACGCTCACACTGTTCGAAGCCAGGTTGGCGACAAGGACCTCACCCATGTCTGGGTCATACGCGATACCCTCGGGGTTGCTTGCCACGACAACATTCGCCACAACCTTGTTCGACGTATCATTGGCCACGCTAACGTTGTCCGAACCCGAGTTCGCGACAAAGATCTCCCCTTTCCCGCTGTCATATGCCATGGCGTTGGGATTGGTCCCTACCGGGATCGAGGTCTTGAGGGCGTTGTTCAGTCCATTTATCACGCTCACGTTGTTTGAGTTCAGGTTGGTGACGAAGATCTCGGCCTTGCTGTTGTCATAAACCACTCCAAAGGGGTTGCTCCCGACCCCTATGGTGGAGGAGACCGAGTTGGTGGAGTCGGAGATAACGCTCACGCTGTTCGAACCGTCGTTCGCGACGAAGATAGTGCCCCTCGCGTAGTCATATGCTATGCCAAATGGTTCGTTCCCGACCTGGATAGTGGCAACGACCGCGTTGTTGGAGTCCGAGATGACGCTCACATTGCCCGAGCCGCTGTCGGTGACGAAGATCTCACCCTTGCCGCTGTCGTACGCTACCCCCCAAGGGCTGTCCCCGACCGGAACAGTGGTGACGACGGAGTTGGTCGTGACGGAGATCACGCTCACGTTGTTTGAACTGCGGTTGGTGACGAAGATCTCACCCTTGCCGCTGTCATACGCCACGCCATAGGGATGCGTCCCGAGCGTTATGGTAGCAACCACCTTGTTGGTGGAGTCTGAGATCACGCTGGCACTGTTCGAGTAACTGTCAGTGAATAGAACTTCGTTCTTGCCGCTGTCATAGGTTACGCCATAATAGGAGGATCCGGCCAAGATCGTGGCAACAACCTTCTTGTTGTTGTCCGAGATCACGCTCACATTGTCACTGCCTTGGTTGGCGACAAAGACCTCTCCCATCCCGCTGTCGCAGGCAATTCCCCATGGACTGGTCCCTACCGAGACGGTGTTGACGACACTGTTCTTCTTGTCACTGATAACGCTCACGTTGTTGGAATTGTAGTTGGTGACATAGAGCTCGCTCTTGCCGCTGTCAAATGCAATTCCGTAAGGATGAATCCCTACTGTGATCGTGGCAACGACTGTGTTGTTCGAATCAGCGATCACGCTCACGGTGCTTGCGCCACCGTTCGTGACGAAGACCTCGCCCGTCCCGCTGTCATATGCCACGCCATAAGGGCGAACTCCGACCGAGACAGTGGCAACAACCTTGCTGGTGGCATCCGAGATCACGCTCACGCTGTCCGAGCCGCTGTTTGTGACGAATACTTCACCCTTGCCACTGTCGTACGCTACACCATACGGGCTTCCCCCCACCGGGATGGTGGCGACTACGGTGTTTGTAGCATCCGAGATCACGCTCACGTTGCTGTTGTCCAGGTCAGTGACAAAGATCTCTCCCTTCACGCTATCATACGCCGAGCCGAGAGTAATCCCTCCTACCGGGACGGTGGCGACAACGGTGTTGCTAACATCCGAGATCACGCTTAAGTTCCCGGTACCCTGGGTAGTGACGAATACCTCTCCCTTCGTGCTGTCATATGCTGCGGTGGCCGGGGACAATCCGTTGACCGCGAGGAAGTTGCCGGGAACCAGCGAATTGTTGAACAGGACCAGCGTGTGGGCCACACGTGGAGTCATCGAGGTCGGCAAGAGAGGTCGAACTGCAACATGGAGCGGCTCATGAACGATTTCACCTGCTGCAATGGGAGAAAGGGTGAGGATCCCGGTCAGCAACAGCACGAGCAGCAGAGCCGTGCCTCCAGATCTCTTGAACGATATGGCGAGACTCTGGCCATTGCTCTCTGGATACACCAAGCCCATCTTCTGCTCGAGTCGATTCAGGTCCTAATGGGGTTGCTCCTAGATAACCGTTGGGGGATGAGCACATACGGTCATCAAGCCACACCAAGGATCACTGGTATCGCCGCAGATACCTAAACCGTCCTCACCGGCAGGCCAACGGGGAGGCCGGATCAGCCCTGCTTGAGATCCTTTCGGAAGCCTGCCAGTAGGCGAACGGTCTTGTCGGTCGCGACCTGGGCGTAGGCAGCAGGAGTGAAGTATCGCTCCATCTCCTCCTCCTTAATCCATTTCTTCACAACATCGTTCGTCTTAGCCCGACTTAGCAAGCTGTCCTTTCCCTTCGGTTTGAGGTCCCGTGTAAGGTTCCGTAGGAGTTCGTGCGCTTCCTGCCTTCCCAAACCACGCCGTGTAAGTTCCAGCATGAGAGCCTCGGCCATGACTGCTCCACCACTCATGGACAGGTTCTCCAACATCCTGTCTGGGCAAACGCGCCAGCCACTTACGATGGCTCTCATGCGGGTGAGCATCTCGTCAAGAAGTATCACTCCGTGGGAATAGAGGAACCTCTCGTTCGCGGAGTTGGCCAGGTCCCTCTCGTGCCATTGCACCATGTTCTCCAGGGCCGGTTGTGGGAGGGCCCGCAGCAACCTTGCCAGGGAGCTCACGTTCTCCGAGTTGATGGGATTCCGCTTCTGAGCCATCGTGGACGATCCCACCTGCTTTCCCTCTTCGAAGGGCTCTGAGAGCTCGGCAATCTCAGTGCGTTGCAGGTTCCGGACCTCAGTCGCCAGCCTATCGAGAGTGCTTGCGACCATGGCGATCCAGAATGCGAATTCCGCCAGACGGTCCCGTCCGGTGATCTGTGTTGGAGCATCCTCAACTTGAAGCCCCAGCAGGGCCATCGTCCTCTTCTCCAGCTTCTCGCTGAGATCACCAAAGCTGGCCCCGGTTCCAACGGCACCGGCCATCTTTCCCACTGCAAGCCTTCCCATCATCTCGTCCAGCCTCTTCCTGTGCCGGAGGAGTTCCGCTGTAAAGGTCGCAAGCTTGTAGCCAAAAGTGGTCGGGACCGCGTGCTGGCCATGGGTCCTCCCTACCATTATCGTGGCCTTGTGCAGGTCGACCTGCTTGACAAGGGAAGAGATGAGATAGTTGAGCGAAGAGCGGAGCAGCTCGGCGGCCTCCTTGAGTTCCAGCCCTCTTGCCGTGTCCAAGATGTCGTTGGAGGTCGCGCCCATGTGGACATAGGGACCGCCTCTGTTCGCCACTTCAGTGAGCGCCTTGACCAGCGCCATGACGTCGTGATGGGTCTGTGCCTCCAGTTCGTCAACGCGGCGCAAGGCAACCTTTCCTTGCTGGACCGCCATCGCGATGTCTTGAGCGGCTTCCTTTGGGATCACCCCCTCCTCCGCGAGGGCCTGGGCCAGCGCGCCCTCTACCTTGAGATAACGTGCAAGGGTAGCGTCCCGGTCAAAGATCGCTTTTGTCTCCTTGCGACCGTAACGGAACTCGATTGGGCAAATGGCGTGCGAAAACCCTTCCTCCTCTGTCCCTGGGGTCATGGGTCAGGCGAGACAGGGTGAGTTCATAGCAGTTGCGAACGGACGCGTGCAATATTGCGAGAACAACCGGGGTTACAATGCGCAGACCGTCTTTGGCAAGGTTTAATAGAGTTGGATAGTCTCTACTATGGCGCGATATCGATGCAAGAAAGTGTGAAACGCCGCACGGCCTTCCGTAGACGGCTTCGTAGGAGGAACCGAGGTGTTGCGGCCGTCGTGGGCACACTTCTTGCCCTCTTGGTCTTCCTTTCGATCTTCGGAATCTTCCTAACGGAATATGTGCCATTGTGGATGACGGACAACGAGGAGTCCTTCTCGAACTCCGTGGCATCCCAGTTCGGAGCGATCAAGCAGACGATGGACAGCCTGTACGTGAGCGGCAAGACGAGCTTCGCGGTGGCCAACCCCGTGTCGATGGCCTCGAACGGGGTTCCCGTGTTCGCTCAGCCGACTCAAGGCATATTGGGCTTCTCCGAACCTTCTTACCTTTACACGAACGTCAGTTTCATATTGGGCGGCACTTCTCATTGGTTCTGGCAGAATTTCAGCACCGGAATGATCCAGGACCGTTTGGGTGACAGATATTATGTGCCGCTAACTTACGCCCTCGAAGGGGATTCGGTGATTCAGAGCCAATCCGCATACCAGCAGACTGTCCTGTTCCAGCCCAGCGTGATAGCGAATCAGAGTGGAGCAAGGCCCTCGTTGTACCTAACGATGTTCTCCATGACAGGAAACAACACTAACGGAGCTACGACGTCCACCGGGTTGGCTGAGGTTTATACTACTTACATGAGCAGCCAGACCTACACCGGAGCCTATAACACTCGAGTCTTTCTGAACTTCACTACGTACTACCCCTGCGCGTGGTCCAATTCGTGGAACAAGACCTCGGTGACTCTCAACACGTCCGGCTATCGCTTTGGTCCCAATGTTCATCCGTTGCCAGGTCCAAACGCGTATCCTGTCGGTGCATGCAGCAACAACCTGGTACAGTATCCGGAAAAGTTGCAGATATCCTTCACTCCAGTTTCCACGTTCGTCCTGACAGTAGTGTATTTCCAGGTCAACATAGGGGTGGGGAACCCTACATAGGAGGCTACAAAAATGGCATACCGTGTTAAAGTCTCGACAAAGAAACCCGCGATGGGAGAGTCGCAGATAGATGAGGATGCCACCAGGAACTTGGTCACAGTGATACCTCCCATCCTCGACCCTTCCGTCAAGGAAGTGGACTTCATCAACGTGCAGCCGCCCTACTCCTACGCCCGGGTAACGTTCAATGAAAAGTCCAAGGAGTATCTCTACGAGGTCATCGAGCCCTACCTCACCAACCGGGAAAAGGAACTCCTAACTCACCTGAAGCAGGCGCTGGTGCAGATACTGGGTGCCGAGGGAGGTCTTGATAAGTCCGCTGACAAGAAGGCGTATCTTCGCGGGAGCGTAGAGACTTACTTGAAGAGCCGCAGCATCAACATCTCTCCGATATCGCTCGAGCGGCTTACATACTACATACTTCGCGATTTCGTGGGGTACGGTCCGGTAGACGTCCTTGTCAATGATGTGGGAGTCGAGGACATCTCCTGTGATGGAGTGGAAGTACCGATCTACATTTTCCATCAGAAGTATGAGTCTGTGAAGACAAACGTGGTCATCGACGATGAGGACCTGTTGAATGGATTCGTGGTCGCCCTCGGGCAGAGGTGCCAGAAGCAGGTCTCTGTCTCCAGTCCGATCCTGGATGGGACCACACCGGAGGGACACCGTGTCCAAGCAACCTATGCCCGTGAGATCACGACGCGAGGCGGCACCTTTACCATCAGGCGATTCAAGGAGAAGCCCTGGACCCCCGTCGACCTGATCATGATGGGCACCGCGAACGAGGAGATGGTTGCATACCTCTGGCTCGCGGCCGAGATGGGCGAGTCCTTGATCATATGTGGCGGGCCTGCTGCGGGAAAGACGGCCACGCTCAACGCCATTGCTCTGTTCATTCCTCCGACAGCCAAGATAGTGTCCCTGGAGGACACCAGAGAGGTGAACCTGCCTCACGATAACTGGATCCCTGGAGCTACACGTTCAGGAACAGGGGACCGCGGTCCCGATGGGAAAGCTGCGGGCGAGGTCGACATGTTCGACCTGGTGAGAGCATCTCTGAGGCAGCGGCCCAACTACATCATAGTGGGTGAGGTGCGAGGAAAGGAGACCTACACCATGTTCCAGGCCATGGCAACGGGCCACACTACCTACTCGACCATGCACGCGGACAGCGTGAAGAGCATGGTCAACCGTCTCGAGAACCCTCCAATCAACACGCCGAGGATTCTGCTGTCCGCTCTGAGGATAGTCATAATTCAGGCGATGGCGCGCGTAGGAACCCAGACCGTTCGTCGCATCAAGCAGATACTCGAGATCGTGGGATTCGAGCCTGAGACGAACGAGCTCATCACGAACACAGTCTACGAGTGGGATCCCGCCGGGGACAAGTTCGTTTACAAGGGACACTCTTTCGTCCTTGACAGCATCATGGAGCTCAAGAACTTCACTCACGAAGAGATGGAGGCGGAGTTCAAGCGCAGGGTGGCCGTGGTGAAGTACATGAAGAAGCGCAGGGTCGTTGACCACCGGCAGATATGGCAGATAATCACAAGTTATTATCGCGACCAGGAAGAAGTGATGAGACGAATAGGCTACAAGGCCGGTGCCGCTGAGGTGGCAGCATAGGATCATGGCGACAGCAATTCAGACCCAAACCCCGCGGAAGCCGCTCCCTGCTCAGGCTGCCAGGCCCCACAGGATAGTTCGCGTGGCCAAGGGAACGCGCCCGGTCTTCGCCGGTCTCAGTCCAATCCAGGCAATGGCGTGGAAGTACTTCCGCGCAAGGGTGGGGCGCGAAGGAGTCATCGACCAGACGATGGAGGATGATCTCATGAAGGCCCACATGCGCCTTCGTGCCACAGAGTACATGGCATACGTTTACTTCATGACCTGGATCATCGCGCTGCCAGTCGGCATTGGACTCGGAGTGGCTCTAGGGGTCATGGGATTTCTCGTCCTGAACCTTGGCTTCCTCAGCATCGCACTCGCAGTGCTTCCGGCAGTCCTCATCCCTATTATGGCCTATGTCGTGTTGAAGGGATCGCCCTCGGGCAAGGCGAAGTCCAGAGGTCGAGAGATCGACAAGAGGATATGCTCGGCCATGAGCTTCGTATCCGCAATGGCCAGCGCGGATGTGAACATCGACACGATATTCAAGGAGCTGGGGAGGGAGAAGATATACGGGGCGGTCGCCGAAGAAGCCGCGTGGATCACGCGAGACACCGAGCTGCTCGGGGTCGACATCTTGACGGCCATAAGGAGGGGTGCCTCCCGAACACCTTCACGGCGGATGCAAGACTTCCTTCAGGGAGTGGTGACCACCGCAACTACCGGCGGCCAGTTGAAGCCTTACTTCCTCATCAAGGCCGAGCAGTACGACAGGGAGAACAAGCTCGACCTGTCGAAGAGGATCGAGACGATGGGTCTGATGGCCGAAACCTTCGTGACAGTTGTCGTGGCCTTCCCCCTGTTCCTGGTGATCATGATTGCGATATTTGCAGTCGTAGGGTCCGGAGGCGCTGGGATGACCATGATCCTCTGGGTCATAGTCGGGGTCATGCTGCCAATCATGCAGGGCCTATTCATATGGATAATGTTAGTGATGGCTAAGGAGGGCCAGCAGTAGCCATGGCGGCGAACTCTGATGCAACTGAACAGAAGCCTCAAGAAGGCTTCAAGGACATCTACGTGCTCTTCATAGGTGTCGCACTGGCTGTCGTGTGTTTTGTCCTCGGGTTCCTCTCGATGTCAGGTTCGTTCAACCTGCAGCTAAGGCCGGGGGAGAACCAGCCTTCGACCATGAACTCTATGTTGGACTGGGGTGTCTTCGCCGCACTGGCGATACTCGGCCCATACGGGATCGTGAGTGCACGCCGGCTGGGTCGCATAAACGAGATCGAGAAGCGACTCCCTGACTTCTTGAGGGATGTGGCCGAGGCAGGCAGGTTCGGTATGACGTTGCCAGAGGCCATAATCGTAGCGAGCAGCGGTCGCTACGGGCCGCTAACAGACGAGATCAAGCGGATGGCAAGTCAGCTCGAGTGGGGAGTTCCAGTGTCCGAGTCCCTGATGCTATTCAGAGAGCGCATCAACACACCGCTCACACGCAGGGTGGTTTCCATTGTAATCAAGGCCAACGAGGCTGGCGGAAACGTGGCCGATGTTCTCACGATGGTGGCCCACGACGCCAAGGAGGCACAGCTCGCAGAGGAGCAGCGCCGGATCAACATGTCCACGTACCTCGCGGTCATCTACATCGCCTTCGGTGTGTTCCTGGTCACCATCTACATCATGGCTGCCACATTCCTGCCTGAGATGATCACAGCGGGAGCAAGTGTAGGACAGATCACCGCGTCTGCTGGCGCCGGTGTCCCGATATCCATACAAATAATTCCCGTGATATTCCTTGCCTTCTTCGTGGCTGTGATCGTGCACGCCATCGGCGACGGGATAATGGCGGGTGTGATCGACAGCGGAAAGATACAGGTAGGGATGATGCATGCCACCTTCATGCTGCTGGGCGGGTGGGTGTTCATGCGTTACGCGGTGCCGATCTTGAACCCATAGCAGGTGAAAGTATGTCCGATGCTCAACCGAATGACTCCGTGCAAACGATAGATGCCAGAAAGAAGAACTACTTTCCGTTACACCTCAAGCTGGCTGCAGCCGTGGGGAGCAAGGATGCTCCGCACGCCATCCGGGTAGGAAGAGTGGATGTAGGTCCAGGTGGACCGCCTGGAGTTCCTGGCGCGCCCGGCGCCCCACCGGGGAACGTGGTGACGGTGATTCCGCCGATCACGAACCCTGACATTGCCGAGGTGGACATGGTGCCTATCATCGACCCATTCTCCTTTGTGAGGATAACGTTCCACAACACGCTCAACGAATACATCTATGAGGTCATAGAGCCCCCAGTGACCACGGTGGAGGAAGCCATTCTGAGCAAGCTGAAGGTGCTTCTCATCGACAAGTTCCAGCCGCTCGAGGACACGCACGACGAGGATGCCAAGCGAACGGAGATGCGTCGGATGGTCGACCTCCAGTTGCGCGAGCTGAACCTCTCCCCCAATCCGACCATCAAGGGGCGGATTCTCTACTTCCTTGAGAGGGACTTCATCGGATACGGGATAGTCGATGCACCGATGCGTGACACTGAGGTGGAGGATATCTCATGTGATGGTGTGGGGATACCGATCTACATCTACCACCGGAAGTACGGGAGCATCAAGAGCAACATCAAGTTCAACGATTCCAAGACCCTGGACGATTACGTTCTCTGGATCGCACAGCGGTCCGGTCGTCATATCTCGGTGGCCAGTCCAATGCTGGATGCGACCATGCCTGACGGCAGCCGTCTGCAGGCGACTCTGGGCACTCACATCACGAAGCGCGGGAGCTCGTTCACTATACGGCGTTTCCGGGACAACCCGTTCACACCTGTCGACATGATCAAGTTCAAGACGATGAGCCCAGAGATGATGGCATACCTCTGGATGGCCATCGAGAACGGGCAGTCGATGATGGTCTGCGGAGGCACGGCCTCGGGTAAGACCACGACTCTCAATGCAGTGCTCCTGTTCATTCCCCCGCAGATGAAGATCGTGTCCATCGAGGACACCAGGGAACTGAACCTGCCCCACGAGAACTGGATCCCATCCCTGACGCGAACAGGCTTTGGGGCCAAGAACATCCTGACCGGAAAGGCCCCGGGAGAGATCGACATGTTCGACCTTCTCGCCACTGCCTTGAGGCAGAGGCCTCAATACCTGATGGTAGGAGAGGTGCGAGGTGCAGAGGCATTCATCGTGTTCCAGGCCATGGCCACAGGGAAGACCTGTTACACGACATTCCACGCAGAGAGCGTGAGCGCGATGGTGCACAGGATGGAGAATCCTCCGATATCGCTGCCCAGATCCCTCGTGGCGGCCCTGAACCTGGTCCTGCTCCAGAAGCAGGTCAAGGTCCAGAACAAGCTGACTCGGCGCGTCCAGAGCCTGACCGAGATAGTCGGTATGGACCCTGAGACCAACGAGCTCATCACCAATGCCGTCTACAGCTGGAACCCGGACGACACCTTCGTTTACAGCGGGCACTCCTACATCTACGAGAGGATCGCCATAATGCGGAACTGGACGATGAAGGAGATCGACCGCGAGGTGAAGCGTCGCGTGGAGATGCTGGAGTACATGCGCTGGAAGGAGAGCAAGGCTACCCGGCAGAAACCCTTCACCCACAGGGATGTGGGGCGTCTGCTGGCCTACTACTACAAGGACCCACAGGGCGCTCTGACCGAGGTCAGGGACGACATGGCCAGGTCAAAAACCCGGTAAGGAAGGCCGCGAAAAATACCCGCAACCTTTTCAAAGGTACTTGTCTCTGCCAAAGGGCTTAAACCATGGTGCGCAAGCCAGCAAGGATGTATCGGAAGGTCGAAGGGCAGGTGTACACCCGGAAGGAGTACATGGGTGGAATACCCCACTGCCGCATCAGCCAGTTCGATACGGGAAACGTGCACCAGACCTACCGGTTCCACTACTCTATAGTAGCTAGGGAAGCCGCGCAGGTGAGGGACCAGTCGGTAGAGGCGGCAAGGGTCGCAGTGGTGCGGGTGATGGAACGGGTCGCCTCCAACAACTTCCACTTTAAGGTGAGGAAGTATCCTCACAACATCCTGAGGGAACACAAAATGGCTACCGGAGCAGGGGCTGACCGTATCTCTGACGGGATGCGGCTTGCCTTCGGAAAGCCGGTTGGCCACGCGGTCAGGGCCAACATAGGGGATGTCCTCTTCACTCTCTCGTTCCGCAGCGAGAACGTGGCTGATGCGAAGGAGGCGTTGCGCAAGGCTGCATGCAAGCTTCCGATGCCTACGAGCGTCGACATGAAGGAAGACGTGGGGGTCGTTGAGGGTCCACGCGCTGCCCCGATCGTCATCGAACCTGCTCCCGCAGCGCCAGCCGAAGCTGCTGCAGAGGGTGAAGCTGCTCCTGCCGAGGGCGAAGAGGCCGCACCGGCCAGAACTGGCCCACCAGGAAGGAGGGGTGGGGTCCTTCCATCAAAGGAAGCCCCAGCAAAGGGCGAGGCTGCGCCAGCGAAGGGTACTCCTGCACCAGCCAAGCCAGCAAAACCGGCGAAGTAGTTTGGATTTAAGCTGCCGCTTTGGGTGCTTTGGGTGACTTGGTAGCAGGCACGGCCGCCTTTTCCTCAACTGCTGGGCGGCTCTTCTCCAACCCCTTCTTGGTCTTGTAGGCACGGGTCCACTTGAACCGGTGCCCGACACGACCCATTTCCAAGAGGTCCCGTCGGCAAGCTGTCGAGCAGAAGAAGAATACTACTCCGTCCTTCTTGACGAACATCATCCCAGTGCCCGGCTCTATCTCGCCGGCGCAGAAGGAGCAGGTTCGCTTGATAACCATGGTACCGCTACCTCACCGAGAGTTTCCTTGCCTCTCGTGCCGTCTCTCTGAGTATTATGATGTCCCCAACGCGTATCGGGCCCATCACGTTCCTGGTGATGATCTTCCCTCGGTCACGGCCTGAAAGGACCCTGACCTTGACCTGTGTCGCCTCACCGGCCATACCCGTTCGTCCAACCCGCTCAACAACCTCTGCGGGGGCAGTTGTATCTTCAGGCAATGCTACTCACCTGCTCACTTCTTCAACGTAGGGAAGGCCGTCGTTATCTCATCCAGGATTGCCTTTGCCTCGCCTGGTTCGACCACAGCTACTGAAGCTGCAGACTTGGTGAGGCCGACCGCCTGGCCAAGCCGTTGCTTCTTCTGGACGTAGAGATATGGTATGCGCTTCTCCTCGCAGAGCATTGGAACATGGACAAGTATCTCCGGTGGGTCCACGTCCTCTGCCATTATGACCAGCTTCGCCTCTGCCCTCTCGGAGCTCTTGGTGACCTCGTTGGTCCCGATCCGGACCTTTCCTGTCTGTCTGGCCACCTGCACCAGTTGTAGTGCCTTCTCAGCAAGCTCCGGAGGAGTCTCAAAACGTACGTAAAGGGCTTTTGCCATCTTCGTTACACCTCACTTCTAGGTACCTTTTCGGGCCCCGCTCACAGGCTCTCGATGGGTAACGTGAAGGATATTTAAACATTCGCGTGGAGGCGGACGCCTCGGTCGCAGGGCAATGCCGGTCCGGGCACTGTTGGGAGGGGGGCCGAATCGGGTCAAACGGACCGAAATCTCACCGCAGCATCAGAAGGAAAAGGTCTCTTCACAAGGTATCGGGGTCACCCTGCAAAGCATTTACATGCAGACTCCTGCTCTCTCCGAGCTTCACTGGGGGACATATTGCACGAAGGTCGCAAACCAATCGCTGTGATTGGAGAAAGAGAACTGGTCATCGGGCTCCGTCTTATCGGGCTTCGTGACACGTTCATAGGCTCGAGTGAAGCTGGCGCCAACGAACTCGTGAGTCTCGTCAAGAGCGGGAAGTACAGTCTCATACTGGCCAGCGAGGAGCTGAGACCCTTTCTCTCCGCCCAGGCAAGGACTGCATTCGAGCGAACACTCGACCCGCTGGTGGTATTCCTCCCCACTCCGGGAACCGGGGAGGAGGAAGAGAGCGTCAGTGCCTTGGCCAAGCGCGTCCTCGGAATATCCGTGGAGAACCTGCGGATGCCAGGGGCAAAGTGAGGTGAGACATGTCAGGAGAAACTGCAGAAAGTATGGGTGGGTCTGGGAAATCCAGGGGCTCCGTAGTGAAGGTGTCGGGTCCGGTGGTAGTGGCCGACGGCCTTATCGGGGCGAAAATGTACGATGTCGTCCGGGTTGGCAAGCTGGGCATGGTTGGGGAGATCATCCGCATCGTGCGCATTTCTAGCGAGGAAACCACGATACAGTCATATGGAGAGACCACGGTCCAGGTCTACGAGGACACCACTGGGGTCTGTCCGGGAGATGCCGTAGAGAACTCGGGCGAGGCTCTTTCCGTGGAACTCGGGCCAGGGCTTCTGGGCTCGGTCTATGATGGTGTACAGCGCCCCCTCGAGGTGCTCAAGAACCGCGGCGGGGACTTCATCTCCAGGGGATTTGTCGCGCCCCCGCTCGACGAGAAGAAGGTGTGGGAATTCGTCGCGCAGAGGATGCCGGGCGACGTGGTGGCAGGAGGCGACATCCTTGGGACGGTCCAAGAGACCCCAGTTTTGGCTCACAGGATCATTGTCCCCCCTCACCTCAGCGGTACGATCACGTACCTTTCCAGCGGCCGTTACACCATTCGCGATCCCATAGGGAAGCTCAAGACATCGTCCGGCCAGGAGGTCCCGCTCAACCTGACCCAGCGCTGGCAGGTGAGGGTTCCACGCCCAGTGAAGAGAAAGCTCCCCCCGCGCATTCCCCTTGTGACCGGGCAGAGGGTGATTGACACATTCTTCCCCGTAGCAAAGGGAGGCACGGCTGCCATCCCAGGTCCATTCGGAAGCGGGAAGACGGTCGTGCAGCAGCAATTGGCCAAGTGGGCCGAGGCTGAGGTGGTCGTCTACGTGGGATGCGGTGAGCGCGGCAACGAGATGGCCGAGGTCCTCAGCGTCTTTCCGCAACTGGAAGACCCGAAGACCAAGCGGCCCCTCATGGAACGCACCATCCTGATCGCCAACACTTCGAACATGCCGGTGGCCGCAAGGGAGGCGAGCATTTACACCGGAATAACCATCGCCGAGTACTACAGGGACATGGGCTACGACGTTGCCCTCATGGCAGATTCGACGAGCAGATGGGCAGAGGCACTGAGAGAGATCTCCGGTCGGCTGGAGGAGATGCCCGGTGAGGAAGGTTACCCCGCCTACCTGGGGAGACGACTCGCCGAGTTCTACGAACGCTCGGGGAAGGTAGTGGTCCAGGGCAGCGAGGACAGGGAGGGGTCCATCACAGTCATAGGTGCGGTCAGCCCGCCCGGAGGGGACACATCGGAACCGGTAAGCCAGAACACGCTGCGAGTCACACGCGTATTCTGGGCGCTCGATGCAGCGCTCGCCAATCGCCGGCACTTCCCCGCCATCAACTGGCTGACCAGCTATTCCCTTTACCTGAACGACCTGGAACGGTGGTACGGCGAGCATGTCGCCAAGGGATGGGTCCAGATGCGCAACGATGCGATCGCACTTCTCCAAAAGGAGGCCGAGCTGCAGGAAATCGTACAGCTGGTAGGGTCGGACGCCTTGCCTGAGAAGGAGAAGGGCGTGCTGGATGCGGCGCGGCTACTCAGGGAGGATTACCTTCACCAGAGCGCTTACGACGAGGTCGACACGTACACTTCCATACAGAAGCAGTACCGGATGCTCCGGAACATCCTGAAGTTCGGGGAGCTCGAGATGCGGGCAATAGATCAGGGGGTTCCCCTGAGCCGCATCACGGACCTTCCAGTGCGGGAGCGTCTCGCCAGGATGAAGACAACGAGCGAGAAGGACGGAGTTGGTGAATTTGACAAGATACACCAGGAGATAATCGATGCGTTCTCCTCGGTGAAGGGGGAAGGACAGTGAGCGCGCGCAATCCTCCGCACCTCACCGTGCCACTCGATTACAAGACGCTCGAGCGCATTGCCGGGCCGCTCATCTTTGTCGCCGGGGTAGACCGGGCCGCCTATGGCGAGATGGTGGAGATCACCCTTCCCACTGGCGAGACCCGCAAGGGGCAGATACTGGAATCCCGCCGTGGTCTTGCCATAGTGCAGGTCTTCGGACCAACCATGGGCATGAACACGACCGGGACGTCGGTCAAGTTCACCGGTGAGGTGGCACGCCTCAACGTCTCTGACGAGATGCTGGGCAGGATATTCGATAGCCTGGGCCAGCCCAGGGACGGCGGCCGCAAGCTCGTGTCCAAGGAGAAAATGGAGATAACGGGTAATGCGATGAACCCTTATTCCAGGGAGGAACCGAGCGAGTTCATCCAGACCGGCATGTCCAACATCGACGGCATGAACACCCTGGTCAGGGGCCAGAAGCTTCCGATATTCTCCGCAGCCGGTCTTCCTCACAACCGACTGGCCGCTCAGATCGTCCGTCAGGCAACTGTGCTCGGAGGATCGGAGGAGTTCGCTGTGGTATTTGCGGCGATGGGGATCACGAGCGAGGAAGCGAACTATTTCATCAGCGAGTTCGAGCGGACGGGGGCGCTCGAACGCTCGGTCGTATTCCTGAACCTCTCCTCAGACCCCTCCATGGAGCGGGTCATTACTCCTCGAATGGCCCTGACCACGGCCGAGTTCCTCGCCTACGAACGGAACATGCACGTGCTTGTAGTCCTTACTGACATGACCAACTACTGCGAGGCCCTGCGAGAGATATCTGCGGCCCGGGAGGAAGTGCCCGGAAGGCGTGGATACCCTGGTTACATGTACACTGACCTGGCGAGCATATACGAAAGGGCAGGCAAGATCAAGGGAAGGCGCGGGTCGATAACCCAGCTTCCCATCCTGACAATGCCCGCCGACGACATCACTCATCCGATCCCCGACCTGACCGGGTACATCACGGAGGGTCAGGTCGTGATGGACAGGGACATGGCCCGGAGGGGCGTTTATCCTCCGGTGGACGTTCTGCTATCCCTCTCCCGTCTCATGAACCAGGGTATTGGAAAGGAGCGCACGAGGGAGGACCACAGGGGGTTAGCTGACCAGCTGTACGCCAGCTACGCCACTGGCAAGGACCAGAGGTCGCTCTCAGCGATCGTTGGAGAGGCGGCCCTGAGCGAGATCGACAGGAACTACCTGGCGTTCGCCGAGAAGTTCGAGAAGAGGTTCGTGAACCAGGGATACGAGGAGATGAGGACGATAGAGGAGACCCTCTCCATAGGCTGGGAGATCCTGAGCGACCTTCCAGATAAAGAGCTCAAGCGCATCAAGCCTGAATACATCGCGCGATATCGCAGCAAACGCCCTGGGATGGAACAAACCACGGTGGCGGGGGAATAGGTTGGAATGGTCAGGGAGAACATCCGGCCAACACGCCTCGAGCTGCTGAGGACCAGGCGCAGGATCGTCCTCGCGAAGAGAGGACTGGAGCTCCTGAAGCTGAAGCGCTCGGCGCTCATCATCGAGTTCTTCAACATAGCGAGCGAGAACCTGGAACGCAAGGGTGACCTGAAGAACAGGATCGCGACGGGCTTCGAGTCAGTACGCAGGGCCGAGAGGCTGGAGGGATCAACCCGCCTGGAGAACATCTCGATGATGCTTCCCAACGTGGCGGAGGTGAGGGTGATGAGCAAGAACGTCATGGGAGTCAAGACGCCGACGTTCGAGGGAAGGACCTACGAGCCATATTCCTCGGAGACGATAGTGGGGCTCCCGACAAGCGTCAACGAGGCCCTGCGAAACTTCCAGGACGTCTACAAGCTCATCCTCGTGGTTGCCGAGAAGGAGAACGCCATGCGCAGGCTCCTCCAGGAGATCGAGAGGACAAAGAGGCGTGTCAACGCCATCGAGAACGTTCTCATACCTAGCCTCGTCGAAAGGGCGCGGTACATCAAGTTCAGGTTCGATGAGATGGAACGGGACAGTTTCTCGATGCTGAAGGCTGTGAAGCACAAGATGGAGGAAGCCATGGAGGAGTCTCACTGAGAGAACATGGGCAAAGAGGTCGAGACCGGATCACTGGGCGTCCTGCGACTCCTCAAGGAGACCGAGACAAGAAGCGAGGCTCGTCTCAACCAAGAGGAATTGAAGGCATCTTCCGAGATAGCGGCGGCGAAGAAGCATAACGCCATGCTGATCGACCAGGCCACAGAACGGGCCAAGATCGCGCGCGAGAAGCGACTTCACGATGCGAGGGCGGAGCTCAAGGAGGACATAGAGAGCATCCTCGGCAAGGCACGGAGGGAGGCCGCCATGGTGCACACGTTCACCCAGTTGGACATCGAGGCATTGTTCCCTAAGGTACTCGAGATACTTCTCGGGGACATCTCGAAGCGCAAGACGGGCGCCAAATGACCATGCTGATCCCCGCACGAATGAGAAAAGTGACCATAGTGGGCCTGCAGGAGAACCGGGACCGCATGCTCACGGTCCTGCACGACCTGAGGGCCATCCAGGTCGAGCCGCTGGGTCAGGAAGCCCTCTCCTATTTCGTCTCAGAGAAGGGTGGGAGCGTCGAGAGAGCGATTGCAGAAGAGACATTGCGCTTCAAGACCCTTGCCTCCGCGCTTCCCCCCGTGGAGGTGCGGACGAGAGAGCATTTCCCCGACACCCGTTCCCTGTTGCAGGCCGCGAAGAGCGTAACGATTGACAAGGAGGTCCACGAGCTGAAAAGAAAGGAGGACGGGCTCATCACGCTCAGGGAGAACCTGGGGGGAACGAGGAGGATGCTGCACGAGTTCTCGTTCTTCAACGAGGACCTTTCCCTGCTGCAGGCCAAGAGCGTGTTCTCGTTCTTCGGGAGCCTGCCAGTAATGAGGTACGGAGCGTTCCGGGACGAGACCGCCGTGCTCTCCAAGGATTCGTACGTCTCCAGCCCAACGCTGGACGGTACCGGGAAGATTGCCAGGTTCGTCGTGGTGGTGCCCCGAGAGAAGGCGGAGGCGTTCGCAAAGCTCACGCAGAAGCACGGGGCCAGGTTGGCGGCGGTCCCACCGGAGCTCAAGGGGACCCCCGCCTCGGCCATCAAGCAGCTGGATGCGAGGCTGGCGACCGTCATCAATGAAATCGAAGAGGTATCGAGGAAGCTCCTCAAGATATCGGTCGAATGGTATCAGAAGGTCCTTCCCATCAAGGAAGAGCTGGAGGTGGAGGCCCGCAAGGCGGAGGTGATCGGGAGGCTGGGGAAGAGCCAGACATGCTTCGCCCTGGAGGGATGGGTCCCCGCCCGCGAACTTCCAAGGCTCAACTCGGAACTGGGGCGCGTGACAAGGGGACAGTACTACGTGTCGGTCTCCGACATGAGGGAGGGTGCACCCACTCTCCTCACGAACCCCAAGGGCATCAAGGTCTACGAGTTCTTCATTCGCTTCTACTCCCTGCCCCAATCCAAGGAGATAGATCCTACCTTCATCTTCTCCATCGTTTTTCCCATCTTCTTCGGCATGATGCTCGGGGATGCCGGTTACGGCACCACCATCCTTGTCATTTCCCTATGGCTCATCTGGCGGATAGGAAATCCGAACGCAGGGAAGACCTGGGTGCCCAGGAGTCTGACCAGGTTCATCACCGTCATAGTGCCTCCGCCGGTGATCAAGCAGCTGGCGAAGGCGCTCGTACCAGGGTGCATGATCGCCATAGCCCTGGGCGTCATGTTCGACCAGTACTTCGGTTTCTCTCTGGCTGCGATCACCTTTGGCCACCTCTCCCTGCCTTCCTCGTTGCATTACAACCTGATGACTAGCACCCACATCGGGCAGTTGCTCGTCCTGGCCGGGTACATCGGGATCGCGCTTGTGACCCTGGGCCTTGTGTTCGGCATCGTGAATGGATACATTCTGAGGCACTGGAAGTATGTGGCCTCGAAGGTTTCGTGGATATTGGTGGCATGGGGCGTGGCCCTTCTCGGACTGGTGCTCATACACTACGGATCCGTGGAGCACCTTTCGGCCTTGTCCCCGACCGCCCACTTCTCTGGGGTCTATGAGGCGATGGTGGTTGTCGGGATATCGGGCATACTGGCCTCAGAGGGGGGACTTGCGCTGATGGAACTGCCGACCATGATCAGCCACGTGCTTTCCTACACCCGGCTCATCGGCATACTCTTCGCCTCTGTCATTCTCGCGCTCGTGATAGACACGATATCGATGGGGTGGATCCACACCGGGTCGCCCGATATCTTCGCACAGGCAGGCTTCATCATTGCAGGACTTGTACTCCTCGTGTTTGGTCAGATGTTCAACCTTGTCATAGGGGTGTTCGAGCCCAGCATTCAAGGCGTGAGGTTGCTGTACGTTGAGCACTTCTCCAAGTATTACACCGGGAACGGGCGACCCTTCACACCCTTCGGGACGCCCCGGAAATACACTCGCCCTCAGTTGACGGAACACTTGCCCAAAGTGTGACGGTTCAGGCGGTTTCCACCAGGGTGATCTCCCTGTCCACTTCCGAGACCGTGAGCTTGTACCACCTGAGGAATGGCCTGCGTCCCAGTACAGGGAAAGGGATCGCGGCATCGTCCACGATCATGACGGGATTGAGAACATGTGCTTGTCCCACGCGCCCTTCGGGATTAGGGTCTGCCAGGCTGATCTTGACTCGACCCACATGGATCTTCATGGTCCCCCCTGCGACCTCGGTGTAGTGAGAGGTTGGGATCAGATCGAGCTTCAGCTTCCTGGCGATCCTGTGGGGCAGAAACGTTTGACTTGCTCCGGTATCTACAAGGAGCTTGACCCGAATGCTCTCCTTATCTCCTGACAGGACGGCGGTGGCCATGGGAAAATCCTCCACGACGCTTCCCCGCCGTATCCGGGAATACCGGTAGGTGAAACTTTTTGAGGAACGGGCGATCACTCTGCACCATTCTAAAGTGGATATAGTGGGTAGTGGGATTTGGCGGGGACATGCATCATCGTGGGCTCTTTGCCGCCCAGCTTCGCTCGTGCCTCGTCTAGGACCACTCCTCCATCCGGGCCCGCCGCCACCACCTGCCTGTGGTAGATCGCAACCCACTGGCCTGTGTACAAACCTAGGATCTTGGCCGGAGGATCGTCGGAATCGATCTTGGATTGAGTGCGGGACCGGGGTGACATAAGATCCTCAATCCCCTAATGTGGCCCGACAACATAAACGTTACGAGAGCGCTCTCGCTGGATGTTGGGGGATGGCCAGCTCCTCCGAAGAGATGTGAAAATGCACTCCTTACCAGTAGAAGCCGACAGGGTCCTTGCCATCACTTGGCGGAGGTGGAGGGGGCACGAACGGACCAGGTGGTGGGGGATAGGCATATGGCGGAGGAGGTGGAGGGGGAAGCGGTGTCTGTTGGCTCACAGGAGATGCCGCGGGAACGGACCTGCGCCTTCTTCCTACAGCCGCAACGATGATTGCCACAGCCACTACAGCTATCACGAGCACCAGGATTATTCCCGCTGCGCCCGGACCCTTGGTCTGTTGGCTTGGGCAGTTGTAGAAACACCATGACTGAGCCTCCGATACCGGGATGGGATAACCCTGAACGACCGCAGTGCCGGCTTGGCTGGGAACTGCCTCTGCGTTGATGCCCATAGCCGTATCAGAGGGGGTTGTTCCGAACAGGTTGGAACTGCTGCCATACCTGCTGGACGCTGCAATTACTCCCTCCCTATGTGTGTTCGCCAAGCCTACGTCTATCTGATCCGTGCCAAAGACCTGGCTGCCGGGAGCGCCTTGGACACCGGAGGAACTCAAGCTACCAGAGTGGAAGAGATCGCCCTCGGAAGGTATCAGTAGGATTCCTTCGTGGTCTTCAAACGAGAAGCTAGGGCTCCAGAGGGTGATTTCCATCACCGCAGCACTTACGCCGTTGAAGCTCATGGTTGTGTTCTCTGTTCCGTTGAGCACAATGGTCCCAGTACCCTGGTAGGTGATGGGGCTCCCATGACCAGTGGACAGGTACGAGCCCCAGGGGTCGTATCCGTATACGTGCCACCCCACCCCATACGACGCAGCCAGATTGAATATGCTGGAGGAAGTCCAGCTCTCTCCAACATACGGGCTCAAGGGGAACAGCCCAAGCGATGTATCGAAGCTCAAATCTGCACTGGCCTGCGCGGCCACCGAGGCATACACATATCCCTCCTGCAAGCCATTCCATTTCACGGTGAGTATCTCAGTGATGTTGCCAGAGGACCATGCTTTCTCGTTCATCATGGCCAGCGCAGGAACGGTCGTCGCGTTAGGAGAGAGCAAGCGCACGGTGCCTGTGGTCGTGAAGTTGGCGAACCCTGTTTCCACTTCCCAGGCAGTGATCGTCAGGTTCGCACTGTACTTGCCGACACTTCCAGCTGCGTACAGGGCAGCCCCCATTGTTCTCTGAACCTCGAGCTGGAAGGTGGTGTTAGATGTGTTCGCCAGCGTGAAGATGACCTTCCAACCGTAGTGGAAGTGAGCCGCATAGCTCCCGTTCGGCCCGTTGCCGGCAACTGTCGCGCCTACCTGCCCGCCGTAGGCCCACGAATTCGAGCCAGAGGTCGCCGGTGACTGGATTGGAGCGGCAGAGGCCACCGGTATGGAAATGGAGAGGGCTACTACCGCGGCCAGCAGAAGCAGAAAGCTAAAAGACACCGAGGTCTTTCTCCTCGACAGATACTTAGGCATGGTTTCCGCACCTTTGTCAGTTGAGCTAAGGGTAGAGTCGAGATATAAAGGGGGGTTCGGCCAGGGGATAAGTCTGGCGTACGCCATGCTATGACATATAACCAGGTTCCCGGAGTGAGTTCACCCAGTCTATCCCGTGGCGAATCCTTGACCATATGGGCCATGCTTGCCCACGGGGAAGCGACCGAGCACGAGAGGCTCGTGCTGAGCCGCCTCTCCAGGACCACCTACCACGAATCGAGGCGGCGAGCCTATGGGAATCGATGGATCCAGGATCGCTACGTCCCCGACCCCAAGGTACTGGGGTTCCCTGTCCTGGCTGTAGGACTGTCCCGTCCCCTCGCCGACAAGGCCCAGGAGTATCTCGCCAACATATCCTCCTATCCAGGAACAGTTGTGCTCTGGTCCATGGCGGGGTGTGCGCTAGGAGTGTTCCTTTCGAGGGACGTGAAAGAGGGCGAACAACTCGCTCTTGCCTGGTCGGACAAGAGGTGGGTACGCGACTCGGACCTGGTGGTTTCGGAACCGACAATGGATAACGTGCCGGTCTATTTTGATTGCGAGGGGCTCTGGGCACATCTCCTCCAGAAGGAGGGCACGGCCAGATACCCGCGGGGCCTAGGCAGATCTGTTCAAGGAAGTGGGGTCCAAGGTAGTGTGGCCACCCAAAGGGACCCACCAGTCGAAGGGATCGCCAAGATGCTTGGCGAGCTCACGAAGGCTATCGACACTCCCGGGCCGGTCTATCTTCATCGGACAATGGGCCTCCGTCACTCCCAACGTGTCATGGTAGAGAAGGGGTTCATCACGAGGAGGGTATTCCTGGGACCATTGGCACTACCTTCCTTCGAGGGGAGGGACACTAACCGCCTCCTGTTCGTCAGCGGTACGATGGCCCATGGGTTCCCTCCAGCGGCAGCACTCCCAACGCTGGTCCAGGAGGCAGGAGCTTTTCCATTCCTGGTGGTCGGAGGCGGGGGGAAGATGCTGATAGGCTTCATGGGACAGGGGGCGCAGTCGCCTCCCATGAATGGCCATGCGCCGTCCTCATTCTCGACTAAGCTGCTCCCTGCGCTGAAGAAGTTCTTGAGCGACATCAATATCTTCCAGGGAGACGCCGCGACCCTGGTCCCCTTGGTTGACCACAGGTATGACCGCCTTGTCTCCGGCCATTATCGGCCGTGAGACAATCCCTTCTTCGAGTGTCCGGATGATCCTCAGTAGCTCTGCGAGGACGGCAACGGGCGGCCGGTGTTAGGGGTGGCATTCACGAAGGCAGGGTTCACGAGGTCCTCGTCGATCTTCCCAGTTGTGGCATAGCGGTACAGTGCCGCAGTGAGTATCCCCTCAGCGGCAGTGGCTATGAGCACAAGGAGGACTGCGAGGGCGATGGCCACAATTATCAGCGCGGCCCCAACGATCACGAGCCCAGAGAAGAGGAGATACACCCCCACGACTCCAAGGATGATCGCTCCGAAGATTGCGACCCCCATTATGATCGCGAGTGCGATATTGGACAGGAAGGAGCGCCCGAAGTTGTGGATGTAGAGGCTAGCGGAGCGCTTGAGGGACCCCCACGCGCTCAGGTCCTCGTAGATGAGCACTGGCAAGATGAAGTATGTTGCAAGCCCCCAAGTGGCCTGCGCAGCCAATCCAATGATCATGCCGCCGATTCCCTTGATACGGCTCGAGACGGCCTGTATGATGAGCCCTACCGTTCCCGCGATCAGTGCCCACATGAGTATCTTCTTCCAGTGGGCCTTGGCAATGGCCAGCCCGTCCGCGAGCTTTGGATTGCCGCCATTGAGCTTGAGCGTGGCTGCGCCGATCAGTGCGGCCAGGAAGTACAACCCTACGAACCACAAGATGAAGTACATCGCGATGGCCATGACCGCCAGGATGGCATAGAGGGCATTGCCCGCTATCGGTTGGTAGAAGATCAGGGTAAAGAACCCTGCAGCGAACATTATCAGGATGCCTAGCAGGGCTCCTGCCGCCACGGCAGGGAAGGCCAAGAGGGCCTTGTCCTCCTTTATCATGCGGAATGAGGTCTTGGTAAGTCTCCAGGAATCACCGAACGTTCCCATAGTTTCTCCCTACGTCGTGCCGACTAGCAAGTCCGTATTTAAGATTCGCTCAGCGAGGGATCTTGACCGGTGCGCCATCGTTAGGATCGTTAAGAATGTAGGTCAGGCCCCCTTGAGGTCCCGCCAGGAAAGGCGGGGCTCCTTCGCCGCGAGCACCTCGTCGACACGCGATCGGGAGAGGTTGCGTGGGGCATCCCTGATGTTCTCATCCTTGTCGTCCAAGGCCCGGATGAAGGCATCGTAGAAGGCATCGACGTCCCGCTTCGACTCCGATTCTGGCGGTTCTATCATCAACGCCTCGTCAACCAGGTGTGGGAAGTAGATGGTCGGCGCGTGGACCCCCTCGTCCAGGAGCCTCTTGGCGAGGTCCAGGGTTTTCAGGCCCCTCTCCTTGAGCGGAGTTCCGGCAAGCAGGAACTCGTGCTTGACAAGCTCCTTGAATGGACGCGGAAGGCGCTTCCCCAACTTCTTTCCGAGGTAGTTCGAGTTGAGCACAGACCTTTCTGTGACCCTCACCAGGCCCTCTTCGCCATGGGCTAGTATGAACGCGTACGCCCGAAGGTCGATACCGACGTTCCCGTAGGCGGTCTTGACCTTCCCAATGGACTTCGGGAAATCGTAGGACCACCGGTAGCGTCTTCCTTCCTTTGTTATCCTAGGGACCGGGAGGTAGTCCTTGAGCCTCTCGCCAGCGCAGAGGGCACCTGCCCCTGGACCTCCTCCGCCATGCGGGGTCGCGAACGTCTTGTGCAGGTTCAGATGGGCCACATCGAATCCCATTTTCCCTGGGTTCGTTTTTCCCAGAATGGCGTTCATGTTGGCACCATCATAGTAGAGTATGGCTCCAGATCCATGGACCCTGTCCGCGATCTCGAGGACCTCCTCCTCGAACAGACCGGCGGTGTTGGGGTTGGTCAGCATGAAGGCCGCGGTCTGTGGGGAGATGGCTTCGGAGAGAGCCTTCAGGTCCACACACCCTCCCTTCGAAGGTATCTCCTTCGTGGTGAATCCGGCCAGAGCGGCCGAGGCCGGATTGGTGCCGTGGGCAGTGTCCGGGAGAAGCACTTCCGTCCGATTCTCGCCCAAGTCATGGAAGTAGGCCCGGGTGAGGAGAAGGGCCACGAACTCGCCGTGAGCCCCTGCAGCGATCTGAAGGGAGATGTTCGGCAGGCCAGTGATCTTGCCAAGTGCCTTCTCGAGCTCGTAGAGCATCTCCAGCGTTCCCTGAGCTGTCTCGTCAGGCTGGCCAGGGTGCATGTCGGTCGCCTTAGGATTGCGTGCCAGTACCTCGCCTATCCTGGGGTTGTACTTCATCGTGCACGACCCCAGCGGATAGAAGTTAGTCTCGATAGAGAAGACCATCTGAGACAGGCGGGTGAAATGACGCGCTACCTCGAGCTCAGTGAGTTCGGGCAACCTGAGCGGGTCCTTTCTCTGCAGGGCGGGCGGTATGTTCGGGGCCTCCTCCAGTTTGGCGGTATTGTGAGGACGAATCTCCCAGAGCAGTGGCTCGTCGTACCTGGCTTGGCGGAACGAGGAGGCTCCCGCACTCCCCTGGGCCTTGACCTCCTGGTTCATGCGCCCTCCCTTTCGTCTGCCGCTTCCTTGGCATAACGAGCGATAGACTTGTCATCGGTCCTCCAATCCACTGAGGTGAGGTATCCCTGGAACGGAAGCGGTTTGGCGGCAGGGCGTGGGTCGTCTAGAAGAGTCCCAGCAAGAATTCCCCGCTTGGCCATGGCGGCGAGGAAATCTCCTGCCTTGACGCCCTCGACTCCCACCACGAAGTCCGTAAGGAATGGCGAAGAAAACAGGGGAGCGCGCAGGCCCTTCACACCCTTCAGGGCCTCAGCCAGTCGGTGGGCCTTCTCGGAGAGGCTAAGGGCGACTCTCCTCAGGCCAGAGGGGCCCAGGGTAGTCGCGTATACCAGGAAAGCTATGGCAACCAGGGAGTTGTTCGTGCAAACGTTCGAGGTGGCCTTGGAGCGCCTTATGTGTTGCTCCCGGGTCTGCAACGTAAGGGTGAATGCCCTCCTTCCGTCGCGGTCCTTGGTAGCTCCAACGACACGGCCAGGCAACTGCCGAACACCAGCGCGCCGGCAGGCCATGAGACCGAGCAAAGGGCCACCGTAAGAGAGAGGGGCTCCGAATCCCTGTCCTTCTCCCACCACGATGTCCGCACCCCAGGAGCCGGGAGGTTCCAGGAGAGCAAGTGAGAGCGGGTCGGCGGAAACGACAAGGGGAACATTCCCGATCCTGGGTTTCAGGGACGGAAGCGACTCCTGGAGCAACCCGAACGAGTCGGGGTACTCCACAAGCACCCCAAAACAATCCTTCTTTGCTTCTCTTTCGATGAAATCCGCGTCAAGCTGGCCGGTGGAGGGAAGCCAGGGGATCTCCACTATCTCGGCGCCGAGACCCCGCGCGTAGTTCGCGAGCACGCTCTTTCGCTCCCAGAAGAGAGACGCCGGCACTAGGAATCTGCGGCCTTCGTGAAGACGGCTGGCCATCAGGAGAGCCTCGCCCATCGCAGTGGCCCCGTCGTACAGCGAGGCGTTAGCCACCTCCATGTTGGTGAGCTCGATCCAGAGAGATTGGAATTCGAAAAGGGACTGTAGAGTTCCCTGGCTCGCCTCCGGCTGGTACGGGGTGTAGGCCGTGTAGAACTCGGAGCGCTGTATGATCCCATCCACCATTGCGTTGGAGTAGCGCGAGTACAGTCCGCCCCCGAGGAAGGAATCGAAATCAGCGAGCGGACGGTTGCGACTGAGCAGTCTCTCGACCTCGGTTGCGATCTCTTCCTCCTCGAGAGGGGCGCCCAGACCGATCTTCTTCATCCTGGCTTTCTTCGGTATGTCACGGAACAACTCCTCTACTGAGGATATGCCAAGCTCGGAGAGCATTGCTGCGTCATCTTCTTGGGGGGAAATCCAACGCACCATGCTGCCCGGACCCCCATGACTTGAATTAATCTTTGCGGGGGGTCGTGCCTTCGGGTGAGCCGGTTAAACAGCCTTTGGTACTCGGGGAAAGGAATATAACCAAAGATTGCAATACATGCCTACTCAGCAATTGTTGAGGATGGTATATATGAAACTAGACAAGAGAGGTATTCAGGCGATCTCGGTTGGTATCCTGGTTGTTGCCATGACGTTCACGGCATTCCAGGTGAATGCGACGTTTGGCGGGTCGTTGAACATGATCCCCCATACGCCTTGCGATCCGCTGCCGGTCTTCGGAACGGTGTGGATCAAGACCAACACCACAACGACAACCGCCAACAACGCGGTCGTCGATCTCAACTTCAGCTACGCGAATTCTTCAGGGCCGAATCAGTGGGTCACCCATACGAACGGGGTCGGGCAGTATCAGGTGTCCTCTCTCCCGGTAGGCAGCAACCCTCCAGGATGCTTGCCAGCTAGTGGCGGCACGATCAAGATCTGGACCCCAGGCACGGGCAACGTCACCCATCAGAACCAGACCACGATAGTCTACCCGCAGACATCGATTAACAACGGATATCTTAACGACACGCTGACGTACCCCCAGCTCAAGCCTACTCTCACTGCGAACGTGACAAGTGGGGAAGCGACACTCAACGTCAAGTTCTCTGACCCACCAACCGGTGGAAACGGGAACTACGTCAACTGGAACTGGCACTTCGGGGACACACTGCAGGCCAACTCGGCCAACGACTCCTTCAACCACGCTTACCACACAGTAGGGGTCTACAATGCCCGCCTCATACTGAACGATAGTGCAGGCAACTCGTGGGAGACTGCGGCCGTTCAGATCACGGTCAACGCCCCCCCGTCCATATCTTCCTTCTCGGCTGCGCCCTCAGTATTCAACATCTCTAAGTCAACAACATTCTCAGTGACGATCACCGGCGGAACAGCGAACTTTAACTACGCGTACCAGGCAGGAGATGGGACCGGGACGATTTCCAATAACAACGTTGCATCTAGGACTAACACTCTGGTCCACACCTACGCTCATATCTCAGGGGCGCTAGGCAGCCAGGCAAACGTCACAGTGACCGACGCGGACAGCAAGATAACTCCAGTGAGTTCCATTGTTGTGTGGGTCTACAACGTTGCGAATCATCCCGGTATCCCTCAAAGTGACGCGGGTCAGTCTGTCACTTGGACCGCCAGTGCCGCAGGTGGGACGGGCACGTACAATTACTGCTGGATCTGGGGTGACGCATCACACACCGCCGCCCAGCTGGGCAACACGGCATCGCACACATTCACGAATGCAGGCATTTACATGGTCCAGTTGGAGCTCAACGATACCGGACATTCACCCAACATGATCATGGTATTCTACAACTACACGGTCAACGCCGCCCTTAACGCCCCGGTCCCCACCGCAACGCCAAACCCGACTGACGTGGGAGTGGCAGTGACGTTCGGGGATGTCCCCACAGGCGGAACGGCTCCATTCTCATACGCGTGGAGGTTCGGTGATGGGCAAACGACACCTTCCCACTCGCTTACCCCAGTGCACGTGTTCAATGCAACGGGTAGCTTTGTCGTGAGGTTCTGGATCAACGACTCCGTTGGGATGTTCGCTACGAACACTGTCACTGTGGTTGTGAACAACCTGCCAAACCCGACACTCAATGTCATGAACATCACCACAATGGTGGTTACGACCACGGGATACGTCGGTGAGACGTTGGAATTCTACGAGTCGGCTATGACAGGCGGGACTGGGCCCTTCCAATACGACTTCATCTACGGTGACGCGGGATCGAGCGGATACCAAGTTGGGACCTCTGCCAACCACGCCTACGCCGCGACAGGGACTTACGACGCAACTCTCGATGTGAAGGACTCAGTGGGCGGGATAGGCATCTCGACACAAGTCGCGATCACCATCTACGCTGTACTCACCAGCACATCGCTCACCGCGAACCGAACAGCTGGTGAGTTGAATCTGGCGGTATCCTTTACATCCACGGTTTCGGGAGGCGTACCTGCACTCTCTTACAGCTGGCAGTTTGGTGATGGCAATTCGGGGGTCACTGGAGTCGGCACGAATACCCACACATACACGAAGATAGAGAACGCGAGCGTGAACGTGACGATAACGGACTCCCAGGGTGAGAAGGTCATACAGCATCTATACCACATCTTCGTCTACGGGCCACTTGTGGTGACGATACACGAAACTAGACCCGCTGGAAATTTCAACCCACCACTCAATGTGACGTACACCCAGACCATCACTGGGGGGAGCTTCAGCTATACGTCTGTCAGTTGGAACTTCGGTAACGGGAACTCCTCTGCAGTTCCGGAGTCGCAGACCTACTGGCATTCGGGCGTCTATACGATAACCCTGACCGTGGCAGACAACGCGTCCGATCACTCGGCGCCTACCTACTCGTTGACGGTATACGGGTCGAACGCCCCATACATCACGCTGCAGGTCGGCTGGAATTTGATCTGTCTGCCTTACATCAACACCAACTACGACATGTGGCTCTTCCAGGAGAGCCTGGTGCTCTCTGGCGCAGCCTGGGCAACCACTTCGATAGCCGTCCAGAACACTGCGGCGGCCGGCAACATAACCTTCCCAGGGATCGGTGCAAACGCCAACTACGCAATTGGCCAGGCCCGCGGGATATGGGTCGATGTCGCCACAACGGTCAACGTCATGCTCTCAGGGAACATGACTGCAGGCCCGCTTGGGGCGGCCACAACGTTGCAGGCCGGATGGAACAACATCGGATGGGCTCTGACAGGTGCGTCTACGGCCGCGGCAGTTGTGGGACTGATCAGCGGGGCCACCATGATATCGATGTGGAGCGCTAGCACACAGGCCTATACGACCTACATAGTCAACTTCGATACGCCCGCCTCGACCTACAACTTCGCTGTGGTGAACGGACAGGGATTGCTCGTCTGGGTTCCCTCGGCAGGGAGTTTCACAGAGTGATATCCGCGCAAAGCGGGACCCGGGGGAGTGAAACACGCTCCTCCCGGGGGGAGACAAGCCCTGATCCGAGCCTTCATGCCGCACCTAGCGGGCCTCCAATTGAGGGGGTCCCCTGTTATGGCATGTCACGCCCAACGACGACACGTCTATATACTGTCTGGCCCATATTAATGTAAGGGGAGTGGTAATGATGAAGGGAAGGAGAGGATCACCTAGCTTGTATGTCAAGATATTTCTCACCACTTTTGTGGTTGTGTTGATGGCATTGCCATCTCCTATAGCCTCAGCCTCTGGTCCAAGTTCCGCAGGAGCAGGAACGCCGGGTACACTGCTGGTAGCCCTTCCGTGGCACTTGGCTATCACAACCGTACCTGGTGCCAGGCAGCTGATTGGTCAAACACCCTCTTCGAGTGTTGCAGCAAACATCGTTATCAATCTGAACGTGCAGAACCCTGCTGCACTGAATAATCTCGTCAACTCAGTGAGCAACCCCAACTCCCCCTACTATGCACATTTCATCACTGAGGCCCAGTTCATTCAGATGTTCTCTCCCCCGCCGTCCGTCGTGCAAGAGATCACCACATGGCTTGCCCAACAGGGGGTCACGGTGACCTATGTGGCCCCGGATTACCGCAGCATCGATGCCCATGGCACTCTTGGAGCACTGTCCAAGGCCTTTGACATATCCTTTGCCGACTATTCCGCCCCAACCTTTGGGAGTTTCTATGCGCCTACCGCTGCCCCTTCCTTGCCGGCAACCTTTGCCTCATACGTGATGAGCGTGGCTGGGCTGAGCGATGTGAAGACCCCCATGAAGGATGACGCCATGAGGATCACGGGATTCGTAACTCCAGGCGCAATCGGAAACGGGGCTAAGACCTATACCCCCGACGAGTCGTTCCACCAGATATACCAGTTGGACAAGCTCTATAATTCGACCGGGAACGCATCCGCTGGGATCCACCCGTCATACGCGGTAGGGGTGAATGTGGCGCCCACGCTCTGGAACGACACCCCTGGCAATACCGCGGAAACTGGCCCGTACACCTACACTTGCCAGTACGACACGAGTGACATTAACCAGTTCTTCAACAATACCGATGGTTATTCCCACATACTGCCAAAGGTCTCGATACAGCCGCACTACGACATCCCTGGCTTCGTGGGCCTTGCGCCCAATGTCGACACCTGCGCTTCAGCGAACAACGGTGGTGGCAGCGGAGAGGTCATGATGGACTTCGAGGGAGCGGGTACTACGGCGCCTGGTGCAAACATATCTTACACGTGGATGTCCGCGTCTAACAACAATGCCGCCTTCAATGCAATGATGAACTGGATCGCGAGCAACATTCAGGCTGGCGCGAAGACCCACATCAACGACGTCACTGAATCATGGGGTGGAGCGGAATCCTATGACTGTTACCAAGGCCCATGTCTCTCGACAGCTTACGAGACCGACTTCGCGGAAATGGCGGCCATAGGCGTCACGTCCTTTTCATCAACCGGAGATGATGATGGTAACGCTGGCAATGGAGGGACCGGAACCCAGAACTGCCTTATCGGCGCAGCGAATCCTCCCATGCCGGAGGAGCCTTCCACCCTTCCAGATAACACCGCTGTCGGGGCGGTCGCATTTACTGCCGCTACCCTCCCTGGAACAACGGCTGGTGACGACAAGGGCGCCCAGGTCTGGAACTGGGGATGCGGAAATTACGGCGGGACAACACCCATGTATTGGGTCGGAGGCACGGGAGGGCTGAGTGACCTATACGCCAAGCCCGCATGGCAGTACGGATACAATGTGAACTCAAGCATAGGGTTTGGAATAACCTCCTACAATGCAAATGGTGGCGCAGTTTATTCAGCTACATCTGCCCGCGCGGTCCCCGATTGGTCAGGTGTTGGAGACAACGTAAACGTCTACGTTAATGGAGCGTGGTCTGATGGCTGGGGAGGCACGAGCGAAGCATCCCCTGACACGGCTGGCTTGGTGGCTGAAGTGTCCGAATTCGACGGTCACCAGTTCGGTCTCATCAATCCTCTGATATACTCGCTGGCCAACCTGAACCTGAGTGGCAAGCTGCCAGGAGTTCCCACCCTGCCGGCCATTGAGCCCACATACCAGGTACAGAACTGGAGCAACGATGCGACTGGGCAGACCGCAAGGGCCACACAGGATGTCATCGCCAACTTCCATGGTGCTACGAACTTCAACCTCTCCACTGGATGGGGTCTTCCTCTCGCATGGGACTTTGCCAACCTTGCAGGCAAGCCTTGGGTCGCCACAAACCCGGAAGCTGCGCCATCAGTTGGGACAGCATACCCCATCAGCGCTACTATCCAGGACTACCGGGCGATCAACTACGCGAATGTGACGTACAAGGCACCTGGTGCATCCACCTGGTCGAACGTCAGCCTCAGCTTGGCCAGCGGGAACACCAACAAGGGCGTCTGGACCGGTTCTATCCCTGCAGCCGCATTCACCACGACCGGCAAGTTACAGTATTGCGTCTATGCTATCGACCAGATGTCAGGCAACTCATGGAGCCCGTGGAACCAGTCGGGATGGGTTGTCAACGCACACGGTTCGAACTACCCGTGGCAGCTCTTCGGGTGCGACCACCCTTTCAACACCACAGTGGCTGCCGGTTCTGGCGTTCTGAATGCTGGGGCCATGACCCTCAATTCTACGGGTCCTGGTGAGACATCATTCGTTGAGGGCGCAGTCGCGACCTTCAGCGGCGGGACCAGCACGTTCACCCCAACATGGTGCTGGGGAGACGGGACCAAGACGACGGGAATCCCGATCACGGCTTCCCCAGCCTACGCAACCCACACCTACTCTGCCGCGGGGACATTCACCCCCCGGGTGTTCATCAACGACAGTGCAGCGCACACGGTGAACATGGTCCCGGGAGCATCATTGACGCTCTATACGCACGTTGCGGTCTCTGCCATAACCCCATCGGCATGGGGGCCGTGGACACCACCGGCAAACCGCACATTCAGTGCCACGCCATCGGCCGGTTCGGGTGGATACACGTATGCCTGGAACTTCAATGATGGGAACACGTCCACGGTGGCATCCCCGCCATACCAGATATACTACAAGCCCGGGACCTACACGGTGACGCTGACGGTGACTGATAGCCTTAGCTACCAGGCAGCGACGAGCCTCACGTTCCAGGTGTACGGGACCGCGAGCACGATCACTCTGGCGAAGGGGCAGAACTTCATCGCGTTGCCTACGGTGGCGAACAGCTACACCCTGTACGAGATCTCAGTGCTTGCCGGAGTAGCGTTCGCGGGTGAGAACCTGCTGAGTGGAAGCACCTCCACTCTCTACGACCGCGGGGCGGACAAGGCGAACGGCAACGTGGCGTTTGCAGGAGGCAATGCGTTGTGGCTGAACGTCAGCGCGGCCGAGACGATCACGGTATACGGGAACACTACCGCGTCGCTGGCCGGAGTGCCGTTTGCTGCTGACTGGTCATCGGTAGGGTGGTCGGTGTCTGCGGGCACGACAGCCTCGGCGCTGGCAGCCCTGATAAGCGGTGCGATGGAGATATCGATCTGGAGCACCTCATCAGGCCAGTGGGCGACGTTCATAGTGGGATGGGACACCGGTGGCGGGCCACATGACTTCAGCATAGCCACTGGGACCGCGGTAATGGTGTGGACGTTCGGGGCAGGGACCTTCACGGAGTGAGGGTCGGCCTGCCCTGGGAGTCGAAGCTCCTGTGGGGCCAAGAGGTAGACCCCAAGAGTGGCTTGCGGTCACAGAGATACGTGTAGCATGGGCCAGCATTCTTGCACCATCATCCATCCGGGCCCGAGGATATCATAGACTCAAGTGATGAGATCTAGCCACCAAGAACGAAATAGTGCCTCTTGGACTTGACCCCGAGTCCCGGCCGTACCTAGAAACGTGATAACTCGCTGCAAATCCTTATTATGGTTTACGCACGTATTATAGTGTAGGGAGAGGCACGGATAACTGGGCAATGTTGAGCCTGGGGGGAAAGAACATGATGGGATGGAAACAGTATCGTGAGAGAGCCAATCGTAGCTACCGAGTTCCCCTTGTTGTGGTCATTGCCATTCTGGGCCTGACCGCCTACTCCGTACCAGTCAACGCCCTGCCCGTGGGCCCGACCCCACAAACCACTCTCTCTAGCCCTGTGAGCCCCATCACACCGGTGCTAGTGCCATTGGCTGGGATATACAGCGGGACGGCATTGGGCGGGAACATGGTCGGAACGGTCTCGCCAAGCACTGCTACCGAGGTCGTGGTCACGCTACAGGTCTCGAACCCGGCCGGACTGGCCGTCTTTGACCAGGAGGTCTCCGACATGTCCTCGCCGCTATATGCCCACTTCCTGACCCTAGCTGGATTTACATCGCTATTCGCCCCCCCAGCCTCCGCACAGGATTCTGTTGCCTCATGGCTTTCGCAGAACGGCCTGCAAGTGGAGTCCACTTCTCCGGATCACCTCACAATTGTTGCCTCTGGAACGCTCTCCCAGCTCTCCAAGGCGCTGGGCGTTTCCTTTGCAACCTATATGAACGCCGCAGGTCAGAGGTTCTGGGCGCCAGTTGGCACTCCTGCCCTCCCCGCGGCGATCGCACCGTGGATTCTTGGCATAGCTGGACTCGACAACCTCCCGACCACATTCCACACGGATTTTGATCTGAGCCCGTCGGCCTCCTCCCAGTCTCCAGCCTCCATTAGACCGTTGACCACTGGGACAGGGGTATTGGACACCCCCACCGAGATGCACCAGATATACCAGCTTGACCAGATGTACAACGCTACCGGGAACGCAACTCACGGAGTGGCTCCATCATATGCGGTGGGGCTCAAGCTTGCTGAGACGCTGTGGGCAACCGGAACGGATTGCGGGTACTCCACGACAGACATGAACGAGTTCTTCAATCTGACCGATGGGTACGCGTCTGTCTTTCCCAAGCCAGTGATAACGCCGCACTACACCGTCACTGGCTATCACGTCACCACGCCACCGGGAACCGGTGCCTGCGGAGACGATGAGCTGACGCTGGACATGCAGTACTCTGGGACTGATGCCCCCGGTGCGAACCTCAATCCCACATGGGTAAATGCCGCCTCGAACGCAGCACTTGAAGAGCTCCTGAGCTGGCTCCTGACCAATGTTCCCAATCTCGATGTGATCACCCAGTCCTGGGGCGGCAATGATGTGAACATGACCGCAGGGTCCTTCGAGGCCACTTACGAACAGGACTATGCGCAGGCCACGTCGATGGGTATATCGATATTCGCCTCGTCTGCGGATGGGGACGGCAGCCTGACCGGAACATCATGCGCGGCCAGGGGACACGCGGGTCTGGAATACCCAGCCTCTTCAAAATACGTTCTTGCTGTCGGTGGTACGTCGAACAATTTGACGGGGTCCAACACTTACGCGGATAATGTTGGTTCAGATGTTTGGAACTGGTGTGGTGCCGGGATTGGTGGCTTGGCCGGTAGCCAAGGTGGAGTAAGCCTCGCCTTCCCCAAGCCATCGTACATGAGTGGGTATGCAGTCACCTCGAGCATGACCAATGCAATAACTGTGACGAAGGCTAGCGGGGGATCAACATGGTCTGCGACATCGGCTAGACCTGATCCTGACTGGTCTGGGCCCGCAGCTTGCCTCAACGCATGGCTCAACGGGGGATGGGCCATGACCACCCAATGCAGCACTACGGCGTACTTCGGGGGCACGAGCTTCTCATCTCCAGCAACTGCGGGGTTGACGGGGTCAATGGATGTCTTCCTCGGCCACAAGCTGGGTCAGGTCGGCCCGGCGTTCTACAGCCTGATGTACCAGTACCTTTACCAGCGGCCGAACAATCTGCTTCTCCCTGTGTATTTCGTAGAGAACGGTAGCAATGCGTTCTTTAAGGGCGCCACGCTCTACAATGAGTCAGCGGGATACGGCATTCCGATGGCCTACAACCTATCACTGGACCTTGGGAAGCCATTCATTGCCACCAACCCCTTGCCAGGAGCGACTGCAGGCACTAATTACCCGATAACTGCAACCGTGAAGGACATTCAGAACGTCAACTACGTCAATGTTTCCTACCTGCCTCCAGGGGGAACATGGCAGAACATGACGTTGACCATGACCTCAGGCACTGCCAACAACGGGGTTTGGACCGGCAATATCCCCGGGACCAGCCTCACAACTGCAGGGTCGCTCAAATACTGCGTCTGGAGCACAGATAAGAACCAGGGGAATTCGTGGAGCCCGTACAACCAGTCGGCGTGGGCCGCGACAGGGTCATTGTCCAATACCTTTGGTTGCACGACCCCCTTTGTCACGTATGTCAACGTGCCATTTGCAATATCCACGCTCACTCTCAACCGATCTGCTTCTGGGGAAACAACGTACGCGGTCGCAATCAACTCCACCTTCGGTGGCGGTGTGGCTCCTTACTATGCCAACTGGACCTGGGGCGATGGTTCCAAGGGTAGCCTGAATGGGATATCCACGACCACTCTCCCTGCACCGGTTGGAACTCACAAGTACGCATCGCCTGGAACGTACCTGGTGACTCTGTGGATTAACACCTCGAACAATGCAAGATCAACATCCAAGACATTGACGGTGACCGTCTATGCGCACCTTTCAATCTCTGCGATAGTTCCGTCGTCGTATAGTCTGTGGACGCCACCGGCGAACCGCACATTCAGTGCCACGCCATCGAACGGGCTGGGCCCGTACACCTATGCCTGGAACTTCAACAACGGGAACACGTCCACGGTGGCTTCGCCGCCATACCAGATATACTACACGCCCGGGACCTACACAGTGACGCTGACGGTGACGGACAGCCTCGGCATCAAGGCTGGCGCGAGCTATGCGTTCCGAGTGTGGGGGACCGCGAGCACGATCAACCTACTGAAGGGACAGAACTTCATTGCGCTACCTACAGTAGCGAACAGTTACACCCTGTATGAGATCTCAGTGCTTGCGGGAGGTGCGTTCGTGGGCGAGAATTTGCTCTCAGGAAGCACTTCGACACTTTACGACCGTGGGGCCGATGCAGCGAACGGGAACGTTGCGTTTGCTGGAGGCAATGCACTGTGGCTGAACGTCAGCACGGCCGAGACGATCACGGTATACGGCAACACTACGGCGTCGCTTGCCGCTGAACCGTTTGTAGCTGGCTGGTCAGCAATAGGGTGGACGGTGTCTGCGAGCACATTGGCCTCGCAGTTGGCAGCCCTGATCAATGGGGCGACTGAGGTATCGATATACAGCACATCCACGGGCCAGTGGGCTACGTTCATAGTGGGATGGGACACGGCCGCCGGGCCGCATGACTTCACCATAGCCACAGGGACGTCGGTGCTGGTGTACACGTTTGGGGCAGGGACTTTCACTGAGTGAGGTCGACCTGCCCCGGGACTGGAGTGCGTCCCTTACGGCTACCGTAGCTACCTAGAGTGCCGTGTAGCTTCCAGAAGGCAAGAACGGCCATAGGCGCTATCGTGACCGTATGCGTTTAGGAGTAAGGTATATACACGGTCGTGTCGGTATTTAACACGATAGATGGGGTCATGGAGGATTGATTGAGATGTTGGCAGGGTCCAGCCGCCTATTGATGACCACCGGACGAACGAGAAATGGCAGTTACCTTGCCTCATGGCTCACCCCTGTTGCGGTCATAGCAATCATACTATTGCTCCCTGGCTGGTCCTTCGGGTCGGTGACAAGTGATTCCGCACGGTCGACACAATCCTCGGCATCGCCCCTGAGCTCGACAACTGCCCCATCCTCCCCACCGGTCAAATCCCCCGCGACACCCGTTGTCATGACCCCAGTTGGAGGGCAATCGGCAGTTGTGGCCGGGGCAATCCTAGGTCATCCCGCTTCGCCCACTACGCTCGTAGAGGGTGCCTTAAGCTTCCAGGGACAGAACCAAACTGTCCTGAACCAGTTGCTCCAGGACATTTACGACCCGTCATCCCCATACTATCACCACTTCCTTTCAGATGACCAATGGAACCAGTCCTTTGGTCCAAACCTTGCCTTGCAAGCGAGGCTCCTAGCGTATCTCCAGGGCAAGGGCGTCAAGGTCCAGCAGGTCGCCAGCTCGCTGTGGGAGGTCAGTGGATCGCCATCTGCCATGGGGAGCGCGTTCGGGACGACATTCTACAGTGCAACTCGCGGGACGAACGTCGGCTACGCTCCGGCGACTCCCTTGGAGCTGCCATCGGAGCTTTCGTCACTGGTCCAACTTGACGGAGGGTTCCAATCAGTCGCCCCCCCAGTCCCAATCATCTTGCATCCATCGATCCCGGTTGGCGGGTCGACTGCTGCGCAGCCGTTCATCCCCCATGCGGGGGCGCTGACGGTCAATATTTCGAACCAATACATCCTTCAATACCAGAAGAAGGGCCCTATCGCCTTCCCTCCTACCCAGATGAACCTCACCTGGAACATCACTATCGGCAACGGGACCGCCCCCTATTTCATTAGTCTGCACTGGGGGGATACCAGTATTCAGCACATCGAGACCAGTGTCAAGGTCATCCAGGTTTTCCATTTGTATTACACTGCTGGCCAGGCCAACTATTGCTACAACGTAGTCTGCGGCAACATCTCCGTTTGGGTAACGGATAGCGCTACCCCTACAGCGGGAAATGCCACTATCACCGCACAACTTGTTCCTGGGATCTCTCCGCAGGCAGCGCACACGTTCTACGATCTGCTCCCCATCTACAAGATGGGATACACGGGCACCGGGACCAAGATTGGCATTGACGACATGTGTGATACGTCATACCCGCAAGCTGACTACATGACTGACGTCAACTCGTTCTCTGCCAAGATGGGGTTGCCCGAGATGACTGCGAGCACACTAGTGCTCATGGGATCAGGTGGTACCACTTGCACCGGCGGCTCGTCGGGTTGGTCGGGTGAAACTCTCCTTGATATCGAGTGGGCTCATACGATGGCCCCCGGCGCCACGCTCGAAGTCGATTTGGCGGACTCGGCGCTTGACGAGGGTGACCACACATGGAACACGCTTTCGAACGGCGTCTACATCGCGTCCAACAGCTGGACCTGGTCTGGGTATCATGCGAACTACTGGACGACCGCGGGCGCGGCCAGCCACGGAGAAAGCTACCTCTCTGCGAGCGGGGACTGCGGTGAGCTCGACCTGGCCGGAGGATCAGACCACCCTGCAGACAATCCCTACGGAATAGGGGTAGGGGGAACGCAGGTCTATCCATATCCGAGCGGAGTCTTCAGGGCCGAGTATGCCTGGAACGGTACCGACGACCCCAACTGTGTCACGCAAGGCAACAACGATGCGGGCTCCGGCGGAGGTTACTCGACCGCCTTTGCGGCTCCCGGATACCAGGTGGGAATGCAAGGCTTCAACGATGCGAACCGCGGAGTCCCCGACATCTCAGCTATCGGCGGGACATGGGTCATGATGGTCTATGAGGGTGCGATCACGCTCAGCGCAGGAACATCCCTCGCGTGTCCTTCCTCGGCCGCGATGCTCGACCTGATGTACCAGTACAACGGCTCGGCAGCAGGAACGAAGGGGAACGGCATGGCAGACTACGATTTCTATGCGATCGCCAAGACCTCGAACTACCACATTGGCTTCCATGACATTGTCGTCGGCAACAACAAGGTTGGGGCAGCGGGGTATACCACAACACCTGGCTGGGACCCGGTCACAGGCTTGGGCAGCTTCAACGTCTCGCAGCTTGCCCAGCTGGTTGCTGCCCAGAACGCCAATCCCAGCCCATATTCCGCCATCACTGCGGTCATAGTTTCCAATGTCACCTACGGGCCGGAGTCGCTTGCGGTCAACTTCGGGGCAGATGCCGCCGGAGGCACAACCCCGCTGACGGGTTACTCATATGCATGGACGTTCGGGGATGGTTCGACCGCCAATACCGCGCAGTACTACACCAATCATGTTTACACCTGCGGTGGGACCTTTGGAGCATATGTCACCGTGAGTGAGGGTACTGCCACTCCGGGTGTATCGAACACGCTCAACATCAAGGTCACGGGCACGCCATGTTCCTCCCTTCTGACTCCTGGGACCCTGACCCTCAATTCGACGGGACCTGGTGAGACATCATTCGTTGAGGGCACAGTCGCGACCTTCAGCGGTGGAACCAGCACGTTCACCCCCACGTGGTGCTGGGGAGACGGGACCAAGACAACGGGAATCCCGATCACGGCTTCCCCAGCCTACGCAACCCACACCTACTCGACCGCGGGTACATTCACCCCCCGGGTGTTCATCAACGACAGTGCAGCAAACACGGTGAACATGGCCCCAACTCCGTTGACGCTCTATACGCACGTTGCGGTCTCTGCCATAACCCCATCGGCATGGGGGCCGTGGACACCACCGGCAAACCGCACATTCAGTGCCACGCCATCGGCCGGTTCGGGTGGATACACGTATGCCTGGAACTTCAATGATGGGAACACGTCCACGGTGGCATCCCCGCCATACCAGATATACTACAAGCCCGGGACCTACACGGTGACGCTGACGGTGACTGATAGCCTTAGCTACCAGGCAGCGACGAGCCTCACGTTCCAGGTGTACGGGACCGCGAGCACGATCACTCTGGCGAAGGGGCAGAACTTCATCGCGTTGCCTACGGTGGCGAACAGCTACACCCTGTACGAGATCTCAGTGCTTGCCGGAGTAGCGTTCGCGGGCGAGAACCTGCTGAGTGGAAGCACCTCCACTCTCTACGACCGCGGGGCGGACAAGGCGAACGGCAACGTGGCGTTTGCAGGAGGCAATGCGCTGTGGCTGAACGTCAGCGCGGCCGAGACGATCACGGTATACGGGAACACTACAGCCTCGTTGAGCGAGGTGCCGTACATGGCAGGCTGGGCAGCTATCGGGTGGTCCGTGTCCACGGGCACGACCGCATCAGCGCTGGCGAGCCTGATAGGCGGAGTGACCGAGGTCGCGATCTGGAGCACGGCATCGGGCCAGTGGGCGACGTTCATAGTGGGATGGGACACCGCAGGCGGAGCGCACGACTTCACCATAGCCACGGGGGCGGCAGTGCTTGTATACACGTCTGGGGCAGGGGCCTTCGCGGAGTGACACAGAGACAACTTTCAGGGGACAAGTTAGGGTTTGGTACGCAATAGCTCTCCAAAACGGCTTCGATATCCAGTCCCGTCACCCCCTAGACCTCGAAGTGTGGCTTTATAGACACAAGCGGAATAGCGGTAATGGTGTACAAATTGAGGCCTTGCGACCTCGTTGAGTAACACATGACAGTATCAAGTATGCAAGCAAGAACCATGTTCGCGCGGGCCATGATAATCGTGGTAGCCATTCTTTCCGTCACCAGCATGAGTGCCGGGAGCTTGGGACAGGTCCCTGCCAACCGTGGATCTGCGGCCAGTCCTCCCCAGTATCCTTACAACATTTACGGATATGTCTGGCAAAAGGGCTCGACAGTCCCTGTGAGCGGGGCGACGGTCTGGGTGAATGACACGACCAATGGTTGTTCACAAGATACTGACACCAATGCCCAGGGAAGCTACCAGGCGGACCTCGTCTATCCCTTGTGCAATACTTACGGCAAGGGTGACAACATCACGGTCACCGCGATCTGGACCTACTACGTGGCAACGAACTGGACAACAGTGAGCTGGGTCGGTGTCGTTCAAACACAAGCCGGAGGAAGCTGGTGCAACGTGACGCTGGCCGCTGCCCCCCTCACGGCGAGCATGTATGCGAACCCAGACACCCTCTTCATTGGCCAGCAGACCATCCTGTCGGTAGTCACGTCGGGAGGGATACCACCTGATACTTTTGTGTGGACATTTGGCGATGGATCCCCAACGCTGCAGACCACCACCAACGCGTCATCGCACACCTACACGACGGCCGGGACGTTCCAGGCCAACGTCACGGTCACGGACTCGCACATGGTGAACGCTTCGTCATCGGTCACGGTGTACGTGCTCCTGCCTCCGACTCTCAGCCTTAGTTTCCGCCCCACCCTGCCTCAGGTCGGCACTAATGTGACCTTCCGCTCCTCCCTTTCCATCGCTGGAAACGGGTGGACATACTTCTTCAATTTCGGGGACGGGAAGAACTCCGGCTATCTCTCGTCTGGCGTAGCCCCCGTTCATTCCTACGCGGCAAAGGGGAATTACACCGCCAACTCCACAGCCTACAACATCACATCAGGCTACCGTGTGGATTCTGCAACGGTCCTCGTCCCAGTCGGACCCGCCATGGCAGTCGGTCTTACCATTGGCCCGTCCCCCACGGAGGTGGGCCTCAGCACACTGTTCACGGCGAGCTCTAGCAATTCCTACTCCGCGGTCAAGTACGTGTTCAACTTCGGGGACGGCACTGCCACAGTGGGGCCACAGAGCTCTCCCAACGCCCACCACAACTACACGGCTGCCGGCAGCGTCACCGCCTCTGTAGCCGGCACCAACGCGACCGGGGCCAAGGCAAGCGCATCAGTTCCACTGACCGTCCTGGCACACGTACAGGTGAGCTGGGTCCTCAAGCCCGTGTCGGGGCAGGCCCCTATCTACGTCCCGGTACGAGCGACCGCATCAAAGGGCCTGGGGCCCTACGCCTACACGATGACCTTCACTGGTCCCAGCTACGGGGCCACGTTCAAGAACGCAAGCGGTTACGCGAACGTCACGATCTCCCAATCCGGGACGTACAAGGTCGGTGTCAAGGTGGTAGACAGTCTCGGTGTCACGGCATGGGGCACCAACCTGACCTTCAATGTCACTACCTATGTGGCCCCCCTGACCGCAAGCATCCATGGCCCGAGCACCGAGCACACTGGTGTCAATCTGACCTTCAATCTCAATTTCTCGGGCGGACAGGGACCATACACCGTTACGTGGCTGTACGGAGATGGTGCCACGAGCGGTGTGCTGACGGGAGTGACGACCTCCCCGCTCCTTACGGCGCACACATACAACAATGCCAACACCTATGAGGTGACGGCATTCGTGAATGACTCCGTGGGCCACTCGGCGAAGGCAACATGGAACGTCACCGTTTCGCAATCCTCGTCCCCCCCACCTCCTTTCTTTGGCATCACGGCGCTGTCCGTGCTGGAGCTCACCCTCATCATCGTCGTCATTGCCATTGTGCTGATCTTGATCCTAGTCTTCGTATGGAGACGCCGCAAGAAGAGAAAGGAGGAAGAACAGGTCCGGGAGGCGGCGGCAGCGATTGCTGCGGAAGCCACCGCGGGAACGGCAGCAGCTGAGGGATCAGCAGTACCGAGCTCAGATGCAGGTTCCTCAGAGCCCCAGGCAGAGAACTCGAGTACAGACTCGCCGACACAGGAGTCAGGAACGCAGGAGTCCCCTCAGAACGAAGATTCAACATAGATTCCTTTGTCCTTCTGAAAGGCCCGGGACACGGGCAAGGCCGGACGTTCGAATGTCTTGCATATGGCGCGATAAGTGGCACGGCGAAGCTCGCCACCAGCCAAGGTCCCTATCTTCCTCTCACAAACGCTTATCTTCCATGTCCTCTTGAGGAGACCTGACCGGCAGGTAAGTGGATGATGCAGGGAGAACCGCCCAGCACTTTCAATCTCTATCAGGCGCTCATCCTTTTCATGGACCGGGCTTCCCGTGGAGGAAGGTTCGCAGTGCCCCGGGAGGAGTTTGTGAGGAACCTTCACAAGTTCTTCCCGGGGGTTAGCTATCGGAACCTAATGGACGCCCTCTTGCAATTGGAGAATAGAGGGTTGGTCAGGATACTCTGGGCGGGGCCGGAGAACTTCTCTGTTACCATGACTCCGGCGAGCCTCAACATTGTCCGCAATGCTGCCCAGCCGCGGGCTGCAGTTCCCCCAGCACCTCCCCCACCCCCACCACCTCCACCCGGGATGTCCCAGACGCCCCCAGTCGCGGGCGGCGCGGGCGCCGGCAGGCCCCAGGAGGGAACCCAGCAGAACGTCCCCCCCGGGCATGCGCAAACCGGGGAACCCACTCCAGCGGCAGGATCAGAGGCCCCGATCGAGAAGGATGACTTAGAGTCGGAGGAGAAGGCTCCTGAAGGACGATCCGAGACCGAATCAACGACATCAGAGGGTAACGCAGCCTCCCAGGATGAAACAAGATCGCAGTCCAAAGGAGTGCAGGCAGCTCCCGAAGGAACTGGTGGAGGATCCAAACCGGACATAACGGCGCTCCTGGAAGATTTCAAGGAGCCCACCGACACGCCTCCCGACACCAGCCCTCCACCAGCTTCCAAGGAACCTCCGGCGGAGGAGGGCAAGGAGAAGGAGCCGGCCGATGAGTTGAAGTTCGCAACCTTCGGCGAGATCGCTCACACGAAGAAGGAGACGCCTCTCCCCGCCGCCGAAGCATCGACCGCGGGAAGCGAGAAAGTGGCAGGCAGAATGTCCCCCCAACTCGCCACCCTGCTGGACATGCTTGACAAACAATCCGCCTTGAAACAGGGTAAGGGTGCTCCAGAGAGATCGGAACGACCAAAGGACGTAGGAAAAGGGGCCCCAGGAGAGGCAGCGAATGTTCCGAAGCTCATGACCAGGCCAACGATGCCACTCAAGGTAGTGCCTCGGATGAAATCCGTATCGGGGTCGGGCGGGGCAACTCCGTCCGTCAGCCACCTCCTGGAGGCATTGAGGGTCAGGGAAGCCAAGGTCGCGGAACGCGAGCAGGCTGTGACCCGCAGGGAGATGGAGCTCGCAACTCGCTCCGAGGACCTTGAGAAGAGGATGTTGCTCGTTGTTGAGAGGGAAAGGGATGCCCTTTCACGAGAAGAGGAAATGCTGATCGAGGGTCGGAAGGCGCCCACCATCTCGACGTTGGAGCAGACCATCGGGGCCAGGCGCAGAAAGGTGAGAAAGAAGGCCCAAAAGGCAGTAGACGAGAGCCTTCGCCTCTACAGCACCGGTGGATGGAAGGACGAATAGCCGGTAGTCGAGATTATATCATGAAGGCCCCTTGAAGGTTCGATGGCTCGAGGAGTGGTCCTTATGTCCGGCGGGATAGACTCGCCCGTGGCAGCAGAGATGATGCTCTCACAGGGACACGAGCTCGTGGCCGTCCACATGGACAACTCGCCATTCACCGATGAATGCCCGCTGAACAAGGTCCGGGACCACCTGAGGCTGCTGGAGGAGAGGCACAATGCTAGGATACCCCTCTACGTTCTTCCTCACGGGCTCACCCAGATCGCCCTGATGCGCAACACCGACCGGCACTTCGGATGCGTCCTGTGCCGAAGGTTCATGTGGCGCTCGGCCGAGAAGATAGCCGAACGAGAGGGCGCGACCTTCCTGGTCACCGGTGAAGCCCTCGGCCAGGTTGCCAGTCAAACTCTCGCCAACATGCGTACCGCGACAACGGTCGTCAAGATACCCATCGTGAGACCTCTCATCGGCCTCGACAAGAAGGAGATCGAGGAGAAGGCGAAGATACTGGGAACCTACGGGATATCCACGAGGCCGGGGATATGTTGCCAGGCCGTCCCCGACAAGCCCGCGACCCGCTCGACCCTCACTCAGATCGAGCGGGAAGAGTCGAAGGTGCCTGTCGAGAGCCTCCTGGACGATGTTGTCCGAAAGGCCAGGGTGCTTTGATCCAGGCTCGGCCAAGACGGGCGGTTGGTCAACCTTCCCCTAACTATTTATCTCATGCCGAGATGAACACGATAGGTTTCGAGGTCAATCGTGGAAGACGTTTGGGTGGCCGGCGCGGCAATGAATCGCTTCGGGAAGATGAAGGAGAGCGGAAGGGAGGCCGCCGCCAGGGTTAGCCTGATGGCCATTGAGATGGCCGGGCTCTCACCGAGGGACATCGGCTACACGTTCATATCGAACACACTTGGCATAGTCGAGCGGCAGGCCCACCTAGGGCCGATCACGAACACGGCCCTGGGCATCCCCGAGGTTCCCTCCATGACCGTTGAATCGGCCTGCTCCTCATCCTCGGCCGCGCTCCACGAGGCTTACGTTCACATCGCAGGCGGCTTCATAGACGCCGCCCTGGTCGTTGGAGTGGAGAAGCTCAGCAACCTGGATACTGTTTCGGCCACGAGCTACTTCGCGATGGGCACCGACTACGCGTTCGAATCCAAGAACGGTGCCACTTTCCCTTCCCTGTACGCCACCATGGCGGTCGCGCACATGGAGAAGTACGGGACGAAGGCGGAGGAACTGGGCTCGATAGCTGTGAAGAACCACGCCAACGCGGCTTTGAATCCCAATGCGCACATGCAGAAGCCCATAACGATGGAGACCTACCTCCAGTCGCCCTTCGTATCGTGGCCCCTCCGTCTCTACGACTGCTGTCCCTTCTCTGACGGTGCCGCGGCGGCAGTGGTGGTGAATCCCAGGAAGTTCAAGGGAATGCTGGGCGCCGATCCCGCGGCCATAAAGGCCTCCGCAAGGGCCGGGAGCGCCGCAGCGCTGCACGACCGGTCGGACCTGACGACCATTCCATCAAGCCGTCTTGCCGCCGAGAAAGCCCTGAAACAGGCCAAGATCGAGCGGAGCCAGGTGGACTTCCTGGAAGTGCATGACTGCTTCACCATCGCCGAGGTCCTTGCATTGGAGGACATGGGATTCTTCCCCAGGGGGAAGGCTGCACGCCGCAGCTTCGAGGGGGAGACGAGCCTGGGCGGAAAGTTGCCTGTGAACCCCTCTGGCGGTCTCAAGGCAAAGGGACACCCGGTAGCTGCTACAGGGATCGCTCAGGTGGTCGAGGTCATGGAGCAGTTCAACGGCAGGAGCGGCAAGAGGGAGATCAAGGGGGCCACGACCGCGCTGACCCATAATGTCGGGGCGACAGGTGGAAGCTGTTCGGTGCACATCTTCCAGAGAGTGTAGAGCACATGGCAGATGGGACAGACGGAGATAGGCACGACAAGGGCGAGAAGAATGCCCGGGCCGGGCCACATGGGATCGCAGAATACGAGCACGCCATCAACGAGGAGGGGCGCCTCATCGGGTTCTCCTGTCAGTGCGGGTTCAAGACTCTGACACACGTGCTAAGATGCCCCGTGTGCGGAGGCTCCGGTCTCAAGGAGATCACGCTCGCCACGAGGGGGAAGATCATCTCATTCTCGGTCGCGAACGTCCCATCCGACCTCTTCTCGAAGGATGCCCCGTTCGGTTACGTCATAGTGGAGATGGATGATGGCTCTCGCGTGAGCGGGTGGATGCCCGGGGTGAAGAGCCCGGGAGAGATCAAAGTGGGAGATCAGGTGTGCTGGAAACCATCATATAGACACGGTCTCGTCATCGAAAAAGAGGTTCAGCAATGAACAAGTCGATACGACCTATGCTTGATGAAATGGGTTTGAGCCACGGAAAGAGAGTACGTCTCACGAGGATGCTCTACGAGCACGGCCCCGGTGGTGGTACGCTCATCGTCCTTCCCATCGACCAGGGACTGGAGCATGGTCCGATCGATTTCTTCCCCAACCCCGATTCGCTTGACCCGGAGTACGAGTTCCGTCTCGCGCTCGAGGGGAATTTCTCTGCTATCGCTCTGCACATTGGGCTTGCCACGAAGTTCATGGGCAAGTACGCCGGGCGGGTCCCTCTCATCCTCAAGATCAACGGGAAGACCAACATCCCGTCGGACTTGCAGGCATTCTCTCCACTGACCGCGACAGTTGAGGACGCTGTGAGACTGGGCGCCGACGCCGTCGGGTACACGCTTTACACGGGCTCTCCGGCGCAGGACCGCGACATCGCCCAGGCAATGCAGGTCAGGGCCGATTGCGAACGGTACGGAATGCCACTGGTCGTGTGGTCATATCCCAGGGGCGAAGCGATAGGGAAGAAGGGCGGGAAGGACTCCCTCTATGCGGTCGAGTACGCCGCAAGGGTCGCCCAGGAGATCGGGGCAGACATCGTGAAGGTCAACTACCCGGTCGCCGGCGAGAAGGACAAGGAGGCTCCAGGGGCCTACGCTACGCTCTCCCTGACCGCAGACCAGATGTTCGAGCGGGTCGTCAGGGCCGCTGGACGGACCATGGTCATGGTATCTGGCGGTGAGAAGATGAGCGACGAGGACCTCTTGAAGAAGGTTCGCACGACGATGGGTGCCGGGGCGACCGGCATCATCTTCGGCAGGAACCTCTGGCAGAGGAAGCACGACGATGCCCTCGCCATCACACGGAAGGTCCATGAAATCTTCCGGGAATACAGAGGAGCTCCGCTGTAAGTTACCGCTCTGGATAGTTCTCGCCGGCGAGGACAACCCCAAGGTATGCACTGGGCGGCGAGCGATTCGGTACGGGCTGGCGGCCGAGGCAACGGATAGGAACCACCCTCCCCGGGGAGCGTTGCTCCTGGATCCATACGCCTCTCTGCCTTTGAGCCGTGAGGATGCAGCAGTCGCGGCGGAGAAGGGCATAGTGGCAGTGGACTGCTCCTGGAATCGCCTCTCCTCGAGAGGAAAGTATCCCGCAGGCGGGAGATGGCTTGCTGCAATAGATGCGAAACGCAGGCTTCCACTGATGCTCGCGGCCAATCCCCAGCACTACGGACGGTTGGGGGAGCTCAACACCGCTGAGGCCCTCGGGGCTTCAATATTCGTTCTCTGCGGAAGGGTGGCTGCCACGACCTTCCTGGGGAGGTTCTCGTTCGGCTGGTCCTTCCTCGAGCTCAACGGAGAACTGCTTGAGCGCTATCATGAGGCACCAGACGGGAAGGCAATAGAACAGGTGGAAAGGGACTGGGCAGGGAAGGCATGAGCATCCTTCGAGCGCAGAGAAGGAGCGTCACTCCCGCATTGGCGGTATCGGTGGGATGTCTACCGTGATGATCTGGGCGACGGAGAGATCGCTCATCCTTTCACCAAGTGGGATGATTGCGGCCATTACTCCAAGGTCCGCGCGGCCACGGGTCGTGTGGACTGTCAAGAGCTTCTTGTCATAGAGGAGCTCTCCCACAACGTGCGGGTCGTGCCCTCTCAGGAAAACGCTCGTTCCTGACGAAGCGAGGAACTCGCTGAGGTTCGCAGAACCGATCGGTTCCTGGTCTATGCCGCGACCCCCACAAGTCGGAGATACATCGACATCGTTCCATAGGACCTGAAGCCAAGTCTTGTACGTTGGGTGAAGAATGGCATCTCTCCATGACTCAACGATGGGAAAGCCAGCGTGGGCAAGGTAGGCCCCGTTCTCGGTGATTCCCGCGATGGGAAGTCTATCGAAGAGGTCCTCGATCTTCTCACCTACGGCTCTCGTTCCCCAGCATCGAAAAGAATCATCGATGATGTCGTGGCCCTGGTATGGAACATGTTGATAGGCCTCGTGGTTCCCACGGAAGATCAGGACGCGCTCCGGAAAGAGGGCCCTCAGGGAGAGAACGTAGAGCGCATTCGTGACGGAAGCGAATAGAAGGTCGCTCGGGACCCTGTCCACGTAGTCTCCAAGAATGATGAACCGGTCCACACGATTTGCTCCCAGGAGATACTTCTCCACCAAGGCCTGGAGAGTGGGCCAATCGCCGTGAGTGTCACCGACCACCAAGGCTCTGCCCTCCTTGACCAGCGGAACCTCGGCCAGCTTCTCGCTAGGGAGAAGCTCACCAATCGTGTCGAGGGAATCGAGCGCCTCGCTCTCATCGATGCTTCTAACATCGAGAGGATGGTTGGAAAGTATCGTTGAAGGCATTGTGTAGCCTCGCACGTTTACTACTGCAGTGCCAAGTATTAAGTAAGCCGGAAATGGTCGTTGTGTCAGACACTTGTCTGACAGGAAGCGAAGGAAAAGTGAACCTCAACGTCAAGGTCATCGGATGCGGTGGCAGCGGTTCGAACACCGTGAACCGGTGCGCGGACCAAGGGATGCCGCATGTTGACATGTGCGCCATCGACACCGATGCAAGACACCTCTACTGGATCCATGCTCCGAAGAAAATACTGATAGGTCGAAGTTCTGCGAACCGTTTGGGAACAGGGTCCTGCCCCGAGGTGGGCGAGAGGGCCGCGAGAGAGAACGAGGGAGAAATACGCAACTTCCTGGAGGGCTCCTACATCGTTTTCGTGGCGGCAGGCCTGGGTGGTGGCACGGGAACTGGTTCTGCACCATTTGTTGCCGGGCTTTCCAAGGAAGTGGGTGCACTCACAGTGGGGATGGCGACGATGCCATTCAGTCACGAGGGTAAGTTCTGCGCAGGAATCGCCAAGGGAGGACTGGAACGCTTGCGGAAGGTCTGTGACGCCACGTTCGTGATTCCCAATGACAGGCTTCTCGAGGAATATCCAACAATGTCTCTGGAAGGCGCATTCATGCAGGCCGACACCGTCCTCAGGGCCGCGATCAGTGGGGTCATCAGAAAGTCAGCGATGCCTGGCTCGAGGCGCATAGGCCCATCGGACATCCTTGACACCATGACTGAGTCTGGCACGGTCTTGAGGCGTATTGGGAAGACCAGGGGGACTGCGGTCAGACAGCCCCGAACTCACGGCTACATTGTTCGCCGTATTTCCCGATCCAATGGCCTGGGTTAGCGGAATGAGTCTCGCCCCGCTACCAATCAAACTGGAAAAGTCACGCAAGAGTTCTTCTTGATGCCCAGTCTGAACGGAGCAAGCCGAGTCACGCAGAACTTGCCAATGCAAGGCGAAAGATTAAATAACTTGTCTATACTTCTACGGCAGACAGTTGTCTGACTAACGAACAACAGGAAGTGAAAAACATGAAATCCATAGTACAGGAAGCTCTCGCCAAGCACCAACAGCAGAAGGCAACAGAAGAAAAGAAGGAACCGATGCCTATGAGCACTGATGACGAGGAGTTAGCCAAGTTAGCGGAGCAGTTGAAGGTCAACATCAAGATCATCGGGTGTGGTGGTGGCGGATCGAACACCATCAACAGGTGCGTGGAAGAGGGGATACAGGGTGCCGAGATGTGTGCTATCAACACTGACGCAAAGCACCTGGTTTCCATACACGCGCCGAAGAAGATACTCATCGGCCGGAGGGCCACGAAGGGCCTCGGTGCGGGTGCTCGCCCCGAGATCGGCGAGGAGGCCGCACGTGAGAACGAGGAAGAGATACGCAACTTCCTTCAGAGCTCCAACATCGTTTTCGTAACGGCGGGACTGGGCGGCGGAACTGGAACTGGCTCGGCCCCGATGGTTGCCCGGCTCTCCAAGGAATTGGGCGCCCTTACGATGGGCGTGACCACTCTGCCATTCAGCGCAGAGGGGAGCGTGAGGATGGATGCAGCCAAGGACGGACTGGAGCGCTTGAGGAGGGTGTGCGACACAACACTCGTGATACAGAACGACAAGCTCCTGGAGCTTGCCCCCAGGATGCCCCTGGACGCAGCATTCAAGCTGGCCGACAACGTGCTCATGACCGCGATCAAGGGCATCACCGAGATAGTCACCAAGCCAGGCCTCGTGAACCTGGACTACGCCGACCTTCTGACAGTGATGAAGGACGGTGGCGTGGCCCTCATCGGCCTTGGCGAGAGCGAGGACACGACTGACCGCGTGACCGCGGCAGTGACCGAGGCATTGACATCTCCTCTCCTGGGCAACGTGGATCTGAAGGACGCCCACGGAGCCCTGGTGCGTGTGGTCGGAGGCCCATCCATGACGGTCAGCGAGGCGCAGAAAGCGGCCGAGCTGGTGGGTTCGAAGATCTCCAAGCGCGCGAGGATAATCTGGGGATGCACGGTGGACCCATCCGCGGAGATGGAGAACACGATCAAGGTGCTGCTGATAATCACCGGTGTCAAGTCCGCGAGCCTTCTCGGCTCGAAGGGCGGATACGCGACCGGAGAGACAGACGAGGGAGTCGACCTCGTTCGGTAGATCAGCGAGGCCTATACCCAGACCTCCTCGGCACAGGCTTCGGTCGAGGAGGCTGTCAAACCGATGAATAGCGAGGGTGGGCAGTCAAGTGTTGGTGTCGGCGTAGCGAATGCCCGTGGCCCGAGAGGTGTCCGCAGGAGAAGGCGCTACCTCGGGGTCGAGATAGTCGGGTCCATGCCTTCACCTGGAACTCTGCGTCGCATTCTTCTTTCCCATCTGGAGAAAGGAGGTGACGATCGATCGTCAACTAGGATGGATTTCCGGGTGGTGAAGGCAAGGGGTCGTTATGCATTGGTGGAGGTCCCTAACACCATGCTTCTCAGGGCAAGGAGCAGCTGGAACTCAGGAGAGGTCCGCACTCATCGAACATGGGGCACGCTCAAGAGGGGAAAGGTGTGGCTCACGGTTCAAGGTGGAGGAGGGCGCGTAAGGGCCCCATAGCAGTGCATAACTTGTTGGGTCCTGCTATGCCAGAGTATATCTGGTCCGCAATCCCCTTCTGTTGAGTACGGATATTATTTCCGCTAGGGGTGGAGTTTGAGGAGGGTTGTCCCTTTCGCCTCATGCTAATGCCTCCACCTGGCGCATGTGCAGCCCCAGTAGGACCTCTGGTGGAAGCTTGCGCT
>Ga0326727_10000312_pt1 | contig 205187 bp, 165 predicted proteins | sample MB2enrmetagenome_FD_207643 | JGI IMG/M metagenome (GOLD analysis project Ga0326727, IMG submission 207643) | Lab enriched peat soil microbial communities from McLean, Ithaca, NY, United States - MB29MY | ecosystem: Environmental > Terrestrial > Soil > Wetlands > Peat | place: USA: New York... | reverse complement strand
CCGCTTCAACTCCCGTTTCCATGGTTGGCTCCATCGTTCTTGCCTCAGAGGTCTCGCTCCTCCTGCTTGTACCAACCTCCCAAGCATAAAACTCCAATCAAATGTGCGAAAAATATCGTACGTCATCCTGCGGTAGCGGCGTTCGATTCAATGGAATCACTTCAGGGGACTTTACCTGTTGAATCCAATTGAGGGGGATTTTGTTCGGGCTGATAGAAATGCCCCGACGATGGATTGGCGGGGCATTTCAACTACTTCATGCGGTTGAATGCATCATCTATCTTTTGGTCGAGTTCGGCCTTGCGGTGATCGTTGTTTTTGCCAAGCAAGTCTTCTAGGAGTTCTTGTGATAGGCGCAAGGTGGTACGCTTCGTCAGCTGAATTGGTAAAAGGTAAGAATCAGTACTTTTGTCGTGCCCTGCTTTTATGAATTCAACTTTAGGGTTTTTTGCAATTATCCGCTCTTTGACAAAAGCGAATGCCGGTACTTCTTCAAATGTAATTTCTTTTGTCATTGTCCTGTACTCCTATTTAGAATTAGCGCCTCCAAGGGCGACCCTCAAAGGGCCTTGAACAAAACTATACACCGGATTTGATTTGGTCCGTTGCATATTCCAGCATTATGCACCTGGAACGATTTACGTTCTGAAGCCTTCGCGTATCCAGTTCAGCAGGGCAATGGACTTGTACACCGCAAGCCAGCCGAGCGGGATTGGCAGCAGTGCCAGAAGTGCAGCGTAGAGCCATCCAGTTGACATTGCGTCTTTATGTGCCTTTCTGTATTCCGAACCGCACTTTTCCAAATCCTTAATCAAGTCGTTCGTGGTGTATCGCCGCGTCTCCTGGTACTGATTTTGATTCTGATACCAATTCTGCGCGCCCCCCTCTACACTGCTCAAAACCTCGGTCAACGTCGCCGCCTTCGTAGTAGCCGATGTTGTATCCCCAAATCGCTCCACCGATTACCCACGCAATTGACACAACGACTCCGATGCGTTGCCAGCCGTTCAGTTGCATTCGCTGTTGTAACATGCGCTGAATTCTACACCGATCGGAACGCCGGGCGCCCCAGGTCCCGCTTTTGGGACCTGGGAAACCACAGACCATCAAGCCCTACTGCGTAACCCCGCACAAATGCACCGCAATGCCCAACTCCGCCAGCATGGCGGCCTTGGTCGCCAGCGCCTTGTCGGCCAACTCGGCGGTTGGCGCATACGCGACGTTCACATGATTGGCGCGGTGCCGGGCCATGAACTGATTCTGGCTCACGCCATGGAAGACGGCATGTACGATGGGCCATTGCGTCGTCGTCTCTTTCCAGCGGCGCTCGGTCTCTGCCGCGGGTAAAGCGACCACCGTGCCGCGGCCCAGGTCGGCGTGCAGCGCGCCGCCCTCCACAAAGACGCGGCTCCAGACGATCTCCCCCGGCTTGCCGATGCCCTTCAGCGATCCGCCGCCCAGCGGGAAATACATCGCCGGCTGCCGTTCGCTGCTGGCGCCGGCGTAGCCGTCCACATAATGATTGGCCGGCGCGGCGCCCGAGATTTGCAGCAGCCACACAAAATCGTCCAGCCCCTGTCCCTTGTAGTGCTCGCCCCAGCGCACGTCGTGCAGCGTGGTCGAGGGATCGAGCCCCAGCGCCGTCCAGCAGCGGTTGGTCATCAGCGCGTCCACGCCGGCGCATTCGTCCACTTCGTTGAAGTGCACCACCGGCCCGCCCGCGTAAAGTTCCTCTTTTGTCCCCTCCGCAAACACCGGAGGCCGGTCGGCATTGTTCAGCATCCCCTCGGCCAGATCCGACGCGGCCACCATGTCTTTCAATCCCTGCTGATACTGGATGCCGATCACGTCGCAGCCAAAATCCTTGGCGATGCGCACCGCCGCGATATACATCTTGCACTGCTCGATCACCTGCTCCAGCGTCAATTCGGTGGCCGGGTCCTTGCCGAAGTCGAACTTCACGCCCCTCGCCACCAGCCACTGGTAAACGGCCTCCGCTTCCGCCTGGCCCACCGTGCGCATCTTCGCCACCAGCGCCGACTGGCTCAGCCGCTCCTTGAAGATGCCCGCCGCATTCAACAGTTCGTCGTCGATGATGGCGTTGTACATGCCCATGCAGCCTTCGTCGAAGATGCCCACGATCGCCTTGCGATGCTTCAGCTCGCCGGCAAGCTCGGCGCCCAGCGCGGCGCATTCCGCCGGCAATTTGCTCGCGTCCAGCGCGTGCACGTGCGATAGATCGTGCGTGATCTTGCCGTCGCGCAACCACTCCGCCAGCGCGCCGTGGAAATACTCGTCGGTAAAATCTTTGCTCCAGATCGAGGAAAACTTCTTGCCGGCCTTCGTGAGCGACCCGTTCAGATTGAGCAGGCCGACCAGTCCCGGCCACTGTCCCGACCAGTTGGCCACGGTCAGAATCGGTCCCTGGTGGCTGCGCAGACCCGGCAGCACGTGATGGCTGTACTGCCACGCGGCGGTGGCGAAAACCAGCCGGGCTTCCGGATGGATCTTCATGAACACATCCATGCCCATGCGCTGCGACGAGATGAATCCGTGCTTCTCCTTCTCGTTGTAGGCGTGCGCGCGAAGCAGTTTGAAGCCCTTCTGCGCAAAGGCCGCGGTCAGCTTCTCTTCCATCTCTCTCTGCGCCGGCCAGCACTCCTGGTTGGCCGAAAGCCGCAGATCGCCGCTGGTGACAAGCAACACTTCATCCGCCGCCGGCCTCGCCATCTCACTCTTCCTCACCGCCATCTGTTTCTTCTCCTCGCAGCGGAACTGCCTTCCGCCGCTGTCCAATATACACCTCTGCGCTGTCGTCGGGCCAAAGGCCGAGAGGCATCGATCGGTTGTCGGAATCGATGAAACAGAGTGAGCGAGCGAATCTCTGAAGTGCCCGTGAAATGGGCGCATTCGTTGCAGTCGCAGAGCTGAGCGGGAGGGAAAGGCTTCTATAAAAGGACTATGAGTAAATATCCCCCGGCAGAGTCGGGGGCTTTATGATGGGTGGCCCCTCGAAGGGGCCTGGCTACGCGCAATACCAGGAAAAGCGTATGGCTCGTGCCAACCTGAAATCCGCGCCGTAGGCGCAATGTTGGTTAGCCCCGCGCTTCAGTGTGGGGTTGGCGAAACCAACCATTCATCCGGAGTCCCGTAGGGACGGCGCTCATGCTCCGCGCCATTCTCACGATTTTGCGAGAAGAAGGTAAAAACACAAACCGGGAGCGACTCCCGGAACTGTCAAACATCGACTGTCGCCCCGGCAGAGCCGGGGGTCTTCCCGTTTGTAATCAGCCGGACGAATGCCAAAGTTGGATTGTCTTGAAAACGGCAACTTGTAAAAATGCTCCCTGAAACAATCGGGCCGTGGAGGGTCTTGCCCTCCACGGCCCAACTTATCTTCAGGCTGCTTTTACGTTTCTTGCTGCGCGCTTCAGGCTGCCTTAACGTCGCTCGCCGAGCGAACCCGGAAGTGCTTCATTGTGATGGCCAGCGTGCGCTCGATCTTGCGCAGATCGTTCCGCTCCGCCGGTCCGGCAAAGGTCGAAGCCACTCCGTGCGCCGAGGCGCGGCCGGTGCGGCCCACGCGATGGACAAAGTCCTCGGCCACCTTGGGCATGTCGAAGTTCACCACATGCGCCACGTTGGCCACGTCGATGCCGCGGGCGGCCACGTCGGTGGCCACCAGCACGCGGTGATGTCCCTCCGAGAAGCTGCGCAGAGCCTGATTCCGCTGCGCCTGCGAGCGGTCGCCGTGAATCTGCGTCGCCGTGTGTCCGCTGCGAACCAGCCTGCGCGCCACGCGGTCCGCGCCATGCTTGGTGCGCACAAACACCAGGAAGCTGCCCGTTTCCGCGCCCAGCAGGTGCTCCAGCAGCTCCTGCTTCTTGTCCGGCTCCACTTCAAAGGTGCGCAGTTCCACGTTTTCCGCCGGCTTCAGCACCGAGCCAATCTCGATGCGCGCCGGATTGTTCAAATATTTCCGCGCAACTTCCTTCACCGTTCCTTCCAGCGTGGCCGAGTAGCAGAGCGTCTGGCGCACGGCAGGCAGCGTGGCCGTAATGCGCGCAATGGCCGGCTGAAAGCCCATATCCAGCATCCGGTCCACTTCGTCCAGCACCAGGATCTTCACCTGGTCCAGGCGAACGAGCCTGCGCTTGATATAGTCCTCGAGGCGTCCCGGCGTGGCGACAATGAGCTTCGCCCCGCGCCGGATGGCGTCAAGCTGCGCCCGCTCTGCAAGCCCCCCAACCACCAGGGCCACGGTCTGCGCGGAACTGGAACGGATGGCGAGGAACGCCTTCTCCACCTGCATGGCCAGCTCGCGCGTGGGCAGCAGGATGAGCGCATGGGCCGCGGGACCCTTCGCTTCCGCTCTTTGCAGCATTTCAACAATGGGAATGAGGTAGCTGAGCGTCTTGCCGGTGCCGGTCTGCGCCGTGGCCAGCACGTCCCGGCCTTCCAGGGCGGGCGGAATGGCGCCGGCCTGCACCGGTGTCGGAGTTTCAAATTTGTTGGCGTCGATCCGCGCCAAAAGCGCGGGCGAAAGAGAAAACTGCGAAAACTGAGTCGTCAAAATTGTCTATTTTCCTTGTGTCCCGGGAGCCCGCGAGTCTACCCGCAAGCCTGCAATCGGAACCGGACATGAGGCGCGCACACGAATGCTCTTCGCGCGCAAGCCTGCTATCGAATATGCGTAAGGGAGAACCGAAAGTCGTTCAAAAGACTGACCGGTAAGCATTCAAAGGGAGAACGCTCGAGGCCCGGAGCTGCCACACGCTGCTTGTTGCCAGACGGCTCGCTGCCGTCCGGCTCCACCCTCCCACGCCATCGGCAATCGTGCGCCGTGCGTCTCCCGGTTCGCGCCGATCCACATCAAGGATGCTGAGGCGCCGAAGCAAATGCCGGACCGTTTTTGAAGGTCCAGGGCAGAGTCACCGGGATGGGAGACTCAAGTGGATACGCTGTAGGGGCTTGGGGGAAAATCTGTGCCGGGCAATCTTGCCTTTTGTCGCAGGCAAACCGCCGCTCACGGCCAAATCACTGAGCGCAACTACAGTGTACCACGCTTTCGCTTTTCCCTCGCCCGCGAGGGTACAGTCCGACACCACTCCAGCTTAATTTCTGTATTCACTCCAGCCGAGCGGCTGCAGCTAAACGTCCCCACGGCAAGCGCATGAACTTCTATATCGGCCTGAGAAGTTCCCTCGGCGGGCGCCGTAGGCGCAAAGGACGTTAGCCCCGCGCCTCGGCGTGGGGTCAGCAGGCCCACATTCCGCACCCAGCCCTGTAGGGGCGACGCAAAACGGTTCGCGGAAATGGAAGCAGGCCCAGGAATTCCTTCATGCGATTGCCCTGCCGAATCCAGCGGAGTTGCTGGCGCATACGCGTGGGTTCGGTTGTCAGTCGCGCCCTTCCAGCCGCGCCACCACCTGCTCCACCAGCCGCTCGATCTCGGCCGTCTTCGCCCCGGGAGCCGCGCCGGCCTCATCGCTCATGCGGGCCATGCGGGCATCGGGAAATCCCAACCGCCGCTTCAGCGCCAGAATCTCCTGGATCTTGCTCTCCGGGATAAAGTGGAGCGGCTGCCCGATCTGCTTGGCGATCAGGTAGGTCTTGCAATAGGTGTCCAGAATCTCGGCCAGCCATTCGGCGTGCGTCACCGTGTCGGACCAGCAGACGATGCCGTGGTTCGAGAGCAGGATGGTGTTGTGGTGCTCCACAAAAGGCAGAATCGTCTCGGCGAAAGCCTGCGTGCCGGGCGTCTCATAGGGAGCAACCGCCGCCGGGCCGATGAACACCTCGTACTCCGGAATCAGCCCGTTGGGAGGAATGGTGCCGGTCACGGCAAAGGCCGTGGCGTAGGGCGGATGGCAATGCAGCACCGCGCGGGCGCGCGGGTTGGCCTTGTAGATTTCAAGATGCAGCAACAATTCGCTGGTCCGCAGCCGGTCGCCGGCCAGGATATTTCCGTCCAGATCCGAGAGGCAGATGTCGGCCGGCTCCAGGTCGCCCTTGCTCAGCATGGTGGGCGTGCACAGCACATATTTCGTGCCCAGCCGCACGCTGATGTTGCCGCCGTTGCCGTCCACGTACTGCCGCTCCCACAGCTTGCGCCCCACGCGAATGATCTCTTCCCGCAAGGCGTTGGCCTCAAACGAGTTGGCAGCCACCAGCGGCGAGCTTTCCTCGCCCTTCGGCTCGCGTAGAGCCTCGACCACGGCTTCAACCACTTCCCTCACCTGCTCCGCAACCGGAACCGATGTCTGCTCCATGATGATCCTCGCGCAATGGGCCGATTCGACGGGCTCCACGGAGCCTCGCCGGTCCCACACACAAATTATATAGAATGCCAGCCTGCGCCTCGACGCGTAACCGAGGTCGCCGCTGGGATGCCGCACTTCCAGATGCTGCGCTTCCATGGCTCTCGGCGCGACGCGCCGCGCCGCCATGGCTCTATAATGGTCGCGTTCCTTGCTTGCAAGTCCGATTTCCGTCTTTTCCGCGCGGTATGGGGAAGGAGCGGAACTCACGCGCCGGAAAGAAAGAGGCGACGGGCAGATGAAGACGTGTCCGCTGTGCGATGCGGCTTATCCGAATCACCAGACCAATTGCCCCACCGACGGCGCAATGCTGATCGAGCGGCGCGAACTGGAGCCGGGAACCGTGATCCGGGGCAAATACCGGATCGTGCGCTTCCTGGGCCGCGGCGGAATGGGAACCGTCTATCTGGCCGAACACATCCTGCTCGGCCGCCAGCGCGCGCTCAAGTTCATCTCCAGTGAGTTGAGCCAGGATCCCCGCTTCCTCAAGCGTTTCCGCCACGAGGCCCAGGCGGCCATCGAACTGCGCCACCCCAACGTGGTGGAAGTCGTCGATCTCGACCAGGCCGAGGATGGTTCGCCCTACATCGCCATGGAATACGTCGAAGGACCGGACCTGCGGCAGGAGCTTGCCCGCGGGCCCTTCCCCGTCGAACGGGCGCTGGCCATCGCCCGCGGCGTGGCGCAGGGCTTGGCCGTGGCGCACGCCAAGGGCATCGTCCACCGTGACGTCAAGCCGGAAAACATTCTGCTCGCCGGCGGCAACGGCAAGCCGGAGATTCCCAAGCTGCTCGATTTCGGCATTGCCGCCATCAAGGAGAGCGCCACCGCCATCAGCCGCACCCGCGGGCTGATGCTCACCCCGGAGTATGCCGCGCCGGAACAATGGAAAGGAATGGCCGCCGACGAATTGGATGGGCGCGCCGACCTCTACGCCCTCGGCGGCGTCCTCCACGAGATGCTCACCGGCCAAACCTGCTTCCACTCCCACAACACCGAAGGCTGGATGTACCAGCATCTCCAGGCCGAGCCGCAAGTGCCCAGCCTGCTCCGCCCCGAACTCAGAAACTGGCCGGGATTGGATGCCCTGGTGCTGCGCCTCTTGGCCCGCGATCGCGAGCAGCGCTTCCCCTCGGCCGCCGCCTTGCTTGAGGCGCTCGCGCCCAGGCCGCCCGCGCCCAAGCCCGCGCCGGCTGTCGTTCCGCCGCCCGCGCCGGCCCCGCAACCTCTCCCCAGCCCCAGGCGCTCCGCGCGCGCAAAATGGACCATCGTCGCCGCTGTCGCTGTGGTCGCCCTGGTGGTCTGGTTCGCGATGCAGTTTTCGTTCTCCAACCCCGCGGCAGCCGTTCCGGTCCTCGCTCCCGCCGGAGGCACCTACGCCCAGCCGCAGTCGGTGGCCATCGATGACGCCACCGCGGGCGCCGTCATCCACTACACCACCGACGGCAGCGCGCCCACCGCCGCTTCGCCCGTCTACACCCAGCCCCTTGCCTCGCTGCCCAGCGGAACCGTGCTCCGCGCCATGGCTACGGCCGACGGCCACGCGCCCAGCGCCGACATCACGGGCGTCTACATCTGGTCGGGAGCCGCCCGCTCTGCCGGGGTCCTGCCCGAGGGCAGCGCCTGGGTCAAAGGCAAATACGCCTACGACCACAAGCTCTACGCCCAGGCGCGGCCGCTCTTTGCCCAGGCCTGCGACGGCGGCGAAATGAGGGCCTGCAACTACCTCGGCTATCTCTATGCCCAGGGCCTCGGCGGCGCGCAGAATGCCGAGATGGCGCGCGGCGTCTACCAGAAAGCCTGCGCCCAGGGAACCCTGTCCAGTTGCGCCAGCCTCGGCTCGCTCTACCAGAACGCCGGAAACAACGACGAGGCGCGCAAATACTTCCAGAAAGCCTGCAACGGCGGTTTGGCCGAGGGCTGCGATCTGCTGCGCGCCGTGCAATAAACGCCGGCGCGATGAAAGCAATGAAGCCGGCAACGCGAGTTGCCCCACTCGAAGAAAGAAGAGACCGCCAGTGGACGCACGCGGGCACAAGATGCGCAAACGCGAATGGGCCGTTCGGGCTCTGGCCGTTGTCATGACCTTCGCCGCCATGCATGTTCTCGCGCAGCAGGACGAGGGGCCTATCCTGCGGCCCAACAAGCCCGCCAAGCCAGCCGAATCCACGGTCCTGGTGGTCTGCGACCTGGCCTGCGACTGGAAGCTCGACGGAGAGGCCAAAGGCCGCATCGACGCCGGTGGATCGGCCAAAACGGTTCTTTCGCTCGGCCAGCACCTGGTGGCCGCCGCCACTGAAGACGCTCTCGACAAAATCGAAACCGAAATCGAGATCAGAACCTCCGGCCAGACCATCGTCCGCCTCGCCCTCCAGCCCGCCCGCGATGCCCGCCTCAAGGCCGAACAGGAGGCGCGGGAGAAAGCGGACCGCGACGCCAAAGAAAAAGCCGACCAGGCGGTCCGCGACAAGGCCGCGCGCGAACAACAGGAAAAAGAACAGAAAGAGCGCGATCTGACTGCGCGCGAGCAGGCCAGCGGAGTTGCTGTCGATCCGGCGACGGGGTTGATGTGGACAGTGAAGGTTAGCGACAAGGAGATTGGCCTGGACCAGGCGGTCAAATACTGCCGCAACCTGAAACTGGCAGGGCACTCGGACTGGCGGCTGCCGACAGTCGACGAAATGAAGAATTGCCAGCTCGAAGGCCACCTTGAAGGTCGTGCCGATTGGGTGTGGACCGAAGACAACAGCGCATATGAGACTCGCGCATACAGGGAGAGAGCGATCAGGGTAACGAGAAAACCTTACAAATTCTCAGCCCGTGCCTTGTGCCTCCGCGGCCCCGGCCAATGATCGGGCGTTTTTTCCTGCGCGCTTTTTCTTCCCGGCCGCTTGAATGCGGCGAGTTCACTCGGGATTGCAGAATGCAACTTGTCGATCGAGTTCGGAGTGGAGCAATGAACGCAGGATGCCGGGTGGCTTTGGTGCTGATGAGTGCGGTGTTCGTGGTGTGCGGTGGGGCAGCCTTGGCGCAGCAGGACGAGGGGCCCATCCTGCGTCCCAACAAGCCCGTGGCCAAACCGGCGGAAGCCACGGTGTTGGTCGCCTGCGACCTGGCCTGCGACTGGAAACTCGACGGCAAGCCGCGCGGGCGCATCGCGGCGGGCGACTCGGCTGCCGCGCCGCTCTCGCTCGGCCAGCACCTGGTGGCCGCCGCCACCGCGGACGCTCTCGACAAGGTCGAAGCCGAAATCGAGATCAAAACCTCCGGCCAGACCATCGTGCGGCTCGCTCTTCAGCCCCTCCGCGATGCCCGCCTCAAGGCCGAGCAGCAGGCGCGCGACAAGGCTGCGCAGGAGAACGCTGCGCGCGATGAAGCTGCCCGTCTGCAGGAGCTGCGCGATCGCGCCGCCGGGCAATCGAGGGATGGGCTGGCGCTCTACAACCAGAAACGCTACGACGAAGCCAAACCGCTCTTCCAAAATGCCTGCGACGGCGGCGAAATGGCCGCCTGCAACAATCTCGGCTTGCTCTACGAATTTGGCCTCGGCGTCCCCCAGGACTTTGCCCAGGCGCGCGCCCTTTATCGAAAAGCCTGCGACGGTGGACAGATCTCCGCATGTACCAGCCTCAGCACTTTTTTCTACTCCGGCCAGGGCGTCCTCCAGGACTATGCCCAGGCGCGCATTCTTTATAAGAAGGCCTGCGACGGCGGGCAAATGGAGGGATGCTCCGGTCTCGGCCTCCTGTACGACTCTGGCCAGGGCGTCCCCCAGGACTATGCCCAGGCGCGCGCGCTTTTTCAAAAGGCCTGCGATGGCGGCGAAGCAACCGCATGTGGCAGCCTCGGCAATCTCTACCTCAATGGCCAGGGCGTCGCCCAGGACTACGCCCAGGCGCGCGTCTTCTATCGCAAGTCCTGTGACGGCGGGCAGATGGGCGGATGCAGGGGCGTGGCCATGCTCTACGACTCTGGCCACGGCGTCGCCCAGGACTACGCCCAGGCGATCGTCTTCTACCGCAAGGCCTGCGACGGCGAAGAGATGAATGCATGCAACCGCCTCGGCAGTCTCTATGACACCGGCCAGGGCGTCGCCCAGGACCACGCGCGGGCGGCTGAGCTCTACCGCAAGGCCTGCGACAGCGGAAACATGGATGGGTGCGCCAATCTTGGCTATCTCTACGAGGAGGGCCAGGGCGTGGCGCAGGACTATGCCCAAGCGCGCGCTCTCTTCCAGAAAGCCTGCGACGGCGGGCAGATGAGAGGCTGCCGCCTTCTCGGTGTCCTCTATGGCAGCGGTCAAGGCGTCCCCCAGGACTATGCCCAGGCGCGCGCGCTCTTCCAGAAAGCCTGCGACGGCGGAGAGATGCCGGGGTGCTATAACCTCGGAGTCAGCTTTGAGTACGGATTGGGAGGCCGCAAGGATGCCGCCCAGGCGCGGGCTCTCTACAGAAAGGCTTGCGACGGCGGTCATGAAAAGGCCTGTGGGGCCGTGCGCTGAGGCGCAAAACTCAACCGAAGGCAATCGCGGCGAGTTCATCGTTTGCAGGGGAGTCGACAGCATGAAGACACGAAGATGTGCGGTAGGTCTGCTGGCGGGCGTCTTCGCCGTGGCCGCGGGGATGGCCTCTGCCCAGCAGGACGAGGGTCCCATCCTCCGCCCGAAACCGCAGCCCAAGCCGGCCGCCGCCACCCTGCTGGTCATCTGCGATCTGACCTGCGACTGGAAGCTCGACGGCGAGGCCAAGGGCCGCATCGACGCCGGAGCCTCGGCCAAGGTCAAGCTCGAGCTCGGCCAGCATGTCCTCGCGGCCGCCACCGAAGACGCCCTCGACAAGATCGAAAACGACATCGAGATCAAAACCGCTGGCCAGACCGTCCAGCGCCTCGCCCTTCAGCCCCTCCGCGATGCCCGCCTCAAGGCCGAGCAGCAGGCGCGGGAGAAAGAGAAAGCCGAACAGGAGGCCAGAGAAGAGGCCGAGCAGCAGGCACGGGAGAAAGAGAAAGCCGAACAGGAGGCGCGCGACAAGGCCGCGCGCGAGCGGCAAGAACAGGAGCAGCGGGAACTGCGCGCGGCCGAACTCAACCAGGGCGGCATGGCGCTCTACAGCTATCCCGCGGATGGATTCAGCGCCTACTTCCCGTCGCCGCCCGGCATGACGCAGAAAACCGTTCCCACTGAGACCGGGCCGGTGGAAATGCGCTCCTATCTCGCGAGCGCCTCCTCCACGGCCCTCTTCATCGCGGTCAGCGATTACCGCGCGCAGATCGCAAACAAGAATCCCGACACGGTGCTGCAAACGGTCAAGAAAGGAGCCATGGCAAGTTCCAAGGCCCGCGTCCTCAGCGAAAAACAGATCCTCCTCGGCGTCTACCACGGCCTGGAGTTCGAGGCCGAGAGCAATCAATTCCACTTCTCCGCCCGCGTCTATATGGTGGGCGCCACGCTTTACCAGACGCTCGTCGTTTCGCCCCTTGCGGATCGGTACCCCGATGCGGCGCGTTTTCTCGATTCCTTCCAGTTGATCCCGCGCGCCGCCCAATAAGGCCGCTCTAGCCCTCCGCGGAGGCGCCGGCGGGCAGCACCGCCAGCACCCGGCAGCGGTGCTTTCCTTGCGCGCTCCAGGCCAGCGTCATCTCGCTCTCCATGTAGACGCAGTCGCCCGCCTCCAGCACTTCGTGCATCCCTCCCGCGTCCAGTTGCAGCCGTCCTTCCAGCACATACACCAGTCCGCTCGATCCGTGAAAGGCATCCGCGGCAACGGTGGCCCCGCCCGGCGGAAACTCGATCGCCCGCGCCACCAGCCGGGTTCCTTCCGTCACGGCGTTCAGCGGCGTCACCTTCAACGATTCCATCCCTCGGCTATTCCCCTGCAGATGGGCCTTGCGGGTGATCGAGAGCGTGTGCCGCGCCGGCTCCGCAAAAAAGTAACGCATGCCCACGCCGTACACCCGGCAGATGGTGGCCAGCGTCGGCAGCGTGGGAATCATCCGGTCCGTCTCCAGTTTCGAAAGCAGCGCCGTCGAAAGTCCCGTCTCGGCCGCCAGCCGCGAAAGCGTGAGCCGCTTCTGTGTGCGCAACGAGCGCAGCTTCATGCCAATGCAATAGGGTTCCAGGGACCACTGGGCGTACGAAACAGCTTTGCTCATCGCAAACTCCCTTGGCTCCAGCTTGCCACGCGCTCGCCCTCCCTTTCTTGATGAATCTTTGAAGTTTTTCTCCCCTCTTCCCTTGTGCGGCCCTCGCGTCGCGCCCCGGTGCCCCTGCTGTGAGGCCGGTCGCTGAAACCGGATTCCCCATCTTTCTGCCTCTTCCCCACCTTCCTTGAACGAAAAGACCTGCGCGCAACGCCGCGAATCCCTTGCACGGCCTTTGAGACGGGCCGCAAACAACGGGTTTCTGCTCCCCGCGCCACGCCTTTCAAGTTTCGAATCCGCATTGCAATTTGTTCCCAGAAAAAACTCAAACAAATCGAGAAGATTGAGCAAGATGCACCCAATATCCGCGGTATACTCTTTAGTTAATAAGTAACCGCTTTTCGATTACTTCAAGCGGGAAAAGTCGATCCCTGGGCCTTCCCTCGGCCGGGGGGAAGTGGATAATCGGGATGTCGTCAAGGCCTCCGGCTCAAAGAAGCCTGGTCTTTCGTGGGGATTGCTGCACTTTTGTTCCCTCTGCGGTTCATCCTGCAGCTCCCGGCAAGGTTGGGGACCGGCTCTCTTTCGGCTTGCGAGTTGGGCGTGTGATCGACAAGCAGATTGACCAGGGTTTCGAGGAATTGCATTGACCGGGATGAAAGGGTTTACATCAGCTTCGCCCGATCCCCCGGCGGCCGATCCTGGCCGCGGGGATGGTCTGCCAGGGTTCCCGGCTACGGGCCTTGGCCGCGGAAGCGATGAACAGGGCTTCTCCTTCGCGAGTTTCCGGCTCGAAGCCGACGGCACCCTCCTGCGCGGTGAAACGCTGGTGCACCTGCCTCCCAAGGAACTGGCCGCGCTCCGCCTCCTCCTGGCCCACGCCGGCCAGACTGTCAGCCCCCTCCAGCTCCGGCAGGCGCTCTGGGGCGATATCCATGTCACCGCCGACAGTGTTCCCAAGTGCCTCTCCTCTTTGCGCGCCCGGCTCGAGCCGGATGAGTGCATCCAGACCGTCTACAAGCGCGGATACCGCCTCGCAGCGGCGGTGCGGCCTCTCGGCGCTCCGCCGCCGGGGGCCCTCCCCCGGCTGGCAATCGTGCCCTTCGCCACCGGCTACTCGGTTCCTGAACATCTGGGCTGGGTCGTTGCCGAGGAGACCATCGCCCGGCTGGTCAACCTGTTCCCCCCGTTGGTTGCCGTGCTGGCCCGGGATTCCGTCTTCGCGCTGGCCCTGCAGGGGCGCACGGCCCAGCAAGTCGGCGAAACCCTCAAAGCCGATCTGGTCCTCACCGGAACCCTCTCTGCGATGCACGCGCAATTCCGCCTGCGCACCGAGATGATCCGCATCGCGGACGGAGCCCAAATCTGGGTCGATGATCTGCTCGTCGCCGCCGGCCGCATCGCCGGAGTCGAATCGGACCTGGTCGAGCGTCTGGCCTTTCGCCTCGGTATCGAAGCTCCCGCCGTTCCCAATCTCCTCGATGCGGCCGGCGCCGCCGCGATCGGCGGCGAGGAACCTTCCCCGTTGCCAGGCCGCGCCGCAGTCAAGTCCATCTCCGCCGCTGCCGAGCCCGCCGGCGATCCCAACAGGGCCTCCCGGCGCCGCGAGGCCTACGAAACCTTCCTGCGAGGCCATTACGAGTGGCAGACGATGCAGCGCCATCGCATGCAGGATGGTTTGCAGCATCTTCTGCGCGCCACCGAACTCGACCCCTCCCTTCTCCCCGCGCGGGTCGATCTGGTCAATTTGTGCGTCACCCAGACCTTCTATGGCTTCATGCCCGCCTCCATCGCCGCTGGCCATGTTCGCGATAGTGCCGAATCGCTGCCCGAGATTGCCCTGCGCGCCCCAGCCATCCTTCCCGCCGTCGGATGGATCGGCTTCCATGTGGACCGTGATCTGCCCGCCGCGCTCCAGGCATTTTCCCTCTCTTCGCATCTGCCCCACGATCCCTGGACCACGCGTTTGCGCGTCATGCTCGCGCTCAGCCGCCATCGCTTCCCCCAGGCCATCGCCATTCTGCGCGCGGCCATTGACCAGGACCCCTATTCCCCATGGCTCCAGGCCCGCATGGGCTGGGCCTTCCATCTGTCCGGCCAGGCCGCCGAGAGCGTCGACCAGGCCGAGCGCACTCTCAGCCTCTTTCCCGACCATCCCGGCGCCAATCTCTACGGCTCCATGATTCTCGCGTTCAACGGAAACGGGGCGCGCGCAACCGCGCTGGCCGGCGAACTGGCCCGGCGCCTGCCCTACTTCGACCTGGCCACCTCCGTCCACGCCTACGCCCTGGCCTGCGAGGGCCGCGCCGAGGAGGCCCGCACCATCCTCGAACGCCTGCAATGGCTCAGCCGCGAGCGTTTCGTCCTGAACTCCTTCACGCCCGCCGTCTACGTCGCCCTCGGCGACCTGGACACCGCCCTCGCCGAACTGCGCGTCTCCGACCAGGCCCGCTGCCCATGGTTCTTCCAACTGCTTGCCGATCCCCGCCTCAAGCCCCTCCACGGCCGCCCCGAATTCGACGCCATGTTGGCGCTTCTCTCCCGCATGGAAGCCGACGCGGCTCAGGACCCAGGGCTGGATTTCTGAGCGAATTCCCATTTTTCCCCAAAAATCCCCTTAGTAAACCGATAAATCTAGCCAAACATGCCCTCCACCTTGTACAGTTCCTACCGGCTGCTCTTTCCCTTCGCGGCGCCCGGGAATTGCCCTCCGGAATGCCCACCCGTACCGCGAAATGACTCAGCCCGCAAGGCTGCGCTGCCATTCCCGCCCAGCCGCCGATGCACTCCCAGGAGAGATCCGCTCATGCCGCTTCGCCGCTTGTTCTTCGTGTCGCCCCTCCTTCTTGCCGCTTTCGCCGCCATCACCCTGGCCCAGCAGCCCCAGCCGCCCGCCTACCTCGACACCAAGCTCTCCCCGGCGGAGCGCGCCCACGATCTGGTCGGACGCATGACCCTCGATGAAAAAGCCGCCCAGCTTGAAGACTGGGCCACCTCCATCCCCCGCCTCGGCGTTCCCGACTACCAGACCTGGAATGAAGCCCTCCACGGCGTAGCCCGCGCCGGCTACTCCACCGTCTTTCCCCAGGCCATCGGCATGGGCGCCACCTGGGACCCCGCCATCGTCCGCAGCATGGGCACCGTCATCTCCACTGAAGCCCGCGCCAAATACAACCAGGCCCAGCGCGAAGGCAATCACCGCATCTTCTTCGGGCTCACCTTCTGGTCGCCCAACATCAACATCTTCCGCGATCCCCGCTGGGGCCGCGGCCAGGAGACCTACGGCGAGGACCCCTTCCTCACCAGCAAGCTGGGGGTGGCCTTCATCTCCGGCGTCCAGGGCGGCGACCTCAACCACCTGCGCGCCGTCGCCACCAGCAAGCACTTCGCCGTCCACAGCGGCCCCGAGCAGTTGCGCCACGGTTTCAACGTCGACCCCAGCCCGCGCGACCTTGAAGAAACCTACCTGCCCGCCTTCCGCGCCACCGTCACCGAGGGCCACGTGCAATCGGTCATGTGCGCCTACAACTCCATCGACGAGTGGCCCGCCTGCACCAACAAGATGCTGCTCAAGGATCACCTCCGCGACGCCTGGGGCTTCAAGGGCTTCGTCGTCTCCGACTGCGGCGCCATCGTCGATGTGAATCTGGGGCATAAAAAGACGGCGGACATCGCGCACGCCGCCGCGCTCTCGCTTCAGGCCGGCACCGATCTCTCCTGCAGCATCTGGACTCCCGGCTTCAACACCCTCGCCGATGCGGTCCGTCAGAAGCTGGTCTCCGAGGACCTCGTCACCCAGGCCGCCGAGCGCCTCTACACCGCCCGCTTCCAGCTCGGCCTCTTCGATCCGCAAGGCTCCAGCCTCCTCGATCGCATTCCCTTCTCGGCCCTTGCCTCGCCGCAAAACCGCCTCACCGCCCTCCGTGCCGCCGAAGAAAGCATCGTCCTGCTCAAGAACGCCGGCGTCCTGCCGCTCAAGTCCGCCCCCGGCCACATCGCCGTCGTCGGACCCACCGCCGACCTGTTGCCCTCCATTCTCGGCAACTATGTGGGGACGCCCGTCCGGCCGGTCACGCCGCTCGACGGAATCATCCAGCAGTTCCACAGCTCGCCGATCCTCTATGCCCAGGGTTCCACCCTCGCCGCCGGCGTGGGCGTGCCCGTTCCCCGCACCGCCTTCGGCCTCAATCAGGGCTTGAAAACCGAGTTCTTCGCCACCCCCGACTGGACCGGCCGTCCGGTCGCCACCCTCACCGAGCCCGAAGTCCAAACCGACTGGGAATACTCCAAGCCCGTCCCGCAGTTGGCCACCTCCAACTACTCCGTCCGCTGGAGCGGCTCGCTTTCCGTCCCCGCTCCCGGCCATTATGTCTTTGCCCTTGAGACCGGCGACGCCTTCCCCTGGTCGCCCAAGGAGACCTACCGCTTCACCCTCGATGGCAAGGTCCTCTCCGAAGGCAGCCTGCGCGAGGGCAACGACGTCTCTGCGATGGGCCACTTCACCTCCGCGCCCGGCGCCTCGCCCACCGCGCCGCCGCCACAGATCAACCGCAAGACTCCCTCCATCCCTGTGGACTTCACCGATACCAATCCCCATGACTTCCGCCTGGAATATTCCCACTCCGGCGACGAGGCCGGCGGCGGCCTCACCCTCAAGTGGGAAGCTCCCGCGCAGGCGCAGCTCGACGAAGCCGTGGCCCGCGCCAAAGAAGCCGATGTGGTCGTCGCCTTCGTCGGCCTCTCGCCGCAGCTCGAAGGCGAGGAGATGAACATCAAGATCGACGGCTTCAACGGCGGCGACCGCACCAGCCTCGATCTGCCCGCGCCCCAGCAAAAACTCCTCGAGGCCGTAGCCGCCACCGGCAAGCCGCTTGTCGTGGTGTTGCAAAGCGGCAGCGCCGTCGCCCTCAACTGGGCCAACCAACACGCCGGAGCCATTCTCGAAGCCTGGTATCCGGGCGTCGAGGGAGGCACCGCCATCGCCCGCACCCTGGCCGGACTCTCGAATCCCGCCGGACGCCTGCCCGTCACCTTCTACGCCTCGCTCGACGGCCTGCCGGACTTCACCGACTACAGCTTCAAGGCCGGCGACAAGGGCCGCACCTACCGCTATTTCACCGGCAAGCCGCTCTGGGGCTTCGGCTACGGCCTCAGCTACTCCAAATTCAAATATGGCCCGGTCAAGCTCTCCGCCGACACGCTCAAGGCCGGCGATCCGCTCACCGCAACTCTCACCGTCACCAATACAACCTCCCTGGCCGGCGACGAGGTGGTCGAGGTCTACGTCAAGACTCCGCAGCCCGGCGGGCCCATTCAATCGCTGGTTGGCTTTGAGCGGGTCGGCATCGGCGCGGGAGCGGCCCGCGAAGTCACCCTCTCCATCGATCCCCGCTCCCTCTCGAGCGTCGACGACAAAGGCAACCGCTCCATCCTGGAGGGCAAATACACCCTCACCCTGAGCAGCACCCAGCCCCAGGAAACCGAAATCAAGTCCGAAGCCGCCTTCACCGTCACCGGCTCGCAGAACCTGCCCAAATAGCTCTGCAAACACCGCGGGCAGACTCGACCAGAGCCTGCCCGCGCCACCAATATCCCTTCAAATCACTGAAACTAAATGAATTGCCATCCCGAGTATTCTGACTTCCACCTGTGAGTTACGGCCAGCAATGAACCGGCCCTGATCTCCCAAAATGCCGGGTGCCCCACCCTCGCGGCGTCTTTGTTTTTGCCGCTAGGGTGGGAAGTCATAGCCCTCAACCGGCCCGTTCACCCCGAGCAACGGATTCGCGGCGCGAGTTTGACCGGGAATGAACGGGCCACGCCAACATCAGCCCCGGAGGGGCGGCAGGAAAATAGCCCAGGACAAAGGATTCGCGGCGCGAGTTAGACCGGGAATGAACGGGCCACGCCAACATCAGCCCCGGAGGGGCGGCAGGAAAATAGCCCAGGACAAGCGAAGCGCAGTCCTGGGAGAGAGCCCAAAAGCAATCGTGCGCCCCGTAGGCGGCGCGGCGAAACGCACAGGATAAGCCCCATTCATCCCGACCATTCATCCCGAGCGGAGCCTCGCAAGGTAAAAACACAAACCGGGAGCGACTCCCGGAACTGTCAAACATCGACTATCGCCCCGGCAAAGCCCGGGGTTTTCCCGTTTGTAATAAGTCGCAAGAACGGGGCACGGCGCTGCCGAACCAATCGAGGCACACCCGGCGAAAGCAAAAAAACGCCCGCCCGGAGATCATTCCTTCGGCGGTTCGGAAACCTTCGCCACTTCCGCCCGGCTTGGGCCGAATCCAATCAGCCCGATCTGCCCCAGCACCGCGCAGACAAACGCCACAAGCAGCAGCGCCACGCCGATCACCGTCAGCGCAAATCCGCCCAGCGCCCCCGCTCCGCTCGTCGTTGTGCAGATCTCCAGCGACGATCCCGAAAGCGGCAATGCGGCATTCACGCCCGCTGTGCCGTGGCAGTTCCCAAAGATCAATCCCAGTCCGGCGGCCAGAAACAACACGGCGCCGATCAGCGGACGGTCAGCTTTCATGCGCTTCCCCTCTTTCTGCTTTCGCTTCGTCTCCGCTCCCAATGGATTCGAGGGTCAAATTCTACCCGGAATGGCCCCCATCCTCAATCCGATCTTCAAATCCCGCCCTCCGCCCATCGCCCCCAGGTGACCCTCGTCACACGCCAGCCTTCCCACATGCTGAATAATCGCTAAAGATGGCCATGTGCCCCCATGCGCCCGGCGTGTTCCTCGTCTTTCCGCCCGGCCCGTGCATGGGCACGCGCAGCCAGGTTGCTGCTCGCCTTGGTCCTATCGGAGTCATGCCTTCATGTACAAGATTGTGGAAGCCCGCAACGTCGGCCTCAACATCAAGCAATTTGTGATTGAGGCGCCGCGCATTGCCCGCAAGCAGAGGCCGGGGCAGTTCCTCATTCTCCGCCTGCACGAAAAAGGCGAGCGCATCCCCCTCACCATCAAGTGTTCCGATCCCGAGGCCGGCACCGTCACCATCGTCGTCCAGGGAATCGGCAAAACCACCTCGCTGCTCAACTGCCTCGAGGCGGGCGACTCGATTCTCGACATCGTCGGCCCCCTCGGCCAACCCTCGGAGATCGAAGACTACGGCACCGCGGTGATTCTCGCCGGCAGCGTAGGCACGGCCATGGCCCTGCCCACCGCCAACGCGCTCAAGCGGGCCGGCAATCATGTCGTCTTCATTGAAGGCGCGCGGAATACCGAGATGGTGGTCTTCGAGGACGAAGTCCGCCAGGCCAGCAACGAAACCTACATCATGACCGACGACGGCAGCTACGGCGAACAGGGCCTGGTCACCAAAAAACTGAGCGAGCTGCTCGCCGCCGGCCGCAAGATCGACTTTGTGCTGGCCGTCGGCCCGGTGCCCATGATGCGGGCCGTCGCCAAGGTCACCGCGCCGCTCGGCATCAAGACCATGGTCAGTTTGAACTCCATCATGGTCGACGGCACCGGCATGTGCGGCGGCTGCCGCGTCCTGCTGGGCGACAAAAGCAAATTCGCCTGCGTCGACGGGCCGGAGTTCGACGCTTCCCTGGTCAACTTCGAGGTCCTCATGCAGCGCAACACCATGTATCGCGACAAGGAGTGCCAGTCGCTGAAATACTTCGCGGAACACAAGGATGAGGAAGTGGCCCGGCTGCGCGCGGACCTGGCCGCCAAGGAAATGGAAGTGGCCCGGCTGCGCGCGGAATTGGCCGAGGAGGAGACGCCCCATGCCTGAAATCAGAACCCTTCCCAACTCGGCAAAGAATATCCTTCCCCTCAAGGAGCGGATGAAGATCCTGCGCCGGCACATGCCGGAGCTGGACCCCCAGGTGCGCAGCCGCAACTTTGAAGAAGTGAACTGCGGCCTGGCTGTGGCCGACGCGCTCACCGAGGCCACCCGCTGCCTGGAATGCGCCAAGCCCGGCTGCGTCCTCCGTTGCCCGGTAGGCGTCAAGATCAAGGAAGTCGTGGCCCTGATCCACGCGGGCGACTATCTGGCCGCCGCCGCCAAGCTGCGCGAAGACAACTCGCTGCCCGCCATCACCGGCCGCGTCTGCCCGCAGGAAAACCAGTGCGAGGGCGGATGCGTGCTGGGCAAGAAAGGCGCGCCGGTCGCCATCGGCAACCTGGAGCGCTTTGTCGCCGACTTCGAGCGCACCAGCGGCCAGCTCGGCTTGCCCGCCAACGCGCCCTCCACCGGCAAGAGCGTAGCCATCGTCGGCAGCGGTCCCGCCGGCCTTTCCGCCGCCGGCGATCTGGTCCAGAAGGGCCATCGCGTGCGCGTCTTCGAGGCCCTGCACGAGCTCGGCGGCGTGCTCATCTACGGCATCCCCGAGTTCCGCCTGCCCAAGACCATCGTCAAGGGCGAAGTGGACAACCTGCGCCGCATGGGCGTCGAGTTCGAAACCAACGTCGTCGTCGGCAAAAGCGTCACCATCGACGAGTTGATGCGCAGCGAGAAGTACGACGCGGTCTTCGTCGCCACCGGCGCGGGACTGCCCCGCTTTCTCGGCGTCCCCGGCGAGCACCTCAACGGCGTCTACTCGGCCAACGAATTCCTCACCCGCGTAAACCTCATGCGCGCCTACCAGGTCGCGGAATACGACGAGCCGGTCTACGACTGCCGCGATCGCGACGTGATCGTGGTGGGTGGTGGCAACACCGCCATGGATGCGGTCCGCACCGCCCGCCGCCTCGGCGCGCGTTCCGCCACGCTCGTCTATCGCCGCTCCGAAGCCGAAATGCCGGCCCGCGCCGAAGAGGTCAAGCACGCCCGCCAGGAAGGCATCGAGTTCCGCATGTTGACCAACCCCGTCGAGATGCTCGGCGACGAAAAAGGCTGGCTCACCGGAGTGCGCTGCGTCAAGATGGAGTTGGGCGAGCCCGACGCCAGCGGCCGCCGCTCGCCCGTCGAGATTGAGGGCTCGGAGTACGTCCTGCCCGCCAGCGTCGTCATCATCGGCGTCGGCACCACGGCCAACCCGCTCATCCAGAGCACCACGCCCGACCTCAAAACCACTCCGCGCAACTACATCGTCGCCGATCCCGCCACCCTCCGCACCAGCAAGCCCGGCGTCTTTGCCGGCGGCGACATCGTCACCGGCGGCGCCACCGTCATCCTGGCCATGGGCGCCGGCCGCAAAGCCGCCGCCTCCATCCACGACTACCTGACCACCGGCGCTTGGGAAACGGCAGAGAGTAGCAGATAGGAAACAGCAAGTAGGAAGTACCAGATAGGGAGTAAATATCCTCCGCCAGAGCCGGAGGCTTTATGGCTGGTGCCCCTCAAAGGGGCCTGTGCGGAGTGCTCCGTGCCGATAGCAGCCAGTCGCCCCGCGCCGTAGGCGCTGTGTAGGTTAGCCCCGCGCTTCGGCCGCAGTGTAGGTTGACCCCGCGCCGTAGGCGCTGTGTAGGTTAGCCCCGCGCTTCAGCGTGGGGTCGGCGCAACCAATAAGATATCCGGAGTCCCGTAGGGACGGCGCAGGATGATCGCGTGCATCCTTCTGGCGCATTAGTAAAAAGAATGGGAAACACAAACTGGCGCGACTCCCGAAAATGTCAAACCGTTACTGCCACCCCGGCAAAGCCGGAGGTTCTCCTTTTGTAAATAGCAACTGGGGAGTAACAACTAGGGAGTAGCAGACAGGGAAGAACGAGCAGCGGTCAGTGGTTGAATTCAAATGCCGTCATCTTGTTCAAATGCTGTCCTCCTGAGCGGAGCGCAGCGGAGTCGAAGGACCTGAGGTTGTCTTTCGCTTTTGCTTTTACATCCCGAGCGGTCTCCCTACGCCCTCTTCCCTGCCTCGCAAAAAAATGGGCGGCAAGAGTTATCCCCCCTGCCGCCGCCCGTCCCTGGGTTGTCTTGAAGTTGTTGCAGGTTTACTGACTCAAAACTCGCATCTCCTTCGCCGGCCTTTGCTGATCCCTGTCCCCTGTTCCCTGTCGTTACTGCAACAGCTTGGTCACTTCCTGCTGCACGCTGTTGGCCTGCGCCAGCGCCGCGATGCCGGTCTGCGACAGAATCTCGTACTTGGACATGTTGGACGTTGCCGCCGCATAGTCGGTGGCCTGAATCGCGTTCTGTGCCGAAACCACGTTCTCCTGCTGCGTGCTCATCACCTGGCTGATCGAGTTCAGCGTGTTGATCTGCGCGCCGATGTACCCGTCCTGCGCCGCCACGTCGCTGATGGCGATGTTCAGATCGTTCAGCGCCGTCTGCGCGTCGCTCTGGTCCAGCAGATCGGAGCCGCTCAGCGACTCGCCGGCCGAATCCGTGTAGCTCATCGTGGCCGTTCCGCCCGTGCGGTTCGTGTCCATCGCGATGCCCGTGTTCCCCGTCCCGCCATACGTCCAGTTAGGCGCGCCGCCGCCGCCGATGTTCACCGCCGTGCTGGAGTCCGTAATCCCCGCCGTGCTGGTAATCCCCACACTGTAATAGCCCGAGTAGTCCACCGGCGTGTTGCTCGAGCTCAGGGTTCCCGTATCGGTGCCGCTGACGGACGCGTCCGCCAGTGCGTTGCCGGCGATCGTAATCGCCGAGTTCGTCGACGTAAAGGTCATGATCTTGCCGGTGCTGTCCAGCGAGGCCGTCACGCCGTAGTCGCCCTTGTTGATCGTCGCCTCCAGGTCGGCCAGCGTGTCGGTGGTGGTCGCCGTGCCCAGCGTGATGGTGTTCGACCCGATCGTCAAGGTGCCGCTCAGCGTATCGGTCGAGAGGCTCGGCTTTGCCACATTCGTCTGCCCCAGCGTAAGAGTGCCCACCTGGCTGTAATAGGTCGTGTCGCTGGTGGGCGTACCGCTCAGGGTCAGCGTCCCGCCGCCGCTGGCGGTCAGCGAGGAGGTCGCCGAAACCGTCACCGACGGGTCTGCCGAAAGAAACGTCAGAGTCGTTCCTCCGCTCAGCGAAGCTGTCACCCCGTAGCCGGAGGTGTTGATCGTATTCTCCAGGTTGGCAATCGTGTCGGTCGATCCCGCCGTGCCCAGCGTGATGACATGGCTCTTGCCGTCGGAGCCCACGATGCTCAGCGTGCCGCCCAGCGTATCGCCGCCAGCCGTCACCGTCAGCGTGCCCACCTCGCCGGCGCCGTTGGTGCCCGTCCCGATTCCTGTCCCCGAAATCTCGATGCCGGTATCGCTCGCGCCGCCGCCGCCCAGATCCGCCGATTCGGCATCCGCCACGGCCGCCGTTCCTGCCGCTTCCGCCGTGGTGAAGGTCGCGTTCAACCCCAGCCCCGCATTGTTGATCGCGTTGATCAATCCCTGCGCGGTGTCCGCGTAGGTGGTGCCGGTGCCCACGGTGATGGTCGCGTTCGAGGTGGTCACCGCCCCGGCCGCCCCCGTCGTCAGATAACTCACCTTGATCGAGGTGCTCGAGGCGCCCGCGGTGGCCAGGCTGTCGTTCACGGTCGCCAGCTTCCCGTCGTTCGACAGGTCGACGAAAACATTCGTCCCGTTCTGGCCGCTTCCGTCTCCGTAGGCCATCGTGCCGTCGCTGTCGCCCAGGCTCGCCGAACTCAGCTCCCGGATATTCAAATCGTCCAGCGAAGAGCCCGACGCCGAAGAGTCGCCGGTGTAGATCGCCACGTTCGTGCCCGTGAACACTTGCTGCTGGTTATAGGTGGTCGTCGAGCCGATGTTATTCACTTCGGCCAGAATCGATTGGTACTCCTGGTTCGCCGCCGACTCCTGCGTGCTGTTGAGAGTCCCGTTCGAGGCTTCGGTCGCCAGCGTAACCGCGCGGTTCAGCAGGCTCGTCACTTGCGACAGCGCGCCATCGGCCACCTGCAACAGCCCCACTCCCTCCGTCGCATTGGTCTCCGACTGGGTCAGCGCGGTCGAGTTCGCCTCCAGGCCGTTCACCAGCGATAGCCCGGCCGCATCGTCCGCTCCGGAGTTGATCTTCGACCCCGACGACAACTGCTGCAGAACCGTCTGCAAGCTATTGTTCGTATTGTTCAGATTGTTCTCTGCGTAAATCGCCGACAGATTGTTCAATACACCGAGGGCCATGGGACTCAGCTCCTTCTGGGATGCCTCGATTCGCGCCCTGGCCGCGGTGCTTCGATCGTTCCGCCTGGCCCTCCGCATCTTCCGGATGAGCGTTCTTGCATCCACACCTTTCATCGGGCCCACCGGCAATAACTTTAGTCATAATTTTCTCCACCCCTTCCGCGCCCCGGTGTCGCGCTCCGATTCAAGCTGTTCCGCTTTCGCTCACTCCCTGTCCCAATCCGCTGCAATCGCTGTTCCAATGCGCTCCAGCCGCTGTCCCGATCCGCTCCACCCGTTTGTCTCGCTTCGGCACACGGCGGACCCCCTTCCTGCGCCAATCGAGGCGCGGCATCTGCGCGGCATCGACAGTCTTCATCTCTTCCCGCCCGGCTTCCGCGCAAAAAAACGGCGGCAAGAGGGTCGCCCCTTGCCGCCATCGGTTTTAACTCCAACCGTATTTGCTCTCTGCCTGAAAACCTTGAACGAACGCCGTCCTTACTGCTCGGCTCCCGGTGCGGGAAGATCGGCCCCATCCGGGCCGGCGCCATCGTCCATCTTGCTTTGCGGGCCCGCGCCTTGCGGAGCTGCTGCCGGAGGAGGCGGTGGAGGAGGCGCCTGTTGGTGATGGAATTGGCCGCCCTGTCCCTGTCCGCCCTGTCCCTGCTTCCAGCCTTCCCGTCCCTGACCATCCCGGTTCCAGCCGCGCCCTTCCTGGCCGCGCCCCTGGCCGTCCCGGCTCCAGTTGTGGTGGTCGCGGTCGGTCTGCAGTTGCTTCCATTGGTCCGGCGTCAGCTTGCCGCGAATCGCCAGCAAAAACCGCGCGTTCGCCTTCTCCAGTTCGGCGCGCGCCTGCGCCACCTTGTCGATCTGCGCCAGAACCTGCGCCTCGTTCGGCTGCTCGTCGCGCATCAGCGGTTCCATCGTCAGCTCCGCCTTCTCCAGGTTGCCGCGCAAGTCGATCAGCTTTTCCCGATGCTGCAGCAGAATCTCATCCATCGATTTCCGCTGCGCGTCGCTCAGCTTCAGCCGCTCCACGACCTTCGGATTGTTCCACCAGCGGCCATGATCGCCCTGGGGCCCGAAGGCTCTCTCCATCGGTGGCCGATGTTCTCCAAAGCCCGGTCCCGGCCCCATGCCGCCGCCCGGCCCCTGGGCCAGCGCCGATCCCGCCAGCAGCACGCCCGCAATCGCCACTCCCAACTTCGCCGCCATCCATCCCTTCATCGCCTGTTCCTCCCCCTCGTTCGCCAAGGGCTCCGCTACGGTTTCATGATTTCGTTTTTTTGTCTGTCCCGCTTACTTGCTCTCGTCCTCGGCCATCAGTTGCGCCAGAGGCTCCATAGCGCTCGGAACTTGCCGTGACACGTCGCTGTCCACCTGGGCCAGCAGATCCTCTTCTTCGCGCGCCTTCGCTTCGGCAGCCTGCTTCTGCTGCTCCGCCGCCCGCGCCGCCGCCGCAATCCGCGCCAGCTCCTGCCGGTGATGGCGCTCGTAGACGCCGCCGGAAACGCTCCCCGCCACCAGCACGCACCCCAGCGCCCAACCCGCCGCCAGCCGCCAGCTCCGCTGCCGCACCGTCTTCACCGCCCGCGGCCGGTTGTACGCGGCCTCGCTCCAGGCGTGAACGCTCAAGCGGAAATTCCTCAGCGCCTGCTCGAATTCCTGGTCCAGCGCCTCGCTCTCCCGCATCTCCGCCTGTGCCTCCTGCCCCTCCGGCTTGCCCGCGATTTTGTCTCTGAAATTCATCGCTTTCCCCCCACTTCCGCGCGCACCCTGGCAACCGCCCGCGACAGGTGCGCCTTCACCGTGCCCTCGCTCAACCCGGTGGCCCTCGCAATCTCGCTCAACTCCTGCTCCTCCACATAGCGCAGCAAAAAGACCGTCCTCTGCCGCTCGCTCAACCCTCTCACCGACTGCCACACCTGCTTTACCTGCTCCCGCGCCAGCAGCTTCTGCTCCGCGGAACTCTCGCCGCTCGGCAGCCACTCGCTCGCCTCGTCCAAATCCACCGCGTGCGTCTGCGTCTGCCGCCAGAACTGCATCCGCCGGTTCCGCCAGTGGTCCTTTTGCAGATTGATCGCAATCCGCATCAGCCACGTCATCGCGCTCGAGTCGCCGCGAAAGCCCGCCCAGTTCCGGTGCGCCTTCAGAAAACACTCCTGTGTCAGCGTCTCCGCCAGATCCGCGTCGCGCGTCGACGCCAGCAGAAACCGGAAGATTTGCGGCCGGTGGGTCGCAACAATATTCGCAAACTCTTGCGTGGCAGTCTCCAACTCTCGCCCGGCAATCTCCTCCGCCGTAGCCCCTGTCATCGGTTCACATGCTGTGCCGGCTGCCATCACTCTGGTAGACGCCCGCACCGGGTGCAAGTTTACAGCCCCCTGCGGCAATTCTCCGGTAAATAGGCGGGCAATTCTCTCCGCTGCGCGCGGCGCCCACTCTCGATCGAGCCGGAAAAACGCAAATGCCGGCAAGCCAAAACGGCCTTGCCGGCATCCGACAGTTGACAGTTGACAGTTGCGTCCCTACTGCGCCGCGCTCGCGCCCGTCCCGGCCGCCGGCGCTGGCGTGGCCACCGGTTCGTTCTTTCCATGCTCGGGATCGTAGTCGTGCTTCTCCATCCACTTCTGGAACTCCGCGACCGGCACCTCTTCCAGCGCGCCGCCATGCTTCCGATACGCGCTGTCCTTCATCTCCACGTTCAGGTCGCAGGAGTTGAACGCCCCGGGCTTGCCGAACTCGGGCATCAGAATCTCCAGCTCCTTGCCGCCCTTCTTCCACCGCGCCGGATACGTCTCGTAGCCCACCGAATTCCTCAACCGCTCTCCGCAGCGATAGCTGAAATCGACACCCCGCGGCACTCCATTCTCGTACAGATTCGCCCGCCCCTCGCCATCCACCACATCCAGGGACTGGTGCCAGTAATGCGAATGCGCATTGTGCTCAAAAACATGCACGCGCAACGGATAGTCGGCCAGATTCAGCCGCCCGGCCAGCGCCACCGTTGAAAGCAGCAGGAAAGCCGCAACCCCGCTCAAACCGCAGATCAAGACACGACGCATCAGAACACCCCTTTACAGGATAGAAATGCCGATCGCCCCCATCCTAATCGCCGCCGCTTTCCATCGCAATGCAGTCGGCAGATTTTCACGCCGCGGGCCGGCGCGGCGATCCGCGCCCTCTCCTGCCACGGATTGCTGGCGGCGCCGGGCCCGCTGCTACACTGGATTCGGTAAACGCTTCCCAGCCATCCGGCCGGAACCCGAGGAGACTCCCATGCTGCTTGCCGCCCTGCGCGATGAAGTCCTCCACGCCAACCGCGAGATCGCCCGCCGCGGCCTGGCGCCCCACACCTTCGGCAACGCCAGCGGCATCGATCGCTCCGGCCCCCGGCCGCTCGTCGTCATCAAGCCCAGCGGCGTCGACTACGCCTCGCTCACCGCCGCCGATCTGGTCGTCACCGATCTCGACGGCAACATCGTCGAAGGCTCCCTGCGCCCCTCCAGCGACCTCGATACCCACACCCTGCTCTACCGCGAGTTTCCCCAGATCGGCGGCGTCGTCCACACTCACTCCGAGTTCGCCACCTCCTGGGCTCAGGCCGGCCGCCCCATTCCCTGCCTCGGCACCACCCACGCCGACTACTTTCACGGCCCGGTTCCCGTCACCGAACCCCTTACCGCCGAGGAAGTCGCCCAGGCGTACGTCCGCAATACCGGCGCCGTCATCGTCCGCCACTTCCGCGCCCACAGCCTCGACCCCCTCGCCGTTCCCGGCGTCCTGGTCGCCGGCCATGCCCCCTTCACCTGGGGAAAAACCGCCTCCGCGGCCGTCGAACATGCCGACGTCCTCGAGTACATCGCCCGCCTCGCCTTCCGCAGCGTGCTCCTGGGAGCTCCCGATTCTGGAATCCCGGCCTATATTTCTGAGCACCACTACCTCCGCAAGCACGGCCCAAAGGCCACCTACGGACAGCTCTGAGGCGGCGCTATCGCCTCCTCCGCCCAGAACCGCAGACTAGAAAATTCCCTCTGCGTACCCAGTTCCCGTGTATATTTATGCAATAACTCTTCTGCCTTCAACCGGCTACCTTTTTTCATAGATCGATCCCTTTCACTGTAGACGCCCTACGGTTTCCTGCATTTTTCTCAGAATCGCTTCCCCCTCCGGCTGACGTTTTTCCCGCCGCAGAGTCTCTATCTCGCTTGTTCTCTGCCAATTGCGATTGAATCGGCGGCAAACCGCGCTTTTCTCCCGCATGGCAATCGACGTGCTATAAGAAGATTGGCGTAGAGAGCCTCCCCATGGAATCGAACCTCTTCAACCGTTTGCAGGCGACGCTGCTGGCCTTGGTCACGGTCGGTCTGGTGCTGTTGGCGATGCTGAATTTCCGCCAGGAGCGACAGTTCCCGCAGCCCGACGACGGAGTCTGGTGGCGCGAGGTCGCCGGTGGGCTCGAAGCCAACAAGGTCCTGCCCGGCAGCCCCGGCCAGCGCGCCGGCGTCCAGGTGCGCGACCTGCTCACCGAGGTCAACGAGACCCCCATCGTGAAGGTCGCCGACTTGGAGCGGGAACTCTACCGCACCGGCCCCTACGGCAACGCCAAGTACACGATCACCCGCGACGGCATTCCCCTTGACACCCCGATCAAGGTCATCCCCGAGCCATCTGACCGGAGCCTGGCGCTGGGGCTGCGCGTCATCGGCCTCATCTATCTGGCCATTGGCATCTACGTGCTCTTCCGCCGCTGGACCGCGCCGCGCGCCACCCATTTCTACGTCTTCTGCCTCGTCTCCTTCGCGCTCTATGCTCTCAAGTACACCGGCGCCCTGGACGCGACAGGACAGTGGGACAAGGTCGATCAGACGGTTTTCTGGTTCAATGTGCTGGCCGAGTCCCTGCAGCCGGCGCTCTTCCTCCACTTCGCCCTCAGCTTCCCCGAAGAGCGCTTCAAGAGCCTCCGCCGACGCTGGCTCCTGCCGCTGGTCTATGCCCCCGGCGCCGCTCTGCTCGGCCTGTGGATTTGGACCATCGGGACGCGCCAGCCGACCGGGCTGCTCCTCTTCCGGCTCAACCAGACCGCCACCGCCTACGACGCTGCTTTCTATCTCCTCGCCGCCCTGCTCTTCCTGCGCTCCTATAGCCGCGCCAATACCCCTTTGCTTCGTCAGCAGTTGAAGTGGGTCACCCGCGGCACGCTGCTGGCGGTGCTGCCCTTCACCCTCTTCTACGCCGTTCCCTACCTTCTCGACCTGCATCCGCCCAGGCTGCTCACCAATCTCGCCGGCCTCTCGCTGGTCTTTCTCCCCCTCACCTTCAGTTGGGCCATCGTCCGCTACCGGCTGATGGACACCGACCTCATCTTCAAGCGCGGCGTGGCCTACACCCTGGCCACCGGCCTCATCCTCGGCGGCTACTTCAGCGTCATCGCGCTCAGCGCGGTTCTGGTCCACCAAGGCATGCCGGAAGCCGTGCGCGAGTGGGGCCTGGCGCTCACCATCCTCGTCACCGCCGCCATCTTCGAGCCCCTCAAGCGCCGCATCCAGGGATGGGTCGACAAGGCCTTCGACCGCCATCGCTACGACTACCGCCACGCGCTGGTCGAGTTCGGCCGCGGCCTCAGCTCCGAAACCGACCTCCAGGCCCTGCTGCAATCCATCGTCGAACGCCTCCCCCGTACCCTGCTCGTGGCCCGCGTCGCCGTCTTCCTCGCCCAGGGCTCCGAAGACTCGCGGGAACTGCGTCTCGCCGCGGCCCACGGCCTGCCCGCCGAGGTCGGCGCCGCCCAGAGCCGCCTCGCCCTCGGCTTCCTGGACTTCGACCAGGCCAACGATCACTCCCACATCTTCATCGAGAACGCGCAGCAGGCCGTGCATCTGCCCGAGGATCAGCAGCGCACCGCCGCCCTCCTCGACCTCAACTACTATCTCCCCTGCCGCGTCGCCGCCCGGCAACTCCAGGCCGGCGATGCCGGCCCCGCCGCCGCCCGCACCATCGCCGTCATCGGCCTCGGGCGCACCATCGGCGGCGATTTCCTCTCCAGCGAAGATGTCGAGCTGCTCGAGTCCCTGGCCAGCTACATCGGCATCGCCCTCCAGAACGCCAGCCTCTACGCCCGCCTGCAAAAGAAGATCGGCGAATTCGAGCGCCTCAAGGAGTTCAACGAGAACATCGTCGAATCCATCAACGTCGGCATCCTCGCCCTCGACCTCGACGACCGCATCGAAAGCTGGAACGCGCAGATGGAGGCCATGTATGCCCTCAGCCGCGCCGAGGCCATCGGCCAGCCCTTGCAGAACGTCTTCCCGCCCGAGTTCGTCGAGGCGCTCGAGGGCTTCCGCAACGAGCAGGGCGTCCACCACCTCTACAAGTTCCGCCTCACCACCCGCGCCGGCGAGCAGCGCACCGCCAACATCGCCATCGCCCCCCTGCTCTCGCGCGACTTCGTCTCCGTCGGCCGCATCATCCTGGTCGATGACATCACCGAGCGCGTCTCCCTTGAAACCCAGCTCGCCCAGGCCGACAAGCTCAGCTCCATCGGCCTGCTCGCCGCCGGCGTCGCCCATGAGATCAATACCCCTCTGGCCGTCATCTCCTCCTACGCCCAGATGCTCTCCAAGCAACTGCGCGGCGACGCCCGCCTCGGCCCGGTCCTAGACAAAATCACCCAGCAGAGCTTCCGCGCCGCCGAAATCGCCAACGGCCTGCTCAACTTCTCCCGCACCTCCACCACCGAGTTCCGCGAGACCAACCTCAACCAGGTCATCCGCGATACCCTCTCCCTGCTCGAACACCAGTTCAAGACCGCGCAAATCGTCGTCGATCTCGACCTGGCCCAGGAACTGCCCCCCATCCACGGCAACCCCGGCAAGCTCCAGCAGGTCTTTCTCAACCTGCTCTTGAATGCCAAGGAAGCCATGCCCGAAGGCGGACGCCTGCGCGTGGCCACGCTCGCCAACGGGCACGTCGAGGCCCTGGTCAGCGACTCCGGCAGCGGCATCGCTCCCGAGCACCTCAAACGCATCTACGATCCCTTCTTCACCACCAAGACCACCCCCAAGCCTGGCGACAGGCGCGGCACCGGCCTTGGCCTCTCCGTCTCCTACGGCATCATCCAGGAACACGCGGGCAAGATTCATGTCGAAAGCGCCGTCGGCGCCGGCACAACCTTTCATCTTGAGTTTCCGTTGTTGAGGAATACCGTACATGCCTGAGGTCGAACTGCCCTTGAATCTATCTGTCTCATCCCCGGCCGCATCCAGCGCCGCCGCCGGCGCCGGCATCCTTGTCATCGACGACGAAGCCGCCATCCGCGAATCGCTCGAGGTGCTTCTCTCCCTCGAGGGCTACGCCGTGCGCATGGCCGTCGACGGCGAAGAGGGGCTGCGCATCCTCGAGCTCGACAGCTTCGACCTGGTCCTCCTCGACCTCGCCCTCCCCGGCCAGAGCGGCCTCGAACTCCTGCCCCAGATCAAGGAGCGCCAGCCCGATCTCCCGGTCATCATGATCACCGCCTACGGCACCGTGGACAATGTCGTCGAAGCCATTCGCGCCGGCGCGGAAAACTTCGTCCAAAAGCCCTGGGACAACGAGAAACTGCTGGCCGACATCCGCTCCGCCGTCGCCCGCCACAAGGCCGAGGAAGAAAACCTCCAGCTCAAGCGCACCCTCAAGCAGCGTTACAACTTCTCCAACATCGTGGGCAAGAGCGAGATCATGCTGCGCGTCTTCGACCTCGTCGCCCAGGTCGCGCCCAGCCGCTCCACCGTGCTCATCCAGGGCGAAAGCGGCACCGGCAAGGAACTCATCGCCAAGGCCATCCACGCCAACTCGCCCCGCAAAGACAAGCCCTTCGTCCCCATCAACACCGGCGCCATGCCCTCCGAGCTGCTCGAGTCCACCCTCTTCGGCCACGTCAAAGGAGCCTTCACCTCCGCCGTCTCCTCCAAGAAAGGCCTCTTCGAAGTCGCCAACGGCGGCACGCTCTTCCTCGACGAAATCGCCACCATGGGCATGGACACCCAGGCCAAGATCCTGCGCGTCCTCCAGGATCGCCGCTTCATGCACCTGGGCGGCATCCAGGAAATTCAGGTGGACGTGCGCATCATCGCCGCCACCAACATCGATCTCCGCCAGGCCGTCCGCGACGGCCGCTTCCGCGAAGACCTCTTCTACCGCCTCAACGTCATCACCGTCGACCTGCCGCCCCTGCGCGCCCGCCGCGACGACATTCCCCTGCTCACCCAGCACTTCCTCGACTTCTATGCCAACGAGAACGGCCTCGGCCCGCGCAAGCTCTCCGCCGACGCCCTCCGCGCCCTGGTCGATTACGAGTGGCCCGGCAACGTCCGCGAACTCGAGAACTGCATCGAGCGCGGCGTCGTCCTCTCCTCCGGCCCCGTCATCGGCTCCGATCTGCTCCCCGGCCACATCACCGGCCGCAGCTTCCAGGACGCCCTCCTCGAACACAACCCCAACGCCTCGCTCTTTGACATCCTCGAAGACATCGAGCGCCGCATCATCGTCGAAAAACTCGAGCGCTGCAACGGCAACCAGACCGAAGCCGCCGAGCAGTTCCACATCCCCCTCTCCACCCTCAACCAGAAGATCAAGCGCCTCAGCATCGAGATTCGCAAAAAAGGCCGAGAGTAAGAACAGGGATCGGCTCCGCCGTTGGAACCTGGGAAATCAGAGCGTCTTTCAATCACCCGTTTTGTAACCGGGCGCGGCTTCACAAGCTGCGGAAAAACTCGCTGAAGGCAAGGTTTTGTAACAGGGCACGGCTTCAGCCGTGCCGAAAAGTCCAGCATAAGAAGGGGTTTTAACCCCTGAAGGACTGTGGCCGCCCGTGCCCCATCCTATCTGTCATCCTGAGCGAGCGCAGCGAGTCGGGGTCCCCAACGACAGGTCCTCGTCGTTGGGGTGGGGAGTCGAAGGACCTGCGGCTGGTGCTTCTGTCGAAAGGGTGGGATACCGCAGCACTCCATATCGGTTGCCCCAGCTCCCGCTTTTGGGACACGGGAAATCGGAGCGTCTTTCAATCACCCGTTTTGTAACCGGGCGCGGCTTCACAAGCTGCGGAAAAACTCGCTGAAGGCAAGGTTTTGTAACAGGGCACGGCTTCAGCCGTGCCGTAGACGGCCCAAAATGAGCGGGGCTTTAGCCCCTGAGGGGTTACAGCGGCATCCAAGAACCCCTTAATGAAACACACTGGAGTGGATTCCACAGGCCGTCTGCATGGATGCTCCGGTAACCCATGGTGTTGATTATTGAGATAATAATAGGTTTGTTCTAACTGTGACCTTGATTGCGAGTTATGGCAAGATGAGCTACAAAGGCTCTTATGAATCCGACGCATTTTAGATTTCCCTGGGCTCTTCGTTCAATCGCTGTCTGTGCATGTGCACTGGTAGGCTTGTTCGCGGCGGGCTGCGCCGGCGGCAGCGCAAACTCTCACTCAGGCCAGAAACAAGTCGAAAACACCTCAGTCACTGTGATGATTTCCAGCACCGCGAACGATCAGCTTGCTGAGTTCAACCTGTTCCTGGACAGTATCACTTTGACCAGCGAGTCGGGCGATACGGTCAGCCTGCTTGCCGCGCCCCAGCAGGCGGAATTCATCCATTTGAACGGCTCCGCGGAGCCGCTCGCAACCGTGAGTGTCCCTCAAGGGACTTATACTTCGGCCACGGCGACAATTGGCGCGGCGAGTTTTTTCTGCGTGACCTACATTTCATCGGAACAGGCATTTGATATCAGCATTTTCGCCTACGGCTACGTCCCCGGTTCGCAGGTCACGGTCAACCTTCCCGCCTCTATCTCTGTCAGCGGCTCTGAGATGGGCCTCCTGCTCGATCTCCAGGTCCTGCAATCGGCAAGTTATGCATCCTGCGCCGGCTACCCTGGTGAATCCTGGGCCATCACCCCTACCTTTAATCTCACTCCAGTGGCTTTTGCTTCGCAGCCGACAAGCCCGGCAAATGGAAAAATGACCGGGCTGAACGGGATCGTCTCCTCCGTGGATCTTGCCGGAAACAACTTCACCGTGGCCTCCGCCGATGGACCCGCAACGGAGACTCTTGAGAGCGGCGCTACCGTCAACTCCACCGGCATTGTCTGGCAACTGGCCTCCACCGGCAGCACCGTGTTTCAAGGCGTCTCCGGGCTTTCCGCGCTGGCTGTCGGGATGCCGGTCAACATGGACGCGGAGATGCAGCCGGACGGTTCTTTGCAGGCCACGCGCGTTGAGGTGGAAGATACGGACATCAACGACCTGAGCGTCACGAGCGGCCCGCTTCTGGAGGTAATCTCCTTTGAGCCGGTGGTCGTTTCGCAGGGAACCCTGGAGCAGGGCCCCTTGTATACACCCGGGGATATGAAGGGTGCGCCTTTCTCCGTCGATGGCGCTGCCTTCAAAATATCGTGGCAGGTGACCAACCTCGCCAACCTTCCCTTCACCCCCAATTTCAGCGCGGCGAGCATGGTGGCAGGCCAGAATGTCGCCATCACCACCCATGCGGCTTCGTTCTCGAGCGCCGGCGGCTACCCTCCCGCGGCTACCCTTACGCTGATGCCGCAAACGGTCAATGGGACGGTCAGCGCGGTCTCGACGGCCAACGGTTTCACAATCTATACGGTCACGCTTGCACCCTATGATCTGTTTCCAACCCTCGCATTCACAGATTACTTCCAGACCAGCCCTCTGACCGACCCCAACACCGTGATCGTCTACGCCGACGCCAACACGCAGATGCTCAACACGGGCTCTGCGACGGTGGGCAGTTTGCTGCGCTTCACGGGACTCGTCTTGAACGACAACGGGACGCTGCGCATGGATTGCAGCAAGATCGACACCGGAGTGACAGAGTAGCCACCGAGCGTCTGCCCCCAGCCCCCGTTCTTGGAACCTGGGAAATCGGAGCGTCTTTCAATCGCCCGTTTTGTAACAGGGCACGGCTTCAGCCGTGCCGAAAAGTCCAGCATAATAAGGGGTTTTAACCCCTGAAGGACTGTGACCGCAACGCTGCCGCAATTTTTGAAACGCGCTCTGTAACTTTCCGTCTCCGCCTTTGCCGAATATATCCTTCCTTCGGCGCACAATGGGAATAGAGAGGAAAAGCGCTCCGCCGCTCGCTCGCAAACGCAGGCGAAACATCGCCCCAACCGCGCCCGCCCTTCGAAATCCCTTCCCAGGGGAGAAGACCCTCAAAAAGAGAGAGCGCGTTTTTGCCGGTGAAACTGTGAAACCTCACTTAAACCACTGAAAATAAACGCGCATTTCGGCGAACCTCACAGAAACACGCAAACTGTGAAGCGGTGAAACTGTGGACCCACTTGGTGCCTATGTCGCCGTAAACACCAGCCGCCCACCCTTCGCCAGCGCTGAATGCGCGATCGAATATCCCGTTTGCTCCACGCCGTTCAGCGTCACCCGATTCAGAAACGCTCCCGGCTTCCCGCTGTGCGCCTCGATGCGAATCGCGCGCCCATCCTGGAACCGGATCTCCGCCTGCTCGAAGAGCGGCGCGCCCAGCACCCACTCCGGCTTGCCGGGGCACAGCGAAAAGATGCCCAGCGCGCTCAGCACATACCACGCGCTCATCGAGCCGGTATCTTCGTCCCCGCAGAAGTTATCCACGCTGTATAACTCGTTCAGCACGCGATGCGCCCAGTGCTGCGTCCGGTCCCGCCGTCCAGCCATCGTGAACAGGTAAAGCACGTGATGAACGGGCTGGTTCGAGTGCGCGTACTGGCCGAAATCGACAGCCGCCATCTCCGACATCTCGTGGATCTCCTGCCCATAACTCCCGGCATGAAATACCGGAGCCTGCGTCAGCATCTCTTCCAAGGCAGAGACAAACGCCCCTCGTCCGCCCATGGCTTCCATCAATCCTTCCGGATCGTGCGGCACGGAGAATCGATACTGCCAGGCGGAGCCTTCCACATACGCGCCGCCCCAGGTATGCGGATCGAAGGGTTCCAGCCACTCTCCGCTGGCCAGTTTGCCGCGTAAGAAGCGAGTCTTCGGGTCGAAGATCTTCCGCCAGCTCCGCGACCGCGCTTCAAACACCGCCGCGTCGTCCAGCTTGCCCGCCGCCCGCGCCACCTGGGCAATGCAGAAGTCGCCATAAGTCGAGTCCAGCGTCTCCGCCACGCTGCCCACCACCAGTTCGCTGGGAATGTACCCCAGCTTCTCGTACTCCGCCACCGCGGGCCGTCCGTAACCCAGCCCCGGACGAACCGGCTGCGTCGCATGTTTCTTCAATCCGGCATACGCCGCCTGAAGGTCGAAGCCCTTGATGCCTTTGGCCGCCGCGTCGCCAAAGACAAAGTCGAGCGGGCTGCCGGTCATGCAATTGCGATACCCAGGGCACGGAAACTGCGGCAGCCAGCCGCCCTCTTTGTAGGCGTTCACCCAGGCCTCCAGAATCTGGCTCAAGCGCTCCGGATACAGCAGCGCCATCATCGGATACCACGCACGATAGACGTCCCAGTACCCGTGGTCCGCGTACATCGCGCCCGGCTCGACTTTGCCGCTGAATGCGCTCCAATGAACCAGATTGCCTTGCGCGTCCGGCTCGTGCCAGATGCGCGGAAACAGCAGCGCGCGATAGAGGCAGGAGTAGAAAATCCTCTGCTGCTCTTCGCTTCCCCCTTGAATCCGCACCCGGCCCAGCGCCTGCTCCCACGCCGCCGCGGCTTCGCTCTTCACCTGCGCGAACGGCTTCTCGCCCACTTCGGCTTTCAGGTTGCGCTCCGCCTGCTCGAACGAGAGAAACGATGTGCCCACCCGCAGCGTCACCGGCTTCGCCGCCTGCGCGGCGAAGCGCACCACGGCAACCCGCCGGCCTTTCAACTGCTTCACCTCGAACCGGTCGATCGGCGCATCGGCCCGAAGACAGTAATAGGCCGCGAATCCCGCCGGCACTCCGCCGCTGTTGGCCCTGGTCAGCGCGGTCATCGTGCCCGCGGCCGCGTCGCAGTGCGCCTCCGCATCCTCGCCGGGCAGGTCGATAAAGACGCCCGCCGCGCCCGCATCCTCAAAGGTGAACCGCATCGCCGCGCACCGCTCGGTTGGCGCCAGTTCAAACAGGCAGCGGTAGCGCGCAAGGCGCACCGCCAGCGCGTGCGGCGCAACCCGCAGTTCTTCCGGCCGGTAGCTCGATGCCCGCCCCGCCGGCTCTGGCGACGCCTCTCCGCTGAACGGCAGAAAGGTCGCATGGCCGTAATCGCCCAGCCACGGGCTCAACTGATGCGTGCAGCGGATGCCCTGCAATCGCCGATCGTGCGGCTGAAAGAACCAGGGATTCCCGTCGCTCGATTGCGGCGCCCAATGCGCCATCGCGAAAGGAACGGCGACGATCGGCAAGGTATTGCCGCGCGAAAACAGCGCGGTGGAGTCCGTGCCTTGCAGCGGATTCACCCGATCCACCAAGGCATCGCCGCCTGCCGTCGGCCGGGGCTTTTGAGCAGCTTTCCCTTCTCTTCCCGGCAACGATGGAGGGTTTTCCGCTGCCTCAACCGCCGGCTCCAGTGAAGAAATCAGGGCAACCGCACCCCCGATCTTGAGAAAACTGCGCCTGCTCGTGCCACTACCGTCCGGCATCTCCACCCCTCCTGAAAACCTCTTCGCGCCAGCCGCCGGCGAACGCCGATGCGTCCCTGCGACCCGGCTCTCGGTCCCGATCATGGTATCGATATCATGCTCAACCGCGCAACCGCTCGGCTCGAAGTAAATCCTGACCCCGTAGCCGGCTCCGTCTCAGCGCGAGCGGCCGGCCGCCTGCAGCCAGCGCCCGAGAAACTCCCTCAGCTCCGCCGGCGGACGCAGCCACACATCCGCGGCCGTCTCCCGCCACTTCTGCCGCACCATCACGCTCAGCCCGCGGCCCTTCACCGCGCGGAACGCCGCCTCGTCGCTGAAATCGTCGCCCAGGTAAGCCGCCGGCCCGGCCGCTCCCGCCTCCGCCAGAATCGCCTCGACCGCTCCGCCCTTGTTTCTGCCCACGCGCAGTTCCAGCCCGGCGTCGAAATCCAGCAGCGCCAGACCCTCCAGCCGCGTCAGCGGCTCAAAGAGCGCCCGTGTCCTCTCCTCGATCAGCCGGGCCTTGCGCGGCGAAACCCCGCGCCAGTGCATCACCGCGCCATTCGCCTTGTCCTCGAAGAGCCCGCCCAGGTTGTCGCGCCGCAAATGCGCCTTCAGCTCCACCAGCTTTTCCAGCGTCGCCGGCGGAGCCTGCTCCAACTCCCGCCGCCCGTCGGGGTAAAGCCGCTCGGCGCCGTGCAGCCCCCACACCTCCAGCGGCGGGTCCAGCCCCAGCATCGGCGCGATCTCGGACGCCGGACGGCCGGTAATCACCGCCATCCGGGTCCTGCCCTGCCTCTGGATTTGCCCCAGCAGCTCCCGCACGCCGGCCCACGGCCGCGCCCGGAACCGATCCAGACGGAACCGCGCCAGCGTGCCATCGTAATCCAACAGCAAAAGCGGCCCTGCGCCGCTCGCAAACGTGCCAAAAAACTCTTCCAGCTTCTCTCCCGATTCTGGGCTCAACGCATGCTCGCTTTCTTTCCCAGTTTACCGGCCTCCTCCACCAGCCGCCGCCTTTGCGTTCACTCTCCGCACCCGCCCCATGCGCTATCCTGTCGAGAAGAGCGGTGCAACCCTTTCTTCCGCAGGCCGGCAAACCCATGGCGTTCGACACGATCGACAGAACCGCAAAAAAAATCGTGCTCACCGTGCAGGACTACTCCCTGTTCGTCTGGCGCGCGGTCACAAATCTCTTCCGCCCGCCTCGCTACTGGCCTGAGTTTCTCGTCCAGTCCGACATCATCGGCGTCGGTTCCACCTCCATTGTGTTGCTCTCCGGCTTCTTTACCGGCGGCGTGCTGGCCCTGCAATCGGCCGCCACGCTCTCGGCCTTCGGCGCCACCGCCGTCACCGGCCGCTTCGTCTCGCTCACCATGATCCGCGAACTCGGCCCGGTGCTCACCGGCGTCATGGTCTCCGGCCGCAACGCCTCTTCCATGGCCAGCGAACTCGGCTCCATGGTGGTCACCGAGCAGATCGACGCCATGCGCGCCCTGGGCGTTGATCCCATGCGCAAACTGGTGACCCCGCGCCTCTTTGCCTGCGTCACCATGCTCTTCTTCCTCACCATCGTCGCCGACGCCTTCGGCATCCTCGGCGGCGCCTTCGTCACCATCTTCATGAATCACCAGAACGGCACCCAGTACTTCTCCATGGCCTGGGAGTCGCTTCGCTTTCCCGACATCATCCAGGGATTGGTCAAGCCCCTCTTCTCCGGCTTCATCATCGCCTCGATCGGCTGCTTCTACGGCATGAGAACCTCGGGCGGCACCGAGGGCGTCGGCCGCTCCACCATCGACGCCGTCGTCTTCTCCTCGGTGCTCATCATCGTCGCCGACTTTCTCCTCACCCAGATCCTGCTCTCCCTCTTTGCCCACCTATGAACGAAACCGGCGCTTCCACCCAGCCCGAACAAGGCCTGGCTCCGGCAGCGGACCCAGCGCCGGTCGTGGCCTTTCGCAACGTCTCCATTGCCTTCAACGGCCCGCCGGTTCTCGAGGATGTCAGCTTCTCCGTGGCGCCGGGAGAGACCCGCATCCTGCTCGGCCCGGCCGGCGTGGGAAAAAGCGTCCTTCTCAAGCTGACCAACGGCCTGCTCCGCCCCGACCAGGGCAGCATCCTGCTCTTCGGCCAGGAAATCTCCCACATGCCCGAGGAGAAGCTCTTCCCGCTGCGCACCCGCACCGGCATGGTTTTTCAGGAGGGCGCGCTCTTCGATTCCCTCAGCGTGCGCGACAACGTGGCCTATCAGCTGATCCAGGAGCAGGTCCCGGACGACGAAATCGACTCGCGCGTCCGCGCCGCTCTGCGCTTTGTCGAACTCGAAGAGACCTTCGACCTCTTTCCCGTCAGCCTCTCCGGCGGCATGAAGCGCCGCGTCGCCATCGCCCGCGCCTTCATCCGCCAGCCCGATCTGCTGCTCTACGACTCGCCTACCGGCGGCCTCGATCCCGTCACCTCCACCACCATCATCGAACTGATCGTCAAGGAGCGCGACGTCTACCGCACCCCATCCCTGCTCGTCACCCACCGCCTCCAGGACGCCTTCACCCTCTGCACCCACCGCTTCGACGCCGAGGCCGGCCGCATGGTCCCGCTGCCCAAAGGCCACACCGACCCCAACACCACCTTCCTCATGCTCGAAGAAGGCCGCCTCATCTTCGACGGCTCCCTCCACGACCTGGTCCACAGCCAGAACCCCTTCGTCCGCGAGTTTCTGGAATAAGCATCCTCCGGCAGTGGGGCGCCAGACCGAAGGTCTGGACAAAAAGGAAAGGAGCAAACGAATTTTGCTCCTTGAGAGTGCCTGAGGTTTTTGGGCTGTTGTCCCCTCCAAGGGGCCTGTGCAGAATCGCTCCACTCGGCAGCAGCCCGTCGTCCGCGCCGTAGGCGCATTGGTTGTTAGCCCCGCGCTTCAGCGTGGGGATGGCGAAACCAACCATTCAGCCGGAGTCCCGTAGGGACGGCGCATCATGATCGCTCACAGCCACGCCGCCGCTCCCTACCCCTACTCCCTATTCCCTACTCCCTCGCCTCACCGGAACATCAGCACCAGGAACCAGCCATTCAGCCCCGCGATCAGCGCGGCGGTCAGCCACGCCAGCGCTTGCAGCCAGGGCGCATTCACAAACTCGCCCATCTTCTTGCGGCTGCCGGTGAAGATCACCAGCGGGATTACGGCAAAGCTCAGTTGCAGCGACAGAATCACCTGGCTCAGCAGCAGCAGCTTCTCGGTGCCCTGCTCGCCGGTCACAGCAACCACGATGATCGTCGGAATGATGGCCAGCGAGCGCGTGATCAGCCGGCGCAGCCACGCCGCCACCTTGAGGTGGATGAAGCCTTCCATCACCACCTGCCCGGCCAGCGTGCCGGTAATCGAGGAGTTCTGCCCCGAGGCCAGCAGCGCGATGGCAAACAGCGTGCTCGCGCCGGCCGCGCCCACCAGCGGGCTCAGCAGCTTGTAGGCGTCCTGGATGGCCGCAACCTCGAAGTGTCCGCTGCGATTGAAGACCGCCGCCGCCACCACCAGAATGGCTGCGTTCACAAACAACGCCACCGTCAGCGCCAGCGCCGAGTCGATATTGGCCATGAAGATGGCCTCGCGCTTGCCCTCCGGCGTCCGCTTGTAGCGCCGGCTCTGCACGATCGACGAGTGCAGGTAAAGGTTGTGCGGCATCACCGTCGCGCCCAGCATCCCGATCGCGATGTAGAGCATATCCGGATTGCTCACGATCGAGCGCGAGGGAATCAGCAGATTCTTGAACACCGGCCAGTACTCCGGCTTCGACAACAGCAATTGCACGCCGAAGAGCGCGATGATGGCGCCGATCAGCGCGATCACCAGCGCCTCCACGTAGCGGAAGCCCCAGCGTTGCAAGACCAGAATCAGCAGCACATCCAGCCCGGTGATGAGTACCCCATAGAAGAGCGGAATATGGAACAGCAGGTTCAGGGCGATGGCCGAGCCGATCACTTCGGCCAGGTCGCAGGCCGCAATCGCGATCTCGGCAAAGATCCAAAGCGCATAACTCACCCTGGGCCCGTAACTCTGGTGGCAAAGCTGCGCCAGGTCGCGCTCCGTGGCCACGCCCAGCTTGAGCGAGAGGCTTTGCAACAGAATCGCCATCAGGTTCGAGATCATGATGACCGACAGCAGCGTGTAGCCGAAACGCGACCCGCCGGCAATATCCGTGGCCCAGTTGCCGGGGTCCATATAGCCCACTGAGATCATGAATCCGGGCCCCAGAAAGCCCGCCAGCCGCCGCCAGAACTGCGGCGAACGGCTCAGGCGCACAGTGGAGTAGACCTCGGGAAGCGAGGGCTGCTCGTGCGGGTCCGGATAAACCTGCTCGGGGTAAACGGGAGGGAACAGATTGACCTTTGCGCTCATACAAACGAGTATGCCACAATGAGTTAACCATAGTTAACTATTTTTCTTATTTTGAATTATTGTTCCCGGTCCAAACGGAGCCAGACTGCCTCGGCGGCCAGCCTTCCTAAAATGAAACTCCCCGCATCCAGCTCAATCGACACGGTTTGATCGTAGTTCTGGCTCGCCACCGTCAGCCGTTTGCCCGGCCCGATCCCCGTGCGATGAAGAAAATGAAGCAGTTGCGCATCGCGCTCCTGCAGGCTCACTACCGTGTAGCGCCGCCCCTCGACGGCCTCCGACAGCGGCGTCTCGCCGCGTTGCGCCCGCTCGGCCGGGCTCATCGGCAAGACCTGGTTGCCGTGCGGGCAAGCCCCCGTCTCGCCCAGCCGTTCCCTCAGCTTGGCCTCGAAGGCCGGCGAAACCGCATGTTCCAGCCGCTCCGCTTCCTCGTGAATCTCGTGCCACTCCATGCCAAAGACTTCGCTCAGCATCCGCTCGATCAGATGATGCCGCAGCGCCGTGTGGTAGGCTATCTCGCGTCCGGCCGCCGTCAGCCGCACAATCCCGTCTGCGCCCACCTCCACATTGCCGTCCCGCTTCAGCCGCTTCAATGCCATGGTCACCGCCGGCGCCGAAACCTCCAGCCAGTGCGCCAGCATCGCAGGAATCACCTGTCGCCCTTCGGACTCGGCCTCCAGAATGGCCTTGAGGTAGTTCTCTTTCGATACGTAGATGGCGTCTTTCATCGCGGGCCTCGAACCAGTCTATACGGAGAAACTGGGTTCAGGAATCTACGGCCGGCCTCGCCTCTGCGCCAGGACACTCGGGCCGGAAGAAGGGGAAAACCATTCCAACCCCGCACGCAAAAAAAGCGAAGCCCCGGCCTATGCATCCAGGCCGGGGCAGAAAGCAGAAAGCTGAAAGCTGATAGCTGATAGCTGATAGCTGATAGCAGAAAGCTGATCGCCGACAGCCTTCCCTACGGCTTCACCCTCACCTTCGGCTCGACCGACAGTCCCGGCCGCAGCAGGTGATCGGGGTCTTCGTTTTTCAGATCGGTGAAGTCCACCCGCACCGGAACCCGCTGCACCACCTTCACGTAGTTGCCGGTCGCGTTCTCCGGCGGAAACAGGCTCAGCACCGAGCCGGTGGCGCCGCCGATCTGCGTCACCTTGCCGTGATACGTCTTGCCCGTCGCATCCACGGCAATCTCCACCGGCTGCCCGGCCGCCATGTGCTTGAGCTGGGTCTCTTTGAAGTTGGCCGTCACCCACAGGTCCTCGAGCGAAACCAGCGTAAGCAGGTTCTGCCCGGGAGCGAGGTTCTGGTTGATCTCCACGCTCTTGCGGGTGATGATGCCCGCCGCCGGGGCCACGATCTTGGTATAGCTCAGGTTGAGTTTGGCCTGATCCAGTTGGGCCTGCGCCTGCTGCACCTGGGCCAGCGCCTGCCTGGCGCGCGCGCTCTGCGCCGCCACCTGCTGCGGACCGGTCTCGGCGTATTTCAAACCCGCCTGCGCCTGCGTCTCCCGCTCGCGCGCCACCTTCACCCCGTCGGCTGCCGCCTGCTCGCCGGCGCGCGCGTCGGCCAGCGCGGCCTTGGTCGCGTCCGCCGCGGCCACGGCCGCGTCGAACTGCTGCTTGCTGATGACGTCTTTTTCTACCAGCGGCTTGTAGCGCGCCAGATCCGCCTGCGCCTTGACGGAGTTGGCCTGCGCCTGGGCCACGCGCGCGTGCGCCGACTCCAGTTGCCGCTCTGCCTGCTCCACCGCGGCCCGCGTGCCGCTCACGTCCGCGCCCGCCGAACGAAGATTGCTCCCCGTGTTCACGGTGGTGATGGGCACATTGACATTGGCGGCGGCCGCGTTGGCCTGCGCGCTGGCCAGCGCGGCTTCGGCGTTCTCCACCGCGACCTGGTAGTCCGCGGGATCGAGTTCGGCGATCACATCGCCCGCCTTCACCACCTGGTTCTCTTCCACATCGACTTTGAGCACTTCGCCCGCGATGCGCGAACTCACCTGAATCAGGTGGCCGTTCACCTGCGCGTCGTCGGTGTCCTCGCTATAGGTCGAGCGCCACCAGATGCCGATCGCGACCAGCACGAGCAATGCAACCACGACCGCGAGAATGGCTCTGCGGCTGGACTTCGGCTGCTCGATCTCGGTCTCCGCCTCGAGGCTGGCCGGTGTTGGTGTTGAATCCGCCACGTTTACTTTCCTCCCAGATAGTTCTTGTAGCTCTCGCCCGCTCCCAGCGCGCGCGCCAGGCTGAGCTTGGCCACGTTATGCCGGTAAAGGCTGGTCACATACTGATCGTTGGCTTGCGCCACGGACTGCTCGGCCTGGCTCACCGCCAGGTTGTCGCTTACCCCGTTGGCGTACCGCTGCTGCGCCTCGCTCAGGGCCTCGTTGGCCAGTTCCACCGACGAGCGGGCAACCTCGACCTGCTTCTGCGACGAGGCAATATCCAGCAGGGCGTCGCGCACATCCGCGTCTACCTGCGCGTTCTTGTCGCTCAACTCGTCCCGCTGCGTATCCAGTTGCGCCTGGGCCATCTGGGCCTCGCCGCGCAACGCAAATTCCCTGAATGCCGGCACGCTCAGCGTGCCCGCGGCGTCGCCGGTCCCGTGCGAGTGCGCCACGTTCACGCCGATATCGCCATAGTCGCCGTTGAAGCGGAGCGTCGGCAGACGGTCGGCCGTGGCCGCCTTGCGCTGTTCCTCGGCCGCCTTGGTCTGCTCCACCATCGCCGCCAGATCCTTGCGGTTGGCGTGGGCCTGGCGAATCGCCGCCGCCACGTCCAGTTGGTCGAAGACCGAGTACGGCGCCTTGTCGGTCAACTCAAAGCTCTGCGCCAGCGGGATTCCGATCGTCCGCGCCAGGGCCAGCTTGTCTTTTTCCAGCGCGTTGCGCGCCGCAATCGACTGCTGCTGCAGCGATTGGGAATCCACCCGCGCCCGCAGCTCGTCCAGCAGCGGCGCCGTTCCCGCCTGGTGATTGGCCACCGCCTGGTCCAGCGAAACCTTGGCCGTGGCCACCTGCGCGTCCACGCTGGCGATGCGCGTTTCATCCGCCAGCACCAGCAGATAGGCGTTGCCCACGGTGAGCACCACCAGTTCGCGCGCGTCCTCGGCCGAAAGCTGGGCGGCGGCAAAGTTGTGCCGCGCAGCCAGATAGTTGCGCAGCGAGGCCACGTCCACCAGCGACCAGCTCAGCGAAGCCCGCAGGTCGGTATAGCCGAAGGGCCCGATGATGGTGGGAAATCCCGGTATGCGCAACCCCTCCGCGGGCAGATCGGACTGCATCACGGTTTCCTTGGCGTTGAAATCTACCGCGGGCAGCAGCGCTTGCAGTTGGCCCAGCTTTTGCCCCCGCGCCGCCGCGGTCTGCGTGCCGCTCAGGAGGACGCCCAGATTGGCCTTCAATCCCCGTTGCATGGCGTCGTCCAGCGAGAGGCCTATGGGCTGCGCCGAAACCTCGCCCGATGCCACGCTGCCTTGGAAGCTGGATGCGCTCGGCGCGGTCTGGTTGGGCGCCTGCGGCGCTTGCGCGGCCAGCCCGGCTGCGCCTGATACCGCCAGCGACAACAGCGCCGCGCATGCGCCGGGAAGGGTCGTGCTCTTGCTTGCATGTTTTAACAAAATCAAGGTCGTTCGACTCTCAACGAAGCGTTTCTGAGTGAAGATGTTCGCTCCTAATGGATGCTCAAAACGGGCAGGAGGGTTCTAAATGTAGTGTACCGAAGAATCCGCCCGCACTGGTTGGAATCCCTGCGCCCCCGGAACCGATGGCCGCGTTCGACACGGCCCATTGCGCATACGGGGAAGAAAGAAGGCCGCCAAAAGTCGCCAGGGCCAATGCAGCAAGCAGCCCTGCACCCTGGAGTGCGTTTCAAGAACCTGCTTTGTAACAGGGCGCGACTTCAGTCGTGCCGAAAAGCCCAGCACAATGAGGGGTTTTAGCCCCTGAAGGACTGTGGCCGCAAGGCCGCCGCAATTTTTGAAACACGCCCTGCTCCCGGCCTCTTCTACCGCGCCGCCCTGGCTTGAATCAGTTGCGAAGCCAACGAGCAGAGCCCCTGGCGGCAGAACTCGCGCACTGCATCCTCGGTCCATCCGGCGGCCTTGGGGCCTCCATGCGCGGCCAGCAGCCTGGCGCTTTCGCCCGCGGTGAAGCCGGCCACCGCGCGCAGCACAAAGATGGTGCGCGGCACCGTGGGCAGGTTGGCCAGCCAGTTCCTCACCCGGTCGCGGTCGGGGCCGGCCAGCATCTTCAGCAGTTCGGCGCCGGATTCCCCCGCCGCGTCCAGGTCGTCGTATTCGAGGCAGGTGGCCGCCGGCGTCAATCCCTCCGGCGCGGCCAGGCAGCCCGGATGGCGTCTCTCCAGCAGTTCGAGCGCCGGCGCGCACAGCGCCCGCCGGCTGCTCTGCCGCGCCTGCGCCGGATCGTGGCAGAGCGAAACCTCCGCCGTGGCGATCGCCGTTTCCACCAGGCGCACGCTGTCTTCGCCCTCGCCCACCAGCATCGCGGACAGGCTGTAGAGGCCGGCGGCAATCAGGTCCAGCATCTCGTCCACGCCCGTCAGCGCGTCGGCGACCGTCGCATCGTCCTTGGGCTGGCCGTCCATCAGGCCGCGCACCCGCGCTGAAAAAGCATGGGCCTCGGGCGGAATCGGCTCGGATGGAATCAGACTCTCTCGCGGAGCGATGGTTTCCTGGGGCATGAAAAGGCTCCTTTTCCTGGGGCGAAAGCAATGTGCCCCAGTCTTTATCCTCAACCCGCCGCGCCGGGGCGTCAATCCGCGTTTAGGACGGTGCGCGGGCCGATTTACCATTTGCCGCGCGGAGCGGCGAGCACGGAGAATCTCGTTTTCTGGTTGGACAGCAAAGATCTCCTTTTTGTTTCAATTTCCGGAATCTCCTCCGTGGAACGGGACCGAGCGGAGGCCGCTTCATGGAGGAGGCGGGGGCGCAAGCTCCGAGGGCGCGTATTCCCAGGCCGCATTTTACTTGCTTCCGCCGGGGTCTTGTTCCGGAGCCGGGAAGAAAAGAAGCTCGCGCACCTCGCCCACCGCATCGCAGGAGATGGCGCCCTTGCGCGCCCACGCGAGTGCCTCCTCCATATCGGCGCATTCCAATATCCAAAATCCGCCCATGTGCTCCTTGGTCTCGGTGTACGGTCCGTCGGTGACGAGCACTGTACCATTGGGCTGCCCCCGCAGCGTCTTCGCGCTGCCGGCCGGGGAAATGCCGCAGGCGAACTTCCTCACGCCGGCAGCAATCAGTTCGCGGTTGAGCGCGTGGATCTCTTCGATCGTCGCTTCGGTTACGCTGGACGGGTCGAAGTCGTCGGGGTGATAGACAGCAACCAGATACTGTGGCATGAACCCTCCATGTTTCCTGTGGTTTGTTTCCGATGCCTCGTTTCCTGTTCACTCAGGAACCGTAGCTCATCGTTCTGTTGTCCTATAGTCGTCGAAGAGACGGAAAATCGACAGCCACTCTAATTTTTATTTCAACTGCCGAATCCGCTCCTGCAGGAATTGCCGCTCCGGTTCCTGTTGGGTCAGCGCCAGAGCTTTCTCATAAGCGGACCGCGCCTCGGCTGTCCTGCCCAGCCTGCGGTACATATCCGCGCGGGCGGAATGCGCCAGGTAGTAATTCGCCAATTCGACCTGTTCCAACACCGCGTCGATATGCTTCAGGCCGGCCTCTGGACCATCGCGCAGGCCAATGGCCACGGCGCGATTGAGATGGACAACCGGCGAAGGCTGAATTCGCGCCAATTGGTCGTAAAGCGCAACAATCTGCCGCCAGTCGGTCGCAGCAACCGATTCCGCCTCCGCATGAACGGCCGCAATCGCGGCCTGCAGTGTGTAAGGGCCGAAGCCGCGGGAGTTCAGGGCTTTCTTGAGCAACGCCACTCCCTCCGCGATTTGCGCGCGGTTCCAGAGCGAGCGGTCTTGATTCTCCAGCAAAATCAGCTCTCCGGCAGGCGACGTTCTCGCGGCGCGACGGGATTCCTGGAGCAGCATCAGGGCAAGCAGCCCAATGACTTCCGGCCCCAGCCCTTCCGGCTCAGCCCGGAGTTCCATCAGCAACCGGCCCAGTCGAATCGCCTCGCCGGTTAGCTCGGCCCGCGTAACCTCCGCTCCCGCCGCGGCCGAATAACCCTCGTTAAAGACTAGATAGATGACCTGAAGCACAGCGCCCAGCCGCTCCGGCAATTCCTGTGGCGTCGGCACCTCGTATGGAATCGCTGTCTCTCGAATCTTTGCCTTGGCGCGCACAATACGCTGCGCCAGCGTCGCCGGCGTAACCAGAAATGCCCGGGCAATCTCCTCCGTGGTCAGGCCGCAGATTTCGCGCAGAGTGAGCGCGACCTGTGCTTCCGGAGGCAGAGTGGGATGACAGCAGGTAAAGATGAGACGCAGGCGATCGTCCTCGATCTCCTCATCCTCGAGGGAAGCGTCGTTGGCCCGCGATTCCATGTGGGCAACAAGATCTCTCTGTGCTCCGTCGAAGCGCGCGCGTCGGCGCAGTGCGTCGATGGCTTTGAAGCGTGCCGTTGAAATCAGCCAGGGACGCGGCTTCTCCGGGATTCCCGCCTGCGGCCAGGACTCCAGAGCAGCAGCGAACGCCTCGTGCATCGACTCTTCGGCCAGGTCCAGTTCCCCCAGCAGGCGCACGAGCGTCGCCAGAACCCGGCCCGATTCGGCCCGGTAAAGCGTCTCAATGGTCCTGCTGAGTTGTTCGGGCACAGGCTGCGACATGTACGCCAAACTAGCAAACGAAGGGGCGGGACGCAACTGCGCCGGGGCTTTCCCAACCCGCAACTCGGTGGCCCGTCACTGGCGTGACCAAAACCGGGCTGGCTGGGAGGGCCGCAGGGTCGCGCCGGTTTTTTTGCACGGCCTTCATACTGTCTTCCCGGTCCGTCCTGTATGAGTTGCAGGATGGGGAATTTTTGTTGAGACGGGAGAGTTTACGGCGCCGGTCCCGGCAAAAACGCTGTAGACTGCCAACACGGCACAAAACAAATTCATGGCCCGAATTTCACAAAAGCAGAAGCTGTTCAACGGCCGGGACCACTCCTGGATGCAGTTCAACCGGCGTGTGCTCGAGGAGGCCCAGGACCCCGGCAACCCCTTGCTGGAGCGCGTGAAGTTTCTGGCCATCACGGCTTCGAACCTGGACGAGTATGTGGAAATCCGCCAGGCCGGCCTGATGCAGCGCATCGAGGACGGCTACCGCGAGCCGGGCTACGACGGGCTGCGCCCCGACGAGTCGCTGGCCCAACTGACCGCCGACATCCACAGCTTTGTGGACGCCCAGTACGAGTGCTGGAACCGGCAACTGCTGCCCGAGCTGCGCCAGCAGGGCATCCGCCTGCTGGAGTGGGAGGAGCTGGGCGAAGAGGCCCGCGCCTTTGCCCAGGGCTATTTTCAGCGCGATGTGGACCCGCTGCTGACCCCCATCGCCATCGATCCGGCGCATCCGTTTCCGCGCGTGCTCAACAAGGCCTTGTGCCTGGCGCTGCTGCTCCGGCGCAAGCGGCGCAGCTCGGGGCCGCAGGTGCTGGGCGTGGTCACCGTGCCGCGTGCCCTGCCCCGTTTCGTCCGCCTGCCCTCAGCCGACGGGGCCTATGACTACCTGCTGCTGCAGGACCTGATCGCGCAGAACCTGGCCGGCATGTACCGCGGCTACGAGGTGCTGGCGCGCACCGCCTTCCGCGTCACGCGCAACTCCAACCTCTACTTCGAGGAGGAAGAGGCGCGCTCGCTGCTGGAGACCATCCGCGTCGAGCTGCACAACCGGCGCAAGGGCGACGCCGTGCGGCTGGAGATTGAGGCCGGCGCCGATCCCGAGATTGTCGAGCGGCTGCGGGTGAACTTCGAGCTCGAGGAGAACCAGGTCCTGCTGGGCGACGGCCCGGTGAACCTTTCCCGGCTGATGTTCTTCTATGGCGACGTGGACCGGCCCGACTTGAAGTTCCCGCCCTTTGCGCCCCGGGCGCTGCACCTGAGCCGCAAGTCGGCCAACATCTTCGCGGAGCTGCGCCAGCGCGACATCCTGCTGCACCATCCTTACGACTCGTACGACCCGGTGGTGGACTTTATCCAGCAGGGCGCGGAAGACCCGGCCGTGGTGAGCATGAAGCAGACGCTCTATCGCACCAGCCACGACTCGCCGGTCTTTTCCGCGCTCATCGAGGCCGCGGCCAACAAGGAAGCGACGCTGGTTGTCGAGCTGATGGCCCGCTTCGACGAGGCCTCGAATATCCGCTGGGCGCGCAGCATGGAGGATGCCGGGGTGCAGGTCTTCCACGGCGTCGTCGGACTGAAGACGCACTGCAAGCTGGCCATGCTGGTGCGCCGCGACGAGGACGGCGTCACCCGCCGCTATTGCCACCTGGGCACGGGCAACTATAACCCGGTGACGGCCCGCTTCTATACCGACCTGAGCCTGCTCACCAGCGATCCGCAGATCACCGAGCGGGTGCACATGGTCTTCAACTACCTCACCGCGCACGCCGAGATCGACGACTACCGGCCGCTGCTGGTGGCCCCGCTGACCATGGCCGAGAGCTTTCTGCGGCTCATCCGCCGCGAGCAGGAGCACGCCCAGGCGGGCCGGCCGGCCCACATCGTGGCCAAGATGAACGCCCTGCTGGAGCCGAGCGTGATCGAGGCGCTCTACCAGGCCTCGAAGGACGGCGTCGAGATCGACCTGATCGTCCGCGGGCTGTCGATCCTGCGGCCGGGCGTGAAGGGGCTGTCGGAGCGCATTCGGGTGCGGTCGATCGTGGGCCGCTTCCTCGAGCACTCGCGCATCTTCCACTTTGCCAACGGCGGCGACGACGAAATCTACCTGGGCTCGGCCGACTGGATGCCGCGCAACCTCTTCGAGCGCTGCGAGGTGGTCTTCCCGGTGCGCGATCCGGCGGCCAAGGCGCGCATCCACGACGAGATTCTGCCCGCCTACCTGGCCGACACGGTCAAGGCCCGTCTGCAACAACCCGACGGCAGCTACCTCCGCGCCAGCAAGGTGCTCAAGGACGCCCCACCCTTCGCCAGCCAGGACTTTCTCATGCAGTTGGCCGAGGGCAAAGTGGAGCTGGAGGCCATCCCCAAGCCCGTGGCCGCCAAGCCGGTCAGAAGGCATTCCAAGGGGAAGGCCGAAGCGGCGGACTGAGATTCGACTGGCACGCGAGACTTTCCAAGCTGGTAGCTTTCAGGAGTCGTAAGCCCCATTTTGAAGAGGAAAGGTTCTGAGCGCCTATCGTGGAATCTCTGCGATTGCTCGCATCACCTTGTCGTTGTCCATCGAAAATGCAGTCATGACACCGTCCTGCTCGCAGGCAATGTTAAAGAGCGGGCCAGTTCCTGGGTCGATCTGTCGTTTCAAACTTCCGTTGGCCGGGTCTACTTCGTAGAGCAGATAGTTTTTTGTCTCCGGCCGGGCATCGATCTCGCCGTTGTTGGACAGGCTCTGCCGGCGGTAGCGCACAATCCAGCGATCGTTGGCTGGGACCACGCCGTCCAGCACATATCCCTTGGGGGCTTCCAAAGGAACCTCGCGCAAAGCTCCTCCCGCGCCTACCTCCAGCAAAGGAGTTGCCGAATGGGCCTGGTAAAGAAGTATCCGATTCCGGGAAGGGACAAACAACCACCAGGAAAGGCTGCTTTCCGCACGCGCACGATTGATTTCCGGGCCGGATTCCCCTTGTCTCAACTCGGGGCTATCCTGGGTCAGGGACGGCGCCTCAATCGGACGGACGATCTGGCCACCGGAGTCGAGCAGAAGCAGGCGCGCCACGGAGTTTGCCCGGTCGTACCCGAGCGCCAGCAGGCTACCGTCTGACAGCGCCCCAATTCTCCAGAAATGGTACGCCGTTGGCAGTTCCACTGTGGACTTGTAGTTTCCATCCCTGTCGAACTCAACCAGGTAATCGTGGTGTTCGCCGGGATAGTACGGCACCGGCTTGGCCGAAAACCCAGGCAGGGGGTTATAGGTGGTTGTGGAGTGCTTCTCGTCTTTGGTTGCACGCACCAGAAGCCCGACGACCGAGTCGCCGACGAAAAAGCTCTGGAAATGCACGTCGTATAGATCAGGCACGGATTTTGACGAAAACGCGCGCGCACCCTTGGGATCGAGGGAATAGACAATCTGTTCCATGAAATCGGGCGCCTGCGGGTAATCGACGAAGGGAATTCCATCCGACGAACAGAGCACGGGGGATGCGAATATCGGAGAAGCCGCAACCCCAGGGATGGCAGGTTGGGGCTTGAAGTCGAGTTGAACAACCGGAATGGCAGCGGCTAAGTTCTCATCCGGTGCAGCGGTATTTGGAGCGGGAGCGGTCGGAACGGGAGCTTGTCTGGCCGCGGCTGTGGCAGGGAGGGTAGCATTGCCTGTCTGCGCGTGCCCGCAAAAACCCGACCCCGCAAAACCTGCAGCGAGTAGAACCGAAACGCATGCGACCCTCATTCCCCGCCTCCGTCTATTAAAGGCACCTTGTGCACAGTGCGTAGAGTATCTGGACGATCTCTCAGCACCGCCATCAATGGGCGATAGTTCCCATTGCCGGAAGCAACCATCGCATCCTGTGTCTTGGCGAGTTCCAGCAGATGTTGGCGAATCATGGGGTCGTCGATCCCAGCATAGGCGCCGATGCAAGCGCCGAGGCCGGTAAACATGCAACTCGGCTTCGTTATCCCACAACAGTTGACCCCCCAGCATGCATAACCGACGCCATATGGCCCTTGACTGTTGGGAAGATTAACTTGGACTGTTGACGAACAGGGGACAGAGGAATTACAGGAATAAGTAACTTGCATCATAGACGTGGCGCATTGCGAGAACCCAACGACAACGCCCACATGGAAAAATAGAAGGAGTGACAATACTCGAATCGTTTTCCGCATAACCGGCATCCTCCAGATTCCTTGGCTTGATTGCCTCTTCCGAGTTTGCACGCGCGTCTCAACGAGACGGCGGCTGCAAGCAACTTTTCTGGAATTGCAGCTTTGAGTGTAGCAGCCACTTCAGCCGCCAATCCTTACCCGCACAGACTCTAGCGCCATGCTTTTTTTAAGAAAGATGACAAAAGTCCAAGAACCTTTCGTAATTCCATCGAGTTACGTCCCGACTCGTGGGCCCAATCCTCAAACCTCGGATCTCCCCAGGCCTGTCGGAAACCTCGCGCTGTCCGGGGTTTACGTAGCATCTCCCCGCCAGCGTGTAACATAAGACTGCATTCGAGGCTTGTCCGGTAGCAGCGGGAATGGCATGCAAGGAAAACGCCCGCCGGCCGTCCGGAAGCCGCCCAACACGCAAAGGAGGCAACCGTGGAACCAGGTGCAGCCCAAGTCTTTTCCGGGATACTCCCCGGGCAATTTGCCCGGCTGGCGGCCAGGGCCCAGGCGTCCGGCATCGAGCTGAGCGGAAACACCGGCAGGACGGCAAAGTACGGCGTGGAAATTGCCTGGAACTATGCCCCCGAGACGCAGTCGCTCACCCTCCAGTGCCTGAGCGTGCCCTTCTTCATGAAGATGGAAGACGTGGACGCGCGGATCGCCGCGCTGGTAAAAGAAAGCGTCGGCTGAAGAGCCCGGCGGCGAGCTTTACGCGCCAAGCCGAGCAGGATTAACGCTAACTCCAACGCCGCCACTGTTGGAATGTCCATTGGAATGTTACAAACGTGTTAATATCGAACCTCATGGAACGGGCTGGCCGCTTTGGAAGCCCTCCGGACCCAAGCCAATGAACCTCTATCTCATGCGCCACGCCAATGCCGGACTCGCCCGGGGCAATCCCGCTCTGGACGCCAAGCGGTCCCTCATCAAGGAAGGCAAGGAGCAGTGCATGTTGATGGCGCGCATCTTGAGCGCGCTCAACGTGCAGGTGGATGTGATCGTCAGCAGCCCGCTGAAGCGATCCTTGCAGACCGCGCAGTTTGTGGGCACGGAACTGGGCTACGACGCCAAGGTGGAGATCAGCCCGGCGCTGGGACCGGACGCGGACTACGCCGATTTCCAGGAGATGCTGGCAAAGTATGCCGACCGCGAGGGCGTGCTGGCCGTGGGCCACAACCCCAACCTCTTCCAGTTTCTCGGCCGCATGATTACCGGCAACGGCGGGGCCAGCATCCGGCTGCGCAAGGGCTCGGTGGCGCGCATCGACCTGGCCTGCCATCCGCCGCGGCTGCACTGGCTCATCGATCCGCGCTCGGCGCGGCTGATCTACGCCAGCGTGCAGAAGAGTTCGCGCCCGAAGACCTCGCGGAAGTAATCCGCCTCCTTGCGCAGCGACCACAGCTCCAACTCCGCTCCCGTTCGCCCCGGTTCCAGCTCCAGATAGACCCGCTTGGGATAGACCTTGGCCGCCACGCGCAGCACGTCGCTGGCGCGGTCCTGGTTGAGCGCCACGGCCAGCCGCAGCAGCACCACGGCGCGATGCACGTTCTTGTGCTCCTCGGCGGGAATGTTGCGCAGGGCGCGGTCGCCCGGCTGGGGCCGGCTCTTGCCCAGGTAGCGGGCGATGGCCGAAACCAGCGTCCGCTGCAAGCGCGTGTAGCCGTAGATTTCCGAGCTGGAAACGATGTATTGCGTATGCCGGTGGTGGCCCTGGTGGTTGATGAACTTGCCCGTGTCGCGCAGCAGGGCCGCGGCGGCCAGCCAGCTTTCGTACTCCGGCGGAAGCTGGTGCAACGCCTTCAACTCGCGATAGAGCTGCACCGCGTGGCCGCGCACCGGCTCCGCCTGATGGGGATCGACGCCGTAGCGGCGCGCCGTGGCCAGCACGCTCTCCCAGCGCTCGTGCTCGAACTCGAGGTGCGCGGTGGCGCGGGCGTCCTGCTCGGCCAGCATCTGGGCCAGGATGCCGTCGCGCAACCCCAGCGGCGAATAGCGGAAGCCCGGCAACCCGAAGCTCTCCAGCAGTTCGGCAAAAACGCAGGCGCCGGCCACGACGATCTCCGCGCGCCGCGGACCGATGCCGGGCACGGCCTCGCGCTCCGGCAGCGACATTTTGGCCAGCCGCGCGGCCAGCTTGCGCACCGCGGCTGCCGGCGCAAGTCCGGCCAACCCACTGACTTGCTGACTCGCCGACTGGCTCCCTCCATTCTTGCCCTGCAAGCCGATGGCCTCGCTGAGCGCCGCGGCCGTACCGGAGGTGCCGATGGCCAGCGATACATCCACGGGCTGAATCTTGCGGTGCGCCCGGCGCAGTTCGCGCTCGATGAGCCGCCGCATCCGCGCCAAACCCTCCTCCGGCGCCGGGTCCTCGGGCAAGAACTCCTCGGTCAACCGCACCGCGCCCAGCGGCAGGCTGACGGTCTCCTTGATGCGTTTGTGCTCCGAGAGCGTGATCTCGCAGCTTCCACCGCCCAGGTCCACCAGCAACACGCGCCCGCCCGCGCCCGCCTCGCCGCCGGTCACGCCCAGGTGGATCAGGCGGCCCTCCTCCAGTCCGGAGATGATCTCCATCTTCCAGCCCGTCTCCGCCTCGACCCAGGCCTGAAAGGCCAGCGCGTTGCGGGCGTCGCGCATGGCCGAGGTGGCCACCACGCGTATCTGGTCCACCCCGTGCAGTTGCACCGCCCGCTGAAAACGCTTGAGCGCCCTGAGCGTGGCCGTCATCGCCTCCGGCGAAACAACGCCCGACTCGAAGACGCTGGCCCCCAGCCGCGTCACCTCGCGATCTTCGGCGAGGGCCTTCAACTGATGGGCCACGACCTTGGCGATCTTCAACCTGCACGAGTTGGAACCGATATCGATGGCGGCAAAGGTGGGCATGGCGGTGCGCGGCGCTCCTGGGTAAGGATGGAATCTCTCTCTCGGGCCAAGATACACGAGCGCGCCGGAAGGCGCTGCGGAGATGAGCAAATCAACTCGCGGAAAACGGCGTGCAGGGACCGGCCGGGACAGCCGGACACTTTTGAAAAGACGGCTTTTCATGACTTTCTTCGAAAGGCGCTTGACCCTGCCCTTGCGTCAGGGTCAACAATGTCCAAGGTGAGACCCATGAGCACCTTCCGCATCCAAGAGTTCGCAAAACTTGCCGGCGTTACGGTACGCGCATTGCATCACTACGACCGGCTCAAGCTGCTATCTCCCGCGCATCGGTCGGAGCGAGGCTATCGGCTCTACTGCCACGAGGATCTCGGCCGCCTGGAGCGGATTCTCGCGCTGCGCTACCTGGGGCTTTCGTTGCGCGAGATCGCCGCGCTGCTGAGCACCCCAGTTGACCGTGGCGCAGAACCGCTGACGGTTACGCTTGCGCGGCAGCAGGCGACTCTGCGTGAGCGGCGCGACGGCCTGGATCGCGTCCTGCGGGCCATTGAACATGCACAACGGCGCGCCGACGACCCTGCGGAACCCGAGTGGCTCCTCTGCCAGACCATCCTGAAGGAGATACAAATGCAAGAAGCCACAGACTGGACGGAGAAGTACTACAGTCCGAAGGCCGTTGAGGCGCTTCGGGAGCGGCGGGCAGCCTTGACGCCTGAACAAGGGGCAGAACTCGGCGCGCAATGGCGGGCTTTGTACGCCGATGTTCAGAACGCGCTCGATCGCGAGGCGCCGCCGGACAGCGCCGAAGGCCGGGCGCTGGTCGCACGCTGGATGCGCCTGAGCGACGAGTTCACGCACGGAAATCCCGAAATTGGCGAAGGCTTCCGGCGGATGTACGAGGACCAGAGCCATTGGCCGGACGATGAGAGGGCTGCCCGGCTCAGGGCGGGCATGCCCAAGCCTGAGTACAGCTCCTTTTTTCATCAGGCGGTTCAAGCCTGCCTGCGGCACGGATGATCGCGGCGGGCCGCTCCATTCCTCCATTCCATGGAGCGGCTCCTTGCATTCCACTTGGAACGAGGAGAGGACGATGGTCGCGCCCAAGAGAGATTTCTTCGCGGTAGTTACGCTGTTCTTTGTGGCTCCGCTGGTGGCGGAGTATCTGCTGGGAGATCTGCCGCTCAAGCTGCTGACGGCACTGATTGTATTGGCGCCGGCATACGGCGGCGGGGCGGTATTGATTCGCGAGACAGCGCGGCGAGCGGGTCGCGGCTGGCCAACGATGCTGATGCTGGGCGCGGCCTACGCGTTGATCGGCGAAGGCCTGGTGTCGCAGTCGCTCTTCAATCCTGACTATATGCAGAAGCACTGGCACCTGCTTTACCCTGCCTATATTCCGGCGTTGGGTATCGGAGGGTGGTGGACGTTGCTCATGTTGAACCTCCACACGTTCTGGAGCATGGGCGTTTCGATTGTGCTGGTCGAGGCGCTCTTTCCTGCCGAGGCTGAAGCGCCGTGGCTGGGGCGCGTTGGCGATTCGGTCGTCGCTCTCGTGTTCGTGCTTGGCTCGGCCGCGAGCTTCGCCATCGGGTTCAAGCAGAACCGTTTCGTGGCATCCCATGCGCAGCTTCTTGGTGCGGCAGTGCTGAGCGTGTTGCTGATCGTGTGTGCGTTTCTGATTCCGGCGCCCAGATCGCACATGGCCGGCGGCAGGGCGCCGCGCCCGTGGATGACTGGAGCGATGGCCTTCGTGCTGGGCATGGGCGTTTTGTATACGCCGCCAAAGTGGGGCTGGGCTGCGGTGGGTGCGTTGCTCGCGTGCGACGCGCTCTTCCTCGTTCTGGTCGCTTTCTTTTCGCGACAAACCGGATGGAGCGCGCTGCATCTCCTGAGCCTGGCAGCCGGCGGCGCGCTGGTTTACGGCATCCACGCGTTGACGGCAAGGCCGCTGGTCGGCGGACTGCTGGGGATGCGCATCAGCAGCGCGGTTTTTCTCGCCGCCGCGGTGTGGCTGATAGGTTTGGGCGCGAGGCGCATCCTCCGCTTGCAGAACGCGTGCTTCGCAGCCCGAAGGGCGCACAGTCCAAATGAATCAACGACCCTCTGTGCGGCGGACCCCCCTCGTCCCTAGTCCCTCGTCCCTCCGTCCCTCCGTGAGATTCCCCCACCAACGCTGCTGGTATCCTTATTTTGATGGCCAATTCAGCGATGACAAACGATAGCAACACGCGCAATCGCCCGCAAACAGCGCCCTCCGCGCTGGCTGCCTGGGTGCTTTTGGCGGCGATTTTTGCCGCCGTGCAGTTTGCCAGCCTGTTTACGCCGCCGCTGCTGGACGACGCCGACGCCAGCCACGCCCAGGCCGCGCAGCACATGGCCGAGAGCGGCGACTGGGTGACGCTGAAGGTGAACGGCATCCGCTATCTGGAGAAGCCGCCCCTGCCCTATTGGCTCGACGCCGGGCTTTACCGCGTCTTTGGCCAGAACGCCTTTGCCACCCACCTGCCCAATGCGCTGGCCCTGCTGGGCTGCGCCTGGCTGGCCTGGCTGTGGGCGGGACGGGCCTGGGGCAAGCGCGCCGGCCTCTATGCCGGGCTGGGCGTGCTCACGTCGATGGGGCCGTTTCTCTTTACCCGCTTCGCCATTCCCGAGGCGCTGCTCAGCTTTCTGCTGCTGCTGGCGCTCTATTGCCTGCTGACGGGGCTGGAGTCGATCCGGCCGATCCGTTTTTATGGCATGTGGGCGGCGCTGGCGCTGGCCGTGCTGACCAAGGGGCTGATCGCGCCCATCTTCTTTGCCGCCGCGGCCATTCCGCTGCTGCTCATCAGCGGCCAATGGCGGCGCTGGCGCGATTTGAAGCCCTTCTCCGGCCTGCTGCTGTTTCTGGCCATCGCCGCGCCCTGGCACATCCTGGCCGGGCTGGCCAATCCCAACCAGGGACATCCGCTGGGCAACCACCCCATGCCCGGCAGCGTGCACGGCTTCTGGTACTTCTACTTCCTCAACGAGCACGTCTTCCGCTTCCTGGGCACGCGCTTTCCGCACGACTACAACAAGATGCCCGCGGCCGCCTACTGGCTGCTGCACCTGGTGTGGCTCTTCCCCTGGAGCCTGTTTTTGCCCGCGCTGGTGGCCGTGGCGTGGAAGACGCGCCGCAACTGGCTCCAGCATCTGCGCCGCGAGGCCGGCCTGACGGTGGACTTTTACCTGGACAACGCCGACCGCGAGGATGTGGCCAGCTACGTCTTCCGGCTCAAGTTCCGGGTGCGCTCGGCCTGGCTGCTGGGCATGTTTTCGGCCTTCATCCTGCTCTTTTTCTCGCTCTCGACCAACCAGGAGTACTACACCTTTCCGGCGTGGACGCCGCTGCTGATCCTGATTGCCGGCGTGGTGGCCAGCCTGGAGGAGGGCCGCGGGCCCGGCGGCAGCAAGTCGCCGCTTTCGACAGCCTGGCTGACGGGCGCGCAGGCGGTGTTTGCCGTGGCCGGAGTGCTGGCCGCCGCGGCCCTCGGCTGGGGCTTGTGGGAGTCGCGCAACCTGCCCTTCGTGGCCGACATCGGCACCCAACTGGCGCATCGCGCCGTGGGCGGATACACGCTGTCGATGTCCCACTTCTTCGATTTGACCGGCCTGTCGTTTGCCGCGCTGCGCCTGCCCGCCGCGCTGGCCGCCGCGGCCTTGCTGGTGGGTCCGCTGGCGGGCTGGATTCTGCGGCTCAAGGGCAAGCACCTGGCCGCAACCGTCAGCATGGCGCTCACCGCCGCCCTTTTCCTGGTGGCCGCGCACATCGCTTTCGCCCGCTTCGAGCCCATGCTCAGCTCCAGGCAACTGGCCGACACCATCGTGCAGAAAGGCTCGCCGGCGGACTCTTTCATCATCTTCGGCGACCAGTCCGACGCCTCTTCTGTCGTCTTTTACACCCACCATTTCCTGCGCAAGCCGGCGCTGCTGGTGGAACCCCAGTGCTCCCCGGACGGCGCGGGCTCGACCCTGCTGTGGGGCTCGTGCTATCCCGACGCGCCGAAGATCTTCCTCAGCCCGGACGAGTTGGCGAAGACCTGGGGCACAGGCGAGCGGAAGTGGCTCTTCGCCCAGGACACCAACCAGCCCAAAGCCGAGCAACTGCTGGCCGGGCGGCTGATTCCGGTGCAATCGATCGCCGACAAGAAGCTGTGGACGGACCGGCCGCTGCAATAGGGTAATTTGCGAATCGGCGGCGTGCCCTACTCCGCCGCGCGCATCTTGCCGCCGGGGAGAAGCTGGTAGACACGGCCGCGCCAGAGGATGCGGCTGCCCAGGTAGCTGGCGGCCCAGATGGCGAAGCCCATCAGGTCGCGCACGGGGTACAGCACCAGGAGGCCAAACCAGCTTGGATCGCGCACCACCAGGCGGCCCACGGCAAGCGAGAGGGCCAGCCGCGTGGCCACGGCCCAGCCCAGCAGCGCCAGTCCCCACCACGGATGCCCCAGCAGCACTGCGGCCGCAAGACCCAGCAGGCCGAAGGGCAGGCTGAAGGTGAGGGCGGTGCCAAAGTGGCCCTTGGGGCGCGAAAAGCGCGTGGACTTCATCCAGCGGACCTGGTGCTTCATCGACGCGAGGAAGCTGGAGTTGATGACCATGTGGTCGATGGCATGGTGGCTCAGGATCACCGTCTGGCCCAGCTTGTGGGTTTCGTTGCCCAGAACAAAGTCGTCGGCGCAGTAGTCGGCCGTGACGCGAAAACCGCCCATGCGGTGGATCGTCTCGCGGCGGAAGGCCATGGTCGGCCCCAGGACAAACTGCATGCCTTCCATGGAGCGCGCCACCAGCACGCCGGAGGTCATTTCCACGCTCATGCCAACGGCCTCAAGCCGCGCCCACAAGCCGCCTTCAGCCGCCACGCCGCGATAGGGGCAACACAGGGCGCCCACTTTCTCGTCGGCAAAGGGGAGGGCCACGGCGCGCAGATAATCGGGCGTCACGCGCACATCGCTGTCGCTGACCACCAGAATCTGGTGCGCGGCAACGGCTTCCATGGCTTCCATCGAGGCGACCTTGGCGTTGATGTAGCCGGGCTGGCCGCCGGTGGAGAGAAATTGGACGGGAATGTGCGGATAGCGGGCCGCCACGCGCCGCGCCGTCTCGAGGCCGGCGTCCTGGGGCGAGCGGGCGCAGAAGAGGATCTCGTACTCCGGGTAATCCTGCTCGAAGAAGCTGGCAAGGTGCGGTTCCAGACCGGGCTCCGCCCCATGCAATGGTTTGAGCAGGGTGAGAGGCGGGGTGAATCCGGGGCGCGAAGCGAGCGCTGCCCGTGCGGCAAGCGCCTCGCGCAGGTAGCCGGGAACAGCCGCCAGCACCATGCCGGCAAAGACCGAAGAGGTCACCAGACCGAAGAGCGAAAGTACAAGAAGAACGTGCGACATGCAGGTTTAAGAATACCCGCTGGGCGCGCCAGGGGAGAAGGTTCCCCGCCGCGGGGCGAACTACGGCCTGCGCGGCGACGTCTTGGCGACAACGGACGGGCGGCGAATGGGCACAATGGCCCCCGCGGCGCCCGGCGCGGCCTGCTGAAAGCGGGCCAGCATCTCGGTGCGCACGTACTCGACAAAACTCTGCATCTGCCGGTTCATCTCTTCCATGCGCTCGCGCATCTGCAGGATGATGGCGATGCCGGCGATGTTGACGCCCAGGTCGCGGGCCAGGTTGAGGATGAACTCCAGCCGCTCCAGATCCTCGTCGGTGTAGTAGCGCGTGTTGCCCTCGCTGCGCGACGGCTTCAGCAGCCCCTCGCGCTCGTAGAGGCGGAGGGTCTGGGGATGAATCTCGTACATCTCGGCCACCGCCGAGATCATGTACACGCCCTTCGATTTGCGTTTTGCTGCCATGGGTTTTCTCGAATCAGATTACCTTAACGCGTTCGCGAACGCTCCAGGTTCGGTCCGCACGGCCTTACAGCTTGTCAAACAGCGCCGCGCGCGGGTCCTGCTTGTTCAGCTTGGCCAGCTCGCGCATGATCTCCTTGCTGCGCTCGTCCTGGAGGTGCGGCACGGCCACCGTCACGGTGACGATCTGGTCGCCGCGCTGGCCGGGGCGCTGGGCGTTCTCCACGCCGCGCTCCCTCAAGCGCAGCTTTTGCCCGCTCTGCGTGCCGGGCGGAATCTTCAACTGCGCGCGGCCGTCGATGGTGGGCACGTCCACCTTGGCGCCCAGCGAAGCCTCGGGCACGGTGACCGGAACCGTGAGATGAATGTCGTCGCCCACGCGGGTGAAGACCGCATGGGGCCCGCTGCGGACAATGAGGAATAGGTCGCCGGCCGGGCCGCCGTTGGGGCCGGCGTTGCCCTTGCCCTGGAGCCGGATGCGCTGGCCGTCGCGCGTGCCGGCCTTGATGCGAAATTCGACCGTCTCCGAGCGGCTGACCACGCCCTCGCCATGGCAGGTGGGGCAGTCGTTGGAGATGCGCCCGGTTCCATTGCAGTTGGGACAGGGAATATTGAACTTCATCCGCCCGCCCATCTGCGTCACCTGGCCCAGTCCGTTGCACTCCGGGCATTGCAGGATGCCGCCGGTCTGCGCTTGGCCGTGGCAGGTGGGGCAGGTCTCCTGGCGGTTGACCTGGATGCGCGCCTGGCCGCCGCGGATGGCCGTCCAAAAGTCCACCGTGGCCTGGTACTCGAGGTCCGAGCCCGGCTGCGGCGCGCGCGAGCGCTGCGACTGCTGCGCGCCGCTGAAGATGCCCGAGAATATGTCTTTGAAGTTGCCCCAGGAGGACGAGCCCGCCCCAGCCTGCGACGCCGCCGGGCGCCCCGGCCCGCTCTGGAAGCCGGAGAAGTCGAAGCCGTCGAAGTCCACCGGAGAGCGGCCGCCCGCGCCCTGGCGCGCATAGGCCTCGGCCTGCGCCGGGTCGATCTGGTCGGAGTAGAAGCCCAACTGGTCGTAGACCTTGCGCTTCTTCTCGTCGCTCAGAATGTCGTTGGCCTCGGAGATTTCCTTGAACTTCTCCTCGGCGCGCTTGTCGCCCGGATTGACGTCGGGGTGATAGCGGCGCGCGGCCTTGCGGAAGGCCTTGCGAATCTCCTCCGGCGTAGCCGTCTTCTTCACTCCGAGCGTGGCGTAATAGTCCTTGTTCTGGGTGGTGGGCATGTGTGGTTACTCGATCTCCGGTTCAGCCGGGCCGCGGGTTCTCGGTTTCCTTCGAACTCCCGCGGTCATTGCGTGCATCCCTATTCTAGAGACTCATCATGTGTTCCCGCTTTCTCCAGCGATGGGCACAAAATCAGCCGGTGCGCGGATGCGTGAGCACCAGGCAGCTTTCTTCGCTGCCATCAAAGGCCAGAATGCGCGCGGCCGCGTTGCGGAGAACAAAATCGGCGCGGGCAGTAGTGCAGTTGCCTATGCGCAGCCAAATCACCTTCGGTGGGCTCCCCAGTAGGAAACTCCGCCCTGCAAAATCGGAATCCTTGGAGACGATGACGAAGCCATTGTCCCGCGCATGCTGCCAAACCTCGACATCGGAGGCCCCGCTAAGGCCGCAATCTCTGAGGTGGACCGAGCCGGGATAGAGGTCGGAGAGCGCCGCCGCCAAACGAGGCGCCAGATTCTCATCAAATAAGAGTTTCACAGCTCGACGATCTCAAGTTTGCGCTCACGGTCCGCCGCGTAGGACAGACAGGCGCGAATATCCTGCTCGGTAAGGTCAGGAAAGTCGCCCAGAATCTGCTCGTGGGTCATTCCGCCGGCCAGATAGTCCAAAACGTCGTAAACGGTAATACGCAGCCCGCGAATACAGGGCTTGCCGCTGCGCTTGCCGGGCTCGATGGTGATGATCTTCGAGTAGTCCATGAGGTCTCTCCACGGTTGGCCGGAATGGGTCTAGTGTAGGCGCGTCTGGCGGCACGTGCAAAGTTGAACCGGCAGGTTTACGTTGCGATCTCCTGTAGGCGCTCGTAGAACCGTAATCCCTCGTGAAGTAGCGCAAATGGTTCCTCACCCGGAGAGTTCTGCGTCTGGACTGGTGGAATTGCAATTATGAAACCAAATGCGGCAAGCCGCGAAAGCGTGCTTTTCAACCCAATTTCGTCTGATCCGGCGCGCTGGCTTGCGACTCCCTGCTCGAAGCCGGATGCTTGCCAGTCTTTCCGCACATTGTCATACCATCGCTCAGGCCATTTTTTAGCGTCAGCAAGAATCTTCGATTGACGAGAGCAGATAAAACCCAGCGCTTGGATATCTCTGGCCTTCAACTCGACAGCGGCCCGCATCATGTCGTCGAGGTTTTCAGGTTCAAGGTCGTCGGCGTAGACACAATCAATCGTGAGCGCCCCCAGGCGGATATGCTTTCTCGGGTCAGAGGTGCGGAGACCATGAAGAACGGCGCCGAGATAGGCGTTCTGAGCTTCTTGGCTTCGCAGTTGCGCCTCGAATGCATTAAAGCGAGCGTCCTGACCTTCAAGGTGTTTCTGAATTCTGGCGATCTCTGCATATGCGCCATTTTCGAGTTGTTCGACGACTTTTTCGACCGGCGTTTGGCCGCTTTTCAATGCCCTCGCAAACAGGTCTGCGCCGGTCACGCCAAATTGGCCGATGACATCGGCGATATTGCTTAGGGCATTGCAAACGGGCGATGTGTTCAACGACTCCATCGCCCGAGAACGCTGGAGTGCGGCCAGTTCGCCTTCGAACATGTTTGTTGGTCCGTCAATCGTCATTTGTCTTCTGCCTGCTAGTTAAAAAGGTGGGCGACAAACAGTCGCCCACCTCGCTGACTTGCCGACTTGCCGACTCGCCTACTTCTTGTCGTCCACGTCCACGTACTCAGCGTCGATGACGGTGTCGTCCTTCTTGGTTTCGGCGTGGGGCTCGGGCTCGACCACGGTGTCGCCGGGGGCGCCGGGAGCGGCCTGGGCGGCGTTGGCCTTGTACATGACCTCGGCCAGCTTGTGGCTGGCGTGGGTCAGCTTCTCGTGCGCGGCCTTCAGCTCGGCCGAAGTCGGCGTGCCCTCGAGCACCTTCTTGGACTCGGCCAGCACCGACTCGACCTCAGTCTTCTCGGCGCCCTGAATCTTGTCGCCGGACTCCTTGAGCATCTTTTCGATGTTGTAGACCAGCGAATCCAGCGAGTTGCGGGCCTCGATCTCGTCGCGCTTCTCCTTGTCCTCGGTGGAGTGGGCGTCGGCGTCCTTGGCCATGCGCTCGACCTCTTCCTTGCTCAGACCCGAGCTGGAAGTGATGGTGATGCGCGTGTCCTTGCCCGTCGCGTTGTCCTTGGCGGTCACGTTGAGGATGCCGTTGGCGTCGATGTCGAAGGTGACCTCGATCTGCGGAATGCCGCGCGGCGCCGGAGGAATGCCCGCCAGCTTGAACTTGCCCAGGGTGCGGTTCTGCGCTGCCAGCGGCCGTTCGCCCTGCAGCACATGCACCTCGACCTCGGTCTGCGAGTCGGCGGCCGTCGAAAACGTCTCGGTCTTCTTGGTCGGGATGGTCGTGTTGCGCGGGATCATCGACGTGGCCACGCCGCCCAGCGTCTCGATGGAGAGAGTGAGAGGCGTCACGTCGAGCAGCAGCAGGTCCTTGACCTCGCCAGCCAGCACGCCGGCCTGCACCGCCGCGCCGATGGCGACCACCTCATCGGGGTTCACGCCGCGATGGGGCTCCTTGCCGAACATGCCTTTCACCAGCTCCTGGATCTTGGGCATGCGCGTCTGCCCGCCCACCAGAACCACTTCGTCGATCTGCGCGGTGGTGATGCCGGCGTCGGAGAGCGCCTTCTTGCAGGGCTCGAGCGAGCGCTCCAGCAGGTCGCCCACCAACTGCTCCAGCTTGGCGCGGGTGAGCTTGCGGACCAGATGCTTGGGGCCGGTGGCGTCGGCGGTGACGAAGGGCAGGTTGATCTCGGTCTCGATGGTTGTCGAGAGCTCGATCTTGGCCTTCTCCGCCGCATCCTTGAGGCGCTGGAGGGCCATCTCATTGCCCTTGGAGGACAAATCGAGCCCTTGCTCCTGCTTGAATTCCGCAATGAGCCACTCGACGATACGCTGGTCGAGGTTGTCGCCGCCCAGGTGGGTATCGCCGTTGGTGGACTTGACCTCGATGACGCCTTCGCCGACTTCGAGGATGGAGATATCGAAGGTGCCGCCGCCAAAGTCGTAGACGGCGATGGTTTCGTCCTTTTTCTTGTCGAGACCATAGGCCAGCGCGGCCGCCGTGGGCTCGTTCACGATGCGCTTCACGTCGAGGCCGGCGATCTTGCCCGCGTCCTTGGTGGCCTGGCGCTGCGCGTCGTTGAAGTAGGCAGGAACGGTGATGACCGCCTGGGTGACCGTTTCGCCAAGATAGGCTTCGGCCGAGGCCTTGAGCTTTTGCAGAATCATGGCCGAGATTTCCGGCGGCGTGTACTCCTTGCCCTGGGCGAGAACGCCCACGTGATCGCCCTGCTGGATCACCTTGAAGGGCACCATCTTCATTTCGTCGCTCACTTCGTTGTAGCGGCGGCCCATGAAGCGCTTGATCGAGAAGATGGTGTTCTCCGGGTTGGTGATGGCCTGGCGCTTGGCCACCTGACCCACCAGACGCTCGCCGCTCTTGGAGAAGGCGACGATCGACGGCGTCGTGCGCGCACCCTCCTCATTTGGAATCACTTTGGGCTCTCCGCCCTCGAGAACGGCCACACACGAATTGGTGGTGCCGAGGTCAATGCCAATAATCTTTGCCATGGTTGAAATCCTGCCTGTTCCTGGAAAATGCTGACTCTATTAAGATGCATCATTGAGTGAGATAGTGTCAACTTTATTTGATTGAGATTAGATAAACCTGCCTCCCGGGCCCTGGCCGCCGGAGCCTCACTCCAGGGGCGAGACTCCGATGTGTTGAAGAGCGGCAGCCTCCCTGGCTGGCTGGCCGGCCCCTCCATCGTTTACCCTCAGAAAAGTTCCCCTATGCCAAACGCCGCCGCCCAAGCCCGCTATCCCCTGACCCAGGGCGTGAACCCGTGGCTGGTGACGGTCTCCGTCATGTTGCCCACCTTTATGGAGGTGCTGGACACCGCCATCGCCTCGGTGGCCCTGCCCTACATCGCCGGCAGCCTGTCGGCCTCAAACTCCGAGGCCACCTGGGTGCTGACCAGCTACCTGGTGGCCAACGCGGTCATTCTGCCGGCCTCGAACTGGTTCGCCCGGCGATTCGGGCGCAAGCGCTTCCTGCTGACCTGCGTCGTCATCTTCACCATCGCCTCGTTTTTCTGCGGAGCGGCGCCGTCGCTGGGCGTCATTCTGCTGGCCCGCGTTCTGCAAGGGGCGGGCGGCGGCGCGCTGCAGCCGCTGTCGCAGTCGATCCTGCTGGAGAGCTTTCCCATCGCCAAGCGATCGATGGCCATGGCCGCCTATGGCCTGGGCATCGTAGTGGCGCCGGTGATCGGGCCGACGCTGGGCGGCTGGCTGACCGACACCTTCAGTTGGCGCTACGCCTTCTACATCAACATTCCCGTGGGCCTTCTGGCGGTGTACATGATTACCCGCTTCGTCCACGATCCGCCCTACATCAAGAACGCCAAGGTGGGCGCCTTCGACAACATCGGCTTCGGCCTGCTGATGGTGTGGACCGGCAGTTTGCAGATTGTGCTGGACAAGGGGCAAGAGGACGACTGGTTCGGCGCCGCATGGGTGCGCTGGACGGTGGCGGCGCTGGCCACTTCGTTTGTGCTCTGGGTCTGGCACTCCTGGACCCATCGCAACGGCCTGCTCGACCTGCACGTGCTGAAAGACCGCAACTTCCGCACCGGCTGCTTCCTGATCGCCATGCTGGGCATGTGCATCTACATCACCATCGCCATCCTGCCGCTCTACTACCAGGAGATCCTGGGCTACACGGCCTTCACGGCCGGCATGGTGGTGGGCCCGCGCGGGATCGGATCGTTCATCGGCTCGCCGGTGATCGGCATTCTGGGCTCGCGCATCGACCAGCGCAAGCTGCTCACCGCGGGCTTTCTCGGCTTCGGCGTATGCTCCCTGATCTTCAGCATGATCAACCTCGACATCGGGCCCTATACGCTGCTGATTCCCATCACGCTGACCGGGTTTGCGCTGAGCTTTGTCTTTGTGCCCATGGCGACCATGATGATGGCGACGATTCCCAACAAGGAGATGGGCAACGCCACCGGCCTCTCGAACATGCTGCGCAACATCGGCGGATCGATCGGGATTTCGATGGCCACCACGGCGCTGATCCGGAGAGCCGCGCTGCACCAGACCGAGATCGGCGCCAACCTCACGCCCTCCAGCATGGTTTTGCAGCAGAAATCGCGGCTCATCGCCGGCTATCTGGGCCAGCACCTCGGTCCCGCCCAGGCGCGCCCCGGCGCGATGGGGCTGGTCTATGGACTGATGGAGCAGCAATCCGCGCTGATGGCCTATGTGGATGTCTTCCGCTGGACGGCGCTCTTGGCCTTCTTCTGCGCCGGCGCGGCGTGGCTCTTCAAGAAGCCGGTGAAACACGCGGCGCCGCCGCCGGGCGTGCATTGACAAAAAGTCTTGCAGGTCGCGGCAAAAACTCGATCTGGGCGCATCCATAAACGCTGGGCGACTTTCGGGGACCGATCCTTCGGGTCTGTAGCAGTCGCGTAGGAGAGCGGGCCATGGAGTCTCGTCTGGGCACCCAAACCACATCGAGACAGGCCTTCACGATTCATTCAGTCCAATCAACTATTATTGGGACCATGCTCGACACCCTCACTTCGACCTCGTTCGCGGTACACAACGCGAAAGGGGTTTACGCCCTTCTGCTTGGTTCTGGAATATCGAGAGCCGCGAATGTCCCGACTGGATGGGAAGTGACTCTCGATCTCATTCGCCGAATTGCAGCCACTATGAATGAATCAGAGGAATGCCAGAACAATCCAGAAGAGTGGTATCGAAGCCGATTTAAAAATGATCCTGATTATTCCAGCCTTCTCGAACAGCTCGCTATCTCCCCTGCGGAACGAACTGCGGCGCTAGCTCGCTATTTTGACGGTTCAAGCGATCCTGATGGAGTGCCGCTACAGCCAACCAAGGCTCATGTGGCCATCGCTAAAATGGTCTCGCGTGGATACATCCGAGTGATAGTGACCACCAACTTTGACCGGCTAATGGAACGGGCGCTTGAAGCGCAGGGAATCAGTCCGACGATTATCGCCACGCCGGACGCCATCCGCGGCGCACTTCCACTTGCCCATGCCACCTGTACACTGATCAAACTTCATGGTGACTATCGGGACGCAAGGCTGCGGAACACTGTCGGCGAGTTGAGTACCTATGACGAACAGACCCAGACTTTGGTCGACAAGGTCTTGGACGAATATGGCCTTATCATAAGCGGATGGTCTGCTACCTGGGATATCGCCCTTAGAGATGCCATCATGCGCGCAGCGAACCGGCGTTTCACGACAGTTTGGACCTACGTCTCGACTTTGAGTTCGGAGGCGGAGGAGTTGATCCAGTTTCGCCAGGCGCGAACAATCAAGGTCGCATCCTCCGACAGCTTCTTCACCGACTTGAATGAGAGGCTTGAGGCTTTGGAGACCCTTGACGCTCCACATCCGCTCTCAGTTGATCTTGCCGTGCGAATGGCGAAAAAGTACGTTGCAGAAGACCGCTATCGAGTTCAGCTCTATGATCTCGTCATGGGCGAAGCCGAGCAAGCCATATCCTCAATCAAGGTGAATCCCACTTCGCCCCAAATCACGCCTGAGCTCTACCTCCAGCAGATCAAAATTTACGAATTCACGATGGAACGTCTCCTGTGTGTTCTGGTTAATGTTGCCTATTGGGGGGAAACGAGATCATTCACCTGTCTCAAGGGCACGATCGAGCGTTTGATGGGGCTGAAGGTAAACTTCGGTGGCTACGATCGCTTGATCGCTCTGCAACTCTATCCGGCTACCCTGGCATTTTATGCTGTTGGTCTTGGATTCGTTACGTCTGGTAACTATATGGGATTTACCGCTTTGCTGAAGGAGTTCCAGACAGGCGCAGGAGAAATGAACCACAAGGTCGAACCCGCATCAGAGCGTTTACAGTTGCAGTATTCGATTCACAAGGATGTGTTGAACCAAGCCCTTGGAACTCAGTACGATACGCCCGGAAGTGATCGCGTTTTCAATTTGTTCGCCCCAATCTTTCAAAAATATCTGTCATCCGTAGTCGACTTTGAAAATTTATTCGATCGCTTCGAATATTTGAATGCTTTGGCCCTTGCGGACTCCCGAGCTTCAAAAGATAAATCCATCTGCGGATGGTGGGGACGTTGGGCTCGGCGGAATCGGGAGTATGGCGGTCATATCTCAGAACTGCTCAAAGAAGAACGGAATCAACTTGGTCCAAAATGGCCCCCAATTGATACTGGTCTCTTCGCGAGTGTTGAGCGATTCGACGAGATATTGGAACGGCAGCGCACGGAATGTTTGAACAGATTTCAAACTTATTAACGAGATCATTGGAGCAATCTGGATTGGTCCCCAAAAACGCCGTTCCGTCCAGCAAAACATCCGCCTTCGAATCGCCGGGATCTAGCCCGCGTGCCCAACTCGCGCGGCGTTCTAGTCTACGCCGCATCGCCAAACACCCGCCCGCCCGCCTTGTGCACGGCTTCTGCTAACTGCCGGTCGAAGGTAGCCAGCGTCCTGCCGGTGCGCAGAACCAGTTCGAGGTAGGTGGCGTCATAGCCCGTCAGTTCATAGGTGCGGGCGAGGGAGAGAACTCTGGCCTGGGCCGCCGCCGGACGCATCGTGTCCTCCACAATCGGCAAGATATCGATCAAGGCCATGAACGAGGCGGAAGTTGCCGGGCTGGCGCCCGCTCTCCGCTCGGCAGCCAGGACGCCGTTCGCGACCTCGGGAAACCACAGGGCGGGCACCAGGGCTCCTCGGGTCTGGATCATCCCGAGAACCTCATCCGCCCATCGCTCTTCGATCGGATCCAAACGCCTGACCAGCCAGGCCAAGGTCACAGAGGCATCCAGAACAATTTCCATGGGGCGTCTTACTTTCTTCCTTCGCGAATCCACTCCAAAACCGTTTCCCCTGGAACCCCTTTGATTCGAGGAAAATTGAGCAGGCCCTCGACAGCCTCGTCGATGGCGCGCTGATTTCGGGCCTTCGTCGGCACAACGTCCGCCACCGCCCGCCCACGCCGGGTGATCGTGAAGCGCTCGCCCTGCTCGACCTTGCGCAGAATCTCAGAGAGCTTCGTTTTGGCGTCAAAGGAGCCAATTTCGGTATAAACGCCTTCTTCTGGCGGCATAAACCCTCCCACGCGCCGAGCCAACCAACTAGATTACAAACTAGTTTACTCCGGTTTTTGCCACGTTGCGCCCGGATTTCGCCCGCATGGCTCAACCTCATTCCGCCCAGGGCAGGAAGCGGCGCTGCTGCTCGTCGTACTGCTCGATGCGGCCGGTGAGGATGTCGTAGTACCAGCCGTGGACGGTGAGGCGGCCCTCGAGCAGCGCGCGCGCCACCGAGGGCTGGGCCCGGAGATTGAGGAGCTGCGCCACTACGTTGCCGCGGATGAGCGAGGCCAGTTCGGCGCTGTCGCCGTCGGCCGGGTCGGGCGGCTGGCGATGGGAGAAGGCCGCCTCGACATGGCTGAGCCAGCGGCGGGCCTTGGGCATGCTCTCCAGCCCCTTGCGGTCCAGCGCCGCCTTGAGCGCCCCGCAGTCGGAGTGGCCGCAGAGGATGGCGTGCTTCACGTGCAGCACCTCGACGGCATACTCGATGGTGGCCGTCACCCCGTCCACGTCCTGGCTGGTGAGCGGCACCACGTTGCCGGCGTTGCGGGTGATGAAGAGGTCGCCGGGGCCGGTGCCGAGAATCAGGTCGGGAACCACGCGCGAGTCGGAACAGGTGATGAACAGCCACTCCGGCGCCTGGGTCTCCGCCAAAAGGTGAAACTGGTCGCGCTTGCCGGGAAAAACCTCGGCCAAAAACCGCTTGTGCCCCTCGATCAACCGCTCCATCGGCCTCTCCTGTTTACCGGATGGGGGCTTCGCCTTGCAGCCCGCCTGTGCCCAGCGTACCGCACTGCGAGGCCGGGCTGATACCTTAGAGCGAAACCGGGGTCGATGGTTCCCAGCGGAGAGATTGCGAGGTCGCCGCTCCCTGTTGGTCGCGTCCACTTGAAAGCATCGTCTCAGGACACAGCCGCCCTGGTTTCGCTATAGTCGGTATCGGATTCTTTTCTTGGTCCGGTCCACAAAAAGCGAAGTTTGGCTTGCTGCCCTCACCGCACGGGCGGCAGCGCGTCAAAAAAAGAGGAGGGGGCGCACGGCGCTTCTGAACCTGATTCGAGAGAACAAGACAAAGGGGAGACGGGTCGATGAAGAACGGGACGAGGCGGGGCGGATTTGCGATAGCGGCGATTCTGTTGGCGGCATCTGTGGGCGCGCACGCCCAGACCGTCGACTCGATCGCCCCAGGCCTCAGAAGCCGCATCGACCGCATCGCCGCGCAGGTGCTGGAGCAGACCGGCGTTCCCTCCGCCTCGCTGGCCGTGGTCAAGGACGGCAAGCTGGTCTATACCCACGCCTACGGCAGCGCCCGGCTGGCCACGGAGACCGATGCCGCCCTGCCCGCCACGACGGAGATGCGCTACTCCATCGGGTCGATCTCCAAGCAATTCACCGCGGCGGCCATTCTGCTGCTCCAGGAAGAAGGCAAGCTGAGCCTGGACGACGCGGTGGGAAAGTATGTTCCCGGCCTGACGCGCGCCAACGAAGTCACCATCCGGCAGATCCTCTCGCACACCTCCGGCTACCAGGACTACTGGCCCGAGGACTACGTGATGACTCCCATGCTCAAGGCCGAAAGCGCGCAGCAGATTCTGGACGCGTGGGGGAAGAAGCCGCTGGACTTTGATCCCGGCACGCAGTGGCAGTACTCGAACACCAACTTCGTGATCGCCGGGCGGATCGTGGAGACCGTCGCCGGCGAGCCGCTCATGGAGTTCCTCACGCAACGCATCTTTCGCCCGCTGGGGATGAAGTCGGCCTGGAACTCCGACGAAACCGGCCTGACGCAGGCCGACGCCACGGCCTACTATCGTCACGCCCTGGGCCCCCTGCGCGTGGCGCCCAAGGAGGGCCGCGGCTGGATGTTCGCCGCCGGAGAGCTGGCCATGACCGCGCACGACCTGGCCCTGTGGGACGAGAGCCTGATCGCGCAATCCATTCTGCGCCCCGAAAGCTACCGCCAGATGTTTGCCGAGGTCAAGCTGAAGAACGGCAAGGGCACGCACTACGGCCTGGGCGTCGAGGTGACGGACCGCGACGGGCACCGCTCGATCGAGCACAGCGGCGAGGTCTCAGGCTTTGTTTCGGACAACGAGGTGCTGGTGGACAATGGCGTGGCCGTGGCCGTCCTGACCAACCAGGACGCCGTGGACGCGGCGGCGACCATTGCGCGGCTGGCGGCTCCGGTGGTGCTGGGCGCGGGCGAAGATGGAAGCGAGGCGGAACGGCAGGCGCTGGCCGTCTTCCACGAACTCCAGCAGGGCGCCATCGACCGCGATCTGCTGGCCCCGAACCTGAACGACTACTTCACCGCCGAGGCGCTGGCCGATTTCCAGGAGAGCCTGGCGCCGCTCGGCGAGCCGCTCACCTTTCGCCAGAGCCGCGAGGAGCTGCGCGGCGGCATGACCTTCCGCACCTTCCAGATCGTCTATCCCGGCAAGCGCCTCACGCTGACCACCTACACCTATCCCGACGGCAAGCTGGAGCAGTACCTGATCGCCCCGGCCGAGTAGCCGCGCGCCGATTTGCCGATTAATTCAAAGAAACGAATATCATGGGATTCCATGGCCACTCTCTTTGAGAAACTCAACCTCAAGGGTCACCAGGAGATCCTTGTCCTGCATGCGCCGGAGAGCTTTGCGCCGGAGCTTACGCGCCTGCCTGTCCTCCACATCCATCGCCACCTGGAATCGGTTGCGGAGATCGGCTTTTCGCTGGCCTTTGTCACCCGCCAAAACGAAGTGGACGAACTGGCGCCGAAGATCGCCGCCCGCGCCCAGGGCGACGCCGCCCTCTGGTTCGCCTATCCCAAGGGCACATCGAAGAAGTACACCTGCGACTTCAACCGCGACACCGGCTGGCGGGCGCTCAAGTCCGCGGGATTCGACACCGTGCGCGCCATCGCCATCGACCAGGACTGGACCGCGCTGCGCTTCCGCCGCGTCGAGTACATCAAGGCCCGCTAATCCTCTTGCCAACGATTCTCCCCAGGTAAAAAATCCGCCCTCGAACCGAACTGCCCGCGGCAGGCAGGCGCGGCAGTGCGCTCAAGAGATCCCCATCCACCCGCGCGGGCTTCGGCCCGCGCACAGACGAACGGAGGAAGACTCATGCAAACGATAGCGAATCCATTGCGGCCCGCGCAGGCTGAGGTCCATCGCACCGCGCACGACCAGGATTTGATCGAGGTTCCCAGGCGCGCCAGGCTCGACCGGGAAACAGAGGGAAAAATGTTCCAGCCGCACGCTGCAACCAGGCCTCCAGCCGCGTGATTGCGTGCGCTGGAATCGAGCGCCTTCCGATCCCAGGTCCCAAAAGCGGGACCTGGGGCGCTCCGTAGGCAAGAATCGTGCACTGCGAGGCCAAGTTGGAGGATGGCTTACTCGACTTGAAACAGCCCGGGCATCACTTCGCCAGCCTTGCCTTCGACCACATGGGTAAAAGCCGAAGCGTTCAGCGGCGGCTCGGGACCGACATAGACCGTGCGTGCGCCGTTGACTCGCGCCCAATGGACGAAGTTGGCCGCGGGATACACCGAACCCGAGGTGCCCACGACCAGCATCAGCGTGGCTTTTTCGATCTCCCGCTCGATGCGCTCCATCTCCAGAGGAATTTCGCCGAAGAAGACAATGTGCGGGCGCAGTCTGCCGCCGCAGGGGCAGCGGCCCACCTCGGCCAGGCTGCCGTAGAGGGCGCGATCCTCGACCGGCGGGCGGCCGCACTCGCGCTCGCAGCGGGCTTTGGAGAGCTCGCCGTGCATGTGCAGCAGGCGCACCGAGCCGGCCCGCTCGTGCAGGTCGTCCACATTCTGCGTGCAGAGAAAGTAGCGCTCGCCCAGCTTTGCTTCCAGCTCCGCCAGCGCGATGTGCGCCGGATTCGGCTGCGCCTTCACGCCATCCGCGCGGCGGCCTGCGTAAAACTTCCACACCGCCTCCGGATTGCGCTGCCAGGCGTCGGGCGTACACACATCCTCGACCCGATGGCCGGCCCACAACCCGTCCGAGGCGCGAAAGGTGGGCAGCCCGCTCTCCGCGCTGATGCCTGCGCCGGTGAGTACGAATACACGATCGTCTGCTTGAACCGAAACCTTGCTCATGGTCTTCTTTCTTTGTCCCTGCGGAGCTGGAGTTTATGCAGTCCCAGTCTCAAAAGCAAGACCGGGTCCCCGCAGACAGGCCTTGGCCTGCGGGGTGAAAGGTCTTGACCGCCAGACTGGCAACTACTCCCTACTCCCTATTCCCTGTTCACTGTTCACTGTCTTCACGGCTCCAGCAGTATCTTGCCCGTCGTCTTCCGGCCTTCCATGTCGATCTGCGCCTGTGCGGCCTCGGCCAGCGGATAGATGAACTCGGTGCGCAGCTTGAGTTGGCCTTTGGCCGCCCAGCCCAGCACGTCGCCGGCGCGCCATTCCAGCTCCGCGCGCGTGGCCACGTAGTGCCACAGGGTGGGCCGGGTGACGAACAGCGAGCCCTTGCCGCTGAGCTGGATCAGGTCGAAGGGAGGCACCGGCCCGCTGGAAGCGCCAAAGAGAGCCAGCAGCCCGCGCGGACGGAGGCAGTTCAGGCTGCCCTGGAAGGTCGTCTTGCCCACCGAGTCGTAGACCACGTCCACGCCCTTGCCGCCGGTGAGCCGCTTGACCTCGGCTTCAAAGTCCTGCTCGGTGTAGAGAATCACGTCGCTGGCGCCGGCCTCGCGCGAGAGCTCCGCCTTGGCCGGCGTTGAAACGGTGGTGATGACCCGCGCGCCGATCCGCGCCGCCATCTGCGTAAGCAGCAGCCCGACACCGCCGGCCCCGGCATGAATCAGCGCCGTGTTGCCAGCCTTGAGCGGGAAGGTGGAATGGGAAAGATAGTGCGCGGTCATGCCCTGCAGCATGGCGGCGGCGGCCTGCTCCATGCTCAGCCCGTCCGGCGCCTTGACCAGTTGCGCAGCGGGAACCAGCGCGTACTCGGCGTAGCTGCCCAGCACGCTGGTCGAGGCCACCGCTTCGCCCGCGACAAATCCGGTGACGCCCGGACCCAACTCCTCGACCGTGCCCGCGGCTTCGCTGCCCGGAACCAGCGGCAGCGCGGCCTTGTACACGCCCTTGCGGAAATAGATTTCGATGAAGTTGACCCCGATGGCCTCCACGCGGATCAACACCTGCCCCGGCCCCGGCTGGGGAATGGGCAATTCGGCCAGCCTCAAGACCTCCGGCCCGCCTGTCTCGTGAATCTGAATGGCTTTCATCTCAGGGCAAGAATGCACCTTGAGGGCGGGCCGGTGCAAGGGGACGGGTTTTGCGCGGCATCCCGCCCTCGCGCCAGAAAAAAGGCGCAAGGAGGGGGGGCACGGAGCCTTTGCGGATAGAGAAATGATCGAGTGACGGTTGGGGAGTGCCTGGCGAAATCGCGCGAAGGGAAGAATCCCCGTCTACCCGGTCAGCTTGGCGCTGGCCAGGCGATTCAGGCTGATGCCCTGCTCGGCCGCCTCCAACACAAGCGCCCGATGAACCTGCGGAGGAATGCGGACGCGAAACTCGCCGCTGTAGCGTTTCTCCGCCAGCGAAGCCGGCGGAACTTCGCCGTTGGCCTTCATATCGGCAACGACGCCGGCCACAACCTTGCGAATACCCGCCAGGGCCGCTTCAGGACCCGATGCCAGCCAGCTCAACGACGGGAACTCGGCGCAAAGGCCGAGATACTCGTTGTCCTCCGGCGACCAGGTGACTCGATAGGTGTAATGGTCAGTTCTCGTCGGGCTCATTGCGGCTTCTCCGTCTCTTCTTTCTCACCGATCCTGTCCACGGCCAGCAGAACCTGCCGGACCTGATACGGCTTTGCCTTGCCCCTGGCATTCTGGATATTCACACGCGGATCGCCCGGCCAAGGGGTCTTGAAGATGGCATGACTCGTCCCGCTCTGGCGCGGCTGGCCAAAATAGCAACGCAGACCTTGAACAGGTCCGCAAAGCGAACCGACGCCGGACTGCGGCGCATCTGGTCGAGAATCTTGACAATCTCCGACACGGATCATGGTACCAATAATGGAACCACCTTGCAAAGTGGGACGGGTTTTGCGCGGCATCCCGCCCTCGCGCCAGAAAAAAGGCGCAAGCAGGGGGGCACGGAGCCTTTGCGGATAGAGAAATGGCGAGGTGTGGGCTTGCGGCTGCCCAGGTCTCAAAACGAGACCGAGTGGTCTCCGCCACACAGAGGTTCGTTTATGCTTTGAAAGGGCACGGCTTCAGACGGAACCAAACCCATCGATGATCTCGCGCTTTGAAAGGGCACGGCTTCAGACGGAACCAAACCCATCGATGATCTCGCACTTTGAAAGGGCACGGCTTCAGCCGTGCCGCTAATCGCCGCAAATGAGCGGGGCTTTAGCCCCTGAGGGAAGGCTTCAGGAAATTCGATACCAACTTGTAGCCTTTTGAGTAGGACCGCATTTGCGGCGGCCTACACTGGGGCGCGATCGGCTAAAGCAACGCTAAAAACTCATCCACTGTCATTCCTGCGGCCCGGATCGACAACCGGAGGGGCCGGCGGAAAACTCTCGATGCTGTGGAATGGAGAGATTGGCGCGTTGAGCGGGCTTGCTCAGGACCAGATGACTTCCAACCTGGCCGATAACCTCCCACCCGGCGCGGCCAAAGGCTTTTGCGGCTTCCTTGCCGGAGATATTTCCGAGCTTGCCCATGGCCTAGATCGCCACCACGATGGACGACAGTTGGGGCGGCGCCGGCCGAGCGGTCTTCTGGTCTTCTGCCCACATCCAGGCAGGGATGGCCTCCCGGATGTCTCCAGCGCTTCCTCTTCATCCCGTCCTTGAGAGACACCGCCCGAAAGAGCAGGGCACTCGGAGCCATAAACAACAAGCCCCGCCCGGGATTCTTCCCCGGCGGGGCTTTTGCTTTTCTATTCCCTACTCCCTATTCCCTGCTTCTACCCTTCCGGCAGCAGGCTCTGTTCTTGCGGCGCGCGCAGGCGAACCATGCGTTCGATGGTGTAGGGCGCGGGATGCTGCGCGGTGAAGTAGTGGCGGACCTGCAACTCGCCCAGCAGGCCGATGGCCAGCAACTGGATTCCGGAGACGATGAGGACGCCGCCAACCGCGAAGAGCGGTCCGTGCTGGTCCATCACGTTCAGGTGCGGGTGAAGGATCTTGAGCCCCAGCAGCCCCGCCGAGATGAAGCTGCCGGCCAGGATGCCCAGGGCGCCGATGCCGCCAAAGAAGTGCAGCGGGCGGCCCATGTACTTGAGCAGGAAGCGAATGGTGAGCAGATCGAAGAAGACGCGGAAGGTGCGGCCGATGCCGTAGTGGCTCTTGCCCCGCTCCCGGTTCACGTTCTTGATGGGAATCTCGCAGATCGACGCGCCATACCAGGCGGCCAGCGCGGGAATGAAGCGGTGCATCTCGCCGTAGAGCGGAATGTTGTGGATCACCTCGCGGCGATAGGCCTTGAAGGTGGTGCCGAAGTCGTGAATGTCGACCCCGGAGAGCTTGGCCATGAGCCAGTTGGCGCAGCGCGAGGGAATGCGGCGCATGATGAAGTTGTCGATGCGCTCCTTGCGCCAGCCGGAGACCACGTCGTAGCCCTCGGCCAGCTTCTCGAGAAAATTGGGAATCTCGTTGGGGTCGTGCTGCAGATCGCCGTCCATGGCCAGAATAAAGTCGCCCGAGGCATTGTCGAAACCCGCGGCCAGCGCCGGCGTCTGGCCAAAGTTGCGGCGCAGCTTGACCACCAGCACGCGGCTGTCGACCGCGGCAATCTCTTCCAGCAGTTTATAGGTGCGGTCGTTGGAGCCGTCGTCCACCAGCACCAGCTCAAAACTATCGCCCACCTGCTCCATGACCTGTTTCAGGCGCGCGTACAAAACGGTGACGTTCTCCTCTTCGTTATGAAAAGGGACCACAATCGAATACTTGGGCATATCGATAGTATAGATGCGAAAGAGATGAAAAAGGCGCAAAAACCGGGCGGAAACGCGCGGCGGCGCACGCCGGCGGGCGAGGAGGATGCGGCGATTCAGGGGGTTCTTCCCGATCTGAAGACCGCCTTGAGGCGACTGGCCCGCTGCGCGGGTTGAAAATCCCGCATTGCGCCGGCGGATCGGCCCGCGCGGGGGCCGGCTAGCGGTTCAGCTCGTCGAGCATGGCCTGCATCTCGCTGAGGGCATGGCGGTTGCCGCTGCGCGCGGCGCAGCCGATGCCGGCCTTGAGCCGCTCGATGGCCTCCGCGGTGCGGCCCGCCGTGGCCAGCGTCTGCGCCGCCATGAAGTAGCCGGCCGTATAGTCGGGATCGTGCCCGAGCAGCGTGTCGAACTCGCTCAATGCCGCTTCCGTGGCGCCCTGCCGGGCCAGTTCCATGGCCATGCCATAGCGGGCAAAGCTGTTCTTGGGGTCCAGGGCGAGAATCTCTTTCAGTCCTGCAATCTTGTCCATCTTGCTCGCAAACGGCCGGGGTGGGCCGGGGGGGATTTGCACATTTGCCGGGGATTGCCGAAACTGGGACTGTGCGTCCCGGAACTTCGGCCGCCTCCGCTTCCATTGTAGCCGGGGCAGCGAGGGCGAGGGCGCCAGGAGTGGACGATGGGGAGTGAGCACGCGATCAGCAACGCAGAGACAACGCAGGCGGCGCGCACCGTGGCCAGCACGCAGTCGGAGATGACCGAGATCGTGCTGCCCAACGACACCAACACCCTGGGCAACCTGCTGGGCGGGCGGCTCATGCACTTCATTGACCTGACCGGCGCCATGGCCGCCTACCGGCACTCGCGCACCTACATCGTCACCGCGGCCATGGACCACATCGATTTCATCCGGCCGGTGCATCTGGGCGACCTGGTCACCCTGCGCTCCAGCGTGAACCGCGCCTTTTCTTCCTCGATGGAGGTGGGCGTCAAGGTGTGGGCCGAGAACACGCAGACCGGCGTGCAGCGGCACGTGGCCAGCGCGTACCTGGTCTTTGTGGCCATCGATCGCACCGGCCGGCCGGTGCGCGTGCCCGAACTGCTGCCCGAGACCGCCGACGAGCAGCGCCGCTATGCGGATGCGCTGCTGCGCCGCGAGCATCGCGAGGCCGAGAGCGCGCGCCGCAAGGCGGAGCGTCATGCCACCGCCTCTCAGGAGGGCGCGGCCGCCGCCGCGCAATAAGGCAACCGCCCGCAATGGGCAATCGACAGCGTTTCAAATAAACAGGTCTTGAAAAAGGAGCAACCCGACACTATGGCGCATTCACCTGCCATGCCTTCGCCCGTGGCCCTGCCCGGCGTTTCAAAAATCGTAGCCATCGGTTCCGGCAAGGGCGGGGTGGGCAAGACCACCGTCGCCGTCAACCTGGCCATCGCGCTCTCGCGGCTCGGCCAGCGCGTGGGCCTCATCGACGCCGACATCTACGGCCCCAACGTCCCGCTGATGATGGGTTCGTCGCAGCCGCCCAAGGTGGGCCCGGACAGCCGCATCGAACCCAACCTGACGCACGGCATCAAGACCATCTCCATCGGCTACATCTCGCCCGGCGACAAGCCGCTGGTGATGCGCGGACCCATGTTGCACCAGATCATCCGGCAGTTCTTGCAGCAGGTGGAGTGGGGCGAGCTCGACTACCTCATCGTCGATCTGCCGCCGGGCACCGGCGACGTGGTCATCTCGCTGGTACAGACCGTCCCCTTGACCGGCGCGGTGGTGGTTTCCACCCCCAGCGACGTCGCGCTGCAGGATGCGCGCAAGGCCCTCGAGATGTTTGCCCAGGTCAACGTGGAGGTGCTGGGCATCGTCGAGAACATGAGCCACTTCACCTGTCCGCATTGCCACCGGGAGATCGACATCTTCTCCAAGGGCGGCGCGGAGCGCACCGCAAAACAGTTCAACGTCCCCTTCCTGGGATCGATCGAACTGGTGGCGGCCATCCGCGAGGGCGGCGACCGCGGGCTGCCCGTGGCGCTGGCCGGTCCCAAGAGCCCGCAGGCGGCGGAGTTCTATGCCGCGGCGGAAAAATTGATGGCCGGCGCCGAAGCCGCGGCCGCCGCCGCGACGGACGTGATCGAGATCAGCTAGGGCGTCAAGTTTTCTGACCGCATGCCCTTGTACCAGCCCCGTGCCCCATCCTTTCGCCTTTTTCCTGGCGAAAGGGTGGGAGAGTTGGAACCTCAAAGGTGCGAAATCATGCGGCCGCACAACCGGGGAGCGAGCGCCCCGGCCCTCCCTCCCCCGGCAAAATCATCCGCGATAGCGCACAGCAAAAAAGCGGGGCATATGCCCCGCTTTCTTGTGTCGTTGTGCATTGCGGCTTACCGCCAGTGCCCTTCCACCAGAACCCATCCGCCATGGCGGTGCTCCCAGCGGTGCGCTACCCAAACGGCGTGCTCATGGGGCGGACGCTCCCAGCGGCCGGGCGTCCAGACGTAGTGATCCCCCTCCCAGCGGTGATAGCCGGCGATCCAAACGAATCCCCGCTCCGGAGGCGGACCGCGGCGTTCGACCATCGGAGGCGGCGGGCCGATGCGAACCACAACCTGCGCAAACGAAGCCGCAGGGGCAAGGGTGAGAGCAAGCAAAAGTGCCAGTGCAATCTTCTTCATGGTCAGTCGAATCCTCCAGCATTTGGCGTATCCGGAATGCTGCTGTTTCCGGCGTGTTGTTGATGGTATCAACGCGGTGCGGCGGGAATAGTTGCGTCCCATCGGAAGCCGCCCCCACGCCCCTTGTACCACCGCCGGTTCTTCCCGCTGTGTACCGAATTGCTCAGTTCGTTTTTTCCGGTTCCAATGCAGACGACTCGATCTCCTCGGTCAGCGCCTCGGCCACCGCGATGCAGGCCGCGCGATCCACGTCGAGATGCGTCACCAGGCGAATGGCGTCGGGGCCGAAGGCGCTGGCCAGGATTCCGCGCCCCTTGAGCCGCGCCACCAGTTCCGCCGCGCTCAGCTTGCCGGTCAGGCGAAAGATCACGATGTTGGTCTCGACGGAATCGAGATCGATGGCCGCGCCTTCCATGTGCGCCAGGGCCTCGGCCAGCAGCCGCGCGTTGGCATGGTCCTCGCGCAGCCGCTTCGGCCCCTGCTCCAACGCGATCAGCCCGGCCGCGGCCAGAATCCCCGCCTGCCGCATTCCGCCGCCCAGCGCTTTCCTGTATATCCGCGCTTGCGCCATCAGCTCCGCCGATCCGGTCAGCATCGATCCCACCGGCGCGCCCAGCCCTTTCGACAGGCAGAACATCACCGTATCGAAGCCGCGCGTCAGCGTCTTCACGTCCACGCCCAGCGCCGTCGCGGCGTTGAAGATGCGCGCCCCGTCCAGGTGCACCGGGAGCTTGCGCTCGCTCGCCCCAGCCCAGATTTCTTCCATGACCGGCAGCGGCGTGACCACCCCGCCGGCCATGTTGTGCGTGTTCTCGATCTCGATGAGTCCCGTGGCCGCGCGCAGCGAGCCGCGCTCGCGGATGGCCGGCTCGATCTGCTTCCACGTCAGAATGCCGCCCTCGGCGGGGATGGCCCGCACCAGGCAGCCGGAGAAAACCGCCGTGGTGGCCATCTCCCAGTCCAGAATGTGCGCGCGCGACTCGGCGATCACCTCCTGGCCGGGCTGCGTATGCAGCCGGATGGCGATCTGGTTGCCCATGGTGCCGCTGGGCACAAAGAGCGCGGCCTCGCGGCCGAAGACCTCCGCCGCGCGCCGCTCCAACTGGTTGATCGTGGGGTCCTCCCCATAGACATCGTCGCCCACCTCGGCCGCGGCCATCGCCGCGCGCATCTCCGCCGAGGGCCGCGTAACCGTATCCGAACGCAAATCGATCGTGCTTGCCAATGCTTCCTACCTTCCTTGGTCTTTGGATTGCTTTCGATTTGAAGTAAAGACGAATCCTCGTCCCCATCGCTTCAAGCAGGGGCCAAGCCCGCCCAATCTCCCGCTCATGGCGTTCCTCAATGCACGCCGAAGACGCTGCAGGGAACATTCTGCGCGATGGTGTATACCGTGCTCCAGAGGCGCGACAAACGGTCGTGGCGGCGATGCAACCCGATCACGAGCAAATCGATCTTGTGCGCGCAAACGAAATTGACAATGCCGTCGATGGCTTCGCCATCCACCAGAAAAGCTGAAAGCTGCACGCCTTCGCGCAAAGCCGCTGCTCGCGCTTTTTCCTGCAGTTGCCCGTAGTAGTTCGCGCGATCCTCTTCGAGAGTGCTGAGCATGGCCGGATCAGCGCTGGTAGCGAATGCCGTGTAGGCGGGCAGCTTTTCCATCACGGTGATCGACTGAAGCCCGGCGCCGAGCGCCTTGGCAAGATGAATCGCGGCCGTCAGGGCGCGACATGCCTCTGGAGATTCGTCGTAGGCAACGGCAATATTCTTGAACATCGTCCCCTCGCTCCCGCCCGGCGGCTGGCCCCTGTTCCCTGTCCTTACGGTATCTGCGCCATCGGCAGTTCGATCACCGGGGTCCGCTTGCCGTCCTTCACCGCGTAGGCCCACAGGCCATGAAAGTTCTCCCGCAGTCCCGGCTGCGCCTTCAGCAGGGCGCTCAGCACGGCCAACGCCTCGGTGCGCTGCGCGGCTGGATCGGTCACGCCGAGCGACTCGTAGCTCACGCCCAGGTCCGCATGTTGCAGCGAGGCGTCCACATGGATGGCGTCGATCTTCCAGGTGCGCGGGCCGTCCGCCAGCGTGTAGGGGAAGGCCTCCTGCGGCGAGCCTTTGATCTGCGCCTGCTCGGCAGAGAGCTTTTCCAGATTGGGCGAAGAGAGAAAATCCACCGGCAGCAGCAGCGAGCGCGCGGCCTCGTAGCAGAACCAGGCGCTCCACGGCTGATCCCCCTTGGCCAGTTCGCGGGCGCGGGACCAGTACCAGACCCCGTCGTGGCCCTCGAAGATGCCCTGGCGCACCGAGAGGCCAGCCAGCTTCCATCCGTTGGCGGGGCCGTCCCAGGCCAGAATCAGCCCCAACTGCCCGCCTTGCTGAGCCCCCGCCGCCTCGGCCAGCAGCACGGCGTAGCGGCCCGGCGGCAGCGCCCGCATGGTGATGGTCACGGTGAGCGATCCGGTCGAGTTGGAGCAGAAAAACTGCGTATCGGCCGGCGCGGTCAGGCTGCTGGCATCCAGCAGATACGCGCTGCGCAACTGGATTTGGCCGCCTTGCAGCAGCGGCGCGGCCTGCTCGACGGCTCCGCGAATCCCTTCCCACTCCGGCGCCTCGGCCGGCAACAAGGCGGCCTGGAGCGCGGCGTAATCCTGCTGCAGCACGGCCTGCGAAAGCCGTCCTCCAGCCGCCGCCAGCGCATCGCGATCCTGCGCCAGCAACTCAGCCTGGGTGGTGCACGTGGCGGCCCGGCCGGCCGCCGGCACAGCCAGCAATGCCGCGGCGGCACAAACCTTCCAGCAGAGGCGCATGGCTTGGGAACCCCTCTCTGCCCTGGCGAAGCTGCACTTTTTTGAGCGTCCGCGGGCCACTGTTAGTCTAGTACACAGCAGGGCGGCAATGGATTGCCCCCGCAGGACGCTGTTTCGGGCCGCGAAAGCCGACTCCCATGAACCCTCCGATTCCGCTGAAAAGTGCTGCCGCGCGGGCCAGCCATGGCGCCCACGCGCGGATTTGGCTCGCGCTGCTGGCCGCCGTGCTGGCCGTGGCGCAGGCGGCGCCCGCGCAGGCGCCCGATGTGGCCCCCGCCGCCGCGCACAAAGCGCTTCGCCCGCGCAAGCGCCCCAGCGCGGCCCATCCGGCCGCCGCGCCGGCTCAAGCGGTTTCCGCGACGGCAACGCCTCCCAAACCGCTGCTTCCCGACTGGCCCGTGAACGACAAGCCGGCCGAAGCCTCCGTCACCTGGGACAGCAGGGGACTGCGCATCGACGCCTCCAACTCCAGCCTGCAACAGATTTTGAACGACGTTGCCACCGCAACCGGAGTCAAGATCGAGGGATTGGCATCGGACACGCGCGTCTTCGGGGACTACGGTCCCGGCCAGGCGCGCGACGTGCTCTCCCAACTGCTGGAAGGCACCGGCTATAACGTGCTGATGGTCGGCGACCAGGGTCAGGGAGCGCCGCGGCAGATTGTGCTCACCGCCCGCCAGGCGGGAGGCGCCCAACCGGCCCCCAATGTCAGCCAGCCCGCCGCCGGCGACGACGATGCCGATGCCGACGACCAGCCGCAGACGCCGCCCCCCGCGCCCGTCCGGCCCGGCTTCACGCCCGGCGCACCGCCGCGCACCCCGCAGCAGCTCGAGATGCAGCAGCGGATGCAGCAACAGCATATGCCGCAACAGCCGCCGCCGCAGAATTAGCCTGCATCGGCAATATGGTCGCTCTCGGCGATTGAAGAATAAATATCCCCCGCGAAGCCGGAGGCTCGATGGCCGGTGGCCCCGCGGGAACCTCGGCTTCTCTCTATGAACTTGTGGAGCTTCCCTGGAGCGCCGGGAACGGGCGCGCAACGGCTGGCAGCCGGCTCACAGCACGCGGGCGACCTCGGCCCGGGCCTTGACCACAGGCGCCGGCCGCAACTGCTGCGGGCGCATCAGCCAAAAGCCGGTGCGCAGAATTGCATACGCCGCAAGAATGCCAAACACCATCGAACCCACCGACGCCAAAATCAACATCGCCAAATTCAACAAATCCACCATCGTTTCCGCCTCGGTATGTCGTTCTGGGGTCTTGAAGTTGCGTGCGCGCGCCGGGCCGTCGCCGGCTGCCCGGCGCTGCCCAAGGCTCGTTGCTGCGATTGTCGCAGAGAACGCGCCGCGTTGACCCTTGTTTCTGTTGACCAATAGAATACCCCAAGGGGTGTTGCAATGCGTTGAACGCCCGCCGGCAACCCACCGCCCTTCGCTTCCTGACTGCCTTATCATGCCCATCACTCACATCTCGGTGCGCGGGGCGCGCCAGCACAATTTGCAAGACATCAGTGTGCGCATCCCCCGCAACACCTTCACGGTGGTCACCGGCCTCTCCGGCTCGGGCAAGAGCTCGCTGGCCTTCGACACCATCTATGCCGAGGGGCAGCGGCGCTATGTGGAGACGCTCTCGGCCTACGCCCGCCAGTTCCTCGACCAGATCGAGCGGCCCGACGTGGACTCCATCGAGGGGCTCAGCCCGGCCATCTCCATCGAGCAGAAGACCACCAGCCGCAGCCCCCGCTCCACCGTCGGCACGATCACCGAAATCTACGATTACCTGCGCCTGCTCTACGCCTCCATCGGTACGCCGCACTGCCCCAATTGCGGCCGGCCGATCGCCCGCCAGACCTCGGAGCAGATCGTCCAGCGCATTCTGGAGCTGGGCATGGGCGAACGCGTCACGGTGATGGCGCCGATTGTGCGCGGCCGCAAGGGCGAGTTCAAAGATCTCCTCGACCAGCTCGACCAGCAGGGCTTCCGCGCGCGCGTGGACGGCGAACTCCAGGACCTCTCGGAGCCGGTCCTGCTCGACCGGCGCAAGAATCACACCGTCGAAGCCGTCGTGGACCGCATCCTGCTCAAGCCCGCCACAACTCCGGGTGCCCCAGCTCCCACGCATTCGGGCCCCTGGGAGGGAACTCAACCGCCCACGACCTCTTCCGGCAAACCCTCCATGGAAAAGCGGCTCGAGGCGGCCGTGGCCAAGGCCCTGCAACTGGCCAACGGCCTGGCGCTGGTCGCCGTCACCGGATACGACGAGCAGTTGTTTTCCTCCTCGATGGCCTGCCCCGACTGCGGCCTCGACGTGCCCAAACTCGAGCCCCGCAGCTTCAGCTTCAACTCCGCCTTCGGCGCCTGCCCGGAGTGCCACGGCCTGGGATCGCTCTACGACTTCGACCCGGCCAAAGTGATTACCGACTGGTCGAAGCCCCTGCTCGACGGCGGCCTGGGACCCGGCTCCTCCTCGCAATACCTGCTCAAACTCATCCACCTGGCCGCCGACCGCTACGAGATCGACCTGAAGCTGCCCTTCGAGGACCTGCCGCCGCGCCAGCAGCACATCCTGGTCTACGGCCCGCCCAAGAACGAGGCGCCGCGAACCGGATTCCACGGCATCCTCTCCTTTTTGCGCGATTCGGTGGACGAGGCCCACAGCGACGGCTACCGCGAATTCATGATGGGCTACATGTCCGCCACCCCCTGCCCGGTCTGCCGCGGCAAGCGCCTGCGCCCCGAGTCGCTGGCGGTCAAGATCGGCGGCCTCTCCATCGCCGACTTCACCGCGCTGCCGCTCAACCGCGCCCTCTCGGCGGCCATCAACCTCAGCTTTACGGCGCGCGAGGCGCTGGTGGCCGAGCGCATCCGCCACGAAATCGTCGAGCGGCTCGAATTTCTCTGCGCCGTCGGCCTCAACTACCTCGCCCTGGACCGCAACGCGGCCACCCTCTCTGGCGGCGAGGGCCAGCGCATCCGCCTGGCCACGCAGATCGGCTCGCGCCTGCGCGGCGTGCTCTATGTGCTCGACGAGCCCTCCATCGGCCTGCACCAGCGCGACAACAACCGGCTCATCCAGGCGCTCGAAAAACTCCGCGACCTGGGCAACACGGTGCTGGTCGTCGAGCACGACGAAGACACCATCCGCCACGCCGACTACGTCCTCGACCTGGGCCCCGGCGCGGGACGGCTGGGCGGCCAGGTGGTCGCGCAGGGAACCCCGGCCGAGATCATGGCCTGCCCCGAGTCGCTCACCGGCCGCTACCTCTCCGGCGCCGTCACCATGCTGCAGCGCGCGCGGCCGCGCAAGCTCACCGGCAGGTGGATCACCGTCTGCGGCGCCCGCGAACACAATTTGCAGGACATCACCATCAAGATTCCGCTGGGCGTGATGACCGTGGTCACCGGCGTCAGCGGCAGCGGCAAAAGCACCCTCATCAACGACATTCTTTACCGCTCGCTGGCCCAAACCATCTACGGCTCGCGCGAGGACCCCGGCGCGCACGAGTCGCTCAGCGGCGCCGAGCAGATCGACAAGGTCGTCCGCATCGACCAGTCGCCCATCGGCCGCACCCCCCGCTCCAACCCCGCCACCTATACCCAGGTCTTCTCGCCCATCCGCGACCTCTTCGCCATGCTGCCCGAGGCCCGCGAGCGCGGCTACAAGCCCGGCCGCTTCAGCTTCAACGTGAGCGGAGGCCGCTGCGAGACCTGCCAGGGCGACGGCCAGCGCAAGATCGAAATGAACTTCATGCCCGACGTCTACGTGCAGTGCGAAGTCTGCAACGGGCGCCGCTATAACCAGGAAACGCTGGCCGTGAAATTCCACGGCCACTCCATCGCCGACATTCTCGACCTCACCATCGAAGACGCGCTGGCGGTGCTGGCCGACGTGCCGCAGGTGCGCCAGAAGCTGCAAACCCTGGTGGATGTGGGGCTGGGCTATGTCCACCTGGGCCAGAGCGCGGTCACGCTCTCCGGCGGCGAGGCGCAGCGCATGAAGCTGGCCCGCGAGCTGAGCAAGCGGCAGACGGGACGCACCCTCTACCTGCTCGACGAGCCCACCACAGGCCTGCACTTCGACGACGTGCGCAAGCTGCTCGAAGTGCTCCACCGGCTCGCCGACCTGGGCAACTCGGTCATCATCATCGAACACAACCTCGACGTGATCCGCAACGCCGACTGGATTCTCGACCTGGGCCCCGAGGGCGGCGAAGACGGCGGCCGCCTCGTCGGCCAGGGCCGCCCGGCGCAGATCGCCGCCACCCCCGGCTCCTATACCGGCCAGTTTCTCAAGCGCTACTACACCTCGGCCGACGGACGCCTGGCGGAGGCCGGGATCGAGGACGACGCCGGCGATCCGGCCCCGGAAGCGGACGCAGCCTCGCTGGAGCTTTCCGCCGAAGAGGCGCAAATCCAGAAAACCGGAGCGGCGAAGAAGCCCGCCGGGCGGCCAAAGGCAGCCGGAAAAACAGCCCCGGCAAAACCAAAGCGCGCGGCCAAAAAAGCATCCGCGAAACCCACGACCCGCAAGAAGAAGACAGGGGTATCATGAGCAGCCTGCCCGAGAACGACCCGATCCCTCCCTGCGATCCCGGCACACCCGCGCAGACGCTTTCCGCCGATCCGCGGCTGGAGGAGAACGGGCCGCTGCCGGGAGCGGAGCTTTTTCCCGCTTCGTTTTCCGCGGCGGACGATGCGGAGCCGCCGTACGAGCAGCCCCTTGCCGAGCTGCCGCTCTTCCACTCCTTTTCCCAGCCCGAGTTCTCTCCTCCGGCGCGGATTCCGCATCTCGGCCATCTCCTGCTGCTGCTGGTGCTGGCGACTCTCGGCCTGCTGGGCGCGGCTCTGCTCACGCGCTCGGCCCTCCACTTCCATCTTTTCGGCATCTCCACTCCGCAGCAGGCCGCGGACGACATCCATTACGCGCTCGGATTCCAGGTCGCCAACTACCTGATTGCCTTCTGCGCCTGCCTGCTGGTCTTTCCCCTGGTCTGGCAAAAGAGCTTCATGGCCGGGCTGCAATGGAACGGGGCCGCCGCCCTGCGCCTGCGCCGCCGGCTCTTGAGCGCGGCCCTGCTCTGCGTGGTGCTCGCCATTGCCGACGGACTGCTCTTCCGCGAGCACGCCGACGCGCCCATCGACAAGATCTTCCGCGCTCCCGGAGCGGCCTGGCTGCTCTTCGCCTTCGGCGTCACCTGCGCGCCATTCTTTGAGGAGATCGTCTTCCGCGGCTTTCTGCTGCCCGGCCTGTGCACGGCCTGGGACTGGGCCATCGAGCGCTCCACCGGCAAGGCCCCCCTGCCCCTCGACGCGGAGGGCCATCCCCAATGGTCCCTCTTCGCCATGGCGGTCGGCTCCCTCTTCACCAGCATCCCCTTCGCCCTGATGCACGGCGAGCAGAACGGCTATGCGCTGGGCCCCTTTCTTCTGCTGCTCTGCGTCAGCCTGGTGCTCTGCTGGGCGCGCCTCAGCGCCCGCTCCCTGGCCGCCAGCGTCCTGGTCCACGCCAGCTATAACTTCCTGCTCTTCTCCTTCATGATGCTGGGCACCGGCGGATTCAAGCATCTCGACAAGATGTAGACAGCAGAAAAGCTCTTGAGACCCTCCGCCCGCTGCCGCACAGGCGATCTTGCCCGCACCCGCCCAGGCCCGCACGGCGAATCACCGCAACGCCGGGAATTTAGGAGCCGACCCCATCCCGGACCTTGGGGCGTTTGTCGGGGACCAATCCTGAGTTGCTTCCGGCCAGAGCCGCTCGCTGGGTTTGCACAGTACAGTCCGTCGCGCGGCGAGAACCATTATTCACAGCGGGCAGGTGGCCCACCTCCCCACGCAAAAATCTGGGTGCCCCAGGTCCCTCGCTTTTGGGGACCTGGGACAGCGCGAAAGCCTATTAGCCACGGGTCACTTTCGGAAAACGCTCTTGTCGCCGGGAATGCTTCTGGGGTGCCCCCAAATCGCCAATTCACTCATCGAGGAACGGACTTGTAACTGCAAGTCGCCTTAGGACAAGGCCTTTTCAAGAACCCCGCAGCACTCCGGATATGCGACCGGCAACAGGCAGAACCCCGTTCCGGGCAACCTCCTGGCCCCAGTTCCTGCCCGCCGCGGCAGAAGACCGGGGAAGCCAAAAATTTTCCCTCTGCGGATTGCAGATCATTTCCCCCTTTTGGCGCACAATGGTTCTAGATCGCTCTCACCAGGCACGTGTGAGCCGAATGCGCCCAGGTAGGGATTCTGCTCCGGGGGGGTAAGATCGCCTGCCCGGAGCCTCCAAAAGACCAGGAAAAAGCCCGTAACCACTTTGTCATCAACATTCTGCAGTCTAACCCCAGCAGAATCAAGCGTTTACAGCGACGATCACTCCGCAACATATTGAAAACAAACCACTTCCTTGCAGAATATGGGAGGGGGAGGATCGAAGTGTATCGGTACGGACCGGGGACATGCCGGACAGATTGGCCCGTCGTCCGCCCTCCGTGCGTGCTCTGAAAGAAACGCGGGAAACCGCAAACGCCCGTCTCCACGCCAGCGGCCCGGCTTGCAGCCACCGGCCGCCCGCCCAACCCGCTACAATCAGACCGATGACCACCCCCACCCACGCCCAGCAATTGCTCGCTCTCCTGGCTCGTTTGAGCTTCCGCCTCGGCCAATTCAAACTTTCCTCGGGCGGCACGAGCGACTACTACGTCGACTGCCGTACCACCACCCTCCACGCCGAGGGCGGCCGGCTCACCGGACACGCGATTCTTGAACTGCTCGAGGAAAACGGCATCGACGCCGAGGCCGTCGGCGGGCTCACCCTGGGCGCCGACCCCATCGTCTCCAATGTGGCTACGGCCAGCGCCTGGCGCGCGCAGTCCCATCCCGGCGCGCCGCTGCTGCACGGCTTCCTGGTCCGCAAGGCCGAAAAACAACATGGAACAGCCCGGCGCATCGAGGGATTTTGCCGCGAGGGCGCGCGCGTGGTGATTGTGGACGACGTCTGCACCACCGGCGCCTCCACCGTGAACGCTCTCGAAGCCGCCCGCGAAGCCGGCATGACCGTCGCCGCCGTGGTCTGCATCGTGGAGCGCGAAGAGGCCAACGGCCGCCCCGCCGTCGAGGCCGCCGCGCAAGGCGCTCCGTTCCTGCGCCTGTTTACGGCCACGCAGGTCCGCGCCGAGCACATTCGCCAACTGGAAGCCGCGCGGCAATCGTAGGACCATCCGCTACTGCACAAACGTCGTGATGCTCTGCGCGGGCAGCGCGTAGGTAAATGTATTGCCCGACACGCTCACCGCGCTCAGCGCCGCCAGGCCCCCGGAGGCGGTGGTCTGGTACGGCGTCAGCGAAGTCACCGTCTGGTTCTCCAGCACGAAGGGCACCGCGATCGCGTAATTGTTGGCATTGATCGCCACGATCGCCGCGTGCCCATTGCCCGCATACGCCGAGAGATACACGCCCGGGGCCGGAGTGGCCGTGGCGCTCGCGCGCACATAGCCGGGCCTCACAAAGCGCGAGAACTGCGCGATGGCATAGCCGAAATAGGTCGGATTGTAGCTGGCGTCGATCAGGCTGTTGCCCGCCCACCACCACACATACGCGTTGTACTGGCCCACCGTCATCGCGTTGTGAATCTCCTCGGCCGCCGCCAGGGCATCGGCAATCGAGGTGGCGCTCCCGCCCGAGACCGGATTCAGATAGTGCTCGGTCATCCACACATCCTTGCCCTTGTTCTCGGCATTGGCATAGTAGTAGGGCGTCGATCCATACAGGTGACCGCCGACGATCGCGATCTTGCTGGCGGCCGCGCTGTCGTTCAGCGCCGTGTCGGACATGCCGGAGGAAAAGTAGAACGACTCCGGCATCATCAGCCTGGTGGTCAGCACCGAGGCGTTGCTTGCCACCCAGGCATCCATTTGCGCACCCGTCCACAGGCAGGATTCGTAGCAGTCCTTGCCATTCGGCCCCTCGTCGGTTCCATTCGGATCGCACGGATTCCAATCCGGCTCGTTCTGCATGGAGACGGCGTACAGGTTCACGCCCTGGTTGGCCGCGTAGCTGACATAGGCCTCCAGATAGGCGGCGTAATCGGCATAGCTGGAAGGGCTCAGGCTGCCTTCGTTGACGCTGCCGTTGGTCTTCATTGAAGCGGGCGGGCTCCAGGGAGAAGCAAAGATGGTGACGCCCAGCGCCTGCGCGGCTTTTCCATTGTCCAATTCCGTGGTCCAGGCGCTTGTATCCGCGGTCTGCGAGGAGGATGTCCAGGTGGTGGGCGCAATGCGAAGACGCAGGATGGTCAGGCCGAGATCGCTGCTTTCCGTGCCGTACAAGGCGGTAATCTCGGAGCCGGGCATCGCGCCATACCAGGCCTCCGAGGCGCCAAACCCGCGAATCGTCTGCGCCGCCGCGCCAAAATCCACCTCCGCCGGACTCGTCACCGCGGCCACCGCGAGCGGCACACTGGCGGTCGCCGTGGTGTAGTCCACGGTGTCGGTGGGGGTAAAGGTGGTTGCCAGCGTCGTGGTTCCGGCCGTCTCCAGCACCGTGCCCGCGGCGGGAGAGTAGCTGAAGCTGCCAGCCACCGTCGAGGTGGCATCGAGTTGCGCCGCGCCAAGAGCGGCTCCAACCACCACCGGGGCCGGGGTGGCCCAGACAATCGCCGGCGCGGCCGGCTTCACCGTCAGATTCACGGTCGCCGTCGCGGAGTTGTAATCCGCCGTGTCGTTGGGCGTGAAGGTCGCGCTCAACGTCTGCAAACCGGCAGCCGGAACGGTGCCCGAAACCGGCGAATACGTGAAGGCGCCGGCCACGCCGCCCGCGCTGGCGTCAAGCTGGGTGGCGCTCAGCGCCGTTCCATACGAGATGGCCGCGGGCGTAGCCCAGGTGATAACCGGCGTCGTCTTGCTCCCCTGAGTCGTTCCGCCGCCACTGCCTCCCGAGGAACAACCCGCAACAGCCAATACCGCAACCAAAGACAACCCCAAAAACAAGCCCGCCCCGCATCTCTTCATCTTCGTGCAACTCCGCGCCGCGGGGAGGCGAATTTGCCTTCCGCCCCCGCCCCATTTCTTGCGGCTGCCGAATACTAAATCAATTTACTCGATGCGGGCAAACGCTCTTCCCGGCGCCCTTTTCAAAACCAAAAAAGCCAGCGGAATGCAGGCAAAATCCCTGCATTCCGCTGGCTTTTGAGCTTCGTTTTCCCAACCGCCTCTACAGCGCGGCCGCCGTGGCCAAAGCGGTATTCGAGAGCAACCGCACTTCCACCCGCCGGTTCTGCTTGCGCCCTTCCGCCGTGGTGTTGGGCGCGACCGCCTTGTCCTTGCCGATGCCGATCAGGTAAAAGCGATGCGCGGCAATCCCGTACTTCGTGGCCAGATATTGCACCACCGCGTCGGCGCGCCGCTGGCTCAGCTCGTAGTTGTACTGCGCCGGCCCGGTCGAATCCGTTCCGCCGGTCACTTCCAGGATGTACGCCTTGGCCGAGGCGAGCTGGGCGGCAAAGGCGTCCAGTTGATCGCGGTCTGCCGGGGTGAGCACAGCCTTGTCGAAGCCAAAGGTCACCGAAACATTGGCCACCGGCTTGTAGTCGTCGAGTCCCTTGACCACGCTCTCCAGCGAATCGGCGCGATGAACAGCCATATTCGCCGAGTTCTGGGCGTCGCCCGCCAGCTTGCTCGCGTTCTGCGCGTTCTGGCTGGCCGTGTCGGCCGCGCCCTGCGCCTGCCGGATGCCCGCCTGCGCCCGGTCGTCCACCTCGTGAATCTGCTTGTTGTTCGCCGCCGTCTTGGCGTCCAGTTGGTCGGTGTGCTCCACCAGGGGCGCGGTTTGGTTGCGCACATAATTCTTGGTCGCGCACCCCGTCGCGCCCATCACCGCCAAAGCCGCCGCCAATCCCACCACTCCATACCGATACGTGCTCATGGTTCCGATCCTTTCCCTGCCGCTCGTGCTGCCGCAGCCTGAGCGGCGGCAGAGATGGCCTTTCCTCGTCCAATCAGGGTGCATCTGCGGGACCAAACCTTCGTCGATGCTCATCGTGTTGGAAACAATCGCCTTAGCCACGACGGGCGGCGCGCGGCTTTGCTGCGCGGGTATGTATTTTTTACACGACCGGGTAAGGATTGCGTGGAACAGTGGTCAGCTATCAGCTCTCAGCCATCAGCCTTCAGCTGTCAGCTCTCAGCTATCAGCTCTCAGCCATCGGTTGTCGGTGGTCGGCGGAATGGGAGCGCCGTTTGGATTTGTCAGGGCCGAATGGGCCACCTGACAAAATGTGCGTTCCCTGGCCGTCAAAGACTGACCACTGAGATCTGATAGCTGAAGGCTGATGGCTGAAGGCTGATGGCTGAAGGCTGAGAGCTGAGAGCTGACAGCTGATAGCTGCCCCCTGACCCCTGGCCGCTATCCTAAGAACTGGCCTCGCCCCATGGATCTCTACGAGAAAATCCGCACGCTGCCCACCCAGCCTGGCGTTTACCTCTACAAGAACGCCGAGGGCGAGGTCATCTATGTGGGCAAGGCCAAGAACCTGCGCTCGCGGGTGCGGTCGTACCTGCTCGCGGCGTCGCAGGCCAACGCCAAGACCGGCTCGCTGATGCGCGAGGCCGTGGACCTGGACTACATTCTGGTGGCCAACGAGCACGAGGCGCTGGCTCTTGAAAACAACCTCATCAAGGAGCGCCATCCGCGCTTCAATATCCTGCTGCGCGACGACAAGACCTACCCTTACGTGAAGCTGACGCTGGCCGACCGCTTTCCCAAGGTCTTTGTCACCCGGCGCCTGCGCAAGGACGGCGCGGCCTACTACGGCCCCTACTTTCCCGGCAACCTGGCCTACCGCATCGTCGAGCTCATCCATCGCAGCTTCCTCATTCCCAGTTGCAAGGTCGATCTTTCGCGCTATCATCCGCGGGCCTGTTTGCAGTACTACATTCACCGCTGCCTGGGCCCGTGCGTGGAGGGCCTCACCACGCCGGAGAGTTACCGGGACGCCGTCCGCGACGCGCAGCTCTTCCTGGAGGGCCGCCACGCCGAGTTGGAGCGCACCCTCACCGCGCGCATGATGGAGGCGGCTGAGTCCGAGCAGTTCGAGGCCGCCGCACGCCTGCGCGACCAGCTCTCCACCGTTCACCAGATCGAGGAAAAGCAGCGCATCGCCACGGTCGAGCAGGACGACGAGGCCGACGTCTTCGGCTATCACTTCGAGGCCGGCTCGCTGGCCGTGAACCTCTTCCATGTCCGCGCCGGCAAGATCGTCGACCGGCGCGAGTTTTTCTGGGAAGACCTGCCGGACCTGCTGGAAACTGCAACCCCTGAAGCCGCTGCAATGGAGGATGTTGCAGAAGAGGCAGCGGTTTTGAAAGGGCACGATTCTAATCGTTGCGGAAACGAATCGGATCGGGATGCTTTGAAAGGGCGCGGCTTTAGCCGTGCCGTAAGCGGCTCAAAATTAGGCGGGGCTTTAGCCCCTGAGGGAAATGCGGGTGCCCCAGGTCTCGCTTCTGAGACCTGGGAATCCACGCCTCCTAAGACCCCATTCCACGCCGGCGCGGTCTTCAGCGCCCTGCTCAAGCAGCTCTACATCGACCAGCAGTATGTGCCGCGCTCCATCTTCGTGCCGACGGACTTCGACGACCGGGAATCGCTGGCCGCGTTGCTCAGCCAGCGCGCCGGCCATCGCATCGAACTCGCCGTGCCGCAGCGCGGAGAGAAGCGGTCGCTGGTCGATCTGGCCGGGCAAAACGCCAAGCAGTCGTACACGCAGCGCTTCCGTGTGCTGGAGCCTTCGCGCAAGGCCATTCAGGAGGCGCTGGCCGATATCCTCATGCTGCCGGAGTTGCCCCGGCGCATCGAGTGCTTCGACATCTCCCACATCCAGGGCGCCGAAACCGTGGCCTCGCTGGTGGTGTGGGAAGACGGCAAGATGAACAAGCAGGCCTATCGCAAATTCAAGGTGATGACCGTGGCCGGCGTGGACGACTTCGCCTCCATGCGCGAGGTGGTCCATCGCCGCTACCGCCGCCTGCTCGATGAGTCCCAAAAGCCCGCAATCGGCGCGGGCAAGGAAGAACCTTCGGTAACCGGGCGTGACCCCAGCAAAATCCAGAGCTTTGTAACAGGGCACGACTTCAGTCGTGCCGCAAATGCCCCCCACTCAGAGGAAAGGGCTTTAGCCCCTGCGGGACCTCCATCCAAATCCCATGCGAAGCCCCAATCCCAACCAACCGCCGCGCCTCAAAGCCTCAAAACAAAAGAACCCAAAACCCTCCCCAGCCTCATCCTCGTCGATGGCGGACTCGGCCAGTTGCACGCCGCCGCCGAGGCTCTGGAATCGCTGGGCATCGCCACGCAGCCGCTGGCCTCCATCGCCAAAAAAGAGGAGATCATCTATCTCTACGGCAACGAAGACGAGCCCATCGTTCTCGACCGCCGCTCGCCGGTGCTGCATCTGGTCCAGCTCATCCGCGACGAGAGCCACCGCTTCGCCATCGGCTATCATCGACAGCGCCGCGCCATGCGCGACCGCGACTCCGAGTTACTGAATATTCCCGGCGTCGGCCCGCAGACAAGACAGCGGCTGCTCACCCACTTCGGCAGCCTGCGCGACGTGCAACAAGCCACCGCCGAATCGCTGGCCGCCGTCGTCCCCCGCAAAACCGCCGAAGCGATCTACAATCATTTTCGCCAGAGCCAACCTGCTAACTGATCTATTCAACCTCCGAGGCAGGATGCTCGCTGAGCGGCTTTCAAAGCAGCAAAAAAAGATGGCATTAAGCAGAGGGGGAGCATGAAGAAAGGAACAAAAGTCCGCCGGACCTACTCCGAGATTTTCCTCAACAAACTATCCGAACTTGCGTCGGGCACAGAGAAGCTGATCAGCAACAAGGCGCTGCGCGAATTCCTCGGATGGGACGAAGATCGTTATAAGCGCATCCGAAGCGAACTTCGCGACCAGAACAAGATAAACATCGGCAAGGGGTTCGGCGGGAGTGTCGGCCTCGTCAACAATCCTGGCGCGAAAGGATTGAGCTTATTCGTTTCCTATTCGCATCAGGATGAGAGCATCAAGAATGACCTATTGAAGCACCTTGATCCACTGAGGAGGTTGGGACTGATTGAAACTTGGCATGACCGACAAATAAAGCCGGGCGAGGAATGGGACAAGAAGATCTCGTCGAATCTCGAAAAAGCCGATATAATTCTGCTTCTAGTAAGTGTCGACTTCATCAATTCTTCTTATTGCTACGACATTGAACTGGAGCAGGCTCTCGACTTGAACGACGCAAAAAAAGCGAGGGTCATACCTGTAATCCTTCGAAGTTGTATGTGGCGAAGCACACCCTTTGCAAAACTGCAGGCGCTCCCGAAAGACGCAAGGGCGGTATCATTGTGGTCAAACAGTGACGAGGCACTACTCGATATTGCCGAAGGCGTGCGCAAGGTTGCCGAAGATATCTTGGAATCAAGATGAACTCGTATTCTATCCGAGCAGGATGGCGGAACGTCTCTCTGCCCCCTCTCGCTGCGAAATGTCCGGAGCAAGACTGTGCCTCTTGAACAAAATCTCCCCGTGAACTATAGTTAACGCATGATCGAGGTCCGCCAGACCGACCTCTTCGCAAGCTGGTTGCGCAAACTCCGCGACGAACAGGCGCGGGCGCGCATCCAGATTCGTATCCGCCGCCTCTCGCTGGGCAACTTCGGAGACGTTAAGCCCGTCGGCGAAGGCGTTAGCGAGTTGCGCATCGATTACGGGCCGGGATATCGGGTCTACTTGCAACGGATCGGAAGTTTGCTGGTTCTCCTGCTCGCCGGAGGCAGCAAGAAAACGCAGGATGCAGACATCGCCAAAGCAAAGCAGATTGCAAAAGAGGCTCAAAATGGCTCTTAAGACCACCCTCTGGGACCCCTCGGAGTATCTCGACAGCCCCGAGTCCATCGCCGCCTATCTCGAAGCCGCCTTCGAGGATGGCGACCCCTCTCTGATCGCAGCCGCGCTTGGCGACATCGCCCGCGCCATGGGGATGACGCAACTGGCCACTAAGGCCGGGGTCACGCGCGAGGCGCTCTACAAGGCTCTTTCGCCCACTGGCGATCCCAGGCTCTCGACCTTTCTCGGCGTGATGAAGGCTCTCGGCATCAAGCTCGCTCCCCGCGCCGCCTGAATGGCCGAGGCAGGTGCCTGTGCCTTTTCTTTCCCCGCCAAAAGCCGCCAGCCCCACCGCAGGTGGCTACTCAAGCCTGTGTCACCCGCAAGGATCTCTAGCCCAATCCGCCATAGCCAGTTGGCCCCACCGCAGGTGGCTACTCTGCGCGCACAAACGCACGGTGCTGGATGGCGATGCGCTGGCCGCAGGCGTGGCAGTCGAAGTCTTTCTTGTTGGCGACGCTGCTGACCGAGATGCCGCACCAGGGGCATTTCCCTTTGAGCGCGCCCAGGCCGATCATCGGACCCAGCAGCGGGGCAAAAATAGCCGCGAGAATCATGGGAATGCCGAGAATGGCGCCCAGCCCGGTGAGGCAGAGCATGGTTCCCACAATGGCCAGGATGGGCACCGCCAGCATGCCGAAGAGCAATCCGGTGAGCGCGCCGGGCACGGGCGAGCTTTCGTGCACCTTCGGCTCGGTCGTCTGGAGGGTTTCAGCGGGCGTTTCCACCTGGGTTTCGGCTTGCGTCTCCAGCGGGGTTTCAACTTGGCTCGCGGCGCCGCAATAAGGGCAGAAGGCCCACGCCGGCTCCCGTTGCGCTGCGCATTTTGAACAATTGGCTTGCATGGGATGGCCCCTCCTTGACGGTCAAGGCATCCGGCTCGGGGCGCGGCGGGAACAAAGCGGATGGGCGCCCAGCGGCTCCTTCGGCGCCTCTCGTTCGCCGCCAGGGAGAGCCCCTGGGATTCTCGCGGACCATCCGGCCTTCTCCGGCCCTGGATCGTCTGCAGGGCAAAATCTTAGCCCGCGCCCACCATCCCGCCCGTGATTCTCATCACTTGCTATTGCGCCCGCTTCTTCGTCCTCGCTCTGCGCCCTGCGCCATTGCGGCGCTCCAGGCAGGCTCCCGGCTTACGCCGGCCGGGCCAAATGGTGCAGAATGGTGAGCAGAGAGGTTAAATTCCGGTGAATTCCGATTCCCTGTCTCCCGTTGGGCAGCCAGACGCAGTCCTCCAGCCGGAAAGCCGGCTAGCGGCATGGCGCGATCTGCTCGCCCAATGCGCCCGCAAACCCAGCCGGAAGCGCGTCCATGGCCTGCGCAGCCTAACGCTGCGCCTGCGGATGACGTTGCCGCAGGAGCTGCCGGGAGAGCCGGCGGGCACCGCCGCGGCGCGCGCCTTCAGGCGCTGGAGCAAGGCGGGAAGAAAACTGCGCAAGGCTCTCGAACCGGTCCGCAATGCGGATGTATACCTGGCCCGGCTGGGCAGCCTGCGCGACCCCGGGGCGCAAACGCCCGCGGACGCGGCGCAACCGGGTCCGCGCTGCCAGCGCGAGATAAGCCTGATGGAAAGCCGGCTGCGGCGGGAGCGCCAGGCGGACAGCGAAAAGTTGACGGCCGTCCTCGACGCTGGCGGCAAGCGGCTGAACCGGCTGAGCAGAGAGATGGAAGCGGCGCTGGCTCGTCCGGGGCTCTCAAGTCACTCCACCGGCCAGGCGGCCTTGGAGATCTTTGCCGGAATGACCCGCGAGTTCCCCACCCTCGACAGCGGCAACCTGCACGCCTATCGCAAGCGCCTGAAACAAGCGCTCTACCTGGCCGAGTCTTCGGCGGCCAGCGACCCCCTGGCAGCACGGATGGCCGCCGCCTTCCGCAGGATTCACGACGCCGCCGGAGAGTGGCACGATTGGCAGGCGCTGGCGCTCGAAGCCAGCCAGCTTCTGCCCGGCAAGAACAATCCGGACGGCCTGATTCCCCTTTTGGATGCTCTGGCGGAAAAGGCCTTGCAGCGCGCTCTCGTCCGCTGCCGGCGCACCGCGATGCGATTCCTGAAAAACACCGCCGAGGCGCACCCTGGCCCGCCGCGCAAGCCGGTCGCCTCCGATCCCGCCTTTCGATCTCAAGACGAATGCCTCTCGTTGGGAATCTCCCGCTACAGCGGTTCTCCCATTGCTATGCTCTGAAGCCATGCTGCCGAGTGGCTTTTTCCCTTAAGAAAAAAGCCACCTTGCAAAAAGCCGCCTAGTACCGTGTCCGCGAGATTCGGTAATCCGGCACAACCCTTGGGTGCCCCAGGTCCCTCGCATTCGGGGACCTGGGAAAGCACAAATCATCAAGACACGGTACTAGGGTATATGTATGGAAGAACCGCCCTAGCCGGGGATTCTGTTTCTCGGCTGCGGAATACTCCCGCCCCCGTCGGCCCCGGGAAATCTCCGTCTCCGTCCCGAAGACTTCCGCCGCCCGGAACCCGCCCCGCGCATCCTGCGTACCATTGCTTGAAATGCCCCCTTGGAGGCCGACAACCTTGACGCAAGCTCCTTCGCTCTTCCCCGCGCGAACACCGCTGCGCGCCGCTCTCGTGCTCGCCGCCGTCTTTGGCTCGCTCGCTTTCCTGGTTCATTTCGCCGCCTCGCTCTGGGGCAGCCATCTCGGCTATGGTTTTTTCCGCGACGAGCTCTACTTCCTGGTCTGCGGCCATCATCTGGCCTGGGGCTACGTGGATCAGCCTCCGCTGGTGGCTTTGCAGGCCCGGCTGGCCGAAATGCTCTTCGGCCTCTCGCCCACGGGAATTCGCATCTTCAGCTTTCTGGCCGCCGGCGCGACGGTCGGCCTGGCGGGTTTGCTGACCTGGCAGCTCGGCGGCCGGCGCGCGGCGCAGGTGCTGGCCATGATGGCGGTGCTGGCCGCTCCGATCTTCCTGGGCACCTCCAACTATCTCTCGATGAACTCCTTCGAGCCCTGCTTCTGGATGGGTGCGCTGCTCGTTGTGTTGCGGCTGGCCGAGGGCTCGGCCGGCCCGCGCGCGTGGCTGCTCTTTGGTTTGCTGTCCGGCCTGGGCATTGAGAACAAGCACTCCACGGTCTTCTTTCTGATTGCGCTGGCAGTCGGGCTGCTGCTGAGCCCGCAGCGGCGGATTCTCTTCACCAAAGGCTGCGCGGCGGGAGTGGCGCTGCTGCTCCTGCTGGCTCTGCCCAATCTGCTGTGGCAGTGGGTGAACCACTTTCCCACCTATGAGCTGCTCAACGGCGTCGCCCACTCCGACAAGAACACAAAGCTGCCGCCGCTGGCCTTTCTCATGGAACAGGTCAACGTGCTGCTTCCCTTTTCGGCTCCGCTGTGGATGGGCGGCCTGGCGTGGCTTGGCTTGGCCCGCAAGGCGCGGGCGTGGCGCTTCGTGGCGCTCGCCTATCTCTTCTTCCTGGCCGCGATGATGGCCATGCATGCCAAGAATTACTATCTTGCGCCCATCTATCCGGTCCTCTTCGCCGCCGGAGCCGCGGCCTTGGGCCAGCTCACCCGGCGCAGTTGGCCGGCCATTGCTTACACGGGAGTTCTGGCCTGCCTGCTCTGCCTCGCCTCCGCTCCCGTGGTGCTCACCATCCTGCCCCCGGAAAAGTACAACGCCTACGCCGCGCACGTCGGAATCAGGAAGGTGAAATTCGAAAAGTTCACCAGCCCGCTGCCGCAGTTCCTCTCCGACCGCTTCGGCTGGCCGCAAATGGTCGAGGGCTTCGCCGTGCGCTACAACGCTCTGCCGCCCGACGTGCGCGCCCGCACCGCCATCTTCTGCGGCAACTATGGCGAGGCCAGCGCGGTGAACGTGCTGGGCCCGAACTACGGCCTGCCCACGGCCATCAGCGGCCACCAGAATTACTTCTATTGGGGATGGAACGGCTATACCGGCGACTCCGTGCTGACCCTGGGCAACGACGCCAGGGACTATACCGACAACTACGCCGAAGTCGTCGACCTGGGCCCCTTCGACGCGCCCTGGATCATGGACCACGAGCACCACCACTACTTCTGGCTGCGCCACCGCAAGCGCACCTACGCCGCCGACTGGCCGGAGTTCAAATACTGGTATTAAGGCCGGTCCGCGCTCTTCTCCCATCGCCGCAAGAGCTTTTCTATCTCCGCGCAAACAGGGAGAGACTTCGCCTGCTTTGTCTCTGTGATGCGAGCTGGCGGAAGGGCTCTCTGCCCGGCGCGGAGCTCCTTGTGCCCGGCTTGCCGATGCCGTGGCTCATCCGGCGGGGAGTTTGCATGAGTTAGAATGCTTGCGAGAGGATGCGGCGCCTTGCTCCCGTTCTCTTAAACACGGCATAACCGAAAAACTCAAACCAATACAGATCGTTCAATTGCCTGACGGAGAGAACGTCTTGAGCACGAGTAAGTCTGTGCTGCCCGATCAGTCCTACCGCCCTGACATCGACGGACTTCGCGCCATCGCCATCTTGAGCGTGGTGCTCTACCACGCCGGCGCGCCGCTGATTACCGGCGGCTACACGGGAGTCGACATTTTTTTCGTCATCTCCGGCTACCTCATCGGCGGGCATATCTTTTCCGAACTGCGCGCGGGAAACTTCAGTTACCTGCGCTTCTATCAGCGCCGCGTCAAGCGGATTCTTCCGGCATTCTATGTTGTGCTGGCCTTCGCCATGCTGGCGGCGCTGCTGCTGCTGACGCCCTCCGAAACCAAGGAATTCGGACGCTCCGCCTTCGCCGCGACGCTGTCTGCCTCGAATATCCTGTTCTGGCGAATTACAAACTACTTCAACCCCACGAACGAACTCAATCCGCTGTTGATGACTTGGTCGCTGGGCGTGGAAGAGCAGTTCTATGCCGTAATCCCCTTGCTGATGGTCCTGCTGGCGCGCATCCGGCGCGGCTGGCTCATGCCGGCGATCTTCGCGATCTGCACAGTCTCCTTTCTCTTTGCCTGGCTTGAACTGCCCAAACACTCCATTTTCGTGTTTTATATGCTGCCGTCGCGGGCCTGGGAGTTGGGCGTGGGCGTCGCGCTCGCGGTGATTGAGTCGAACCGGAAGCGCGCCGCACTGTCCGGGCCTCTGGCCCAGGCGGCAAGCGTGACCGGCATCGTTTTGATGCTGGCCCCCGTGTTTCTGTTTACGAAGGCAACTCCCTTTCCTGGAGCGGCTGCCCTGCCCTCCGTATTGGGCGCCGCGCTGGTCGTTGCGGCTCCCCTCAGTTGGATGAACCGGCGGCTGCTCTCTCTGCGGCCCCTGACGTTTGTCGGCAGGGTTTCCTACTCCTGGTACCTATGGCATTGGCCGCTGCTGGCCTTTGCCCACATCCTCTACGGAGACAATCTGCCGGCCGTCGCAAGCGTTCTGGCGGTTGCGGCGGCGTTTGCCGCGGCGGTTCTCTCCTATTACCTGGTCGAACAGCCGCTGAGAAAATCCCGCCGCGCGCCGGCGCCGCTTCTTCTGCGCTACGCCGCGGTCAGTCTCGCGATTCTTGCTGCGTGCGCGTTTGTCTGGAGAAGCCAGGGAGTGCCGCAAAGATTCCCGGCGCGAGTAAGGACCGAGATAGCGCTCAACGAGCAGTACGACGACTTGAGACAATGCAACCCGGCAATGGGACGATTGCGCCGGTCGGGTCGCCTGCTTGCTACGAGGACTCCGGCACTGGTCCGAAAGTCGCCATCTGGGGAGACAGTCACGCACCCGTGCTGGCGCCGGCGCTTCGCCCCGCCGCGAATGCGCAGGGCTACGGCCTTGTCCGGCTCAGCCGGGGCGCATGCCCGCCGTTGACAGGGGCAACCGTCTACGATCCCAAGCAGCAGATCGTGGGAGCTTGGTGTTCTCAATTCAACAGCCAGGCCCTAAGCGTTATCGAAAACGACCAAAGCATTCAAATCGTCATCCTTTCCGGCTTTTGGGAGATGTATTTGTCGGCAAGGGCGGTTGGACTGACCGCCGATTCGGCGCACGAGCATACGATGCCCGCACCGGATGCCTCACGCCAGCTTCTCGAGCGGTCGTTGCGGGCCACCATCCAGAGTCTCCGGGCAGCCGGCAAACAGGTGATTGTGTTTGAAGATGTGCCCGACTTCGCGTTCGATCCCGTGTCGAGAGTCCGCACAGCCAGCATCCCGGCCCGGCACGCGTTGGAAGCGATGCTGGGAGCCGTAGACGCAACCGATCCTGGATTTGCATCTCCCGACATGATTTCTGAAACCGCGATGGCCAACTCCGCGATCGAACAGGCGGCCGCGGGCCTGCAAGGCGTAACGATCTACGACCTGAGGCCGGAGTTCTGCAGCAGCGCGCTCCATTGCGTTTACCGCGACGGAGAACGGCTGCTGTACTTCGATAAAAACCACGTGACTCCGGATGGATCGCGCTATGCCCTGCGGGATTTCCGGCTGCCCGCCCTCGCCAGAGAGAGCAAGGAACAAGTCCCCGGAGCTCTCTGAGACCGGCGAGGAACTACCCTCTGCGCCGCGCCACTTCCTCGTACACCGCGGCGTACGCGCGCGCCGGCTGCTCCCAGCTATAGTTGCGCGCCATGCCGTTGCGCATGAGCTTTTGCCAGCCTGCCTTGTCCTGGAAGGCGGCCAGCGCACGATCGATCTCGGCCAGCAGCGCATCGGCGCCGAGGCCCGCGAATTTGAAGCCCGTTCCGGTTCCCAACTCCGCGTTCCACTCCTCGATGGTGTCGTCGAGGCCGCCCGTGGCGCGCACCACCGGCGCCGTGCCGTATTTGAGCGAGTAAATCTGGTTGAGCCCGCAAGGCTCGTAGCGCGAGGGCATGAGAAAGAGATCGGAGCCGGCCTCGATCTTGTGGGCCAGCGCGTTGTCGTAGCGAATTTGCACGGCCACTTGCGCCGGATTGCGAAAGGCCCATTCGCGGAAGAAGCGCTCGTACACCGGCTCGCCGGTGCCCAGCGCCACCACGACGGCATTGCGGTCGCTGAGCCGGTCGGCGATCTTAGCCACCAGGTCGAAACCCTTCTGGACGGCAAAGCGCGAGACGATGCCGATGACGGGCGTAGCATCCGCCACTTTTTCCAGCCCGAAGGCATGGAGCAGGTCGGCGCGGCACTCCCGCTTCCCGGTCAGGTCCTCCGGCGTGTAGTGGGCCGCCAGGTAGCCGTCGGTGGCCGGGTCCCACTGCGTATAGTCCACGCCGTTCAAAATCCCGCGCAGATCCGCCGCGCGCCCGCGCAGCGTAGCATCCAGCTTTTCTCCGAACTCCGGCGTCTGAATCTCCTCGGCATATTTGCGGCTGACCGTGGTCAGCATGTCGCTGTAGACCAGCCCGCCCTTGAGAAAGTTGAAGGTGTCGAACTGCTCCACCTTGTCCATGGTGAAAATCTCCCAGGGAAGGAGCAGCCGCTCGGTGGTCGCCGGCGGATACCAGCCCTGGTAGGCGGCATTGTGAATGGTCAGCACCACGCCCGCGCCGCGCAGCAGGGGGTCGAAGTAGTAGACGGTGCGCAGGTAGACGGGAATCAGCGCCGCCTGCCAGTCGTGGACGTGAAAGACCTGCGGCACGCCCAGCAGTTTGGTGGCCTCGAGCACCGCGCGGCAATAGAGGCCGAAGCGCTCCCAGTTGTTGGGGAACTCGCCCGCCTGGGTCCCGTAAAGCTCCTTGCGGTCGAAGAACTCGGGGCAATCGACAAAGTAATACTGCACGCCCTCGCGCAGGCCCCCGTCCACGATGCCCACAAAGCGGTTGTAGCTCTCGAAGGGAATGGTGATGGAGCGGACCGCGTACTTCCACTCGCCCTCGATGTGCTTGCGCACGCCCGCATAGAGGGGCAGATAGACCGTGACCTGGTGGCCCAGCTTGACCAGTTCCGGGGGCAGCGCGCCCACCACGTCGGCCAGCCCTCCGGTCTTGGCGAACGGAACGCACTCGGATGCGGCAAAGACGATGTGCATGAAACAATCTCCCTGGCCGGGGCATCCGGCATGGCCAAATCGGCCCGGACGCTCCGCCAAAGGGCAAGTCTACTACGCTGTTGCGGAGGGATGCGCCAGGCGCGGACAGGCCCTATCATCGAAGAAGCCCATGCCCGCCAAACCCAAGCTCGGACAAAACTTCCTCAACGATGCACAGGCCATTCAACGGATCGCGGACTCGCTGGGCGATCTCTCCGGCCACGCCGTGGTCGAGATCGGCCCCGGCCAGGGCGCCATCACCGGAACCTTGGCCGCGCGGGCCGGCCATTTGATCGCCGTCGAGCTGGACCACGAACTGGCGCTGCACCTGAAGGTGCGGTTCGAATCGGAGCGGGTGACGGTCGTCGAGCAGGACGTGCTGCGCTTCGACTTTGCGGCGGCCGCGGCCGCGGCCGGCGAACGGCTGGCCGTGGCGGGCAACCTGCCCTACGGCATCACGTCGCAAATCCTGCTCAAGCTGGCCGCCAGCCAGGCGGCGCTGGACCGCGCGGTGCTGATGGTGCAGCGGGAGGTGGCCGACCGCATCGCGGCCGGGCCGGGCTCGCGCGACTACGGGCTGCTCTCGGTGACGGTGCAGATCTACGGGCCGGTCCAGAAGCTGTTCACCCTGCCGCCGGAGTCGTTCACGCCGCCGCCCGACGTGCACTCGACGGTCTTCCGCTGGCGGTTTGCGCCGCGCTTCGCGGAACTGGGCGTGGAAGAGGAGAGCTTTCTGCGCTTCGTGCGGCAGTGCTTTGCGCAGAAACGCAAGACCCTGGCCAACAACCTGCGCGCCGCCTCGGTGGCGCCCGCCGCCGTGGCCGGCGCTCTTGCGAGCGCCGCAATCGACAGCCACGCCCGCGCCGAGGCCCTGCCCATCGAGGCCCTGGCAGCTCTGTGGCGCGGCTTGCAGGCTACTTACTGATCCGGCCCCAAAAAATTGACACACCGTGGCCCGTCTTGCGCCTTTTTCCTGGCGCAAAGGCGGGAAACCACTGCATTTCTTTTTGGGCCGGATCAATCGTCCGGAAATGGAAAGGACCACTCCGCCTGGCGAAGTGGCCCTTTCTTGCAAACGATCTGCTGTTTAGCGGTGAGAACCCGCGCCGGCGCTGCTGCCGCCACCACCGCCTCCGCCGCCACCACCACCGCCGTGCGAGCCGCCGCCCCCGCCTCCGCCGCCGCTATACCCCCCTCCGCCACCGGAGGAGTGGCCGCCCGACGAGCCGCCGCTGGACGAAGCATGGCCGGAGGACGATCCAGAGTGGCTGCTGCCGCTGCTGCTGCTGCTGGAGGACCGGGCGCCGCTATTGGAGCTGGCCGGATGGCTGCCGCCAAAGCTGGGACCGGCCGCGCGTCCCGGCCCGATGGCCGACCGCGTGCCCATATTCGCCGCCGAATAGGCGGGCGTGGCGTGATTTACATATCCCGATCCGGTGCCCGCATACAGGGGCCGCGGCGCAAGCGGATGGAGCGGCTGAACCGGATGCCCGGCAATCGTGACCTGTGTCGTGTGGTCGCGCGCCGGCAAAACGATCTTCCCGCCGGAGGGATGCCGGTTGACGGCAATCACCGGATACGGCGCAACCCGGCCTTCGATCGGCCTTCCGCCTTCGGGCCTGTGCGTCTTCGGCGGCTTGGGAAGCAGCGGCGCGCGATAGCCGGGAGCATAACCGATGTTGACTCCATAGTTGCCGCGTCCCCACCAGGTGAGGCAGCTATCCATCCCCGGCGCCCAGCCCCAGCCGAAGTTGTCGTAAAAGTTCCACTGGCCGCACTGGAAGGGCATGTAGCCCCAGGCGTAATTCGAAACCCAGATATAGCCGTAGCGCGGCGTCCACATCCAGTAGCCGTTGCCATAGGGGCTGAATCCCCCGTCGGCGGCTTCATTGGGCGACCAGATATATCCCTGTCCGGGCACGTTGTACCAGTTCCCGCTCGCGTCCAGGTCGCCCCACGCCGGGTTGCCGCTGTCGGCAAAGCTGCTGGTGGCCTTTGTCTTCGAGGCGGCTTCGGAGGTCAGCACCTGATCGCGGTCGGCATTCCACGAGTCCCAGGAGTCCGGCTCGATGGCTTCAGCCAGCACGTATTGGCCGGGATCGGCGCCGTTCAGCGCCACGCTCTCGCCGCCATGCAGATCGAGAGCGAGGGCGCTGCCGCGCTCCAGATGCGCATTGCCCGAAAAAACAGCCAGCTCGCCCGGAGCGTTGTCCAGGTTGAGCCGGAACACGGTGAACCCGCCGGCGGTCACCACGTTGTCGCCAAAATGAACGCGAACGTTCCCGCCCTGGCTGCCACCTTGCAGCTCGAAGTAGCCCAGGCCGATATCCAGCACCATCTCCGCGTCGCCGCTTCCGCCCTGGCCGCGCAGAACTTTCAGCGTAAGCGAACTGAGCGGCGAAAGCCGGGCCACGCTCCCGTCTTCCAACTGGATCTCCGCGCGCCCGTCCTCGCCGGTGATCACCTGGGTTCCTTCAAACAGAGGCGTATTCGCCAGCGCCGGATCGGCCAGCACCTGGTTGCCCTGGGAGAGCGTCACCTGGCCCTCCACGCTGCTCAGGCGCACGGCGCGCGCCGGCTGACCCGCGGCATCCTCGGCGCGCATCGCCGGCGCCAGCAAAACCGCTCCCACCGCAACGATCGCCAGACCCAGCGCCACGGCCGGCCGGCGGCCCATCGACTCTCGATTCCCCAGACAATTCATGGAACTCCGCCTTTCCTCCGCCCTGCGAGCCTGCTGCCAGCCTTCCGGCGGCTCAATTGTCTATTGGACACTCTTTTGCGGGCATAGTTATGGGAAAATTCGGCCCGCCGGCTTATCCGCCGCTCCGCGCCAACAAAATCCTGGCGCGCTTCCTTACCCGCTCCATTACGCCGGGGTCTTCGGCCAGCCGCTCCAGAATGCCGCGGATAGCGCAAATCTGCCGCACGCGCCCGTCGCCCGCGGCTTCGACAAGAAACTCCGTCTCTTTGTCCAGGCCCAGCCGGTCGTGCTGCAGCAGCATCTCAAGCCGCGCGCCCTCCAGGATGGTTTCGGCCACGGCAATCAGCGAATCGCCCAGCGCCTGAATCTCCTTGTCTTTCGAGTAATTGAACTCACAAGAGCCCTGGCCCTCCGGCCCGGCATAACTCAGCCTTTTCCTTCCCTGGAACGCCACTTTCATGTGGCTGTCGCAGTCGAGGGCGAAGAACCGGTGGCGGCGCGCCGCCTGAAAGACCTCTCCGGCAAACTCCGCGCTCAACCGAATCTCCCGATCCACATTGGGCGCATCGAGGGTTTGCGGATTCCCGGCGGGCGCGTCGCCCCGCTCCGAGCGGAAATGGCCGCTCCCGTCGGGATGAAGGCTGAGAACCCAGTGGGATGGCGTGAGACCGGGATTCGAGTACTCCACCTGGAAGAGAGGATCGGGCTGCGCGTGCGGCGCCGCCGGCAGCGCGGCCACCGCCAGAGCCAGCCAGAACTTCCTCATTGCGCCCCTCCCTGCAACCTGAGCGTCTGCGCGGTATGGATGTGACAGATGGCGACGGCCAGCGCATCGGCCGCATCCGCCGGCTGCGGCAGCTCTGCGAGTTCCAGGAGGCGCGCCACCATGAACTGCACCTGCTCCTTCTTGGCCAGACCGTAGCCCACCACGCTGGACTTGATCTTGAGCGGCGCGTACTCGGCCACCGGCAGCTTCTGCGTGGCCGCGGCCAGCAGCGCCACTCCCCGCACTTGCCCCAGTTTGAGCGCCGACTTCGCGTTCACGGAGTAGAAGACCTCCTCGATCGCCACCACCTCGGGCCGCCATTGCTCCAACTGGGCCGACAACTCGCGAAACACCTGCTCCAGCCGCTCGGCGGTCGAAAGCGTCTTCTTGAGCCGGATCGCCCCCATCGCCTTGCAGACCAGGCGGGGCTGCCGGCCGGCCGCGTCCGACTCGACAACGCCAAAGCCGGTGATCTCGGTCCCGCAGTCGATGCCAAAAACCCGCACGGCTGCAAGTTTACCGCAATCGCGGCTTCCGCTTCCCGCGGCCTATTTCCTTCCGCCGATTGCCGCTCTTTGCTCCGCGCTGAGCTTCTCCAGCAGCTTGCTGGGAAAGGGCCGGCAGGCGCAGTTCCGGGTGTGCTCGAGATGCCAGTCGATCCGCTCCTGGTCCGTGGCGCGCTCGGGCATCGTGTGCTGCTCGTGCCATTTCCGGTTCATCGTTCCTCCTGGGCCGAAGTGCCGGTTCCATTCTGCCCGCGCCCGCGCGCCAACGCAACGGCGGCCTGAGCGTAAAACTCAGGCCGCCGGCGGTGAACTGTGGGTCATGGACTAAGGCCATCGCGCTTCCGCGACTGCCCAGGCATCTACACTTCTGCGTCCTTGCCAACTCTTGCGCGCTTTGTGACGAAACCCGCTAAGGCGAGCTTCCGGAGCGACCAGGCTGCGTCGCTGACTTGGAATGAAATCGCCCACCCGCGCCTTCTGGCGTGAACGCATCGTACGGTGAGATGTGCAGTTGCATCCGGTGCGGCCATTACCTCTCCGCCCGGGCAAATTCCGGGGTCTGGGGCACGATGCCCTAGGCCTCAGCCACCTTCAATACGAAAGATCTCAAAGAATCAGTCTGCATCTTTTTGACCTACCTCCCGCCGGTGTGCTGTCAATCTAATCCGCCAGCCGGGCCGCGTCAAGAGGATATTTTTACCCGATCGCAACATTGGCCCGGCGCCGTTCCCGCTTTCGCCCGCAACGTTGCGCTGCTTCCCATCTTGTTTTCACCAGCTATGCAGCCACTCTTCATCGCGGCCGATGCGGATGGGCACGCCGAAGAGTTCGCCCAGCCGGGCCTCAGTCAGCAGCTCTGCGCGCGGGCCGTCGCCGGCGATCCGGCCCTCGCGCATCAGAATCACCCGTTCGATCTCGGGCAGGATATCGCCCAAATGATGGGTGACCAGGACCAGCCCCGTGCCTTCGGCCGCCAGGCGGCGCAGGGTTTGGCGCAGTTCGCGCTGCGCGGCCAAATCGAGCGCGTTCGAGGGCTCGTCGAGAAGCAGTTGCCGCGGCCGGTGCACCAGCGCGCGCGCAATCAGAATGCGGCGCTTTTCGCCGGCCGACATTTCGCCCACCAGCCGCCCGGCCAGGTGCATGGCCTCCATCCGCTCCAGCGCCTCCCGCGCCCGGTCGCGCATTTCGCCGCTGACCGTGAGATTGGGCCAGAGCGTCGAAGCGGAAAAGAATCCCGCGATCACCGCATCCAGGCCGGTGGTGACGGCGGTGCGCCGGCCGGGCAACTCCGCGCCCATGGTTCCGGCGCCGACCACGCCGAAGTGCCGGCGCAACTCGGTCAGGTCCCAGCGCTCGCGGCCGAAGATGCGCACCCGCATGCCGGGCTGGACGATGGGATAGATCTGGCAGGTCATGGCCAGGATGAGCGTGGACTTTCCGCAGCCATTGGGCCCCAGAATCGCCACGTGCTCGCCGGCGCGGATGCTCAGGTCGAGGTCGTGCAGCACCACGCGGTTGCCGCGGGCCACATTCACCCGCCGCAGGTCGAGAAACTGCGTCGCTTCGCTTTCCGTCCATTCCGCCTGGGTTGGAAAATTGCCGTCGATCGTCATCTCCACGACTCTCAGCTTACCGGAAGAGAAGCCGCGCGGAGAAACTCCGCGGCTCCGCGCCGCGCGCTTGGCTCTTCCCCGGCCAAATGGGCCGGGGTCACTCCGACGTGGCCCGGCCGCGGCCGTTGGTCTTGCTCTGGTACATCAGCTCGTCGGCGCGATGGATGAGCCCTTCGGCGTTCTCGTCGAACCGCGAGAGCGCGGCGCCCACCGAGATCGACAGCGAGATGGGCTGCTCTTCGTTGCTGGGAATCGAGCTCTCCCGCAGCAGAACGACACAGCGCTCGGCCAGGTTTTTCAGAACGTCCTTGTTCACCCCGCGCACGATGGCCAGGAACTCGTCGCCGCCCCAGCGCCCGACAAAATCCGTGGGCCGCAGCGACCCGGTCAGGGTTTGCGCCACATGCTGCAACGCGCGATCGCCGCAGCTGTGCCCGTAGACGTCGTTGATCTTCTTGAAGCCGTCCAGATCGATCACCAGCACGCCCAGAGGCTCCTTGTGCACCTGGTACTCGCTCAACGCGGTCAGCAGGGTCATCTCCATGAAGCGGCGGTTGGGCAGTTGGGTGAGATGGTCGAGAAAGGCCAGGCGAATCATGGCCTCGCTCCGCCGCTGCGCCTCGATCTGGGCCGAGTCGTCGCTGAAGATTTCAATGGCCCCGATCACGGCCCCGCCGGCATCGCGCATCGGCTGGGTTCGCACGGCCACGGGAACCCGCTTTCCCTGCTTGTGGCGCAGGAAAACACTCGCCTGGTGCAGGCCGCCGTCGGCGATGCTGGCCACCAGGGGACAACCGTCGTTGCAGAGCTTCTTCCCCGAATGATCGACGTGGCACAGAATCTCTTCCTGGCAGCTTCTGCCGAGGAGTTCCTCTGCCTTGTAGCCGGTCAGGCGATGCGCGCCTTCGTTCCAGTAGAGAACGCGCCGCTCCCGATCCACGAAGTACACACCGTCGCTGATGTGGTCCAGCAGCTCCTTGTAGAAATCCGGGTCGGTCGGCGCAAACGTATTGGGCAAGTCTTCAGGCTTGATGTTGGCTCTCCAAGGGTGTACTTCATTATCCCATTCCGCGCCGCTTTTCCGCATTCAAGGTCCACGGCGCGAAGAAGTTATCGGCGTTTCGCCGGGATTTTCGATGCCCAATCCGGTTCCCGGACGAAAATTCTCCCCCCGGCGTCGGCGCCTCTTTCGCGCCACGCGCCAGCATCCACCTGCTAGATTAAATGGGTTGACATGATGAGCGACGCCTCCCAATTCCTTCTTCCTCGCGGCTTTCGCTTTGGCGCCGCCAAAGCGGGGCTCAAAGCCAGCGGACGCACCGATTTTGCCCTGATTGTGGCCGATGCGCCGGCCAGCGCCGCCGCGGTTTTCACCGCCAACCGCGTCACCGCCGCGCCGCTCGCGGTCGATAAAGAGCATCTGCGCGCCACCGGCGGCAAAGTGCGCGTGGCCGCCATCAACGCCGGAAATGCGAACTGCGCCGCGGGTCAGGCCGGCTTGGAGGCCGCGCGCGCCACCTGCGCCGCAGCGGCCAAGATTTTCGGCTGCCGGCCCGAGGAAGTTTTTCCCTCCTCGACGGGCATCATCGGCGTCCCCCTGCCAGCCGAAAAGCTGATCGCCGTTCTGCCCGCACTGGCCGCCTCCATCGGCCCGGAACTGGACCACTTCGAGCAGGTGGCCCAGGCCATTCTCACCACCGACACGGTGGAGAAGACCGCCTTTGCCCGGCTGGAAATCGCCGCCCCGGAGGGGGAAAGCCGGGAAGTGCGCATCGCCGCTCTATGCAAGGGCTCGGGCATGATTCACCCGCAATTGGTTCCCCACGCCACCATGCTGGTGTACGTGCTGACCGACGCCCAGGTCGAGCCGGCGGTCCTCGACGGCTACCTGCGCCAGGCCATCGAGGTCAGCTTCAACCGCATCTCGGTGGACGGAGACACCTCAACCAACGACACCGTGCTGCTGCTGGCCTCCGGCGCCAGTGGCGCGCGAATCGACGCGGGAGACGCAGGATTCGCCGCCGCGTTGACCCAGGTATGCTCCTCGCTGGCCAGGCAGATTGTGGCCGACGGCGAGGGCGTTTCGCATGTGGTGGAGTTGCGCATCGAGGGCGCGGCCAGCGACGCGGAGGCCGTGAAGATCGCCAAGGCCATTGCCCACTCGCCCCTGGTGAAGACCGCCTGGGCGGGCTGCGACCCCAACTGGGGACGGCTGATGGCGGCCATCGGCTACTCCGGCGCCCAGATCGATCCCCTGCGCATCGACATCCAGTTCGGCGAGCTGCAAATCTGCCGCGACGGTGGCCGCGCGCCCGAGTTCGACGAAGCCGCGGCGCACGCCTATATCCGGCAGCCCAAGTTTTCCATCGCCATCCAGTTGCACCAGGGCGCGGGCAGTTGCGTCTTCTGGACCACCGACCTGACCCACGAGTACATCCACATCAACGCGGACTACTCCACCTAGCAAGCCGCTGCAGAAGCCCGATCTTGTGCGCCCCGCTCTTCAGGCGGCAATTTCAAAATCGGCCTGATCGCCAGCATAGCCGGCCCGCGCCCGCGCGCGGCTCCGCCACTCCCAGGTCAGCATGACGAGGAAGAGAACGCAGCCCAGCGCCAGGGCTCCGCAGCTATCCAGCAACACGTCGCTGAACTGGCCGGTGCGATTGGGCAGAAAACTCTGGTGAAACTCGTCCGCGCCGGCAACCAGAAATGCCAGCAGAAACCCCAGGCCATGCGCCCGCAGCTTTCTTCTCAGGCGGGCTCCCGCGCGGCCAAGGGTCGTCCAGACGGCGCGAAAACAGCCCGTAGCCCATGAAGTGGCCGGTTTTGCGGAGGAGGTGGTGCGTCAGCTCCCACTGCGCGTTGACGCCGGAACCAAAGAGCGCCTGCGCCAACTGGCGCAAGGGAGCGCTGGTGCGGTCGGCTCCGAAATAGGCTGTGGATTCCGCGACAAAGACCATCGAGAAGGCCGCGACCGGCAGCCACGCCCGCAATCGATCCTGCAACCGCGTCGAAGCTCTGCGCGGATTCTGGCCCGGATTGAGCGGATAGACCCGCTGCGAGGAAGACATCGAAACTGCTCCTGAAGGCCGTCTGGCAAATTGCGGTCCGGAGCGCCTTCCAGGCCGGTTGTAAAAGAAGCTCTTCGGCTAAACAGCAGCAATCGTAAGGCCAAAACGTAAGCATTTGAAATTGCAGAGCTTGACTGTCCAGAAATCGGACATGCGGTAAGGTTTACCGGGGCATCGTGTCATTTTTACCGGGTGCGTGGGCCGATTTGAGCGATCGAGGGGCCGCAATGCCGGGCGGAAATTCAGCCAAATGGGCGAGAAAACACTCGCACTTCGACTCCGTTTACAATCGCAACAGCCGGTGAGGGCAGAGCGTGGATGACGACCAAAAGCAAAGGTGAACAGACCGCGGCGACGGAGGCCGGCAACAGCTTCTCGCTCATCTCCAACGAAAAACTCCTCCAGCTTTACGCAACGATGCTCAAGTGCCGCATCGTGGAGGAGCGCGTGCGGGTTCTCTTCAAACAAAGCAACTTCGGCGGCAACTGCGATGCCGCCGTGGGCCGGGAAGCGTCGGCCGTCGGCGTGGCCGTCGATCTGCTGCCCGAGGACGCGGTCGGACCCTCGCACCGCGATATCCTCGTCAACTTCATCGCGGGCGCGCCGCTGGAAACGATCTTCCGCCATCTCTTTGCCCGTGCGGCCAGCCCGGACAAGGGACGCTCGGCTCCTGCGCACAGGAGCGATGCGCCGCCGAACGCGATGGCGCCCCCCTCGACCATCGCCGCCCAGCTCCACATCGCCACCGGCGCGGCCCTGGCCAACAAGATGCGGAAGAATGGCAAGATCGCCGTGGCCTTCTCCGGCGACGGACCCGCCTCGATGGGCCTCTGGCGCGAGGCGCTCAATCTTGCCGGAGCGCAGAATCTGCCCATCGTCTTCGTCTGCCAGAACAGTCTGTCGGCCGCCTCCGTGAGCCTCCAACAGCAGGCCGAGGTCGAGGACATGGCCCTCAAGGCGCAGGCCTGCGGCCTTCCTGGCATCGCGGTGGACGGCAACGACGTGGTGGCCGTCTACCGCGTGGCCTCGGAGGCCATTGCGCACGCCCGCAGGGGCAACGGCCCCACGCTCATCGAGTGCAAGACCTGCCGCTTGCCCGGCCGCTCCGAGATCGACCCGGGCAACTGCCGCCCCGCGGACGAGCTGGAGCAAGGCGAGGCCAACGACCCGATCCTGAACATGGAAAAGTACCTGGCCGGAAAAGGGCTCTACCGCGAGGAGCTCAAGGCCGAGACCGCCGCGGAGTTCGCCAGGGAACTGGACGCGGCCATCGAGACCGCGGAAAGATCGCCGTCTACCGGGGAAGTTGAGGCGCTGGACCACCCCGATTCCTTCAGCATCCGCGAGCGCGTCCTGCACCCCAGGATTTGGACGCCGGAGTTCTGAGCGCGGAACGGGCGATTGATGCGCCGCTCGCCCACCGGAATCCTGGTCGCGGCGGCCACGGACGCAATCGCTCGGCAGGCGGCCAAGCTGTTGAATTATGAATCCGATCCGCCTCCGCCCAGGGACTGTTTTTTTGTATTCCGGCGCGGGCCTTTCCTGCATCGAACTCAGGGAACCGAATGATAGAGTGAGGGGTATGAACGTGAGCAGACGTGTGGCCATCGCTCCCGGAATCCAATGCGCAATCGCGTTGGCGGGCCTCCTCATCGTAGCCGCCGGCCCCCTGGCGGCCGAGACGCCGAAGAAGCCGCTCGAAGTGGCCGCGGACGAGGTCGGGCAAAAAGGCCAGGATGCGGGACGCCCCGCCTCCGTCTGCGAGCCTTCGCGGCTGGGCTCGCCCTATATTCCGGTGGACAGTTGGATCTATCCGGCCATGCTGCGGCTTCACGCGCTGGGCTTTGTGGATACCGAGTTTCTCGACATGCGCCCCTGGACGCGGGCCAGCCTGAGCCACATGCTGGAAGATGCCGGCGACAACATCCAGGACGCGGCGGACGACGGACAGCCCGGCGCGGACGAGGCGCGGGAGATCTACGAAGCGGTCACCCGCCAGTTGCAGACCGACACCCAGGGCCCCTGCCGGACGCATGAGGGCAACTCGCGCGTCGAGTCGGTCTACTCCGTCGCGCGCGCCATCGGCGGCACGCCGCTGCGCGACAGTTTTCATCTCGGCTCGACCGTCGTCAACGATTATGGCCGTCCCTATGAAAACGGCTTCAACAATTACTCCGGCGCCAGCGGTTATGCCGCCGCGGGCAGGTTTCTGCTCTACCTGCGCGGCGAGTTTCAGGGCGCGCCCTCGGCCGCCGGCTACTCGGCCGCGCTGAGCCAGCAGCTTGCCAGCATGGACGTGGGCTACCTTCCCATCGCCATCAACCCGGCCACCGGCCTTCCCTACCTCCAGACCACCATCCCGCAGGGCCCCATCGGCTCGGCCGCCCAGGGGCGGGTGATGGAGGCTTACGTCTCCGCGGACTATCTGAACCATGTGATCTCCTTTGGCAAACAGGACGCATGGCTTGGACCGGGGCTGGGCGGCGCCATGGCCTACTCGAACAACGCGGAGAATATCTACTCCTTCCGCATCGACCGCATCGAGCCGCTGCAGATTCCCCTGCTCTCCCGGATCACCGGCCCCTTCCGCTATGAATTTCTGATCGGATCGCTCAAGGGCCACACCTATCCCAACGATCCCTGGACGCATGTCGAAAAGGTCAGCTTCAAGCCCACGCGAGACCTGGAGTTCGGCTTCGAGCGCACCGTGATCTGGGGCGGCGAGGGGATCGAGCCCATCACCCTGCACACCTTCCTGAAGAGTTTCTTCAGCTTTTCCGCCGCCGGATCGGCAGAAGCCACTCGCAACAGTCCCGGCGCGCGCTTTGGCGCATTCGACTTCTCTTACCGGCTTCCCTTCGTCCGCAACTGGCTCACGCTGTATTCGGATTCGGAGGTGCACGACGACGTTTCTCCGATCGACGCGCCGCGGCGCGCCGCCTGGCGGCCCGGCCTCTATCTCTCCCATGTGCCGGGCATCCCCAAGCTGGATGTGCGGGTTGAAGCCGCCTCCACCGCGCCCCCGGTGCGCGTCAGCGATTTCAGCCATAAGACCGACGGCTTTCCTCAAGCCGGCCACTTCATGTACTGGGAAACCGTCCAGCAGCAGGGTTACACCAACAACGGCCAGCTCTTCGGCGACTGGATCGGACGCGAGGACAAGGGCGGCCAGGGCTGGATTACCTATCACCTGAGCGGCAACGAGTGGCTCCAGGTGGGCCTGCGCAATCAGAAGGCCACCACAGACTTTATCCCCGGTGGCACCACGCTGAACGACATCAACTTCCAGGCGGTCAAGCGCGTCGGCAAGGACTTCGAGATCAACGGCAGCTTCGCCTTCGAGCACTGGAGGAGGGCGCCAATCTACCTTCCCGGTCAGCAAACCGTCACCACGACCACCATCCAGGTCACCTGGTTCCCGGAGCGGAAGGTCAGCTTCTAGAGCTTTGCGCGAGAAATGCAAGGGGAAGGCGCCAGCCCTTTGCCGGGCTCCGGGCGCGGCTTACTTTGCCCGCGGATGCGTCTTGTCGTAGACCTGCGTCAACTGCGCGGTGGTGAGCTGGGTGTAGCGCTGCGTGGTGGAGAGGCGCTCGTGACCGAGGAGTTCCTGGATGGCGCGCAGATCGGCGCCCTCCTCCAGCAGATGCGTGCCGAAGGCGTGACGCAAGGTGTGCGGATGCACATCGGCGGAGAGGCCGCGCAGAATGGCGATGCGCTTGACGATGCGGGCGACGCTGCGCGTGGTCAGCCGCGCCTCTCCGCCGGGCTTGGCCAGGCCGCGCAGTTGCAAATTGAGGAAGAGCGCCGGCGTTTCGAGCGCCGGCGTTTTGCCGGCCGCGGCCAGCCGCGCCGCCCGCTCTCCGAGATACGCCCGGATGGCCTCGGCCGCGGCGTCGCCCAACGGCACGTAGCGTTGCTTTTGTCCCTTGCCGCGCACCAGAATGGCTTCGTTGGCCCAGTGAATGTCTTCCAGGTTCAGCCCCGTCAACTCCGCGTTGCGGATGCCGCAGCCGTAGAGCAGCTCCAGAATCGCGGTGTCGCGCGCCGGCCAACTGGCGGCGTCTTCGCCCACCGAGTCGACCACGCGGTTCATCTGCTCGATCGAAGGCACGCGCGGCAGATGCTTGGGCAGGCGCGGCGTGGCCACCAGCGAGGCCACATTCTGTTCCACGCGGCCGGTCCGCGCCAGCCACTTGAACCAACTGCGAATGGCCGCCAGCGCCCGCGCCGCCGAGGCCTTGGAGAGCCCGCGATCGTAGAGCGTGCCCAGATAGGCGCGGATGTGAATGTGCTCGATCTGTTCGGGGGTTTGATCTTGACCGTATTTGGAGGCGATATACGCCGCAAAGTCGTGCAGCTCGCGCCGGTAGGCGCGCAAGGTGTGTTCCGAGGCGGCGCGCTCGTTGGCCAGCACGCGCAGATATTCCTCCGCCAGGGCAAGAAGCGATGGCGCGATCGCCGGCGCAACCGTTGCGCTCATGCCGTCTCCTCTTTCGGACGGGGACGCGGGACGAGATGCAGGCCGCCGCGCGGCGAGGGATGCGGCTCAGCTTCAATCTCCCGGCGCGTGGCGCGCGGATGGTGCAGCCGATGCACGGCCTTGAGCCGGCCCAGCGCCAGATGGGTGTAGACCTGCGTGGTGGAGATGTCGGCGTGGCCCAGCAGCAGTTGCACGCTGCGCAGGTCGGCGCCGTGCTCCACCATATGGGTCGCGCAGCTGTGGCGCAGGCGGTGCGGGCTGGCGGCGCCATTGGCCATCTTCACCAGATGCCAGACCCATTGCCGGGTGAGCGGCATCCCGCGCAAGGAGAGAAAGAGCCGGGTCATGTCCTGGCGCGGCGCCTCCTTCTCATTCCCCTCCTGCGGCGGCGCGCCCGGCTTGGCCTTCACGCTCTTGTGCGAGGAGCTGATGCGCGCCAGATGCGGCCGTCCCTCGCGCAGATAGGTCTCCAGCGCCTCGATGGCGATGCGGCCCAGCGGCACGATCCGCTCCTTGTCGCCCTTGCCGCGGACCTGCACGCGGCCCAGGTCCAGCGCCAGATCGCCGGTGGAGAGCGCCGTCACCTCCGAGACCCGCAGGCCGCCCGCGTAGAGCAGTTCGAGAATCGCGCGATCGCGCAGCTCGGTGGCCTTGGCCTGGGGATGCGAGGCGGCCAGCGCGGCCCGCTCCAGCATCTCCGCCACCTCCGGCTCGGCCAGCGACTTGGGCAGCACCTTCCAGGCCTTGGGCGACTCGATATTGACCGTCGGATCGTGGTGGATGCGCCGGTCGAGCAGCAGCCACTTGTAAAAGCCGCGCAGGCAGCTCAGCTTGCGCGCCGAGGAGCGCGAGTCGATGCCATGGGCGCGCAGATGTTCGAGAAAGGCCGCCACGTCCTGCTGCGCCGCGGTCAACAGCACGCCGTGCCGGCCCTCGAGAAACTCGGCAAAGGTCTTCAGATCGCTGTCGTAGGCCTCGCAGGTGAGCGGTCGCAGCCCCTTCTCCACGCGCAGGTACGCCTGGTAGTCGTTCAAAAGCGGGAGATTGCGCGCCGGGTCCACACATCCGATTATCCGCGCGTTAAAGCCCTGCCCAACCACAGCGGGCAGTTTGCCGAACCTCGTTCATCAAGGACTCAACATCATCACCCCCAGGCCGGGGCCCGTCCGGCCCGATGACCCCTTTGATGCGCTTCTTCAAACCTTTACGTGCAAAAGCGGGGTCCCTTGAAAGAGAATAGAGTTGGAGAGATTTTTCGACCAGGATCGAGGAACGTTTGACGCCGACGCAAATAGAGATTCCCAAGTGGACCGCCGAAGAGCTGGAGCGGCTGGTCTTGGATAGCCAACCGAAGGTCGCGGTCTTCGATTGCGATGGAACGCTGTGGGGCGGCGACTCGGGCTATGGCTTCATGGTCTGGTCGCTCGAACAGGGGCTGGTTTCGCGCTCCACCTGCGACTGGATCGACAATCGCCACCGCGCTTACCGGGCGGGCAAGGTGAGCGAGCTGGTGATTTGCGGCGAGATGGTGCAGATCTACGCCGGCCTGCGCGAGCAGGAGATGCGCGCCGCCGCGGCCCAGTATGTGGCGGAGTTTGTCAGCGGACGCATCTTTGCCGAGATGGCTTCGCTGGTGGCCAGCCTGCAACGGGCGGGCGTGGAGATTTGGGCGGTCAGCTCGACCAACAAGTGGGTGGTCGCCGAGGGAGTGCGCGCCTTCGCCATTCCCGAAGAGCGCGTGCTGGCCGCCGAGGTGCGCGTGGCCGACGGACTGATCTCGCACGACCTGGTGGACGTGCCCACCGACCAGGGCAAGGCCGAAGCGCTGGCCAAGGCGGGTTTGCCCGCTCCCGATGCGGCCTTTGGCAACTCCATCCACGACCTGGCGATGCTGAAGATCGCGCGCCATGCTTTCCCGGTGAATCCCTCTCCGGCGCTGCTCGAGGCGGCCGCCAAGCACGGCTGGGGCTACTTCCGCCCGGCTTCGGCCGAGGGCGTCGAGGCGGCGGTCGCGGGAGAATAGCGCCGCGCCTCTCTGCTCCGAGGAAAGATTCCTGGCCAACACGGACCAATCCGCATTCGGTTCCATCGTGCGCGCCACGGCTGCGGGCGTGAGCCTGGCCGTGCGCGCCCAGCCGGGAGCGAAGAAGACGGCCATCGGCGGCGTCTACGGCGAAGGAACGTCGGCTCAACTCAAGATCGCCGTGCATGCTCCGCCGCTGGAGGGCCGCGCCAACCTGGCCCTCGTCGCCTTCCTGGCCGAGAGCTTTGCCGTGCCGAAAAACGCCGTCGAGCTCCTCTCCGGCGAGTCATCCAGGAGTAAAGTCTTCCTCCTCCGCGGAGTGACCCTGGCGCGCGTGCGGGCTCTGCTGGATGAGTGGACCTCGGGACCTGCCTGACACCCGCGCCTGTCACCCTGAGTGGAGCCTCTCGCGGCTTCATCGCCAGAGGCGCAGTCGAAGGACCTGCGGTTTGTTTTTCGCTTCAGCGGCTGTGCGAGGCGAGCACGGCGGCGAGAGCTTCCTGCGGCTCGGGACGGACGCGGAAGTCGGCGTGGGCCTCGGCAAAGAGGACGCGGCGGTCGCGGCCGATCACATACGTGGCCGGCAGCGGCAGGCGCCAGCTTGGTTCGCCGTTCACGAAGGGAATGTTGACCAGGACCGAGAGATAGTAGGCGCGGTGGTACTCGGGCACGGTGTACACCAGCCCGAATTGCTCCGCCAGCGCGCAGCCGGGGTCGGAGAGAACGGGAAACGGCAGGCCGTGCTGGCCGGCCATGAAGTCGCTTTGCCGCTCGGTCTGCGGGCTGATGGCGACCATCAGGCTTTCGTGCTCGCGAATCTGCCCGTAGAGGTCGCGCCAGGCTTCCAACTCGGTGGTGCAATAGGGGCACCAGCGGCCGCGAAAGAACTTGACGACCAGGGAACCGAGGGCCAGCAGATCCGCCGAGCGCACCAGGCGGCCGGTCGCGTCGTTCAGAGCGAACTCCGGGGCCAGCGCGCCAACGGGCAGGATGCCGTCTTCGATGCCAGTCGCGAATAACTCCTCGGCCGCCCGTTCGCCCACCGCCAGCCGCTCCGCCTGCACCAGGTTGCGGGTGTTGGCGGTGATCTCGTCGAGTTGGTCCTGCAGGGGAACCATCTCTCGTATTCTCGCAGATGGAAGCTGGGGTAGAATGTGCGCATGGCCGGCATCGACTATTCTCCTCTCGGCAAGGCAATCGGGCGTCTGAACGAAGGGCTGGATGCTTTGCAACGCGAGCCGGAAAACTCTCTTTATCGCGATGCCGTGATCCAGCGATTCGAATTCACCTATGGCCTGTGCGCGAGCATGTTGAAACGGCGCCTGGCGCAGACCGCGGCAGTAGAGCCCGAAAGGGAGATCACCTTCCCCGCCTTGATTCGAACCGCCAGCGAAAACGGTTTGCTGCGATCGGGCTGGGATGTCTGGTACGAGTTCCGAAAAGCCCGGAATCTCACCAGCCACGTTTACAACGAAGACACGGCTCGGCTAGTGGTTGAGCAGATCCCCAGGTTTGCTGAGGAAGCCGATTATCTCTATCGAGAGCTGGAAAGGACGGGGCCCTCCCGTGGCGACTGAAACGACCACTCCGCCGAAACCGCCCATCCTGATCGAGCCCCACCAGTGGGAGGAACTGCGTTCCATCCTGTCGGCTCACCTGCCGGGGCGCAGGGTTTGGGCCTTCGGCTCGCGGGCAACGGGACGGCGCGTCAGGCGCTTTTCCGATCTGGATTTGCTGATCGAAGGCGACAGCCTCTCCTTCAGGGAGGCTGCCATGCTGGATGAGGCGCTGGACGAATCGCGGCTGCCCTTCAAGGTCGACGTTGTGCAGATGGCCACGCTGATGCCGGAGTTTTACGCGCGCATCCAGCCCGAACGGGTGCTCGTGCAAGAACGGGAATCGTCGGGAATTCAGTCCAGCTAGTACTGTGACTCGATGATTTCGTAATCGCGCCCACGCGTTTGGGTTTCCCAGGTCCCGATTTTGGGACATGGGAAACCACGAATCTACGCGGTCGTGGTCCGAGTGGTGTCCGCCACACAGAGGTTCGTTTATGTTTTGAAAGGGCACGGCTTCAGACGGAACCCAACCCATCGATGATCTCCTGCTTTGAAAGGGCACGGCTTCAGCCGTGCCGCTAATAGCCGCAAATGAGCGGGGCTTTAGCCCCTGAGGGAAGGTTTCAGGAAATTCGATATCAACTTGGAGCCTTTTGAAAATGAACGCTTTTGCGGCGGCCTACACGAGCGCGGGTGCGCCGCACGGGCTGGCGGCGATCTCGTCGAGTTGGTCCTGCAGGGTGGTCGAGGTCACGCTTCGGCAACAACACAACGCTCGGGATATTTGCGGGCGTACATCGGCCAAATTTCAAGGAGTCCCAACTTACCTGCATTTTCGCAGTAAGCCCAGATGAATCTGTCCATCGGTTCGGTCAACTCTCCAGCACCAGTATCAACGAGCCAGTCTGAAAAATCTTTGCCGCCGATGTCACCGTTCTGAAGGGCACTCATATGTGGTTATGAACTTCCAAGTTTGTTCAAAATAGTTTGCAATCTCTGTTAATTCAAGCTCTCTCAGACCGTTCAGTGTTTCCCTCAAGTCGCGTTCATCGTTCTGGTTGCCAAAGTGCCATGCCAAGCTATCGCAAGACATACTGACATCGAAAAAATACATACCGTTCATCGCCCGTAAACCTCTGGGCAATGATTCGAGAGTTTTGTAGTACCAATCGCGATCTTCTTGTTTTTCAGGCGGCAAGACACGCTGTAATTCTTTGGATAAAAGATCGAACAAATCCTCATTGCTCTTCGCTGATCGGATTGCTTCAATCGTGAGTGCCATCGCCGTTCTTCCCTACCGCCCAAACCGCTGCTTCCCGCCCAGGCCCATGGCCCCCAGGCCGCCGCGCATCATGTTCCTGGCCAGGCCGCCGCTGCCCATCTGCTTGAACATCTTGGCCATCTGTGCGTACTGGCGCAGCAGTTGGTTCACGTCCTGCACCGTCGTCCCGCTGCCGGCCGCGATGCGCTTGCGGCGCGAGCCGGAGATGATTTCGTGGTTGCGGCGCTCCTTGGGCGTCATCGAATTGATGATGGCCTCCAGGCGCACAAACTGCTTTTCGTCCACCTGCTTGGATGCCTGCTGGAGGCCGGCGAAGGGGCCCACCGAGGGCAGCATCTTCAAGATGCTCTCCATCGAGCCCATCTTCTTGATCTGGCGCAACTGGTCGCGGAAGTCCTCGAGCGAGAAGCCGTCGCCGAGCAGAGCCTTTTTGGCCAGTTCCTCGCTCTTCTTGCGGTCCATGGTCGATTCGGCTTTTTCCAGCAGCGACATCATGTCGCCCATGCCCAGGATGCGGCCGACGATGCGGTCGGGATGGAAGGGCTCGAAAGCGTCCGGCTTTTCGCCCACGCCGATGAACTTGATGGGCTGGCCGGTGACGTGGCGAATCGAGAGCGCAGCGCCGCCGCGCGCGTCGCCGTCCATCTTGGTGAGCACGACGCCGGTGAGGCCGAGGCGTAGATGGAAGTCGCGGGCCGAGTTGACCGCGTCCTGGCCGGTCATGGCGTCGGCGATGAAGAGAATCTCCGACGGGTTGAGCAGCTTCTTCAGCCGCTCCATCTCGCCCATGAGCTCTTCGTCGATGTGCAGGCGGCCGGCGGTGTCCACGATGAGCGTGTCGCAGCCCATGATGACGGCCTCGCGGCGGGCTTCCTTGGCCAACCGCTCGACCAGCGCCGAACCGGCGGGTTCGCCCTTCTGATCGCCTTCGTAGAGCTTGGCCTCGATCTGCTTGGCGACGACCTTGAGCTGCTCGCGGGCCGCCGGGCGGTAGACGTCCACGGAGACGAGCATGGGCCGGTGGCCGCCCTTCTTGAGCCAGGCCGCCAGCTTGCCGGCGGTGGTGGTCTTGCCGGAGCCCTGCAGGCCGGCCATCAGAATCACCGTGGGCGGCTGCGAGGCAAACTTGAAGCGCGCCGTATCCTTGCCCAGCAGGGCGACCAGTTCGTCGCGAACGATCTTGATGACCTGTTCGGAGGGCGAAAGCGCGGTGAGCACCTCGGTGCCCACGGCTTTGACGCGGATCTGCTCGATCAGGTCGCGGGCCACGTTGAGGTTCACGTCGGCTTCGAGCAGGGCCACGCGGATTTCGCGCAGGACTTCGGCGATGTTTTCTTCGCTGAGCGTGCCCTGGCCGCGGAGGGTCTTGAAGGCGCGCTGGAGTTTTTCAGTCAGGTTTTCAAACATAGGTCAACCTCAAGTGTATCGCGGGTCTTGGCCGGATGCGGCGGCGCGGGTGGGAAGTTGCTGAAGCGATTGCAGCACAGGCGCGGCGGGCAACTGGCCCGCCCACTCCGCCCAAGCGCGATGGCCGCCGTGGGGCCGCATCGTCTCACGCCAGGGGAACTTCCCGAGCGGCGTCCGCGTACAATGAAGAGCGATGGAAGGCATGCGCCGCGCACATTTGACCGTTTCCCGGCTGCTGCTGGCGGGGCTCGTGGGCATTTTTGCCACGGCCGCGCTGGCCGAGCGGGTTGACGACCTGCCCAAACCCACCGATTATGTGAGCGACAACGCGCATGTGCTGTCGCCCGAGGCCATTGCGCGGCTCGACAGCATCTGCGGCCAGCTCGACCACTCCCAGGCCAATGCGCAGATCGCCGTGGTGACCGTTCACACCCTGGATGGGGCGGACGCGGCCGACTATGCCAACCAGCTCGAAGACAAGTGGAAGATGGGCCGCAAGGGCTCGGACCGCGGCGTTCTGGTGCTGCTGGCCGTGGACGACCACAAGCGCCGGATCGACGTGGGCTATGGCCTGGAAGGCATTCTGCCCGACGGCAAATTGGGCGACATCGGCCGCGAGATGGTTCCGCAGTTGCGGGCCAACGACTTTGACGGCGCGGTGAACCTGGCCGTGGGCGAAATCGCGCAGACGATCGCCGCCGACGCCAAGGTGACGCTGACCGACGACGCGCCCGTTGCGGCAAGCCGGCCCGCGCGCCACGGCCCGGCGATGGGCAAGCTGATTCTGCTGATCGTTCTGCTGCTGTTCTTCGGCGGTTTTCATCTCTTCCGGTTTCTGCTCGGTTTTGGCCTCTTCTCCAGCTTTTTTGGCGGAGGCTTTGGCGGCAGAGGCGGATTCGGCGGAGGCGGCGGATTCGGCGGAGGAGACTCCGGCGGGGGCGGCTTTGGCGGATTCGGCGGAGGCGGTTTTGGCGGCGGCGGCGCCGGCGGCGACTGGTAGTTTCTCAAATCTGCAAACGGGGCTTCCTTGAGTGGAGGCCGGAGGAGAAAAAGCTCTTATGAGTCGTGGACTTTGGATTGCGCTGGGCGTGGTGGGCGTTCTGGTTCTGGCGGTTTTGATGGTCTTTGGCAGCTACGTGGGCGCCAGGAACCAGATGGTGGCCAAGGACCAGGCGGTGAAGGCCGCGTGGTCTGAGGTGGACGTGCAGATGCAGCGGCGCGCCGACCTGATTCCCAACCTGGTGGAGACGGTGAAGGGCTTTACCAAGGAAGAAAGCACCGTCTTCGGCGATATCGCCAACGCGCGGGCCGGCATGTTGAACGCGCAGGGACCGCAGGCCAAGATCGCCGCCAACGGGCAACTGGACGGGGCCATCGGCCGGCTGCTGCTGCTCACCGAGAACTATCCGCAACTGCGTTCCAGCGACCAGTTCCTGCGCTTGCAGGATGAGCTCGCGGGAACCGAGAACCGCATCGGCGTCTCCCGCAAGCGTTACAACGACGCATTGCAGGAGTACAACACCTACGTGCTCCAGTTCCCCAACAACATCTGGGCGGGCATCGCCGGCTTCAAGCAGAACGACGCCTTCTTCACGGCCAGCCCCGAGGCGCGGACCGTGCCGGCGGTCAAGTTCTAAGCGGCTGAACCGCAGATGCAAAAAGGCCATCCCGCGGCATGGGATGGCCTTTTTCTTTTGGGTTGGGGTCCGGGCAAACCGGAGAGGGCTACTTGAAGGAGGCGATGGCGCTGGCCTCGTCGTCGTAGATGTCGAAGACGGTGTAGAGCTTGGTGAGCTGCAGCAGGTCGTGAACCTTCTTGGTGAGCTTGAGCAGCTTCAGCGCGGCGCTCTGGTTCTTGGCCGTGGTATAGGCGCTCACCAGCTCGCCCAGACCGGAGCTATCGATGTAGTTCACGTCTCCCAGGTTGAGCAGGATGTTCTTCTGTCCCTTGCCGATCAAGTCGCGAATGGCATCGCGTATCTGCACGCTGCCCTCGCCCAAAGTGATGCGCCCGCTCAGGTCCAGAACGGTGACGCCGTCCACTTCACGGGAAGCAATAGTAAGTGCCACGGAAATCCCTCCTTGTTGGTACTACCGTTATAGCACTTCCGCAGAGAGCGGCGGCCGGATTCTGCCGTCTGCCTTCGTCCCCGGCAGAGAACCATCGATCGTCGTCCGCCGTCGGCGTTTTCCGCGCGAGCGCCCTAGAGTTTGTCGTCTGCCGGCGCCAGATGTTTGACCAGGGTCAACTCGGTTCCGGGATGCAGTTGTCGAAAGTGTACCTCATCCATGAACGAGCGAATGAGGAAGATGCCGCGGCCGGTTCCGCGCAGGAGATTCTCCGGGGCCAGGGGATCGGGCAGCGTCTCCGGATCGAGTCCCCTGCCCTGATCGGCGATGGTGATGACCAGATCCCGGCCGTTGTTTTCAAAACTGACGGCGACCTGCTTGGCGGGGTCGTACTCGTTGCCGTGCAGCACGGCGTTGACGGCGGCCTCGCGCACCGCCATGGTCACGCGAAAGCGCTCGTCCTCGTCCAGGCCGGCTTCGCAGGCCAGCTTTTCCGCGGCGGCCTCCACCTGGCCCACGCTTTCCATGGTGGATTTCAGCCTGAAACTCAGCCGTCCTGTCCTGGGCGCGTTCACCTGGTTCGACTCCGCCTCTTCCGGAACGGAGCGGGGCAGTTTCTCCCCTCCGCGCCTCAGCAACCTTGCTGGCAGTTTCATGGCTGGCGCGGAAGTGTGTCAAGCGCGGCCGCCGCTCGCGGCGCCCGGATTCCGCTGGATGCGGGCCGGCGCGGGCCAGGGATTCCCGCCCTTCCATCCGCGGGCAAGTTACCCCGAACCCCGCGGTTATCCAACCGGATGCCCGCACGGCGTAAACTGCCGCCAACGGGATACACTCACCTCATGCACCCTCGCACCACAGCCCGCGTAAGCCTGACCGCGCTGCTCGGCACCCCGGTGACCGATGCGCAGGGCCATCTGCGCGGACGGCTGAAGGACATTGCCGTAGCCACCGGACCCGATGCCGGCAAGGTCGCCGGGCTGGTGCTCAAGACCCGCGCCGGATTGTGCATCGTGCCCTCGCAGGACGTGATGGAAACGCCGGCCGGCACGCTGGAACTGCGCTCCTCCGGGGCCCTGGTTCCGCTCAAGGACGAGGGCAACTACCTCTATCTCGCGCAAGACCTGGTGGACCGCCAGATCATCGATATCCATGGCCGCAAGGTGGTCCGCGTCAACGACGTGGACCTGGAGTGGATGGGCGCCGGAGCGGCGCATCTGCTGCGCGTGGCCGAGGTCGAGGTGGGACTGCGCGGAGCCTTCCGCAGGGTCTTCAAGGGGCTGCTGCCGCGCGCTTCGCTGGAGAGGCTGTCGCGCAAGCTCGGCGCGCACGGAATTCCCTGGCAGTTTGTCGACGTGATCGAGGTCGATCCGGCGCGGCGCGTCAAGCTGCGCATCGAGTACGAGCGGCTGGCCGAGATGCACCCCTCCGACCTGGCCGACATTCTCGAGGATCTGGCCCCGGCCGAGCGCGAAGCCGTGTTTACCTCGCTGGACGAAGAGGTGGCCGCCGAAACGCTGGAAGAAGTCGAGCCCAAGCTGCAAAAGGCCCTGCTGGAAAAACTCGACGAGGAAAAAATCGCCGACATTGTCGAGGAGATGGACCCCGGCGCAGCCGCCGACCTGCTGGCCGAGCTGCCCGAGGAGCAGTCGGGAGCCATCCTCGAGGAGATGGAGCCGGAAGAGCGGCAGGAAGTGGAAGAACTGCTCGAGTTCGACGAGGACTCGGCCGCCGGCTGCATGACCACCGACTTCGTTTCGCTGGGAATGGAGACAACCGTGGCCCAGGCCGTGCAGGCGCTGTGCGGCTTCGACGGCGATCCGGAGAGCGTGACCGCGGTCTACCTGCTGGACGAAAAAAACGTGCTGCGCGGCGCAATTTCGCTGGCGCGGCTGGTGATGGCGCAGCCGGAGACGCGGCTGGCCGTGCTCGCCGAACCGCGCGTCCTCTCCTGCCCCGCCGACCTGCACCAGAACGATCTGGCCGAATTGTTCGATAAATACAATCTGCACGCGCTGCCGGTCGTCGACACCCAGGGCCGCATGGTGGGCGAGGTGCAGGCCGACCACGTGATCGCCTTCCTGCGCGAAAAGCTCTGATCTGGCCTGGCCGCATCGCCTTTCGAAATGCGCCCGCCAGGCCTCTTGTGTGCAGAAGGACTCAACTAAATTCCGCCCGCCTGGTTAATCTGGAATAAAATGGCTGGAAATATCCGGATTTGTGAAAGAATCAGGTATGATGCAGTTTCCTAAAATCATTCAGGGTGGCATGGGTGTGGGCGTCTCCAACTGGCGCCTGGCCAATGCCGTCTCGAAACTCGGCCAGCTCGGCGTGGTTTCCGGCACGGCGCTCGACTCCCTTTTTGTGCGCCGTCTCGCCGACGGCGACGAAGGCGGACACCTGCGCCGCGGACTCGATGCGTTTCCCTTTCCCGAGATGGCCCGGCGCATCTGGCAAGAGTACTTCGTTCCCGGCGGCAAGCCTCCCGAAACGGCGTACCCGACCATCCCCATGCACCAGCGGCTGGAGCCGCGCAAGCTCGTCGAACTGTGCATGGTGAGCAACTTTGTCGAGGTTTTCCTGGCCAGGGAAGGCCACAAGAACCCGGTGGGCATCAACTTTCTCGAGAAGGTGCAGATGCCGCATCTGTCGTCGATCTATGGCGCGATGCTGGCCGGCGTGGGCTATGTGCTGATGGGCGCCGGCATTCCGCTGCACATTCCCGGCGTGCTCGACGCTTTGGCCATGCAGCGCCCGGCGGAGTACAAGCTGAGCGTGACCGGCGCGGCGCAAGGGCAGGATACGGCCATGCAATTCGATCCGGCCGACTATGCGGAGGGTCCGCTGCCGCTGCTTGATCGTCCGAGCTTCCTGGCCATTGTTTCTTCCAACACCCTGGCCACCACCATGCTGCGCCGGGCCAGCGGACGCGTGGACGGATTCGTCATCGAGACTCCGATCGCCGGCGGGCACAACGCGCCGCCGCGCGGCAAGCTCCAGCTCAACGAAGCAGGAGAACCCATCTACGGCGAGCGGGACCGGGTGAACATCCCCGAGATGCGGGCGATGGGCGTTCCCTTCTGGCTGGCCGGAGGCTATGGCAACGCGGCCAAGGTGCGCGAGGCGCTCGACCAGGGCGCGGCGGGCGTGCAGGTTGGCACGGCCTTCGCGTTCACTCAGGAGTCTGGCCTGCGCGCCGATCTGAAAAACACGCTTCTGGCCCAGGCGGTGGCCGGAACGGGCGACGTGTTCACCGATCCGCTGGCCTCGCCGACGGGGTTCCCGTTCAAGGTGGCGCAGTTGCAAGGCTCGTATTCCGACGCCGAGGTGGCCGCGAGGCGAACCCGGGTCTGCGATCTGGGCTATCTGCGCGAGCCGTATGCCGCGCCCGACGGCAAAATCGGCTACCGCTGCGCGGCCGAGCCGGTGGCCAACTACCTGGCCAAGGGCGGCAAGCTCGAGGAAACGGTAGGGCGCAAGTGCCTGTGCAATGCGCTGATGTCCAACGTCGGCTATGCGCAGATTCGCAAGGCGGAGCCGGTCGAGCCGGCCCTGGTCACCGTGGGCGACGACCTGAATACGGTGGCGCAATTCCTGGCGCCGGGCCAATCGTCCTACAGCGCCGCGGACGTGGTTGCGTCGCTGCTGAGCCTGAGCGAAAGCCGGATTGCCGAGCCCGATTCGGCCGCCGAGCCGGTTTTTGCCGCCGAACCTGTCCTGGCCACCGCGTAAACGCAAGCCGGGTCAAACTGGTTCATTCGAACAACAAGGGTGGATCGTTCCTCGCGGAAAGATCCACCCTTTTTGCATCTGCGAAAGATTTATTCGGTTTTGCTCCCCGGCACGGGCGCGGCTCCGGGTCCGCCCACGCGGAAGACCTTGGGAACCCGCTCGGCGGGCGCCGGCAGCGCCGGAAAGGCCGCGTGCGGCTCGGTCTGGTACCAGAAAGCCGTGGTGTAAAAATCGTCCGAGCGGTGGTTGGCGTGGCCGTGCTCCATGGTCACGCGAATCGACTTCTCAAAAGTGATGGGGCTCTCCAGGTGCCAGCGGTAGAGGCAATAGCGGCCGCCGATGCGCTCCGGATCGACAATATACGGCGCGCCATTGTGCTGGTAGCCAAACGGCTGGCCGCCAAAATCCCAGGCGCCGTTGTAGTAGTCCTCGGTTCCCGTGCCGTTGATGGTCGGCAGCGGATCGCCGTCGATGAAGATCATGTCGTCGCCCTCGCCGAACCATTCGTCCTGGTTCTGCTCCACGGCGTGGGTGACGCCCACAAAATGCCCGCGGCCCTCGGCCTCCAGAAAAACATAGTTGTCCGCGCCGTTCAGGTTCTTGCGGTCGCCCACCGGATTGTCCCAGTTGTTCATCCAGTTGTCGGTCCAGCCCTTGCAGGGCGCGGCCTGGCGATACTGCGCGTGGAAGCGTCCCACATCGGCCGGCAGGCTGGGCAGCGTGACGTAGTCGACGGCAAAGTAGAGATTGTCGGTGCGGGCCTTGCCTTCGTTGGTCACGGTCAGCCGCGCCGAGCTGGAAAACGGCATTTCAAAATACGCGTTGAGCGCCTTCATCGGCGCCACCGCCAACAGGGCGGACTGGTAGGTGTAATATTCGCCCAGCCCCAGGCCGAAAAAGTCGCCGATGGGCACTTCGACCGAGGGCGTGCTCTCGCCGTCCCACCAGGCGCGCAGAACCAGATTCTTCAGATGCATCGGGTCGCGGGAGTTGATGGTGAACCACAGGTGGGTCACCGCCCCGGCCCCGCTGACCTCAAGCAGCGTGGCCGTCTGGCCCGCTTCCACGGCCACCGCGTCGCCGTTGCCGCCCGTTCGGTCCCAACTGGAGGAGCGGCGGGTTTTGTAGTTGCGCAGACGGGCCAGCGCGAAGAGTTCCTCGGGCGCGGCCGGCTCCGGTGCGGCGGGCGGAGTGACGGATGCGGATTTTTTGGTTTCGCCGGCTGCGGCTCCGGCGGCGCTCAGGCTCAGCAGCGCGGCGGCGGAGCCGATGGTTCCCAACAGCTTGCGTCGTGCAAGAAAACTTTCAGGGGTGCCAGATGGTTGCATGTGTTTTTTCCTCCAAGGCCAAGGCTGAAAAGCTGTGACAACGTAGTGTAATCCCGCGCGCCGGCAGCCTTCATTGGCCATGCGGAGAAGGAAGCGCTCTTACCGTTTGCGCTCCTTCAGATGGTGGCTGTCGGCGGCCTTCAGCGTCATTCCATACAGAGACTTGAACTGCTCGATCTCCTTCAGCGTCTTCTCCGAGAACGGCGCCTTGCCTTCGAAGGCGTGCAGCACAATCCCCTCCAACAGATCGCCGAGGGTCATTTCTTTCAGCTCGGCGACGGCCTTGAGCACCTTCAACAGGCGTTTTTCCATCCGCACGCCGGTCTGGACGCGCTCGACTTCAACGGCTTCGCGGTTCTGCTGTTCCTGGACCATGGTTTCCTCCTGTTACATTTATACCAATGTACCCAGGTAATTATGCCTTGTCAACTCTCTTTTCCGGGATCGTTGCGCCTTTGCGGCGGGCGGGGTTCTCGCACCCCCGCCCGGCCTGTTATGGTCAGTGAGGAAATCAAGATGAATCCTCCTTAGGAAGTCGCGGGCATGGGCAAGCGTTGGCGAATCCGGATACTTCTGTTTCTGGCCGTTCTCGGTCCTGGATTCATCACTGCCAATGTCGATAACGACTCCGGCGGCATCCTCACCTATTCCCAGGCCGGCGCGCAATACGGCTACACCCTGCTGTGGACCATCCTTCCCATCACCATCGCCCTGATCGTGGTCCAGGAGATGTGCGCCCGCATGGGCGTGGTCACCGGCAAGGGGCTCAGCGACCTCATCCGCGAGGAGTTCGGGCTGCGGCTCACCTTTGTGCTCATGGTGCTGCTGGTGGTGGTCAACTACACCAACGTGGTCACCGAGTTCATCGGCATCGCCGGATCGATGCACCTCTTCCACATCTCCAAGTTCTTCAGCGTGCCCTTTTGCGCCGCGCTGGTCTGGTACATGGTGGTGCGGGGCAGCTACAAGAGCACGGAAAAAATCTTCATCGTCGCCTCCCTGGTCTATATCTGCTACATCTTCGCCGGCGTGCTCTCCCAGCCCAGTTGGCACGATGCGCTGCTGGCCACCGTTCAGCTCCCGGCCAAGTCGGTGTGGAGCGACAAGGCCTATATGTACATGGCCATCGGCGTGGTGGGCACCACCATCGCCCCGTGGATGCAGTTCTACCTGCAATCGTCAATCGTGGAAAAAGGCATTCGCGTCAAGGATTACGCGGCCTCGCGGCTCGACGTAATCGTGGGCAGCCTGTTCACCGACATTGTGGCCTGGTTCATCATCGTGGCCTGCGCGGCCACGCTTTTCGTGCATGGAATGGGCGCCATCCAGGTAGCCTCCGACGCGGCCGAGGCCATGCGTCCGCTGGCCGGCGACTACGCCTTCATCCTCTTCGCCTTCGGGCTCTTCAACGCCTCGCTCTTCGCGGCCTCCATCTTGCCCATCTCCACCGCCTACACGGTCTGCGAAGGCCTCGGCTTCGAGTCGGGCGTGGACAAGAGCTTCAAGGAAGCGCCCTTCTTCTACTGGCTCTATTCGCTGCTGATCGTGGGCGGCGCGGCAACCGTGCTCCTGCTGCCCGACGCGCAGCTGATCAACGTGGCCATCCTCTCCCAGGTGCTCAACGGCGTCCTGCTCCCGGTGGTCATCATCCTCATGCTCATGCTCATCAACCGCACCGACCTGATGGGCGAGCACAAGAACTCCCGCCTGTGGAACGTCATCGCCTGGGGCACCAGCATCATCGTCATCGGCATGACGCTAGTCATGCTCTGGGGCATGATGCCGGGGCATTGAGGAACCTCGGATTGGGTCGCTGCTTTGAAAGGGCACGGCTTCAGTCGTGCCGCAAGCCGCAAACAGAATCAACGAGGCTGGGTGCCGTTCACCCGTTCGGAGAGAGTGCTGCGCGGGACGCCCAGGGCGCGCTGCTTCTGTGATGGCAACGCCGCGTGGGTCGCCCTCCTCATCGAGGCGTTTCAGCCCCTTGTGGCGGAAAGATCGAATCGCGAGCAAGCGTAATGCGTAGCGTAACGGAGGTAAAGTGGGCGATTGGTCGGATGCTTGATGCCGATCCTTGCCGCTCTGCCGGAGCGACAGGCTCACCGCAGCGGTTTGCCGATTAATTCCCCAGTGCGCGTAGAATGAAAATATGCAGATCGATCCCGGCCTCTGTCAGGGATGTAACCGGTCCGTGACACCGGGTACCCCCCTCCCCCCCCCTCCGCGAAAATCGCAAAAACTAGTATAACTTCAATATAATCAATCGGATGCAGCGATTCATGGTCGCGATTCATGCTCCATAACCTATTTATAATCAATCGCTTAACAGATCGACAAGCCCCGATTTAGTGCCTGGATTCCTTCCTTCATCCCACGAAAACCGGCCCTCCTGGGCCGGGCGTTCCATTCTTCGCTCTTCTGCTGACGGATGCGTGAGACGGGCTTCGACCCGGCGCATGGCAAGGCCGGCCCCAACGCGGGGGGCCTACAGCAGCTTGCCGGCGGCCAGGTCGCGGATGAGGTTGCGGTCGGCGGCCAGGAACTCGTAGCCGGGCAGGTCTTCGAGTTTGACCCAGCGAAACTGATGGTAGATGTGGTTGACAATCTCGCCGGAGAACTCGTGCACGGCGAAAAACTGCAGATCGACGGCGCCGCCATGGCGATAGTTGTGGCGAACGCGGGTGACGCGCCGGCCGATGACCGCGTGGATGCCGAGTTCTTCTTCCAGCTCGCGGGCCAGCGCCTGCTCCGGACTTTCGCCGGCCTCGATCTTGCCGCCGGGAAACTCCCACTGCATCGCCATCGGCTGGTCCGGACGGCGCTGGCCGATCAGGACCTCGCCGCCACGCACAATAAGCGCGGCCGCGACGAGCCGCAAGGCCGGCCCGGCGCGGCGCATGTTGGAGTTTGGAGCGCCATCTTCCACCCTTTTAGTGTAAACGCACCAAAACAAATGCAGAAATGCGCGCTTTGACGCCGCCAAAGCCGCGCGGAATCCGCAACCGGAAGAAAAACTCGCCGGCTTCCCGCGGAACCTGGGGTCGAAGGAAACAGGCTCTCCGGTCCGCCGCGTCTCTAAAGGAGCGCGGCGCGCTTGCCGAAGAGCGCGGCGCCAATGCGGATGCGGGTGGCGCCTTCTTCAATGGCCAGCGGAAAATCGCCGCTCATGCCCATCGAAAGCACCTCGAGCGAGAGCCGGGGATACGCGGCGGCCCAGCGGTCGCGCCAGGCCCGCAAAGCGCGGAAGCAGGCGCGCGTCTCGTCCTCCGGCACGCCCAGGGGAGCGATGGTCATCAGCCCGCGAAGTTCCAGATGCGCCAGATCCGGCAGACGCTCCAGCAGTTGGGCCGCCTCCGCGGAGTGCGGATCGAGGCCGGCCTTGGTCTCCTCGGCGCTGAGCTTGACCTCGATCAAAATCGGCAGCCGTTTGGCGCACTTGCCCGCGGCTTCGTTCAGCCGCTCGGCCAGGCGCGGCGAATCGACCGAATCGATCCCGTCGAAAAGCTCCACGGCGCGAGCCGCCTTGTTCGATTGCAGGTGGCCGATGAGATGCACGCGGACGAGGCTTGCCGCGTCCTGCCGCAGCCCATCGAGCTCCGGCGCCTTGGCGGCAAACTCCTGCACGCGATTCTCGCCGAAGAGCGCAAGTCCCAATGCCGCGGCCTCGGCCAGCGTACGGGCCGGGTAGGTCTTCGAGACCGCCATCAGCTCCACGGAATCGCGCCCGCGCCCGGCCTTGCGGCAGGCCCGCGCGATGGCCTCCTCCAGCCCTTCGAGATGTTCTGCCAGCGCCGTCATGGTCCGCCCGTCCGCCTCGGATGAAACAATCGCTCGTTGAGGCCCGTGGACTCCCGCCGCGCCGCAAAAACAATAGCGGGACGAGGGTGGCGCGCCCGGCCTTCCTGCCAACTCAGTGGCCATGCTCTTCGAGAAACTTCTCCGCCTCCAGCGCCGCCATGCAACCCGACCCAGCCGCCGTAATCGCCTGCCGGTACCGCCTGTCCTGCACGTCGCCGCAGGCAAAGACGCCCGGCACAACCTTGCCGTTCAGCGTCGTCAGCACGTTGCCCGTGGTGCGGATGTAGCCGTCCTCGTCCAGATCGATCTGGCCCGCGAACATCTTGGCGTTAGGCTCGTGGCCAATGCCGAGAAAGAGCCCGCTGACGGGCAAAACGCTCTCCGCGCCGTTGCTGACGTCGCGCAGGCGCAAGCCCTTCACCTCCTGCTCGTCCCCGCCCAGCACCTCTTCGACCACGGTGTTGGTGCGCAGTTCGATGTTGGGATGGGCGATGGCGCGATCGAGCATGATCTTCGAGGCGCGGAAGGCCTCGCGGCGATGCAGCAGCGTGACCTTGCTGGCAAAACGCGTCAGAAAAAGCGCCTCTTCCATCGCCGAGTCGCCGCCGCCCACCACGGCAATCTCCTTGCCGCGGAAAAAGAAGCCGTCGCAGGTGGCGCAACTGGAGACGCCGTGGCCGATCAGAGCCTGCTCGCTGGGCAAGCCCAGCCAGCGCGCGCTGGCGCCCGAGGCCACAATCAGCGTGCGCGTGCAGATCTCCCCGGCCGAGGTGTGCAGCCGGATGGGATGAGCGCCCAGCTCGACCCCGCTCAGATGCGCAAGCTGAAACTCGGCGCCAAAGCGCGCGGCCTGCTTCTTCATGTTGTCGATCAGTTCCGGGCCCTGGATGCCCTCCGGCCAGCCGGGAAAGTTCTCCACCAGCGTGGTGATGGAGAGCTGGCCGCCAGGCTCGTGGCCTTCCAGAACCAGCGGTTTGAGGCCGGCGCGGCCGGTGTAGATGGCCGCCGTGAGTCCGGCGCAGCCGGAGCCGAGAATGACGGTGTCGCGAATCTCTGTCATGGGTCTTCCCTGGTTGATTTTAGACGCTGCGGCCGGGCGCAGTTTCACGCCGGGCCGGGCCTCCAACATGAGGCCATTTTCATTATGATGAGCCTCATGGCGAATCTGACTCTAATCTACGGACTGCGGCTGCTCCCCGAGGGCGAAGTCACCGAGATCCAGGACGCGACGCTGAAACTGGCCAACGGACACCAGGCGCACGTGACCATGCACCTCATCGAGGGCTCGCGCGAGGAGATCGAAAAGCAGCTCAAACGCAGCCTCGACGCGTTCTTCGACTTCTACCCGGAGATCTGAGAGCGGGAGTTTGGGGAGCATCTGGGGCGGGCCGGAGAGCCGCGGCGATCGGACGATCCCGCCCGCGCCGAGGCCCGGAGAAGGGCCTGCGTGCGGCTCATGAGCCGATTCCAAACCCTTCTTGGAATTTTCCAAGACGATTCTGCTTCCACTGGTCCGTCAACTGCCGGGAAATCCCCGTCCGGAGGATTTCCCTGTGCCCATTCCTGTCTTTGCCTGGCAGCGCGCCGCGCGAGTTCCCTGCATTGCATGCGCATTTCTGATGCTGGCTCTGGCCGCCAGGGCCGGAGGGCCGAAGTACGTCGCCGGAACCAGCTACTTCGATCCCGCGACGCTTGGGCAGCCCGTCCACTGGGCCGGCGGGCAGGTGAACTACTACGTCGATCAGGGCCCGCTGAACGGCGCGGTCTCCAACCAGCAGGCCACGGCGATGGTGGACGCGGCGGCGGCCTTGTGGAGTGCGGTGCCCACGGCCGGGGTGACTCTGGTAGACAAGGGACCGTTGAACGAAGACGTCAGCGGCGCCAACCTCGTGCTCAGCGGCGCCAACTTCACGGTCGCCAACGAGCAGACGGCTCAGTTGGGCCAGATTGCCCAGCCCGCCGACGTAACGCCGGCGGCGACGAGTTATCCGCTGGGCGTGATCTTCGACGCGGACGGCGCGGTGATCGACGCGCTCTTCGGCCCCGGCGCCAGCCAGCCCACCAGTTGCCAGAACAACGGCGTCTTCGTCTGGCTCGACAACATCCACACGGACGCCACCATCGCCCACGGCATCCTTCTGCTCAACGGCCTGTGCGCCACCAGCGCCAACCTGCTGGAGATGATGAGCTTTGAGCTGGAACGGGCCTTCGGGCGCGTTCTGGGCCTGGATTTCGCGCAGGTGAATCCCGGCGCGCTCGAGAACGGCGAAAGCGGCGGCACGCTGGGCTGGCCGGTGATGCAGCCCCTCAGCGGCGTCTGCGGCCCCGGCGGCGGCGCGTGCATTCCCAACCCCGCAACCCTGCGCTACGACGATATCGCGGCCCTCAACCGCATCTATCCCATCACCGCGCAAAACCTGGCCGGCTTTCCCGGCAAGCAGATCACCGCGGCCAATACGGTTTCGATCCAGGGAACCCTCGCTTTCAGGACCGGCGAGGGAATGCAGGGCGTGAACGTGGTGGCGCGACCGCTGGACGCGGCGGGCAACCCGCTTTACCAGTACACGGCGACCTTCGTCTCCGGCGGGTATTTCAACGGCAACCACGGCAATCCGGTGACCGGCTGGACCGACGCGAACGGGAATCCGCTCGCGATGTGGGGTTCGAGCGACGCGGCGCGGCAGGGCTTCTTCGACCTGAGCGGAATGCCGCTGCCGCCGGGCGCGGCGACGGCCGACTACCAGGTCAGCTTCGAGGCGATCGATCCTCGCTACATCCTGACCGACTCGGTCGGGCCGTATCTCGACGGCCAGGTCGGCCCGTCGGGCAGCTTGCAGACCATCACGGTGCCGGGATTGGCGGCGGGCAGCGCGCAAACGCTCACGGTGAATGTGGCCGACTCGGCGGCGGGCGGAGAAAACGCGATCGGCTCCCCCGCCGAGCCGCGCGCCCTGCCGGCCAGCGGCATGTGGTGCGGGCGGCTGAGCCAGGTGGGCCAGGGCGACTGGTTCAGCTTCCCGGTGCGTGGCGGGCGCACCTTCACCGTGGTGACGCAGGCGCTGGACGAGAGCGGCGCGCCGACGGAAGCCAAGGCCATGCCGGCCCTGGGCGTCTGGGACGCCTTCGATCCGGCGGGCGCCTCGCCGGTGGGCGCGGGCCCGGGGATGAATGGCTTGGCGACGGGCGAAAGCTGGCTGCGGGTGACTTCGTCGGGCGCCGACCAGGTGCGCATCGGCATCGCCGACCAGCGCGGCGACGGCCGGCCGGACTACGCCTACAACGGCTGGGTGCTCTACGCGGACACGGTGCAGCCGCGGCGGCTGCCGGCCTCAGGAGGCCCGATCGTCATTCACGGCATGGGCTTTCGCCTGGCCGACACGGTGCTGGTGGGCGGGCAGGCGGCGACGGTGGTGAGCATCTCGCCCAATGAGATCGCGGCCATTGCGCCGCCGACCGCCAGCGGAGTCGCCGGCTCGGTGGACGTGGAGGTGGACGATCTGCCCGCCTTCTACGCGGCGGGCATCGTCTCCGGCGGCGTCAGCTACGACTCCGGAACGGGCGACGCGCTGACGCTGCTCACCGCCCCCGCGAGCACGGTGCCGATCGGCGTACCCATTCCGTTTTCGGTGACCGCGCTGGGACCGGACCTGAACCCGGCGGGCGGAGTCACCGTGATCTATACCGTCGTCAGCGGAACGGCCGCGCTCTCCTGCGGCCTGCACGCCTGCCCGGTGACCGCAAGCGGCGACGGACGCGCCACGATGAATGTGACCGCGGCGGACGGCAACTGGTCGGTCGTCACGGCATCGCTGACCAACGGCTCGACGGTTCAGACCGAGTTCAGCGGCGGCGCTCCCCCGGTGCTGGCGGCGCTGACGCCGCAGCTTTCGCTGGCCGCGGGCGCCACCGCGACCTGGACGGCGCAGGCGCTGGTGCTCAACAACGGCGTTCCCATGGCCGGGCAGGCGGTGGCCTGGCAAACCTCGGAAAGCGGCATCGCTTCCCTCGGCAGCACGGCCGCCATCACCAATTCGAGCGGCATCGCCGCGCAGACGCTCACCGCCGGGCCCTTGACGGAGGGCCAGCAGGCCACCATCAACGCCTGCCTGAACGGCACCAGCCAGTGCGTCGCCTTCACCGCCTTCGGCGCGCGACCGGAATACGCGCTTCTGAAAGCCGTCTCCGGCGCAACGCAGAGCCTCTCGCTCCAGTCCACGCCCAGCCAGATCGTGCTGCGGCTGCTCGACATGGACGGCAACCCCATGGCCGGCGGCACGGTATCGCTCTACCAGGCGCTCTATGCGTGGACGCCGCCCTGCCCGCCGCACGGGCTGTGCGCGCCGGCTCCGCTGCTGGCCACGCAGACGGCCACGGCCACCTCGGCGCTGGACGGAACGGTCACCTTTACCCCCGCCTCGCTGCCCGGCGTGGCCACCAATCTGGTTGCACTGGCCGCCAGCGGCAACACCGCCACGGTGAACATCGCGATCGAGCAGCATCCATGAGGCGGTTTCCAGCTTCTAGCCAGGAACCGGGAGCGAAACGTCGCGGCAAGAAAACTCCGTGCCCCATCCATGCGAGTTTTTTCTGTCGCATGGGCGCGGAACCACGCACCCCCAGCCGGTCGAGTAAACTGGTAGTGCGATGCTCGACTTGGGATTTGTCCGGGGCAACCTGGAATTGGTGGAAGACAAACTGCGCGCGCGCGCGGCCGACCCGGCTGCGCTGCTGGGCGATTTTCGCGCCCTCGACCAACGCCGGCGCGAGGCCATCACAACGGCCGAACGGCTGAAGGCTCGCCGTAACGAGTTGAGCCAGCAGGTGGGGACGCTGAAAAAGGCCGGCCAGGACGCCACGGCGGTGATGGACGAAACCCGCGCCCTGAAAGACAAGCTGGACGAACTGGACCGAACCGCCGCCTCTCTCGACGAAGAACTGCGCCGCGTGCTGGCGCGGATTCCCAACCTCACGCGCGACGAGGTTCCGACGGGAAAATCCGAAACCGACAACCTCACCGTAAAAACCTGGGGCGAGAAGCCCGTCTTCGCTTTCGAGCCCAAGCCGCACTGGGAGCTGGGCGAGGCGCTGGGCATTCTCGACCTGGAGCGCGCGGCCAAGCTGAGCGGCGCGCGCTTCGCGGTGTACATGGGCGCGGGCGCGCGGCTGGAGCGGGCGCTGATCGGCTTCATGCTCGACCTGCACACCCAGAAGCACGGCTACACCGAAGTGCTGCCGCCCTTCATGGTCAATTCGAAGAGCCTCTTCGGCACCGGGCAGTTGCCCAAGTTTGCCGAGGACCTCTTCCGCTGCTCGGATGCCGACGCCGAGGCCGTCGCCCGCGGCGAGTTCAAGGACGCGGACCACTGGCTGATTCCCACCGCCGAGGTTCCGGTGACCAACCTTTACCGCGACGAGATTCTGGACGAGGCGCGACTGCCCATCCGTCTGACGGCCTACACGCCCTGCTTCCGCGCCGAAGCCGGAGCGGCCGGCAAGGACACGCGGGGCATTATTCGCCAGCATCAGTTCCAAAAGGTGGAGTTGGTCAAGTTCACCCGGCCCGAGGACTCGGAAACCGAGCACGAGCGGCTGACCCGCGACGCGGAAGAGATTCTGGAGACGCTCGGCTTGCCCTACCGCCGCATGTTGCTTTGCACCGGCGACACCGGCTTCTCCTCGGCCAAGACCTACGATCTCGAGGTCTGGCTGCCGGGGCAGCAGCTTTACCGCGAGATTTCCTCCTGCTCGAACTTCGACGCCTTCCAGGCGCGGCGGGCCAATATCCGCTACCGGCCGGGCGGCAAGGGCAAGCCGGAGTTTGTGCACACCATCAACGGCAGCGGCCTGGCCGTGGGCCGCACCTGGCTGGCGATCCTGGAAAACTACCAGCAGGCCGACGGCACGGTGCTGATTCCAACCGCCCTCAGGCCCTACATGGGCGGGCTGGACAGAATCGCAAGGGAGTCCTGATCGTGAGTGAACCATTGAGCCCAGGCCAGGCGGCTGCGCAGCCCAGGCCCGGCGTCAAGCAGCTTTTGAAGAGTTATTTCTACTGGACCTATCCCCGCGGCTGCGTCCACTATGACGTGATGGTGACGATGATTCTGCTGTTCATCTTCATCACCCCGCATCTGTGGGATTTCGGCGACAAGCCGTCGGCGATCGCCGGTCCCGCGCACCCCATCCAGGTGACCGGCAACGACGGGCACGGGCTCATCGTCACGGTGCAGGCCTCGGACGTGAACGTTCCCGCGGGCGCCTCGAACCAGGTGGTCAAGAAGGCGCTGCGCAAGGCCATCGAACCGGTCACCGGCGACGCTGTCTTTGTGGAGCGGTGGGAGACCTTCCCCGATGCCCAGGGAAATCTCGCCTGGCGGGTCTGGGCGCACCGCTAAGTCGATTTATTCGCTTCCATCCGGCACACTCGCGCATCCAATAGGGTAAGGAAATCTATGCGACTGGGATTCAAGCTGCTCTTTGCCGCGTCCATCGCGCTCGCCCTGCTGCCGGGACGCGCTGCCTTTGCCGCCCCCGCCGACGAAAAGGAACTGGAGCGCGTGCTGCACCGCCTGGACGTGGCGGCCAACAACTTCCGCTCCACCTCGGCCGACTTCGAGTTCGACTCCGTTGAAACCGACCCGGTGCCCGACAAGGACGTGCAAAAGGGCACGGTGTATTACGAGCGGAACGGCTCTGCCTTCCGCATGGCGGCGCACATCAAAGAAGTCAACGGCAAGCCGGTTCCCAAGGTGCTCACCTACTCCGGCGGGGTCATCAAGCTCTACGAAAAGCTGCCCAACCAGGTGACCACTCTGAACAAGCTGAGCCAGTACGGAAGCTGGTTCATGCTGGGCTTCGGCGCCAGCGGCAAGGATCTGGCCGCCAGGTGGGAGATCAAGTACCTGGGCCCGGAAACCCTGGACGGCGTGAAAACCGAGAAGCTGGAACTGGTGGCCAAGGACCCGGCGGTGCGGAAGAACGTGCGCATGGTGACCATCTGGGTGGATCTGGACAAGGGCGTGACGCTGAAGCAGGTCTTCGACCAGGGCCCGAGCACTTACCGGGTGAACGTGTACTTCAACGTGAAGGTCAATCAGCCCTTGCCCGCCGAGGTCTTTACCTTCGAGACCGATCGCCAGACGCAGTTCATCAACCGGTAAAGCGCAAGCCCGCCCCCGGCAAAGAGGATGGGAAAGCACTCCAGCGTGTAGCGCGCCTCCGGGGCCTCCACGGTCGTCAGAAGGGCGCTGCGCAGCAGGATGTAGGCCAGCATCCAGGGCCAGAAGCGCGGGCGCAGGCAAAGGCCGGCAAACCCCAGCAGCAGGAACAGGGCGTTCAGCCCGGCGTAGGCCCAACTCAAACGGGTCTCGGCGCGGTGATGCGCGTAGACCCACCAGTCGAGATCGATGGGCAGGTTTTCCACGCGCGGCCGCAACCACATGTCGGCCATCCGGCCCAGCGGCAGCCAAAGGAAAAAACGGAGCGGATGGGCGACGATGCGCTCCTGCGCCAAACGGGCAAAGCGCGCATCCAGAGCCGGCGTCAAATCCATCCCGCTGCTGTTGTAATCGGCGGCCAGCGCGGCGGTTTCAGCGTACTGCGCGGACGAGTCGAAGGCCCGGCTGGGCAGTTTGGTCAAATCCAGCGGCGCGCCCGGCACATTCCAGTAAATGTCGTAGGTGGAAACGAAATCCAGGCACCAGCTCTCCACCCAACGGATCCATCCCGCGTGCGTGTCCTCGCCGGGATCGGTGGCGTAGCGCGGCGCCAGCGGCTCGAAGACGTGGAAGACCCGCCAGTTGCGGCCTGTCCACGCGGCGAAGGGCGCCAGCGCCAGCAGAATGCAAACCAGGGCCATGCGGGCGAAGTGCGGGGCCTTGCCATCTGCGGATTGCTTGCTGGCATCGAGAAGGCGCGACTTCCTCCGCGCCGCCAGGGCGGGGAGAACCAGCGCTGGCGCCAGCGCGACGGCGACCAGGGCGCCGTCGGGCCGCAGCAGCGCCGCAAAGCAGACCGCGAAGGTAAACAGCAGCGCGCTGGGCCATGCCGGCCGGGCATGAAAGCGGGCCACAGACCAGAGCGCCAGGGCGATGGCGAAGAGCGTGGGCGTCTCGGTGAGCGGAGCCGCCGCATAGATGGCCGTGAAGGGGCAGAGCGCCGCCAGCCACAGCGTGCAAAGCGCCGCGCCGGAGCTGAACCGGGAAGGCGCGATGCGGCGGGCGAAGTCGGCCAGCAGCAGACAGCCGCACAACTCCAGCGCTATCTGCATCCAGGTTGCCGCGGCATAGTTCTCGATGCCGAAGATGCTGAAACAGAAAGCGAGAAAGAGCGGATAGCCGGGCAGGCGGATGAGCGTGGGATAGGTTTCGCCGCCGCCGACCGTGAGCGCATAGCGGCCGTGCAGCAGCAGGTTTTTGGCTAGGCCGCCATAGATCAGCGTGTCGCCGTTGACCTGAAAGAATTCCTTGAGCATCCACAGGCGCAAGGCGAGGCCCGCGGCGAGGGCCGGCAGAACGGGCAGCGCGCGGCGCAGGCCGGCAAAACACCGGCTCCGCGCCGTCCATTGACTCTCGAAGGCAGCTTCCATACGATTCGTACTGTATAGCGTAGCCCGTTTTCGCGGTCTTCGCGTTTAGGATGAAGAAGACCGGCCATGCCAGATCAACAGATTTTTTTCGATCCGCAAAGAAAACGCTGGAAGCGCCTGCGCCGCATCCTGGATGTGGCGGCCGTGGCTTCCACGCTGGTTCTGGCTGGATTCATCTTCAATGTGCTGCGCAATCAGCACTTGCCGGAACTGCTGCTGCCCACGCCAAAGCACAATTACAAGGCCTTGCCCGAACGGGCTCCGGCGGCGCGCGGCGCCAAGGAACCGCGGCCTGCGCGCCGCAATACCGGCCGCAAGCCCTCCGAGATCCCCTTCAACACCGGTGAAGGTTTGCGCGCGGCCTACTACGTGCAGGACGACGCGGCCAGCTACTCCTCGCTCAAGGAGCATGTTCACCAGATCGACATGCTCTTCCCGGAGTGGCTGCACGTGAACGCGCCTCTGGGACGGCTGATGGCCACCACCGGCGACAACCGCGAGTATCCGGTGGTGGATGGCGCGACGGTGCACGATCCCGACGAATTGAACCGGGTCAAGCGCGTCATCCAGGGGGCCAAGGAAGACACGGAAATCTTTCCCCACCTGACCAGCTACAACCCGCACACGCAGAGCTTTGACACGAGCATCGGCAGCGTGATTACGGACGTAAACAAGCGCACCGTATTGCGCCGCGAGATCGTCCGCTTTTTGACCGCGTTCAAAGGCTCCAAGGGCGAGTGGATGTATCCCGGCCTTTCGCTGGACATCGAAAACCTGCCCGACGATGCGCAGCCGGCCTACATGAGCTTCATCCAGGAGCTCTACGCGGAGATGCATCCGCTGAACTTGAGGCTCTACGTGAACACGCCGGCCGCAACCGAGGACAGCGACCTGAAGCTCATCGCGGCCAACTCCGACGGCATCCTGCTGATGAACTACGACGAGCACGAGGTAGACAGCCAGCCGGGTCCCATCGCCAGCCAGGAGTGGTTCGTCAACAACCTGCGCCGGGCCATGAAGGTGGTGCCCAAGGAAAAACTGATCTGCGCGCTGGGCAACTACGGCTACGATTGGGCGCTGTCGATTCCCAACCCCAAGGACCGCAGGCATCCCAAGCCGCGCGTGCTCGACACCGAAGTGCTGTCCGTCTCCGAAGCCTGGCAGAACGCCTCCGACGCCGACGCCGACCTGGATCTCGATTACGACACGCTCAATCCCCACTACGAGTACATCGACGAGGACCTGAATCAGCGCCACGTGGTCTGGTTCCTGGATGGAGTGACGCTGCTGAACGAGTTGCGCGCCGCGCGCGGACTGGGCTTGCAGACCTTTGCACTGTGGCGGCTCGGCTCTGAAGACAGCTCGCTGTGGAGCGTGTGGGACAAGCCGAGCAGCCCGGAGTCGCTGCAGGCGCTATCGACCGTGCAGCCCGGACACGATGTGGACACCGAGGGCGACGGCGACATCCTGCGCGTCGTCGGCCTGCCGCATCCCGGCAAGCGCACCGTCTCAGTGGATACCGACGAGCCGGACCCGCGCAAGAAGCTCATCGTGGATGAGCACATGGATGTGTATCCGCGCACCTACACCATCGAGCAGTACGGCTACCATTCCAACCAGGTCGCGCTCTCGTTCGACGACGGCCCCGACCCCAAGTGGACGCCGAAGATTCTGGACATCCTCAAAGAGAAAGGCGTGAAGGGAACCTTCATGCTGATCGGCGCCGAGGCCGCGGAAAATGTCGGCCTGATGAAGCGGATCGTGCGCGAGGGCCACGAGATCGGGAACCATACCTACACGCATCCCGACATCAGCGAAATTCCGCCGCGCCGGCTGGATCTCGAGGTGAAGCTCACGGAGCGGCTCTTCGCCAGCAAACTCGGCATTCAACCCCTCTACTTCCGCCCGCCCTACGATATCGACGAGGAGCCGGACACCGACGACGAGGCTGCGCCGGTGGTGCGCATCCAGCAGGACGGCTTCACCATCATCGGCAACAAGATCGACACCAGCGACTGGGACGAGCATCCGCGCAAAAGCCCGCAGGAGATTGCGCAAACCGTCTTCTACTGGCTCGACCTGATGAAGACCAAGCCGCAGTTCCGCGGCTCCATCATCCTGCTGCACGACGGCGGCGGCGACCGCTCGGCCACCGTGGCCGCGCTGCCCGTTCTCATCGACGCGCTGCGCGCCCACGGCTACACCATCGTGCCCGTCTCCTCGCTGATGGGCAAGACCACCGCCCAGGTGATGCCGAAGCTCACGCCCTACCAGTATCTGCGCGCCCTGCCCGACTCCATCGCCTTCTCCAGCGCGGCCCTGATCGTCAAGTTCATCGTGATGGTCTTCTTCGTCGGCAATATCTTGATGGGCGCGCGCCTGCTTTTCGTGGGCATTCTGGCCGTCGTCGATCGCCTGCGCAAGCCCCACCGCCCGGCCTCGCCCGGCTACAATCCGCGCGTCGCCGTCCTCATCCCCGCCTACAACGAGGAGACGGTGATCGTGCGCACCATCCGTTCCGTGCTCAACTCCGACTACACCAACCTGCACATCGTTGTCATCGACGACGGCTCGCTGGACCGCACCTGCGACGTGGCCCGCGCGGCCTATGCCGCCGAGATCGCCGCCGGCCGCTTGCAGGTGCTCACCAAGCCCAACGGCGGCAAGGCCGCCGCGCTCAACTACGCGCTCGAGCGCCTGAACGAGGAGATTTATGTCGGCATCGACGCCGACACCGTGATCGCCGCCGATGCAATCTCCAAGCTCATTCCCCACTTCGAGGACCCGCGCATCGGCGCCATGGCCGGCAACGCCAAGGTGGGCAACCGCGTGAATCTCTGGACCCGCTGGCAGGCCCTCGAATACATCACCAGCCAGAACTTCGAGCGCCGCGCCCTCGATCTCTTCCACGTGGTCACCGTCGTCCCCGGAGCGATCGGCGCCTGGCGCACCGCGCCCGTGAAGGCCGCCGGCGGCTATCCCCTCAACACCGTGGCCGAAGACGCCGACCTCACCATGAACCTGCTCGAACAGGGCCTGCGCGTGGACTACGAGGACCGCTCGCTGGCCTATACCGAAGCGCCCATCGACGCCAAGGGCCTCATGCGGCAGCGCTTCCGCTGGTCCTTTGGCACGCTGCAAGCCATCTGGAAACACCGCGCCGCCTTCATCCGCAACAAGGCGATGGGACTGTTCGCGCTGCCCAACATTCTTATCTTCCAGATGTTCCTGCCGCTGGTCTCGCCCTTTATCGACATCATGTTCGCGGCCGGCATCGTCAACTACTTCATCGACCGCTACTACCACCCCGAAGCCGCCTCCGCGGCCAGCTTCGAGAAGCTGCTGGCCTACTTCCTCACCTTCATGCTGATCGACTTCGTCACCTCGTCGATCGCCTTCAGCCTGGAGCGCCGGCATCCCGCCAACAAGGGCGACGGCTGGCTGCTCTTCCACATCTGGCTGCAGCGCTTTGCCTATCGCCAGGTCTTCTCGATCGTGCTGTTCAAGACTCTCAAGCGCGCCATCGACGGCAAGCCCTTCAACTGGGACAAGATCCAGCGCACCGCCAAGATGAGCAAAGCGACCGACGCGCTGACTGAAACACCCTAGCGCAGGGGGGGGAATTCCATGCCGCGGCCTGCCCGGCTGCGGTATAGAATTCCCCCATGCAAAACATCGTGTTTGCAACCCTGTGTCTGGCTTTGGCGCTTCCCTGCGCCGCGCAAACGCCTGGCTCCACGGCTCCCGCTGGAGCGAGTTCGCTGGATAAGGTTCTGAGCTTTGAAGGCAGCGCGGCCGGCAGCGCCCCGGCGGGCTGGGGCGGCGGACCGGCCGGAACCATCGCCGTCGACGACAAGATCGTTCACTCCGGCCTGCGGTCGGTGCGCCTGGAGCCCAAGGCGGGCAACTCCGGAACTTTCTCTTCGCTTGCCAAGATGCTTCCCTTGGACTTCTCCGGCGCTTCCATCGAGCTGCGCGGATTCATCCGCACCGAGGACGTGTCAGGCTTCGCCGGACTCTGGATGCGCGAGGACATGGACGGCGAGGCCGTCGAGTTCGACAACATGCACATGCGCCAGGTCAAGGGCTCCACCGATTGGACCGAATACTCGATCTCGCTTCCCGTCCATCCCGGCGCGCAGCAACTCTTCATCGGCTTTCTGGTTTCGGGAACCGGCAAGGCCTGGGTTGACGGTCTCAAGCTGCTGGTAGATGGCAAGCCTGTTTCGGAAGTGCCGAGAACGGTGAATCCTCCCACGGTATTGAACAGCGACCGCCAATTCGACTGCGGCTCGGGCATTACCCTTTCCAGCCTGACGCCCATCCAGATCGAAAACCTCGCAATACTGGGAAAGGCCTGGGGATTCCTGAAGTATGACCATCCCGAAGTCACTTCTGGAAAACATCATTGGGACTACGAACTCTTCCGCATTCTGCCCGCGATTCTTGCTGCGCCCGATCGCGCCGCGGCCAACGCCGCTCTGCTGCATTGGATCGATGGCCTGGGGCCGGTGCAGCCATGCAATCCCTGCGCAACGCTGGACGAAGACAACCTTCAACTTCGCCCCGGCCTGGCCTGGATCGGCGACAGCGCCTTGCTGGGAAGCGATCTGAGCAAGGCCTTGCTCAACATTGAAAAGAACCGGCTGGCCGGCAAACAGTTCTATCTCTCGCTGGCGCCTGGGGCAGGAAATCCAATCTTCGAGCACGAGCTGAGTTACCCCAGGATCAAACTTCCCGATGCGGGCTTCCAGATTCTGGCGCTCTACCGCTTTTGGAACATCGTCGAGTATTGGTATCCCGACCGGGACATCGTCGGCGAAGATTGGGACGGCGTTCTGCGCGAGTTTCTGCCGCGCATCGCTCTGGCCAAATCCACGGAAGACTATCAGCTTGCACTGATGGAACTCATCGGCCAGGTTCACGACACGCATGCCAATCTCTGGAGTTCGCTCCAGGTGAGGCCTCCCACCGGCGCCTGCCGGCTTCCGCTCAACCTGCGCTTCATCGGCCAGAGCGCCGTCGTGTACAGCTTTGCCTCCACGGACGCAGCCGCCGCTGGCTTCAAGGTGGGCGATGTTGTCACGGACCTCGATGGGAAGCCGGTGGACAAGCTGGTCGAGGCCTGGGCGCCGTACTACGCGGACTCCAACCAGGCCGCGCGGCTGCGCGATATCGCGCGCGCGATGACCAACGGCGCGTGCGGGCCGTCCACCGTGGGCATTCGCCGCGGCGCCGACGCCCTCACCGTCAAGACGCAGCGGCTGCCTGTTACAAGCATGACGGCTCTCTCCTACACCCACGACTTGCCGGGAGATGCCTTTCGCCTGCTCAACGACAAGGTGGCTTATCTGAAGCTGTCTTCGGCGAAGGCCGAGGATGTGGAGCACGATCTCGATCTTGCCGCAAAGACCAAAGGCCTCGTTGTCGATATCCGCAACTACCCGCATTGGATCGTCTATGCGCTTGGAGCGCACTTTGTCGAACACCCCACGCAGTTCGCACAATTCACCTTCGCGGACCTGTCGAACCCCGGCGCATTCCATTGGAAGCCTCCCGTCTGGCTTACACCTGCGGCGCCGCACTACGAAGGCAAGATCGTGATTCTGGTTGACGAAACCACGCAGAGCCAGGCCGAGTTCACGACCATGGCCTTTCGAGCTTCGCCCCAGGCCGTGGTCATCGGCAGCACCACCGCCGGAGCCGATGGCGATCTCTCGACCATTCCACTGCCCGGCGGCCTCAGCAGCGCGATCAGCGGGTTGGGGGTCTTCTATCCCGACGGGAGGCCGACCCAGCGGATCGGCATCATTCCCGATAAGACGGTGACGCCGACGATCGAAGGCATTCGGGCCGGGCGGGACGAGTTGCTGGAAGAGGCGGTGCGGCAGATTCTGGGCCCGGATGCGCCTGCCGGCGAAGTGGAAAAGATAGCCAGGCCGTGATCGCCGGCGCTTCCAATTCTTCCCGCCAGCGGCGGCTGGACTAAACTGGAAGGGTTATGGCTATCGCTTCCCTTACCACGCAGATTCAGCCGCGCTCGCCCAAGGGCGGGTTTGTGAATGAGCCTTTTACCGATTTCAAGGCGCCGGAAAACGCCCGCAAGATGCAGGCCGCATTGGAAATGGTCGCTGGCCAACTGGGCCGGGAGTACGACCTGATCGTTGGCGGCGAGCGGCTGAAGACCGAAGGCAAGATTCAGTCGCTGAATCCCGCGCGGCCGGCGCAGATGGTCGGCGTGCATCAAAAGGCCGGGGCGGAACACGCCCAAATGGCCATGGACGCGGCGCTCCACGCGTTCGAATCCTGGAGCCGGGTCTCGGCCGGGGAGCGGGTTTCGCTGCTGCTGGGCGCGGCGGAGATCGTTCGCCAGCGAAAGTTCGAGTTTTGCGCGTGGCTCACCTACGAGGTGGGCAAGAACTGGGCCGAGGCCGACGCCGACGTGGGCGAAACCATCGATTTCCTCGAGTTCTACGCCCGCGAGGCGCTGCGGCTGGCCGCGGCCGCGCCGCCCATCCAGTATCCCGGCGAGCGCGACGAACTGCTTTATCTCCCGCTCGGCGTGGGCGCGGTGATTCCGCCGTGGAACTTCCCTTTCGCCATCATGGCGGGCATGACCGCGGCTGCAATCGTCATGGGAAATACGGTGATTTTGAAGCCCTCGAGCGACGCGCCGACGATCGCGGCCAAGTTCATCGAGGTGCTGGAGGAAGCCGGAATGCCGGGCGGCGTGGTGAACTTTTGCCCCGGCTCCGGCGCGAGCTTTGGCAAGGCCATCGTCGAGCATCCCAAGACGCGCTTCATCTCCTTCACCGGATCGAAGGCCGTGGGACTGGAGATTCACGAGCGCGCCGCCCGCACCCAGCCGGGCCAAATCTGGATCAAGCGGACGATTCTGGAGATGGGCGGCAAGGACTCGATTCTGGTTTGCGCGGATGCCGATCTGGATTTGGCGGTGGAGGGCGTGGTGGCATCGGCCTTCGGATTCAGCGGACAAAAGTGCTCGGCCTGCTCGCGGGCCATTGTTGAAGCGCCGGTCTACGACGTCTTTCTCGAACGGCTGCGGGAGCGGGTGGCGCGGCTGACCGTGGGCGATCCGGCAGCCAACCATAATCTGGGTCCGGTGGTGAACAAGGGGGCCCTGAAGTCGATGCTGACCTATATCGAAACCGGCAAGAACGAAGGCAAGCTGATCTGCGGCGGCGCGGCGCCCGCGAACGAGGGCGGAGGCTACTTTCTTGAGCCGACGGTCTTTGCCGATGTGCCCCCCGATGCGGTGCTTGCCCAGGAAGAAATCTTCGGACCGGTGCTGGCGGTCATCCGGGTTGCCAGCTTCGAGGAGGGTCTGCGGGTAGCCAACAACACCGAGTACGGGCTGACCGGGTCGCTCTACACCTCGGACCACGAAAAGATGAACCACGCCAGCCGCGAATTCCACGTGGGAAATCTCTATTTCAACCGCAAATGCACCGGCGCGATGGTGGGAGCGCACCCTTTCGGCGGCTTCAACATGAGCGGAACGGACTCGAAGGCCGGCGGGCCGGATTATCTGACGCTCTTCAGCCAGGCCAAAAGCGTGGGAGAAACACTGCGTCCTGCGGGCGCTCGCAGGGGTTGACGCAATTTCGGTGGAGCAGCTTCCGCGCCCCAGGTCACAAAACGAGGCCTGGGGCGCTTTGGCGTCGGCCGCGAAAAGCAGCCCTTACCAGCGCACGCCCACGGTCACGGGAAGCACCTCGGTGGTTCCCAGCCCATTGGTCTCGGTGATGCCGGGCGTATTGAGGAAGACATAGCGGGCTTCAGCGAAGAGCTTGGCCTTGCCGTCGCCGTAGAGACTGCCCAGCCGGTGGCTGAACCCCATTCCCAGATTCACGCCGCCCTGGTTGGACGAAAAGTGACCCACCACCACGTTTTCAGTCCCCACTTCGCAGAAGTAGTAGCACTCCTCCACCTCTTCCGGATCGGTAAAGCTGGTGACCTTGCGGTAGAAGCCGCCGCCGCCGGTGAAGTAAACACTGTTTGCATGCTTGGGCAGCAGGTCGATGACCGGATCGAGGGTGAGCGACCAGATGTGGGCATGACCGCCCTGCGAACCGGCATCGGCAATCAGCGCGCCGGGCAGCTTGTCGTCCATGAACTGGTACTCGGCCAGCAGCGAAACGCGCTTGGAGAAGTGCAGCCCGGCGCCTACGGTGAAGTTGCCGCCCCAGGTGAGAAAGGGGGTGTCGTTGCCCACGGGAGCGTTGAAGCCGCCACCAGCCTCGAAGGCGAAGTTGCTGGAGACCGCGTGCTTCCAGCCCTGCTCCTGCTGCCCCGCTGCCGCTCCCGAACCGCCGGCAGAGGGCGCCGCGGGCAGAGCCGCGCCGCCGCCGAAACCGTCATCGGCCACAAGCTGATATGCGGAGGAACTGGATTCGTTGGCGGCAAAGGTAGACTGGGCGTTCGCTGAAGCTGCGGCGACCATCGCCGCGGCTCCAAGGAGGACGACTCGCCGCATCCGCGGCATCCAACTGGAAGATGACATGTCTGGACCTCGAAAGTGGAATGTAATTTTGCTTGCATCCGGAAGTCATGCAGCGCTCCGGATGGTTCATTAGACACCGAATCTGGAGGCAAGTTGCGCTCTCTGGGTGGATTGATGGGAAAGAGCGGTCGATTCCCACCTGTTTGGGCTGTGCCACTATGGTATATTGGTGCCACCAATAGGCATAGGTGGGAAAATGGAAGTTGTGCAACTGAGAGCCCGTACCCGATTGAGCGAAAAGGGACGTGTTGTGATCCCAGCGGCCATGCGCGAGGCGCTGGGGATGGAAACCGGCGGCGTATTGGACCTGCGGGTGGTGGACGGCGAACTGCGCATCGCGACGATGAGGGGCCGCATCCGGCGAGCCCAGGAGTGCGTGCGGGAGTTCGTGAAGCCTGGGGTCCTGCTCTCGGAGGAATTGAGCGCGGAACGGCGCCGGGCGGCCAAGTATGAATGAGGTTGTGCTGGATGCCTCCGCCATTCTGGCCCTTCTGCAGCAGGAACCGGGCGCGGAAAAGCTCACGGACGATGTTCTGGATCGGGCCGTGGCCAGCACGGTGACGCTGGCCGAGGTCCAGGGCAGGCTGGTGAAGAGCGGCCTCGACCCGGCTCAGGCCTGGGAGAACGTCCTCTCGGTCATCGTCGAGGCGGCGCCCTTCACCGCCCGGCAGGCAATGATTGCCGGGAGCCTGATCGCGGAGACGGAGAAGTATGGCCTGTCCTTGGGAGACCGGTCGTGCCTGGCGCTGGCGGTCGAGCTCAACGCTCCGGTTTATACCGCCGAACAGGCCTGGAAACACCTGCGCGGCGGCGTGCCGATTCATCTGATCCGGTGAGTCGGGTTGCACTTGAGTGTGCAAAAGCAGCAAGGCCGGAGCGATCGCTCCGGCCTTGCTGCTTTACGGGTTGTCTGCTTAGCCCTGGATGTCGAATTGCTCAGGGTGCAGGGCTGGATCGCTCTTGACGAGGATGTTCTTGCCAACCAGTTCCTCGAATTCGGCGAGCCAACTGGCGTTGTTGGCCTTGAGCACCTTGACGGTTTCGGGGTTGACGCGGATCAGAACGTCTTCGCCCTCGAAGTGCTTCTTCATCTTGCGCAATTCGGTGTAGATTTCGTTGCAGACCGTGGTCGGGCTCTTGACCATGCCGGTGGCCTGGCAGGTGGGGCAAGGAACCGAGAGGGTGCGCTCCAGGGATTGCTTGACGCGCTTGCGGGTGATGGCGACCAGGCCGAAATCGTTGAACTGAAGCACTTTGGTGGGGGCGCGGTCGGACTTGAGGGCTTCTTCGAGAGCGGCCATCACCTTGAAGCGGTTCTTGCGCTCGTCCATGTCGATGAAGTCGATGACGATGATGCCGCCCAGGTCGCGCAGGCGAATCTGGCGCACGATCTCCGGCACGGCGTCGAGGTTGGTCTTGAGAATGGTGTCCTCTAGGCGCGCCGACTTGCCGACGTACTTGCCGGTGTTGATGTCGATGGCCACCAGCGCCTCAGTCTGGTTGATGACGATGGAGCCGCCGGACTTGAGCCAGACCTTGGAGCGCAGGGCCTTGGAGATTTCGTCCTGAATGCCAAAGTGCTCGAAGAGCGGAAGCTCCTTGGTGTAGAGCTTGACGCGGCGCACCAGTGAGGGCGAAAAGCGGTTGAGGAAGCGCACGATGCGCTCGTAGTCGGCCTCGGAGTCGACCCAGATGTTGGAGAAGTTGCTGCTGACCTGATCGCGCAGGATGCGCTCGATGAGCGACAGATCGTGATAGATCAGCGCCGGCGACTTGGAGGAGTCGGAGCGCTGCTTGATGTCGTTCCAGAGATTCATGAGGAAGCGCAGGTCGGCGCGCAGGTCCTCTTCGGATGCGCCCTCGGCCGCGGTGCGAACGATGAATCCGCCGGAGGCTTCGCCGCGCTCGTGGGTGAGAATCCGCTTGAGCCGCTGGCGCTCCTCGTCGGAGGCGATCTTGCGGCTCACGCCCACATGGCTGACGGTGGGCATGAAGACCAGAAAGCGTCCCGGCAAGGCAATGTGCGACGTGATGCGAGCGCCCTTCTTGGCGATGGGCTCCTTGGCGATCTGAACCAGAATCTCCTGCCCCGGCTTGAGCAGATCGCTGATGATGGGCAGGTCGGAGGTCTGCATGGAGCGGCGGGAGGGACCGCGGCGATTGCCCTGGGCGGCAGGAGCGCCTTGCGCTCCGCGGCCACGGCGTCCGCGGCCGCCGCGCTCGCGGCGCTGCTGAATCTGGCCTTCGCCAGCGGCGGGCTGAGCTTCGGCCGAGGGCTCTTCCTCGTCTTCCTCGCCCTCGAAGGCTTCTTCGTCCTCGCCGTTCTTGTCGTCGAAGTTCAACTGGATGCGGTGGTCGAGATGAGCCTCCTGCAGCATTTCGCCCAGATCGCCGGTGCGCATCTGCGGGGGCAGCGTTTCCTCTTCGAAGTCGAAGTCGTGCTCTTCGCCCTTGGCGTGGTGATGGTGGCGGGGCGCCTCGAACTCCTCTTCTTCGATGACCTCTTCTTCGATGAGGCCGCTGCCCGGCGCATAGGACGAGGGAGCGGCAACGGGCTTGGCGGGCTTGGCCGGGGCGGTTTCTTCATCCTTCTTCTTGCCGCCGAGGCCAAAGAGCCGGAATCCCGTGGGCGGAAGCGGATCGACATTGTGCGAAACGGTCCGATCCGGTTCCGCTGCGGGCTCTGCCTGCTCTGTCTCCGCCGCCGGCACAGGCGCATCGACCCATGGTTCTTCGATCGCCGTCTCGGCCTGGGCCACAGCCTCGGGGGCTGCTTCCGGCGCGGATTCGGAGATTTCCTCGAACTGGTCCTCTTCTTCGCTTTCTTCGATCGGTTCTTCGCCGGCCAGATGGTCTTCTTCCAACTCGGGAACAACCGCCTCGGGAGCAGCTTCAACCGCCGGTTCGAGGGCCGATTCCTGGCTCTCGCCGCCGCGCTCTTCGACGAACTCTTCTTCCTCGATCTCGTCGGGAGCGGCGGCGTTCGACCGAGTCTCGCTTTCCTGGGCCGGCTCGTTCTCGCGATCGCGATGCCTGGAGAGCGACTCGCCCGGCAACAGGCCGCTGCCGTCCCACTCGATGGGCGCCTCGATCAACGTCGAAGGCTTGTAGCTGCTGGCCGGACGGACCGGCTCGTCGGGAACGGGCGCGGAGGATTCTTCCGCGGGCGCTCCGCCGTATTTCTGGAGGGATTCGCCGGGCAGCACAAACGGAACCGGCGCTTGAGCGGCGCGGGGCGCGGGCGCAACAACCGGAGAAGGCGCGGCGCCATCGGACGCATGAATATCCGCCTCACCCTCCGCCTCGCTGGGCGCCTCGGGATAAATCTCGAGAGGAGCGGCGGCTTCCGCCTGGCCTTCCGGAGAGCCGGCAGGGCCCCGGCCGCCGCGACGGCGGCGGCGTCCACGCCAGCGGCGAGCGCCGGGTGCGCCGGAGTCTTCCTGGGCTTCGCCCGGCTCCTCGGAGATGACCATGGCTTCAGGAGCAACTGCGGGCGCGGCCTCCACGGTGAGACGCTGCTCCCTGGCTGGCCGGTCCTGGCGAGGCTCCTGCTTCTGTTCGGGCCTTTGGCCGTTGGAGTGGCGGACCTCGCGCGGAGGCTGGTTTCCGCCGCTGGCCGCGGCCTTTTCCAGTTCGTCGGTCTCTTCCTGGTCTTCCAACTCCATGAAGTCGGTTACATACAGAAACGCATCCCGCTCCAGGCCAATGTCCACAAATGCGGACTGCATGCCGGGCAGGACGCGGGTGACGCGCCCGTTGTAAATCGACCCCGCCAGGGTGTATTCGTTCTCGCGCTCATAGTAGATTTCGGCGAGTTGATCGTCTTCAAGAATTGCCAGCCGCGTTTCATGCGGCGTGCTGGAGATGCAAATCTCTTTTGCCATCGTACCTTTCCGTCCAGCGGCATTGGCCTGCTGGGAACTGCGGCAAGGTTGGACGGAGACCCACGAAACCGGAAGGGGAGGGGAGGAGCGGGAGGGATAACCCATACGTCGCCGGTGTGCCGGTTGCCGCGCGGCAGCCAGCCCCTGGGGGCGGAGAGCCGCGGCCGATGTCCTGACCGACCATCTGAACAAACCGAGAAAGCCGAACGACGTGTCGAGTGCGGTGATCCGATCGCGGAGAGTTTGTGGCCAACCTTGCCGGCATTGCCGGCGGGGCCGTTCCACCATTGGCGTCCGCACGCCCGCGCCGCGTAAAGGAGATCCTGCTTGCCTGCTCCCCAACGCTCGCGCGTGCCGTGCAATTTGTACGCTGCCAACGGCTTTCCCGTCTCTGCGTGCTCATGAACCCTTGTCCTGCCGGGCTCGAGATCCATCCGGACCTGGCCGGCTATCGCGTTTTTCCATTGCAGTGCTCCGAAACCAACCCCGCCCGCATGGATATTTCAAAAGAGAAAAACCACGCCATGCGACGCCAGACCGGGCAAGCAAACTGGGAAAACGCCGTAAATGCTAAAAAATCATTCTCTTGCGGCCGGACAGTTCCCGGTGGAGGCAAGAGGTACACCTGTGAATCCGCGTCCTGGCCGAATGGCCGGAACACTCAGTTTACGAACCGGCGCATGCGCACATTCATTGCCGCACCCAGCGCCAGGAAGGTAAACAAGACCGAAGACCCGCCGTAACTCATTAACGGCAAAGGAATTCCGGTTACGGGCATAAAACCGATGACCATGCCGACGTTGACCGCGATCTGGAAGGTCAACACAGCCACTACTCCCATGATAATGAGGGAGCCGGACAGGTCCGCGGCTGTTTGAGCGTTCTGAATCAAACGCATCAATATGAAAAAGTATAGCAGCAGCACCAATAATGCGCCTACGAAGCCGTGTTCCTCGCTGAAGGCGGCAAAGATGAAGTCGGCATGGGGGATGGGCAGGAAATCGCCCTGGGTCTGGGTTCCCTTGGCCGCGCCTTTGCCCCACACCCCGCCGGAACCGACCGCGATTTTGGATTGCAGAAGCTGGTAGCCGGAGCCCCTGGGGTCGCTGTCGGGGTTGATGAAGCTGGTGAGCCGGGCCTTTTGATAGGGCTTGAGCAACTTGCCGCTCGACCAGACGCCGGCCACCAGAGCCAGGCCGCACGTGCCCAGAATGAGGCCCTGGCGCAGGCTGATGCCGCCCAGAAACAGGCCCGCCACAAGAATCGGCGTGTAGGTGAGCGTGGTGCCCAGATCGGGCTGCTTGATGACCAGCAGCATGGGAATGCCGACCAGGGCAAAGGCCTTGAAGATATCCTTCCAGGTGAGGCTGCGCCCGCCCAGATTGGCAAAATAGCGGGCGACGGCCAGAATCAGCACCAGCTTCACCCATTCCGAAGGCTGAAAGTGCATGGGGCCGAGCCGAATCCAGCGCTTTGCACCTAGAACTCTCTGGCCCACGGCCAGAACCGCGAGCAGCGCCACCATGCACACGCCATAGGCCCAGGGCGCCCAATCGAGCAGGCGGTGATAGTCGATTTTGGCAAAGATGAACATGGCCGCCAGCCCGGCGCCAATCCAGAAGATCTGCTTGGTGTGGAAGCCGGAGTATTTGGTGTGGAGCGTGGCCGAGTAGATTTCAAGCACTGAAATGGCGCAAAGCAGCAACACCATGGACAGCAGCGCCCAATCGAAATCGCGATAGCTCAGAATGCCGCGGCGCATCAGGGCCGTCCTTCCTTGAAGCGGAGGGGCGTGGCGAGGAGCCAGGCGGGCAAGTGAAACTGGCCGCTGGCCACCGTCCTGGTTCCGGCGGAGGGCGCCGCGTTCCAAGTGGGATGGACCAGGAAATGTCCGGCGTGGAGGACGTATTCCTGTCCACCGCCGCCATGCCCGCGCCTTGCCGGCTTGGGCTCCGACCAGACGGCGCCCTCCTCGACCGGCTTGTCGGCGCCCGCCTGCTCCAGAATGTTTTTCTCCTGCCTGCGCTTCTTGTTTACGTAGGTGGTGACGATCTGGGCCGCGATCTTGGCGGAGTTGGCGCCCCAGTCGCCATGCTCCTGAAGGACGGCGATCACGATCTCGGGATTGCGGCGGGGAACCATGCCCACGAACCACGAATTGGGGGTTTTGGCGCCGCCTTTGACGTGGGTGTCGCCGCTGCCCACCACCTGGGCCGTGCCGGTCTTGCCGGCAAAGTCGACGCCGTCGAGATGGGCGGCGGCGGCCGTGCCGGTGGTGGTGGCGGCCGCCATGCCGTCGGTAATCGTGGTCCAGGCATCGGGATCGATGGCTACGTTCACGGCACCGGAGCCGGGGTAGTTGTCGAGAATGCCCTGATGAAACTCGGCCGGAATCTGGTCGGGCGCGACCACATGGGGCCGGACCAGATGGCCGCCGGATGCGATGCCGCCCAGCGCGCGCGCCAGTTGCAGGGGCGTCACCTGGGTTTCACCCTGGCCGATGCCCACCGAAATCGTGTTGCCGGCGTAGTACTTCTGATGGAAGTTCTTCATCTCCCACTGGGTGGAGGGCATCACGCCCGCCTTCTCGTCGGGCAGGTCGATGCCGGTCTTGGAGCCCAGGCCGAGCGCGGTGGCGTACCTGGCGATGGTGTCGATGCCCAGCTTTTGCGCCAAGGCGTAGAAAAAGGTGTCGCAGGAGAGCGGAATGGCCTGGCTGATGTTCAGCACGCCATGGTGCTTGTCGCAGTGGAAGAAGCGCCCGTAGAACGTGCCGCCGCCGACGCAATTGACCCGCATATCTTGGGCCACGCCCTCTTGCAGCCCAGCCATCGACATGATGATCTTGAAGGTCGAACCGGGAGCAAGCTGGTCCTGGATGGCCTTGTTCATCAACGGATGGTTGGGGTTGGTGATGAGATCGTTCCAGTCTTTGCGGTTGATGCGCACGGCAAAGGCGTTGGGATCGTAGCTGGGGTGGGAGACCATGGCGAGAATCTCGCCGTTGCGCGGGTCCATGGCGACGACCGCGCCGTTGTTGTCGCCCAGCGCCAACTCGGCGGTGCGCTGCAGGTCGATGTCGATGGTCAGCTTCAAGTCCTGCCCGGGCGTGGCGTGCTGGGTCCGCAGGTAGCCGACCTCGCGGCCGTGGCTGTCAACGATCACGTCGCGGGAACCGTCCTGGCCGCGGAGCAGTTCGTCGTAGGCTTCTTCGACGCCGGCCTTGCCCACCACATCGCCCGGTTCGTAGTAGGCATAGCGCGGATCGTTGAGCATCTCCTCGCTGACTTCGCCCACATATCCGATCAGGTGCGCGGCGAATCCGTCCCTGGGATAGAGGCGGCGCTCCTCGTCCACGGTTTCCAACTCGGGCAACTCGTTGCGATGGGCCTCGATGAAGGCCTGCTCGTCGGCCGCGATGTCCTGCTTGATGGGGATGGGCTGATAGCCGGGCGCCGCGCGATAGCGGCGCAGGGTGGCACGCAACTGGTCGAGATCGAGATTGAGCCCGCGCGCGATCAAGGGAAGGTCGGCGTCCACATCGTGGCCCTGCTCGCGCACCAGGAAGCAGGAGACCGAAGGGTAGTTGTCCACCAGCAGACGGCCCTCGCGATCGAAGAGCTTGCCGCGGGCGGCCATCACCGGCACCTTGCGGATGCGGTTCTGCTCGGCCAGCAGGCGGAACTGATCGGCGCCCAGCACCTGCAACCGCCATAGCCCAGCCGCCAGCGCCAGCATCATGAGAAGGATGCCGTACTGCACCACCGTCGCCTTGAGGGTGGAGAGCTTTTCGTCGCGGTTGACTCTGCCGGAAACCATCGCTGCGCCCTAGATTACCGCCGTTTTCGCGGCCTTGCCGAGATTCATGTCGTTTTCATCGGGCCGGCTCCGGCCCCGTTCCCTATCCATATCCCGATTCCCGCTTCTCCGGCCCCTAGTCCTTGATCTGGAGACGGTCGAGCAGGGGAAACAGCACGATGGCGATCAGGGAGTTGCCGATCGCCGTGAAGAGCGCCGTAAACCATCTCCACTCCAGTTCCAACCCCAGCAGGATGCGATAAACGAAGGCATAGATCGCGCTGCAAAGCAGGGAAAGCAGAAAGTTGAGCACCAGGCGGATGACGTGGTTTTCCACGTCGATGCGAATGCCCACCGACGCGGCAAGAAAGCCGGCAATCGTCTTGGCGATGCCGTTGACGCCGATGGCATGGTGGGAGAGCGCATCCTCGAAAAGCCCCATGGCCGCGCCCATCAGCGTGCCCTGGATGGGGCTGCGCCGGCCCAATGCAAAATAGACCGTGACCACCAGGGGCAGATCGAACCAGACATGGTTGCCAAGCACGCGCGGCAGCCAGGCCTGCAAGACCAGCGCCACCAGCGGCAAGAGCGCCCAGAGCAGCAGCGGATAGCGGCGAATCTCCTGATCGCGGCGGAAGTCTGCACCCAAAACGGACATGGCTATGGATTCCTCCGCGGTTCGGAAGGCAGGGGCGCGGCGGGCGGCAGCTTCCCCGTTGTCTTGGGTGCGGGCCTGGCAGGCACGCCGCCCGCTGCCGGCGCGCCGCTTCCCTGCCGCGGCTTGGGCTTCGCATCCGGCTTTGTGTTGGCCTCCGCCGGAACCGCCGCCGGCGTGCCTGGGGTAAAGCGGTCGGGATGCTGCGGATGAAGCAGCTTTTGCGCCGCCGGATCGGGAACTGCCGCCGGCTTGGCCTGATCCTGCCCCGGCTGAGCCGTTGCGGGATTGGCGGCCGGAGCGTTGGGTTCGGTGAGGCCGGGGAGCCGCTCGGCCATCAACTGCGAAGCCTTTTGCTGTTCCTTGATGGCCGCCGCCTCCGGTCCCTTGAGAGCTTCGCTCGTGGCCAGATCCTGCTGCTCCTGCGGCGAGAAGCTGGACGCCGTCGCGGTGACCACCAGCACCTCGTCGAGACGGTCGAGGTGAGCCGCGGGCTTGACGATGACATCGATAAACGAGTCGCGCTCGGGGTCCCGGACCACTTTTTCAACAACTCCTACCGGCAGCCCGCGCGGAAAAATCTGATCGCCGCCCGCCGTGAGCACTTTTTCGCCCGGCTGGATGCGCTGGTCGGCGACGATATCGACGATTTGCGGCTGGCCGGCGGCATTGCCGCGGAGAATGCCGCGGATGCGCGTGGTTTCAAGAATCACGCCGGCGCCGCTGCTCTGGTCGTTGATGGCCAGCACCTGCGCGGAGTGGGGAAAGACATCGCGCACCTTGCCCACGATCCCGTCGGGAGTAATCACGGCCATATCGCGATCCAGGCCGTCGGCGGAGCCCTTGTCGATGTAGAAAACCCGCGACTGCTCGCTGCCGCTGGAGCCGACGGCCTGCGCGACAACGGTCTTGTAGATGTATTTCTGCTGGAAATCGAGGAGGCTCTGCAAACGCTGACCCTGACGGGAATCCTCGAGCAGCAAGGCCTGCTCCAGCCGCAGCCGGTCGATGGTTTTCTGCAAATCCTGGTTCTGTTCGCGCACGTGGCGCAGATCGATGTAGTCCTGCCAGAGACCGCCGATGCCCAGCTTGGAGCCGTGGATGAGCCGCTCGGGAGGCGAAACCAGCTCGTTGGCCCAGAGACGGATGAGCCGCACGCCGGGTCCGTCCCCCGGATCGAGGGTATTGCGCCCGGAAACCGTATGGCGCACCTGCACGGCGAGACCGACGATCTGCGCCAGGAGAATGGCCAGAAGCACCAGAAGGTTTCGATAGCGAACGAAAAACGATTCCATGGCGATTCAGAGATCAGGTTCAGGGATCGGGGAAAAAGGTACCCGCAATCCGCACAATTTCTTGAACACCGCCCAAAATGCGGTAAGCGCACTAACTACAGAAGCAACAGCAGAAATGACTGCAAGAACTCACGGCCGGGATTCGCGGTTTCTTCTTTCCGCCTCAATGACCCTGCGCTGCAGTTCGAACTCCGGAGCGCGGGAAGCACGTCCCGATGAACTTTGGGTGCGAGGCTCCCCGCTCATGTCAACCCCAAGCTCACGCGCCCGTGTTGCGAGTTCATCGCCTTCTGGAAGAACGGTCATATCTGTACCACCGCTCCGGAACAAGATACTTGGAATTCCTTCAGCCGGACAAAAATGAGGTCAGGGGCCTTCTGATCTCTGACCCCTGGCCCCTGATCTCTGCGTCAGTCGATCTTGATCTTGCGCAGGAGCCGGAAGTCGGAGAGCATCTTGCCGGTTCCCAGCACCACCGAGGCCAGCGGATCGTCGGCCACCGAAACCGGCAGCCCGGTTTCCTCGCGAATGCGCTTGTCGAGATTCTTGATGAGCGCGCCTCCGCCGGTGAGCACGATGCCGCGATCCGAAATGTCCGCGGAAAGCTCGGGCGGCGTGCGCTCCAGGGCCACGCGGATGGCATTCATGATGACGGCAATGCACTCGCCCAGCGCCTCGCGAATCTCGCTGTCGTCGATGGTGATGGTCTTGGGCACGCCCTCGATCAGGTTGCGTCCCTTGATCTCCATGGTCAGCGGCTTGTCCAGCGGGAAAGCCGAGCCGATTTCGATCTTGACGTGCTCGGCGGTGCGCTCGCCGATCAGCAGGTTGTATTTGCGCTTCAAATAGTTGGTAATGGCCTCGTCCATCTGGTTGCCGGCCATGCGCACCGAGCGCGAATAGACGATGCCCGAGAGCGAGATGACCGCGATGTCGGTGGTGCCGCCGCCGATATCCACGACCATGTTGCCGCCCGGCTCGGTGATCGGCAGGCCGGCGCCGATGGCCGCCACCATGGCCTGCTCGACGAGATAAACCTCGCTGGCCTTGGCGCGGTAGGCCGAGTCCTCGACCGCCCGCTTTTCCACCTGGGTAATCTCCGAAGGCACGCCGATGACGATCCGCGGATGCACCAGCATCTTGCGGTTGTGCGCCTTCTGGATGAAGTAGTTCAACATCTTCTCGGTGACTTTGAAGTCGGCGATGACGCCGTCCTTCATGGGCTTGATGGCCACGATGTTGCCGGGCGTGCGGCCCAGCATATCCTTGGCCTCCTTGCCCACGGCTTCCACCTCGCCGGTGTTCTTGTTGATGGCTACGATCGAGGGCTCGTTGACAACGATGCCCTTGCCGGCCGCGTAGACCAGTGTGTTGGCGGTGCCAAGATCGATGGCCAGGTCGCTCGAGAACATGCTGAAGAGCGAGCGTAGGCCGTGCGACCGCGAGGAGCGCGAAGGGTAACCGTTCAATGACATTGTGAAGTTGGTTCTACCTCAAGGATTATTGTACGGCCAGCGGGCGGCGGGCGTATCGGCAACCGGCCGGGGCGGCGAAAAGACGCGCCAGGCCGGTCGCTTCTGCTGTAAACTCAGGTGTTTGCCGGGCAGGCCGGCCCCAGGACGGATGCCGGAACCCTGTTCCGAGCTCCCCGCTCCCCGCTTTCGAGGTTCTTATGAGCTTTCCCACGTTTCACAATCTGATAGGCGGCGCGTGGCTGCCTGCCCTGAGCGGAAAAACCATCCTCAACCTGAACCCCGCCAACCACTCCGACGTGGTGGGCGCCTTTCCTTCTTCCCACGCCGACGACGTGGAGTTGGCTGTGGCGGCGGCGAAAAAGGCCTTTGCCGCCTGGCGGCTGGTTCCCGCGCCCAAGCGGGCCGAGGTGCTGGTCCGCGCCGGCCTGCTTTTGCAGCAGCGCAAGGAGCAATATGCCCGCGAGATGACCCGCGAGATGGGCAAAGTCCTGGCCGAGACGCGCGGCGACGTGCAGGAGGCCATCGACGAGGCCTTTTACGCGGCCGGCGAGGGCCGGCGGCTGTTTGGCCAGACCACCCCCTCGGAGCTGCCCAATAAATTCGCCATGAGCGTACGCATGCCGGTGGGCGTGGTGGGGCTGATTACGCCGTGGAACTTTCCCATGGCCATCCCCTCGTGGAAGCTGTTTCCCGCGCTGGTGGCGGGCAATGCGTGCATCGTCAAGCCGGCCAGCGATACGCCGCTCTCCACCTACAACCTGGTGCAGGCGCTGGTGGATGCCGGCCTGCCGCCGGGCGTGGTCAATATCGTCTGCGGCAACGGAGAGGCCGTGGGAAAGGCTCTGGTGGAGCATCCGCAGGTGCGCGCCATCAGCTTTACCGGCTCCAGCGCGGTGGGTTCGCTGGTTGCGCAGCGCGCCGCGGCCAGCTTCAAGCCGGTTTCGCTGGAAATGGGCGGAAAGAACGCGCAGATCGTGCTGGACGACGCCAACCTGGAACTGGCCCTGGAGGGCGCGGTGTGGGGCGGCTTCGGCACCACCGGGCAGCGCTGCACGGCCACCAGCCGCATCCTGCTGCAGAAGGGCATTGCCAGCAGGTTCACCGCCGAGTTTGTCGAGAGAGCGAGGAAACTCAAGGTCGGCAACGGGCTGGATGAATCGGTCGAGGTGGGGCCGCAGGTGAATCCGAGCCAGATTGAAACTTCGGCGAAGTATGTGGAGTTTGCCCTTGCGGAAGGGGCAAAGTTACTTGCCGGCGGACATCCGCTTGCCGGCGGCGCATATGCCCACGGCACGTTCTTCGAGCCGACGGTGCTGGGCGAAGTAACTCCCGCGATGCGCATCGCCCGCGAGGAGGTCTTCGGCCCGGTGGTCAGCCTGATCGAGTTCGAGACCTTCGAGGAAGCAATCGAGATCGCCAACTCCATTGACTACGGGCTCTCGACGGCCATCTACACAAAGGATGTGAACCGCGCCTTCGCGGCCATCCGCGACCTGGAGTCCGGGATCACGTATATCAACGCTCCCACCATCGGCGCGGAGGTGCACTTGCCCTTCGGCGGCGTCAAGCACACCGGCAACGGCCACCGCGAGGGCAACGGAGCCATCGACTTCTTCACCACCTGGAAGGCGGTGTATGTGGATTACTCCGACAAACTGCAACGGGCGCAGATCGACAACGCGGAGTAAATTCGTCCCGGCCGTCCGGGCGATTCGCCTTGCGGCGATTCATGCCCTCTCTCAGCGCGCGCGGAGGACAAAGCGAACCAAAAGAGCCCACAACCTCGGGCATCCTCCGTTTATCTCCTCAGCCTCGTGTGCAAGGCGCCTGCACCCGCGCACAGCAGTGTGCAGTCGGAATTCTGGTTGCATTTGTAATGGACGCTTACCGGAAAATCCTGCCATCGGGAGTCGACGCCGGCGCCGGCTGCCTTGTCGAAGAAGAAGGTCTTTCCCGCGGCGGTTTCGATGATTCCGCGGGAGGCGTCAAACTCGACGATCTCATCGTCTCCCTCAAAGGAGTAAGAGGTGAGATTTGCCGCGGCTTTGGGCGCGATCTTCTTGCGCGTTGCGAAAGATGGGCGTTCCGCCCTGGCCTGCGCCTCCTCCTGGCGCTTCCGCAATTCATCCTGCTCGGCGAGGGAGGGAAAGTTGGGCCAAAGACTCCAATAAGAAGCGCTTTCATAGGCGTCCTTTGAGCAGGGGGCCGCGCCTTGCGCGTCGATGGCTGCAATCTGCCCATCCGGCCCGATTTCATCCTGGAAAATGTCCTTGCCTTGCTCTCTCTGCTGCTCCTCGGCATTCCAACTGGCAAGATCGAGGGCTTGCGCCCGCGGGTCCGTGGAGAGGTGGGCCGCATCCGTCTTCCCTTTCCCCACGCCCGGATCGGATGCAGAAAAAACTGCCGCATCCCTGGCATCGTATCGCAACAGAATGTCCCAGGAGCACAACACAAAACCCTTCCCGTCGTTGAGCCGAACATTGACGGAAAGAGGGCGAGGCGGGTGGGCGACTGCAAGCGCAAACTCCGCCTTCCGTTCCGGATCGCTGGCTTCGACGGCCAGACGGTAAGTCAGCTTCTTATCCCACTTGGTAAACAAATGGCCCTTCAATCCGGCCGCGCTGGAGGTAACCGACCCAAAATCGTACGGCCCATTCGCGCTGCCCATCCGCCAGGAGACGGCTGCGAAAACGACTCCAAACAGAATTCCACAGCCCACCGCGGCCGAGGCATAGACGCGCAACGGGTTGGCTTTGAATGCCTGATACCGTTGCTTCCACCCCGCGAGCAGCGCGGCGGAGACAAGGGGTGGATCTGCGATGGGTTTTGGGGGCTGAGCATCCCTGGTGGCGCCGAAGGGATAGTGCATTTCAGGGCTGTCGATCAGGGGAGCGGGTCTGCGCCACTTTGCTTCCAATATCGAAGCGTGGGGATCTGGCCGATCCCCTTCCATTCCCTGGTCGCCGGGGTCTGGCCGGTCCACATCTGTCATCGGGCTTACCTTCTTCCGGTTGCCGGATTCTTGATCGGGAGTAATGGCGCAATTAAACCACCTGTATCGCAGGGCGGCAAGAAGATACATCTGCGACGGCAGACGGAGGAATATCCCGAGACACCGTCAAGCCGCTAAGACTTGCTTCCTTCCAGCACTTCGCGCAGGGCGAAGCTGGTTTCCAGGCGGGTAACTCCCGGCAGGCGGGATAACTCGTTGTGGTGCAGGCGGCCGTAGTCGTCGATGTCGGCGACGCGCGCGATGAGCAGATAGTCGTACTGGCCGGCCATCAGGTAGCAACTGACGAGCCCCTTGCAGCGGCGGACGGCGGTCTCGAAGGCTTCAAGAGTCGCGGCCGACTGGCGCTCGAGGGTGACGCGGATGGTGATGGTCATGCGCTTGCCCAGCAGGCGGTCGTCCACCACCGCGCGGTAGCCGCGAATGGCTCCCGAGGCCTCCAGCGCCTGGATGCGGCGCGAGGCCGCCGAGGGCGACAGGCCCACCGCCTCGCCTACCTCGTAGTTGGTGGCCCGGCCGTGGCGCTCCAGATGGCGGAGAATCGCCGCATCGAGTTCATCGAGCCCGTTGATGCCAGTTGGGCGTACGTCTTCCGAGCCGCTCTCAAGACGGTCGTTGCCGAATTCTTGCTCTGGATTGGCATTTTGCTCACGTTTTGTTCCCATGTGGCAGTTCTACCACGAAGTTTGCATACATTGGAACTCCCATGCGCCGTAGGATTCCTGGTAGCTGCTGCGGACGCACCCCGGCCCGGACCGGTTTCCCTCGATGAGCCGATCCGGCGCCGGGGTCCCCTGCCACAGCCAGCCCTCCCCCAGCCAGCATCCAACCCGATAAGGAGCAAACCATGATCGTCGGCGTCCCCAAAGAGATCAAGGATCAGGAAGCCCGCGTAGGCGTGACCCCGGCGGGCGTGAAGGCGCTCAGCGAAGCCGGCCACACCGTACTGGTGGAAACCCAGGCCGGAGCGCAATCCGGCTTTCCCGACGCGGAGTACCAGAACGCCGGCGCGGAGATTGTGGGCGAGGCCGGGTACGTCTGGGCCAAGTCGGAGATGGTGGTCAAGGTCAAGGAGCCCATCGAAAGAGAGTATCTCTTCTTCCGCGAGGGGCTGGTGCTGTTCACCTATCTGCACCTGGCGCCGGTGCCGGAGCTGACCGACAAGCTGCTGGAGTCAAAGGTCGTCGGCATCGCCTATGAAACGGTGCGCGACCGCCAGGGCACGCTGCCGCTGCTGACGCCGATGAGCGAAGTGGCCGGCAGGATGAGCGTGCAGGTTGGCGCTTCGTATCTGGAGCGGGAACGGGGCGGGCGGGGCATTCTGCTGGGCGGCGTGCCGGGCGTGCCGCCGGCTCATGTGTGCATTCTTGGCGGCGGCGTAGTGGGCACCAACGCGGCCAAGGTGGCGCTGGGCTTTGGCGCCAAGGTGACGCTGGTGGACGTGAACCTGAACCGGCTGCGCGAATTGGACGACATTTTCGGCGGGCGGCTCTACACCCTGGCCTCGAACAGCTACAACGTGGCGCAGGCGACGCGCGAGGCGGACCTGGTGATCGGCGGCGTGCTGATTCCCGGCGCCACGGCGCCGAAGATTGTGACGCGCGGCATGGTGGCGCAGATGAAGCAGGGCGCAGTCATCGTGGACGTGGCCATCGACCAGGGCGGCTGCGTGGAGACGGCGCGGCCCACTTCGCACTCCGACCCCAGCTTCGTGGTGGACGGCGTGGTGCACTACTGCGTGACCAACATGCCGGGCGCGGTGCCCCACACCTCCACGCTGGCCTTGACCAACTCGACCTTCCCTTATGTGCTGCGCATCGCCAACCTGGGCGCGCGCGAGGCGCTGCGGCAGGACGCCGGGCTGGCCCAGGGATTGAATACCTGGCTGGGCACGCTCGCCTATGGCGGCGTAGGCGAAAGCCAAAAGCGGCCCTGGACGCCGGCAGCCAGCCTGATCGCCTGATCGAGTCCATCCGAGGCATGGATTTGAGTTCTCCCAGCTCCCCGCATCGGGAGCTGGGGCGCCCATTACAATCGAATCGACATTTCACAGGCTGGCGGCCGCCGTGAATCGCCTGGGCGCGCTTCCGAGAACACACTCAAGCCCATCCGTCCGCTGACAGTGGTAGATTTTATCCATCATGCTCAAGTATCTGGCGGTCCTCGCAGTGGTGTTGGCCATGGCGCAGACGTCTGTGCAAGCGCCGGGTCAGGCATCGAATCGTCCCGGCGCCACTCGTCAGAATCCCGGCAGCGCGAACTCCGCAAAGAATGCCGCCGTGTCCTCTCCTTCCGCCGCGGACTCACAAAACGCGGGGACGCAAGCCCCCAAAGCCGAATCCGATGAGGGCGCGGGCGAGCGCCGGCAGCCCATCATCGTCACTCTGCCCGCCGCTCCGCCTGCTCCGTGGACCTTGCGGGAAAAGATCTCCTGGGGCGCCAGCCTGGTGCTGGTGGTTCTGGGATACGCCGGCGTGATGCTGGCCCTGAGGACGCTCAAAATTATTCAGCGCCAGACGGAATCGAGCGAAGCGGCGGCTCAAGCCGCTCTGGAGAGCGCCCATGCAGCGCTGCTGAATGCGCAATCCATCCTCGGCGCGGAACGTCCCTGGCTGCTGATCTCGATCGAGCCCTTCCTGACCATGGAGAACTGTTTCAAGGTGATGGCCACCAACCGCGGCCGTACGCCCGCCCGGATCGTCGCTCTGGCGGCCCAGATGAAAATTGCGCAGGATGAAACGCATCTGCCCGCGAGCCCTGTATTTGACGGGGAGGAATCCGGCGGGCGGCCCGTCCCGATCATTCTGCTTCCTGGCGAATCCACGGCCATCCGGCGCGTTTCGCGGGACGACGTGAAGCGCATGTGCAAATCGGAAGAAAGCCTGCGCCGGATTGCGGAATGGGAAGACAAGGCATTTATCTACGGAAAGGTAACGTACCGGGATTTGATTGCGCCCTCCGACAAGCAGATCCACGAAACGGACTGGTGCTGCTGGTTCATCTACCGGGAAGCGCAATGCAATCTGGTAAGCGCCGGCCCTCCCGACTATAACCGGCATACGTAGCAGGAACCGGAGCCGGCGCGCGCGAAATGAAGTTTTCGACGCGCACCGACTCCGGTTTTGCTTGAGTTTTCCCTCACTATTCCGTTTCGCCCGCAAGGGAGTAAACGCGGGTGGTCCCATCGGAAAAGAGAAACTCGTAGTTGCGCATGTATTCGTAGGGCCGCTTGGTCTCTTCCTTGAGCAGTTTCGCCTTGTAGTCGCCCACGCGCAGCAGGTCGGCGGTCTTGATGTTGCTGTCGAGTTCGTATTTCTTTCCATCGATGAGCACGGTAAGGCGCTGCAACCACCAGCAAATGCTGCTTCCCCCCGTAACATCGCCACAGTCGGTGGTCAGGCGCGAAGCCTGCACGTGAACGGAGATGGTATAGTCGGCCGGCTTCGGGGCCGGCTTCTCGGCCCAGGCCAGCGCGGGAGTTAGAAACAACAGGGCGAAGAGGACTTTCTTCATGGCTTTCTCCGGGTTGGTTTGCAGTGATAGTGCATGTGGCGGGCGCTCGGGTTTCCAGGCCCAACGCGGACGCCGATCGCTTTGCAGAGGAGTGCTGCAGGTGAGGCCCCCCGGCGCCGACGAAAGTTGCGCGGAGACGCGGAACCAATGGCGGGTTGGACCTGCTTCGACTCCCCGGCTCCCATTCTCTGCCTAACCCGCGCGAACCGCACTATAATCGCCCCATGCCGTTTCTTGGCGACGCCCGGCGCCGGTCCATTGCCCTGCTTGCGGGCGGGGTGCTGCTGATTTTTGTCGTTCTGGGCGCGCTGCAGGCGTTCAATACCTCGAACATCCGCTTTCTCAATCCCGAGACCTCCGGCGAGACGCTGGTCTTCACCAGCCTCACGGTGCTGGTGTTCCTGCTGCTGATCGTCCTGCTGATGCTGCTGCTGCGGAACATCCTGAAGCTCTATGCAGACCAAAGCAGCAGCGCCCTGGGCGCGCGGCTGCGCACGCGGATGGTGCTGGGCGCGGCGCTGATTGCGCTGACGCCCGCGGTCTTCATGTTCCTCTTCAGTTTTCAACTGATGAACCGCTCCATCGACCGCTGGTTCTCGCCGAACACCTCGGAGCTGCGCGAGGACTCGACGCGCGTGGTGCTGGAACTGGCGCAATACGTTACCGCCAACGCGCGCGTGGAGGCGGAGTCGATTGCGGCCTCCGGCGCTCCCGACGGCGATCTTCCCTCGCTCCAGAACGAGTTGGCCTCCCACCGCATTACGCTGGCAGGCGGCTTCGCTGTGGTTTATGACAAGAATCGGAAGCTGCTGGCCAGCTTTCAGGCGCCGCCGGAGCACAGCCAGGCCATCCTGCTTCCCTGGTTGGACCAGGGCGAGGAGGAAGCCGCCATTCCTCTCCATGGGCCGCTCTCCAGCAGCCTGCTGCTCCTGGCTCAGCGCAGGGATGAACCGATGGTCAGCGTAGGAGGCCAGGAGTATGCCCTGGGCATATCGGCAAACGCCGCCGGCAAGCTGGTGATGGTGGCGCTGCCCATGCCCGAGGGACTCAGCCAGACCGCGGTGCGCATCCGTTCCGGCGCCGCCGCCTACTGGGAGCTCTTCCGCTCGCGGCACCAGATTCGCACCATCTTCTTCCTGATGCTGCTGCTCATCACCGTGTTTGTCTTCTTCTCCAGCGTGTGGCTGGCCCTGTTTCTTTCAAAGCAGATCACCCGGCCCGTAGAGGCGCTGGGCAACGCAATGGATGAGATCGCCACCGGCAAGTACGACCATCGCGTCTCGCTGATCGCCTCGGGAGAGATGGGCGACCTGGTCCGCAGCTTCAACCATATGGCCGCGGACCTGGAGGCCAGCCGTCAGTTGGCGGAAAGCTCGTCGGCGCAGTTAACCGCGGCCAACCTGGCCATCGAGGAGCGGCGGCGCGAGTTGGAGACGATTGTCGAGACGATCCCATCGGGCGTGGTCACGCTGGATGGCGCGGGCATGGTGCTGCAGTCGAATCACGCCTTCGCCGCGCTGATGGGACAGCGCGAGGACGCCAGCCTGGTCGGGGAGAAGATCGATACGCTGCTGCCGGCCGATTGCGCGGACGACCTGGCTGGAGTGATCCGGCGAAGCCATCGCATGGGCGCGGCGTCGACCGAGATTGAATTCCCCGCCCGCGGACGGATCTTGCACCTGGCGATTACCAGCGCGCGCCTTGAACTGGCCCACGGGCAACAAGGGAGCGTGCTGGTGGTGGAGGACACCACCGAGCTGTTGCGGGCGCAGCGGCAGTTGGCGTGGAAAGAAGTGGCGCAGCGCGTGGCGCACGAGATCAAGAATCCGCTGACCCCGATCGCCCTCTCCGCCGAGCGGATCGCCCGCCATCTGGACCGCGCCCAGCCGGACTCGCCGGCCGTGATCCGCAAATGCAGCGAGGTGATTCTGGGCTGCGTGAGCACCCTGCGCACGCTGGTGGACCAGTTCTCCGCGCTGGCGCAGTTCCCCGCCCCGCAGCCGCGCGCCTGCGACATGAATCAAGTTGCGGAAGAGGCGCTGACGCTGTTTGCGGGACGTCTGATGGGTATCACGGTGCAGCGGGATTTGGAACCGGGATTGCCGACGGTGCTGGCCGATCCGGAGGCCATCCGCCGCGCGCTGGCCAATCTCATCGACAATGCCGCGGAGGCCATGCAGGGCAGCCTGCTGCGCGTGCTGGGAATCAGCAGCTCGCTCAGCGAGGATGGCGCGGCGGTGGAGGTGGTTGTCTCCGACACCGGGCACGGCCTGACCGATGAGATACGCGAGCGGCTGTTTTTGCCTTTCTACTCGACCAAGCAGCGCGGCACCGGATTGGGGCTCTCCATTGCGGCCAAGATTGCGCAGGAGCACGGCGGCTTGATCCGCGCCGAATCAAACAGCCCCAAGGGGGCGCGCTTTGTGCTGCGGCTGCCGCTGATGGAGCACGCCGCGGGCGCGCAGGCGGCAGAACCCGCCGAGGACGCCCATCTCTCCACGCCGGTCAACGCCGCCGCTTCGTTCGAGGAAACGCGCCGATGAATCATATTCTGGTGGTAGACGACGAAGCGGAGATTCGCGCGTCGCTGGAAGAAATCCTGCGCGAAGAGGGCTATGGCGTGGCCACCGCGGCCACCGCGGCCGAGGGGATGATGCTGATCCAGGACGCGCCCTACGATGTGGTTCTGCTCGACATCTGGCTCCCGGACCGCGACGGGCTCGACGTGCTGGCCGACATGCACCAGTTGGCCGTGGAGATGCGGCCCGAGGTGGTCATCATCAGCGGCCACGGCAGCATCGAGGCCGCGGTCAAAGCCACCAAGCTGGGCGCCTACGACTTTCTTGAGAAGCCGCTCTCGCTGGACCGCACCCTGATCGTGCTCAAGAACGCGGTGGAGGCGCGGCGGCTGCGCACAGAGAACATCGAGTTCAAGCGCCAGTTCAGCGTGGGCTCGGTGCTGACCGGCGAAAGCGTGCCGGTGAAGGCATTGCGCCAGCAAATCCGGCTGATGGCGCCCACCAACGGCCGCGTGCTGATCTACGGCGAGTCGGGAACCGGCAAGGAACTGATCGCGCGCGCGATTCATGCCGAAAGCCTGCGCCGCGACCAGATCTTCGTCGAGTTGAATTGCGCGGCGATTCCCGAGGCGCACATCGAGGCCGAGTTGTTTGGATACCGGCACGGCGCCCAGCCCGGCGGGCCGTTGGAGCAGCGCGGCACGCTGGAACGCGCCGACGGCGGGACGCTCTTCCTGGACGAAGTGGGCGATATGAGCCTGAAGACCCAGGCCAAGGTGCTCTCGGCCCTGGACGACCAGCTTTTTACCCCGGTGGGCGGCACGCAACCCCTGCGCGTTGACGTGCGCCTGATCGCCTCCACCAATAAGGACCTGGAAGAGGAGATCGCCAAGGGCAACTTCCGCGAGGATCTCTTTTACCGGCTCAATGTTGTTCCTTTCTTTGTGCCGCCGCTGCGGGAGCGCAAGCAGGATATTCCGTTTTTGGCGCGCGAGTTTTTGGCCGAGTTCGGCCGCCAGTACGGCCGGCCGCGCATGGAGATCGGCGAAGACGCGCTGGAGATTCTGGCCCAGTACCACTGGCCCGGCAACGTGCGCGAACTGAAGAACGTGATCGAGCGGGTGCTCATCCTCAATCCGCGCGCCCTGCGCATCGAGCGCAAGCATCTGCCGCCATTGACCCACAAAGCCGGCACGCGCTCCACCGAGGAGTTTTCGTCGCTGCAACAGGCGCGCGACGCCTACGAGCGGGAATACATCCTCAAGAAGATCGAAGAAGCCCGCAACAACATCAGCCACGCGGCGGAGTTGCTGGGCCTGGAGCGCAGCCACCTCTATCGCAAGATGAAGGCGCTGGGAATCGGCGTGCGGGAGTAGCCGGCGCGCCGATTCTTTGCGGCCGCGTCCCTCGTTCTTCACGGTCGGGCTGGCTGCCGCGGCCCTTATTGCGCCTGGTCCGCAAGACGAGACTTTCCAGGTTTCAGCCCGGCCTGCGGCGCCGCTCCCGGCGTGACCAGCGCCTGAATGTCCCCGACCAGCGTCTGCACCGATCCCGTGAAACTGGCGTCGCGGTGCTTCTTGAAGAAGGCGGGATCGATCTGCTCCACGAATCCCCACAGGGCCACATGCGTCTTGGCGTCCGAGATGCCCACTCTGATCTGCGGCCCGGTGAGCCCCGGCGAATCGACAAAGCGGATGGCGAAGACCACGTCCGCGTCGGCCGGGTCCATCACAATCTGGTATCGGCCCCAGGCATTCATCTGCTGAAAGAACTCGCTGTACGCCCGCTCCGGGCCTCCGCTATAGGCGGAAGGAAAGGCCGTCACATCGCCCAGTTCATAGGAGATGAATGCGCGCTTGCCGTTGAGCAGCGGCGTGGGCACCGGCGCGGCCAGAGTATTGATGCCCTTGGCCGCCGAACTCCGCTGCTGAGCGCAAACCGGCATCGCGCAGCAGATCGAGAGAGCGCCCACCGTCACAAATCGCTTCCATAAAAAATGCATGAATCCTCCCATTTGCCGCCGCTGCCGCCGGGGCGGCGCGGTATTGGTTTGAGCCGCATTCTCACAAGAAGTTAGCACGGCCGCGCCGTTCCGGCGCGCGAGAACGATGCTCCCGCCGCGGATGTCCGGAAGCGGACACGGATTTGCGAAAGTGGACGGTCCGCGGCTCGGGCCGCGCCGCGCGATCAAGCGCTATCGCCAATTCCATGAGCGGCTTGAATCGGCTTGCGACAGGCCGGAACTCTGGCCGGGAAAATGCAAGCAAGGGGATGGGAAGAAACCTGCGTGGAGGCTCGCAATGGCATATTTCGAGCGGGTGCGCGAAGTCGTTTCGGGACCCTTCAGTCCCGAGATCGTCCGGCAAAGGGCGGCGGCCGGATGGCAGATGGTTTCCATCGAATGGCGGCGCGAGTTGCCCGATGCGGAGGCTCCGGCCGAGGGCGCATTCAACGAGGACATTCCCTACGGATTGCGCATCTCCGACGACTGCCAGCGGCTGGAGGCTGACCCAACCGAGCACCAGGCGCTGATGCTGATGATGGAGTTGCTGGTGCAAGACTTCTCCTATTCCAGCATCGTCAGCGACTTGAATGAGAAGGGTTTCCGGATGCGGGATGGCAGGCCCTGGAGCCGCGTGGCGGTCTTCAACATGATTCCGCGGCTGATCGAGGTGGGTCCGCGCTTCTTCAACTCGGACGAGTGGGAGAAGCGGCGGCAGATATTCTCGCGGGCAAAGGCGCCGCTAACTCTGTAGGCCGCGGCTTCCTCCCGCGGAGAGATGGCGCCGGGCGACTGGTTACTCCTGGGGGCTGACCTTGACCAGAATCTCGATGGTCCGCTTGCGCAGGGCCGCCAGTTGAGCCGCGCGGCGCGCCTTGTCGCCAAATTCCCCCTCGGGCATATGGATGGCGTCTTTCCACTCGGTTTGCAACCGCCTGGCTTCTCCGCGCAGCGCGTTATCGATCTGCGGGGAATTCCCCTCGGCAATCAGCCGGCATTCTTTCGCCAGTTGCGAAGAAGTAAGAGACCATACACTGGTGCCGGATTCCTCGTGCTCCATTCCAAAGACCTCCGTGGCGGCAGCGAAACGCTTGCCGTCCCTTTCGATTCCTAGTTTTGCTCTGGTGTTGCCGAGAGAATGATAGTTGAGGCCGACCGGCCATGTCGAGATCGCGCACGGGCCTGCTACTTGAGGATGGGCCCCAGCGATCCGGGATTGTCTCCCAACTGCGGATCAACGCGGAAGTCCCATACCGACTGGTTGATGTCGGAGGCCGAGAGAATTTCGACCAGCGCATATTCGCCGATGGTCAGGGGCTTTTCAGGCGCGATCTTAAGCCAATGCTTGCCGGGCAGCACTTCGACTTTGGCCGGAATCACGTTCTCGTCCTGGGTAACGGCGCCGGTGACGCTCATGTGGACGGCGCCCACGATGCGCAGCGCCCGGCGCTCGTCCACGCGGACGATGGCAAAGCCGGAGGCCGGGGAATGCGCGCCATGCTTGCGGCTAGCCACTTCCTTTGCTCCGCCGGTGTCCACGGTCATGGCGTGGGAGACGACCTGCTCGGCGTCGTCGCGGGCGTTGAGCGAGAGATAGATGGCTGGATCGTTCACGTGCAGGTGGACCTTGGCATGCGCTCCCTCCAGCTCGAGGCTGGCCTTGGCGCCGGCCAGCGGATTCAGCGTGCTCAGGCCATGCTTCGTCTTCGCATTTGCGTTCAACTCCGTGGGCAGCAGCTCGACCAGCTCCGGCGTTCCCTGAAAGGTATCCATGGCAAAGACGCCATCCTCGTCGGGCAGTTGCAGGCCCTTGGCCACCTCGGGCATGCGGGCCTTCTGCTCGTCGCGCTCGGCGGCCTCCTCCTTGTCGATCGCTTCGGCTTCCTTCATGGCCGCCGATGGCGCTTCGACCGGCTGGTCTGCGTGGTCGCGCTCCCACTTGCGCGTAGCCTCCCAATCGACCAGGTCGGCGGGCAGCTCTTCCCAATCGCCGCCGCGTTCGACGGAGATGTAGCGCACCCGGTCGCCGGCAATTTCGTATTTGCGCACCAACTGGTAAGTGCCGTCCTTGAGGATAAGGCGATGATTCGTGCCCGTGCCGGGCACTTCGGGCTGGAGCGGCAGCGGCGTCTGCGTTTGCGCCGCGGCAGCCGTGGCCGCCAGCAGCAGGATTGCCAGCAAGCCGGCGAACAGGCGACGCAGATGAAGAAAATCGTTCATAGCCCCACAAGTTTAGACGAAGCGGGCCGAGCGGCGTTGGCCCGGCAGACGAGCGAAAGCTGGACCGATCCTGTAACCCTCCCCATCGCTATCGCATCCAATCCTGTGTATCCTTGAAGAGAGGGATGGTTCGTTGATGGGATTGCAGGCAACCCGGAGGAGCGACCGACGGCCCAAGCTCAGCGCTTTGCCCGTGGTCACCGTGGTGTGTCTGATCCTGCTGGCGCTGCTCACCGTGGTTCAGGTGACGCACATGCATCCGCTCGACAGCGATGCCGACCACTGCCCGCTGTGCGTGGCGATGCACACGGCTGCTCCGGTTGCGGTTGCGGCGGTCGTCGTCGTCCTGGTCGAGGTCGGGAGCCGCGAGCCGCTCTTTGAACCGCTTGTGGTCGTCCACCACCGTCATCCCAAGCTGTTTACACGCCCTCCGCCGGCCGGCTGCTAGGGCATCTTTCCGTTTTTCTACCTTCAGTCAGAAATTGGACGGCTCCTTGCCCGCAAGAATGGGCGAGGCTTTGACGTAGCGACGAACGCCGGCCTTGAAGACGGAACCATGCTCCCCAATGTACTAAGGGTGCCGCGGCTGTTTGCGCCGCGACCGGCATTCCACATTGTCCAGCCATTTTTCGGAGGTTTTTTATGCCGTTCAATCACGGCGCGATTTTTCGCATTCTTCCCGTTCTCGTTTTGATCTTCGCGGCGCTCACGACGCCTGCGCAAAGCGGCAACGCAGGCGCCGTGCGCGGCACGGTTACCGATCCTAGCGGCGCCGTGATTTCCGGCGCAACCGTTCATCTGACAAACGCAGCCAGCGGAGTGGACCGGACCGTCTCCACCGACGCAACCGGCCAGTTTGTGTTCTCGAATATCACCTTCAACAACTACCGGCTCGCCGTCTCCGCCAACGGCTTTGCGCCTTTGGATCGGAGCATCGAAATCCGCTCGGTGGTGGGAACGAACCTCAAGCTGGTTCTGCAGATCGCCACTGCCGACCAGACCGTCACTGTCGAGGCAACGGGCGACCTGGTTGAGACCGACCCCACCTTCCACACCGATGTGGACCGCGACATGTTCATCAAGGTGCCGCTGGAAAGCGAGTCTTCCTCGCTCAGTTCCCTGGTGACAGCCACCACCCCCGGCGTGGCGGCCGACTCGAACGGCCTCTTCCACGGCCTGGGCGACCACGCTTCCAACTCGTTTTCAGTAGACGGCCAGTCGATCACGGATCAGCAGAGCAAGGTCTTCTCCAATCAGATTCCGTCGAACTCGATTCAATCCATCGAAGTCATCAGCGGTGCGCCGCCGGCCGAGTATGGCGGCAAAACCAGCTTGGTGATTGTGGCCACGACACGCTCCGGACAGGGCGTGACCAAGCCCACCGGCAGCATCACAAGTTCCTATGGGGCCTTCGGCTCCGCGACAGCCGGTTTCGATCTGGCCTATGGCGGCAAAAAATGGGGAAATTTCGTCGAGGCGGACGGCCTGAATTCGGGGCGCTTCCTCGATCCCCCGGAGTTCGCGGTCTTCCACGACAAGGGTAACGAGCAGAATGTCTTCGACCGCGTGGACTATAACTTCACTCCGGTCGACTCGATCCATCTGGACCTGAACTACAGCCGCTCCTGGTTCCAGACTCCCAACTCCTACGACAACCTGAATGTCGAGAACGTGGTCGGCGGCGGCACGAGCGCGAGCCCCACTTTCGCCAACGTGGGCAACGCCGACCAGCACTCCAAAATCGGGACCATTAATATCTCGCCCACCTACACGCGGATCATCGGCAATAACTCGGTCTTCAATCTGGGCGCCTTTGTCCGCAGGGACGACTATAACTACTATCCGAGCGGCAATCCGCTGGCCGATCTTGGACCCGCCAACCTGCAAACCTCGTCCATCTCCCAGAGCCGCACGCTCACGAACTCCGCGGTCCACTCGGATTTCTCCTATGCCAAGGGAATCCACACCTTCAAGGTTGGCGCGCAGTACGGACAGACCTTTCTGCACGAGAACGACAGCCTGGGCATTGTCGAAGCGACCTATGACTCGCCCTGCATGGACGTGAATGGCAGTCCCCTGGCCGGCTACGCCGATCCAACGGCTTGCGACGGCGTTGTGGCGCTCCAGAATCCGAACTACATTCCCGTTCTCGCGCCATATGACCTTACCCGCGGCGGCGCCTTATACAGCTTCTCGGGCCACACCGACGTGAAAGAACTGGGCCTCTTTGTCGAAGACCAGATCAAGGCTGGCAACTGGCTCTTCAATCTAGGCTTGCGCGAGGACGTTTACAATGGCCTGACGGCTGCCAACCAGACGCAGCCGCGCGTGGGAATTGCCTACAACATCAAGCCGAGCTCCACCGTTCTGCGCGTCTCCTATGCGCGAACGCTGGAAACACCTTTCAATGAGAACCTGGTTCTGTCTAGCACGGGTTGCTCCAACGCGGTACTGTCTCCGCTTCTCAACTGCTCTCCCGGCGTCTCCGGAATCCTGCACCCCGGTTTCCGCAACGAGTTCCATGCCGGATTTCAGCAGGGATTCGGCAGGCGGGTGGTGGTCAGCGGCGAGTACATCTGGAAATACACACACAACGCCTTCGACTTCAGCGTGCTAGGCAATACGCCCATCACCTTCCCCATCGACTGGCACAGCTCGAAGATTCCCGGCTATGCGCTGCATGTGGATGTTCCCCAATTCCATAACATCAGCGCCTACGTCATCATGTCTTCGGTTGCGGCCCGCTTTTATCCGCCGCAGGTGGCCGGCGCCGGCGCCACTGTCGGCCAAACCGGACTTCCGTTCCGCATCGACCACGACGAAAAGTTCAACCAGAACTCGCATCTCCAGTACACGTTTTCGCGCGGCAAGGTGCTGAACGGCCTTTGGGGCGGATTCAACTGGCGTTACGACAGCGGCCTGGTGGCCGGTTCGACACCCTGCTATGGAGTGACCGATCCAAACACTCCCTGCGGAAACAGCTCAACCACGCTGAACGGTCAGCCTGCTATCGCAATGGTGGACACCAACATACCTCCAACGGTGAACCCCGTGACTGGAGCGAGTGTCGCCCTTCCCTTGACTGCGGACGAAGAATTTCAGGCAGGATTCGCATGCAACGGGGTGAAGGCTACGCCCACCAATCCCTTGCCCGCGGTCTGCCCGGCCTCGGAATTCACTTCGAGCCTGATCAAAATCCCTGCTCCCAACGCTGGCGACAACGACAAGAATCCTCAGCGCATCGCGCCGCGCGACCTGTTCGATGCGTCGGTCGGCAAGGACAATCTCTTCCACGGCGATCGCTACAAGGTGAACCTGGACCTGACGGCAATCAACGTGACCGACAAGTACGCTCTGTATAACTTCCTGTCCACCTTCAGCGGAACGCACTATGTAACTCCGCGGGCTCTGACGGCGAAGATCACGCTGAATTTCTAGAAGGCTGAGGGAAAGGGGCAGACCGCACGGCCTGCCCCATCCTTTGCATGGCAAAATCTGTAGAATGCCGATTCTCTCTTAAAGAATAGCCTGCACCGCCCGCCGGCAGGACTCATAGACCCCATCATCGAAGCAGGCGAGGATCACTTCCTCCAGCGCCTCGTTCTTCTTCAGTTCCGCAACCGTTTCCCGCACTGCGATCTCGACGGCCAGATCGACGGGAAAGCGGTAGACGCCGCAACTGATCGCCGGGAAAGCAATCCTGCGCAGATCGTGCTCGCGGGCCAGCGCAAAACAGGAGCGGTAGCAACTGGCCAGCAGTTCGCGCTCGTTGTGGCTTCCGCCGTTCCATACCGGGCCGACGGTGTGAATCACGTAGCGGGCGGGAAGGCGATAGCCCCTGGTGAGTTTCGCCTGGCCGGTCGGACAGCCACCGAGGAGACGGCACTCGGCCAGCAGCTCCGGGCCGGCGGCGCGGTGGATGGCCCCATCTACCCCTCCGCCGCCCAGCAGCGAGGTATTTGCCGCGTTGACAATGGCATCGACGGCCAGGGTGGTGATATCCGTCTTGAGAATTGCGATTCTCTCGATCATCGGCTCTTTCCGCCCTATTTCTCGCTGTCCAGGACCTTCATCTGCATCGCGTCGTAGCGGGTGCCGGCCACTTCCCCGCCTGGGACCGCGGCTTCGAGAGCAGCTATCTCCTCCGTGGTGAGCTTGACGGAAAGCGCGCCCAAAGTCTCGGCCAGTTGCGCCCGCGTGCGCGCTCCGACGACGGGGACGATCGAGCTTTTCTTGGCCAGCACCCAGGCCACGGCCAACTGCGCCTGCGTAATGCCCCTGGCAGAAGCGATCTCCTTGAGGCGGGCGACAAGCTCCCGATTTCTGGCCAGATTGTCGCCATTGAAGCGCGGCAGCCAGGCGCGAATGTCTCCCGAGGCGGCCGGCTGCGAGCCCGACAGCAACCCGCGCGAGAGCGCGCCATAGGTGGTGGCTCCGATGCCCAGTTCGTCGAGCACGGGAAAGATCTTTGCTTCCGGCCCGCGGCTCACCAGCGCGTACTCGATCTGCAAATCCACGATGGGATGCACGGCGGCCGCGCGGCGGATGGTCTCGGGACCCACCTCGGAGAGGCCGATGTGGCGGACGTAGCCGGCCGTCACCATCTCCGCGATGGCGCCGACCGTGTCTTCGATGGGCACGTTGGGGTCGAGCCGCGCGGGCCGGTAGATGTCGATGTACTCCACGCCCAGCCGCTGGAGCGAATAGGCCAGAGCGGTTTTAACCGCGGCGGGCCGTGCGTCGTAGCCCAACCAGGCGCCATCCGGGCCGCGCTGCGCGCCAAACTTGACCGAAAGCAGCACCTCGTCCCGCTCGATGCGCAGCGCCCGGCCGATGAGCATCTCGTTGTGGCCCATGCCGTAAAAGTCGCCCGTATCGAGCAGGTTGACGCCGGCGTCGATGGCAGCATGGATGGTGGCGACCGACTCGGCGTCGTCGGCAGCGCCGTACATCCCGCTCATGCCCATGCAGCCCAGAGCGATGGGAAACACCTCCGGGCCGGTCCGTCCCAGCTTTCGTGTCAGTGCCGTCGTAGGCGTCATTGTTTGGCTCCTTCCACCCGAGCATCGTAGGCTCCATGGCTCCTGGAGGGCAAGAGCGGCCGGTCCGGGGCCGGATTGCGCGGGGTTTTCCTCCGCGAAGCGGGGCTGTGCCGGCGCGGGCAAGGCCAGTGCTCAATTTTTCAAGTGTTGGAATATCAATATGTTAACTACATTAAATCCATCCCGCGGCGCGTCCCAGGACAATTTTTCGCTTTCTTCCAGTGTTAATCTCTGCCATACTTGATTGTGCCCATCTGGTACGTCCAATCCCAACAATCCAATCAAGAGGTTGCATCGATGTCGGCAAAGTATGTCTTTGTGACGGGCGGAGTTGTGTCCAGTTTAGGTAAAGGCCTGGCGGCGGCCTCGATCGGCTGCCTGCTGGAAAGCCGCGGCCTGCGCGTGAATATGATGAAGTTCGATCCCTACCTGAACGTCGATCCGGGAACCATGTCGCCTTTCCAGCATGGCGAGGTTTTTGTTACCGACGACGGCGCCGAGACCGACCTCGACCTGGGCCACTACGAGCGTTTTACCCACGCTCCGCTTTCCCGCGACAACAACCTCACCACCGGCCGCATCTACGAGCAGATCATCCTGAAGGAGCGGCGCGGCGACTACCTGGGCAAGACCGTGCAGGTGATTCCGCACGTGACCAACGAGATCAAGAACGCCATGCGCAAGGTTTCGGCCAACGGCGCGGACGTAACGATCATCGAGATTGGCGGCACGGTAGGCGATATCGAGTCGCTGCCGTTTCTTGAAGCCATCCGCCAGATGCGCCAGGAACTGGGCCGCGAGAATACCGTCTTTGTCCATCTCACGCTGGTGCCGTGGATCGCCGCCGCGCAGGAGCTGAAGACCAAGCCCACGCAGCACTCCGTGAAGGAACTGCTCGGGATCGGCATCCAGGCCGACATTCTGCTGTGCCGTTCGGACCGCGTTCTGCCCCGCGAGATGAAGCAGAAAATTGCGCTCTTCTGCAACGTCGAGGAGAAGGCCGTGATTGGCGCCACCACGGTTCCCTCCATCTACGAGGTGCCGCTTCGCTTTGCCGAAGAAGGCCTTGACGCGCTCATCCTGAAATATCTGCGCAAGGAAGCGCCGGAGCCGGACCTGACCAAGTGGAAGGAACTGGTCGATCGCTGCTATCACCCCAAGGACGAAGTCCACATCGGCATCGTGGGCAAGTATGTGGAGTACGAAGACAGTTACAAGTCACTCAAGGAAGCGCTGACCCATGGCGCCATCGCCCACGACCTGAAGCTCCACGTAACCTGGATCGAGGCTGAGGGGCTGGAGTCGAAAACTCCCGAGGACCGCGACTATGAGTCGCAATTGGAAGGTTTCGACGGCATCCTGGTTCCCGGCGGCTTTGGCAAGCGGGGCATCGAGGGCATGCTGAACGCGATCCGCTATGCGCGCGAAAAACAGGTGCCTTATTTTGGAATCTGCCTGGGCATGCAAACGGCTTGCATCGAGTTTGCCCGCAACGTCTGCGGCCTGAAGGGCGCCAATTCCAGCGAGTTCGATCCCGCCAGCCCGCACCGCATCATCTACAAGCTGCGCGAACTGCTGGGCGTGGAAGAGATGGGCGGGACGATGCGGCTGGGCGCCTGGACCTGCATTCTGCAGGAAGGCACGCTGGCCTCCAAGGCCTACAACGGCGCGACCGAGATCAGCGAGCGGCACCGCCATCGCTACGAGTTCAACCGCGAGTACGAGGCGCTGCTCACCGGCGGCGGGCTTCACATTAGCGGCACCACGCCCGACGCGACGTACGTGGAGATCGTCGAGTTGCCCAGCCATCCCTACTTCCTGGGCTGCCAGTTCCATCCCGAGTTCAAGTCCAAGCCGCTGGAGCCGCATCCGCTCTTCCGGGAGTTCATTGCCGCGAGCTACAAGAACCGGCAAAGAAGGCTTGGTGCGGAAGTCTGCGAAACCGCTGCCGTAACCAGCGCTGTATTGAAATAAACAGGGTGCGCCATTCCGCCGCCGGCGGCCCGTGTCGTTGAATGTTCCGAGGCTGGCGCCCATCGCCAGTCACCCGTTGAAGACTGCGTTCAGGCTTTTCTGAATCCGGGGTGTGCGCTCCGCTGTTGACAAAGGCTTTTTCCGGGCCTATTGTTTGTTGGTTTTTGGTAGATGGAGGACTCGACACGATGGCTTACTTTGAGCTACAGCCTGCGGAATTGGAGCTTCAGCAACTGGCGGAGCAGTATTGGCACGATGCCGGCGAGAGGGAAAAAGAGCTTGAAAAAGCTGCGTTCGAAGCCGGGGAAGCGATTCGCGGCGGCGACTACAACCTGCCGAATCTGGAAACGATCGTGCGCTGGAAATCCGAGCGCATGGTGCATTACCTGATTGGAAACAGCAACGAGAACATCAAGAGCGCGCTGGCCATCGCCGCTTCGCCGGACGCCAAGACCGAGGACGCCGTCAACGCGCTGGTGGGGCTGCGCGGCATCGATATTTCCATCGCCTCGGCGATTCTGGCCACGATCTACCCCGAGCGGTACGCGGTGCTGGATTACCGCGCGCTCGAGGCGCTGGGACACGCCCGGCACGATGTCCAGTTCTATGCCGAATACAACGCCTTCATCAACCGGCTGGTGGAGTGCGGCGTGATCCAGCCGCAGGAGAGCCTTCCCGGCCCGACTCCGCTCCATGCGCTGGAACGGGCGCTCTGGCAGTGGTCGAGGAGCCGGGGACAGTAGGCGAGCGACGCCGCCCGGCAGGCGAGCGACGCGGAGTAAAATCGCCTTCGTGAGCAACTTCTTCGAAATTGGCCCTGTCCATGTGGGGGAGGGCCAGCTTTTCCTCATCGCCGGTCCCTGCGTCATCGAGTCCGAGGCCCACGTGCGCACCATGGCCGAGGCCATCCAGCGAATCGCGGCGGACCTGGGCATTCCCTACATCTTCAAGGCCAGCTACGACAAGGCCAACCGCACCAGCGTGAGGAGCTTCCGCGGGCCGGGGCTGAAAGAGGGTGTGCGCATCCTGGGCCGCCTGGCCAAAGACACCGGTCTGCCCGTGCTCACCGACGTGCATGAGCCCGGCCATTGCGAGATTGCCGCCGAGGCCGTGGACGTGCTGCAGATTCCCGCTTTCCTCTGCCGCCAGACCGACCTGCTGGTGGCCGCGGGCAAGACCGGCCGCGCGGTCAACATCAAAAAGGGGCAGTTTGTGGCTCCGTGGGATATGACGTATCCGGTCGACAAGGTCCGTTCCACGGGCAATGAACGGGTTTTCCTGACCGAGCGCGGAGCCAGCTTCGGCTACAACACGCTGGTGGTGGATTTTCGCTCGCTACCGGTGATGCGGCGGCTGGCGCCGGTGGTCTTTGACGGCACCCATTCCGTGCAGCAGCCCTCGGCGGCCGGCGGAGTAAGCGGCGGCCAGCCGGAGTTCATTCCTCTGCTGGCGCGGGCCGCGGTGGCCGCCGGCATCGACGGGCTGTTTCTCGAGGTTCACGACGATCCGGCCAACGCCAAGTCAGACGGCGCCAACGCCCTTGACCTGAAGCTGCTGAAACCGCTGCTGGAAAAACTGCTGGCGATTCACGCGGCAGCGCGGGAGTGACGGGAGAGGGATTCGAACCGTCGATTCCCTTTCCGGCACAAAGATTTTCGAGGCCGCCGGTTTTACAGCGGTTCTCCCATTGCTATACTTTGAAGCCATGCTGCCGAGTGGCTTTTTCCTTAAGAAAAAGCCACCTGGTGAAAAGCCGCCTAGGGTATATGGATGGGAGAACCGCTCTAATCGCACCCATTCCTCCGTTGGGAATGCGAGGCTGTCTCATCTTGCGCGGGGCACGACGCACTCCGAGGCGGGTTTTCCCGGAGTTCGGCGATTGCTGCCTGCGGACCCTACGTGCGGGCACCGCCGCGCGAGGCGCAGGGCCGGGCAGAGCCGCCGAAATATCGTCAAAGCCTTTGAAGTCACGGCGCATTCGGCTCGCGGAGTGTTACAACAGTTGTGCATGGTCAAGCGGACAAAAGCGGGCACCGAACCGCAGCCGGGGCAACCCATCAGCCTGCGCACGCTGGGCGAATACCTGAATCTGTCGCCGGCGACGATTTCCCTGGTGCTGAACAACGCTCCCGGCGTGCGTTCGATTCCGCAGGAAACCAGGAACCGCGTGACCGAAGCGGCGGCCAAATTCGACTACCGGCCTAGCTTCTACGCGCGTTCGCTGCGCAAGCAGCAAACGTTTTCAGTCGGCGTGCTGGTGCCGGATTTGAACGACAACTACGCCGCCCAGGTACTGACCGGCGTGGAGGAGTTCCTCATCGAAGAGGGCTACTTCTACCTCACCGCCAGCCATCGCCGCAAGCCCGATCTGATCGAGGAGTATCCGCGCCTGCTGATGGACCGCTGCGTAGAGGGGTTCATCCTGATCGACACGGTGCTGGAGCACAGCATGAAGCTGCCGGTGGTCTCGGTGGCCGGCCACCGCAAGCTGGAGGGCGTGACCAACGTGGTGCTGGACCAGCGGCGCGCGGCGGAACTTGCGCTGCGCCATCTGTACCAACTGGGGCACCGCAAGATCGCCTTCATGCGCGGCGGCAGCCACAGCTCCGACGCCGACGAGCGCTGGGCCTGCCAGATGGCGGTGGCCAAGGAACTGAAGCTGGAAGTTCCACCCGAGCTGACGGTGCAAATCCTGACACGGGTCTCCACGCCGGAGATGGGCTTTGGGCCGGTGAATGAGCTGGTCACCCGCGGCGCCGACTTCAGCGCGCTGGTCTGCTACAACGATGTCTCCGCCATTGGCGCTATCCGCGCCCTGATGGATCATGGCCTGCGCGTGCCGGACGACGTTTCCGTGGTGGGCTTCGACGACATCCAGAACGCCGCCTACCACAACCCGAGCCTGACCACGATCCGCCAACCGCTGCAGCACATGGGATCGGTAGCCGCGCGCATCCTGCTGCAGCGGATTCGCGCCCAGGCGACATTTCCCGATGCGGTGCCGATTTTGCCGGAGTTGGTGATTCGCGAATCGACCGCGCCTCCCGGACCGCGTCGCGCGCGCGCCAAGCGGAGCTGAAAGCCCGCCGCGGAGACCGGCCACGGATCGAAATCGCCCTAACCGGCGGCTGGGCAGCAGTCTCTAAGGAATGAACCCACAGGCAGACAAAGGCGCCGGAAATCCGATGCCGGCCGCGGGAAATGAAGTGAATCGGGGAGGAAATGCGAACCCTCCCGCGGCGGCTCCGGCCAGCACTCCGGCCTCCGCCAGCAATCAGGATTGGAGAAATAAGCCAGGAGAGGCTGTGCGCTTCTTCCGGCGCAAGACTCATGCAAGTGGAGTTACTTCGAGCCTTCAGGATTCGCGGCCAGGGCGCTGACCGGGAAAACTCTCGCGAGGCAGCAGAATGTGCCAGGCAGTAACTCCCTTGCGCAACGATTTCGCGCCATGCCCGTCGGTGCCGACAAGCGCCCCGCTTTGTGGCGCTATCGCGCGTTCAAGGAGAAACCACATGCCGCTTCGCCGTCCATGCCTGTTCCGGTTTGCTCTCTTCTCATGCTTCGCCTTCCCTCTCATTGCGCAGACTGCTCCGCCGCCCGAGCCGGGAAATCCCGCCGCCACCCTGCGGATGAATGCGCGGAGCGTGGTTGTGGATGTGGTGGTGACGGACAGAAGCGGCCAGGCCATCACCGGCCTGCCCAAGGAGGACTTCCAGGTTTTCGAGGACGGCAAGCCGCAAACCGTGACCTTCTTTGAGCCGCACGGAGTCGCACAAGCCGTGGCGGTCCAGGCCCTGCCGAGTCAGGCTCCGCCGCCTATGCCGCCGAATACCTTCACCAATGTTCCCGCGGCGGTTCCGGCCGACTCGGTGAATGTGCTCCTGATGGATGCGCTCAACACGCCCATACAGGATCAGACGTATGTTCACAAGGAGATGGTCAAGTATCTGGCCAGCATTCCTCCGGGCATTCGCATCGGCGTCTTTCTGCTCAGTAACCGGCTGCGCATCGTGCAGGGATTCACGGAAGACGGGGCGGCGCTACGCGCGGCGATCAAGCGCAGCGCGGCCAATCCGACGGAGTCGGCGCTGCTGCCCACCTCGGCCGAGACCAACCTGGGTCAAACGGCCGTCTCCGAAGCCGCCTCCATGGCGCCGATCGGGGGCGGCAATGAAGCCGCGGGCGCTTCCTCCCAGGCCGCATCGTCGGCGGATTCGCTGCAGAGTTTTCTGGATCAGCAGACACAATTCGAAGCCAACGAACGGGTGGAAATGACGCTGGAGGCGCTGCAGCAGATTGCACGCTATCTCTCCGGCATTCCCGGACGGAAGAATCTGGTCTGGTTCAGCAGTTCCATTCCGCTCACTCTCTTTGCCACAGCCGCCGGAAATACCGCGGGCACGGGGACTTCGAATCCCAGCGGCGATTCCCCTTATTACCAAAAGGTGAAGGACACAGTGAACCTGCTGGCCAAAGCGCAGGTCTCCATCTACCCCATCGAAGCAGGGGGGCTTTTGCCCGACCCGATTACGGACGCCAGCGCTCCGCCGATTACCCAAACGGTTTCGGCTGGATCTCCCGGCAATGTCTACCAGGGTCAACTGGCCACGCAACACCAGGTCACTACCCTCCAGGCCGGGACCCAGGACCGCAACCTCAACCACGCCACCATGGATCAACTGGCCAGGGACACGGGCGGCAAGGCGCTGTATAACCTGAACAATCTCAACCAATCGCTGACCGAAGTTATCGACAACGGCTCGCGCTACTACACCCTTGCCTATACGCCCACCAACCTGCGCGAGGAAGGCAGGGAGCGGAAGATCGAGATCAAGCTGGCGAACGGCAGGTACAGCCTGGCCTACCGCCGCAGCTACTTCGAGGACACACCCAGGGACGTGAGGGAGGCGGAAGCGGCCGCGGTGAAAGACCCGCTGCGCCCGTTGATGGACCGCGGCATGCCCAACTTCACCGAGCTTCGCTATCGCATCAATGTAACGCCCGCCAACCCGCAGCCGGCCGCGGATGCCGCCCGCGCTGGCAGCAACGCCGCGCTGAAGGCGCCGTTCACGCGCTACGGCGTCAACTTTGTGCTCTCGACGGACGGCCTGACCCTCGACCCTGGGCCGGATGGGGTTCGCCACGGCAAGATCGAAGTCGCGTTGGTTGCCTACAGCCACGACGGCAAGCCGCTGAACTGGAGCGTCCGCTTTGTCGGACTGGCCGTCAAGCCCGAGCAATACGAAATGGCTAAGAAGTCGGGGATTCCCTTCCATCTGGAGATCGATGCGCCACCAGGGGAGGTTTACCTGCGCACCGGCATCTTCGACACGACCGCCAGCAGGGCGGGCACGCTGGAGATTCCCTTGAGCACGATCGCGCTCGCGGCAAGGTAACCGTTGGCCGGCCGCGGAATGGCGCGGCCGGCGCGTTCCTCGCTGGTTCTGGAGGCGGAGGTCTTGTTCCAGGCGCAGGGCAGCGAGAGCGGAGAGACATTCCCGGCTCTCGCGCAATGACCGATCGCGCCATCCGCCTCGTATGGTCCCATCACGTGCTTCAGAGCTTCGGATTCGAGAGAAAACCAATGCCGGGTCGCCGTTGCCTCATACATCTCGCACTTTCTTCGTTCGTCGCCGTCCCTCTTTTTGCCCAGATGGCCGCATCCGTCGGGGAGGCAAACCCTGCCGCCACGTTCCACGTCAATGCGCGCAGCGTGGTGGTGGATGTGGTGGTGACAGACCGGAACGGCAAGGCCGTGACGGGGCTGCCCAGGGAAGAGTTCCAGGTCTTCGAGGACGGCAAACCGCAAGCCATCACCTTCTTTGAGCAGCACGCGGGCGCGCCCACCGGCGCCGCGCCTGCCGCGCCGCCGCCTCTGCCGCCCAACACCTTCACCAACGTTCCCGCGGCCGTGCCGGCCGATGCGGTGAATGTGCTGCTGATGGATGCGCTGAACACGCCCATGGACGACCAGTCCTACGTTCACAAGGAGATGGTCAAATACCTCGGCACTATCCCTCCAGGCATACGCATCGCCGTCTTTCTCTTGAGCGAACGGCTGCGCATCGTACAGGGATTTACCGAGGACTCCTCGGCGCTGCGCGCGGCCATTGCCCACACCGCGGCCAATCCTTCGAATTCGCCGCTGATGGCGACGGCGGCCGAAAACGACCTGAACCAGAATGCGGTCCAGATGATCGGCTCCATGGGGCCGGCCGGGAATGCCCAGTCCGCGAGTTCCGCGGCATCGCTGCAGGAGTTTCTGAACGAGCAGTCCAACTTCCAGTCGAACGTGCGCACCGAGTGGACGCTGGAGGCGCTGCAGCAGTTGGCGCTCTACCTGGGCGGCGTGCCGGGGCGCAAGAACCTGGTCTGGTTCAGCAGCACCTTTTCGCTGTGCATGTTCGCCAAGGACCGCGAGGAGTGCCCCTACTACGACAAGCTGAAGAAAACCTTGGATATGCTGGCCGACGCGCAGGTCTCGCTTTACCCCATCGAAGCGAGCGGACTGACAGGCGGCTTCGACGGCGGCGACGCCAGCATCGCTCCGCGGCAGTTGTACTCTAGCCAACAGGCGACCGCCGCTTACTCCGCCGCCGTTTCCAGCGCGGCCTTTGCGCGCAACAACAATCATCTGGCCATGGATGAAATCGCCCGGGAGACGGGCGGCAAGGCCACCTATAACCTGAATGGCCTGAGCGAATCGCTGGCCGCGGACGTCGACAACGGCGCACGCTACTACACCTTGGCGTATACGCCGACGAATGCGAGGGAAATCGGCAAGGAGAGAAAGATCCAGGTGAAACTTGCCTCGGGCAGATACAACCTGGCCTATCGCCGCAGTTACATCGAGGACACGCCCAAAGAGCGGAGGGCGGCGGAAGCGGCCAGGATGAAGGACCCGCTGCGTCCATTGATGGATCGCGGCATGCCCAACTTTACCGCGCTGCACTATCGCATGAGCGTCGCGCCGGACAAATCGGAACCCGCCGCGCATTCGGCCCGCGCGGGCTATAACTCCGCGATGCAAGGACCGGGCACGCGCTATGGCGTGGATTTTGCGCTGTCAATGGACGGCCTGGACCTCATCCCAGGGCCCAATGGCTTGCGCCTGGGCAAGATTGAAGTCGCACTGGTGGCCTACAGCCACGACGGCAAGGCGCTGAACTGGGAGGTTCACTTCGTCGGCCTTGCCGTCCGGCCGGAACAATATGCGGAGGCCCGGAAGTCGGGGATTCCGTTCCACATGGATCTCAATGTGCCGCCCGGCGATGTCTACCTGCGCTCCGGCATCTACGACACGTTTTCAAGCAAGGCGGGCACTCTGGAGATTCCGCTCAGCGCGGTGACGGCGGCAAAATAGCGGCGCGGCGCCGGAGTGAATTCGCCTGCTTCCTCGCCCGCGGGTCCCTGACCGAGAATGACCGAGGTGGACCGTGCGCTCTCGCGGGGTTTGGCGAAAGGCAGCGCGGCGAAGGAAAATTGCAGGATGAACCGAAGTTGCGCGATAAGGAGATTCGGTCTCCTGCTTTTGCTGGCTGCCCTGGCTTCGCCCGCCGTCCCGGCCAAGAACGAGCCGCTGAAAAAAGTTACGGTGGAGCAGTTGGAGCGGAGGCTGGCCGCGCTCCACGGGAAACGCAATGCCCATGCGGCCCGGGAACTCTCCGCAATGGAACTGAGCGAGCGGTTGAGCGCGGACCGGCGAGCGCGCTTGCTGGCGGGTTTGCCGGATGTCGAGGCGCGGCAGGCGCTGACTGCGCTGGCCGACCTGGCAGAGTTTCTTCCGCTTCCCGCGACGGAAATTCCCGCCGCTGCGCCGCCGGACCCAGCCACGCAGAACTCTCTGCTGTCTCTGGCGGCGGAATCCGTGGAGAAAGCCATTCCCAGGCTGCCAAACTTCTTTGCGACGCGGGATACGGTGCTCTTTGCCGAGGATCTCGCAGATTCCTCCCGCTCCCCATCGAGCGCCTCGCAAAGCCGGCCGATCCATGCCGTGGACAGCGCCAGCGCCACGGTTCTTTATCGCAAGGGGAAGGAGGTCGCGGAGCCGCGCGGCGCTGCGAGCGGACGCCCGGCAAGGCTGGGACAGGAGCTGACCATCGAGGGCGTCTTCGGGCCGGTGCTTGAGCTGGTTGTGGCGGACGTACTCAAGAACGGCTGGACGTGGAGCCACTGGGAGCAGCGAGCCGGTGGAACTCTGGCGGTTTTCTCCTACTCGGTGCCGCTGCGCATGTCGCATTACAATGTGGAGATTCCAGGCGACCAGGCAGGCATTTACCCGCTCACCGCCTACCATGGGGAGATCGCCGTCGATCCGGCCAATGGCAACATCCTGCGCCTGACAATGCTGGCGGATCTCTCGGAATTCGGCCCGATTGCCCGGGCGGACGTTCTGGTGGAGTATGCGCCGATCGCAATCGGCGGCAAAAGCTATCTCTGCCCTGTGAGAAGCGTCGCGGTTTCCCTGGCCCGCCCCATGGATGCCTTGCGCGACCTATATGGATTCCGGCGGGATGAATCGGAGCCGATGGAACTGGAATTGAGCGACGTCGTCTTTCGCGAGTATCATCTTTTCCGCTCCGAGGCGCGCATCGTGACCGGAGCCCGCGGCGATGCGGGCCAACCGCCCGCTCCTGCCGCGCCGGATGAGCCGGCCGCCGCTCCGCCGCAGGCCCCCGCAGCACACTGATTGCATTCGTGTTCCGCAGATCATCGATCCAACAAGCAAGGGGAGCCCACGCGGCTCCCCTTGCTGTCGGCGCAAGAACGGATGGCGTTACTTCTTGCCTTCCAGTTCGTCGGCCAGAGCGCCAGCGCCGTAGAGCTTGCGCAGGGCCTCGATCATGCCGGCCGAGTGAACCGCAACCGCGCGGTTCTTGGTTCCGTCGTAGACAAAATCTCCGGCCAGCGACTCGATGTTGCCGTCGAAGATGAGGCCCACGAGTTCGCCCTCGCGGTTAACCACCGGCGAGCCGGAGTTGCCGCCGATGATGTCGCCGGTGGTGACAAAATCGAGCGGCGTCGAAAGGTCCAGCTTGTCGCGGCCGGCCGCTTCTTTGAGCGTCAGGTCGAAGGGCGGCTTGTTGCTGAAGCTGGCCGCGCGGTCGTAGAGCCCGTAGAAGGTGGTGAAGGGCGGAGCGATGGTGCCGTTGTAGGGGTAGCCATCCACCGTGCCATAACTCAGGCGGAGGGTGAAGGTGGCGTCGGGATAGGCGTCCTTTCCATAGACCAGGAAGCGGGCCTTGCCGAGCTTTTCGCCGGCCGGGGTGAGCACGCTGGACAAGGTGTCGCGCAGGCGGCGGGTGGTCGCCCGGACGATCGGGTCAACGCGGCGCGCGGCCACGATCATGGGATCGGTGGAGGCGGCCACGGCAGCCTCGCCGCCCTCCAGCAGCGCCTTGCGGAAGGCCGGATCTTGATCGCCCAGCTTGCTCCCATCGATCAGGGAATTGACCGTCTGGTCCACATCGCCGCCCTGCAAGATGGCTTGCACGTAGGCGTCGTCCTTGCCCAGCTTCTCCTGGGCCAGTTTGAGGGCGGAGGTCATGTACAGCTTTTCCGTCGCGGAATCGACCTTGGCCCCCGAAAGCAATTGGAACTTGAGCGATTCAAGACCCGCGTCGTGGAACTGCGGCAGCCGCTCACCATCCGGCTTCTTGACCTCGGCCACGTATTGCACAATCTGGAGCGCGCGGGTGAAGAGCTGGCTGTCGGTGCGACGGAAGATTTGCCCCTTGATCTCCGGCTTCACCTGCTCCTCAACGCGGGCGATGGTCTCCCAGGCGTCGCCGTAGGCTTTTTGCCACTCGGGATTGGCGGCCACTTTGGCGCGAAAGTCGCTTTCCTCGGTCTGTTTCTTGGCCAGGATGGCGGGATCGGCCAATGCTTCCTTACGGCCCAGATAGACTTTCAGGCTGTTTTGCAGGTAAAAGACCGTGCTGCCCACCAAACGCGCCTGCTCCGGCCCCTGGGCGGCAAAGGCCTGGCCCGCGGCAATGCGGCGTTGCAGATATTCGGTCACCGCCGGCCCGATCACATCGCGCTGCACCAGAAGCTGGGCAACCGTATCCTGCCGCTCGGTTGTACCCGGATGACCGGAGATGAAGGTCAGTTCGCCCGGCGCGGCGCCCTTGGCGCTCCACTTGAGATAGTTGTCGCAGTGCAGCGGCTTGCCATTCTCGTAGACCCGGAAGAGAGCCATGTCGATGTCGTAGCGCGGATAGGTGAAGTTATCCGGATCGCCGCCAAAGAAGGCCGCCTGCTGCTCCGGCGCAAAGACCAGGCGCACGTCGGTGTATGCCTTGTACTGGTAGAGCCAGTACTCGCCGCCCTGGTAAAACGAGACCACGTCGGAACGAAGGCCGGTCTTGTCCTTGCTTTCCTTGGTAATGGCCGCAATCTCGGCATCGCGGGCCTTCAGAGCCTTGGCCTCGTCGGCGATTCCCTTGGCCGCGCCCTGCACCCGCGCGGTCACATCCTGCATGGCCACCAGCACGTTGACTTCGAGATCGGGAGACTTCATCTCCTGGTCCGGCGTGGCCGCATAGAAGCCGTCGCGCAGATAGTCGTGCTCGGCGGTCGAGTTCTTCTGCAACTGGCCGCGCGCCACGTGATGATTGGTGAGCAGCAGGCCGTCGGGACTGACGAAGGAACCCGATCCGCCATCGTTGAGCCGGACGCTGGAGAGCCGGAGATGGTCAAGCCAGGCCTGGGTGGGATGGAAGTTGTACTTGGCCGCCAGCAGCTTCAGCGGCGGGTTGTCAAAGGTCCACATGCCTTCCTCGGCATGAAGCGCGGGCGCCACGGCCAGCAGCAGGACGGCCGGGAGCAGAAGAGTGGAGCGGAGGCTGCGAAAATCCATGGGATTCCTCATTGAGTGACGGTTATGCTGATCCCGCTTGTGCTGGTACTCGTGGCATAGGTGCAGGATCCGTTGTATTCGGCGGTGATCAGATAGGACCCGGCGGTGCTGAAGGTGGTGGGCAGAGTAGCAGTTCCGGAACTCAAGCTTGCTGTGCCCAGCGCAGTGGATAGCAGACTCGTAGCGTCATAGAACGTGACCGTCCCGGTGGCCGCAGAAGGAGAAACTTCAGCCGTCAAGGTAACGCTTTCGCCGGTCGTTGGAGTGCTGGTGGATGCGGTGAGCGCGGTGGTGGTTGGCGTGAGGCTCGACGAGGGGCTGATCGAGAGCGTCAGCGCATCCGAAGTGCTGGCGGCATCGGTGGTCGATCCGCCGTATGCGGCGGTGATCAAGTGCTGTCCGGTCGCGCAGAAAGTGGCCGACTGGGTTGCCGTACCCGAGGTGAGCGTTGCGGTTCCCAGCGAAGCTGAAGTGGCGGTGTCGGTGAACGTGACGGTTCCTGTTGCCGTCGAGGGAGAAACCGTGGCCGTCAGATTCACGCTTTCGCCCGTCGTGAGCGTACCGGTGGTGGTGGTCGTGAGCGCAGTGGTGGTGGTGGTGGTGAGGCTTCCCGACGCGCTCACGATAAGCGATACGGCGGTCGATGTACTCGATGCATAGGTGCTGTCTCCACCGTAAGCGGCGGTAATCGAGTACGTCCCGGCGGTGGCAATCGACGTGGTCAGGGTCGCCGTGCCGGTACTGAGAGTCCCGGTTCCGAGCGAGGTCTTCCCGTTATAGAACGTGATGGTTCCGGTGGCTGCCGAAGGCGAAACCTTGGCTGTCAGCGTAAAGGTTGCTCCAGCCGCGGGGGTGGTGGTGGATGCGGTGAGCGCGGTCGTGGTTGTGGTCGTTCCGGCCGATCCCGGCGCCTGCCAGAAGTCGCCGCAACCGGCCAGCAACGGCGCCGTTGCGAGCGCAGCAAGTAGTAAGATCAGGGCCTTTCCGCTGCGAACTGCTTTGCCTTGCATTCTGCGTCCTCGTCGCTGCGTTGGGAAAGATGGAGAAAAGCGGTTCCTGCCTCCGGCTTCAAGGTTCTATCTCACATCATCGGCAGCACCAGCACTTCCACGCCGCTGGCGGCATCTTTTTGGTGGAAAACCTGCTCGGTGGCTTTCAGGAATTCCTCCGGTTTCGCGGTGGGAATGTCGGTGAAGGTCTGGGGATTGCGATCTGTCAACGGAAACCAGGAACTTTGCACTTGGACCATGATACGGTGGCCGCGGCGGAAGGTGTGGAAGAGATCGGGCATGGTGAAGTCGATCCCGGTCTCCTTTCCGGGCGTCAACGGCTCGGGCCTCTCCCAACTGTTACGGAACTTGGCGCGGAACGGTTCGCCGCGCAGCAGTTCCTGGTAGCCGCCCATATGCACCGGCGGCGCATCTAGGACGCGCTTGTTGGGGCGCCGGCCGTCTTCCGACTCGGGATCGGCCTGGGGATAGACGTCGATCAGCTTCACGTCGAAGTCGGAATCGGTGCCGGAACTGGCCACCTTCAGTTTGGGCGAGATGGGGCCGGCGATGGTCACATCCTCCTCCAGCGGATCGGTCTGATAGACCAGCACATCGGGCCGGTAGCTGGCGAAGCGCTGGTCGTCCACCATGTAGCGCTGGGGCACGGTGTCGGTGGTGTAGCCGACAAAAGGCACCGGATGGTCGGGATCGCTGAGATATTCGTCTACGCCGCGAATCTCGCTGGGCGGATCGAAGCTGAGCTTGCCATTCGCGTGGAAGTAGAGGGTTCTGGGCGTAACGCCCTTGGGAGGCCATGCGTCGAAACTCCGCCAGACGTTGGTTCCGGTCTCGAAGACCACGGCCTGGGGCTGCGCCAAGCCCTTGCCCTTGAGATAGTGTTCGAAGAACGGAAATTGGATATTGGCGCGAAAGTACTCGCCGGTCTTGGCGTTGAATTCGATATCGCCCAGGCGGGATCCGTCGCCGCGCGCCCATCCGCCATGGACCCAGGGCCCCTCGACCAGCGTTGCGGGCGTCTCGGGATTGAATTTGCGGATGGCGTTGAAGGTGCGGTAGGGGCCGGAGAGATCTTCGGCGTCATACCAGCCGCCCACCACCAGCACGGCGCAGTGCACGTTCTTCATGTGGCGCGAAAGGTCGCGCCCCTGCCAATAGGCGTCGTAGGTATCGTGCCTGAACTGGTCGTTGAAGAGCCAGTTAGAGCCTTTCAGATAAAGCTTGTCGAGGTTGGCGATGTTGCCCGCCTGGAGATAGAACTTGTAGCTGTCGGGCGTGCCGAAGTCGAAGGGGACGATGGGTTTGGGGGTTTGCGGCCCCTCCTGGGGATGGAAGAAGGGCGCGTAGAAACCGAAGTTGGCTGAAAGCATGAAGGCGCCGCCGTGGTAGCCGTCGTCGCCCAGAAAGAGGTCGGTCATGGGCGCCTGGGGGCTGGCGGCCACCAGAGCCGGATGGGAGTCGATGATCGAGGCCGAAGTGTAGAACCCAGGGTAGGAGATGCCCCAGATGCCCACCTTGCCGTTGTTGTTGGCCACGTGCTTGAGCAGGAACTCGATGGTGTCGTAGGTATCCGAGGCGTCGTCCACATCCTGCAGAGACTTTTTGTCGTCGATGTGCGGCCGCATCTCGAGGAACTCGCCCTCGCTCATCCAACGCCCGCGCACGTCCTGGTAGACAAAGATGTAGCCGCCTTTCTCGAACTCGTCGGAGGGTCCGAGGCGCTTGGGATACTGGTCCTCGCCGTAGGGGCCGACGCTGTAGGGCGTGCGGTCCATCAGAAACGGATAGGGACCGCCGGCGGCATCTTTGGGCACATAGACGGCGGTAAACAACCGCTTGCCGTCGCGCATGGAAATACGGAACTCGTACTTGGTGTAGTGGGCGCGAACGTAGTCCTCCTTGGGCTCTTCGGAGGCCGGCTGCTGGGCGCGGACAAGCGGAAATGCAAGGAAAAGAACGGCCAAGGCGGCAAACGGGAAGCGGCGCGGATTGAGCATCGGGGCGAAGATTCTCCTGACCAACCAGAGTACCGCAGGAAAGTGCCCGTCTGGCGGGCTCCGCTCGCCGGGAACCGCCATTTCGCCGCCAGACAGGGCGGATTCGCCTTGGTTGCCTGCCATGCTCCGGCCGCAATCTTACGATTTCCTTATGCGCGGCGGGCCGTGTCGCGTTACCCTATTTGCACCATCTGAATATAGCCGGACGCGCCATTGAACGCCGAGGCTAATCCCGTTTCCGCCAGAAGGAGAACCATGTCGACTGATTACCGCAATTTTCTTGCTCTCTCGTACGAAGAGCTTGAAGAGCTCAACCTGCAAGCCAAGGCTGACCGGGGCAACCGTCTCGCGGCCGACGAAATTCGCGAAAAACGGCTGAAATATCTGGCCGACGAGAAGCGGATCAAGGCTGTCACCGTGCTGTTCAGCGACCTCGAGGGTCGGCTGCACCTGCTCGACTATGACAAGAAGTTTCTTTTGGGCGCCTATGAGAACCTGACCTTCGACGGCTCCTCGATCCGCGGATTTACCGCGCAGAAAGAGAGCGATCTGCGCCTGGGCATCGACTGGAGCGCCTTCTACTGGGTGCCGGCCGACGTCTTCGGTACCGGCAAGGTGCTGGTCTTCGGCAACGTCATCGACAAGGACGGCACCACCTATTCGGGCGACCTGCGCGGCGTGCTCAAGGCTTACTCCGACGAGCAGTTCAAGAAGAACGGCTACACGCTGAACGCGGCCACCGAGATCGAGGGCTTCCTCTTCGCCGGCAAGGACGCGGAGCAGCGGTACCACGAGACCGGCAAGTTCGAGTTCATCAGCGCGGGCGGCTACTATCACTCGCTGCCTCTGGATCCGCTGCGCCAGTTCATCGACACCTCGGCCGAAGTGCAGCGCGCCATGGGCTTCCAGAACGAGAAGGACCATCCGGAAGTCGCGCCCAGCCAGTTCGAGATCAACTACGGCTACGCCGAAGCGGTAGCCGCAGCCGACCAGATTCAGCTCTACAAGCTGCTCACCCGCCAGATCGCCAATAACATGGGCTATACGGCCTGCTATCTGCCCAAGCCGGTGGTGGGCGTAAACGGCAGCGGCATGCACACCAACGTCTCGGTCTCCAAGGGCAAGACGAATCTGTTCTGGGACGAGCAGGGCGAAGAGCAACTGTCCAAGTTCGGCTGGGAGTTCCTGGACCGCATCCTGACGCACGCGCTGGACCTGTGCCTGGTCTTCAATTCGAGCGTGAACGCCTACCGCCGTCTCGATCCTCACTTCGAGGCGCCCAACCAGATTCGCGCCTCGGCCGTCGATCGTGGCGCCATGGTGCGCGTGCCAATCGGCAACCACCGCTCGATGCGCACCGAAGTCCGCGCCGTAGCGCCGGACGCCAACCCCTATCTGTCGCTCTACAGCATCTTCAAGACCGGCGTGGACGGCCAGATCTCCGATCTGAACAACCTGCGCGCCGGCGGCCGCTATCTGCCCGACAACATTCAGCAGGCCATCGAGGACTTCAAGGACTCGAAGTGGATCGCGAAGATTCTGGGCGCGGATGTGCAGGGCCGCTATGTCGACCTGAAGCAGGCCGTGGCCAACCGCAGCCCCCGCGAATTGGGCTCGATCGTCAAGGGCTCCGAGGTGCAGTTCCACCACGCGGTCTACAACCAGTCGCTGTGGAACCTGTTCTAAACTGACGCGGCAATCGAACCTGCCTGGAACGTACGCTCCAGGCAGAGAACAAAAGGGCGGCAGACCTCTCACGGTTGGCCGCCCTTGTTGTTGCCTGCCCTCCAAGTTTCCTCATGGCTCCCTTATATCTCCGGTGATACAAGCAAGGAACGGGGTACAGACGGCATGGGCTCGGAGACCGGAGCGGGAGGGCGCAGAACGGCCCTCCCGGAAGGACCGAGCCTTTGCCGCCGGTATTTTGAATCCACGGTAAAGAAAGCCCATTGCCCTCATGAACGCCGGCCACTCAGTGGAAATGGATACGCTTTACGGGGATTATCCACTCGACCGGGCCTTCGACGAGATGCGCGCGGCCAATGGGGAGTTGCGCCCGCACTACCGCGCGCTGGCCGAGACCCTGGCGCGGCTGCCCCACGATGAGTTGCAACGGCGCAAGCAGTCGGCGGACCTGTCGTTCCTGACCCAGGGCATCACCTTCACCGTCTATGGCCGCGACGAGGGCACCGAGCGCATCTTTCCCTACGACCTGCTGCCGCGGCTGATCACGGCCCAGGAGTGGGACCGCATCGAACGCGGACTGACCCAGCGCATCATGGCGCTGAATCTTTTTCTGCGCGATGTCTACTCCGAAGCCAGAATCCTGAACGACCGCGTGGTGCCGCGCGAGCTGGTCTACAGTTGCAAGCACTACCGGCGGCAGATGCGGGGCCTGCAGGTGCCGCGCAATGTCTACATCGCGGTGGTCGGCTCCGACCTGCTGCGGCTGAACACCGGCGAGTTCGTGGTGCTGGAAGACAACCTGCGCGTGCCCAGCGGCGTGAGCTACATGCTCACCAATCGCCGGGTGATGAAGCGGACCTTTCCGCAGCTTTTTTCGAGCTATGGCGTGCGGCCCATCGAGCATTATCCCCAATTGCTGCTGGCCACGTTGCGCTCGCTGGCGCCCGAGGGCCGGCCGGAGCCGAATATCGTGCTGCTCACGCCGGGCGTCTTCAACTCCGCCTACTTCGAGCACACCTATCTCGCGCGGCAGATGGGCATCGACCTGGTCGAGGGTCGCGACCTGGTGACCCACGACAACATCGTCTACATGCGCACCACCGACGGGCTGAAGCGCGTGGACGTGATCTATCGCCGCGTGGACGACGACTTCAGCGATCCGCTCATCTTCCGCGGAGACTCGACGCTGGGCTGCACCGGCCTGTTCAACGCCTATCGCGCCGGCAACGTGACGGTGACCAACGCCTTCGGCACGGGCCTGGCCGACGACAAGGCAGTCTACGCCTACGTGCCGCGCATGATCCGCTATTACCTGGGCGAGGAGGCGATTCTGCCCAACGTGGAAACGTATCTGCTGAGCGAAGAGAAGGAGCGCCGGCATGTGCTGGCCAATCTCGACAAGCTGGTGGTGAAGGCGGTGGGCGAGAGCGGCGGCTACGGCATGTTGATCGGACCGCACTCGACGGCCGCGCAGCGCGAGGAGTTCGCCCGCCAGATCGAGGCCAATCCGCGCAACTACATCGCCCAGCCCACGCTGGATTTTTCCCGCGCTCCATGCCTGATCGGGGACCGCCTGGAGCCGCGCCACGTAGACCTGCGGCCCTACATCCTTTTTGGCGACAAGGTCCATATCGTGCCCGGAGGGCTGACCCGCGTGGCTCTGGAAAAGGGATCGCTGGTGGTCAACTCCTCGCAGGGCGGCGGCAGCAAAGACACTTGGATTTTGGAGCAATAGTCGAACCACGGAGTTCGGGAGAGTTACTGCGATGCTATCGCGCGTTGCCGACAGCCTGTACTGGATGAGCCGCTACCTGGAGCGGGCGGAGAATACCGTGCGCCAGTTGGACGTCACCATGAGTCTGATGCTCGACACCGGGGCGGCGAGCGAGGAGGCGCGCTGGCAGCGTCTGATGGCCGCTTTGGGCAAACCGGCCGGCATGGAGTGGAACGGCGATCTGGAACAGATGGCCCGCAAGCTGGTCTTCGACAGCCTCAACCCGGCCGCGGTGACCTTTTGCCTGAACGGGGCGCGGGAAAATGCGCGCCAGGTGCGCGAGGAGATCTCGACCGAGCAATGGCAGCGGCTCAACCGGCTCTTCCACCAGATCCACTCGCCCACCGCGCAGACGCAGTTCGACTCCAACGTCAACGAGGCGCTGACATCGGTGGTAGACGGCATTCACCTATTCAAAGGCGTCAGCGACACCACCATGATTCATGGCCAGGGGTGGCAGTTCATCCGCCTGGGGCGCTATCTGGAGCGAGCCTACGCCACGGCCACGCTGCTCGAGGTCTACCAGCCCGATCTCTTCCACGCGCAGGAGCGCGAGCAGGCCGGATACCAGTATCTTGAACTGGTGGGCCTGCTGCGCTGCTGCACTTCGTTCGAGGCGTATTGCCAGGTGTACACCGCCGACCTTTCGCCGGATCGCATTCTGGAGTTTCTGCTGCTCAACTGCGATTTTCCCCATGCCATCCGCTACTGCGTGGACAGCATCCGCGACGCCATCGACAACATTCAGCGCACCGGTGGGCGGCGGCCTCCGGAAGAACTGACCGCGATCATCGGGCGGCTGCACGCCATGCTGGGATTCACGACCATCGGGGAAATCCTCGGCGGAGACGCGGCGGCCTTTCTGCATACCATCCGCGAACAGTGCATGCGCATCCACGAACTCATCTACCGCTACTATGTGCACTATTCCATCCAGTCCGCGCTGGCGGTTTAGCCACTGGCAACAAGACCGGGAGCGAGCATGAATTTCTATTCCATCCGTCACCTCACGCGCTTCCGCTACGCGCGGCCCATCAGCGAGAGCATCATGGAGACGCGCATGAATCCGCGCTCCGACGCCAGCCAGCACTGCCTTGCTTTTTCGCTTTCCGTGAGCCCGCGCTGCCGCGTCTTCAGCTATCGCGACCACCTGGGCAACAACGTGCACCACTTCGACATTCCCGGCGAGCACACCCAACTGGTCGTCATTGCCGAATCGATCGTGGAAAAACAGCCGCAGCCCGAGACGCCCCATTTTCTTTCGCCCGACGCCTGGAGCGCCCTGGACGAACTGATCGAATCCGGCGACTACTGGGAGATGCTGCTGCCCTCGACCTTTGCCGTGGAGACGCCGGCGCTCACGCTGCTGGCCAGGCAGATGGGCGTGAGCCGCCGCGACGATCCGCTGATGCTGGTGCGGGAACTGAACCAGCGGCTCTTCGACTACTTCGACTATGAGCCGCGCTCGACGCGCGTGGACTCGCCCATCGACGAAGCCATCGTGAGCGGCAAAGGCGTCTGCCAGGACTTTGCCCACACCATGATCGCGCTGCTGCGCCATGTGCGGATTCCGGCGCGCTATGTCTCAGGCTACCTCTATCGCAGCCGCGAAGACCACGACCGCTCCACCCCGGATGCCACCCACGCCTGGGTCGAGGCGCTGCTGCCGAACCTGGGCTGGGTCGGCTTCGACCCCACCAACAATCTGATCGCCCATCACCGGCATATCCGCACCGCCGTGGGCCGGGATTACGCCGACGTGCCGCCCACGCACGGCATCTTTCGCGGCACAACCGAAAGCGAACTCTATGTGGCCGTGCACGTGGAAGCCAGCGAAGAGCCGCCGGCGCTGGACCGCAAACTGCCCATCCCCGACGACTGGAGCGTGCTGGTGGAGCGCGCCCAACAGCCTCCCGAGCCCGCGATTCCCTTCCTCGACTTGCAGCAGATGCAACAACAACAGCAGCAGTAGACAGCCGGCAGCAGAAATCTCCGTCCCCCATCCTTGCAACTTCTTCCTGTCGCAAGGGTGGAAACAAAGGCCCACTGACCCAGGTCTCGTTTTTGTTCAGGAACGAGACCTGGGCGCCTGGCTTGAATAGCTAGAGCGGTTCTCCCATCCATATACCCTGGTCTCTGACCGTGTGAATATGGATCGGCCCCGTGCCCCATCCATTCGCTTTTTTCTGGCGAATGGGTGGGAAAGCACAAACCTCAAGGAACGAAATCAAACGGTCAGGGACCTAGGAGCGCGTCTGAGTAAGGTCTTGGCGGATAGTGACGGTGGGCTTCGGATTGGCGGAAGCCGGAGCTTGTTGTTGAAGCGGCGGATTAACGGCCGGTAGGCAACGTTTTGTGCTTGGGCGGCC